>Ga0164304_10000001_pt1 | contig 569285 bp, 461 predicted proteins | sample Whisoiple_217_MG_FD_110216 | JGI IMG/M metagenome (GOLD analysis project Ga0164304, IMG submission 110216) | Soil microbial communities amended with pyrogenic organic matter from upstate New York, USA - Whitman soil sample_217_MG | ecosystem: Environmental > Terrestrial > Soil > Agricultural...
CCGCGCCCGCTACCGCCACCGCGCCCGCTACCGCCACCGCGCCCGCTACCGCCACCGCGCCCGCTACCGCCACCGCGCCCGCTACCGCCACCGCGCCCGCTGAAAAAAAGCAATCCAAGAAGGAGTTTAAAATCATGTCTGGCCATAAGGGCGCGAAGAAACATTAACGAATGACCCAAGCCGACGCTCACCAAGCTTTCCGCGCGTTCCTTTCGCAACCCGAGGAGACAGTGTTTCTGTTGCGGGGTTACGCTGGCACTGGCAAAACCTACCTGCTGAAAGCGCTGCTAGCCGAACTGGCGACGCGGGAGCAGCGGGCTGTGCTCATGGCACCCACTGGGCGGGCGGCGCGGGTGATGGTCCAGCAAACCGGCCGCGAGGCTACCACCATTCACCGCGGCATTTACGACTTTACCAAGTTGCAACCCTTGGAAACCGGCAAAGCTGACGCTGACAAGTCGTTTAAATTTTTCTTCGGGCTGGCACGTAACCAAGCACCACATGGTACCGTGTTCGTGGTAGATGAGGCCTCGATGGTGGCCGATGCCTTCAGCGAATCAGAGTTTTTCCGGCTAGGCAGCGGGCATCTGCTCCGCGACCTGCTGGCCTACATACAGCCCACGCCGGCCAATGGCTACAAGTTGCTATTAGTGGGCGACCGTGCCCAGCTCCCGCCTGTGGGCGACCGTGACTCTTGGGCGTTGGACCCAGCCTGGCTAAGCCAGCACCTGGGCAGCCCCGTTTCCAACGAAGTCGAGTTGACCGATGTAATGCGCCAGCAGGCCGGCAGCGGCATCTTGGCCAATGCCACGGCCGTGCGTGAGGCCCTGCGCCAGCAGCACTTTGCTGGCCTGAAACTAACTCCCGGTCCCGATGTGCGCCAGCTCACCGCCGGCGAGCTACTTCCCGCCTACCTGCAAGCTGGCGGCCGGCCCGAGGATGTACACCAGGCTATTATCGTCACTTACTCCAACAACTTGGCTCGCAAGTACAATGAGCAGGTGCGCGCCTACTTCTTCGCAGGACAGGCCGAAGTGCAGGTGGGTGACTGTCTGATACTGACACAGAATAACTACTTGGACCCGTTCGAGCCGATTTACAACGGCGAGTTTGCGGCCGTGCGGCGGATAGGGCCGGCTTACACCCGCCGCGTCCGCATTAACGTGAACCAGACCCCAGTGGTCGTGCCCCTCACGTGGCGGCCGGTAGCCCTGGCCTTCACCAAGCCCAATGGAGACAGCTATGAAGTAGAGCGCCTGCTGCTCGACGATTTCTTGACCAGTCCCGATAATACCCTACGCTCGGAGCAGGTGAAGGCTTTGTATGTGGATGCCGTGATGCGGTGGCGGCAACGAGGTCCAGGCTTCACTGAAAAGCACCCGGACTTCGATAAATTTTTGAAAGCCGATAGCCATTTTCACGCGCTGCGGGCCAAATACGGCTACGCTGTGACCTGTCACAAGGCACAAGGCGGCACCTGGCACACGGCATTTGTCGATTTCGCGGGTCACACCGGGCAGGCCCACGCGCATTATTTCCGGTGGGTGTACACGGCTATCACGCGGGCCAGCCATCGGCTGTTTTTGCTCAATGAAGGCAGCTTCACCCCCTGGGAACGGATGCGCGTGTTCGACCCAGCCGCCCAGCCAGCCCGTGCCGATGGCGTGGCCCTTTTCCCGGAAGTGCTACGAGCCCAAACCGAGCAGTTTGACGAGTTGGATATGCTGGAAGCCCGGCTACAAATGCGGAACCAAGCGTTACCCCTGGTGCACCAGTTCCGGCGAGTGGCCGCGCTACTTGCTGAGTTGGATATTGAGATAGAACACGTCGAATCGGTACAGAACGCGCAACGCTACCACTTACGGCGCGGCGATGAGCGGGGGCAAATACTTGTTTATTATAAGAAAGACGTACCGCTAAGCTCGGTGCAACTCACAGGCAGTGTTACTCCGCTCACACAGGCCGCGGTAGCGAAGCTGCGCGAGCCGTTGCCGGCCACGGTATCGGTAGTGCCCGCGCACTTCGGTGTGGAAGTGCCACCGTCGGTGGCTAGTTTCTATGAGCAATTTGCTGAGCCGGCAGCAGCCGTGGGCATCAGTATTTTGTGCATTCAGCCCAAACCTTTCCTGGAGCGCTACCAGTTGCAGGACGACACGGGCCGGGCCATACTGTTGCTCGATTACGACAAGAAGGGCCGCATCACCAACGCCCGGGTCGAGCAGCACAATTCGGCCACTCTGTTGCAAAAGCTCCACGCTATACTGAAGAATCTAAATTGATTCTCTACCTTCCAATCCACTTTTTTCTGCTCCATTATGCCCGCGACCATTACCGCATTGTGTCAAGCTGGCGATTTGGCTAGTGCCTATCAGCAAGCCAAAGCCGCGCTAGCCGAGCGCCCCGACAGCGCCTTTGCCCAGGCTGATATGCACTTCGTAGCTCTAAGCTGCATTAAAAAAGCCGTGGGCCAAGCAGATGTGGTTGGCACAACGCGGTGGCTCCAGAAACTAGCGGTGCTAGCCCTGCCAGCCCACGCTGGGCGCGACGAACAAGTCTGTTGGGAAATCCGGAAATTGTTGGCCACGATAGCTAAGCGCCAATACCCGCCCTATGCGGAAATAGCGGAGCTGTTACGAGCGCTGCCCGCCCTTTCACTAGCCCCGGTGGCTTCATTGGGACGGTCGTTGCTTTTGCAAACAGCGTTAAAGTTTAAAGAGCAGCTGCCTGCTGAATGGTGGGCCTGGTGGAACTTCGAGCTACTGCGGCCCGAGGATTACGTGAAAGAGCTTTTTACCCCAGCCGATACCGGGAAGCCAATGCGCCTACCCGCCCTAGCCGAAACAGCCTACGGCGCTTACGCCAAAAGTTTGATTAAACGACTGGCCCCAACCGATAATATGGTGGGTGCATTTGGTCAATCTATTCAAGCCCAGATGCAAGCTGCAACCCGATTAGAGGCCCAAGCATTACTTCCCCGTTTGGAGGAACTGTCGACCAGCCACGCCGATTATAGTTGGCTGGGTTACTACCGGGCCAAGCTTTTAGTTGCGCTGGGCGACACTGCCGGTGCAATACCCACGCTACTGCCGTTGGTGCGAAAGAAAAGCGGTGAATATTGGGCGTGGCAACTGCTGGCTGAAACGCTGCGTCCCACTGATTCCCCCGCTGCACTCGCCTGCTACTATCGGGCAACACAGTGTAACAGCGAAGAAATGTACTTGGGTAGAGTGCGGGAAACTCTAGCTGGTCTTTTACATGACGCAGGCCACTTCGGTTTGGCCCAGGAGCAGCTGCGGCGACTCGCTCAAGCAAAGCAGTCCGAAGGCAAGCAGCCACCCTACGCAGCCAAGCAGTTAATGGCGCAGCCGTGGTTTGCCAACGTGTACCCAATCGACAAAGCCTTGCATGCTTCCCTTTTGGCTGCGGCCGAAACAGCCGCATATGGGGATTTGCCCTGGAAATCAGTGGTACTACAAGAATTCGTAGCCGCCACCGCTGAAAAGCCTGCTCGCGTCCGTCTGCTGCCCGGTGGGCGAAAAGCCCGTTCCTTGACAGTTAGGCTGAAAAAATACCCTTGGCTGGCTAAACAAGCTCTGGGAGCACCACTACGAGTGCGATGCGAACCAGTTAACGGCTTTGAGCAGGTAGTTCAGGTAGCCATCCGGCCCGAGGGTGAGCTTTGGGATACTCGCCCGGACCCGAGGCCCGAGCCCAGCACTAACACGCGGAAATTTGAGGGAATACTGCGCGTTCGAGATGCTGGTTTTGGATTTGTCAATGACGTTTTCGTGCCAGCTCGCCTCATCAGTCAGCACAACTGGACTCAGGGGCAACACCTTCGAGGTACCGCTGTGTCGCAATTTGACCAGAAAAAAGCCAAAGACGGGTGGGTGCTTAGGGAGGCACAGGCAGGCGAACATGGTAAGCTGGCTGGTGTTGCACCGCCGCAGTGAGCGTAATAGCTAGTGTTTGCATACTTGTGATGTGCTTAGTCGGCTTGTCGCTTGGTTGCACACCGATAATTCCCTTAACCATGACAAGAGAACTAGTTGAGGCAATTCCCCAGACACTGTCTGGAGAATTGCAACGGCCAATAGCGTCCGACTTGAAAACAAAAAAGGCCAGCCCCGGTTTCTTGGGGCTGGCCTTTTTTATTCAAGAAGCTAAGCAGCCGCTAAGCTTCGGCTGTGTTTGCAACCCCTGCTGATTCGTCCGACACGGGCGTCGTTGAAACCGCCACTGATTTGGCCGGTACTTTCTGGGGTGGGGCAGGTGGGGTAATAGGCGTACCCGTCACCACTTCCCCAAACAACGGGTTAAGCGGCAGCAACTGCCCGCCGTTGGCGTCGGGCACCTGATTGAACAACACCACTTCCTCGCCGGGGGTGCTGTCGCCTAGGTGGCCGAGCAGCACTTGTTTGCTGCCCTCGGCGTGCAGGGCCTGTGTGAGCAGCGTGTAGGTGCTCACATCCACGTTGTACAGCTGATTGAGCGCATCCATCTGGGTAGCGGCGTCCTCGGCGGCTCCGATGGCATCCGCCAGCAGTTGGGCGTAGCGCCGGGCCTTCTGGTCGGCTTTGGCGCGCAGCTTAATGGCGCGCTTCATGCGCTGCTTGAATTGGGTTTGATAAGGCGTAAGTGCCATAACAGGTAAGAAATTAGGAGTTAGAAAAGAATTAGTCCAGGTCCGCATCGGGCGGCAACATGGCGTCGCCGGCGTTGGCCGGCAGGTTCACAAACACCGCTTCCGGGGCCCCACCCAAGCTGACCGTCGCTATCTGGTCGAGGGCGGCCGCGGTTCCGGACAGCCGGTACCCATCCACGAGGTCGGTGCGCAAACTCATGGTGGTCCCGTAGAGCGCATTAATGCGAGCTATGTGATTGGCGGCGGTTTCGCCCTGTGATAGGGCGCTAATCAGGCGGGCCACCAAGATGCGGGCCCGTCGGTCGGCTTTGGCCCGCAGGGCCAGCGCCTTTTTCATGCGCCGCTTGTACTGTAGCTGATACCCGTTGAGTGCCATCAGGTGAAAGGGGAGAGGTGAAAAGAAAAACGGCCGACCGCTGCCGGTCGGCCGTCTCGTTCCCGTGGCTTAGGCCACGTACTCAATGGCCAGCGGGTTGGTGCTGTTGTTGTTGAGCGGGTAGAACTTGCCGTTTACCTGCTGGTAGAAGTTGATGCCCACCACGCCCACCACCAGGTTGGCAGCAGGAGGTGCAGCCGGGAAGCTGGCCACCACCGCTTGGTTGGCCAGTGCGGCACTGTTCACGGGCAGGATACCCAGCGGGGCCGCTACCACGGCATTAGTGAAAGTCAGCGCTTCCATATCCAGCGACGAGGCCGCAAACACCACTTCAAAATGGGTTGTGCCCTGCGGGGCGGCGATGTCCGAGGCCGGATTCAGCGCCGGGATGCTCAGCGTCACGTCCGCGCCGTTACCCGTCACCTGAAAGGGGAAGTACATGGTCTGGCCAATGCCTGCCCCCGCGTTGAAGTTGAAGCCCAGCAGCGGGGCCGAGTTCGAGGAGTCAAACACACGCTGGCCCCGGTCATTGGTGTCGTCGAGGCCGATAATCTCGCGCATCTTTTGGGTAAGGCGCGAGGCCACGCGGCTGTCGCTGGCCGAGGCAATGGCCACGCGCAACGAGTCGCGCAGCACCTTGCTGTACTTGGCCGCCTGGCCAAATTCAGCCGTGTTCTCCCGCGTCCGGGCCATGCTGGCCGCCGTCATGAACTTGGCTTTGTTGGAAGCCGGCTTCTGCCGAATGCTTCCGTCCTTGGCAAACACGAGGCCCCCAACGGTGCCCTGAATGCCTAAAATTCCGGTTTGTTGTGCCATGTTAAAAAATAGTGGATGAAGTGAATGGATGTAATTGCTGCTTTGACCATTTCAAATGGCCCTGCGCTCAATGGTGAACCAAAATTCATCTACTATTTTTGTCTAGTCAAGCACCGCGCCCACACTAGCCCGGTTTGCGCCCGCACACCCCATGCCGCGTATCTGTATCTATCCCAAAGACGTGGCCCAACTCACCGGCCGCAGCTACGACGCTGCCAAGCGCCTGGTCCGCCGCGCCCGCGAAGCCGCCGGCAAACCAGCCGGAGCCTTAGTTTCGGTGCGCGACTTCTGCCAACTCACCGGCCTCAATGAAACTGAGGTGTCCCGCGCCATCAACGGGACGTCCACCCGATGACTAACTCAGTCTCGCCCGTAGTTGACCCGTATGTCGCCCTAGGTTGCCCAGCTTTGTAGCTGAGTCTATATTTGAAGAGAATACTCAACTATTAACTATTGCTCAATAGTAGCTTGGTTGAAAAATCATTTTATATTGAATATACTATGTTAAAAAAATCGATTTGCCTCATCTTGGCTGGCGTGGGCTGAATTATGTAACTGTGGATTATCGGTTCCGGAACATCTACTGGAAGGAGATGACCCATATGGTTAGAGCAAAACTTGGTACTGGTCGCATCACCCGACCTGATGTGGTGCGCGTAATGTTGGACGAGTTATTATCCTACCTACTGGCTCAATTTCAACGCATATCTGAGAAGGGACGTACCCTAGGCTTCCTTCTATTTGTGCATACGATACACGAAAGCTCAATTCCGTTGGTGCAATTATCACTTCACGAGCATCCAGATGTTCTAAGAGTATTGGACGAAGAAGAACGACGTGAGCTGCCAGGGGTGCGAAGAATCCTTAAATTATTGATGGAGGAATTATTACCTGCTAAGGTCGAGCAGAAAATGTCAGCCGACTTATTTGCGCAGGCAAAGCCTACAAAACAAAATGTCGCTCTACTTGAGGAGTTACTGTATCTAGGAATTCAGGCATTGAACCTTAAGGAATTCATCAACTCCTGCGTAATGTCTCCGGAGGCAGTTGTTATTGAATCCTCTTGGAAAAAAATGCTTTCGGTTGTGTACGCTTTTCCTTACAATAAGCTCATGTGGAAGATTAACGAGGATATGGCTGGATATCATAACATCGAATATGCGTCGCTGAGCGATGAGTTGGATGTGGCGCTGAAAAAGGACTTTGGCGCCAGCCTGACTCACTTTTTGTCCCTGATGCCAGAACAGCCTGGAAGTGGCCTCATCCCGCGTGAAGAGTTCTTAAATGAAGTGGGCTACTCGGGAGAGGACCTGGAGCAGTTGCGTCCATTCTTAGCTGGCCTAATACTTTCGGCCGCCAATAAGTTGCCGCTGCAAGAATCCTTTAAAAAGACGCAACAAAATGCTCGTTTAATGTACCGGCCAATTATTGAATTTAATGATTGCGACGATAATGCATATTGGTTAGTCGGCCGAGCAAAAACGTTTGAGAGCAAGGATGTACTACAAACGAATGCAATGCTATGGGGCGAGTTACCTCAGGAATGGTCAAGCGGACAACATTTTCAACAATTTGTAGCTGACGCGGAGCATCAGCGAGAGAGCACGATGATGCACCAGATTGTCGAGTTACTTGACAAGCATCAGTTGGTTTATGATACATCCGTTAAATACCTATTAGACGAACGCGGGATGGGAGTCAGCTTGGAAAAAAAAGCGCTTGGTGAAATTGACATCATTATTCTAGACCAAGTACGGAAGCGCATTTATGTATGCGAGTGCAAAAATAATCGCCCACGCCACGAGGTGTTCTACTGGCTTTCCGAGCATCGATATTTTGTTAAAAATTACGAGCCTAAGCTGACCCGTAAGCACACTTGGGTAAATGAACATATCAAATTGGTGCAAAGCCACTTTGAGCACAAGCAGGGTCTGAAACTGGACCTGACGGATTGGACAGTAGAGGGCTTGTTTCTTTTGATGACGCCATCGCTCTATAAGTACGATGGACTATTTTTAACATTGACTGTGCGCGACCTAGAGGAATTTCTGGAAAACGATTTCACCTTTAATTACCCAGTTTTCCGCTACGAGCGTCAGGGCCGCTTACCAGGTGAAATAGAGTACCCATATTTCAGAAACCTGCACCGGCTTGCTGCTGCAGGCGAAATCTAGTGATGTCCCAGCCGTGGGCTAAGCCACCGCCGTTTCAATCGCGCAAACCGGGTTGGGCACTGCCGCTGGTGCCGTCATTGCATTCCCTTCCCATATTCTCCGCATCTCTTGATGCTGAAAGTCTTCAACGACTTTGGCATATAGCATCGTGGTTTGAATCTTGGCATGGCCTAGCACCTTTTGCAACACCGCCACCGGCAACCCGCGCATCAGCGAGAGCACCGCAAAAGTGTGCCGCGCCGTGTGCATGCTTAGCAGCTCGTGTTTGGGCTTCTGGCGCTTTACCACCTTGCCCTCCTCCACAGTTACCACTTCCACCATCTCCCGCAGTCCCGCCAACTGCGCGATGCGCTTTAGATACCGATTCATCACCTGATTGCTGAAAGCCGGTAGCAAATGCGCCCGCGTCCCTTCGTATTTGTCCAGCAGTGCCGCCGCCGGGGGCGTGAGGTAAATGCTGACCGCCGTGCGCGTTTTGGTCTGCGTCAGCCGCAGGATGCGGCTACCATCCCAGGTTTGAACGTTGGCTTTGTTCAGCTCTGCCAAGTCTGAGTGCCGTAACCCAGTGTAGCAGCAGAACAAGAAGGCATCCCGCGTGGCCACCAGCGTAGAAGGGAGCAAGGCTTTTTCCAGCAAACTCAATTCCGCAGCACTCAGGTAGACCTTGTCTACTTCAGCCCACTTTATTTTCATCTCCCGCGCTTCCACAGCCACCGGTATGCGTCGGTCTTCTCGCACATAGCGCAGAAATGCCTTCACATGCTTCACGGTTTTGCACACGGTATTCTGTCCCAGCTTTTTCTTTTCGCGCAGGTAGGCCAGGAATTTATCGTGCATGGCCAAGTCATAATCGCTGACTTGCAGCTTGCGCTTGAGCGCCTTCTCAAACCCATTCAGATGGGTGAGGGTGGTGGCCACCGACACCATCGACTGCACCATGTTGCCCCGTGCCTTCAGCGCCGCTTGGTATTCAGCATAAAGGTCAGTAAGCAGAATGGGGGCGGGTTCTTCCGCTTTGGGTGCTTCCGCGGCCGGCGGAGCCAGCGCCGCTTTCAGCGCCTCGACGGTCACTGCTACCCCAGCGGAGCGCAGTTGCCGGTACCGGGTCTGCATCCGTTCCGCCAATATTTCAAGGTACTCATTGGCCTCGGTTAGCCCTGGAAAGGGTTTTTTAAAACGGCCCTTATCCGCGTTCCACTCGTTGAGAAAGCACTTTTCCCGGGTGGCGACGCGCAGCCGCTGCCCGTCGAAGTAGGCCCGTAAGTGAATGGGGCAGCGCCCCGCTGCATCCGGCCGGTCGGCCCGGCGGTCAAACTGAATGTTCAGCATAAAACGGTTGGTTTTTGGGGGTGCAATTGGGAGCGCAATTGGGAGCCAAATCCAGCCAAAAGGGGGGTTAAATGCCAAATCGTCCAAAAGCAAAAAACCCCTAAAAACCGCTTCTGTTACCAGATTAGCGACTTTTAGGGGCTTTTGTTACAAACGGTAGCGGTCTGGACGGGACTCGAACCCGCGACCTCCGCCGTGACAGGGCGGCATTCTAACCAACTGAACTACCAAACCGTTTGCCTGGACCGGAAAACCGTGTGTTTTCCGTTTTGGTGTTGCAAAGGTAGGGCAGAAAAACCGGGCCCTGCAAGCAAGGGGCCAAACTTTTTTTGTAAAAAGGGGGCTTTCGGGAGCTTGGGCCTTGTTTCTCAAGCCAATTAATTTTTCAGCGCAGCCCCAACGGAGGATGTTTTACCTTTGCCGGCCGCAGTGCTGACGTACGTTTCGGCTGGCGGCCCCAACTTTGGCGGCGGCCGCGGCTGGAAATAGTCGGCGGCTGACCATTGCACCACCTTATAACCCACCCACGGGCCATGCTTCTCGATTTTGAACAACCCATTGCTGCCTTAGAAGGCAAGCTGAAAGAAATGCAAAAACTGGCGGAGGAAAGCCAGGTTGACGTCAGTGAAGCCGTAACGGCGCTGGAAGCCAAAATCAAGGCCCTGAAAAAGGAAACCTACGCTAACCTCACGCGCTGGCAGCGCGTGCAGCTCTCGCGCCACCCCGACCGGCCCTACACGCTGGACTACATCGAGAGCATGGCCGACAAGTTTGTGGAGCTACACGGCGACCGCACCGTGGGCGACGACAAGGCCATGGTGGGCGGCTTTGGCGAGCTGGACGGCCGAACGGTGATGTTCATTGGCCAGCAGAAGGGCCACAACACCAAGCAGCGCCAGTACCGCAACTTCGGCATGCCTAATCCCGAAGGCTACCGCAAAGCGCTACGCCTGATGAAGATGGCCGAGAAGTTCGGTAAGCCCATCGTGACGCTGATTGATACCCCCGGCGCCTTCCCCGGCATCGAAGCTGAGGAGCGGGGGCAGGGCGAGGCCATTGCCCGCAACCTACGCGAGATGTTCATGCTCAAGGTGCCGGTTATCTGCGTCATTATCGGCGAAGGAGCTTCGGGCGGTGCGCTGGGCATCGCCATTGGCGACCGGGTGCTGATGCTGGAAAACACCTGGTACTCGGTTATCTCGCCGGAGTCGTGCTCCAGCATCCTGTGGCGCTCCTGGGATTACAAGGAGCAGGCTGCCGAAGCCCTCAAGCTCACGGCTACCGACATGCAGAAAGCCGGCCTGGTGGATGGCATCATCAAAGAACCCCTGGGCGGAGCCCACACCGACCCCGAGGCCATGGTGAAGACCCTGAAGAAGACCCTCATCAAAACCCTCGACGAACTGGCCGCCATCCCGGCCGAAGAGCGCATCAGCCAGCGCATCGATAAGTTCTCGGCTATGGGTGTAGTTGTTGAATAATTAAAAATTATGAATTAAAAATTAAAAATGGTCTGCTGAGTTAGCGGCTTATATCATTTTTAATTTTTCACTTTTAATTTTTAATTAAAAAATGACCATTCACACCCTCGACACCGGCCTTTTCAAGCTTGACGGTGGCGCCATGTTTGGCGTGGTGCCCAAGTCGATGTGGCAGAAGCTGAACCCGGCCGATGCCAACAACATGTGCACCTGGGCCATGCGCTGCCTGCTGATTGAGGACGGCAACCGCCTTATTCTGGTTGACAACGGCATTGGCAACAAGCAGGACGAGAAATTCCGGGGACACTTTTACCTGCACGGCGACGACACGCTGGAAAATTCCCTGCGCCAACGGGGCTTTAGCTCAACCGACATCACCGACGTCTTTCTGACCCACCTGCATTTCGACCACTGCGGAGGCTCGGTGCAGCGCACGGCCGACGGCAGTCTGGAAGTAGTTTTTGCTAACGCTACTTACTGGAGCAACCAGGCCCATTGGGATTGGTCTGTGATGCCCAACCCCCGTGAAAAAGCCAGCTTCCTGCGCGAAAACATTCTGCCGATTCAGGAAAGCGGACAGCTGAAGTTTGTCGATGCCCACACGCCACTAATGGAAGTGCTGCCGCAGTTTCAGGAAATCATTTTTGCCGACGGCCACACCGAAAAGATGATGGTGCCGGTGATGGAGTACAAAGGGCGCAAGCTGGCTTTCATGGCCGACCTTCTGCCCAGCGCGGGCCACATCCCGCTGCCCTACGTGATGGCCTACGACATGCGTCCGCTGCAAACCATGGCCGAGAAGGAGCAGGTGCTGCGCCGCGCCGCCGACGAAAACTGGGTGCTGCTGCTCGAGCACGACCCCACGCACGAAGCCTGCACCGTGCAGCACACCGACAAAGGCGTGCGCCTGGCCGAAACGCTGCGGCTCTCGGAGCTGTGAGATGGTGAAATGGTGAGTTAGGCAGCAAAGCTTTCCCGCGGGCCGTATAGGCAGAAAAGCAAATGCCCCGCTGATGCCTGAACAGCAAGCTCACCACCTCACTTCCTCACCATCCCACCAGCTGGGCCTGGCCCTGTCAGGGGGCGGCGCGCGGGGCATTGCCCATCTGGGTGTGCTGGCGGCGCTAGATGAGCTGGGGCTGCCCGTGGCTCGACTGGCGGGCGTGAGCTCGGGGGCCATTGCGGCGTCGTTTTATGCGGCGGGTTTTGCCCCGCGCGAGATTCTGAAGCTGCTGCTCTCCACCAACGTGGCCCGGCTAACGCGGCCGGCCTTCAGCCGCTATGGACTGCTGCGTATGGACGCCGTGGAGCTGCTGCTGGCCAGCCACCTCGGCACCGGCGTCAGCTTTGCCGACCTGCGGCTGCCGCTGACGCTGGTAGCCACCGACCTGGCGGCGGGGGAGTCGGTGTACTTTAACGAAGGGCCTTTGCTGCCGCCGCTGCTGGCTTCTTCGGCCGTGCCCATCATCTACCGGGCCATTGAGTACCAGGACCGGCAGCTGGTCGACGGCGGCTTGCTCAACAACCTGCCCGTGGAGCCGCTGCTAGGCCAGTCGGGGCTGCGCGTGGTGGGCGTGCACTGCAACCCCATCAACCACGAAGCCCACATTCCCTCATTTCGCCGGCTGATTGAGCGGACCCTGCACCTGGCCATTAATGCCAATACGGCCAGCCGCAAAGCCCAGTGCGACCTGCTGCTGGAGCCGCCCGAGCTGCGGCACTACCGCCCGCTCAGCTACCAGCGTGGGCCCGAGCTGTTCGACATCGGCTACCGCTACACCCTCGGCAAAGCCGACGAGCTGCGAGCCCTGCTGCAGTAGGGTTGCGGCCATATCCAGCGGTATTTTCCTAGTTTTGCCCCTTGCTGCGCCCGTTGGTTGGGGCAGCTTAACTTCTTGCATGGCTTCTTCCCGCAAAACCTCTACGTTCTGGTATCTTTTCTCCCGCGCCTGGTTCTGGATAACCGGCTGGAAGCTGGGCAGCCGCGTGCCACCCGGCCTGAAGAAAAGCATCATGATTGCCGCGCCCCACACCAGCAACTGGGACTTTATGTACGCCCGCGCTGCCTTCTTCCTAATGGACGTGGACGTGAAGCTGACTATCAAAAAGGAGTGGACCAGCATTCCGTTCCTGGGCGCCCTGGTGCGCTCCCTGGGCGGACTGGCCGTCGACCGCAGCAAGAACAACAGCTTGGTAGACGGCATGGTGCGGCTGTTTGAGCAGCACGACGAGCTGGTCATCCTCATCACGCCCGAAGGCACCCGCGCCTACCAGCCCAAGTGGCGCAAAGGCTTTTACCACGCGGCTATGCAGGCCGGTGTGCCCATCCAGCTGGGCTACCTTGACTACAAAAACAAGGAAGCCGGGGTAGGGCCCACCATTTACCCCACCGGCGACTACGAGGCTGACCTGGAGTTGATAAAGTCGTTTTACCGCACCAAGCCCGGCCGCTTTCCCGAAAACGGCGTGCGCTAAAAAGGCGGGCATTGGGCACGGCTGTTTTCGCTTACCTTCGCTGGCGTCATGGAAAAAGTCTTCTCCCTGCTTTGGATACTGGTCGCCATCGGGGTGTTCGTGTTCCGCATGGTGAAGAAGGCCCAGGAAACCACTGCCCGCGAAAGCCGGGAGCGGCCCCGCACGCCGGCTTCGGATGGTCCGGCACTGCCGCAGGTGACGTTTCAGGAGCTGCTGAAGCAGATGCAGGAGCGCAATGCCGGCAGCCCCGCCAGCACACCGGCCGGCCGGCCTTTACCCCGGGAAACTGCCCGCCCGGCCCATTCGCAGGAGCGAACGGACGTGCGCCCTCATTCTCAGGAGCGGCCCGCCGCCCGGCCTAAAACCCTGGAAGTAAAAACCCCGCCGGCTGTGCCCGCCGCGGCTCTGCCCCGAGCCTCGGTGGAAGCACCTATGACGGATTACTGGCAGGACCGCGAAAAGCGCCGCGTGAAGGAGCAAGCCGAGGGGGCCACGCCGCTCAACCAAAGCGTGCGCCGGCTGCTGGCCCAACCAGAAAACGTGCGGGCCGCCTTCGTGCTGAGCGAAATCCTGCAGCGCCGGCATTTTTGAAGTGTTTAGTAGTAAGTGGTATGCAGTAAGACCATTAGCTAGACGCAGTCTGTCTTACTATTTATTACTAAATACTAATTCAATCCTGCGTCAGGGCGTAGGCGACCAGGTTGGCGCCCATTTTCAGCGCGGCTTCGTGCACGGCGGGCGAGTCTTCAGGGTAGGTGCCCACGTCCTCCCAGCCGTTGCCCAGGTCGCACTCGTAGCTGTAGAAGCACACCAGGCGGCCTTTGTAGAGCAGGCCGAAGCCCTGGGCGCGCTTGCCCTCGTGCTCGTGCACTTTGGGCAGGCCGCGCGGAAACTGGTATTTCTGGTGGTAGATGGGGTGGGAGAAGGGCAGCTCTACGAAGTCGAGCTCGGGAAATACCTTCTTCATCTCGGGGCGGATGAATTTATCGAGCCCGTAGTTGTCGTCGATGTGCAGGAAACCGCCACCGGTGAGGTAGCGGCGCAGGTTGCGCGCCTCGGCCGCCGTGAAGCTGACGTTGCCGTGCCCCGTCATGTGCACGAAGGGGTAGGTGAGCAGCTCCGGCGAATCCAGCTCCACCGTGGCCTCATCCGGGGCAATGTTGGTTTTCAGGGACTGATTGCAGAACTGAATCAGGTTGGGCAGCGAGGTCTTGTTGGCGTACCAGTCACCCCCGCCGCCGTAGTGTAGCTTGGCGATGCGGAAGCTGGCCGGCGGGGCAGCTGCCGTGAGCGACAGCAGGAGAGAAGCAGAAAGTAGCAGACGTTTTAACATAAGCAGAACGGCCACCAGGGGCCCGGACTACAAAGTAAGGCCAGCCGCGGAAAGTTCAGGCGCCGACTTGTCGTGGCATCTGCCATTACTTCGCTGAAACACGTATTACCCGACCAATCCAGACTTACGTCTGCAGCCATGACGAACGAGCAAACGGCCATAAAGGCCACCTATTTCAGCCTTGCTGGCAACACGGCGCTGGCCCTGATAAAGGGCCTGGCCGGCTACTTTGGCAATTCCTACGCCCTGCTGGCCGACGCCATCGAGTCGACTACCGACATTTTCTCCTCGTTTCTGGTGCTGCTTGGCCTGAAGTATGCCAGCCGCCCGGCCGATGCCAAGCACCCTTATGGCCACGGGCGGGTCGAGCCCCTGGTCACGTTTCTGGTGGTGAGCTTTCTCATCACCTCGGCTACGGTCATTGCCTACGAAAGCATTCAGAACATCCGCACGCCGCACGCCCTGCCCCGGGCCTGGACGCTGCTGGTGTTGGGCGCCATCATCGTCTGGAAAGAAATTTCCTTCCGGCTGGTGATGAAGAAAAGCGTGGAAACCAACAGCTCCTCACTGAAGGCCGACGCCTGGCACCACCGCAGCGACGCCATTACCTCGGTGGCCGCTTTCATCGGCATCTCCATCGCCCTGCTGATGGGGCCCGGCTACGAAACAGCCGACGACTGGGCCGCTTTGTTTGCGGCGGGCTTCATCCTCTACAATAGCTACCTCATTTTCCGGCCGGCCCTGGGTGAAATCATGGACGAGCACATGCACGATGACCTGGTAGAAGAAATCCGGCGCATTGCCGGGCATGTGGAAGGCGTGCGCGGCACCGAAAAGTGTCTGGTGCGCAAGGCCGGCATGCGCTACCACATCGACCTGCACGCCATTGTGAGCGGCGACATCAGCGTGCGCCAGGGCCACGCCATTGCCCACCAGCTGCAGGACGCCCTGCGACACGAGCTGCCCCAGCTGGGCCAAGTGTTGATTCACGTCGAGCCCGAAGAGTTATAGGGCTTGTGAGCTGCAAGCTGCTAGTTGTTGGAAAGGCAGTCGCGTTAATTGTCGGGTACGACCCCACCCCTACATAAGTGGCTGCTGTTAGCTTTGATTGCCGGATGGCATCAAATACTGTCAGATTATATCGCTAAGCGCACAAATCATGGTAACCGGAAAAGATTTAGTAGCCCTGGGCCTGAAGCCCGGCAAGTGGTTCAAAGAAGCGCTGGAGCATATTAATACACACGAGCTGGAAGGCGAGGCCCTGCTGCGCTACCTCGACAACCGGCGCCCGGCACCGCTGCTGCCGCTGCTGGCGCAGCCGGTGCCGTTTCACGAAAACATCCGCGCCCAGTCGGCCGTGGAGCAGGACAATATCGACTACGTGCGGCAGTCGATGCAGCTGCTGATGCGCACCCCCACGGTGGTAGCCGGCGCCATCATGCCCGACGCCTGTCCGGCGGGTCCGCTGGGTACTATTCCGGTGGGCGGCATCGTGGCTACGCGCAATGCCATTCACCCGGGCATGCACTCGGCCGATATCTGCTGCTCGGTGATGCTGACGAACCTGGGCAAAGCCGACCCCAAAAGCGTGCTTGATGCCGCCCAGCAGATTACCCACTTCGGGCCGGGCGGCCGCCCACCCGAGCGGCAGTTTCCGCTGCCCGCTGAGCTGCTGGCCGAGTTCCAGGCCAACCCTTTTCTTAACTCGTTGCGCAGCCTCAACTTCGCCCGCGAGCACTTGGGCACGCAGGGTGACGGCAACCACTTCCTGTACGTGGGCGTGTCGCGCAGCACCGGCGACACCATGCTCGTGACGCACCACGGCTCGCGCGGCCCCGGCGCCAACCTCTACAGCCAGGGCATGAAGGTGGCCGAGCGGTTCCGCCTGGAAATCTCGCCCGAAACCGCCCCGGCCAACGCCTGGATTCCCAGCGAAACCGAGGAGGGCCGCCACTACTGGAGCGCGCTGCAAACCATCCGCAAGTGGACCAAACTGAACCACCTCTGCCTGCACGATGCCGTGGCCGAAGCCCTGGGCGCCGGCGTGCGGCAGCGCTACTGGAATGAGCACAACTTTGTGTTCCGCGACGGTGACATCTACTACCACGCCAAGGGCGCTACCCCACTCGACCCCAAGTTCATGCCCGACATCACCGGGCCGCGCATCATCCCGCTGAACATGGCCCAGCCCATTCTCATCGTGGAAGGCACAACCACGGCCAACAACCTCGGCTTCGCGCCCCACGGCGCCGGCCGCAACCTGAGCCGCACCCGCCACAAGTACAGCAAAGCCGGCCAGACCAACGAGCAGCTCTTTGCCGAAGAAACGCAAGGCATCGACGCCCGCTTCTTCTTCAACCGCATCGACATCTCGGAGCTGCCCAGCGCCTACAAGGATGCCCAGGAGGTGAAGCAGCAGATAGCCGACTTCAACCTGGCCACTACCCTGGACGAAGTGCTGCCCTACGGCTGCATTATGGCCGGCGACTGGGAGCAGGACGCCCCCTGGCGCAAGAAAAAGCTGGCGAAAGCTGAAGCCGCCCGCCTGGCTGCCGAAGCCGATACGCAGGCCGACGACTCGGCTGTGGCAGAGGAGTAGAACAGCATGCGCATAACTTCTTTGCAATGGTGACCATTCGATTCGGGGTACCTGTGCACGGCTGGCTGCCCGTAGAAATTGACTTCGGTGATTTTACCCTGCAACTTGATGCATCCGACGTTCCTGTGAACCCGCTGGATGAGCTGTGCAGCGCCCTTATTCTGGTGCTGCAGGGCGCATCTACCGAAGTGGGCTGGCATCTGGAGCCTGCCTGGTGTTTCCTACGGTTTGAAACCACCAACAACAGCGTTACCCTAGTAGTATTTGAAAGTGCAGCCTTCAAGGGCAAGGCCGATGAAAAACTGCGCGTAACCAGCTCGGTAGAGGAATTGGTTTTGCCTTGGTACCGGGCGCTAAAAAGTTTTTGCACCGCGGATTACGGCGCCGACTGGCCCGCAACTGATGTTTCCGGAATCGAGAAGCTGACACAGTTGGTAAAAGCCCGAAAGAAGCGGTTGTAATTTGGCCGAAAGCCTCAAGACTCTCGTGCAATGTGAGCCGTAAACACCGCCGCCAGCGCCGCCGTTTCGGTGCGCAGCCGGGAGGCGCCCAGCGTCACGGGCCGGATTCCCAGCTGCAAGGCCTGCTCAATTTCGGCCGGGGTGAAGTCGCCTTCGGGGCCGATGAGTACGCAGCAGCGCGGGGCCAGCGCCGCCACTTGCTTCAGGTCAGTCCGCTCGCCTTCCTCCAGGTGGGCAATGAAGGAGGTGACAGGCTCGACTTCTTTCAAAAATGCGGCGAAGTCCGTCAGCTCGTCCAGCTGCGGCAGCCAGGTCTGGCCCGACTGCTTAAGCGCGCTGATGGCAATTTTTTCCAGCCGTTCCAGCTTCAGCTCGCGGCGCTCGGAGCGGGCGCAGCGCAGGAAGCTGATGCGCTCGACGCCCACTTCCACGGCTTTCTCCACTAACCACTCCATGCGGTCGAGGTTTTTGGTGGGGGCCACGGCCACGTGGGTGAAGTAGGAGCGGGGCGCCACCTGCTCGTGGGCGGTGATGCGCAGCTGGCAGCGCTTGGGGTTGGCGTCAGCTACGGCGGCCTGGTAGCGCCCACCGCGCCCATCGAGCAGCTCCACGGCATCGCCGGCACCGAGGCGCAGCACCCGCACGGCGTGCTTGCTTTCGTCTTCGGGAAGCGTGTAGGTGGGGCCAAGTAGGTCGGGCGCGAAGAAAGTGTGCATAGGTGCAAAGATATTGGCGGCCGTTACGGCAGCTTACTTTCGTTACCCGCAAGATATTTATCAGCTTTGCCTATGCCCTTCACCGTGCGCCCTGCCCAGCCGGCCGATGCTGTCCGGCTGGCCGAAATTTTCCTGCAGGCCCGGCGCGAGGCGTTTGACTGGCTTAATCCCGCCCTGTTTCGGCTAAGCGACTTTGACCGGCAGACGGCCGGGGAGGAGGTATGGGTGGCCGAGGCGGAATCCGGCGAGTTGGCTGGCTTTATCTCAGTATGGGTGCCCGATTCTTTCATTCACCACCTGTTTGTGGCCCCGCGCTACCAGGGGCAGGGCGTAGGCCAGCTGCTGCTGAACAGCCTCGACGCCTGGTTGCCGAGGCCATATAGTCTCAAGTGCCTGGTTCAAAACAAGAAAGCGCTGCGGTTTTACCGCAATAAGGGCTGGCAGCCCGCCGAAACCGGCGGCCTTGGTGATGAGAAATACCAGCGGCTCGTGCTTTCCTAAGCTCCGCTTCTCATCTTAGCAGTGTGCTAAGCTGGCTGCAACATTGATGCAGCAGGTGTTGAATCCGCTTCCAGAATGCCCTTCAGCTTCTTCTGGTACTTGCCCATCATCCAGCCGCTGTACCAGCGCAGGAACCACAGCGGCGGGGCAAAACCCAGGGCTTCGCGCACCAGCTTCTGCTCGAATTGCAGCTCGTAGCTAAACTCGGTGCTGCCCGCATCCAGCGCCCGGAAGCGGCGCTCCACCCGCATCCAGTGCGGGCTGTCGGCCGGCGTCTGGCAGCGCATCAACTGAGCCGGCTCGTAGGCCTCGTACACCAGCTGCGTCAGGGAGTGCGGCCGCTTGGCGGAGAGGAAAGCGTCTTCGGTGGCCACTACGCCCGGCGCGGGAGCCGCCGCATCCAGCACCGTGCTGTGCACTTCCTGCCGCCAGCGGGCGTCGTTGCGCAGGTCGGCGGCGAAGGTGAAGACGGCCGCCTGCGGAGCTTTAATGATGATGTTGCGCTTAACGGCAACGAGGGGCGAGTTGGGAGAATCGGTATGCATAGCTCTCACAAGACTACCGTTTGGACTTTAGCGTTGTCTGTCGAGCGCATTAATACTTTGCCCGCCGCTAACGTGGTTTTGTTGGATAAAAGAATGACACTACATTGTCAGAACCAATTCAATTCACATTTACAAAACTGCTGATGTCAGATACTTTTAATTTTACAATTGAGGACGTACTCTCCCAGGCAGAGCCAGCAAACTCTCCTAATGTGCCATTTAATGACTGGGTATTCCAAGCCGACGCGAACGGCCAGCTACTGAAATACAACGGGCGCGCACGAGACGGATTTGATGTGGAGTACTTCTTGGTTGTTCCCTATAATAGACCAGACGCCACTCCAAACTGGGTTTATATTAACGCTGTGCTTTCTGACTCAGCGCTCGGGATTTTATTTGACAGCAATGAAATGCTTTTAAAAAGGGCGCAGTTCGGCGTTTATAATGTTGGTGGTCAATTAATAGTCTCAAATAACCCGCTTGAGGTGAAAAAGGGGATTGCTGACGATGTAAGGCTATTCCGTCAGCGTAGAAGCAAGCCCTAATAATCGCAAAAGCCCCGCTGGAATATTCCAGCGGGGCTTTTTCAAAAAGCTAGCGTGCTGATTAAGCTACTTCCGCAGGAGCAGCTACAGCAACTTTAGGAGCGCCGGCCAGGATTTCCTCGTTGGCGTAGTCAGCGTACTTCTTGAAGTTGGCCACGAACTTCTCGGCCAGCGAGGCGGCGGTGGCGTCGTAGGCGGCTTTATCGGCCCAGGTGTTGCGCGGGTCCAGGATTTCGGTGGGCACGCCGGGCACAGCGCCGGGCACTTCCACGCCGAAGATGGGGTGCTTGGTGAACTTCACGTCATTCAGCTGGCCGTTCAGGGCGGCGGTAATCATGCCGCGGGTGTAGCCCAGCTTCATGCGCGAACCCACGCCGTAGGAGCCGCCGGTCCAGCCGGTGTTCACCAGCCACACGTTCACGTCCGGGTTTTCGTCCATCTTCTGGCCCAGCATCTCAGCGTACTTGGTGGGGTGCAGGGGCAGGAACACGGCGCCGAAGCAGGCCGAGAACGTGGTCTGCGGCTCCGTCACGCCCATTTCCGTGCCGGCCACCTTGGCGGTGTAGCCGCTCATGAAGTGGTACATGGCGTGGCTCTTGTCGAGGCGCGAGATGGGAGGCAGCACGCCGAAAGCGTCGGCCGTGAGGAAGAAGATGTTCTTCGGCGCATCGGCCACCGAAGGCTCGATGGCGTTGTCGATGAAGTGGATGGGGTAGGCAGTGCGGGTGTTCTCGGTTACGCTCTTGTTGGCGTAGTCCACGGTGTGGGTGCCGGGCACGAAGCGCGTGTTTTCCACGATGGAGCCGAAGCGGATGGCGTCCCAAATCTGGGGCTCTTTCTCACGGCTCAGGTCAATTACCTTGGCGTAGCAGCCGCCTTCGAAGTTGAAGATGCCGGCGTCGGGCGTCCAGCCGTGCTCGTCGTCACCGATGAGGCCGCGATGCGGGTCGGCCGAGAGGGTGGTTTTGCCGGTGCCCGAGAGGCCGAAGAACACGGCCGTGTCGCCGGCTTCGCCTACGTTGGCCGAGCAGTGCATGCTCAGGGTGTTGCGCTCGTGGGGCAGCAGGTAGTTCAGCACGCCGAAGATGCCTTTCTTCATCTCGCCGGCGTAGCCCGTGCCGCCAATCAGAATCATCTTCTTGGTGAAGTTGAGGATGGCGAAGTTAGGCTGGCGGGTGCCGTCCACAGCCGGGTCGGCTTCAAAGCCGGGGGCGCAGATGATGCTGAAGTCGGGCGTCCAGGAGGTGTCGGCCCCGGCTTCGGGGCGCAGGAACATGTTGTAGCAAAACAGGTTGTGCCAGGCCTGCTCGTTCACGATGCGCAGCTTCAGCTGGTAGTCGGGGTTGGCGCCGGCGTAGGCTTCGCGCACGTAGATGTCCTTGTCGGCCAGGTAAGCCAGCATCTTGTTGTGCAGCTGGTCAAACTTGTCGGCATCAAAGGGGATGTTGATGTCGCCCCACCACACGCTGCTTTCGGTGTTGGCGTCGCGCACCACAAACCGGTCCTTGGGCGAGCGGCCGGTGAACTTGCCGGTGTCGGCCATCAGCGCGCCGGTGTCGGTGAGCGTGCCTTCGCCGTTGCGCAGGGCGTGCTCGACCAGCTCGGCCGGCGTCAGGTTGAGGTGTACAGTACCCGTCTGAGAGAAACCCAACGGGCGCAGGCGGTCAGCTGCAGTCGACAGGGAAGCGGTGGACTCGGACATGAGAATGAAAAAAGTAGGTGGGAATGAAGAAATGATAGGACAAAGGTAGAAATGAGCCAGGCTAAGTTACTGAAACATTTCGCAACTTTACTAGGACAAATCAAACCGAAATGTGGGTGCTGGTGAGGAGCAAGGCGCTGAATGGCCGTTTTTCCAACATTCCCCCGCTTTTCGTCTGTCGCTATTCATACACTTGTGCCCCAATTTTCTGCAATCGTTCCCGAATCATGAAAGAGAAAATAGCCCATTACAACGGTTTGTACGGCGACGACAAAGCCCGCGTCTCGCACGACTACCTGCAGAGCGAGCTGATTGTGCCCCGCACCCGGCCCACGGACTGGGGCCTCAAGCCTCACCTGCACGGCAACCTATTCCAGCTGTTTTTCCTAGAAGCAGGCCGGGCCTCCTTCCACGCCACCGAATCGGTGGAGCTGACCACGCCCTGCGTGGTGCTCATCCCGGCCGGCACCGTGCACAGCTTCACCTTCAGCCCCCAGGTGCAGGGCCGCACCCTCACCCTGGCCGAAGCCCTGATGGATACCATCCTGCAGGCCACGCCGGCCGTGCTGGTGGAGATGAATTCCGTGCGCATCCTCTCTGAGTTTAACGACGAAGTCAGCTTTGCCGACCTGCTGGCCCTGGAGCAGCACATCCACACCGAGATGAACCTGGACCTGCCCGGCAAGCAGCTGGCCCTGAATGCCTACTTCAAGCTGCTGTTTCTGAAAATCTACCGCCTGCTGCTGCAGCAGCACAAGGAAGCCGACAACTCCAACCGGGCCCTGCACTACTTCCGTGAGTTTCAGAAAGCCATTGGCGCGGCGCCTTCGGGGAAGAAAATTGCCGAGTTTGCCCAGGAGCTGAAGATTACGCCGGTGCACCTGAACCGCATCTGCCAGGCCGTGAAGGGCAAGACGGCCCAGCAGATTGTGCAGGCCCACACCATTCGCAAAGCCCACAACTACCTTATCTATACTTCGCTGTCGGTGTCGGAAATAGCCTACGCCCTGCAGTTTGCCGATGCCGGCTACTTCACCCGCTTTTTCCGCAAGCAAACCGGCCTCTCGCCGGGCGCTTACCGGGCCAAGGCCTACCGCAGCGAGGGCCAGGCCAAGGCGCCGCGCCCCGAGCCCGCCGAGTGAAGCGGCTGAACAAATTCACGCTTCTTTGCTGTTCGGGCCGGCATAGTGCCGATTCTTTCCTAGATTTACCAACCCCATAGTGCATTTTTCGCAACCAGCGGGGCGTTTATCCTTCTTTCACTTCTCAAAAGTCTCACTTAACCACACTCAACATGCAAACTGCTACCGCCCCGCGCGAGCAAGTGCCTCAAACCACCGACACCGGCCACCCGAAGGGGCTGTACGTGCTGTTCGCCACTGAAATGTGGGAACGGTTCAGCTACTACGGCATGCGGGCCCTGCTGTCGCTGTACATGGTAAAGGCGCTCCTGATGAACAAGGAGATGTCGTCGCTTATTTACGGCAACTACACCTCGCTCGTGTACCTAACGCCGCTGCTGGGGGGCTACATGGCCGACCGGTACTGGGGCAACCGCCGCTCGATTTTAGTAGGTGGTCTGCTGATGGCGGCCGGGCAGTTTGCCTTGTTTTTTTCGGCTTCGATGTATGTCACTGGCCAAACGGCGGTGCCGGAAATCCAGAAATGGCTGTTCTTCCTCGGCCTGGGCTGCCTGATTTTCGGCAACGGCTTCTTCAAGCCCAACATCTCCTCGATGGTGGGCTCGCTCTACCCCAAGGGCGATTCCCGCATCGACGCGGCTTATACCATTTTCTACATGGGCATCAACCTGGGCGCGTTCTTCTCGCCCCTGGTGTGCGGTACCCTTGGTGATACCGGCAACCCGGCCGACTTTAAGTGGGGCTTCCTGGCGGCCGGCATCGGCATGCTCATCGGCAGCCTCACCTTCGAGCTGCTGAAAAACAAGTACGTGGTGACGGCCGAAGGCGCTCCGCTCGGTGCCAGGCCCGAGCGCAAAGTGGAGCACTCGCCCGTGGTGCCGGTGCAAACCGACGGCCCCGTGCGCGCCGAAACCATTGCCCAGCCCGCCAAGAGCTTTGCCAGCAAGCTACCCATGCTCATCGGCCTGTTTGTGGTGGTGTACGCCGCCATTGCCTGGCTGATGAACCGCGACTGGATTGGCGCCCTGGTGTTCTCGGCCATGATTGTGGCCCCGGTTACCATCCTCACCGACCCCTCGCTGACGGCCCGCGAAAAGCAGAAAATCTATGTCATTTTCATCCTCAGCTTTTTCGTAATCTTCTTCTGGGGCACGTTTGAACAAGCTGGTGCTTCGCTCACCTTCTTCGCCGACGAGCAAACCGACCGCACGCTGGGCTCGACGGTAGTGCCGGCTTCGTACTTCCAGTCGGCCAACGCGCTGTTCATCATTGCCTTCGCCCCCATCTTCGCCGTGCTCTGGACTTGGATGGGCAAGAAGGGCACCGAGCCTTCATCGCCGCTGAAAATGGCCATCAGCCTCATGCTCATGGCCATCGGCTACCTCATCATTGCCTTCGGCGTGAAAGGCGTGGATGCCAACACCAAGGTGAGCATGTTCTGGCTTATCACCATGTACCTGGTGCACACCTTCGCCGAGCTCTGCCTGTCACCCATTGGCCTGGCCCTGGTAAACAAGCTTTCGCCCGCCCGCTTTGCCTCGCTGCTGATGGCCGTTTGGTTCCTGGCCACCGCTGCTGGCAACAAGCTGGCCGGCGTGCTGTCGGGCCTGTATCCTCCCGGCCCCGGCGAGTTTGCTAAGGCTGCCAAGGCTGGTATCGACCTGCCCGCCATCCTCAACGGCACGGCCCAGGCCACGGCCGACGTTGCCGCCAAGCTGGGCGAGCTGGAGCTGGCTTCCAAATGGCCCGCTTTCCTGGGGTTCCAAATCACCAGCCTCTACGACTTCTTCATGATTTTCGTGGGCCTGTCCGCTGTCGCCTCGGCCATTCTGTTCGTCATCTACAAGCGCCTCTACACCATGATGGAGGAGCCCGTAGCGCAGAGCTAAACGGTTATTACCATTGAAGGAAAAAGCCCCCGGCATCTCGTGCCGGGGGCTTTTTCTTTGAGGCATACGCGGCGTGGTGCCACGAATTGCCCGAAGGGCTTCGTGGCACCACTAATACCCTGAACGGTAATGCCCATATAAGCAAACTGAGTATTACCTTTTGCTTCCGTACAGTCAATTAGTGGTGCCACGGCTTGGAGCCGTGGCACCACTTACGCCGTTCAACTATGCACCTCCAACCTGGCCACCTCTACCACATTTACAACCGGGGCAACAACCGGGAGCGTATCTTTTTCAGCCCGCAGAACTACCTGTATTTCCTGACCAAGCTGCGCAAGCACTTGCTGCCGCACTATCGAATACTGGCGTGGTGCCTGATGCCGAACCATTTTCACTTATTGGTGCAGGTAAGGGAAGAAGCTAACGTTGCTGCGTGCGGCGCGGCTTTCCGAATATTACTCAGCTCTTATACCCGTGCCATTCAGCGGCAGGAAAACCGCACCGGCTCGTTGTTTCAGCAAAACACTCAGGCTAAAGATTTAGCCGATGGGGAAGCTGCCTATGGACCAGTGTGTTTTTGCTACATCCACCAAAATCCTATCAGGGCGCGTTTAGTGAAGGAGCTGGCAGAGTGGCCCTGGTCGTCTTATTTGGAATACGCTGGGTTGAGAAACGGTACGTTGTGTGAGCTGGCAGCCGCCAATGAGCTGTTGGACTTGCCAACTTCGGGGACGGAACTGGCCGACTGGGTTATGCAAGCCATATCAGAAGATATGACCAGTAAGCTGTATTGACCTGAGTAGTGATAGTGGTGCCACGAAGCCCTGCGGGCAATTCGCGGCACCACGCCGCGTATGCCACAACCCAAATAAAAAGCCCCGCCAGCAACGCTGACGGGGCTTTTTTGTGACAATAACGAATCTGCGTAATCCGTAAAATCCGTTATAATCTGCGGTCTTACATCATGCCGCCCATGCCACCCATGCCGCCCATACCGGCAGCAGCGCCGGCACCGGCACCACCCTTGTCTTCTTCGGGCTCGTCCGAAATCACGGCTTCGGTCGTCAGCAGCAGGCCAGCGATGGAAGCGGCGTTTTCGAGGGCCAGGCGGGTCACCTTGGTGGGGTCGATGATACCGGCGGCCACCAGGTTTTCGTACCGGTCTTCGCGGGCGTTGTAGCCAAAGTCGCCTTTGCCTTCGCGCACTTTCTGCACCACTACCGAGCCTTCGCCGCCGGCGTTGGCCACGATGGTGCGCAGCGGAGCCTCCAGGGCCGTGCGGATGATGTTGACGCCGGTACGCTCGTCGCTGTTGAGGGTATCAACGCCTTCGAGCGACTCCAGGGCGCGCACCAGGGCCACGCCGCCGCCGGGTACCACGCCTTCCTCTACGGCGGCGCGGGTGGCGTGCAGGGCATCGTCAACCCGGTCTTTCTTCTCCTTCATCTCCACCTCGGTGCTGGCACCGATGTAGAGGATGGCTACGCCGCCGCTCAGCTTGGCCAGGCGCTCCTGCAGCTTCTCCTTGTCGTAGTCGGAGGTAGTGGTTTCCATCTGGGCCTTAATCTGGCTGACGCGGGCCTGAATGTCTTCCTTCTTGCCTTTGCCGTTGACGATGGTGGTGTTGTCCTTGTCGATGATGATTTTCTCGGCCGTACCCAGGTACTCCAGGGTAGCGTTTTCGAGCTTGTAGCCGCGCTCCTCGCTGATAACAGTACCGCCCGTGAGCACGGCGATGTCTTCGAGCATGGCCTTGCGGCGGTCACCGAAGCCGGGAGCTTTCACGGCCGCAATTTTCAGCGAGCCGCGCAGCTTGTTCACTACCAGCGTAGCGAGGGCTTCACCGTCCACATCTTCCGAGATAATCACGAGGGGCTTGCCGGTCTGCAGCACTTGCTCCAGCACGGGCAGCAGCTCCTTCATGGTGCTCACCTTCTTATCGTAGATGAGGACGAAGGGCGAGTCCATCTCCACTTCCATCTTCTCCGGGTTGGTCACGAAGTAGGGGGAGAGGTAGCCGCGGTCGAACTGCATGCCTTCCACCGTTTTTACTTCGGTTTCGGTGCCACGGGCTTCCTCCACGGTGATGACGCCTTCCTTGCCCACTTTGTCCATGGCATCGGCAATCATCTTCCCGATTTCGGCGTCGTTGTTGGCCGAGATGGTGCCTACCTGGGCAATTTCGGCGCTGTTCTCAATTTTCTTCGACTGCGACTTCAGGTTGGCTACCACGGCCTGCACGGCCTTGTCGATGCCGCGCTTCAGGTCCATGGGGTTGGCACCGGCCGCCACGTTCTTGGAGCCGGCGGTGTAGATGGCCTGGGCCAGTACCGTGGCGGTGGTGGTGCCGTCGCCGGCCTGGTCGGCGGTTTTGCTGGCTACTTCTTTCACCAGCTGGGCGCCCATGTTTTCGATGGGGTCGCGCAGCTCAATTTCTTTAGCGACGGTCACGCCGTCCTTGGTGATGCTCGGGGCACCGAATTTTTTATCGATGATGACGTTGCGGCCTTTGGGGCCCAGGGTCACTTTCACGGCATTCGCCAGTTTGTCCACGCCGCGCTTCAGTTTGTCGCGGCCGTCGGTGTCGAATTGAATGTTCTTAGCCATTTTGAATGGTTAAAGGGTGTTTTGAGTAAAGGGAAGCCGGACAACAAGCCGGGTTTAGAGCACGGCGAAAATGTCCGACTCGCGCATGATGAGGTAGTCCTCGCCATCAATGGTGATTTCGGTGCCGGCGAACTTGCCGTAGAGCACCTGGTCGCCCACGCTTACCTGTGGCGTGAGCACCGAACCGCTATCGGATACTTTGCCTTTGCCAACCGCCACCACTTCGCCGCGCTGGGGCTTCTCCTTGGCGGTGTCGGGGATGATGATGCCAGACTTGGTTTTTTCCTCGGCGGCCGCGGCCTTGATGATGACGCGGTCGGCTAGCGGTTTCATGCTAAGTGCCATTTTGGTGGTATTTGGAGTAAGAAAGTTGAAAAATCAGGGTATGCCGCCCCCCGTCACTTCCTGTGCCAAGGCCGCAAACCTGACAAAAGTGGCAGACTAGCCGCGGCAGGGTGGCAGAAAACCGGCCGTCCATTCTGCCAGAAACAGCACTGGCAAGGGCATAAAAAAACCGGTGGCCCCTGGGGAGCCACCGGTTTTTATTTTCAAAATCCGAATTACTTGGTCTCGGCCGGCGTGGTAGCCGGGGTCGTAGCGGGCTGGGCCGGCGTAGCAGCGGCGCCAGCGTCGGGCGTGCCAGCAGCCGGAGCGGCTGCGCCAGGAGCAGTAGTGCCGGGTGCGCCAGCCGGAGCCTGGGCGGGTGCCGGCAGCTTGGTTTCGAGGGCGCGCTGCTGGTTAACGCTGCGTACCGGGCCACCGGTGGTACCGGTCAGCACGTGGGTGCCCAGCGACAGCACTACGAGGCCAATAGCAAAGCCCCAGGTCAGCTTTTCGAGCAGGTCGCCGGTGCGGCGCACGCCCATCAGATTGGCCGCGCCGCCGGCGCCAAACTGGCTGGAAAGCCCGCCGCCTTTGGGGTTTTGGGCCAGCACCACCAGGGCCAGCAGGAAGCACACGAGTAGAATCAGAATGACAAGGGCAATGTACATGGTGGGTAAAAAGCTGGGCTTTATGAATTAAGCCGGGGGTTGCAAAGATTGTATTTGGGCCGCAAAGTACGCCATTTTTTCCGGCTGTTTCACCATCAGGCGCTGATAAATCTCGATGGCGCGCTCGTTTTTTCCCTGCCGGGCCAGAATGCGCGCCAGGCTTTCGGAAGCAAGGTCGGGCTTGGGGTCGGTGCTGCGCACGCTCAGGTCGGCCTGGACTTGAGCTTCCGTCATGGGCGAAGGCGCGGCCGGGCGCGTCAGGCGGGGCTGGCGGCGCAGGAAGTTGTTTATCAAATCCAAGGAGCTGGGCACGGGCTCCGGCGCCGGACGGTGCGTGGCCCAGTACTCGGCTATCAGCACGTCGGGCTCGAAGAACATGCCGGTAGGGGGCAGGGGCGTGGCTTGCACGCTCCAGGAGGCTTCCGCAGCGGCCGTATGCTCTGCCAGCAGCTCCAGCGCAAAGCCGTAGCGGCTGCCTACGGCCAGGCCATACCCCACCGCTTCGTCGCCCGTGAAGGCCAGCGGCGTAAACTGAGGCTCATTCCTGGCAGGTGCGGGCGAGCGTAGCACCGCGGGAATAAGTTCCGGCAGGGGCAGGTAGGCTTCATCTTCCAGACCAGGCAGCACGTAGGGTACCACAGGCAGCGGCGACGGTTCGCTCAAGCCAAACTCAAAGCGGGCCGCTCCCTGCTCAGTCGGGCGAATGGGCGGCGCGGCAGCTGGCAACTCGGCGGTTTCGTTCACGGCTTCTACTGCTGGAGTAGAAGGCAGTGATTCCGCATCAGGCACCGCAGCTTCCGGCGCAACTAGTGCCTCGGTGGCAACGGTTTCAGCTTCCACGGGTGCAGGTAGCTCTTCTATTACCTCCGCAACTGGTAGAGGAGCGGGCTCCGCCTCAACAACCGGTTCTGGCTCGGGGAGGTCAACTGGCGCAACAACTTCCGGCACGGAAGGTGGCGTTGGTTCGACAACCAAGGCCTCCACCGGAGCGGCCACCTGTTCTTGTACAGTCGGCGCTATCGGCTCAGGCACAACAACCATGGCTGGCTCAGGAATTACCTCATTCTGTACAAGCAAAGTGTTTTCTGCCGGCGGCGAAACCGTTGCTTCATCAGCCACCGGCTCGGGCACTTCGGGCACCTGCTCAATCAGGCGGCGCAGCAGCTCGCGGTCGGCGGCGTAGGTGGCGGCGCGGCGCAGGCGCTGGCCGGCCAGCATGGTGCCCTGGTCGTGGGCGGCCTTGGCCAGCAGCACGTGGGCCGTCTGGCAGTAGGGAAAGGTCTGCGCCAGCTGCTCCAGCTCACGCACCTCCTCGGGGCTAATGGCCGCCGGGTGGTCGAGGATGTGCAGGAGCGTGGCGCGAGTCATTGCTTGATGTGCTGATTTTTTTAATGTGCTGATGTGCTTATTCTTTAAAGTAAAGCAGGAACACCGAAACACAATTGGGGCGACAACAATACGACAAAATGCGCATTTGCCTGCTCTTCAATCAACACATTAGCACCTCAAATAATCAGCACATCACCAGTTGGCCACCGACTTGTTGAAGATTTCCGTGATGACGTTGCTGGTGATGCGGCGCACGGCGTTTTGGTCGTTGTTGACGGTGGCAATGTCCTGCGTGGCCGGAAAGTCGCCGAAGCTCTGGAAGGTTTGGTCGAAGCTCTGGGTGTCGTCCTTGGTGTTGACGAAGCGGATTTTTACCTGGATAGTCAGGCGGTTCTGGCCCGCCACGTCGGCCCCAGCTACCTGCTGAATGGCGGCTGGTGAGAAGTCGTAGGCCACGATGGCGCCTTCAAACTGCAGGTCGCCGTCGCGGCTCACCATCTGCAGGTTGGTGTTGCGCTGGAAGTAGTCCTTCATGTCTTCCGTAAACCGCTGCGTCAGAAAAGCCGGCCCGGTGGGGGCGTTGTTCTGAATGGTTTGGATGGAAAACGTGCGCACCGCCGGGTCGATGTTGGTGCCGTTGAACGAGTACACGCCGCAGCCACTCAGCCCGAAGCAGAGCGCAAGCACCAAGCACCAAGCACCAAGCACCGTATTAAATCTGCTCCAGGTCATACTGCTTCAGCTTGCGGTAGAGGGTGCGCTCGGAGATGCCCAGGTCGTGGGCGGCGTACTTGCGCTTGTTGTTGTGCTTTTTCAGGGCCTTAAGTATCATTTCCTTTTCCTTCACGTCGAGCGACAGCGTCTCCTCCTCGGTTTCGTGGGAAATGTCTTCCACCCGCTGGCTTTCGTCGTCGTAGCTAACGAGCGGCTCTACGTTTAGTGTGTTGCCGGCCGGGGCGGGCAGGAAATACTCGCTGCTGTGGCCGCTTTCGTAGGGTACCGCGCTGCCCGCGCTGGCAAACAGGTGGCTGTTCTGGCGCAGCAGCTCCTGGGCGTCGTGGGGGCGCTGCCCGGTGGCCAGCTCCAGCACCAGCTTCTTGAGGTCCGTCATGTCGCGGCGCATGTCGAACAGGATTTTGTACATCAAATCCCGCTCGGAGTAGCCGGCGGCCTGGCCTTCCTGGCCGGCGCCGAGCAGCATGGGCAGCTGGCTGCTTTGCTCCACGGGCAGGTACTTGGCCAGCTGCCGGGCATCGAGCTCGCGCTCCAGCTCCAGCACCGAAATCTGCTCGGCAATGTTCTTGAGCTGGCGGATGTTGCCGGGGAAGCGGAAGCGGTTGAGCAGCTGCACGGCGTCGGGCAGCAGGGTGATGGGCTTTACCCGGTGCTTCTCCGAAAAGTCGGAGGTGAACTTGCGGAACAGCAGGTAGATGTCGTCGCCCCGCTCGCGCAGCGGCGGCACCGTGATAGGCACCGTGCTGAGGCGGTAGTACAGGTCTTCGCGGAACTTGCCGTTGCGCACGCTCTCCATCAGGTTCACGTTGGTGGCGGCCACCACGCGCACGTCGGTTTTCTGCACCTTGCTGGAGCCCACGCGGATAAACTCGCCATTCTCCAGCACGCGCAGCAGGCGGGCCTGGGTGCCGAGCGGCATCTCCCCGATTTCATCGAGGAAGATGGTGCCGCCGTTGGTCACCTCAAAGTAGCCCTTGCGCGCCTCGTTGGCCCCGGTGAAGGAGCCTTTCTCATGCCCGAACAGCTCCGAGTCGATGGTGCCCTCTGGGATGGCGCCGCAGTTGATGGCAATGAACTGTCCGTGCTTGCGCGGCGACAGGGCATGGATAATCTTGGAAAACGACTCCTTGCCCGACCCGCTTTCGCCGGTGATGAGCACCGTCATATCAGTCGGCGCCACCTGAGCCGCCACCTGAATGGCGTAGTTTAGCGCCGGCGCATTACCAATGATGCCGAAGCGGAGCTTGATGGATTGGATTTCTTGGGAGGTCAATTCTTAGTTGTCAGTTGTCAGTTGTCCGTTGTCAGGAAAATAGGCAGAGGCCTCTTCGGCTACGTGGGACGACTGAGGAAGTGAACGATAATAGCGGATGAAACCCTGAAGTAACTTTTTGCAGTCATTAAGTGCTGCCAGCATTTCGTCCAGCAAGGGTGTTGCTAAATAGCCTAAGTCAGTAGCTAGGTACAGTTGGGTCTCTAATTCAAACAAAGAGCCACGAGCTATGAACAAAAAGCGAATAGTATCAGCTGAGGAATACCGGCCACAACCCTCCGCAATATTAGAAGGCACTGAAACAGCCGCTCTTCGCATTTGATTGGCCAATCCAAATAATTCCTCTTTAGGAAAGCTGCGCGTTAGTTCATAAGTCTGCCTAGCCAGTTATCGGCTTTTAAGCCAAACCGCTAGTTCTGTGTAAGCTCTTTCCATCACAGAAGCGGTTAATATGCTTTAGTAGAACAACCTGACAACTGACAACGAACAACTGACAACTAAGCTACCATTTCCCCCAGCAGCGCCGCACCGGTAGTACTTGTTGCCAGTACGTTCACATAGTCACCTTTCTTAGCTGTGCCTTTCGGGAAGATGACCACCTGGTTCTGGCTATTTCGCCCACTCAAATGCTCGGCCGAGCGTTTGGAGGGGCCTTCTACCAGCACCTGATGCACCTTGCCCACCATGCGGGCGTAGCGGGCGCGGGCGTGCAGCTGCTGGCGGTCGATGATTTCCTGCAGGCGGCGCTTCTTCACTTCGAGCGGAATGTCGTCTTCGAGCTTGCGGGCGGCCAGGGTGCCGGGGCGCTCCGAGTAGAAGAAGTTGTAGCCCATGTCGTACTGCACGAAGTCGAGCAGGCTGAGGCTGTCCTGGTGCTCTTCTTCGGTTTCGGAGCAGAAGCCCGAAATCATGTCGGTGGAGATGGCGCAGTCTTCGCCCAGGATGCGGCGGATGGCCAGCACCCGCTCCTCGTACCAGGGCCGGTCGTAGGTGCGGTTCATCAGCGCCAGCACGCGGGAGTTGCCGCTCTGGGCCGGCAGGTGGATGTACTTGCAGATGTTGTCGTACTTCGCCATCGTGTGCAGCACCTCATCGGTGATGTCCTTGGGGTGGGAGGTGGAGAAGCGCACACGCAGCTCGGGGCTGATGAGGGCCACCATTTCCAGCAGCTGGGCGAAGTTGACGTGCTCGGTGCCATCGGCGGATGCCCATTTGTAGGAGTCCACGTTCTGACCGAGCAGCGTCACTTCCTTGTAGCCCTGGTTTACCAGGTCAGTAGCTTCGCGCACGATGCTGTGGGCGTCGCGGCTGCGCTCGCGGCCGCGGGTGAAGGGCACCACGCAGAACGAGCACATGTTGTCGCAGCCGCGCATGATGCTGATGAAGGCCGACACGCCATTAGAGTTGAGGCGCACGGGCGTGATGTCGGCGTAGGTCTCCTCGCGGCTCAGCAGCACGTTCACGCCTTTTTGCCCGCCATCCACCTGGCTGATGAGGCCGGGCAGGTCGCGGTAAGCGTCGGGGCCCACCACTAGGTCCACGATTTTCTCTTCTTCCAGAAACTTGCTTTTCAGGCGCTCGGCCATGCAGCCGAGCACGCCCACGAGCATGCCGGGCTTGCGCTTCTTGTGCGAATTAATCTGCTTGAGGCGCATGCGCACGGTCTGCTCGGCCTTCTCGCGGATAGAGCAGGTGTTGAGCAGCACGAGGTCGGCATTGGCCAAGTCTTCGGTGGTATCAAACCCTTCCTCAAACAGGATGCTGGACACGATTTCCGAGTCCGAGAAGTTCATCTGGCAGCCGTAGCTTTCGATGTAGAGCTTGCGCTCGCGGCCGGTGCGGGTGGCAGCGCTCACGCGCACCTCGCCGCTGGGCGTATGCTCGGCGCTGGGCGCGGTTTTATCTAAAAAATCGAGGGTTAATAGGGGCTGGGGCATAGCTAATCCCGCTTTTGGGCGGACTACAAAGATACACCGAACCAGGTGAAATGACAGAATGGCAGAGCTTATTCAGTTAGCAGTTAACAGTGAGTAGTTAGCAGTAGTAAAGAAGTAAAAAAGGCGTGTCATTGCGAGGAGGCACGACGAAGCAATCCGTCCTCTAGCATTCAGTCGCATCACGATGTGACACATAAAAAAAGCCCCACCGTCAGCACTGACGGTGGGGCTTTTCACATTACCTGGTTGGTCGCTCGGAGAGGACGGCTTGCCGCGCTCCACTGCGTTCCGCTCGCAATGACACAGCTTTTTCGCGAGTCGCGTAGCTTTTGCTCACTGCTCACTGCTCACTGCTCACTGCTCACTGATAACCGTGCCCAGCACTTGCAGCAGGCCTTTGGCTTTCAGTAGGCACTCTTCGTACTCGCGCTCCGGCACGGAGTCGTAGGTGATGGCCGAGCCGACCTGGAAGCTGAGGTAGCCGGTGTCGGCGCGGTATTGCAGGGAGCGGATGACGACGTTGAAGTCGAAGTCGCCGTTGGGCCACACGTAGCCCAGGCTGCCGCTGTAGAGGCCGCGCCGGCTACGCTCGTAGTGCTCGATGAGCTGCATGGCCCGAATTTTTGGAGCGCCCGTCATTGAGCCCATGGGGAAGGCGGCGCACAGCACGTCTACCAGGTCAGCGCTGGGTAGCAGGGTGGAGGCGACGCTGGATATCATCTGCCACACGTGGCGGAAGCCGTAGAGGCCGAACAGCTCCGGCACCTGCACGCTGCCGGTTGCGCTCACCCGGGCCAGGTCGTTGCGCACCAGGTCCACAATCATTAGGTTTTCGGCCCGCTCTTTTTCGTCGTGCAGCAGCTGCTGACGCAGGGCGGCGTCTTCCGCATCGGTGGCGCCGCGCCGGATGGTGCCTTTGATGGGCTGGGAAAGCAGCTGCGGCCCCTGGCGCTGCACAAACCGCTCCGGCGAAGCGCAAATCAGGTAATGGTCGGCCAGCTTGTAGAAGCCGGCAAACGGTGTGGGAGAGGCTTCCAGCAAGCGCAGGAACGTGGCGAGTGGGTCCAACTCCACACCCTCGGAGTAAAACTCTTGGCAGAGATTGAGCTCGTACACTTCGCCGTTGAGAATGTCCTCGCGGATGCTGTCGACAGCCCGCAGGTAGTCGGCACGCGGTAAACGGGCGCGCAGGGATGGCACCGGCGTCGCTGTTATAGGGCCGGTTTTTCCTGAAAGAATGAACTCCAAAGTTGTAGGCGGACCGTGAAGCTCTACCACCCCATCCGGCCGCCAATGTAGCCAGGTCTGGGCTTCAAAAAAGTGCAGAAGCGGCCAGTCCAGCTTGTCCGGATTGCCGGAAGTCAGGGCTTCCACCTCATTCTTGAGGTCATAAGTCAGAAAGCCGCAGCGGGGAGCGGTGGCGGGCTGCGCCAGCCAGTCGCGCAGCCCGGCCAGCGTGGGCGAGGGAACTTGCGTACAAGCCTCATTTCCCACCGCCAGCAGCTGAACAAACGGTCCGCCCGGTCCGCTGAAGTCGACGGCTGGGGCGTAGTAGGCACAGTAGGTATGCCCGGCCGCCCAGCGCAGGGCCAGCTCCCGAAACCGGGCCGGCGTCAGTCCCAAATCCGCAGGGTAAACTAGCTGGGGCATGGAAGTCGGAGAGGGTGGTTACTGCAGCTCGCGCAGGGCCAGCTTGGCCTTGGCGTCGGTGCTGTTTTTATACTCGTGCCAGGGGTAGTTCAGCGCCTTTTCGAAATACATCTTGGCCTGAGCCTTCTGCCCGGCGGCCAGGCAGAGGTAGCCCAGCTGCAGAGCCGCTTGGGGCGCAAAATAATACGGGGCCTTGTCGCCCGAAATTTTCAGCGTCAGCTCGTAGCCCAGGCGGGCCGAGTCGAGGCGGCCCAGGCCGTGCAGGGCACGGGCCCAACGGTACGGGTTTTCAATGTTGTCGCGCTGGGGAGTGGTGGGTGTGCCCCGGAACGTGCGCAGCGTGGCCAGGGCCTGGCGGTAGTAGCCCCCGTCAATCTGCAGGCGGGCGCGGGTAAGAATAGGGTTCAGCGCCTGGGCCTTGTGGTAGTACTGCTGGGCGTAGTTGTCTTCTTCGATGTCGGTGGGGCCGGCCAGGTTGATTTGCTCACGGTAACGGGCCACCGTGGCAGCGGGCTGCCCGCCCAGCCAGGCCGCCAGGTAAAGCTTGAAGGCGGCGTCCTTACGGTAGTGCTGGCCTTTGTATTCCCGCAGGAAAGCCAGGTTTTCGCGCTCCGAAGCGGCGTAGCTGCCCTGGTAGAGCAGCAGGTCGGCCACCATGTGGTGGAGGTAGGGCACAGGCAGGTAAGCCGGGCCTTGGGGGCGGGCCTCGTAGGCGGCCAGGGCCGCTTCGGCGCGGTGCTGGCGCTTGTTGGTGCTGATGCGCAGGAAGGCAAACAGCAGGTTGTCGGGCTGCTGGGCGAAGAGCCGCTCGGCCAGCCGCACGCCTTCCTCGGGCTGCTTGAGGTAGGTTTCCCGAATCAGGGCCAGGTACACCTGGCTTTCGGTCTGAAAGTCGTGGGGCTGGGTGGCGGCCTGCTGCAGGTTTTTCAGGCCCTGGTCCACGTTGCCGGGCAGGCCCAGCAGGCGCAGCAGCCAGTGGTAGCCTTCGGGCAGCGAGCCTACCGCGAACTGGCAAATGCCCAAAGTCTTGCGCGCGGGCAGAAATGCGGGGTAGTGCTTCACCACGGCCTGCATCTGCTGGAAGGCCTGGCGCAGGTTCCAGGTGCCCAGCACCTCGTGCCTGAACACCAGCTGATTTAGCCCCAGGTGCATGCGAATTTCGGCGCGGGCGTAGTCGCGCAACGCCCCGGCCGGCGCTTTGCCCAAAGCCGTGAGCCGGGCTTGCTGGGCTGCCACAATACTTTCGTACCGAGTCGCATCCTGCGACACCAGCAGCTCCACGAAGTCGGCGCAGTCGGCCACCAGCAGCGGGCCGGGGGCCTGCGGGGTGCGCGCCAGCTCGGCCTGCAGCAGCTGCCGGGCCGAACCCAGCCGCAGCTTCAGCACCTCGCCGTAGGCGCGGCGAGCGGCAGGGGTAAGGGCCTCGCTACCGGCCGCTGGTTTCTCACTTCCGGCCTCTTGCTCCTGGGTATGAGCAGTTGGCTGTTCCGCCCCGGGTGGGGGTTGCTGCTGGGGGCTAGTGCTACCCAGCAATAGCCCGCTGGCCGCCACGACCGCCACTTTGCGGACATGCCGGAGAAGGGTGCAGGCTGAGCGAAGCGAAAATCCGGCCGGGCGTACAGGCATCAGGGCAAGCAACAAAAAAGGAACGGCATTGCCGTTCCTTTTCGAATGTATGGTCAGTAACTAGAAACTAGCAAACAAAACCTAAGCGGCGCGGCCTTCCACGTCGGCCAGGATGCGGCCGCAGTGCTCGCACACGATGATTTTCTTGTGCGAGATGATGTCGGCCTGGCGCTGGGGCGGCACGGTGTTGAAGCAGCCGCCGCAGGCGTCGCGGCGCACCAGCACCACGGCCAGGCCGTTGCGCACGTTGCCGCGGATGCGGGTGTAGGCCGTCAGCAGGCGGTCCTCCACCGGCTTGGTGGCTTCCTCGCGCTTGGCCAGGATGGTGCGCTCTTCCTCCTCGTTTTCGGCCACGATGGTTTCGAGCTCGCCTTTTTTGTTATCGAGGTCCTTGCGGCGCTCGTCGAGCTTCTGCTTGGTACCGCTGATTTCGACGTTTTTCACGTCAATCTGGTACTGGGCTTCTTTGATTTTCTTGTCGGCAATCTGGATTTCCAGGCGCTGCAGCTCAATTTCCTTGGCAATGGCCTCGTACTCGCGGTTGTTGCGCACGTTCTGCTGCTGCTCATCGTACTTCTTGATGAGGTTTTCGGCGTCCTTGCTGGCTTGCTTGCGGCTCTTGATGAAGTCGTTCAGGCCCTGAATTTCTTCGTCAAACTTCTTGACGCGCACTTCATAGCCGGCAATTTCGTCTTCCAAATCCCGCACTTCTTCGGGCAAATCGCCGCGCACGCGCCGGATTTCGTCGAGCTGCGAATCGAGGCTCTGCAGGGTGAGCAGGGCTTCGAGCTTAGCGGCTACGGGAACGTCGGCAGGGGCCACGGCGGCACTTTTAGCAGTCATACTGAACGGGGTTCGTGTTAGTTTCGGCGAATAAGACCGCAAAAGTACGTTCAAATCCGGCCGTTAGCAAATCGTGGAATACCTCGCCCGTGTATTGCTCGCTCTCAAAATGGCCCACGTCGCAGAGCATGAGCCTACCCTCGGCCCCGAAAAACTCGTGGTACTTCACGTCGCCCGTCACGTAGGCATCGGCCCCGGCCGCCCGGGCCGCGCCAATCAGAAAGGCGCCCGCCCCGCCGCAAAGGGCCACCTTTTTGATTTCTTGCTCAAAGGCCGTGAAGCGTACCATGGGCACTCGCAGCCGTTCCTTCAGCAACTCCCGGAACGCGGCCGGCGCCATAGCCTGAGGCAGCTCGCCCACCAGTCCGGCGCCTACGTCCTGGTTGGTGTTTTCCAGCTTAATCAACTCGTAGGCCACTTCTTCATAGGGATGAGCGTTGCGCAGGGCTTGCAGCACTGCCGACTGCCGGTGCAAAGGCAACAGCACTTCTAGGCGCAACTCGGGCACTTCCTCGGGCATGTGCTCGAACCCAATGGCGGGCCGGGTGCCGGCCCCGGGCGTGAACGTGCCCGTGCCGGGCATGCGGAAGCTGCACTCGGAGTAGTTGCCTACCTGGCCCGCGCCGGCCTGGTACAGAGCGGTTAGCACCCGCCCGGCCAGGTCGGCCTGCTGGTCCTCGGTCCGGTTGGGCACGTAGGTAATCAGGCGGGCCAGCGTGCCGCTCTGTGGGGCCAGGGTGCTCGTATTTACCAGTCCCAGCTTTTCAGCCAGCTTGTCGTTGACGCCCTGCCGGACGTTGTCGAGGTTGGTGTGGGCGGCGTAGATGGCCACGTCGTTTTTCAGGGCCATGATGATGGTGCGCTCCACTTCGTTGGCGCCCGTCAGACGTTTGAGGGGCCGGAAAATGACCGGATGGTGGCACACCACCACGTTGCAGCCCCGGCGCAGAGCTTCGGCTAGCACAGCCGGCGTGCAATCCAGTGCAATCAACACGCCCTGCACTTCGGCCTTGGGGTCGCCGCACTGCAGGCCGGCGTTGTCGTAGCTTTCCTGGTAGGCGAGGGGCGCGTGGGCTTCCAGCAGGCGGGCAATATCCTGTACGGTGGGCATTATTTCAGTGAGCAGTGAACAGTGAGCAGTGAATAGTCAGCAGGGTGCAAAGAAAGCGTGTCATTGCGAGGAGGAACGACGAAGCAATCCGTCCTCTCTGTACGACCAGCCAGATAATGTGAAGAGTCGCAACGCCAGCATTGACGTTAGGGATTTCTCATGTGCCACAACTTGTTTGCAACTAAGTGCTAGAGGACGGATTGCTTCGCTGCTCGCAATGACAGGCCTTTTTCATACACTGACAACAAGGCTACCCAGCGTCTGCACATAATGCGCGAGGTTGGCATCCAGCTCGCGGCGGCGGTATTGCATGAGGTAGCGCGGGTGGTCGAGAATAATCAGCCGGTCGAAAAGCTGCAGCTCGTCGTTTAGCTTATGGAAGAACAGGCCGTTGCGCTTGCCCAGGCACACGGCCACGTCGCGCCGCAGCCCCACTTCCAATACCTGCTGGCGCAGCGACAAGCGCATGTCGTCCCACAGCGCTCGGATGAGGGCCGGGGAGTCGTAGTAGTTATAGTTGAGGCCACCCCGCAACAGTACCAGCGGATAGATGGAGCCGAGGTAGAAATGCTGATAAAACTCAACCGGGCCGCCCAACTCGTTGATGAAGCGGTACACAAACTGGCTGGATAGCTCCGGTTGCTTCAGGGGCAGGCCGTGGATAATTCCGCAGTGCTCAGTTAGAGCAATAGGGTCGGTGAAGGCAATGCCGGTGCGGCCCCCGCCGAGGCGACCGGGATTAATACCCAGCATGGCTACGCGCGGTGCATTACCGGTGTAGAAGCGGTGCGCAAACTCGCTGAGCAAAGGATGAACATCGGGCTCCACGTATGGATTGAGGGCGACGACGCCATCGGGCAGGGCGCCCGGAGCCGGGAAGCTGGATAGGAATTGTAAGAGGCGTTGGGCAAAGCTGGACATGGGGCAGGCGAAGGAATAGGAGCGAAGCTAAGCTGTACGTAGCCGCCGCCCGCGGGCGTACTTTTGCCTTTTCTATGGCCCACCTGCTCACCTGGTTGCTGATGCCTTTCTCCTGGCTTTACGCCGCCGTGCTGGCCGTGCGCAACTGGCTGTACGACGTGGGCTGGAAGAAGTCGGAGTCCTTCACGGTGCCGCTGCTCAACGTGGGCAACCTGCGGGTGGGGGGCACCGGCAAAACGCCGCACGTGGCCTGGCTGGTGGCCGAGCTGCTGCGCCAGGGCCACCGCCCGGCCATCCTGAGCCGGGGCTATGGCCGCAATACCAAAGGGCCCCGCTTGGCCGGTCCAACCGATTCAGCCGCAACAGTGGGCGATGAGCCCTGGCAATACTTTCAGCAGTTTGCCGCGGCCGGCGTGCCCATCGTGGTAGCCGAAGCCCGGCGGCTGGGTTTGCACCTGCTAGGGGAGCAGCACCCTGAAATTAGCGTAGTGGTGCTCGACGACGCCTACCAGCACCGGGCCGTGCGGCCCACGCTCAACATCCTGCTCACTGAACTGGTCCGGCCTTTTTACGCCGACTTCGTGCTGCCCGCCGGCCGGCTGCGCGAAAGTCGGGTCGGCGCGGCCCGGGCCGACGTCGTTATTGTGACCAAGTGCCCGCCGGACCTGGCTGAAAGCCAGATGGCGGCCGTGACCCAGCAAGTCCGGAGCTTTGCCGCCACGGCACCCGTACTGTTTTCGACCTATGCCTACGGGGAAGCGCGGGCCCTGACCAGCACCACGCCCAGCCCGGCCCCACCCGCCAGTGCCTTGCTGCTGACGGGCATAGCCCAGCCCGGCCCGCTGCGCGACTACCTCGAAAGCCTGGGCTACCGCATCGAGCACCACGCCCGTTTTCCCGACCACCACAGCTTTCAGCCGGCCGAGCTGACCGCCCTGCGCGGGCACTGGCAGCCGGGCTGGCCTATTTTTACCACCGAAAAAGACGCTACCCGGCTGCTGGACCCCGCGCTGGCCGCCGCAGTAGCTGATTTACCTCTGTATATCATTCCGGTACAGGCTGCGTTGCTGGCCGATGGAACGGCGCAGCTGCGCCGTCTGCTGCCACCGCCTCCGGCCTCCCGGCCGTAGTAGGGGGAATTTTCGATAGTACGCTGGAAGCTGGCTGCAGCTCCCGGCTTTGTTTGTGCTTGCTTGAATCAGTTGCTAAATACTTCCTTACTACCTGCGTCCGGTCGCCTGCTGCTGGCGGTGCTGCTCCTGCTGCTGGCCCGGCCCGCGGCCCGGGCTCAGGTGCTCGACGACTCCACCAAGGTGCTGTACGGGCCCAAGACCACGCGCGTCATCTACGAAGCCGAGGTGCTGCGCGACTCCACCAGCGGCACCATGCTCGACACCACGCTCACGCGCTGGACGCAAAACCGGTTCTGGTTTCACGACACCACCTTTCAGCAGGACCTGGGGCAATTGGGCACCGCTTCGCGGCCCATGCTCTACCAGCCCAACCTGCAGCTGGGCGCCCGCTTCGGGCGCAACGTATTCGACAAGTACGCCCGTGACCCGGTCACGGTGCCCTACTACGACTCCCGCTCGCCTTACTCGTTTTTCCGGGTGGTGCAGTCGGGCGAGGGCGAGCAGGTGTTTGAAATCAGCTACAGCCGCAGCCTGCGCAAAAACTTCAGCGTGGGCGTGGCCTACGAGCGGTTTGCCTCCAACAAGGTGCTGGCTTCCAACGCCCGCGAAGGTCTGGTGGAGCACTCCAACCTGCTGTTTTTCGGGCGCTACCAAACCGAGAACGACCGGTACCGGCTGCTGTTCAACTTCAGCAACGTGCGCCACCGCAGCGTGGAGCAGGGCGGTATCCGGCCCATTATCTTACGCACCACGCTGCCCTCGGGGCGCGACAGCCTCAGCGGTGAAACGCGGCCCCAGGACTTGTTCAACTACGACCGGCAGAGCATACAGCTCACCAAGGCCCAGAACACCGAGCACCGTGACCGGCTGCACTTCACCCAAACCTACCGCCTGCTGAGCCGGGGGCTGACCCTGTTTCATACCTTCGACGGCTTCCGGCAGTACAACAGCTACTACGACGCCGAGCTGCCCCGCAACAGCACCTCCGGCCAGCCTGCCTACCTGCTCTACTACCCGCGCGCCATCCGCAACTACACCACCACGCTCGACCGGGCCGAATACCGGCAGATTGAAAACACGCTGGGTGTACTGGGCCGAACCGAGGCCGTGGAGTACCGCCTCTACGCCCGCCGTCGCGACGCCGAGCTGCTGAGCCAGACGCTGAGCACTGAAAGCACCGGCAACGTGCTGAACCTGGTGCAGGCGGCTCCGCGCCGCAGCTACGGCCAGTTGTTTGTAGGCGGCACTGCCGCTTTCAACTACCGGAAAATCTACGCCATTGAAGCTGCCGGCGAGTACAAGCTGTTCGACGAGTACTGGGCCCGGGCTTCGGTGCGCACGGGGCCCTTGTCGGCCGAAGTGCTACGTACTTCTTACTCGCCCACGCTCACCCAGCAGGAGTTTGTGGGCAACCACTACGAGTGGCACCACCTCGACGAGGACGGCAACCCCACCTTCAGCAACACCACCGCCGACCACCTCACCGTGCGTCTGCGCCAGCGCCTGCCGCTGTTCGCCGACCACCACTTCGAAGCCAGCGGCAGCGTCGTCAACATCAGCCGCCTCGTGTACTATGGTACCAATGCCGAGCCCCAGCAGCTCGATGCCGGCGAGGACAAGCAGCTACTCATCATCTCAGGCCGCCACCAGGTTCGTCTGGGCCGCTTCTCCTTCGACAACCAGGCCACTTACACCGAGGGCGGCGACGGCCGCGGCCTGCGCATTCCGCGCCTGGTCACGTTCTCGCGCCTTTACTACCAGAGCTACATCTTCCGCAAGGCCATGTTCAGCCAGATTGGCGCGGAGGTGTACTACCAGTCGCGCTTCCGGGCCTACGACTACAGCCCCAGCACCCAGCAGTTCTACGTGCAGGACAACTTCACCATCCGCAACTACCCGCTGGTCGACGTCTTCTTCGTGGCCGATATCAAAGCCGTTTCCATTTTCCTGAAGTGGGCCTACGTCAACCAGGGCATCTACCACGACGGCTACTTCACCACGCCCTACTACACCGGCTACCCCCGCCGCTTTGTGCTGGGCATCAAATGGAATTTCTTTAATTAAAGCAGTTGTCAGTTGTTCGTTGTCAGTGTTCTGGAACCAAGCCCAATAGAACAGCCTGACAACTGGCAACGAACAACTGACAACTAAAGACCCATGAAAGAAAAAACCATCCTCAAGCTCAAGCTCAACACCGACCCGCGCTGGGTGGATATTGCCAGCAAAAACATCGAGGACATTCTGGTAGACCATGCCTGGTGCGAGCAGAAAGCCGCCAGCACGGGCATCAGCATGATTATTCACTACCCCGAAAAAGCCCGGCTGGTAGAGGAGCTAACGGCCCTGGTGGCCGAGGAGTGGGCCCACTTCGAGCGGGTGCTGGAGGAGCTGCGCAAACGCGGCTTCGCCCTGGGCCGACCACGCAAAGACGAGTACGTGGTGCAGCTGCTCACCCACGTGCGCAAGGGCGGCGCCCGCGAGCGCCAGCTTATGGACCAGCTGCTGGTGTCGGCCCTCATCGAAGCGCGCAGCTGCGAGCGGTTCAAGCTGCTCTGGAAGCACATTCCCGACCCCGAGCTAAGCAAGTTCTACTACGAGCTGATGGTATCCGAAGCCGGCCACTTCGTGAGTTACGTGGACCTGGCCAAGGAATACTGCGACCCGAAAGAAGTGGACGTGCGTCTGCAGGAGCTGCTGAAGATTGAAGGCGAGATTGTGACGAATTTGCCAGTGCGCGACGACCGGATGCATTAGCCGGTGTGGTGCCACGACTCAAAGTCGTGGCATCACTAAATACAAGAACGTTGACATATAGTAATAAAAAGTAGTTAGGGTAGTTAGTGGTGCCACGAAGCCCGTTGGGCATTCGTGGCACCATGCCGTCAGAAACCACTCATCAAAAAAATAACGCTAGCCGAGGCTAGCGTTATTTTTTGGTCTGATGGGGATGTAAATGTCTTCTTCTGACGTCGGGTCATTGTTCCGGTAGTTGTCCCCGAGCATCTCAAAATGAGGCCGGGCGTCCAACTCATAAGGCGAGGCTGGCAGCCAGGATGAGAAGATGTACTGATAGATGGAAGCGTCGGCGCTGGAGCCCTGGTAGTGAAAAACCGCATACAAGCCCGCGGGCAAGAGAAACTGCTCCAGGCCCTCGGGAACATCTTCCACAGCCGTCATCGCCACCCCGGCCCATTTCACAAACTCCCGGGCGGGGTCGAAAGCCGCGAAGTAGCCCGGAGGGTACACCTGCAGCGAATACAGTGCCGTGTCAATAGCATTGGGCACCTGGGCGCGCCAGGGCATAAAGCTTTGCCAGAGCGCGCCCGTGCGGTTGTTTGCCAGCGACATCGTCAGCTTTTTGCCAACCAGTACCTGGGCATCGACGGTTTGGATTCGGGGTTCCACCAATTACACCACTGAATTATTTCTCCACATTCTCATCGTACTTCAGTACGAAGCTCTCCACCTTTGCCGGCACCAGCGCACAGTTCATTAGGGTGCCATCCGCCAGCAGCTTTTTCACCAGCAGTTTCTTGGTGAAAACGTACGATTTCGAAGTCATACTCAGCTTCTGACTCAGAAAAGTGACTCGGGTGTAGAGCGGCCCGTACTGAGAGTTGCGAATAAATTTCAGAAAGAATAATTCGTTGCCCTCCAAATCCGAGAAAGACACGTTGTTGGCGTCGCTGTCATTTACCTTTAAACAGTCTTTGCCGTCGACGGAAATAATGCCTTTTTTGAAGTCAATATCCTGGCAAAACGCTGCTTGACTAATTAGAAAGCAAAAGAAAAATGCAGTGAGGTATTTCATGTGTGGGAAATTAATTACTGAATTAAAAATGAGGTTTTGGTATGAATTATTAGAAATAGTGTGGATGAATTAACAAGCAAGCTTTTAACTCCATGAGGCCTGACTACAGCGCCGGCAGCACCTTGCCGCTTACCTCACCAAACCCGATGCGCACGCCGTCCTTCTCGGCGTAGCCGCGCATGGTCACGGTGTCGCCGTCCTGGATGAATTTGCGCTCCGAGCCGTCGGGCATGGGCAGGGGGCGGGTACCACGCCAGCTCAGCTCCAGCATGGAGCCCAGCGAGTCAGGCGTGGTGCCGGAGATGGTGCCGGAAGCGTAGAGGTCGCCGGCTTCGATGTTGCAGCCATTGGAGGCGTGGTGGGCCAGCTGCTGGGCCATGCTCCAGTACATGAGGCCGAAGTTGGAGCGACTGATGGTGGTTTCGGCGGCTCCTTCGGGCTGCAGGGCCACTTCCAGGTGCACGTCGAAGTTGTGGGCGCCGGGCAGCTGCAGGTAGGGCAGGGGCGTGGGCTCCTGCACGGGGCCGGCAATGCGGAAAGGCTCCAGCGCGTCCAGCGTCACTACCCAGGGCGCCACGCTGCTGCCGAAGTTCTTGCCCAGGAAAGGGCCCAGCGGCACGTATTCCCAGCTTTGCAGGTCGCGGGCGCTCCAGTCGTTGAACAGGCAGAGGCCGAAAATGTGGTCCTCGGCTTCTTCAATGGGCACGGGCTGGCCCAGCTGGGTGGTCTGGCCTACCACGAAGGCCATTTCCAGCTCAAAGTCAAGCTGGCGGCTGGGGCCGAAGGTGGGCAGGGTTTCGTCGGGAGCCTTGCGCTGGCCGTTGGGGCGGCGGATGTCGGTGCCGCTCACCACGATGCTGCTGGTGCGGCCGTGGTAGCCGATGGGAATGTGGCGCCAGTTGGGCAGCAGGGCATTGGCCGGGTCGCGGAACATGATGCCCACGTTGGTGGCGTGCTCGATGCTGCTGTAGAAGTCCGTGTAGTTGTTGGGCTTCACCGGGCGCAGCATCTGCACGTCGCGCTGGCGCACAAGGCACTCGCGCACGGCCTCCTCGTGGTCGCGCAGCCGGTGGTTGTCGTGGCGCAGCAGCTCGCTCACGCGCTGGCGCACGGCGCGCCAGGCCGGGCGGCCCAGGCGCAGGAAGCCGTTCAGGGAGCGGCGGCGAAACACCCGCGGCTGCGCATCGCCCAGCTCGGCGAGGTCTTCAAAGAAGCCGAATTGGCTCAGGGCGTACAAGTCCAGGGCGTAGTCGCCGATGGCCACCGCCAGGCGCGGGCCGCGCTGCTCGGTGAAGAACACGCCGAAGGGCAGGTTCTGTATGGGAAAGTCGTGGTGGGGCGGAATGTCAATCCAGGAGCGCAGGGTGGGCGAGTTGGGCGAAGTGGCCATGGGAAAGCAAGCAGGTGGGTGTGGAAGCCCAAAAGTAAGCCCTGCGCTTAGAGAAACTGCGAGCGGGGCGGCCCTGAAGTGTTCCTAATTGAGTTAAAAGTTGAGAGTTAAAAGTTGAAATCCGGAAAGGCTACCTGCTTTTAGCTTTTATACTCCTCATGGAGCGAATTTTGCAAATTGACTGCTGGATGTAGAGACGCAATATTTTGCGTCTCGTCGTTGAACGACATCGGTAGAACGACACCATTGTCCTGACGGCGCGGTCCCGGAGACGCAAAATATTGCGTCTCTACAACGTTCAGATTTTGTGAATCACTTCACGACGAGCATAACTCTCAACTTTTGACTAGACTTGCGGCACCTTTTCCCACCCTGCTGCACCTTATGATTCATCCCGACACCGAACTGCGCTTTATCAGCCCCGAAATTGGCTTTGGCGTAGTGGCCACCAAACTCATTCCCAAAGGCACCATTACCTGGGTGTTCGATGCGCTCGACCAGGTGATTCCGCCGACCAAGCTGGCCCAAATGCACCCCCTGGAGCGGGCGTTTGTGGACCGCTACAGCTACCGCGACCACCACGGCGACTTCGTGCTGTGCGCCGACAATGCCCGCTTCGTCAACCACAGCTTCCACTCGTCCTGCATGAGCACGGCCTACAACTGCGAGCTGGCCATCCGCGACATCCACCCCGGCGAGGAGCTCACCGACGACTACGGCTACCTCAATCCCGCCGAGCCGTTCGACTGCGTGCCCGAGCCCGGCAGCAGCCGTACCCGCGTCATGCCCGACGACCTGCTTAACTTCCACGAAGAGTGGGACGCCCAGCTGCGCGAGGCCTTTGCCGACTTCAACGCCGTGGCCCAGCCTCTGCTGCCGGTGCTGGCGCCGCACGACCAAGCCAGGATGGTGTCCGTTGCCAACGGCACGCAGCCCATGGATTCTATCCTCAACTGCTACTACCGCGGCAGCGAGGAGGCCGCCCAATGAGCGTCGGGGCCAGCGTGGCCCCCGCGGAGCCGCGGCCCAGCCGCGGTGCTTCTTACGCCACCCTGCTGCGACTGGCCGGCCCGGTGCTGCTCGGCAGCCTCGCCCAAAGCGTGGTGTACCTGACCGATGCTGTGTTCGTGGGTCGCCTGGGCGAAGATGCCCTGGCCGCCGTGGGCATGGGGGCGCTGCTGTTTTACCTGCTCACCACGGTAGGGGCGGCGCTGGGCTCGGCTCTGCAGGTGCTGGTAGCGCGGCGGCTGGCCCAGGCCCGGCCGGGCGCTGCCCGCCGCCTGTTTATCGCCGCCGGCTACCTGGCTTTGTGTCTGAGCTTGCTGCTGGCTGTGCTGCTGTGGCTGCTGGCTCCAGCCCTCAGCGCGGCGTTGGTCCCTACTGACGTGGTGGCTGAGCTGATGGCGCGCTACCTGCGGGTGGTGGTGCTGGCCGTGCCCGGCAGCTTCTTGTGGCTGTGGCTGCTGGGGCTGTACACCGGGCTAGGCCAAACGCGGCTGGTGCCGTGGAGCACGCTGGCCATTGCCCTGAGTAACGTGCTGGGCTCTTACGTGTGGGTGTGGGGCGGTTGGGGCGGCCCGGCGCTGGGCATTGCCGGCGCCGGCTGGGCCACGGTGCTGTCCGAAAGCCTGGGCTTTGTGGTGCTGCTGGCGGGGCTACTGCAGCCCCGGCGGCGGGTGCTGCAGGGCTGGCTGCGCAAGCGCGCCTGGCACCGCCGTGCCAACCGCCGCTTGCTGCGCTTCGCCGCCCCTTTGGTACTGCGGCAAATAGTCGAAAACAGCGGCGGGCTGCTCTTTTTTGCGCTGGTGGGCCTGCTAGGCGCCCGGGCCCTGGCCGTGTCCAACATTGCCCGTAGCCTCTACACCTTTGCCAGCCTGCCCGCGCTGGCTTTGGGCACGGCGCTGCAAACAGTGGCCAGCGCCCAGCTGGGGCAAGGGAAGGCGCGCTCGGTGCTGCCCACCGTGCGGCGGGCCTCAGTGCTGGGATTAACGGCGGGGCTGGCGCCGGCATTGCTGCTGTGGCTGGTGCCGGATGAACTGGCCCGCTGGTTTGCCGATGAGCCGGCGCTGCAGGCGGCTTGCGTGCCGGTGCTGCGAGTGCTGGGGGGCATTCTGTTAGCTTTTTCGGCTGCCACCATGCTGGTGCATGCCGTAGTGGGCGTGGGCGGGGCCGACTACTCCCTGGGCCTGGAGCTGGTGAGCACCGGCACCTATTTGCTGGCGGCCTGGGGCACTACCCAGCTGGGGGCACCGCTGCCGCTGGTGTGGGCCACCGAACTGGGCTATTGGCTGCTGCTGGGTGGGCTAAGCTGGCGCTACCTCCAAGTGGGCCGCTGGAGCATAGCGCAGTTGCACTAGAGCCTGCAGGCAGTTAGTTTGCTGAGTAAAAAAGAACGTCATTCTGAGCGTCAGCGAAGCATCTCGCGTGCGGCAGTAACTCATTGATTGAATTACTTCCCTGGCAAGATGCTTCGACAAGCTCAGCATGACGTTCTTTTTCAACTTGGCTGACCGTACAGCCTATACCGCGAAAGCTACTTTGCTTCGACGGCCGTGATTTCCGGTACGGCTTTCTTCACAGTGTCTTCCAGGCCGGCGCGGGTCATGGGCGACATGGGGCAGGCCCCGCAGGCGCCTTCCCATTCCAGCTGCAGCACGCCTTCGGGCGTGATGTTGGCCACGCGCACGTTGCCGCCGTCCGTAACGAGGTAGGGGCGCAGCGCATCCAGAGCAGCCTCAACGCGGGGCAGAAGGGGATGATTTTCCATGTTCAATTAACAGTGAGCAATTAGCAGTAAGCGAAGGCAGGCAATGGAGTCAACAGCGAACAAAAAGACAATTGTTCATTGCTCATTGCTAATTGTTCATTGTAACAACCTGCGTTTTTGGGGCCATGTTGTTGCGAATGCTGATTTGCCGGGCCACGGCTTCGGCCAGCTCGGCGAAGGCCAGGCCAACGGGCGAGTTGGGGTCGAGCACGGCCGGCTGGCCCTGGTCGCCATTCTCGCGGATGCTCTGCACCAGCGGCAGCTGGCCCAGTAGCGGAATGCCGTGCTGCGCCGCCAGCCGGGCTCCGCCGCCTTCGCCGAAGATGAAGTACTTGTTGTTGGGCAGCTCGGCAGGCGTAAACCAGGCCATGTTTTCGACCACGCCCAGCACGGGCACGTTAATCTGGGGCTGGCGGAACATCTGAAGGCCTTTCTGGGCGTCGGCCAGCGCTACCTTTTGCGGCGTCGTCACGATAACTGCCCCGGTCACGGGCACGGTCTGCACCAGCGTGAGGTGGATGTCGGAGGTGCCGGGCGGCAGGTCGAGCAGCAGGTAGTCGAGCTCACCCCAGTCCACTTCGGTAATGAATTGCTTCAGGGCCGACGACGCCATGGGGCCGCGCCACACGATGGCCGACTCGGCCGGGGCCAGGAAGCCGATGCTCATCAGCTTCACGCCGTACTTTTCGATGGGCTGAATCAGGTTTTTACCGTTGGGGCCCTGAAATACGTGAGGGGCCGCGTCTTCCACGCCGAACATCACCGGCATGCTAGGGCCGGAGATGTCGGCATCGACCAAACCTACGCGGGCGCCGGAAGCGGCCAGGGCCACGGCCAGGTTGGCCGTTACGGTGCTTTTGCCTACGCCGCCCTTGCCCGAGGCAATGGCCACGATGTTTTTCACGCCCGGCAGCAGGTCGCCGCGGTTGTTGCGCAGGCTGGTCACCCGCGAGGTCATCTGAATCACCACCGTGGCGTCTTTGTCCACCATGGTGTGAATGGCGCGCTCGCAGGCGTCGTGAATCATCTGCTTGAGCGGGCAGGCCGGTGTGGTGAGCACCACAGTAAACGACACCGTTTTGCCTTCGACCACCACGTTTTCAATCATGTTGAGCGTCACCAGGTCCTGGCCCAAATCGGGCTCCTCTACGTAGCTGAGGGCTTTGAGAATGGCTTCGGTGGAATAGGCGGCGGGAGCGGACATAGCAAGTAAGCAAGGTGGGAGCAGCGGGCCCGGCCCGCCGTTTCGTACAACAAAGATACGCCGGTATTAGCCCGGGCCGGGCAAAAAAAAGCCAGCCCGGGCAGGGGGCTGGCACTAGGGATAGTTGCAGGAAAAGTAGCGGTGAGAAAAGCCTGGGAAATTGCTCAGCAAATTTCCGGGCTTACCGCGGGCGGTCCAATACCTACTTCTAGGTATTCTGCGCGGCCACCGCTGACAGCGTTTTATCTTGGCCGGCACTTCTGGTCACGCGCCGAAATAGATTTTACTTCCTGACATCATGACCTCACAAATTCTTTCTCTGCGGCCTTTTATTGGAGCCAAAAACTTCGCCATCTCGCGCAGCTTCTACCGGGCCATTGGCTTCAACGAGGCAGTTATCTCGCCTGCTATGTCGTATTTCTACCTGCGAGGCGTAGGCTTTTATTTGCAGGATGCCTACGTGCAGGACTGGGTCGACAACACGATGCTGTTTCTGGAAGTGGCTAATCTTGAGCAGTATTGGACCGAGCTCACAGCGCTGGACTTACCTGGTAAGTTCGAGGGCGTACGCATCTTGCCTATCCGGCAGGAAGCCTGGGGCAAAGAAGGGTTCGTGCACGACCCCTCTGGCATTCTGTGGCACATTGGCGAGTTCAGCAAGGGACAATAAAATTCCTGCTGCTAGGTAAAAGACGCATCTTAATTACTCGGAAGGGGAAGAAGCCAGCAGCCCCTCCGGCACGCTCAGCGTGCCGCTGTGCGGGTCGATGAGGCCGTTGCGCTCGTCCTCGATATTGGTGGCCTGGGTATACACGTCGCCGGCAATGGGACGGGCGCGCAGCTCCTTTTTGAAGGCGGCAATGCTGGCCGTGCGGGCCGCGGCGTCCTGCGGTCCGCCGTAGTCGGAAAAGCCGAAGCCGCCCCACTCGCTCACCAGCAGCGGCACCTGGCGGCGGTAGAAAAACGGGTCACCCACCACCAGCGGGAAGGCCGCCGTCCCTTCCATCTCGCCGTGAACGAGGCGGTCGAGCAGCTCTTGCCAGCGGCTTAGGTCGGGGGTGTAGAGGTGGGCCGTAAGCAGGTCCGACTTCAGGCGGCCGGTGTAGGAAATGTGGTGCCAGCCATCGTTGTCGACCACCAGAAACTGGGGGTGGGCCAGCTGCATGTAGTGGTAGGTATCCACGATGTAGCGCTGGGTTTCGGGGTTGGTGGCAATGTCCTGGGCGCCCCAGTCCTCGTTGTACAGGCTCCAGATGACCACCGAAGGGTGGGTTTCAATCAGGGCCAGCATGCGCAGCAGTTCGGCTTTGTGGTTGTCGCGGCTGCGGGGCGTGGAGCTGTGCGGGCTGGGCACTTCCACCCACAGCAGCAGGCCCAGCTCGTCGGCTAAGTTGTAGAGGCGGGGGTCGACGCCGGCAATGTGCACCCGCACCAGGTTGCAGCCCAGGGCTTTCATGGCGTGCATGTGGCGGCGCATCTCCTCGTAGGTGGCCGTGCCGGGCTGGTAGAGGATGCCGTCGAGGTAAGTACGCTCGTTGTTGAGGTACACGTAGCAGCCGCGGGCCTCAATCTTACGCAGGCCGAAGTGCGACTCAATGCGGGCCTCGTAGCCCTGCTCGTCAATGAGCAGGGCTACGAGGCGGTAGAGGTGGGGCGTTTCGGGGGCCCAGAGGCGGGCGCCGGGCAGCTCCATCACCAGGCGCTGCTCGCGCTGCCCGGCCTCCAGGCGCATAGGAAAATCGGAGCTGGCCAGGGGTGGCGCGTCGGCCGGGGCGCCGCGTTCGAACACCTGCAGCCGCACGGTGTAGGCGCCGGGGTCGTGGATGCGCAGCGTGAGGTTGAAGCGCACGAGCTGGTCTTCCACTACGCTCACCACGCCCACGCGCGAGCGCAGGCGGTTGCGCTCCACCATTTCCAGCCACACGCTGCGCACGGCGCCGGTGTAGGTCTGATACCAGATGCCGCCACGCTTGTACACGTGGCTTTCCTGCTTGCCGCGGGGCGTTTCGGCGTCCATGGTGTCGGCAATGCGCACGGTGAGGCGGTTCACGGGCCGCAGGTTTTCCTCGCGCAACTCATAGGAAAACGAGGTGTACTCACCGTAGTGTACTTCCTCGCCCTCGATGGTGCGCAGCAGGCGGCCGTTGAGCCACACCCGGGTTTCGTAGCCGCAGGCCCCGAAGGTGAGCTGAAACATGGACGTGGCCTGGGCCTCGCCCCGCGCCGGCAGCTCGAATTCCCGCTCGTACCACACCACTACTTTGTCGTGCCAGGCGGCCGGGCTGGTCTGCCCGTGGGCCTGGGCAATGTGCTCTTCCACCGAGCCCGGCCAGCTGGCCTTGTATTCGTAGTAGCGGCCCAGGTGCCAGCCGTCGCGCAGGCCGCTGTCGTCGGCGTCGATGGCAAAGCGCCACTCCCCGTCGAGCAGCACGTGGTTGTTGAGGCGAAGTACGGCCCGGGGCAGGGGGTTGGCGGGGGTGTCGGCGGGTGTTTCTTCGCGGCTGGCCGAGAGGCCGTAGTTGGAGTGGCTGAGGTCTTCCATGCGGGGCGCAAAAAGCGTAAGGCGGAAAGACGAGCTTGCCAGTGCCGGCCGGGCTCGTCTTTCCGCCTTACTAACGGGAGCGGGCGCGTAATGATGCACGCTCCTCCGAACAGCCGGCTCCTAGTAGCTCAGCGTGAAGCTGCCATTGGTAATGGTGATGCGACCCGTGCGCAGGGGGGCTTCGGCGGCCGTGAAGCCAAACGTGCCGCTCACCGTGCGGGCCACCGGGTCGACAGCCGTGATGGTAACGGAGCCGGCGGGGCTATTCTGGTAGCGCGTTTCGTAGGAGTTGAGGGGCACGCCACCAGCAGTTCGTAGGTAGGTGGCCGAGGGGCTATATACCTGGTTGTCCATCAGGTAAGTGCCAGTCCGGCCGGCGTAAGCGTACAGGCCCAGCACATCGGATACATTGCCTGCCTGTGAACTGGCGGACAGCGAAAAGGTATCGGGAGCGCCGTTGTTGAGCGAGATAGAGCCCGTGGCCGAGTTGCTGGTGTAGGTGGTGCCGCCTTCCGTCCAGCGCACGGTGCCGCGCAGTGTGGCGCTGTTGGTGCCCGCCGGATTTACATTGATGGTGCCCATCGACGTGGTATTCCGGGCCGTGACGGTCACCGTGCGCGGAGGTACTGACAGGAAACCCGAAGCAGGGTCGAACGACACGTTGTAGGTGCCCGGCGCTACGTTGTTAAACACGAAGTAGCCGTTGACGTCGGGCTGAACCATGGGGCCGTTCTGGGAGCCCGGCGGGGTTAGCTGAATGTAGCGCAGACTATTGGCCGGATTTACCGTGCCATCAACCCGGCCCACGAGGTACTCGCTCACCTGAATGGAGCCTACGTTATTGGTTTCACCCGCCGCCACGGATACGCTGCGGTCGGCCGGGTCGAGGTAGCCGCTGGCGGCCGCGAAGTGCAGGTTGTAGGTGCCAGCTGTCAGGTTGGCAATGGAGAACTCGCCGGAGCTGCTGTTCGGTGTCACGGTGGTTGAAGCCCCGCTGGCGTCGGTAGCAGTCACGCTGGCCAGCGCTGCCGCGGGCACGGCCGTACCGGTGATTTTGCCTTGGGTCGGCTTGGCTTCTTCTTCCTTGGAACAGGAAACGGCCGTCGTTAGCACAAAGCCAGCGGCAAAAAGGAGTAAAGTCCAGAAACGGACGAAGTACAGATTACGCATGAAGATGATGGAAATGGATATGAGCCGGCAAAGGTCGGGCAGCCGGCCGGGAGCGGCAAGCAAAGCGGAACAGTAAAGAGTTATTACGCCGCGCCACTTACTGCTGCACCGCCAGCAGCAGGCCCGCCCCGCCGGGCATATAGGTTGGCACCAGCAAGAGCTTGTGCGCGAGCTTGTCGGGCAACAGCCGCGTCAGGGGCGGGTAGATATGCCACGCAGCCTCGGCCGAAAGAAAGCCAATAGCCCCCCCGGCCAGCACGTCCGTCACCCAGTGGCGGTTGCCGAGCACGCGCATGGCCCCGGTGGCCGTGGCCACGGCATAGCCGCTCACACTCAGCCACGGATACTGGCGGCCGTACTGCTCGTGCAGCAGCGTAGCCGTCAGGAAGGCCTGCGAGGTGTGCGAGGAAGGAAAGGAGTTGCGCAGCGAAGCATCGTAGGGCCGGGACTCGGCCGTTTCGCGCTTGAGGTTGCTGACGACGGTGGCGTCCAGCTCGTGGCCCATGAGGTAAATGAGCGTGAAGGCTACCGGCGTACGCTCACCGCGGCGGCCGGTGGCCATCATGGCGTAGGCCATGGCCAGAGGCGCGTAGCGCGAATAGTCGTCGAGGCCGTAAGCTGTAAATCGGGGAAAGGCCGAGCGCATCCGGGCCTGCACGCCTTCTTTGGCCTCGCACACCATGTTGCCTTCCTGGCGCCCCAGAAGTCCAACCCCGACCAAGGTCAGCGGCACGCCCACCCGCTTTAGAATCTTTCCGGTGTTCTCCCAACGCCTGGCCTTGCTGGCTGCCACGTCATAGGCAGTGTCGGCTACTTGCGCGCTGACGTTTATAGTAAAGTATAATCCTAAAAGAAGTACAAGTAGGCTAACGCGCATAAAATAGGCTAGGAGTATAGTTCTGGCCCTGCAAGTTAACTCATATTTAGCCTATGATGCAAAGAATAAACGTATTGAAGCGAAAAAAAGAAAGTGCCTCTAAGAAAAAAATATTATCAGATAAGTGCAAAAAATAACCCCTGCCGCTCAGGACAGGGGTTGTAGTCGTATTGGTAGAAAACAGACTCGAATCAGGTTTTCTGTTTCTTCTTCTTTGCCGCCGGAAACAGCACGTTGTTTAGGATAAGGCGGTAGCCGGGGGAGTTGGGGTGCAGGGCCAGGTCGGTGGGTTCCTCGCCTACGAGGTGCTGGTAGTCTTCGGGGTCGTGGCCACCGTAGAACGTCCAGGTGCCCTTGCCCAGCGTGCCGTGGATGTAGCGCGCTTCGCCGGTCTGCTTGGTGTCGCCCATCACCACCACGTCCGACTTAATCAGCCCTTTGCGGAAAGCCGTGGTCTGGCCCATGAAGCCGTGAATAGTTTTCTCGTGGTTCTGGCACAGCATGGTTGGCACCGGGTCGTACTTGGCTGAGAAGGTGAAGAGTTGGAAAAAGTCGTTCTGCTCGAACAAGCCGCGTTCCTGGGGCTGCATGTCGATGTTGGAATACTCGTACTGGTAGGGGTCGCGCACGAGCTGGAAGTTCTGGAAAGCCAGGCAGCGGTTGAAGTTGAGCTTGTTCTGGGCGTTGGGGTCGGCCCCGTCGCCGTCGTACATGCTTTCCACCATGTCGACGCCCAGGCCGGCCAGGGCAATGTCGTAGGAGTCGGTGGCTGAGCACATGGCAAACTGGAAGCCCCCGCCGGCAATGAACTCCTGCATCTTCACGGCCACGGCGGCTTTCATCTGGCTCACTTTGCCGAAGCCGTTGCGCTTGGCGGCCGCTTCGGCGTCGCGCTGCTGCTGCTGGTACCAGGGGGCAAAGCGGTAATTGGCGTAAAACTTCCCGTACTGACCCGTGAAATCTTCGTGGTGCAGGTGCAGCCAGTCATACTTGGGCAGCACCCCGGCCAGCACCTCGTCGTCGTAAATCTGGTCGTAGGGAATTTCGGCGTAGGTCAGCACCAGCGTCACGGCGTCGTCCCAGGGCTGCTTGCCCTTGGGCGTGTACACCGCAATTTTGGGCACTTTCTCCAGCTTCATCACGTCCATGTTGGCGTTGGGGTCGGCTATTTCCGACAGAATGCTGGTGTACTGGGCCTCGGAAATCACCTGGTAAGTGACGCCGCGCACGGCCAGCTCGTTCTCGGCCCCGCTCACGGTTTCGAACGCAAAGGAGCCCCCGCGGTAGTTTAGCAGCCAGTCGACGGGCACCTCGCGCTGCAGCAGCCAGAAAGCCAGGCCGTAGGCCTTCAGGTGTTCCTTCTGCGTGTTATCCATGGGAATAAACACGTGGTTGGCCCGGGCCACCATTGGAGCAGCCAGCCAACCCAGCACGAGCAGCAGTGAAAACAGAAAACGCTGGAAGAGCATAGTTTTTTCTAAAAGAAACGCAAAGGGCAAACGGGGTTGCCACAAAGGTGGTTCAAGTTACGCCGCATAGGCGAACTTTGGGGCCCACGCCCGCCATTCATCGCCCACATGAACCTCCTCGAAAACATCCGCGAAGCCCTGCGCTCCATCCAGGGCAACCTGCTGCGCACCGTCCTTACGGCCCTGATTGTCAGCATCGGCTTGTTTGCCCTGGTGGGCATTCTTACTGGCATCGACGCCATGAAGGCTTCCCTGACGGACACGTTTTCCAGCCTGGGGGCCAACTCGTTTGAACTCAAGGCTAAGGGCTACACCAACCGCTTCCGCCGCGGCGGGGTGCGCGGCAAGCAGTACCCGGCCATTACCTACCTGCAGGCCCGGCAGTACAAGCAGCAGATGGAAGGCGAAGCCCAGGTAGGCATTTCGGCTTTCATTGCCGGGGCGACGGAGGTGAAGGGCAACGGTCAGAAAACCAACCCCAACATGGAAGTGGTGGCCGGCGATGAAAATTACCTGCGCATTAAAGGCTACAACCTGGCCGAGGGCCGCGTATTCTCCCAGGCCGAGCTCAACAGCGGGGCCAATGTGATGATAGTAGGCGAGGAAATCCGCAACAAGCTGTTTCCGCGGCAGTCGCCGGTGGGCAAGTACGTCACGGCCCTGGGCCGGCGCTTCCAGATAGTGGGCCTGCTTGAGAAAAGCGGCGCCACCATGGGCGGGGGCGGGGCCGACCGCATTGCCCTGGTGCCGCTGGAAACCGGCAACCAGCTGCCCCGGCAGCGGGCCCTGACCTACGACATCAAAACCGCCACCGACCGGCCCGAAACCATGCGCTTTCTGATGGGCCAGGCCACGGGCATTATGCGGGCCGTGCGCCGCGACCACCTGGGCCAGGAAGACAGTTTCGAGGTGGAAAGCAGCGAATCGCTGGCCAACGACCTGGACAGCCTCTCGGGCAAGATGAAAGTAGGAGGGGGCCTCATCGCCTTCATCACCCTGCTCGGCGCTAGCATCGCCCTGATGAACATCATGCTGGTGTCCGTCACGGAGCGCACCCGCGAGATAGGCGTGCGCAAGGCCCTTGGCGCTACGGCGCTGCAGATTCGCCAGCAGTTTCTGATTGAGGCCATCGTCATCTGCCTGCTGGGCGGGGCCCTGGGCATTCTGCTGGGTGTGCTGGGTGGCAACGCCGTGTCGCTGCTCGTGGGCACGGGCACCTTCCTCGTGCCCTGGGCCGCCATGATGCTGGGCTTCTTTATCTGCGTGACGGTGGGCCTGGCTTCGGGCTACTACCCGGCCGGCAAGGCCGCGGCCCTCGACCCGATTGAAAGCCTGCGCTATGAGTAAACTTCTGGTATGGTCGCAGTTGGCGGCCCTCGGGCTACCAGTATGGCTGTGGGCTCTGACTCTACCAGCCTGGGCCCAATCCGCCGCCGCTGGCCAAGCCCAGGTCTTTACCATAACCGAAGGTCCCCGGGACGGGCGCTTTCAGGTGCCGCAGGTGAAGTTGCCTAACGCCGCCGTAGCCCGCCGTATCAACCAGACCTTGTTGCGGCATTTCCGGGAACGGGCATTTGGAGAAGTCGATTCAACCCGGAGCCCGCGCCATCAGTTGCGCCAAGCGGCGCGGGAGTGCTGTTTCGATGAAGAAACCAAGCGCTGGCGGGCCGGCGGCGACGGTCTTACCGATACCAGCTACGGAGTGCTGCTGAATCAGAATTATTTGCTCTCGCTGGCGTTCAGTGAGAGCAACCAAGGCCTTGAGCAACCAGGCGGGCCCCACCTCACCTTCGACCTGCGCACGGGCCGCGTGCTCACGCTTGGCGAATTGGTGGCCGACCCGCCCGCGCAGCTGGGACGCCGGTTGGAGGCCGCCATTAGCCGCCGGCTGCGTGATGAGCTGGGCAAGGCCGTGGAAAACTATGGCGATGATTCTGTCCGCATTGATGACGTGGCCCGCCTCTACAACATTGAAATCTGGGATACCACGCCCCGGCGCGGCTTGGCCATCGACACGCAGGATAACGGCGACGACAGCCAAGCCAGCTATGCGAACTTCGAGTTTGCTCTGACTCCGGAGGCGCTGCTGCTATTTCACACCGTAGGAATGTCTCGCCTGAATTTTGAATTTCTGCCCGATGAAACTTACACGTTCCCTTGGGCGCGGCTGAAGCCAACTCCCTTGCTACAGCCGCTTGTATCAGCGGGCAAGCATCAGAAAGCCATGCGGTAGTAAATGGTTGTTTTACATTTGCACAAACCACTTTTGTGTAAGTCAGTATGACGCCTAACGCTTCCGAAACCATCAATCAGCGGTTTGCCCAGCTTATTAAGCAGTTGGGGTTAAACAAAAACGCATTTGCCCAGTCCCTGGGAAAAACGGCCAGCGTCATTCAGCACCTCATGGATGGCCGTAACAAGCCGGGTTATGACCTGCTGTGTAAGGTTTTCGAGGTTTACCCAAATGTGTCGCGCGACTGGCTGCTGCTGGGCAACGGACCGATGATGCTGGAAGCAAACGGCAGTTCCACAAATGAGGAAGCTCCCCTGACCGCGACTCCGCCTGCCCCAGCATCTGCCCCTATGCAGGAAGTACTGGATTTTGCTGAGCCGGTAGTTTCAGCCCCACGCCGCCCCGCGGCGGGTAGCCACTTACAGCCGGCCGACATTGCGGCTACCTTAGCCCTTGCCGCTTCGGCAGCTGCCCCTGCCCGTACGCCCATCCCTGCACCACCGGCTCAGCATCAGGCGGCTGGCCCTTCTCCCGAGAAGCCCTCTGAAATATCAGCCCCGGCCTCTTTGCCTGCTCAGGTTCCTGCCCCTTCAACCGTTTTGAGCGAGGCGAGTCTGGCCCTGGCTCTGCAGACCCAGCACCTCCAGCATCAGCTTGCATTGGCCGAGCTGCGCAACCAGCACCTGCTAGAACAGCAGCAGCTGTTGCGCGAAATGCTGGAACTTACCCGGAAATCTGTCTGAACCGCAGATTGTAACAGATTTGACGGTTAGGAACGGATTCTTTTCCGCTCGTTCTGTATCAAAATAAAAAAGGCCCCTGCGCATCGCAGAGGCCTTTTGTTTTTATGGTGCTGAGGTCGATAAAGATGGATAAAATAACAAGCGGGGCTGAATCCGTTCTTATCCGTCAAATCAGTTGCAATCTGCGGTTCAGACAAGCAGGCCTACTTCCTCGGCTTCCATCAGGCCCAGGGCATTTACTTGCGTCAGGCGCAGGGCTTTCATCTCGCCCACCAGCAGCGGGTCGTATTTGGCCGCAACGCGGATGTAGTTGGGCGTGAAGCCTTCCATGCGGCCGTCGGTAACGTCGTCCTCGAACAATACCTCGGTTTCCAGGCCCAGGTGCTGCTCGTAGAAGAAGCGCTTTTTCTTTTCCGACAGGCTGCGCAGCTGAGTAGTGCGCTCGTGCCGCACCCGGTCCTGCACCCGGCCCGGCAGCGTGGGGGCCAGGGTGTCGGGCCGCTCCGAGTACGGAAACACATGCAGGTAGCTGATGGGCAGTTCGTTGAGGAAGTGGTAGGTGTCGAGGAAGTCAGCCTCGGTCTCGCCGGGGAAACCCACAATCACATCCACGCCAATGCAGGCGTGGGGCATGAGCTCCTTGATGCGGGCCACGCGGCCGGCGTACAAGGCCCGCCGGTAGCGACGCCGCATCAGGCCCAGAATCTTGTCGGAGCCGCTTTGCAGTGGAATGTGGAAGTGGGGCATGAAGCGCGTCGAGGCTGCCACCGTTTCCAGGATTTCATCTGTAAGCAGGTTGGGCTCGCAGCTGCTGATGCGGAAGCGGCGAATGCCTTCCACCTGGTCGAGGGCCTTCACCAAATCCGTAAAATTCTCCTTGCGCTCGCGCTCCGGTCCCTGCAGGCCGAAGTCGCCGAGGTTAACGCCGGTGAGCACAATCTCCTTCACACCGGTTTCGGCCAGCTTTTCCACGCGCTCGACTACGCTGGCCACGCTGCCCGAGCGGCTGCCGCCCCGCGCCAGCGGAATGGTGCAGAACGAGCAGGAGTAGTCGCAGCCGTCCTGCACCTTGAGAAAGGTGCGGGTACGGTCGCCAAACGAGTGGGCTGCCACAAACTCGGTAGCCTCCGAAATGGGGGAGGCGTGTACGGCACCCGGCTGCCCGGCCGCCGGCTTCTTGAAATCAGCCAGAATATCCACCAGCTGAAACTTCTCGGCCGCGCCGAGCACGGCGCTGACGCCGGGAATGCCGGCAATTTCCTGGGGCTTAAGCTGGGCGTAGCAGCCCACAATGGCCACAAACGCCTCGGGGTTGTGCTTCAGGGCCTGCTGCACCACCTTGCGGCACTTGCGGTCGGCATGGTCGGTGACGGAGCAGGTATTGATAACGTATAAGTCGGCCCCGGCTTCAAAGGCCACTTTCTGGAAGCCCTTGTCTTCAAACTGCCGGCCTATGGCCGACGTTTCGGAAAAGTTGAGCTTGCAACCGAGGGTATAAAAGGCAACGGATTGGGGAGTAGGCATAGCACCGGCAAAGGTACGGCAAATGCCGGGCGGGCAGAAATACGCAAATCCAGCAAAAAGTTAACTACTGTGTAAATACGCACAATGCGGCATCTCAAGGCTGTGATGAGAAACGTTCTATTACTTATACGCTGGGAGCTGCTGCTAGCTGGCCTTTGCTCCATCCAACACCTGCAGGGCCAGCCCACTACTATAAACGAAGTGTCGGTACTGCACTTAGTGCCTGAGCCGCCGGGTGGGCTCGTCCCTTACCGGCAGGGCCAGCTGTGGGGCTACGCCGATACCACCGGCCGCCTGAGGGTGCGGCCTGCTTTCCCCATCGAAGTACCGTTGCTGATTGGCGGCCTGGGTAAATTTGACCAGCAGGCCGATGGCAGCTACCGGCTCCTGAATGCCCATGGCGACTACCTGCGTGTAGGCCCGACTGACGTGCTGGTGCCCGTTGGCGCGGAGGCGCTGGGCGTGCGGCCCCGCGCCGAAAACGCCGGGCGGTCTTACATCAGCGCCTTGCCACAGGAGTTTTGGAAGGACCCCACCGAGCCTTACAACTGGTGTAACGATGAGGGCCAGGCCGACCCCACCGGGCGCCGCTACCAGCGGCCGCAATGGAAATTGGCTTGGCAGCCGCCTGCTGCTTATCCCGAAGCGTTATACCTTGGAGAAGGCCTGTTTATGGCCCAGCGGCGGCTGAAAACGCCTGCTGCTGGTCAGCCCGATTCGGCAGTGGTCGCATGTTACGTTTTAGTTGACGCTCATGGACAATCAGTTACTAGCTTTTGCTATGATGAGTTGGATGGCTTTCACCAAGGGCGGACTCTAATGATGCGCAATGGCCGCGTGGGCTACCTCGACCGGCACGGCCGTGAGGTGATACCGCCGCGCTATGCCGATGTGTACCAGCTGCATTACGAGGGGCGTCTGCCGACTCCGGTGCCTGACCGTTACTTTAAGGGCGGTGCAGTGAAAGTCTTCGACGATAGCCTGCGCACGGGCATCATCGACACCACCGGCCGCGAGGTGGTGCCGTTGCGGCACTGGCTGCGGCTGGACCCACCCGACTCGGCCGGCATAAGCCTGGCGCACTATCAAACGGCAGCCGGCGACACGGTAGCGCAGTTTTTTCGGGCCGATGGGCGTCCGGCCTTTCGCATGACATTTCAGGGGGCTGCTCCCTTCTGGCGCAACCGCGCAGTGGTGAAATGTAAAGGCAAGTGGGGGCTGATTAACCGGCATGGCCAATGGGTGCTGACCTGCCGCTACGACCGGCTCTACTATGCCAGCCTCGCACACGGCACGGGGGAGGAAGCCATGATGATGCCTGAAGAACTATGTTTCTTTGAGCGTTACGGGGAGTCGGCCGGGAGCCGTTTCCTGCTCGACCTCGATGTATTGCAGTGCGAGCGTAACGGTAAAATCGGCTTCGTAGAAGCTCGACGTGGGCACGAGCTGGTAAAGCCGCGCTACGACCAGGTATTCTTCTCGTTTCGCAACGGGCTGGCCTGCGCGGTGCGGCAAGGACGGGCGTTTATCCTGAACCGCCAGGGGCGCGAGTTGCGGGAAGCGCAGCCATACAACGCATTCAATAATGGTGGCCGGGCCCGCGAGTGGCAGTGGGGCCAAGGGCATCGTACTTATCAGCTGCTTAGCAGAAACGACCCGGAAAGCGGGTGGCTGTTGCCCGACACAGCCTGGCTGGTGATAGACCGTCGCGGGAAACTCATGGTACCCCCACAGCCCCAAGGACGCTGGCCACTTTTTGTGACAAGGGCGGGTTACGTCGCGGTGCAAACCAACGCTGGGTGCGGGCTGCTAGGGCCGGGTGGGCAGTGGGTGATTCCGCCTACAAGTTGCAGCCATGTTGAGCAGTACGATGCGCTGGTGCTGGCCTTGTGCCAGCAGCCCGATTCCACCAGCACCGCTGCGCTGTGCGACCCGAGCGGCCGGCTGCTCCGTCGGTTCCCGCGCACCACCGGATACTATTTTTATCAGCACCTAAAATTGTTGCTACTTATTCAACAACAGCCTAATGGCCTCCAAACTGTGCGGCTGTTGGACCAGAATGGCCGTATCCGCTGTACGCTGCCTTATGCCTCCTACGGACTGCCATGGGAAGCGCATCATGCCGCCACTCCCAGCCAACGTCAATCTTTGCTGCGCTTGGAGGCCGAAGCCACTTCCGACGGTCAGGGCCGCCTGCCGCACGGCCAGCGGGGTGGCTATATGGGGGTATGGGGCCGACAATTTTGGAAAGATTAACCTTACCGCTGCGCGAAGTCGGCCATGCTGAGCTGCTCCATGGCCTGCCCCAACCGCGTTTGGGAGAGCGGAGCACCGTTGTTGTTGTTGGTGATTTTGCGGCTGACGTTATCGAACGTCATCCAGGCCTGCGGGCCTATGGTGCCAAAGCCGTTGCTGTAGCAATAGTAGGCGAAGGAAGGAATGCCCGGCTGCAGCAGGTTGCGGCTCCACACAAATCGCCGGGCGGGCAGCCGGAGCTGCTGCAGCAGGGTAGCCGCCACGTCGGTTTGCGAGCCGATGGTGGCTACCACCTGGCCCCGCGCTTCGGGACGGAGCGCACCGCCCGCCAGCACCAGCGGAATGTGAAAGCGCGAAGGGTAGTTATCGGTCCAGGCCCCGGGCAGCATGTGGCCGTGGTCGGCCACCAGCACCAGCAGGGTATGGGCGTACCAGGGCTGCTTTTTGGCTTCCCGCAGGAAGTTGCCCAGGGCGTAATCGGTATAGTACACCGAACTGCGAAACAGCGCGGTTTCATCAGTGCCGGGGAACTTGGGCTTGATGGGTATTTCAAAAGGCTCGTGGCTACTCAGGGTAAAGGCCGTTACGAAAAAGGGCTGGGGCTGCTGCCTGAGGTCGCGCAGCAGGCGCCCAAACAGCACATGGTCGTGGGCACCCCATTTAGAGTTCTGCTCAGCCGCGCTGAAGTCGTCGCGCTCCGTGAACTGCTCGTAGCCGGCCGTGCGCAGGTAGCTTTTCATATTGGCAAAGGCCAGCTCGCCGCCATAGTAGTAGTGCGAGCGGTAGCCGGCGGCCTTCAGCGACTGGCACAGGTGGGGCAGCTGCTCGGTTTTGCGCGGAAACTTGATGATGCTGGTGGTGGGCTGGCTGGGGTAGCCGGAAAGCAGCGACACCAGCCCCTTCTGGCTGCGGTCGCCGGACGCATACACTTGCGTGAAGGCCACGCCGGTGCGGGCCAGGCTGTCGAGGTTGGGCGTCACGCCCTGCACTCCGCCCATGCTGCCCACCAGCTTGCTGGTAAAGCTTTCCAGAATGATGAACAGCACGTTGGGGCGCGGCTCGGCCAGCAGCGAGGCTGAGGAGTCGGGCGGTGCCGGGGCGCCCACGGCCAGCGGGTACACCTGTGCTACCAGGCGCCGGGCGGTGCTATCGGGCATAAAGGGCGCCAGCGTGTGCTCCTCGCCCCGTAGCAGCAGCGCGCTCATCACATTCCAAGGCGCGTTGATGGCCGCGTGGTTGGCAAACTGCTGGTCAGAAAAATAAACGTCGCTCTGGTTGAGGGGAATCTGCTGGGTGCCCCCGCGCAGGGGTACGAACAGTAGCGCGAGGTACAGCACCCCGGCTAGGGCAGCGCGGAGCCGTCCAAACCACGGCGGCAGCGCGGGCAGCGGCCCTACTACCCATTTGTATAGCCACCAGCCGGCGACCAACAGCCCCAGCAATGCCACCGATAATAATAGGAGAGGAGCACTGCCTGCCGAAGCCGCCATCTCGCCCGGTGAGTTGAGGTATTGCAGCGGGGTGTCGTCGAGCCGGAAGCCCCAGGCGCGGTACAGCTCCAGGTCGGCTGTCATCACCAGGGACAGCAGCACGGCCATGATGCCAGTATAAATGGCCGTGGCCCGCCCGGTGGGAAAGCGCGGCCCGAACAGGCTGCCGATAGTGAAAAGCAGAAAGGGGACCAGCGACAGGTAAGCGGCAGCGGAAGCATCGAGCCGCAGGCCATACCAGAAGGTGCCGGCTACGGTCGCCGCGGGCAACAGCTTGGTGGTGGCGAGGTGATAAAGCAAAAACAGCCCCCGGCCCAGCCCAAAAAACAGCAGCCAGAACAAGAAATAGCGCGGCTGAAACGCGAATCGGTTTTTCACCGGGCAAAGATAAGCGCCTGCCCGGGCCCCTTATCCGCAGCGAGCTGCCGGTTGGTATTGGGCAGTTTGAGAAAAAAATGGCTTAACCAAAAAATAATTTTGGCATCGAACCCCTTGTTTATCAGTTCGGGAAAATCACTTTTTGCTACTTCTTAACCTTGAAAAATGGCGTTGCAAACGTTTGAATTGATGCCGCAAACGTTTGCAAGTAAAGTGCCTTCTGGAAAAAGGGGTTACTTCAAAAATTTAATTCTTTTTGCTGGGCACGCCTTAAAATTTGAAGGGGTGTTGCGCAAAAAGAATCCTTTCGTATACATTTGCCATCGAAAACATACCCTCTTCTCCTCAAACACTCCCCTTTGAGGAACTCATCATCCCACCCGCATGGCCATCCTCCGATTTAAGGCACTAGAACTGGTAAATGAGCGCCGCGCTAAAACGGTAGTACCGGCAGCCGCTCGTCGCTCCGAAAGCTACGGGCAGAATGTGTTCAACCTCGAAGCCATGCGGGCCACCATGCCTGGTGAGTATTTCAAGAAGCTGCAAGCCGCCATCAAGCAGGGCGCTACGGTAGAGCGCAGCGTGGCTGACGCCGTGGCTTCGGCTATGAAAACCTGGGCCATGGCCAAGGGTGCCACCCACTACACCCACTGGTTTCAGCCCCTGACCGGCGCTACGGCCGAAAAGCACGACTCCTTCTTCGACCTGAATTCCGACGGCCGCCCGATTGAGAATTTCAAGGGCTCGGCCCTGGTGCAGCAGGAGCCCGATGCCTCGTCGTTCCCCAACGGCGGCATCCGCAATACCTTCGAAGCCCGCGGCTACACGGCCTGGGACCCCACCTCGCCCGCTTTCATCATCGAAACGGTAGGGGCCAAAACGCTGTGCATCCCCACAATTTTCGTGGCTTACACCGGTGAGGCCCTCGACTACAAGGCCCCGCTGCTGAAGTCGCTGGCCGTGCTGGAAAAGGCCGCCCTCGACGTGTGCCAGTACTTTGATAAGGACGTGAGCCGGGTGAACACCACGCTCGGCATCGAGCAGGAATACTTCCTGGTTGACCGCGCTCTGTTCGACGCCCGCCCCGACCTGGTGATGACCGGCCGCACGCTGTTCGGCCACGCCCCGGCCAAGGGCCAGCAGCTCGACGACCATTACTTCGGCTCGATTCCGGCCCGCGTGCACGGCTTCATGCTCGAGTTTGAGGAGGAAGCCAACCTGCTCGGCATTCCGCTGCGCACCCGCCACAACGAAGTCGCCCCCAACCAGTTTGAATGCGCCCCCACGTTTGAGGATGCCAACCTGGCCGTGGACCACAACCAGCTGCTGATGGACGTGATGGAGCGCGTGGCCGAGCGCCACAACTTCAAGGTGCTGCTGCACGAGAAGCCCTTCGCGGGCGTCAACGGCTCGGGCAAGCACAACAACTGGGCAATGAGCACCGACACGGGCGTAAACCTGCTCGCCCCCGGCCGCCGGCCCAAGGAAAACCTGCAGTTCCTGGCCTTCTTTATCACTACCATCAAGGCCGTGCACCGCTACGGCGACCTGTTGCGTGCCAGCATTGCCTCGGCCTCGAACGACCACCGCCTGGGGGCCAACGAAGCCCCGCCGGCCATCATGTCGGTGTTCGTGGGCTCGATGCTGGACTCGGTGCTCGACGAGCTGGAGCGCACGGCCAAGCTGCCGCTTGACAAGGGCGACAACATCTACCTCAAGCTGGGCATCGACAAGATTCCGCCCATCCTGCTCGACAACACCGACCGCAACCGTACCTCGCCTTTCGCTTTCACCGGCAATAAGTTCGAGTTCCGCGCCGTGGGTTCATCGGCCAACTGCTCGTCGTCGATGACCGTGCTCAACGCCATTGTGGCCGACCAGCTTATCGACTTCAAGGAGTCGGTGGATGCGCTGATTGACCAGGGCAAGAAAAAAGAAGTGGCCATTGTGGAGGTGCTGCGCGAGTACGTCATCAGCTCCAAGAACATCCGCTTCGAGGGCAACGGCTACTCCGACGAGTGGAAGGAAGAAGCCGCCCGCCGCGGCCTGTCGAACATCCCGACCACGCCCCACGCCCTCGACGCCTATGTGAGTGAGGCTGCCGCCGACCTATTTGCCCGCCACGGCATTTTCTCGGAAACGGAGCTGCACGCCCGCCACGAGATTCTGCTGGAAGACTACCAGAAGAAAATTCAGATTGAAAGCCGCGTGCTGGGCGACCTGGCCGTGAACCACGTCATCCCCACAGCCATTGCTTACCAGACCAAGCTCATCAACAACGTGCGCGGCCTGCGTGAGCTGGGCCTCGACGACGAGCACAGCCAGGTGACGGTGGACATGATTAAGAAGATTTCGGGCTACGTGGCCACCATCAAAACCACGGTGGACGAAATGACCAACGCCCGCAAGGCCGCCAACCGCATCGAGGATGGCCGCGAACGCGCCATTGCCTACTGCAATGAAGTAAAAACGAAATTCGACCCCATCCGCCGCGCAGTCGACAAGCTGGAGCAGATGGTGGCCGACGAGGACTGGCCCCTGGTGAAGTACCGCGAACTGTTGTTCCGCCGGTAATCAGTAGGGGGTTAGAATCGGGTCCGGTGTTGGGTGGGAATTCTCGCCGCGCCCCGGTTTTGAAAGAGCCAGCTCGGGTGAGCTGGCTTTTTTTGTGGGGTGTTGGGAGAGGATGCGGGGGGGATTGTCAGTCTAGGCTTACGTTTTACTGAGGCAAATCACACAGGCGAGAGAGGCAACCTCGCGGAATGAGAGATACAGAAAGTCCTCAGGTTTAACTTAGCTGCTAGGCAGCGTTTCTTCTAAAACAATGGTACCAGGAATAGTGAGGGCTTGCATTTTGGGGATGACACTTCCTAGCCCGACTAGAACGCCGTGGTCTGTTTCGCACAACAGCCACTCATACTTCTTGGACAGTAGGTAGTATTCAAAATGACACACTTCTACTAATAGGGTCTGAATGGCGGCTACCGTGCCCTGAAATAGCCAAAATTTACTTGGGTCTCGGTCAGTATCGCAAGCCACTAACCAAACTAGTTCCGGCGCGTCCACCAGATAGGTTAGGTAGTCAAATGCCCAAGCAGTTTTGAAAAAAATCCGATACTGCGGTCCCTTGAAACTCTCCCACCACCAGTTAAATCGAGTGTTTGAATTAAATTTTTTGACAAATGCCCTCTCAATTTTTCTCATAATGGATGGCCAAACATGGATATTGACGGCTGCGAAATCCACCGAGGACAGTCCCAGCGCATGGGCGTCTTGCAGCAAGTCGTCTTTAAATCCAGGCATGAGGTCGGGAGAATAAATAGCTAGGGAGTTTCTAAATAGGAGCGAACTGTGAGCTATAAAGCAAGTTACTCTCAATCGCAAAATTGGTATAATATTCTACTCAGCGTTTTGCGTCAGTCTTACCCTTTTTAGGTTTAGGCTTGGCCGGGCCCAGCAGCAAGGGCAGGCGCGGGGCAGGTGCATCGTCCTCATCCTCCACCAGCTCCACGCCGGAGCCAGGGTCGGGCACCAGCATTTTCCAGGCGGCGTGGCGCAGGTCGTCGAGCTTGTTTAGCGACTCACTAACCGTCTGATTGGCCTTTAGCTTATCAAACAAGCCGGTTTTGTTGCCGGCCACCAGCAGCTTTTCAATGACGAAGGGCAGTACCCAGCCCACAACATTGGAGGCTAGCGCGCCGCGCAGGCCCAGGCGCATGAGCAGGCGCACGGTCATTTGTTCCAGCAGCAGGGCGCGGGCGGCAGGCAGGGCTTTGTCGGCCAGGAAGTCGGCCACCAGGCGCAGGTTGCCCTTCTCTACTTCGGCCCGCAGCACGTCCTGCACGGCGTCGAGGGCGCGGCTGGCGAGCTGGCGGAACAAGCGACCGGTTTGCCAGGCGGCCAAGCCGGTAAGACGGGCGGCGCCCAGCAAGGCGGATGGAAATATGGGTTTTTTCATAAACGTGTAAACAAAACCGACGCTATTTTCTTAAGTGTGACGGAACGCCAAACCCCATTGAGGAGTTAATTAGCCTGGCTTCCACTGCCCCGACGGCTTAAGCAAACCTGGGGATGCAGTATAGTCGTTTTTCGTTTTTTGCAGCCGACGGGCTGATGCTTTATTACTGCATGTCAGATTTGCTGTTGGACATAAACTTACAACAACTGCCCGATGACTACCTGGCCGGCCATTGGCAGGTAGCCAGCCGGGTGCTCAACCAGAACAACCCGGCCAGTCCGCTGGCGCTGGCCACCCGGCTGCAGCTCAACCCCGGGCAGCTGCTGGCCGAAGCCCCGGGGCTGCCAGAGGCAGCTGCCGGTACCTGGGCCGTGCAGCGCGACGAGCTGTTGCAGCGGCCCTACCTCCGCTTTAACCTGCCCCAGGAGCAAACCAACGCCCTGGTAACCCGGCTGCGCCGCTCGGCTGACGGACAGCACAGCCAGCTGAACCTCTACTTTGCTTCGGGCATGGAAATGCAGCTCGAGCAGAGTGAATTTCCTCGCCTCTAACCTTTTTACCTGTGAATCCTTCCGACTTAGCCTCCGCCTCTCCGGCGCCTGTTGATACCAATGCTTCCCCTGCCTGGCAGGAGCAGTTTGCCTTCCTAGCCGACCTGATTCCGCAGCTGGTGTGGATTACCGACCCCACCGGCTTTCACACCTATTTCAACCAACGTTGGATAGACTATACGGGCTACGACCTGGCAGCCAGCGTGGGGCCGGATATGTGGAACAACCTGCTGCACCCCGACGACCAGCAGCGCGCCCGCGAAGTGTGGGGCCACTCGCTGGCCACCGGCGACGACTACAGCATTGAGTACCGCTTCAAGGCCAGAAATGGCGGCTACCGCTGGTTTCTGGGCCAGGCCCTGCCCCGGCGCGACGCCGAAGGACGCATCGTGGCCTGGTTTGGTACCTGCACCGATATCGAAGAGCAGCGCAAAATGCGCGAGCAGCTGGAAGCGGCTTATTCCGACCTCGAAGCCAAGGTAATGTTCCGCACCCTGGAGCTGGAGCGCGAGGTGCACGACCTGCGCAAAAAGCTGGCCGACCAGCCTGGTTTGGATTAATAGGCAAGTCGTGCTGAGCGCAGCGAAGCAGCTCGCCCGCGGCTTTAATCATCAATTGAGTGAACCAGTAGGGGCGGGGCTTGCCCCCGCCCGTCGTTGAACGATGACGTTCTAGCGACCGGGCGGGGGCAAGCCCCGCCCCTACAATTGTTCTGTATCGGAATCTGCTATAAGTGCCTGGCTTACCTTTGCGGGCCAGTAACTCCTGCTAAAAATGAACAAGACCTATTGCCCCAGCCTCACCGAGTATAAGCGCCGCGTGGCCCGGGTAGTCAACATTGGCGGGCTGCCGCTGGGCGGTGATTATCCCATCCGGGTGCAGAGTATGACGACCGTCGACACCATGGACACCATGGGCTCGGTGGAGCAAACCCTGCGCATGGTGGAGGCCGGCTGCGAGTACGTGCGCATCACCGCGCCCAGCGTGAAGGAGGCGCAGAACCTGCTGGAAATAAAGAAAGAGCTGCGCAAGCGCGGCTGCCAAGTGCCTCTCATCGCTGACATCCACTTTACGCCCAACGCTGCCGAGCTGGCCGCCCGCATTGTGGAGAAAGTGCGCGTGAACCCCGGCAACTACGCCGACAAGAAGAAGTTTGACACCATCGACTACACCGACGCCAGCTACGCGGCCGAGGTGGAGCGCATCCGGGAGCGGTTCCGGCCCCTTGTGAAGATTTGCAAGCAATACGGCACGGCCATGCGCATCGGCACCAACCACGGCTCGTTGTCCGACCGCATTCTGAGCCGCTACGGCGACACGCCCCTTGGCATGGTGGAGTCGGCCCTGGAGTTCCTGCGCCTCTGCGAAGAAGAAAACTACTACGACGTGGTGCTGAGCATGAAAGCCAGCAACACCCAGGTGATGGTGCAGGCCTACCGCCTGCTGGTGCAGAAGCTCGACGAGGAAGGCCTGCAGCCTTACCCGCTGCACCTGGGCGTGACCGAAGCCGGCGAAGCCGAAGACGGCCGCATCAAGTCGGCCGTAGGTATCGGCACTTTGCTGGAAGACGGCCTAGGCGACACCGTGCGCGTGAGCCTCACCGAAGCGCCCGAGGCCGAAGCGCCGGTGGCCCGCATGCTCATCGACCGGTACACCAACCGGGCGGCAGAGGCCAAGCCCATTGCTCCGCTGGCCTCACCCCCCGGCCCCCTCTCCCGCGGAGAGGAGGAACCTAACGATTCTGTTCTGACGTCGTTTGGCTCCCCTGTCCGCGGGAGAGGGGCTGGGGGTGAGGTTTCCGCCGATGGCAACGCCTCGCCCATCAACCCCTTCCAGTACTTCCGCCGCGTAACGCGCGAAGTGGCCAACCTGGGCGACCACAACGTGCCACGAGTCATTGTCGACCTCTCGCGCCTGCCCAGCCTGGAATACGCCGACCTGCGCTGCGCCGGGCACCTGTATTCGCCCTTCCTGGATAAATTTCAGATGTCGGACCTGGGGGCCGACTACGTGTACAGCGGCCAGACGCCCGTGCCTTTCATGCTGCCCAATGGCCTGAAGGAAATCGTGGATTACAGCGCTTGGCTCGACGCCGGCCAGCGCACGGAGCACTACCCGGCGCTCACCCAGGCTGAGTATGCTGTGGCCGCCGCCAGGCACCCGGCGCTCAACTTCGTGTTCCACAACCTCGACTCGCTGACTGAGCCAGCCGTGGACCAGCTGCGGAATGACCCCACGGCGGTAGTCATTCTCTACACCGACAACGCCCACGCCATGCCGGAAATCCGGCGCGCTTTCTTCGAACTGATGAATGCCGGCGTGACTTGCCCGGTCATTATTAACCGGCAATATCCGGCGCTTAAGGACGAGCAGACCCAGCTCTACGCCGCCACCGATGTAGGCGGGCTGCTGCTCGATGGCCTCGGCGACGGCGTGGTGCTGAGCACGGAGCTGCTGCCCGAGCGCCCGAAAGAAGAGTGGCTGACCACCATCGATGGCCTGAACCAGCTCAGCTTCGGCATCCTGCAGGCGGCGCGCACCCGCATGAGCAAAACGGAGTACATCAGCTGCCCCAGCTGCGGCCGTACCTTGTTCGACCTGCAGGAAACCACGGCCATGATTCGCAAGCGCACTGACCACCTGAAAGGCGTCAAAATCGGCATCATGGGCTGCATCGTGAACGGCCCCGGCGAGATGGCCGACGCCGACTACGGCTACGTGGGCGTAGGCAAAGGCAAAATTGCCCTCTACCGCGGCCAAGAGGTTATCAAGAAGTCGGTGCCCGAAGAAAAAGCTGTGGACGAGCTGATTGAGCTCATGCGCGAAGACGGCAAGTGGTTCGAGCCCGTGCGGCTGGAGGAGCCGGTGGGGCTTAGCAATTAAATGATGGTTTAGCGAGCATAAGGGGAGTGGGTTGCGAAACTCATTCCTCTTATAACTTTAGATGCGACGTGCTGGACTTATACTTTATTGATGACCATCAGCCCAAGTCGGCGATTAGCGTTCGGGAACTAAAGCGTGCTGGTGGCATGGAGGAAGTCCTATTCAACCGTTTGCAGGAGCAGCGAATCATCGAACCTTGGCTTGATTATTACAGCGGCTTTCGCTGGGGTAGTGAAAATGTAGCCCAGCTTCTAAGCAAGCTGAATCAAAGGAGTAGTTCTTTACAAGAGGATGAGCGGGTATTTATGACTATGCTGCAGCGAGCAGCCAGCGCTCAGAAAAGTCTACTAGCTTTTGGAGACTAACACCATCTCCGCGCAGCCGTAATTCATTATATGATTCGCACCGTCATCTTCGACATGGACGGCGTACTCGTTGACACCGAGCCGCTGCACCACGATGCCTTTTTCCGCCACTTCGCCGAGCTGGGCATCAAGATGACGGCCGAGGAATATGCCACCTTTCTGGGCTCCTCCACACGCAATGTGTACCAGCAGCTCAAGCAGGAATTCAACCTGACCGAGGACGTGGAAACGCTGGTGGGCCGCAAGCGCGAGCATTTCGGCAAAGCCTTCGATGCCTCAACCGAGCTGGAGCTTTTGCCGGGCGCCCGGGCGCTGATTGAAGACCTGCACCGGGCTGGCGTGCCGCTGCAGCTGGCTTCGTCCGCCTCAAAGGAAACCATTGCCCGCGTCTTCGAGCGCTTCGGGCTCTACCCGTATTTCGACCACCTGGTGAGCGGCGAGGACTTTCCGCGCTCCAAGCCCGACCCGGCCATTTTCCTGCACGCAGCGCAGCTTGCCGGTATCGCGCCCGCCGAGTGCCTGGTTATTGAAGACTCCGCCAACGGCGTAGCTGCGGCCAAGGCAGCCGGCATGTACTGCGTGGGCTACCGCAGCGAGCACTCCGAAGGCCAGGACCTGCACCAGGCCGACCGGGTGGTGTCGCACCTGGGCCAGCTCGATGCGGCGGCCATTCTAGGCTTTGGCTCTTGACCTACTGCTTGCAGGGCTCCTTGTGCCGGGTGTCGATGATGTGCGCGATTTTCCAGCCGTCGGCCATTCTGATAAGCTGAAAGGAGTTGTAGCCGCAGTGGCTGAATTTGGAGCCCAGGTAAAACTGGTAGGGCGTCCAGACGCTGGCCAGGATGGCATCGACCAGCACCTGCTCGAAGCTGATTCGCTCATCCCATGCCTCCGTGTGCGGCGTGCCAACGGCTTTTAAAAACTCATTAGGGTTCTCGGCGGCCAGCTCCACCTTGACGCCCTGCTTTTTGATGACGTGGAAAACCACGCCCGGCGCCAGTGTGCGCCGCACCTTGGCGCTGTCGCCCTGCTTCATGCCCTCAAAAAACGTATTGATGGTAAGCTGCACGGCCTTGGTTTCGGCAGCCGAATTTTGGGCCTGGGCTGAAGCAGCTATTAGCAAGATTGGAAGAAGCAGGAGGGAGGTGCGCGACATAAGGCAAGGGTAGGGTTTGGCTTGAAAGGCAAATAAGACCAGGGAAGGTTGCGCCACAGCAGCTGCCGTAGCTTTGTTGTATGAAAGCATCTGTGATGTTGTCGGGCAACGCAGCGCTGGCTCAGCAAGACTTTGCGGTACTGCCGGAGCTGTACAGCCCCGCCGGAGTAGCGGCTCTGTTGGCTTGTGTGGAGCGTGCGCCCGCGCAAGGGCCAAATTTCCGGCGCAGCCGGGAGCTGTTTGCCATCCGCAACTTACTGGGGGAGGTGCCGGACCTGTGGCCACTGCTGCAAACCGACGCGTTGCGCCAGCTGCTAACCGACCTGTTTCCGGCGGGCTGCCAGCTGGTGAAGTCCATCTACTTCGACAAGCCGGCGCAGTCGAACTGGCTGGTGGCCTGGCACCAGGATTTGATGATAAGCGTGAGCCAGCGCGCCGAGCTGGCCGGTTATGGTCCCTGGACGAACAAAGACGGCGACGTAGCCGTGCTGCCCCCGGCGGCCATCCTAGAGAATATGGTGACGCTGCGCATTCACCTCGACGACTGCGATGCCAGCAACGGGGCGCTGAAAGTGGTGCCGGCTTCGCACCTCGCGGGGGTGCTCAGCCCAGGCGAGCTACCGGCCCGCACCGGCAATGCTACAGTGTGCGAAGTGCCGGCCGGTGGCGCCATGCTGATGAAGCCCTTGCTGCTGCACGCCTCGAACCGCAGCACCAGTGCCCGGCCGCGCCGCGTCATTCACTTGGAGTTTGCCTCGGCCGAGCTGCCGGCCCCGCTACAGTGGCGCGAGCGGCAGCCTGTCACCGCGTAGCAAGCGGACAAGCAGGTATCTACAAAATCCGAGCAATCCGCTAAATCCGAAAAATCCGTGGTCCAGACCAATCTTTCTGGCCTGCCCGGTGTTACCTTTCTGAACCCAAACCAGCCCCGCCATGAACGGTAAAGACCTTTTCAACTTCGGCCCGGTATTCGGCTACTTTTTCCGCAAGCACGACCCCAGCCGCAAAACCAACTTCAACCTCAAAACCATGCACTTCATCAACAAGCTGAGCATGGCCATGTTCCTGGCCTGCCTGATGGTGATGCTGTTCCGCTACGTGCTCTAGCCTTTGGCTCGATGAACATTGAGGATTTTCGCGACTACTGCCTGGCCAAGCCCGGCGTAACGGAGCAAACCCCCTTTGGTCCCGAAACGCTGGTATTCAAGGTGGGTGGTAAAATTTTCGCGCTGACCGACATCGACACCTTCGCCAGCGTCAACCTGAAGTGTGCCCCGGCCCACGCCCTGGAGCTGCGCGAGGCTTTCGACTTTGTATGGCCTGGCTACCACATGAACAAGCAGCACTGGAACACAGTGCTTATCGGCACCGGCGTATCGGATGCCCAGCTGCGGACCTGGACCGATGAATCTTACCAGCTGGTGCTTGCTTCCCTTCCCAAAGCCCAGCGCCTCGATATAGAGCAGCAACTGGCCGAGTAGGAGTAGATATTTTTAAAAGGTTAAGCCCCGGCTCACCCAGCCGGGGCTTTTTGTTTGTAGGCTAAGGCGGGTTAATAAAATATTGAAAAATTAGCTGCTGAAAATTAGTTGGTTACGCGCTGTTTTAAAAAATATGCTGCGGGTCCTGTAATCTTTCAGCATGACGCGAGTATTGGTGAAGGAAGGCAGGAAAAGGGGCGTTAACGAAGATTAACATTAGCGCAAGCAACCCAAATGGCACCTGTCTCATCAATGTGCCAAGTTCGATTTTTTATAACAAAACCTGTAAAAAGTTTTGTTCTGAAAATCAGTTGCTAAAACGGAAAATATGAGCTTACAAAGAAAATTTTATTGAAGGTACCTTGCTTTACAAAGTACCTGTTTCTACCTTTGACCCGTTGAAACTGCATCACGCGGCTTTTCTCACCCTTCTCTGCAAACCGACCTTCACCTCTCTCACCTCTTTTCTGCAAATCCCATGAAAACCACGCTCACCACCCGCTTCCTCACCGAAGACGAACTTGTAGCCGAATGCCGCCTGGGCAACCCCCGCGCCCAGCGCGTACTCTACGACCGGCTCGCCGGCAAAATGCTCACCGTCTGCAAACGCTACCTGCGCAGCCAGGAAGACGCCGAAGAAGTTCTCATGCTGGGCTTCGTGAAGGTGTTCCGCGGCCTGGAGCAGTACCGCCACGAGGGCAGCCTCGTGGGCTGGGTGCGGCGCATCATGGCCAACACCGCCCTGAGCTTCCTGCGCAGCAAGCGCCCCCTGCACGTCGACATCGAGGAAAGCACCGCCAGCCTCACCCCGGTAGCCGCCCTGGCCGAGTCCGACATGGCTGCGGCCGACATCATGGAGCTGGTGCACAAGCTGCCCGCCGGCTACCGCAAAATCTTCAACATGTACGCCGTAGAAGGCTACTCGCACGTCGAAATCAGCAACCTGCTGGGTATTTCGGAAGGCACGTCCAAGTCGCAGTTTTCCAAGGCCCGCGCCTACCTGCAGCGCCAGCTGGCGCTGTGCGAGGTGGGCATGGGGCAGAACTAGCCTCACCCCCGGCCCCTCCCCAAAAGGGAGGGGAGCCTATTCCGTATCTTCAGAAAACAACTTTAAGCTTTGTAAAAACAGAAAGGCCCGTTGCAGAAGCAGCGGGCCTTTCTGTTTAATCGTCTGGCACCCCTCCCTTTTGGGGAGGGGCCGGGGGAGGGGTTGCTACACCACCACGTTCACCATCCGCCCCGGCACCACAATCACCTTCTTGGCCGACTTGCCATCGCCGAAGCGGCTGAGGAAGTCGGAGGCCAGTACGGCGGCCTCAATCTCGGCGGCGGTGGCGGCGGCGGCAAACTGCATCTGCTCGCGCACCTTGCCGTTGATGGCCACGGGGTAGTTGACGCTGTCCTCGACCAAGTATTCTTCTTTGAACTCGGGGTAGGAAGCGCGGCTGATGCTGCCGGCTTCGTGGCCCAACTCGGCCCAGAGCTCCTCCGCCAGGTGGGGTGCGTAGGGCGACACCAGGATAACCAGCGGCTCCAGGATGGCGCGCTTGTGGCAGTTCAGGGCCGTCAGCTCGTTCACAGCAATCATAAAGGTGCTGACGGAGGTGTTGAAGCTGAACTTCTCGATGTCCTCTTGCACCTTCTTGATGGCCTTGTGCAGCGTTTTCAGCTCAGCAGGCGTCGGGGCCTCTTCGGTCACGGCCAGGGCGCCGTCTTCGGGGTGGAAGAGGCGCCAGAACTTCTTGAGGAAGGAGCCCACGCCGGTGATGCCGTTGGTGTTCCAGGGCTTGAACTGCTCCAGCGGGCCCAGGAACATTTCGTAGAGACGCAGGGCGTCGGCGCCGTAGCGGTTGATGAGCGTGTCCGGGCTAACGACATTGTACTTCGACTTTGACATCTTCTCGATTTCGACGCCGCAGACGTAGGTGCCGTTGTCTTCAAGAATGAATTCAGCCGTGGCGTACTCGTCGCGCCACTTTTTGAAAGCTTCGATGTCGAGCACGTCGTTGTCAACGATGTTGACGTCAGCATAAAGCGCGGTGGTTCCGTACTGGTCTTTCTTGCCCAGCGTAACGAAGGTGTTGGTGCCGTTGATGCGGTACACAAAGTTGGAGCGGCCCAGAATCATGCCCTGGTTGATGAGCTTCTGAAAGGGCTCATTCCCGGTTACCAAGTCCAGGTCCTTCAGGAAAAGGTACCAGAAGCGAGCGTAGAGCAGGTGGCCGGTGGCGTGCTCGGCCCCGCCCATGTATAAATCCACGGTGCCCCAGTACTGCTCGGCTTCTTCGCTCACGAAGCGGGCTTCGTTGGTGGGGCTCATGTAGCGCAAGTAGTACCAGCTCGAGCCGGCCCAGCCGGGCATGGTGCTCAGCTCGTAGTCGTACTGGCCTTTGTACTTCCAGTCTTTGGCCCGGCCCAGGGGCGGCTCGCCGGTTTCGGTGGGCTTGTACTCGTCGATTTCGGGCAGCACCAGGGGCAGGTCAGCTTCGGCCACGCCGTAGGCGGTACCATCCTTATAGTAGATGGGAATGGGCTCGCCCCAGTAGCGCTGGCGGCCGAAAATGGCGTCGCGCAGGCGAAAGTTGGTTTTGCCCTTGCCCAGGCCCCGCTCTTCGAGGAAGGCAATAAGCTTCTCTGTGGCGTCCTTATAGCCCAGGCCGTTGATGAGGTCGGAGTTGATGTACTTGCCCTCCTTGGTGGGGTCGGCCTGCTTGTCGAGGTCCTGCTGGGCATCGGAAATGGGCACGATGGGCAGGCCGAAATGGGTGGCAAACAGCCAGTCGCGCTGGTCGCCGCTGGGCACGGCCATTACGGCGCCGGTGCCGTAGCCGGCCAGCACGTAGTCGGCAATCCAGATGGGCACGGGCTGCCCGCTCACTGGGTTTTGGGCGTAGGCGCCGGTAAAGGCACCCGACACGGTTTTGGTGTCGGCCATGCGGTCGCGCTCCGAGCGGCGCTTGGTGGCGGCGATGTACTCGGCCACCGCTTCCTGCTGCTCGGGCGTGGTGAGCTGCTCTACCAGCTCGTGCTCGGGGGCCAGCACGAGGAAGGTGGCCCCGTAGATAGTATCGACGCGGGTGGTGTAGACCTTAATCTGTACGTCTTCGTGGTGCTGAACCGGAAACGACACTTCGGCCCCGACGGACTTGCCAATCCAGTTGCGCTGCATCTCCTTGATGGGCTCGGGCCAGTCGATAGTGTCGAGGCCCTGCAGGAGGCGGTCGGCGTAGGCGGTGATGCGCAGGTTCCACTGGGGCATGAGGCGGCGCTCGACGGGGAAGCCGCCGCGCTCGGAAAGGCCGTCCTTCACCTCGTCGTTCGAGAGCACCGTGCCCAGGCCGGGGCACCAGTTCACGTAGGTGTCCTGCTGGTAGGCGAGGCGGTAGGGGTGAACGGCGGCCAGCTTCTGCTTTTCGTTCATCATGCCCCACTGCCCGGCCGTGAACTCGTGGCGCTCCTCCTCGTCGCCGGCCGCGCGGATGCCGCGGCTGCCGTCGTCGGCAAACTTGTCCATCAGGGTTTTGATGGGCTCGGCGCGGTTGGTGTCGAGGTTATACCAGCTATTGAACAGCTTCAGAAAAATCCACTGCGTCCACTTGTAATAGCTGGGGTCGGAGGTGCGCACCTCCCGGCTCCAGTCGTAGCTGAAGCCCAGGGCCGAGAGCTGCTCAATGTAGCGGGCAATGTTCTCGCGGGTCGTCTTCTCAGGGTGCTGCCCGGTCTGGATGGCGTACTGCTCGGCGGGCAGGCCGAAGGAGTCGAAGCCCATGGGGTGCAGCACGTTGAAGCCCTGCAGGCGCTTGTAGCGCGTCACGATGTCGGAGGCAATGTAGCCCAACGGATGGCCCACGTGCAGCCCGGCCCCGGAGGGGTAGGGGAACATGTCGAGCACGTAGTATTTGGGCTTGTCGGAAGTGTTTTCAGCCTTGAAGGTGTGCTGGGCTTTCCAGTGGGCCTGCCACTTCTTTTCAATTTCTTCGGGACGGTATGCGGGCATCTTGCGCGGAGTTTATTCGAGGGCAAAGGTAGGCGGTAGCGGAAGTAGGGCACCATGCCAGTTGTTTTGCTATCCTGTGCGGGCCTCTGGCTAAATTCTTTATACGAATTTTCTCCCGCCAACCACGGTGTCATTTCTAGCCTCGGCTACAAAATGGCGAAGCCCGTGGTCGGCAAACCACGGGCTTCGAGAAGAGGGTGATTTGTTCATCCTCTAACCTTGAGACGTCATAAGGAACAAACCAGACAGTGGCGATGATTACGTGGTAATCACCGTCAGGCTCCCGGTCCGGCTGCTGACGCAGCTTGGATGGTGGCTGGTGCTGGCCAGCAGCATGTACGTGCTGCTGCATCACTAGCTGTAGCCGGCAGGAAGGGTGTAAGCCCTTCCTGCTTGGGAGTTTAACTGCTGCGGCTAAGCAGAAGTTGCGCAAAGATGCAAACATTTCGGGGAAGTTGTAAATCGGTCAGGCAGCTAGCCTTGCGCGACTATTCTAACTGAAATAGCAGCTCCGAGTCATTGGGGCTGGAGCAAAGTAGGCGAACTTTGTAGGGCGCGTGCCGGCCGCGGCCGGAATTGTTCGGCCCGGCTTCCGGCCCGTATTATCAAGTGAGTGCCCCCGCGCTGCTTCGTTATGGCCCGTATACCCAAGGAGTTAGTTGACCAGATTATTCAAACTGCCGACATCGTAGAAGTGGTCGGCGACTTTGTGCAGCTCAAGCGCAAGGGGCAGAATATGTGGGCGCCCTGCCCGTTTCACAACGAGAAGTCGCCTTCGTTTTCCGTCAACCCGGCCAAGTCGCTCTACAAGTGCTTCGGCTGCGGCAAGGCCGGGGGCGTGGTGCAGTTCATCATGGACGTGGAGGGCACTTCCTACGTGGAAGCCCTGAAGTACCTGGCCAAGAAGTACGGCATCGAAATCCAGGAAGAAGAGAAAACGCCCCAGCAGCAGCTCCAGCAGAACGAGCGGGACTCCCAGTACATCGTGTCGGACTGGGCCAAAAACCACTACCACCGCCTGCTGCTCAACTCCGAGGAGGGCATGAGCATCGGCTACGGCTACCTCAAGGAGAGGGGCCTGAACCTGAGCACCATCCAGACCTTCGAGCTGGGCTACTCGCTCGACAGTTGGGACGACTTGATGAAGGCGGCCGAGGCGGCGGGCTACGAGAAAAAGTACCTGGAGAAAACCGGCCTCATCGTCACCAAGACCGATGACCAGGGCAAGGACACCGGCCGGCGCTACGACCGGTTCCGGGGCCGGGTGATGTTCCCGATTCACAACATCAGCGGCCGGGTGGTGGGCTTCGGGGCGCGCACCCTGAAGCGCGACGACAAGATGGCGAAGTACCTCAACTCGCCGGAGTCGGACATCTACCACAAGTCGGACGTGCTCTACGGGCTGTTCCAGGCCCGGCAGGCCATTCGCACCGAAGAAGTGTGCTACCTCGTGGAAGGCTACCTAGACGTGCTTTCGCTCTACCAGGGCGGCATCAAGAACGTGGTGGCCTCGTCGGGTACCTCGCTCACCGAAGGGCAAATCCGCCTCATCAAGCGGTATTCCGACAACGTGACGGTGCTCTACGACGGTGATGCCGCCGGCATCAAGGCCAGCTTGCGCGGCACCGATTTGCTGCTCGAAGGCGGACTGAACGTGCGCGTGGTGCTGTTCCCGGACGGCGACGACCCCGACTCCTACATCCGCAAGGTGGGCGACCAGCGCTTTGCCGACTACATCGAGAACAACTCCCAGGACTTCATCTCCTTTAAAACCACGCTGGTGGCCCGCGAAGCCAGCAACGACCCGGTGAAAAAGGCCGAGGCAATCCGCGACGTGCTCAACAGCATTGCGCGGGTGCCTGATGCCATCAAGCGGCAGGTGTTCCTGCAGCAGACCTCGGCCACGTTCAACATCGACGAGCAGGTCATCATCACCGAGTACAACAAGCTGGTGAAGAACGCCAGCGCCAAGGCCCCGGTGGCCCAGCCCACGGGCGGGCAGCGCCCCGGCCAGGCTCCCGCGCCGGCGCAGCGCACGCTCAGCGATGAGGAGGAAGCCGAGATGCTGATGTACGGCGGGGCGGAGGCCGCTGATGTGCTGGGCCAGGTGCAGGCCGGCGCCCGACCCACGGAGGCCGACAGCCAGGCCAGCAGCCACGACGGCGAGGTAGTGGATGTGCTGCAGGTCTGCGAAAAAGAGGTGCTGCGCCTGCTGGTGCTATACGCTGGGCGCGAGGTCGACACCGAAATCAGCGTGGCGGCCTACCTGTTCAGCCAGTTTGAGGAAGCTCCGTTAAAAACGCCGCTCTACGCTGAAGTGTGGGCCATGTGCCGGCAGGAGCTGCTCAACGGCCGCTTCCCCGATGCCCGGCAGCTGGCCCAGCACGAGCGGGCCGACATCCGCACGCTCATCACCGACTTGGCCACCGAGCGCTACGAGCTGAGCCCCAACTGGCGCACCAAGGAAATCTACGTCTTCAACGAAGTGGACCTGCCCAAGCTGGCCTGCGACAACGCCATCCTGCGCCTCAACAAGTGCCACGTGCAGCGCGAGCTCAACGCCTGCCTCGACCGCCTGCGCGAGCCGGTGGAAGACGCCGAGATGTTTGAAATCCTGGGCGACATCAAGCGCCTCAAGGAGCTCGACAACGAGCTGGCCAACATGCTGGGCACCGTGGTGCCAAGGGGAGCGTAGCCAGAAGGTTTTTAATCGATAGGTAATATTTAAAACGTCACGCTGAGCGTAGCCGAAGCATCTCGCTCGCAGCAGTAACTCACCCGATTGGATTACTTCCCCAAGCAAGATGCCTCGACAAGCCCAGCATGACGTTCTTGCGTAAGAACCGATGAACAACCGCTTCAGCCTGACCCGACTTTACATAGCCATACTGCTCACCCTGGGCAGCATGGTGCTGGGCGTGGCCGGGTTTATGGTGGCGGCCGGCTACGGCTTTGTCGATGCCGTGTACATGACGGCCATCACCATCTCGACGGTGGGCTATGGCACGCTGGGTGAGCTGGATGCGGCCGGCAAGCTTTTCGTGGCCTTCTACGTGCTGCTCAACCTGGGCGTGGCCGGCTACGTGGTGTCGGTGCTGACGCAGTATATATTCGACGGCGAGTTACGCCGCATGTTCAAGATGTACCGAACCCATCAGGAGATAAGCAAGTTTACGGGCCACGTAATAGTCTGTGGCTTTGGGCGCAATGGCAGCAAGGCCTACCACGAGCTGCGCCACGGCGGCACCGAGTGCGTGGTGGTGGAGCAGGACGAAAGCCTGCTGCGCCCCGAGCAGCAGGATGGGGTCCGCATTGCCGCCATATTCGGCGATGCCACCGCCGAGGAAACCCTGCGCCTGGCCGGCGTGATGCGGGCCCAAGCCTTGATTACGGCACTACCCAAGGACGCCGACAACGTATTCGTGGCGCTCACGGCCCGCGAAATGAACCCCAAGCTGAAAATCATTGCCCGGGCCAGCTCGCGCAGCAGCGTGAGCAAGCTGCACAGCGCCGGCGCCGACTCGGTGGTGATGCCCGATGAAATCGGGGGCTCCCACATGGCCAACCTCGTCATTCGCCCCGAAGTCATCCGCTTTCTCGACATGATTTCGGGCCTCGACCCCAATAAGCTGCGCCTCGAAGAGCTGTCCTACACCGAGCTGCGGCCTCAGCTGCGCAGGCGAAGCATCCGCGAGCTCGACATCCGCTCGCGCATCGGCGCCACCGTCATTGCCCTGCGCCGCGGCGAAGGCGAGCTGGTGGTAAGCCCCCCCGCCGACCTGATTCCCGAGCCCGGCGACGTGCTGCTGCTGCTCGGTACCGAAGCCCAGATTGCCGGGCTGGCGGAGCATTATAAATGAGGGATGAAGAATGCGGATTGAAGAAATTCCTTGCTGCTTTATCAGTAACATTTTCTCATTCTTCATTCCGCATTCTTCATTAAGCGCAGCGTCCGGTACCTTTGCGGCTGCAAATGCACATCCTGCAACTCTGTCCGCGCGTTCCCTACCCGCCCCACGATGGCGGGGCTATTGCCATGTACGACGTGGCAGCGGGCCTGGCCCGGGCCAGGCACCGCGTCACGGTGCTGGCCATCAATACGCCCAAGCACCACCAGCCCGCCACCGCCCTCGACCATCTCGGCCCCAATGTGCGCTTGGTGACGGTGGACGTGAATACGGACCTTTCGCCAGTGAAGGCGCTGCGGAACTTGCTGTTTAGTGCTACGCCTTATAACGTGGAACGGTTTCTAAGCGAAGCGGTAGGGCAGAAGCTGGTCGAAATCCTCCAAACGGAGAAGGTGGATATTGTGCAGATGGAAGGCACCTTTGTGGCCTGGTATGCCTCGTATATTACTGGGAAGTTATCAGAAGGTGTATGGTCGAGTTGGGCTGAGCTTCCCCCGCTGGTCTTGAGAGCTCACAATGTGGAGTATACCATCTGGCAGATGCTTGCAAACCAGTCGGGAAACCCGATAAAGAAATGGTATTTGCGAAATATGGCCAGGCGGCTGCAGGCATTTGAGAAAAATATGCTGCACCGCTTTGATGCATTGGCCGCCATAACGGAAGACGATGCCACACGACTGCGCAGCATGTTTTTTAGTGGTTTGCCGGCTCCAGTGAGCGAAGCTGATGTAGCAACCTCGTCACATGGCCCAATAATTCAATGCATTCACGCCGGTGTGGATTTGACCCGCTTCCAGCCCGACCATTCCATCACGCCCAAGCCGCGCACGCTGTTCATGATAGGCTCCCTCAACTGGCTGCCCAACCTTGAAGCGCTGGAGTGGCTCTTGCGCGAGGTCTGGCCCACCATCCACGCCGAAATGCCCGACGTGGAGCTGCACATTGCCGGCAGCGGCACCCCCGAGGAGCTGCTTCGGCCCCGCACCGACAACGTCTTTGTGCACGGCTTCGTGGACTCGGCCCCGGTGTTCATGCAGCAGTATGAGCTGATGCTGGTGCCGCTGCTCAGCGGGGGAGGCATGCGCATCAAAATCATCGAAGGCATGGCCCTGGGCAAGGCCATTCTCAGCACCCGCATCGGGGCCGAAGGCATTGCCGTGCGCGACGGCCACGACATGGTGCTGCGCGACTCTCGGGCCGAGTGGCTCGACGCCCTGCGCGCCTGGGGCCGCGGCGAGGTGCCGGTGGCGCAGATAGGAGCGGAGGCAGCCCGCACAGCCACCGACCTGTACGACAACCGGCGGGTAATTCAGCGCTTCGAACAGCTTTACCAGCGGCTGCTGCCCGCCACCCGCGGATGATGGTCGCGCTGTTGTCCGTCGTGTTCTGGCTGAGCCTGCTGCTGGTGGCGCACACCTACGTGCTGTTTCCAATGCTGCTGGCCCGCCTGGCCGAGGGCCGTCGCCAGAACGCTGATGTGTACCCCCAGGACGCTGACGACTTGCCCGCCGTCGACATCCTGCTGGCGGCCCACAACGAGGAAGCGGTGATTGAAGAAAAAGTGCGCTCCACCTTCAACACCGCTTACCCACTCGACCGGCTGCGGCTGCTGGTGGGCTCCGACAACTCTTCGGACCAAACCAATGCCCTGCTGGAAAAGCTGGCCGCCGAATACCCGCAGCTGCATTTTCAGGCCTACCTCCAGCGTACCGGCAAGCCCACCGTCATCGAAAACCTGGCCGCGCACGCCACTGCGCCGGTGCTGGTGCTGACGGATGCCAACGTGTTTTTCGCCCCGGATACGCTCTATAATCTGGTGCGCCACTTCCACAACCCTCGCATTGGCCTGGTAGGCGGCAACATTCTCAACCCCGAGCACCGGGCCGAGGGCATCTCTGGCCAGGAAAAAGCCTATCTGGAGCGTGAAAACCTGATTAAGTACCAGGAAGGAGTGGTGTGGGGCGCCATGATGGGCGCCTTCGGGGGCTGCTTTGCCGTGCGGCGCAGCTGCTACCACCCGGCCCCGGCGGCCTTCCTCGTCGATGACTTTTACATCACCCTGGCCGTGCTGCGCGACGGCTACCAGGCCATCAATGAGCTGGAAGCCGTGTGCTACGAGGATGTGTCGGACCGGCTGCCCGAGGAGTTTCGGCGCAAGGCCCGCATTTCGGCCGGTAATTTTCAGAACCTGAAAGAGTTTCGGCAGCTCCTTTCCCCGTCCTGGGGCGGGGTGGCTTTTGCCTTGTGGTCGCACAAAGTCTTGCGCTGGTACACGCCCCAGCTGCTCATCTTAATGCTAGCCGCGACGGTGGCCTTGGTGCTACTCGATGCCGGCTGGCTTTACCAGTTGGCCTTGCTGGGGCAGCTGGCCCTGCCACTGCTGCTGCTGCTCGACCTGGGCCTGAAGCGCCTGGGTCGGCACTCGCGTCTGCTCCGTTTCGTTACCCATTTCTACAGCATGAACGCCGCGCTGCTGCTGGGCTACTGGCGCTACCTGCGCGGCATCAAAACCACCGTCTGGCAGCCCACCCAGCGGTTTCAACAAGCCAAGTAAGATGCCAACTTCCCCCTCTGTTCTGGGTTATTAGCATCACGAATGCAGGCTGCGCCTGATAACTGACAACGAACAACTGACAACTATCCATGCTTGACTCCATCGAATCCGCCATCGAAGACATTCGCGCTGGCAAGGTCGTCATCGTTGTTGATGACGAGGACCGCGAAAACGAGGGCGACTTTATCTGCGCGGCCCGCGCGGCCACCCCGGAGGTCATCAACTTCATGGCCACCCATGGCCGCGGCCTGGTGTGCACGGCCCTCACCGAGGAGCGCTGCGAGGAGCTGGGCCTGAACCTGATGGTGGGCCACAACACCGCCCTGCACGCCACAGCCTTTACCGTGTCGGTCGACCTGCTCAAGAACGGTGTGACCACTGGCATCTCGGCCTCCGACCGCTCCAAGACCATTCAGGCGCTTATTGACCCCAGCACCAAGCCCGACGAGCTAGGCAAGCCCGGTCACATCTTCCCGCTCAAGGCCCGTAAGGAAGGCGTGCTGCGCCGCGCCGGCCACACCGAAGCCACCGTCGATTTGGCCCGCCTCGCGGGCTTTGAGCCGGCCGGGGTGCTGGTCGAAATCCTGAAGGAGGACGGCGAGATGGCGCGCCTGCCCGACCTGCAGGTCATTGCCAAAAAGTGGGGCCTGAAGCTGATTTCCGTGCAGGACCTCATCAAGTACCGTCTGGAAAAGGAAAGCCTTATTCACCGCGACATTTCGGTGAAGATGCCCACCCAGTGGGGCGACTTCGACCTGTACGCCTATACCCAGCGCTCCAACGGGGCCCAGCACCTGGCCCTGGTGAAGGGCGAATTGAGTGGCGACGAGCCGGTGCTGGTGCGCGTGCACAGCTCCTGCGTCACTGGCGACATCTTCGGCTCCTGCCGCTGCGATTGCGGCCCGCAGCTGCACCGCGCCATGGAGCAGATTGAGCGCGAGGGCCGCGGCGTTATCATCTACATGAACCAGGAAGGCCGTGGCATCGGTCTGCTCAACAAGCTCAAGGCCTACAAGCTGCAGGAGCAGGGCCGCGACACTGTGCAGGCCAACCTGGAGCTGGGCTTCAAGAGCGACGAGCGGGACTACGGCGTGGGCGCCTCCATGCTGCGCGACCTGGGCATCACCAAGATGCGCCTGCTCACCAACAACCCCCGCAAGCGCACCGGCCTCATCGGCTACGGCCTCGAAATCGTTGACACCGTGCCCATCGAAATTGCCGCTAACCCCCACAACGAGGCCTACCTCACCACCAAGCGCGACAAGCTCGACCACGACATCATGCGCCCCGTAAGTGCTGCCGAAGACAAAGCCGAGGCAGCACGGATGATATAGGTGCGTTATAAAAAAGGCCCGCTGCATGATGCAGCGGGCCTTTTTTATAGAGTTGTATGTTAGCTCACGGCTGCCAGGTGTCGTTGCGCGTCTGGCTGGCGCCGCTGGGCGTGAAGGTGCGGTTGGCGCCGCCTTCCCAAAGCACGTTGCCGGCGCCGTCTTTCCGGATGTACTTGTACTGCACCGAGGTGCCGCTGGTCAGGTTAATGGTTTTCGTCCAGGCTGGCCAGGGGTTGGTGCTCATCTTGATGGCGTTGGCGGTGTTCCAGCTACCCAGCTGCGCCGTGCTGCCGATGACGTATAAGTCCTGGCCCGTCACAGTGTTGCTGTAGTTGATGTTGAAGGTTACGGCCGTCGTGGTGCCCGTGGGCGGCGGCGTAACGGTGCCACCTGCCGGCACCCACACCGCGTAGGAGCGGGCACCCACCGGGAACACGGCGTAGCCGCTGGCATTGGTGGTGATGGTGCCGGCGTTGTTGCCGGTGGCGTCGCTGAGGGTGGCGTTGGGGAAGGGCGTGGTGATGCCCTTGCTGGCGCCGGTGCTGCCGTCGTTCAGCAGCAGCAGCAGGCCTTTGTGCGTGGCATCGCCGGCCCGGGAGTAGGCATACACGTTGGCGTCGTTCACGCTGGTGTACTCGGTGGCGGCCCCGTAGGCATTGGCCTGGCGAATCTGAATGAGCTTCTTGATTTGCGCGCCCAGGCCGTAGTTGTAATAGTCTTTGTAGAACACGCAGGGGTAGCCTTTCTCGCGGGTCAGGATGTAGGCATAAGCCAGCATCTTCAGGTTGACAACGGGCGAGTACAGTGCCCCGCCGGTCTGGTCCGTGTCGTGGTTGTCAACGAAGGAAACCGACAGCGGGCCATTGGCTTCGGTGAAGCCGGCAAACTGCAGGCCGCGCATGTCCCAGGCCCCGTTGCCGTTGCTCATGTCCTGAAACGTGTAGTGCAGGGGCACGTCGAACAGGCTGGTGCGGCCCCCAGTGGCGGCGGCGTAGTTATTCAGGTCGGTCAGGTTGCGAAACCAGGCCTCGCTCACGGCGAAGCGGCCGGAGCTGCCCTTCACTGCGTCCAGCCATTCGTTCACGAAGCTGGTCTGAATGTGCTTGGTGGCGTCGAGCCGGTAGCCGTCCAGGCTCAGCTTGGTAGTTATCCAGTTGCCCCAGTTCTTGGTTTCCGTGCGCTGGTTCACATCCGCGTAGCGGATTTCCGAGCCCAGCAGGTTGTCATAGGCATCGCCGTTGGCATAAGGCTGGAAGTCGTAGGCATTCCACTGATACCAACCATTATTAGGCGCCTGCTGCGTGGCGTTGAAGTTATAGTAGTGCCACTTATACGAGCTGTACGTATTGCCCCGGCCCGGGTACGTGAAGCTGGTGTACACGTTGTAGTTGGTGCCCCCGATATTAAACTGTTCCTGGGCGTCGGCAAAGGTGAGGTGGTTCATCACCATGTCCTCGTACACCTGCAAGCCTTTGCCGTGCAGCGCCGTGATGCAGGACGTCAGCTGTCCCACCGTGCCGTAGCGCGTAGCCACGGTGCCTTTCTGGTTGAATTCGCCCAAGTCGTAGCGGTCATACACGCCGTAGCCCACATCGTTCACGCTGCCGCCCTTGTAAGCCGGGGGCAGCCACAGGGCCGTGATGCCGGCGTCCTTCATTTCCTGGGCCTTGCCTTCCAGCACCTGCCACCAAGTCTGCCCATTGCTGCTAATGGGCACGTCCCAGTAAAAGGCTTGCATCATTACCCCATTGGCAATGGTGGCATTGGCTGCCGCCGGCGCCATTGGCTGCGGGGCGGAGGGGATAGCCGACTCTTCTTTGGCGCAGGCTGCGAGCAGCAGCGAAGCTGCCAGCCATGCGGGCCCAGAACCGCGTAGTAAGTTTTTCATAAAAAGGCGGAAACGTTTGTGTGATTTGCAAATTGACCACCTTTTAATTGAAAATGTTCTGTGTAATATTTGGGCTTTTATAATAATTGCAAAATGGAGCCAGTTTGCTATGATAAAATTGCATTTTTAATAATTTCTGGGTCAGAGCATTCAGAAGTGCAACAGAAAAATGATGTAAATTTTTTCACAAACGATTGAAAATCACCACAATCGATTGTGGGAACGATTGTAAATAGTTGCATTTGTCCCAAATGATTGATTGTGATGTTTCTGCCGTAGGCGAGGCGAGAGTGACGAAGCCGGGATGCTAGTAAAAAAGCCAAAGCCCCCGCGGGGCAGAACTCGACTGGCGAGTGCCGCCCCGCGGGGGCTTTACCTGTGCAACGTGCAGCTTGGCTATCGAATGACGGCTCCGTTGGGACTATCCAAATCAGCCCGGCTAGAGCCTATTTGCCCAGCTTAGATTACCGAGAAGTCAAACGTCTCCAGGAACTTCGTGGTGAACTTCCCGGCTTTGAAATCCTCATTGTCCATCAGGGCCAGGTGGAAGGGGATGGTGGTTTTGATGCCTTCCACTACGAACTCGCTCAGGGCGCGCTTCATCTTCACGATGCATTCCTCGCGGCTTTGGGCCACGGTGATGAGCTTGGCAATCATGGAGTCGTAGTTCGGCGGGATGGTGTAGCCAGCGTACACGTGGGTATCGACGCGTACGCCGTGGCCGCCGGGGATGTGCAGGGTGGTGATTTTGCCGGGGGTGGGGCGGAAGCCGTGGCGCGGGTCCTCGGCGTTGATGCGGCACTCCATGGCGTGGAGCTGAGGCAGGTAGTTTTTGCCCGAAATCGGGATGCCGGCTGCCACCTTGATTTGCTCCTTGATGAGGTCGTAGCTCACCACCTCCTCCGTCACGGGGTGCTCCACCTGGATGCGGGTGTTCATCTCCATGAAGTAGAAGTCGCGGTTTTTATCCACCAGAAACTCGATGGTGCCGGCACCTTCGTAGCCAATGCTGGCCGCGCCCTTGATGGCGGCAGCGCCCATTTTCTCGCGCAGCTCGTCGGTCATGAACGGCGAGGGTGACTCTTCCACCAGCTTCTGGTGGCGGCGCTGGATGGAGCAGTCGCGCTCCGAGAGGTGGCATACCCGGCCGTACTGGTCGCCTACTACCTGGATTTCGATGTGGCGGGGCTCCTCTACGAACTTCTCCAGGTACATGCCATCGTTGCCAAACGCGGCCTTCGATTCGGTGCGGGCATCGTCCCAGGCTTTCTGAAATTCGTCCTCGGAGTGGATTACCCGCATGCCGCGCCCGCCGCCGCCGGCCGTGGCCTTCAGCATCACGGGGTACTTGATTTTGGCGGCAATCTTCTTGCCTTGCTCTACTGAATCCAGCAGGCCGTCGGAGCCGGGCACGCAGGGCACGCCGGCCTTCTTCATCGTGTCCTTGGCCGTGGCCTTGTCGCCCATCTTGTTAATCATCTCAGGCGTGGCCCCGATGAACTTGATGCCGTTCTCGGCGCAGATGCGCGAGAACTCTGCGTTTTCCGACAGGAAGCCGTAGCCGGGGTGAATGGCGTCGGCGTTGGTGATTTCGCAGGCCGCAATCAGGTTGGGCATGCTCAGGTACGACTTGGCCGATACGGCGGGCCCGATGCACACGGCCTCATCGGCAAACTTCACGTGCAGGCTTTCCTTGTCGGCAGTGGAGTACACGGCCACCGTTTTGATGCCCATTTCCTTGCAGGTGCGGATGATGCGCAGCGCAATTTCGCCCCGGTTGGCGATGAGTATTTTTTTGAACATGGATGCTGGGGACTTGGGGTCTTAGGGACTAAGGGTCTTGGTTGTAGAAACGAGAGGCGTTATGTGCCAAAAAGGACTTGGGGACCTAGGGAACAGGTTTGCGCCGTCAGCGATAAACCAAGTCCCCAAGTCCCCAAGTCCCTAAATCCCGACTACTCAATCAAGAAAAGCGGCTGGTCGTATTCCACGGGGCTGGCATTTTCCACCAGCACCTTCACGATGCGGCCGTTCGACTCGGCTTCAATCTCATTGAAAAGCTTCATGGCCTCGATGATGCAGATAACCTGGCCTTTTTCCACCATGTCGCCTACCTGCACGAAGGGAGGCACGTCGGGGCCGCTGCTGCGGTAGAACGTGCCAATCATCGGTGCTTTCAGCGGGGTGTAGTTGCCACCAGCAGCTTCCGAGGCAGCAGGGGCGGCCGCAGGGGCGGCGGGAGCCGGTGCAGCCGCAGGAGCGGGCGGGGCAACGGCCGGGGTGTGGTGCACGGGGGCGGGGGCCGCCATGCTCATCACCTGCTTGGTGCTGGGGTCGCGCTGTACCGAGATTTTGAACTCTTCGGTTTCAATGTTGACCTTGTTGAGGCCCGACTTGGCAATGAAGTCGAGCAATTCCTGGAGTTCTTTGGCTTTCATGGCAGCGTCCTTTTTCGGCGAGTTTGACATATTCAATTAGCTATTTAACGCGCTCCACGTAGCTGTAGTCGCTGGTTTTGATGCGGATTTTGGTGTCCGTATCAATGAAGAGCGGCACTTGGATGCGGGCGCCGGTTTCTACCGTGGCAGGCTTCAGGGTGTTGGTGGCCGTGTCGCCGCGCAGGCCGGGCTCGGTGTAGGTCACCACCAAGTCCACGGTGGCAGGCAGTTCGGCGGTGAGGGGCTGCTCAGTTTCGGCGTGCATCAGGATGGTTACTTCCTGGCCTTCCTTCATCAGGTCGGCAAAGGGCACCATGGCCTCGGGCAGCACAATCTGCTCGAAGGTGTTATTGTCCATGAAGGTGTAGCCGTAGTCGTCCTTGTACAGATACTGGTGGGGGCGCTGCTCTACGCGGGCAGTTTCCACTTTCACGCCGGCGTTGAAGGTGTTGTCAATGGTGCGGCCGGTTTTGATGTTGCGCAGCTTGGTGCGCACGAAGGCCGGGCCCTTGCCGGGTTTTACGTGCTGAAACTCAGTGATGACGTGCAACTCGTTGTTGTAGTTCAGCACGAGGCCGTTGCGAAAGTCGGCAGTAGTTGCCATAATCGGAGTGAAAAGTTAAAAGTTAAGAGTTAAAAGAGTCCTGGGCTCTCAACTTTTAAATGAGGATGGGAGGTTGCGTTATGTGTATTGAGGGGAAAAGCCAGGTCATGGGCAAAAGGGGCTTAAAGGTAAGCCGGCATTTTAACTCAGACCTTTTAGCGTTTAACGGAGCTGCCGTCGTAAGCCCACTTTAAGTAAATCGAGCCCCAGGTGAAGCCCCCGCCGAAGGCAGCAATAACGATATTGTCGCCCTTGCGGAGCTGGCTTTCGTAGTCCGACAAACACAGCGGAATAGTACCGTTGGTGGTGTTGCCGTAGCGCTGGATGTTGAGCATCACCTTTTCCGGGCCCACGCCCATGCGGTTGGCGGTGGCGTCGATGATGCGCTTGTTGGCCTGGTGGGGCACCAGCCAGGCCACGTCGTCGTTGATAAGGCCGTTGCGCTCCATGATTTGAGCAGCCACGTCAGCCATGCTCTTCACCGCGAACTTGAACACCGTGGCGCCTTCCTGGTACACGTAGTGCTCGCGGTTGGCCACGGTCTCGGCGGAAGGCGGGCGGCGGCTGCCGCCGGCTTTCTGGTGCAGGTAGGCTTCGCCATTGCCGTCGGAGTGCAGCTCGAAGTCGAGCATGCCCAGGCCCTCAGTGTTGGGCTCCAGCAGCACCGCGCCGGCGCCGTCGCCGAAGATGATGCAAGTGGAGCGGTCGGTGTAGTCGACGATGCTCGACATCTTATCCGCCCCCACGATAACTACCTTTTTGTAGATGCCGGTCTGAATGAACTGAGCGCCGGTGGCCATGGCAAACATAAAGCCCGAGCAGGCGGCCTGCAGGTCGTAGCTGAAAGCGTTAGTGGCGCCTACCGCGGCCGAAATAATGTTGGCCGTGGCCGGAAAAACCAGGTCGGGTGTGGTAGTAGCGCAGATGAGCAGGTCGATTTCCTCGGCTCGGAGGCCGGTTTTAGCCATCAACTCTTCCACTGCCTTGATGCCCATCACCGAACTGCCCTGGTTGTCGCCTTTCAGAATGCGGCGCTCTTCGATACCGGTCCGGCTCAGAATCCACTCGTTGGTGGTGTCCACCATGGTTTCCAGTTCGTGGTTGGTGAGGCGGTATTCGGGCACATAGGCGCCCACTCCGGTAATGGCAGCGGTAATCTTCATGCGGGCAAAAATAGGGTTTGGCAAAGTTAGAACGGCGGGCCGGACCGGGAGAATTTCAATAAATCCACTTGCGGGGCCGGGCAACGCCGGTTTTTGGGCCGGAATTTTGACCCGGCTACTCACAAAAAATCCGGCCGGAGCCGGACTTTTCATCAGGTAATACGGGTGGCCTAAGATTTAAAGGTAGCCTTAATCTGGTCGGCAATGCCTGATTGGGCCATGTGGTAGCCCTGCATCAGCATGTTGCTGATGGCAAAGGGCGTGCTGCGGCCGTGGCCGATAATGGCGTTGTCGTTGATGCCGAGGATGGGGGAGCCGCCCACGGCCTCGTAGTTGAATTTATCGAAGAACGGGTCGTGGATTTTCTTGTCGTCCATCATATCGTAGATGGACTCGGCCATTTTCAGCAGGATGTTGCCCGTGAAGCCGTCGCACACAATCACGTCCGCCTTGTCGTTGAACAGGTCGCGGCCTTCGATGTTGCCCACGAACTGAATGTGGGGGTTGACTTTGAGCAGCTGATGCGCGGCCTGGGTCAGGGGAGTACCCTTGCCTTCTTCCTCGCCCAGGTTCATCAGGCCCACTTTGGGGTGCTCGATGCCCAGCACGTACTGAGCGTAGAGCGAGCCCAACTCGCCAAACTGCTCCAGCATCTCGGGCTTGCACTCGGCATTAGCGCCCACGTCGAGCAGAATGCCGAAGCCGTTGTTGAGCTTGGGAACGAAGTTGGCAATGGCAGGGCGCATCACGCCGGTCACGGCTTTCACCGTGAAGACGGCGCCTACCAGCATGGCGCCGGTATTGCCCGCCGAGCAGAAGGCTTCTACTTCGCCGCTGTGCAGCATTTTGTAGCCGACGGCAATGCTGGAATCCTGCTTTTGCTGGAAGGCCTTGGCCGGGTGCTCGGCCATGTCAATGACCTGCGAGGCGTGCACAAATTCCAGGGCGGCCGCCGCTGGGCCGTGTTCCAGGAGGAAGGGCCGGACGGCGTCTTCCTGGCCAATGAGGACAATGGTGGCTTTGCCAGCGAGTTGCTCGGCGGCCAGCACGGCCCCTGCAACGGCAGCCTGGGGGGCGAAGTCGCCGCCCATGGCGTCCAGGGCTATTTTCATGAACGAGGTGTTGGGAGAGGTCAGCGGATAGGGTGTTACCAAAAAAGCCGGCCTCGCTGGCTAAAAAGGAGCGAAGCCGGGCTTTGTGGTGCCGCGAAGTAACAACCTCTTGGGTTATTCCTCGTCGCCGGTGGTGTCAGCAGCGGGCGCCGCATTCACCGGAGCGTAGTTTTTGATGGTCAGCTGGCCGTTGTGGTACAGGTCGCCATCCACTACATAGGCTTTGTGACGCAGGTGCAGTTCGCCCGTGTTGGGGCAGATGGTCACGGCCTTAGGCGTGAGCTTGTAGTGCGTGCGGCGCTTGTTGCGAACGGCAGAGGAGGTGCGGCGCTTAGGATGTGCCATTTCAGGAGGGAGTTATGAATTTTGAGTTATGAAGTACAGAGTTGGGGCAGCGACTCGGGCGCTCGGAAGTCAATTCAGGTTTTTGAGGGCCGCCCAGCGCGGGTCGGCGGGCTCATCGTCGTCGGGCTCGTCAGAATCGGAGCGGGTGGTGAAGATGAGCTTGGTTTCGGCCTCGGGGTTGTCGTCGGCCTCGTTTTGAAAGCGCGGGTGCAGCTTTTTCATGGGCAGGGCCAGCCCGATGTAGTCGTACAGGTGCTGGGCCAGGGGCAGGCTCTGGGTGTCGGGTGTAATCTGCAGCACGTTGTCGTCGAGCTCTTTGTTCTCGTCGCCGAAGCGTACCAGCAGCTGCTCCCGGATGTCCAGGGGCTGGTCGAACTCGTCGAGGCTGCGGTCACAGGTCAGGCGCACGGTGCCCGTGATGTGGAAATCCAGCGTGAGCAGGCGCTCGGTTTTGTGCAGGTCCACGTCGGCGTGCAGAGTGCCTTCCTCTACCAGCGGCTCCTCGAACAGTGCGAAAAAGTCACGGCCGAGCTCAAAGTCGAAGTGGTGCGTTTTGGACGCAAGCTTCGCTAGATTAAGGTCAAATTGGCTTTCTTTTTTCACGGCTGGCTGAGTAGCAGGGGGCAAAAGTAGTGAAATTTCGGCTTTTTGCCAAAAAGCAGGGCTTAGAAGTTAAGGCTTAGGGCTTAGAATGGTTCTGAAACCGCGCTTGGCTACTCCAGCTGTCTAAGTGCTAAAATATATATTCTAAGCTCTGACGGCAAATGTGTTATTGGGCCGAGCGGGGCTGGGCGGCTTGCTGCCGCTTGCGCCACACGTCCGCCGCCATATACACGGCCTGCCGGAAGGAGGTTTCGTGGGCCTTGTATTGCCCGGCCAGCCCGTAGGCTGTGCCGTGGTCGGGGGAGGTGCGCACCACGGGCAGGCCGGCGGTGAAGTTGACGCCGCGCTCAAAGGCCATGAGCTTGAAGGGAATCAAGCCCTGGTCGTGGTAGAGGGCCAGCGTGGCGTCGAACTGCCGGAACTGCCCGGTGCCGAAGTAGCCATCGGCCGGGAAGGGACCGAATACGAGGTGGCCGTCGTGCACAAACTGCTTGATGACGGGCGTCACCAAGTCGACTTCTTCGCGGCCCAGCAGGCCATTCTCACCGGCGTGGGGGTTGAGGCCGAGCACGGCAATGCGCGGCTTCAGAATGCCAAAGTCCAGCTGCAGCGACTTAAGCAGCAGGCGGATTTTGGTGCGCAGTAGGTCGGAGGTAAGCTTGCTGGATACGTCCTTAAGGGCCATGTGGCCCGTGACGGTGGCAATGCGCAGGTCTTCATCGGCCAGCAGCATCAGGCTGTCGGCTGCGCCGAAGTAGCTGGTCAGAAACTCCGTGTGGCCAGGGTAGCGGAAGTCATCGGCCTGGGTGTTTTCCTTGCTGATAGGCGCCGTCACGATGCCGTCGAGCTTGCCGGCTTTTAGGTCGCGGCTAGCGGCCAGCAGGCTTTCGCGGGCAGCCTGGCCGGTGGCCCTGGAGGGCTGACCCGGTGCCAGGGTAAAGTCTTCCTCCCAGCAGGTTACGGCATTTAGGCGGCCGGGCGCAATGTCGGCCGCGTCGCGCAGCTGGCGGAAGGTCAGGTGCTCAGCATCCGGGGCAGCCGGAAAGTCGTCGAACAGGGCCGTGGCCGTGCCATACACCACGGGCGTGCAGATTTTGAGCAGGCGCTCATCGAGCAGGGTTTTATAAATGACTTCGGGGCCGATGCCGGCCAGGTCGCCAACAGAGAAGCCGAGGCGGGGGAGTTGTTGAGGCATTTTATGAATACAGGAACGTCATGCTGAGCTTGTCGAAGCATCTTGCCAGGAGGAGTTATCTATCCTTTCAACGAATAAATATTACTGCTGCAGGCAAGATGCTTCGCTGCGCTCAGCATGACCGTTGTTTATTAGCTCAATTGACGAGTCAAAAACTCGTACAGCAGCCGCACGCCCATGCCGGTGCCGCCTTTACCGCGGTAGCTCTCCGGGGCGGTGAGGAAGGCGGGGCCGGCAATGTCGAGGTGAATCCAAGGGTAGTCCACGGCGAAGCGCTCCAGGAACTTGCCAGCCGAGATGTGGCCGGCTTCGCCCTTACCCAGGTTTTTGATGTCGGCGATGTCGGACTTGATATGGTCGGCGTACTCTTCCCAGAGAGGGAAGGACACCAGCCGCTCGTGCACGCGGTGGCCGGCGACCTCGAGGGCGGCCATAGTTTTGTCGTCGGCGGTGCCCATCACAGCGGAAGCTTCGGTGCCTAAGGCGCGCACAGCGGCGCCGGTAAGGGTGGCCAGGTCGATGACCAGCTCAGGGTCGTACTTCTTGGCAAAGCTCAGCGCATCGGCCAGGATGAGGCGGCCTTCGGCGTCGGTGTTGAGCACTTCCACGGTGAGGCCGGAGTGCATGGTGAGCACGTCGCCGGGGGCGTAGGCCAGGCCACCGGGGCGGTTGTCGGTGGCCGGTACGAGGCCAATGACGTGCAACGGCACCCGGTTTTTGGCCAGGGCATACATGGTGCCGGTGACGGCGGCGGCGCCGGCCATGTCGCACTTCATCATGTCCATGCTGGCCGGGGTGGGCTTCAGGCTGAGGCCGCCCGTGTCGAACACTACGCCCTTACCCACCAGCACGTAGGGCCGCTCGTTGGTGGCGTTGTCGGGCTTGTACTCCAGGATGCTGAAGGTGGGCGGCTCGGGCGAACCCAGGTTTACGGCCAGCAGGCCGCCCATGCGCAGGGCTTCGATTTTGGCCAGGTCGAGGATGTCGGTGCTGTAGCCGGCTTCGTCGCCGGCGGCGGCCATGCGCTCGGCCAGCTGCGTGGCATTAAGCTTGTTGACGGGTGCATTTACCAGGTCGCGGGCCAGCAGCACGCCCCCCAGCAGGCCGTCGAGCTCGGCTACGGATTCGGCAGTGGCGGCGTCGCCTACAATTGCCAACGAAGTCAGTGTGGCGGGCTGCTGCGACTTTTCATCGGTTTTGTAGCCGGCAAACTGGTAGGCCGTCAGGGCCAGGCCTTCGGCCAGCAGCAGGGCAGCGTCGGCGGTATCGCTCAGGTTGTGGATGAACACCTCGGCTACTTTCTCGGATTTAAGCTTGGCGTGCAGGCTGTGGCCGCTGCGGCGTAGGGCTTCGGCCACGCGCTCGGGCGTGGGCTTACTGGCCAGCGCCACGAAAAAGTGGTGGTGGCTGAAGTGGTTGAGTTGAACCAGCTGCTGGTCGTCGGCCAGGGCTTTCTCAACGTACCTGACGGCCGGCTCGGGCAAGTCGCCGGCTGCCTGCGGGGGTAGGGCGGTGGTGCCGTGGTTCAGGATGAATACCTGGGTGGTGTGGGCCGGCGCGGCGGCTACGTGAGCAAGTTTTAAGGACATTGGACGAGCAGAGCTTAAAGTATTACAACCGCGAAGGTAGCCGCGGCGCGGGGCTTGCAAGTCCACTAGCCCTACTCTTGTCGTTTTCCGCTAAAAGAACACCTTGCGCAAGGCCCACAAGCTCCAGCAGATGACCATCAGGCCCACGCCCACAAACATCCAGCGGGTAGGAATACGGCCAGCCAGGCGGGCGGCCAGCGGCGCGGCGGCCACACCGCCCACAATCAGCCCCAGCACAATCTGCCAGTGCTGAATGCCGAGCATGGCAAAAAATGTGAAAGCGCTGGAAAACGTCACGAAAAACTCCGTCAAGCTAACCGTGCCGATGACATACTGCGGCCGGCGGCCGTTGGCAATGAGGGTGCTGGTAACCAGCGGGCCCCAGCCCCCGCCGCCGAAGGAGTCGAGGAAGCCGCCGGCCCCGGCCAGCCAGCCGGCATTCTTCACCTTGCGGCGCCTGGCATTATCCCGAAAGGCCTTGGTAAGGATGCGCAAGCCCAGCACCAGAAGGTACACCGCCAGCAGCGGCTTTACCCAATTGGCGTACTGCTCGCCGTAGTAGGAAAGCAGAAACGCGCCGCTCACCGCGCCGGCAATGCCGGGCAGCAGCAGCACCTTGAACAGGCGCTTGTTGACGTTGCCGAACTTGTAGTGGTGGTAGCCCGAGGCCCCGCTGGCAAACATCTCGGCCGTGTGGATGCTGGCGCTGACGGCCGCCGGCTGCAGGCCCATCGACATCAGGCTGATGGCCGCCACCACGCCGTAGCCCATGCCCAGCAGCCCGTCGATAAGCTGGGCCACGAAGCCCACTGCCACAAACGTATAAAATGTGGTGGACGTGGTGAGCACCCCCAGCACCTGCGGCCAGGTGATGAAGTAGGAGAGGATGTTGAGAATAATGAGGGTAGCGAAAGCCGTCAGGGCGGCCGTAGCACGGCGCCGCCAGTAGGCCGTGGCCGGCATTTCATAAGCCAGGCCCCGAGCTAGTTCGTTTGCCCGGGTTGGCTGCCTTGCAGTGGCGGCTGAGCGTGTCTGATGCTCCACCGGAACGAGGGTAAAGTCGGACTCTTCCGGTGCGCCGGCCACGTAGCTGAGCAGGCCCCGGCCCTTGGCGCTGGCTTTGATATGGCGGCGCAGGACGGGGTTGCGGGTGGCGATAAAAACGACATCATGTTTGGCGAGGTCGTCGGGCTGGAACGGGCGCGCAATGAGGCTGACCCGAGGGTGACGGTCGGCCAGCGCCTGCAGCGCCGGGTGAAATGCCGGTGCTACCACCGTGACGGCCGTGGCCGGGCTATGGTCCAGAACGGTGCGCAGAACTTCCAGCCCGGCTGAGCCGGCGCCCACCAGCAGCACCCGCAACTGCTCCAGCCGGAGAAACACCGGAAACAGCGCACCTGCCACAGGCTGGAAGCCTAGGGCGTCGACCGTCGGAGACGCTGGCAGGGATGATTCCATGGGCGCTGATGGATAGTAGCAGCCGGTAAGGTAGGCAGTTGCCCGAAAACATGGGACGGCAACCGGCGCGGGCTCATCAAGCGAATGAAGGCCACGTTTGTTTGCCGGCAGCCGGTGGGTAGTGAGAATAAATATAAAATGCGCAACCACGAAGGACTATTGGCGGGCTGGCTAACCGACATTCCGCGCTGGCCCAGGCCCTACCTTTGCGCAGCTACCGGCACCATGCCTGCCAGTGGCCCTTGCTCCGTGGTAAAACCCAAGAAACACCTGGGCCAGCACTTTCTGGCCGACCCCAACATTGCCCGCAACATCGTGGACGCACTGCGCCTGCCCGATGAGGTAAAGCAGGTGCTCGAAATCGGGCCCGGCATGGGCGTACTCACGCAGTACCTGCTCGAAAACCCCGCTTATCAAACCAGCGTGGTGGAAATCGATACTGAGTCGGTGGCTTACCTAAAGGCGCACTTTCCGGCTCTGGGCAACCGCATTTTTGCGACGGATTTTCTGAAGCAGAACCTCGCCGAGCTATTCCCCGGCCAGCCGCTGGCCATTATCGGCAACTTCCCCTACAACATCAGCAGCCAGATTTTTTTCGCCGTGCTCAACAACCGCCAGCAGGTGCGCGAGGTGGTGGGCATGATTCAGAAGGAAGTCGCCGAGCGCCTGGCCGAGCCGCCGGGCTCCAAAACCTACGGCATTCTGAGCGTGCTGCTGCAGGCTTACTACCGCATTGAGTACCTGTTCACGGTGCCGCCCCACGTTTTCAACCCGCCGCCCAAGGTGGAGTCGGCTGTAGTCCGTCTCACGCGCAACGACACTGAACGTCTGGACTGCGACGAAAAGCTGTTTTTCCAGGTAGTAAAGCAGGCTTTTCAGACCCGCCGCAAGACGCTACGCAACGCCCTCAAGCCCTTTGGCATGGCGGCAGAAAATACTACCGACCCCATTTTCGAGAAGCGGGCTGAGCAGCTGGGCGTGCCGGACTTCGTGCGTTTGACCAATATGGTGGCCGAGAACCGGGCGTGATTTCAGTGAGCAGTTAACAATAAACAGTGAACAGCTAGCACATGGCCATGCTTTTCAATTGTTGACTGCTCACTGTTCATTGTTCACTCCTTTGAGTAGATTCGCCCCAAACTACCTGCCTGCTTATGCAACCGGCCGAAAACCTCACGGAGAAATTCTGCGCTCCACCCAAGAAAGCCATTCCCGGCGTGTGCCTGGTGGTGGATGAGATGCATCGTTCGCTGCGCCAGGCCTTCAAGGCAATCGGCGTATCGATTAACTACTGCCCCGACCTGTCGGCGGCAGAGGTGCCGGCCGCGCTGGCGGCCTTTCCCTACGATGGGCTGGTGGTGCGCAGCAAGGTGCGCGTGACGGCCAGCCTGCTCCGCCACGGCCCGCACCTGCGCTACGTGGCCCGCGCCGGCGCCGGCACCGACAACATCGACGAAGACGCCCTCAAGGCCGCCGGTATCACGCTGCTAAATGCCCCCGAAGGCAACCGCGACGCCGTGGGCGACCACACCTTGGGCTTGCTGCTGGCCTTATTCCGCCACATCCCACGGGCCGACGCCGAAGTTCGGCAGGGCATCTGGAAGCGCGAGGAAAACCGGGGTGAGGAAGTTGGCGGCAAGACCATCGGCCTGCTCGGCTACGGCCACATGGGCCGGGCCTTCGCCAGGCGCCTGCGGGGCTTCGACTGCGAAGTCATTGCCCATGACAGCGACCCCGGCTGCAAAACTGACGGCAACGCTACCCTGGTAAGCCTGGAAGAGCTGCAGGGCCGCTCCGACGTCATCAGCCTACACATTCCGTACTCGGCGGCCAACCACCATTTCGTCAACGACGCTTTTCTGACGGCGTCCGAGCGTAACTTCTGGCTGCTGAATACAGCTCGGGGTGAGGTGCTCGACCACGCCGCGCTGGTGCGGGGACTGCGCGGGGGCTACGTGCGCGGCGCGGCGCTCGACGTGCTCGAAAATGAGCGCCTGCACACCCTTAATGCCAGCCAGGGCGCCACGTTTGAGTACCTCAAAAACGCCGACAACGTGGTGCTCTCGCCCCATATCGGGGGCTGGACGGTGCAGAGTTACGCCCGCATCAACGAGGTGCTGGCCGGCAAGCTTGCCGAATTTCTGCAAAGCCAGTAGCCGGAAGCGGAACGCGGCAAGTTGGTTTTGTGTATCTTTGTGCCGAACCTAACGAGGGAGAACGGTTGGCAGTGCCAGCCGTTCTCCTTGTTTTTTAGCCAACCCCTCACGTACTCCTTCTTACTTATGGCCACTATCAATTATTACTCCGCCGAGGGCCTGCAAAAACTCAAAGAAGAGCTCCAGGACCTGAAAATCCGGGGCCGGGCCAAGGCGGCCGAGGACCTGCGCGAAGCCCGCGACAAGGGCGACCTGAGCGAAAACGCCGAATACGACGCTGCCAAAGACGCCCAAGGCCTTCTGGAGCTGAAAATTGCCAAGCTCGAAGAGGTGGTAGGCAACGCCCGCCTCATCGACGAATCGAACATGGACTTCAGCAAAGCCCTCATCATGAGCAAGGTGAAGCTGAAGAACCTGAAGAACAACATGGTGCTCAACTACACCCTGGTGGCCGAGGAGGAAGCTAACCTGGCTGCCGGCAAAATCTCGGTAAAGTCGCCCATCGGCAAGGGACTACTTGGTAAGTCGGTAGGCGATACGGCCGAAATCACCGTGCCCGCTGGCAAGCTGCAGTTTGAAATTCTGGAAATCTCGCGCTAGTGGCTTAGTTGTCAGTTGCTCGTGGTCAGTTGTCAGGGGCAGTTCCGCAAGGAGCTGCCCCTGATGCTTTGTAGCCTAAGCAAGGTTGGGTCCGTACTGCGTGCTTAATTGCACTCCTTATCCGCGCCGTGAGAACAGCCGGACAACTGACCACGAACAACTGACAACCACACCATGCCTTCAATCTTTTCCCGCATCGTGTCCGGCGAGCTGCCGGCTTATAAGGTAGCCGAAGACGCCGACCACCTGGCTTTTCTCGACATCACGCCGCTGGTAGAGGGGCACACGCTGGTCATTCCCAAAAAGGAAGTCGACTACATCTTCGACCTGCCGGCTGCGGAGCTGGCCGCCCTGCATCAGTTTGCGCAGCGCGTAGCCAAGGGCGTGCGGGCCGCCGTGCCCTGCCGGCGCATTGGGGTGGCTGTAATCGGGCTGGAGGTTCCTCATGCCCACATCCACCTCATTCCGATGCAGAAGGTGGCTGACATGAACTTTGCCAACCCCAAGATTAAGGTAGCCGAGGACCGGATGAAGGAGCTGGCCGCCGCCATTGCCGCCAAAGTAGAAGGCGGCAGCGGGCTGGACGATAAAAAAGCCAGCAGCAGTGCTGATAAAGGCAAATCCCAAGCTGCCGACGCTACCCTGCAGCAACTGCAGGAGCTAATCAAGGGCTTGTATTTTGTGAGTGAGTCGGAAGCCCCGCTGGAAGCCGTGAGCTATGATGCCAAGGAAGCACCCAGCGGCGCGGCCCTGCTCAAGCTACTCGGCGAGCCAGCCGATGCCAAGGTAGAAACCGTGGAGCTGACGCAGTTTCTGCGCAACCACACCGCCGACGACGGCGTGCTGGGCGACGTTGCCCTAGCCAACCGCTACAAGGCGCTGCAAATGTTTATGAAGCAAGACCTGGAAGGCACGAAAGTGTACCGCGTGGGCAGTGGCCCGCAAGTGCACGCCTACGCGCTGGGCCAGTCGGCCGAGGGCAAGCTGGCCGGCTTCAAGACGGTGCTGACGGAGACCTGAGTTGTCAACCAATAATTACTTAGAGGCAATTTGGGACTTTTTGATTTTTTAAAGCATAAGGTGCGCGCAGCAGAGCTGTCGCCAGCCAATACGTTGGATGGGTTATTACAGCAGGCCGCAATTGACCCTGCTTATGGACCTGAGTTTTATCGTCGGCTGCTGCTGGAACCGCTAATTGTCCTAACGGCGGATAACCCTGCAACCGTTGCACCACAAACCACAGTGATACTCGAAGCTAATTCAACGCTGCAGGTACTGACGTGGGAGGACGGAAGCATTCCAATATTTACCACGCCCGAGCGCATATTGGACAAAGGGGTTATTAAGCATCAGGTGTCCTATGTGCAGATAAAAGGCCGAACCTTGCTGGAAACGCTAGCAGGTGCGCGGCTGCTCCTCAATCCATACTCGGACTATTGCAAAGAATTGCTGCCAGAAGAAGTAGGGCGCTTACTGCGAGGCGAATCAGCCACGCCGCGAACTACAATAACTATAGAAGAGCCTACCTCAGTGCAACTAGGTCAGCCTGCGATATACCCGAGCGAGATGACTCAGGCTTTGTCTCGGTTTTTAAGCCAGCAGCCGCGGGTAAGAGCCGCTTATCTAGCCTTAATTCACTACTCCGCTAAAGGCGAGCCACCACACTACATCATTTGTCTTGATGTGGAAGGTGAAATACGCAGCATTGCCGGGCACACTGGGTTAGTGGCGCAACGGTTTTTAGGCAAAGGTGAATTTATTGATATTGTGCAGGCCGAACACAGCGAACTGACGGACTATTTCCGTAGCACCAAGCCATTCTACCAGCGTTAAGCTACACTGCCCTTTTCTATTAGGATGCAGTGGTTCTACCTCAGCCCCACCAGTAGGAATACCGCGCTGAGGTAAGTCCAGAAAGCTACAAACACGACGTGCACGACGGTTTCGAACCGCTTGCCGCGCCACAATAGGGGCGAGTAGCCGAAAAACTGCACTAGTAGGCGAGTCAGCCAGAACACGCCGCAGCCCAGGGCCAGCCGGCGCCCCAGCGCGGTGTCCGTCAGCTCAGCGGCGGAGGTGAGGCAGAGCAGGCCCATGAGCAGCACGGTGAAGGCCACGAAAAACGTGTGCACGTACATCATCTGCCGGTTGATGAGGCTGAGGCCAGCCAGCTCGCGACGCCAGTTGAAGTACCAGGCAAAGCCCACGTGTAGCGCTGCCAGCAACACCAGTAGGAAGCCGATTATCTCAAACTGCGTTTTCATCGGAACGCAATACGAAGGTGGAGACGAAGGGTGTGCAGGCAATTAGCTGCTCCAGGCGTAGGCCGGCGGCCCGGAAAGTCTGCTGCCAGGTTGAGCGCGAATGGAAATGCAGAAATCCGACGGTGTAGGCCAGGAAGTTGGCTTGGTCGCGCAGGTGCTCGGTCACGAAGAAATGACCACCGGGCTTCAGGATGCGCCTGATTTCGCGAAAGAAGGCGGCCCGCTCGTGGTCGTCGCGGATTTCGTGGGCAGCCAGGAAAGCCACGGCGACATCCACACTGGCCGAAGCCAGGGGCAAAGGCTGCCGGGTATCGACGACCTGGGTGCCCGGATAGGGCGGATATGCCTGCCGGGCCCGGCGGATGGAAACCTCCGTGTGCCGGTCGGGGTGGTAGAAGTCGAGGGCTAGCAGGCGGGCCTCAGGGTAGTGGGCAGCCAGGCTGGCACTGATTTCATCAAAGCCCGCATTCAGCGTAAGCACAGTAGCACCTGCTGGTAGCTTTGCCGGCAGCCAGTTTAGCTTATAGAGCGGCGAGAAGTCGTACACGTAAGCCGTCACCAGCAACGACATCAGCATCGGTGCCAGCAAGATGACCGGTAGCCACAGCGCGAAAGTGGTGATGGGCCCCGGCGCGAACAGTGCAACAGCCGTTAGCCCCAGCGCCAGAGCCAAGGCAATTGCGTAGAAGTGCCAGTTGAAGCGGACTACGTTCCAAAGCCCTTGCAGCGGCCTTCTCAAGGGTGCCATAGCTCGGTGCGGCCTTTTTTCCAATGGTAAGGAATGTCACGCACCTCGAAAGCGTTGGCCAGCACCAAGCGGCTCAGGCCTAGCTGTTCGAGGAAGCCCACGTGCCAGTTGGCAATGGCGACTGGCTGGGGCTCCCAGTGCTCGCGGGTGCCTTCCACAATGAGCATGCGGCGGGTATCGGCCGAAAACGTGAATGGTAAGGGGCCGGCAAAGCGCTTGGCCTCGGCCCAGGTGCTGAAGGGAGAGTGCGCCGGCAGGGCCACGTCGGCGCTTGGCGGCGCCAGCAGCACCCGCAGGTCTGCTTTTTGAGAGCTGATGGTCAGGCTGCCGTTGCTTTGCTGCTGGGCGATGTCGACGTGGTGGTAGCGGTAGTGGGTGAAGACGTTGCCCAGCACAGCCATGCGCCGCCGGTCGGTTTCGGAGCGCAGAATGTAAAGCCCGCGCAGGCGCTTGCCATTGGGGGCGGGGTAGCGAACAAAGACGCGGTAGCCAATCAGGTAAAAGTCCTGGCCCAGCGCGGCAGGCAAGCCGTGCGGGCGCAGATGGCGGGTTTGTACCAGGGCCACGGCCAGAAAAGCCCAGTCGTCGTGAAACGTGTCGGCTACCAGCGGCGCGGGCAGCAGGGCCTGCACCTCGGCCCGGGGCGCGGCGAAGGTGAGCACCAGGGAATGCTCGAAGAATGCATCCACCGCGAAGGGGTGGGTTTTGAGCCAGGACAGCATCAGGACGGGCGCAACGTATTGACCGGCGCCGCCCTAAAGGTATGGTAGTAAATCAGCAGGCAGAATAGAGCGGCAAAAACGGCATTAGCTCGGCCCCACAGCAGTAGGTCGGGTGCCAGCAGACTTTCCAGCGCGTTCATGGCCAGCACCAGGACAATCTGCAGGCCGGCGGCTAGGCGCGGGAAACGGCCGCTGGCCACCCATAGGCCCAGCACAATTTCGCCCAGCCCAATCAGCCGGGTAAGCACGTTGGCGTGTTCAGGGCCCAGGATGCGCGCCACGATGGCCGCGTGGCGCGGCACCATCAGCAGCACTTTGCAGAGCAGACCGTTGGCCAGCCACACCAGCGCGAATCCGTAGCGCAGCAAACGGTGGAGGATAGGGCTCATGCTCTGTTTCAGTTAAAAGTTGAGAGTTAAAAGTTAAAACTGAAAGCGGGTCTGCATTTTAACTCTCAACTTTTAACTTTTAACTGAATTACCGCCCGCTATCCACCATCTTTTGCAGCCGCTCCTGCACGGGCTGGGGCAGGGCGCTGAGCAAATCGAGGCCGGTGGCAGCTTCGATTTTATCCACGGAAGTCAGGTACTGCTTCCAGTCGGGGTTGAGGCTATTGTCGTTGGGGGTGTCGACGGCGAGGACGCGCACGCCCTGGCCGGCGGCAATGCGCTGCAGGTCGTTGCTACCTTCGGGCAGGAAGACGATGACCTTCCAGATGCGGGCCGGCACCGTCACGCGGCCCTGGTCGAGGGTTTGGACGAGGCCTTTGCTGCCGGTGCCGCCGCGGCCGTAGCTTCCCATGAGCACGTAGGCTTCCTGGCCTTTTTCAACCTGGTCGCGGGTGAAGGCTTCGAGGTGGTTCCAGGTTTGCTGGTTGTTCTGGGGCGCCTGGGGCACCATGTTGGTCATGAGGAAGGTAGCCGAGTTGTCGTCGAGGTCGGCGGTACGGTCGCCGCTGGGGCAGTTGTGGCCTTTGTCGAAGCCCGAGCCGGCGTAGGAGCGGGGCGTAACCGCGTAGAACTCGCGGGGCAGGGCGGGGTCGGGGCGGAAGTCGTCCTGACGGGGGGCCTGGCCGAGCCAGGCGCGGCTCAGGTGCCAGCACACCCAGGTGGGAATGCCCCGGCGGGCGTTGTAGCCGATGGCAAACTGGGGGTGGCGCAGCAGGTAGTTGCCAGCATTGCTGGGGTCGGAGGTGGCGCCGCTGGGGTTGCCGAGGGCCAGGTGGTCGTCGCGCTGAGCGAGTGACGAGTGACGAGTTACGGGGCTCGAGTTGGCAGGCGTTGGAGCCGTGGTTTGCAGGCCGGTGCCGGGCCCGCTATTAAGGGCAGGGGCGGGGCCGCTGGCGGTTTCGAGGCTGATGTCGTCAATATTGAGGCGGCCGCTACCGGCGGTTTTGCGGATTTGCAGGCGCAGGGGAGCGGTTTCGAGGCCCGGGAAAGCAGTTTCGCTGAGGCGGGTGCCTTTGGTAGTGACGGGCTGGCCGGTGCGCTGGAAGCTGCGCCCCCCGTCGCGGCTCAGCCACAGCTCCCAGGTGCTGGGGCCGTCCTGGCCATAGGCAGCGGCCTTGATGCGGATGCGGCGCACGCCGGGCGTGGCGTCGAAGTTCATGGTGAGGCGGCCCTGGTTGCGCAGGCGGGCGGCGTGCTGACCGGCCTTGTGGTCCTGGTCGGATGAGCCGATGAGGGCATCCTCGAAGCGCCAGGAGCCGGTGCCCAGGGTCTCATCGGCCGCAGCGTAGCCGCTTTTGGCGCCGGCTTCGAAAGTTTCAGGGAAGGACGAGGCGGCGGGCGCCTGCTTTTCGTAAACAATGGCCGCTACCGGGGCCTGGGCAGGGGTGGAAGCTGAGGCAGAGGTTTCGGCGGGCTGCTGCTGGTTGCAGGCCAGCAGGGCCAGGGCGGCGAGGGCGGAGAAGTAGCGGGTCATGGCGGGCGAAAATAGGGGCTGGGCTTGGTTTACCCCTGGCCGGTGTATGGATAGCCTTGTCCATACGGGTGGAAGGAGCCTGTCTGGTTTGGAAGCCAGCCGGTTTGGTGTAGCTTAGCCCGCATATTCATTCACTCACCTTATTTGCCTTGCTTTTTATGGAAGAAAACGAGTTCAACCCGGTACCAAGTTCGGTACAGGTTTCGGCCGAAGAAATTGCCGGGGTACAGGCCCGATTTTTTGCACAGGTATACGGCTGGATGGCCGCAGGCCTGGGCCTGACGGGCGGTATAGCCCTGCTGGCGGCTTCGTCGCCGGCCCTGCTGGAGTTTGTGTTCGGCACCCGCTTCGTGTTCATGGGGCTTATTCTGGCCGAGCTGGCCCTGGTAATGTTTTTGTCGGCACGGGCCTTCAGCTGGAGCCGCGGGCAGGTGCAGGCAGCTTTCATCAGCTACGCCGTGCTGAACGGCATCACCCTGAGCTGCATTTTCCTGGCCTACACTTTCGAGTCCATTGCCTCCACGTTTTTCGTGACGGGCGGCACGTTTGCCATCATGAGTGCTTATGGCTACTTCACCCGCCAGGATTTGTCGGGCTGGGGCAAGATGCTGAGCATGGCCCTGATTGGGCTGGTGCTGGCCATGGTGGTAAATATCTTCTGGGCCAATTCGGTGCTGTCGCTCATCACCTCGTTTGTGGGCGTGCTGCTATTCGTGGCCCTCACTGCCTACGACACCCAGAAGTTGAAGGCCGTAGCGCTGCTGGGCATTACCGAAGGCGAAGAAGTAAGCCACAAAGCCTCCATCCTGGGCGCCCTGACGCTGTACCTGGACTTCGTCAACATGTTCCTGTTCCTGCTGCGCATCTTCGGCGGCCGGCGTTAGAATACATTTTAAAGCCTGAAAAGCCCCGCTGGAAATTCCAGCGGGGCTTTTTTGTGCGAATACCTGAATTAAGACCACCTACATAATTGAAGGCATAGCATCCGGCCGCGCGTAGCCAAAGCGGACGGGCGGCAGTACGCCGTGGTAGCCGTCGAGGCCGGAAATAGCCGCCGTGCCCAGGGCTACCAGGTCGAGGGTGCCGTCCGGGCGCAGAGACGAATCGGGGAGGTACACGTGCTCGACCAGGCCCACCAGCAGCACGGTGCCGTTCTGGATGGGCAGCTCCTGCTGCAGGCGCAGGCCGATGCTCAGGGGGCTTTCGGCTACATAGGGGGCGGGAAAACCGTCGCGGTAGCTGGGCGTGAAGCCGCAGGCGTCGAATTCTGATACTTCAGGTGGAAAGTTGGCCGAGGTATGATGGGCCTGGGCCGCGTAGCTCAGCGGAACGTGGTTGAGGGTGTAGCAGCCGCTGCTTTTCAGGTTGTGATAGGTGTGGCGCGGCACGGTGGTGGGGCGGGTGACGATGCCCAGCAGGGGTGGGGCAGAGCCCAGGTGCAGGGCCGAGCTGAACACGGCCAAGTTAGTGGTGCCGTCGGGGGCGGCGGTGCCGATGAGGTTGCCCGGCTTGAAGCCCGGCAGGGCATTGACGAGGTTGAGGCGGTAAATGCGCTCGAAAGCCAGGATATCGGCGGTGGTGAGGTGGTGCATGGCGCTAAGACCAGCAGGCGAGGCCCGTTGTTCAGGCGGCGCCTGGCTGTGTGGACAGTTACATAAAAGGTCGTCATGCTGAGCGAAGGCGTAGCATCTCTACCACAAGAGTAAAAATCATTTACTGCTGCGGGCGAGATGCTTCGGCTCCGGCTACGCCTTCACTTAGCATGACGTGCTTTTTTACCTAACAAATCAACTGTCCACAGGCCCTAGTCGGAGCTAGCGCGTAGCCGGCAAGACCGTGCCATTGGCTTGCAGCACCTGCTGGAAAAACTGCAGCTGGTAGGGCAGGGCGGTTTGCCAGTACTCCCAGGTGTGGCCGCCGGGGCGCTCGGTGTAGTCGTGGGGCGTGTGCTGATAGAGCAGGCGGCGGTGTACTTCGCGGTTTATTTCAATAAGGCCGTCCTCGATGCCGCAGTCAATAATCAGGGGCATGGCGGCTTGGTGCAGCTGCTCGAGCAGGTTGATGACGGAGTTGGCGGCGTAGGGGTCGGGCGTGGTGCCGAGGGGGCCCAACAGAGGCTCGAACAGCTTTTTGCGCTCGGCCGCTTCAGCCGGGGTGAGCTTGCGGTTGAGCGATGACAAGTCGAGGGCCCCACTCATGCTGCCGGCCGCGCCGTACAGGTCGGGGTGGCGGGCGGCAAGGTAAAGAGCGCCGTGTCCGCCCATAGAAAGGCCAGCAATGAGGCGGCCCTTGCGGTCGCGCACGGTGCGGTAGGTCTGGTCGATTTTCTCCCGCACTTCCTGGGTCAGGTAGGTTTCGAACCGGCTGCCGGGGTTCACGGGGCTGTCGAGGTAAAAGCTGAAGGTTTCGCCTTCGGGGTTGACGATGATGAGTTGGTGCTGGTCGGCCAGGCGGTGCAGCAGCTGGCGGTCGGGTGTTTTGCTTAGCCAGTCGGAAAAGTGACCGAAGGCGCCGTGCAGCAGGTAGAGCACGGGGTAATTTGCTTTCTTATTCTTCGCATAAGATGCCGGCAGTACTACCGCCGCCTTGTAGGTTTTCTGCATGGCCGCGCTGGCAATGGCCAGGGTATCGACCTGGGCCGCTTGGGCGCGACTGGTGATGAAGCAGAGCAGGAGCAGCAGTAGCAGACGCATAGATATAGGGGTGGATGGTAGCGCGAACTTTGGCTTCGCCGACCTTCGGTTGTAGTTCGCGTCGTTGAACGATGGTCGTTCCGGGACGCGAACTACAAAGTTCGCGCTACTGACTGTTGTCGGGTACGAGGCAAAATTCTATAAAAATTTAGCGCATCCGGCCACTTGGCCCAGCTATAGTTCCGGGAACGATTGAAACGGGGCAAGCGCCCGGTTTTATCCGGCCAGCCTGGCGAATCAATTCGCAAAAAGCTTGAGAATAAGGCGAAGGGAGGGCTCTTTTCGGGAACGTTCACACCCGCCAAGCCCTTCACGAGTTGTAATTTGGGCCTTAGCAATTCTCACTCGCTTTTTATGAAATACCTTTTACTGCTACTCGCCGGCTTATGCGGGACTTCGCTCGCCCAAGCTGCGCAGCTCACTTTCCGGGTGGATATGGGCGGGCAAACCGTGGGCACTGGTGGGGTGCACGTAGCTGGCACCTTCCAGGCCGCGGCGGGCTTTCCCGCCAACTGGAACCCGGCCACCACGGCCCTAGCCGACCCCGACAACGACAACATCTGGGAGCTGACGGTGACCGTGCCAGCGGGCGTTTACCAGTACAAGTACGTGAACGGCAACAGCTGGCCCGGCGCCGAGCTGGTGCCGGCCGCCTGCGGCCAGGATGACGGGGGCGGCAACGTGAACCGTATTGCCACCGTGGGCGGCACCAACCTGCGCCTGCCCATCACCGCGTTTGGCGACTGCGCCACCCAGCTGCGCTTCGCCGTGAACATGAGCGGGCAGACGGTAGGCACGGGCGGCATGCACGTGGTGGGTAACTTCCAGAGCCTGTCCGGCTACGGCGCCAACTGGGACGCCACGGCCCTGCCGCTGCGCGACCCCGACGGCGACGGCATCTACGAAGTACAGATTGCGCTGCCGGCCCCCGGCCGCTTCCTCTACCGCTTCGTGAACGGCAGCACGGCTGAAACCGTGCCTACCGCCTGCGGCACCGGCGATGGCACTGGCACGGGCGCCCTGGCCCGGGTGGTAGATGCTACGGCGGCCGTAAACACGACGGCCGTGCAGTGCTTCGGCAGCTGCTCCAACTGCAGCGGCGTGCCCTCCACCAATTATACCACGTACTGGTGGAACGACGCCGTGTTCTACGAAATATTCGTGCGCAGCTTCTTCGACAGCAACGGTAATGGCAACGGCGACTTTGCCGGCATGATGCAGAAGCTGGACTACCTCAACGACGGCGACCCGGCCACCAGCACCGACCTGGGCATCACCGGCATCTGGCTCATGCCCATGATGCAGTCGCCGAGCTACCACGGCTACGACGTCACTAACTACAAAGCCGTGGAGTCGGACTACGGCAGCATGGCCGATTTTGAAGCCTTTCTGGCTGCAGCCCACAACCGGGGCATCAAGGTCATTATTGACCTGGTGCTGAACCACACATCCAGCCAACATACCTGGTTCAACCAGGCGGCCAACAACCCGGCCAGCCCATTCCGCAACTGGTACATCTGGTCGGCCACCAACCCCGGCTACCTCGGCACCTGGGGCCAGACGGTGTGGCATCCGCGCAACGGCAACTACTTCTACGGCGCTTTCTGGGACGGCATGCCCGACCTGAACTGGCGCGAGCCCGGCGTGAAGGCGGCCCTGTTCGATGCCAGCCGCTTCTGGCTGCGCAAAGGCATCGACGGCTACCGGCTCGATGCCGTGCGCTACCTCATCGAGAACGGGCAAACCCAGGCCGACACGCCCGAAACCCTGGCTTTGCTGGAGCAATTTCACGACTCGTTGAAGGCCATCAACCCCAACGCCTTCTCGGTGGGGGAGGCCTGGACGCAAACCCGCGACGTGGTGCCTTACGTGCAAAACGACAGGCTCGACATCTGCTTTGAGTTCGACCTGGGCACGTCCATCATCAACAGCCTGCGCCAGGGCAACCCCACGGCCCTGCGCACCCAGCTCAACCTGGTGAATACCCTGTACCCGCGCCTGCAGTACGGCACCTTCCTCACCAACCACGACCAGAACCGCGTCATCGACGAGCTGGGCGGCAACCTCGACCGCATGAAGCAGGCCGCCGCCTTGTACCTGACTATGCCCGGCGTGCCCTTCCTCTACTACGGCGAGGAAGTGGGCATGAGCGGTAGCGGCCCCGACGAAGACAAGCGCCGCCCCATGCAGTGGACGGCCGGCACCCAGGGCGGCTTCACCACCGGCAACCCCTGGCGGGCCCTAAACAGCAACTACGCCCAGTTCAACGTGGCCACTATGGCCGCCGACCCCAACTCGCTGCTCAACCACTACAAGACGCTGATACGGCTGCGCAACACCCACGAGGTGCTGCGCAAGGGCTACTACCTGCCGGCCACCGCCTCGGCCACGCCGCTACTGGCCTACGCCCGGGTGTATAACCAGGAGGCCGTGCTGGTAGTGAGCAACCTGGGCAGCGCCGCTGTGAACAACCCGGCGCTGTCGCTGCAGGTATCGACGCTGCCCGCCGGCAGCTACCGCGCCACCGACCTCTACTCCGGCCAGGCGGCCGGCACCCTCACCATCAACGCCCAAGGCGGCTTCACCGGCTGGACCAGCACCCTGCCCACCCTGGCCGCCAATCAGACCTGGGTGCTCAAGCTGGTGTCGACCACGGCTAGCAGCGCCGCCAGTGCCCAGCCTGCCTTGGCGCTGGCTCTATATCCCAACCCGGCCAGCAGTGAGGCCCGCCTGGTACTGTCTCAGGCCTCCGCCGCCCCAAGCCAGCTCACGGCCTATGACCTCACCGGCCGCGTGGTGCACACCGCCACGCTAAGCGGCAGCAGCCACACCCTGGACACCAGCAACTGGGCCGCGGGCACCTACTTCGTGCGCGTGCGGAACGGTAATGCCAGTGTGGTGCAGCGGCTGGTGGTGGCGCGGTAGGCTCACCGAATGAACCTCACCCCCGGCCCCTCTCCAAAAGAGAGGGGAGCCAGTTTCGATTTCATTATGCAAAAGGCTCCGGCGGTATGCCGGAGCCTTTTGTATTTCTTTTGGATAATAGCCAGCCATTCGTTGAGAAAACACAGCTCAACTCATTTATAAACTCTGATTAACGAGTTTCTTAAATGCTGTCGGCATGGGATGGGAGTCGACTAAGTAGTGCCTAATTGAGTCGTAACTTGCTCCTTGCTGCATTATTTTTCATCGTAATAATTTATGAAACCGCTTTGCCTTTTTACTGCTATTGCGTGCTTATTGACTAGCTGCAGCAAATCCGGCGGTTCTGACCCCGCTCCAGCGGACGCTATTGCCTATCAGGGAAGCGTCCAAGTGGTAGACCAATTTGGTACGCCCATGGCAAGCGACTATGTAAGCGTCACGATTACGGAAACCAACCCGAATTGGACCGTGCGAACGGATGTGAACGGGAGGTACGTTATGAATGTCAATAACAATGTGAGCGCCGGCATTCACCAGTTGCGCTACAGCATGCAGGGAGGTACTGTTTATTTAAAGGCTAACGTAGCTACGGGCAGTGCTCCGCAACCCCTCGTTACGCTCAGTCCCTTCACGACTACACGGTTAACGATGACAGCTGGTCGGACAGGTGTTAACTACGTTGTTCAGGGCGCCGTAGACCGCCCTCTGCCGGGGCAGCCGCGGCCCTATCGTTTGTTCTTTATCAAGAGTACAGCCCCCGCGCCCCTTCCTCCAATCGCCACCTCTTATGCATTGACATTGGGTGGAAACCCGGCACCAGACGGCACGTTTAGTGTGAGTCTTACGCCGGCTGAACTATCGGCAGTGGGGTTTCGCTCCGGCGACGAAGTCTTGGTGTTTGGAACGGGCGACAATCCCGCCACGAGCACCTACCCCGACCCCACCACCGGTAAGACAGTTTATCCAGCGTGCAATGTGGCTGTTACGGCCGCAAATACTGCTATGACCCGGTTCTCTTTTCAATAGCCAGGTGTACTGACCAAAATGACGGGGTACATGTGCTTAGTATACAGCAACATTGTTGGTGCATGCAAATTGGCTCGCAGCCAATCCTACTGAATAAACTCGGGCCGAATCATGTTCTCGAAAGTATAAATCTCATCCCACTTCTTCTGGTCGATGAGCTGGCGCTCGCTCACCACAATGTCGTGCACCGACTTGCCGGTGCGTAGGGCTTCCTTGGCGATGTCGGCGGCGGCTTCGTAGCCGATGATGGGGTTGAGCTGCGTCACGATGCCGATGCTGCGGCGCACCATGTCCTCGGCATGGGCGGCGTTGGCCGTGATGCCGCGCACGCACTTCTCCGTAAGGGTGCGGCAGGCGTTGGTCATGTAGGAGATGGAGGTGAACAGCGCGAAGGAGATGACGGGCTCCATCACGTTGAGCTGCAGCTGCCCGGCCTCAGCGGCCATGGTTACGGTGAGGTCGGCGCCGATGACGTAGAAGGCAGTTTGGTTTACCACCTCCGGCACGACGGGGTTCACCTTGCCGGGCATGATGCTGGAGCCCGGCTGCAGCGGCGGCAGGTTGATTTCGAACAGGCCCGCCCGGGGACCGGAAGCCAGCAGGCGCAGGTCGTTGCAGATTTTGGAGAGCTTCACGGCCGTGCGCTTCAGCACGCCGGAAAGCTGCACGTAGGCGCCGGTGTCGTACGTGGCTTCAATCAGGTCGCCGGCCAGGATGAGGTCGAGGCCGGTCACTTCACGCAGGTATTTCGTCACCAGCTCAGCGTAGCCGGTCGGGGCATTTATCTGGGTACCTATAGCCGTGGCGCCCATGTTGATTTCGGCAATCAAGCGGCGGCTGTCGTCGATGCGCAGCAGCTCCTCGCGGAGGTTGGTGGCGAAAGCCCGGAACTCGTCGCCCATGCTCATGGGCACGGCGTCCTGCAGCTGGGTACGGCCCATCTTGAGGATGTTACGGAACTCCTGGCCCTTGGCGGCGAAGGCGTCGGCCAGCTCTTCCAGGGTTTTGCTGTAGCCCACCAGCTTGTTGCTGAGCGCGATGCGGAAAGCGGTAGGGTAGGCATCGTTGGTGCTCTGCGAGCAGTTGACATGGTTGTTGGGGTGGCAGAACTCGTACTCGCCCTTCTGATGGCCCATGATTTCCAGGGCCACGTTGGCAATGACTTCGTTGGCGTTCATGTTCACCGACGTGCCCGCCCCGCCCTGAATCATGTCGGTCAGAAACTGGTGGTCAAACTCGCCGCTGGCCACCCGGTCGCAGGCTTGAGCAATGGCCTCGGCAATGGTGGGGTCGAGCACGCCGAGGTCGCGGTTGGCCAGGGCCGCAGCCTTTTTCACATAGGCCAGGGCCTGCACGAAAATGGGCTCGGTGTTGATGGGAATGCCGGTGATGTGGAAGTTTTCGAGGGCCCGCAGGGTCTGGATGCCATAATATGCGTCGGCGGGGAGGATGCGCTCACCCAGAAAATCGTGTTCGAAGCGGGAGTTATTCATAAAGCGGGTGGGAAGTAGGATAGGAGTGTTGAGCTTGTACGGCAAGATGGCACAAGAACGATGTAGAGACGCAATATTTTGCGTCGCGTCGTTGAACGATTAAAGCAGGACGTTTTTTGGCACGGCCCCGCAAACGCAAAATGCTGCGTCTCTACAGCCAGTGTTCCTCATAACTCTTCACTACAAGGCTCTGTTTGGCAACGTATGCCCCGCAGACTGTTCCTTTACAGCGGAGCCAGGCTCCCTCCGTCCTTATTTCCCATTTCATGAAACACACCTTTACCCGATCCGCAACCTTACTGCTGCTGGCGGCCGCCAGCCTGACCGGCTGCGATTCCAAAACCCAAAAGTCCGCCAAGCAGTCGCAGAATGCGCTGTTCGACTCGTTCAAGAACGGCTTTATCGACGACATGTGGCTGTACAGCCCCGATTGGGCCGCTTCGCAGGGCTACCACAAGTACGACTCGCTGCTGGTGGTGCCCGACAGCGCCCAGCGCCAGCGCGAAGCCAACTTCTACGGCAAGCACCAGCGCGCCCTGACGGAGTTTACCTTCGATAGCCTGTCGCCCAACAACCAGACCGACTTCCGCCTGATAGCCAACCATCTGCGGTCCATCCGCTGGTACGCCGACACGCTGCGCGACTGGCAGTGGAACCCGGCCCAGTACAACCTGGGCGCCAGTGTGGGCGACCTGCTCAACGGCCGCCATTACCCGCTGGACCGCCGCCTGCGCAACATCTCCGATAAGATTGCCGGGGCCACCCGCTACTACGAAGCGGCCAAAGGCAACCTGCGCCAGCCCACGCGCGAGCACACCGAGCTGGCCATTCGCCAGAACCAGGGCGGGCTGGCCGTGTTCGGTGCGGCCCTGGCCGACTCGGTGCGCAGGTCGGGCCTGAGCCAGCACGACAAGGACGTGCTGACCGACCGCATTGCCACGGCCCGCCTGGCCATCCAGAGCTACATCGATTTCCTGCAGAAAGACGTGCTGCCGGCCGGCCGCTTCCGCAGTTTCCGCCTGGGCCGTGAGCTGTTCGGGCAGAAGTTTGCCTACGACATCCAGTCGCGCTACACCGCCGAGCAGGTATACCAGAAAGCCCAGCAGCACAAGGCCGAGCTGCTGCACGACATGGGCCGCCGCGCTGCCCGCCTCTTCCCCAAGTACTTCCCCGGCCAGACGGCTCCGGCCGACACGCTGCAGCTTATCGGCAAGGTCATCAACCAGCTCACTCTCAAGCACGCCCCGCGTGATGGGTTTGTGGATGCCGTGAAGCGCCAGATACCGACCCTGGTGCAGTTCGTAAACGACAAAAAGCTGCTGACTCAGGACCCCAGCAAGCCGCTGGTGGTGCGCGAGACGCCGCTCTACATGCGCGGCAGCGGGGCCGGGGCCAGCGTGTCGGCCCCCGGGCCCTACGACAAAGGCGCCAACACCTACTACAACGTGGAGCCCCTGCCCAAGGAGTGGACGGCCGCCCAGGCCGAAAGCTACCTGCGCGAGTACAACGACTATACCCTGCAGATTCTCAACATCCACGAAGCCATTCCGGGCCACTACACCCAATTGGTGTACGCCAACCAGTCGCCTTCGCTGGTGAAGTCCATCTTCGGCAACGGCGCCATGATTGAGGGCTGGGCTGTGTACTCGGAGCGCATGATGCTGGAAAGCGGCTACGGCAACAACTCCGACGAAATGTGGCTGCTCTGGGACAAGTGGAACATGCGCACCACGCTCAATACCATCCTCGACCATGCCGTGCACGTCGACAACATCGGCAAGGATGCAGCTCTGAAAATGCTGATGACCGAGGGCTTCCAGGAGCGCGCCGAGGCCGAGGGCAAGTGGCTGCGGGCCACGCTCTCGCAAGTGCAGCTCAGCAGCTATTTCACCGGCTACACCGAGATTTACGACCTGCGCGAGGAACTGAAGAGAAAGCAGGGCAAGAGTTTCGACCTGAAGGCATTCAACGAGCAGTTTCTGAGCTACGGCAGCGCCCCGGTTAAGTACATTCGTGAGCTGATGCTGCGCAAGTAGGGTAGCGGGGCTGGATTTTTTTAAGACAAAAGATTCCAGCCAACAGCACGGAATTAGCGTAAAAGGTCCGTTTTCTTTCAGGAGACGGACCTTTTTGCTATATACGATGACGGAAGAAGAATGCAAGCTGGTGCACGACACGAATGACGAGGGGCTGCGCCGCTTCACCCACGAGCACCCGAAGGTATTTGCCAAGTTCACGGCGGCAGACTGCGCCATTTGCCAGGCGCTGGCACCGCCCTTTGAGAAGTTTGCCGACGATGCGCCCTATCGTGGCATCCTGTTCGTGCGCCTCGACTCGGGCGAAAACCCCGTGGCCCGCCAGCTGATGAACGAGCGGGCGGCCCCGTTTTTTGTAAGCTACTTGCAGGGCCGCATGCTGGAGTGCGATACCCGAACGACTGAGGCCGAGGTACAGGCCCAGCTTGACCGCCTGCTCGCCCTCATGCCCAGCTAGGGGCAGGCCAACCGGGGCCTACCTTTGGGCATGTTTTTTCTGCTCTCCAAGCTTCTCTACTACCTCGTGATGCCGGCCCTGTGGCTGGTACTGCTGCTCTTGCTGGCCCTTTTCAGCCGCGATGCAAGGCGCCGGCAGCGCTTCCTGCGGGTGGCCACCGTGCTGGCCCTCATCGGCACCAACCCCGGCCTGGCCAATGAAGCCCTGCGGGCCTGGGAGATGCCACCCATCCTGCTTAATCAATTGCCGGCGCAGTCCGATGCCGCCGTGCTGCTCACCGGGGTAGCCGAAGATAAGCTGCCTCACGACCGCATATACCTGGGCCGCGGCGCCGACCGCCTCACCCACACGCTGTGGCTGTACCGGGCGGGCCGGGTGCGCCGCATCCTCATCACCGGCGGCTCGGGCAGCCTGTTGGAGACGGCCCGCACCGAGGCCCGCGAGCTGGACATTCTACTGCGCATGGCCGGAGTGCCGGCCCAGGACATTCTGCTCGAAGAGAAAAGCCGCAACACCCGCGAGAATGCGCTTTTCACCAAGGAGCTTCTGGCGCAACACCCCGAAATAAAGTCGCTGGTGCTCGTTACCTCTGCCTTTCACCAGCGTCGCGCCCTGGGCTGCTTTCAAAAGCTGGGCCTGAACCCGGTGCCTTTCCCTGCCGATTACCGCACCGAGCGCCGCATGACCACCCCCGACTACTGGCTATTTCCTTCGCCCAACGCTCTGGTTCAGTGGAGCCTGCTGCTGCACGAGGTACTTGGCTGGAGCATGTACAAGGTGCTGGGGTATGCGTGATTTTGGTAGTGAGGCCAAACCGTGTCATTGCGAGTGGAGCGTAGCGGAACGCGGCCAACGCAGTTCGGCGTAGCCAATCCGTCCTTTAGCACTCAATTGCAATAAGATGTGACCAATGAAAAAGCCCCAACGCTAGGCTAGCGTTGGGGCTTTTCACATTACCTGGCTGGTCGCTCAGAGAGGACGGATTGCCACGGCCTATGGCCTCGCAATGACACGTCTTTTTCGCGAGTCGCGTACTTTTTACTCACTACTCACTACTCACTACTCACTACGCACTACGCACTGCCTTCACTCTGTCTTCTCCTTTACCTTTGTTTCCTTCCCAATCCAAATCGACTTCTGGTTGACAAACTCCCGGATGCCGAGGTGAGAAAGCTCGCGGCCGTAGCCGGACTTTTTCACACCGCCAAAGGGCAGCTCGTTCATGGATTTCACCAGGCCGTTGACGAACACGGCGCCGCTTTCTACCTCGCGGGCGAGGGCTTCCCCTTTTTTTAAGTCCTGCGTCCAGATGGCGCCGCCGAGGCCGAAGCGGGAGTCATTGGCCAGGCGCACGGCATCGGCGTCGTCTTTGGCTTCGAGCACCAAAGCCACCGGGCCGAACAGCTCTTCTTCGTAGGCTCGCTGCCCGGGCTTTACGTTGCTCAGTATCATGGGGCGGAAGAGGGCCGTGCCGGGCTTGCTTTGGCCGCCGTACAGCTCCACTTTGGCGCCCTGGGCCACCGAGTCGTTTACTTGCTGGGTGAGGTCGTCGGCCAGGTCGGGACGGGCCAGGGGGCCGTACTGTGTGGCTTCGTCCAGCGGGTCGCCGGTGCGCATGGCCAGCAGGTGGGTTTTGAGCTGGGTAATGAACTCGCGGAGCACGGGCTTCTCCACGATGAAGCGCTTGGCGGCAATGCAGCTCTGGCCGGCGTTAATCATGCGGGCCTGGGCGGCGGTTTTGGCCGCCAGCGCCAGGTCGGCGTCGGCCAGTACGATGAAGGGGTCGGAGCCGCCCAGCTCCAGCACGGTTTTCTTGATGTGGCGCCCCGCGGCCGCGGCCACGGCGCTGCCTGCACCCTCCGAGCCGGTGAGCGTGACGGCCCGCACCCGGTCGTCGGCAATGAGCTTTTCCACCAGGTCGGAGCCAATGAGCAGGGTGCGAAATGCCGCCGGCGGCAGGCCCGCGTCGTGGAAGATTTGCTCCAGCGCCAGGGCGCACTGCGGCACGTTGGAGGCGTGCTTGAGCAGGCCTACGTTGCCGGCCATCAGGGCCGGAGCCGCAAAGCGGATAACCTGCCAGAAGGGAAAATTCCAGGGCATCACGGCCAGTACCACGCCCAGGGGCTGGTAGCTGAGCAGGCTGCGCCCGGCGTCGGTGGTGATGATTTCATCGGCCAGAAATTCTTCGGCCCGGTCGGCGTAGAACTCACAGCAGCTGGCGCACTTCAGCGCCTCGGCCCGGCCATCCACCACGGGCTTACCCATCTCCAGGGCCATAAGGCGAGCCAGCTCGTGCTGGCGCTCCCGCAGCAGCGCCGCCGCTCGCCGCAAAATGCCGGCCCGGTGGGCAAAGGTGGTGGCGCGCCATTCGGCCGCCGCCCGGTGGGCCTGGCCCAGAATGCGCTCGGTTTTCGACCAGGAGAAGGGGCGGAAGCGGCGCAGCAGCCGGCCGGTGTAAGGGTTGTAGGATTCGATGGGCATAAGGAGCAGGGAAAGTAGCGGCGGGCGCTGCCTCTCAAAACTATATTTACCCGCTAAGGTTACGCCACCCGACAGATAGTGCATGCAGGCCGCAGCTAACACCCGCCAAGGCCTCCGGGCGAGGAGAGAAAGGTACTGGCCGGGTAAAAGAGCTTATCAGGCCCGCAAGCTCAGCCCATAAGGGTTGCATCACCTACTTTCGCAACACCTTTTATCTGCTATTCTGACTGACTGTTCGTTTCACTTTTTCTCATTTCCGTGACCGATTTGCCACCTATCTCGCTTCCACCTGCCGCGGAAGAAGAACTTGTCAAGCGCCTGCGGGCCCGCGATGAGTCTGCCATGACGGTTTTCTACGACCGATACTCGGCGGCCCTCTATGGCGTAATTTTTCGCATCGTCAAGGCCGAGGACGAAGCCGAGGATGTATTGCAGGAAGCCTTGGTTAAGATATGGCATTCTTTCGCGAGCTATGATGCTTCAAAAGGACGCCTATTTACCTGGGTGCTTAATATTTGCCGCAATTTGGCCATCGACAAAATCCGCTCGCGCCAGCACCGCGTAGGTAGCCGCACCACGGGGCTGGACGACAGCCTGACGGCGCAGCGACAAGCCGCGCCGACGAGCTTCCGCCCCGAGCATATTGGCTTGCAGGAAATCACCCAACAGCTGGTTCCCGAGCAACGCCGGATTATTGACCTGCTTTATTTCGAAGGCTTTACCCAAAGTGAAGTGGCGGAAGAGCTGAACATCCCCCTGGGCACGGTGAAAACCCGGGCCCGCACCGCCATCAAACTATTAAGCAAACTGATTCGCTGATTACCGTGCAAGACATTCAAGACTATATTGACTCCGGCATTCTTGAGCTGTACGCGCTGGGCGAGCTGTCGCCCGCCGAGCGCGCTGAGGTCGAAGCCCAGGCCGCCCGCCATCCCGAGGTGCGCCGTGAGCTCGACCAGGTGCAGCAAGCTCTGGGGATTTACGCCCAGGCCCATGCCATTACGCCCCCGGCCGGCATGCGCGAGCGGGTACTGGGCCATTTTGCTGCTAACCAGAACACCCCTTACGAAGCGCCTGCGCCTGCAGTGCCTACCGCCACCAGCCGCCTGCGCGGCGAGGTCGACGAGCTGGCCCGGCCAACTCAGCCCCTGGCTGCTGCCCCCGCGCCGGAGCCGGCCGGCCGTTCGATGTGGGCCATTGCCGCCTCGGTAGCACTGCTGCTGAGCCTGGTAGGCAACTTGTTGCTGTATAGCCGCTGGCAGGCAGCCAGTCACGACCTGCTGGCCCTGCAAGGCGAACAGACGCGACTGGCTGCCACCCAGGCCAGCTACCGCGAGCAGCTGGGCGAGGTGCGCCAGCAGAATGCCATTCTGCGCAGCGACGAGTTCCGGGCGGTGGCCCTGGCCGGCACGCCCAACGCCCCCACGGCCAAGGCACGGGTGCTTTACAACCCCGGCACCCGTAAGGTGTACGTCGACGTGAAAAACCTGCCCGCGCTGCCGGCCGGCAAGCAGTACCAGCTCTGGGCCCTCGACAAAGGCAAGCCCGTGGATGCTGGAGTGCTGGCCGCTGTGACGGCTGCCGGCGACAGCCTGCAGCAGATGAAAGACATTGCCAGCGCCCAGGCCTTTGCCATGACCATCGAGCCCCGGGGTGGCAGCGTCAATCCCACCCTAAGCACGATGACCGTGATGGGACAGATTTAATTGCTGTTGCAAAAAATCGTTGGGCTCCGCGGCCTGGGTTTATTTGCCGACCTTTGCCGTCGGAAGTAAGCCAACCTTAAAATCAGGAAGTGTGCTTCTGCCAAAAAGCGGGGCTGCTTCCTGATTTTTGGCTTTTATTCCGGCAGCTAATTCCCCGGCGCCCTCTATGCACGGCTCAATCTTCGCGCTGCTCAAGCGCTACGTTCAAACGCAATACGACCACAGCACCTGGGTAAAGCTGCTGGAGCTTTCGGGCCTGCAGGCCCAGGATTTCGATGCCAAGGAAGTATACCCCGACGAGTACATCTACGCCCTGGTCGGCCATGCCGCCGAGCAAACCGGCATTCCCGCCGGCGAGCTGCACGAAAAGTTCGGCGAGTACCTGGTGCCCGACCTGATGTACATGTACCAGAAGCTGATTCAGCCCGAGTGGAAAACGCTCGACATGATAGAGCACACCGAAGGCACCATGCACGCCCGCGTGCGGCAGGAGCACGAGCGCAACGCCCCGCCCGTGCTGCAGGTAACCCGGCTGAACGAGGACGAGCTGATTGTCGACTACGTGTCGCCGCGCCGCATGGGCGGGCTGGCCGTGGGCATCATCCGCGGGCTGGCCGTGCATTTCGACGAAGCTGACCGTATCGACGTGATGCCGACTACCAGTGAGGAAGGGGAGCGGGTAAGCATCCACGTGCGCCGCCGCTAGCCTGATTTGGCTACTTGAGATGAACCGAATGGACTATGGAAATGCCGATACGCGGCTGCTCATTTTCGCCCGGCAGCCGGTGCTGGGGCGGGTGAAGACGCGGCTGGCCGCCGGCATTGGCGACGCCGCCGCGCTGGCAGTGTACCGGGAGCTGCTGGCTTTGACCCGGAAAGCTGTGGCTGCGGCAGCCGTGCCGGCGACGGTGTGGCTAGCCGATGCCCCATCCGAAGCGGCGGAGTTACCGGAGTGGCCCGGCCTGCCCTGGCAGCCGCAGGTGGCCGGTGACCTGGGCCAGCGCATGGAGGCCGCCTTTGCGCAGGCCTTTGGCGAAGGAAATCATCGGGTGGCCATCATTGGCACCGACTGCCCGGGCTTAGGCGCGCATCATTTGAGCCAGGCCTTCGATTTGCTGCAAATCCATGATGTCGTACTGGGGCCAGCCAGCGACGGCGGCTATTACCTGCTGGGGCTGCGGGCCCTGCACAGCGCGCTGTTCCATCGCAAGCCCTGGAGCACCGACCAGGTGCTGGCCGCTACCCTGGCCGATGCCCGGCAGATGGGCCTGAGCGTAGCGCTGCTGCCTGAATTAACGGACGTAGATACCGCCGAGGACCTCGCGGCCTGGCGTAATCAAGGCTGAGCAGTGTCGCCAGGCACGGCAGAATCCGGGCGGCGCTTTTGTTCCAGTTCAATGGCGAGTATTGCGAGTGTAGGAAGGTATTCCAATGCCAGCAGCCAGGAGTTTTCTACCGCAGCTGCACCGCTATAGGCCGCGTACGAGAGTACCGCCAGCGTGCCCCACACCAGCGGGTAGCGCCAGCGGGAAAGCACGCTCAGTGCCAGCAGCGGGGTCAGATACCAGGGGTGTACCGTAGTGGCGCACAGGTAGTACAATGTGAGCGCCGCCAACGCCACGGCAGGCAGCTGAGGCAGGGCGGGACGCTTCTCCAGCCCGGCCAGTAGTAGTACTCCCAGGGCAGCGGCGACAGCCAGCGCCGGTCCAATGATGGCAATTTCATTGTAGCCTTGATAGTGGTAGCCCAGCGCCCGCAAAACGTAGTAGAGGCTGGCGTTAAACTCAAAGCTCTGGAAATACAGGTTTAAGCTGCGGCTGACATTGGCCAGCAAATCGGCCGAGAGAAACGGCGCAAACAGCAGCGCGGTGGTTCCGCCTACCAAACCACAATAAGCCAGAAAGCGCGGCCAGCCTAAGCGGCGGGCCAGCAAAGGCAGTAGCAGCAGCGGCAGCAGCTTGGTCGCTACTGCCAACCCCAGCGCCACGGCCGACGCGGCCCAGCGCTGCCGGGCCAGCAGCCAACAGGCCAGCAGCACCAGGCCGATGACAGCTGCCTCAAAGTGCAGGTTGCCCGTAAGCTCGGCAATGGGCAAGGGGTGAAGCAAATACAGCAGCGCTCGCTCACGGGGCCAGCCCCAGGCCGGGAGCAGGGCCAGCAGCAGCCAAGCCGTGCCGCATTCGGCAGCCAGCAGCACCAGGCGCAGCACTACAATGAAGCCAGTCTCAGTATCAGCAAACAAGCTAGCTGCCCCAGCAAAGACCGCCTGGCAAACAGGTGGATAGACTGAAAAATAATTTGGAGAATTTAGCCGCGGATAAAGCGCAGCCAGCTGCTGGCGAAGCGGCTGTGCCAGCTGAATTTCGCTGGCAGCTGAGCTGACAAGCGCAGCGGGCCGGTATTGAAAAGGGTTGATGCCGTGCGTAGCCAGCAGGCCGTCCCAGCGAAAACGGTAAAAGTCGTCGGACAAGGCCGGCGTGGCCGGCAGCCACAGCAGCCGGAACAGCAGGGCCAGCCCCAGGCCGGCCCGCAACGGCAGCACGCTGCGCACCAGCACCACGTAGCTAGCCGAAGCTATGGCGAACAAGCCTAGCAGCTGCCCGGTGTGCGCCCGCGGAGTGGCATATGCCAAAGCCAGGTAGGCGGCCAACGACAGCAGGGCTGCCAGCACCTGGGCCGGTATGCGCCAGGGGCTGCTCATCGGGCGTGGCGGATGGAGTAGTAGCACACTGCCGCAAAGCCCACCGTGAGCAGGGTGTGAAACGGCAGCAGGCCGGCATCGCCGAAGTAGATGCCGGCCGCCATGCCAAAAAAGAAATAGCCGGCCAAAAGACCTTCCAAAGCCACCAGCCAGCCTACGCCGCCGGTCCGGTAACGGCGCAGCGCCATCCGCTGGCTGCCCACCTTGGGCGTGCGGACAAAGGCGGTGCGCTGCCCCAGCCAGCCCAGCAGCACGGCCCGGGAGTTGTGCAACGCCAGGCCCATGGAAACGGCCAGAAACAGCAGGAAGAAAGCCGCATAGCCGTTGCGCTCCGCGGCTGCCCGGCTAAGCCGCCACGCCGAGTAGTAGTAGTAAATCAGCGGTGTAAAGCCCAGCAGAAATACCGACGAGAGCTGAAACACCAGCCGGAACTCCTCGTTGTGGGCCCGCACAAACACCAGCGGCACGCTGAGCAAGGCCATGAGCATAATCACCACATACACGCTGCTGTTGAGCAGGTGAAAGGCAGCATGCAGCTTGGTGGCCAGGCTTTGGGAGGAGCGCAGCACGGTGCCCAGGTGCTTGCGGGCCGTTTCGGCCGCCCCCTTGGTCCAGCGAAACTGCTGCGACTTGAGGGCATCCATAGCTGCCGGCAGCTCGGCCGGGGCCACAATGTCGGGCCGGTACACGAAGCGCCAGCCGCGGAGCTGGGCGCGGTAGCTCAGGTCCAGGTCTTCGGTGAGGGTGTCGGCCTGCCAGCCGCCGGCATCCGCGATGCAGCTGCGGCGCCACACACCGCCGGTGCCATTGAAGTTGATGAAGTGGCCGCCAGCCGTGCGCCCCACCTGCTCGATAAGGAAGTGCGCATCAAGCCCAAAGGCCTGCAGCTGCGTCAGGAGCGACTGCCCGGCGTTTAGGTGGCCCCAGCGGGTTTGCACCACGCCCACGTTTTCATCAGGAAAGAAATAGGGGATGGTGCGCCGCAGAAAATCCGGCTGCGGAATAAAGTCGGCGTCGAAAATGGCAATAAACTCGCCGTCGGTATGTGCCAGCCCATGCTGCAGCGCCCCGGCTTTGAAGCCCTCGCGGCTGGCACGGCGCAGGTGGGTGATGTGCCGGCCCTGGCTTGCATGGTAGGCAACGCGGGCCGCCGCCAGAGCGACAGTCTCATCGGTCGAGTCGTCGAGCACCTGAATGTGCAGCTTCTCCGTCGGATAATCGAGAGCAGCTGCCGCATCAATGACCCGCTCCACTACATTGGCCTCGTTGTAAAGCGGCAGCTGCACAGTGACGAGCGGCCACGCAACCGGGGCCGCTGGAGGCGGCGCAGCCGGCTGCGCATACGCCCGCAAGGCCAGCCGCGTCAGCTGCCACTGGCCCACGCTAAAGCACAGAATGAAAAGCAGGCAGCCGCCGTACAGTCCCAACAGCAACAAGGGCAACAGCGACATTAGCAGAGTAAAAAAGGCACAGATAAAAAGTGTGTCAATGAGTTAAAAGTTGAGAGTTAAAAGTTAAAAAGTCAGACTGTCCGGTTTCTAAGTTTTTAACTCTTCACTTTTAACTTTTAACTAAAAAGGCGGAGCTTAGGCTAAATAAGCTACCAGTACCGGTAGATGGTCCACAGAATCTTATAGCCCGCGCCCAGCGTGCCGCGGATGGTGCCCGACACTTTGCTGGTGCCGATGCGGCGGCGGTAGCGTACGGGCACTTCCGTGGTGCGCAGGCCCAGGCGGGCGGCTTTAATCTGCATCTCCACCGTCCAGCCGTAGGTTTTGTCGGCCATGCCTAACTGTTGCAGCGCCGCCGTGCGGATGGCCCGAAACGGACCAAGGTCGGTGAAGTGGCCGCCGTAGCGCAGGCGCAGTAAGCGCGTGGCCAGCCAGTTGCCGAAGCGCTGCTGGGGCAGGAGGGAGCCTTTTTCGCGCTGGCCCAGGGCCCGCGAGCCAATCACCAGGTCGGCTTCGCCGCACAGCAGCGGCGCCAGCAGCAGCGGCATTTCCTCGGGGTAGTCGGAGTGGTCGCCGTCGAGGAACACAATGATGTCGGGCAGGGGCTTTAGGGCCGCGGCGTAGCAGTGGGCCATGCCCGCCAGGCAGGCGTAGCCGTAGCCGGGGCGGGGCTCGTGCAGCACAGTGGCGCCACGGGCACGGGCCACGGCGCTGGTGTTGTCAGTGGAGTTATTGTCGACCACCACCACTTCCTGCACCAGCCCGGCGGGAATTTCGGCCAGCACCAGCCCAATGGCATTGGCTTCATTGTGAGCGGGAATGATGACGCTGACGCGCGCCGGGGCAGGGGGCTGGGCCATGAAGCGGGAAAACATGTAGCGGCCGGACAAGGTTTGGCAGCCACTGCCGAAGGGCAGCAGCGGGTACGCACCGGTACTTTGGGGCACAAAGATGCCAGCCGGTTCGTAATGCCGCACATCCGCCAGCATACGGCGCTCACCCTACTTTCAGATTTATGCTCCAGATTGGCCAGCCCGCCCCCGACTTCACCCTCAACACCACCAACGGCACGCCCTTTCGCCTGAGCGAGGCACGGGGCCGCCACGTAGTGCTGTTCTTTTACCCCAAAGACAACACCCCGGGCTGCACGGCTGAGGCCTGCGCTTTCCGCGACGAGTACCAGGATTTTCAGGACCTCGGCGCTGAGGTCATTGGCATCAGCTCAGACAGCGAGGAGTCGCACCAGAAGTTCACCCAGAAAAACCGCCTGCCCTTCCCGCTGCTGGCCGACCGCGGCGGCAAGGTGCGCAAGCTGTACGAAGTGCCCGGCGTGCTGCTGGGCCTGATTCCCGGGCGCGTAACCTTCGTTATCGACAAGGAGGGCATCATCCGCTACATCTTCAACTCCCTGAGTGGTGCCACCGACCACGTCAGCAAAACCAAGGAAGTGCTGCAGGCGCTGGAAGCCTAACGCAAGGTTTCGCAAGGTGAAAACAGGTTTCGCAAGGTTTGTTCTGGTGCCGACTTCGGGCAACTTGCTATGCCTTGCGCAACCTACTTTAACCTCGCGCAACCTTGCGCTGTAAGTTTGCCGGCTGAACCTGCCGCTTGCTATGCCGCTCATCACCTCCGACGACCTGCTCGAAACCCTGGCCAAGCTGCGGCAGCGGGGCCTGCCGTTTCTGCTGTCGAAGCTGCGGCTGAACGCCCTGGCCCGCACCCGCTCGGCCTTCGATGACCCCGCCTTGCGGGCGGCCAACTGGTGGCAGGTGCCAGCCGTGCGCCGCCGCTGGAACCAGCGCATGACCGGCGACCCTACCCGGCCCTACGAGCCCTACGTGGCCGAAAAGCACCTGGCAGGCCGCACCGGGCTGCGGCTGCTCTCGTTGGGCAGCGGGGCGGCCTCGCACGAGCTGGCCTTTGCCCGGCTGCCGCATTTTGCCGAGGTGCGCTGCGTCGACATTGCGGCGCGGCTGCTGGCTCAGGCATCAGCTACGGCGGCTGGAGAAGGGCTGAAGAACTTCCGGGCGGAAGTGGCCGACGTGAATGCTCTCGCCATTGAGCCGGCAGCCTACGACGTGGTACTGTTTCACTCGGCCCTACATCACTTCCAGAATGTGGCCGGTATTGTGGCCCGCGTGCGCCAGGCCCTGCGCCCCGACGGCTTATTGGTGCTCAACGACTACGTAGGCCCGGCCCGCCTGCAGTGGACGGCGGCCCAGCTATCCGAAGCCAACCGCATTCTGCGCGAAGTGCTGCCCCCGCGCTACCGGGTGCGCTACCTCTCGCGCCAGCTCAAAACCAGCGTAAGCGGGCCCGGTCTCTGGCGCATGCGTCTGGCCGACCCTTCGGAAGCGGCCGAGTCGGACCAGATTGTGCCTGCCCTGCGCCAGTACTTCGAACCGCTGGAAGAGGCGGCCTTAGGCGGCAACATCCTTACGTTGGTGCTCAAAGACATTGCCCACCATTTCGTGGATGAAGGCAACCCAGAAGCTCAACAATTGCTGGCCGAGCTGTTCCGTTTGGAAGATGCTTTTCTGGAGAAACACCCTAGCGACTTGCTGTTTGGGGTGTACCGGCCGCGGGCATTATAACTGAATAAGCCTCTTACCTGAAACCTAGCCAGGTCAATAACCGCTCAAGTAGACCCTGCTTTGCGACAGATGCAGGTAAACTGCTATCAACTGTGTCAATTACCGAACGGTTTACAAGCGCCCCTGTATGCAGGAAGTGTTGATAGTCCATCGAGCTTAGTTGATGCGGAAGCGTGAAGAAACGACCAAAAATCCGGGAGTCCACTTTCTTGCCAGCAAGGCGAAGCTTCTGTAGCACGGCAGGGTGGTAAACGTAATCTGGCCTAAAACCCTCGAGGTTTTTAATTGGGATTACCCCCAGAATATATTCGTGCTTCCGACGGTACCGGGCCACAACCAGGGCCTTTTCATTCATGCCCCAGTACACGTCATAGATGTGTACTTTCTGGCCTACGCTGAACGAACGACTCGATTTGCAGACAGTTGCCTTAACTAAAGGCACTCGTTCACTCTGCTCTGTCACCGGGAGCCTTAATTCATTGGCTCCAACAAAATCATTTTTCAGGATTTCATTTAGGCGGGCCAGCATATCAGAGGACAGCTCATTCATTGGTTGATACCGGATAGCAACATGCAGTAACTAAGATGGTGCAGCGTTCAGAATGTCTTTGCAGCGAAGAGCTTAAATTTTCAAATAGGAAATACCAGTCAATAACCTATATAATGGCTTTGTTCAAGACAATATCCGCAGCGAATCCGCATGAATCAGGGGCGACCCCGCGTAGCGCCCTTCGCGGGGCCCATTCTCCAGCTTGAGTACGCCCCGGGGGCATGCGGTGGCGCACAGGCCGCAGCCTACGCAGCTGGCCCGGATGATGGGCTCGCCGCGCTGGGCGTACTGCTTCACGTCGATGCCCATCTCGCACACGTTGGAGCAGTTGCCGCAGCTGATGCACTGCCCGCCGTTGGTGCTGATGCGAAAGCGGGAGAGGTGCTTTTGCAGCAGGCCCAGGTAGGCCGCCATGGGGCAGCCAAAGCGGCACCAAACGCGGCTGCCGAGGATAGGGTAGAAGCCCACCCCGATGACGCCCGAAAACAGCGCTCCAATCAAAAAGCCGTACCACTCAGCCGCTACGTTGCCTACCTGGCCCAGGAAATTATTGCCCCAGGCATAGTTCACCCACAGCAAGGCGGTGATGAGAATAATAGCGCCGAAAATGGGGTAAATGAGCCGCACCTCCCAACGCCAGGCCACACGCCGCTTGTCCGACAGCTGCCGGTAGGGGTCGCCGGCTGTTTCGGCCAGGCCGCCGCAGCCACACACCCAGGAGCAGTACCAGCGCTTGCCGAAAAAGTACGTGAGCACCGGCGTAGCCAGAAACGTCATCATCGCGCCCCAGAACACCATGAAGGCTCCTAGCGCCTGCCCGTTTTCGAGTAGGTAATGCACATCACTGGGAAAAAGGTAGCCGTACTTCAGCGGCCAGAAATAAGTGAAGTAGAACTCGGGCTGCCGGAACAGCTGCAGCAAGCCGGGCAGCAGAAAGGCAAAGCCGGTCTGGAAAAACATGACCGACAGGGTGCGGATAAGCTGGTAGCGCGAGTGCCGGTATTTCCACAAGGCGCGGGCACCCATCAGCAGGATGGCCAGGGTGTAGAGGGTGCCGTAGAGAAACCACTGATTGGCTGGCTGCCCCCGCAGCCACTGGCTGAAGCCATCGAGCGGACGAACCAGCCGCTCCAGATACTGCGGAAACCAGTAAAGCACGGTGTAGAAGCCCGTCAGTACCAGGCCCGTCAGCCAGGCCATGCTGCCGCGGCTGGTGCTGGCGCGAAGCCAGAGGTTGTTGTGCCGCACCCCGGCCGGGCGCCTTCCGAAATGCAGCCAGCTCCAGGCCAGGGTGCCGATGCTCAGCAGCCCCAGGCCGCCATACAGCCAGAGCGCCTGACGGCTCGCATCCGCATCGGCCAGCGTGAGCAGCAGCGCCAGCAGGCCTGCGGCCACAGCGCTCAGTGCCAGCTTTTCGGCAGGCGTGGTAGCGGGCAGGGGCGGGGCGGGGTGCATATCGGGTGAAAGAAGTTATTGTATCAGGCAAAAACAGAACAATGTAGAGACGCAACATTTTGCGTCTGCGGAACTGCGCCGTTAGGACATTCTGATTTAGTCGTTCAACGACGAGACGCAAAATGTTGCGTCTCTACAGCTCAGCTGCCGGTTGTTGGAAGATTAATCTAGCCAAACAGCTGAAATCATTCACTTAATGTCAATGATGGTGGTGTTGGTCGGGCTTGCCAAACAGGTTGATGAGGGAGCCGACGACGTACAGAGCCGTCCAGCACACATACAGCCAGGAGAAGCCATTCGGCAGCGGGTTAGCCACCAGATACTTGATGATGAGGTGCGCAGCCCCACTCATTATCAGGCCGGTGAGGGCGATAAACTGAAAGCTGTTCAGGGCCGAAGGGCGGTATAACTTGGAGAAGTCCACGAGGTTGGAATTAAAAATTATGAATTATAAATTAAAAATGTGATGACTAATGATGGAGTGGCAATGCGTTTTGGATTTAAATAAAACGTCGCTATTCTAATTCACTTTTCACTTATGACTTTACGCTCTATTCGCTTGTTGCTGCCTGAGCGAAGCCACAATTTCTTTCTCGTAGCGGGGAAAAAACTCCGGGTCGAAGTTGGCTGCCCTCAGTTGGGGTAGCACCTCGGCTAGTGGCAGCTGCTGGCGAATCCAGCTCTCACACACCTGCTGGCGCAGGCGCAAACCCAGCGCATTCACGCCTGCTACAGCGTGCGGACTTGCCGCCCGGAAGTAGATGCGCAGCGCGGCCCGGCCTTTGGGATGCTCCCAGTACACACTGCTCAAGTCCTGGGTAGGGGCAGCCGGAGCCGTACCATATGTTTGGTATTCAAGGTTGAAAAACTTAGCCGAGTTAAACCAGATGCCCCGCTGGTAGGGGGTAGGCTGCCTACAGATGGTGTGAGCCACGGTTTCGCCCTGCATGCGGCCGGTGTACCAGAGCTGCTCGATGGGCACCTGGCCCGCACCGGGCTGCCGAAGCTGCGCGCAATCGCCGGCCGCATATACGTTGGGTGCGCTGCTGCGCAGCTGCTCATCTACCAAAATGCCCTGGTCGGTTTCCACAGTTCCGGCCGTGCGCGCCAGCGTCAGGTTGGGCCGCACGCCGATGGCAAGCCCTACCCACTGGCAGGCAATTTCCTCGCCGGCTGATGTCAGCACGGCCCGCACCCGGCCCTGGGCATCGCCGAGAATTTCGCGCAGCTCGGTGCCGTAGCGCACTGGCACGTGGTTTTCGCGCAGCTGCCGGTCTACCAGCGCCGCTTCCTCGGGCGGCAGCACGCTGCCCCAGTAGTGGGCGTCGCGCACCAGCAGCACAGGTTCTATGCCCCGGCTGTGCAACATTTCGGCCAGCTCGACGCCGATGAGGCCGCCACCTACTATCACGCCGCGGCTGATGCCGTGGGTGTCGCGGGCCATGCGCTCCAGGTCGGGCAGGCCGTAGAGACCCTGCACCCCGGCCAGCTCCTGGCCGGGCCAGCTCTCGCGGCGGCTTTCTGAGCCAGTGGCTAGTAGCAGCTGGTCGTACGGTAGCACGGTGCCGTTGTCAAGCGTCACCACTTGCCCGCTAGTATCCAGTGCCGTGGCCGTAGCCTGTACCAGCTCCAGGCGGTTTTCTGCCCAGAACCAGTCTTCGTAGGGCTTGATGTCGGCGTGGCGCAGGTGGCCCATGTACACGTACATCAGGGCCGGGCGCGAGTAGTGGTGCGCGCTTTCGGCCGACACGATGGTGATGCGGGCATCGGGGCGCAGGCGCCGCACCGTCAGGGCGCAGCTGATGCCAGTGATGCCGTTGCCGATGATAACCAGGTGCATGGATGATAAAGGAGAAGTGAACGCCCGCACCGACGGACCGGGGCCTCTGTACGCCGGGCCAAATGTAGCCGTCTGGCCGTTAGGGCAGCCGTGCTGGTTTTGCCTGGGCTGGGCCTTACATTAGTACTACCATACTTTCCATCTCTTTCCCCGTCTACTATGCGTTACCTCCTCAGTTCCCGGCTTTTTATCGCCCGTGCAGTACTGGGTTTGGCCTGCCTGGCCCTGCTGCTCTCGGCCGCTCCGCCGACGGCTACGCTGCCGGCCGCCATCACGGTCTTTTTCAAGAAGTTTGTCGATGCTGATGGCAGGATTAACTACGTGGCCATCAAGCGCAACCCCCTGGAGCTGAAAGGCCTGCTTCGCCGAATAGAGACTTTTGATGCAGCCTCGGCCCCGGCCGACGAGCGCAAGGCTTTTTACATCAACGCCTACAACCTGCTGGTAATTAGTCAGGTCGTGGAGCGCTACCCGTTGGCTTCGGTCGAAAAGGTGCCCGGCTTTTTCGACAAAACCACAGTAAGCGTGGCCGGCGACAAACTCACGCTGAACGACCTGGAGAAGACCAAGCTGCACGATGCCTACCACGACCCGCGCCTGCACTTTGTGCTGGTGTGCGCCGCCAAGGGCTGCCCCAAGCTGAACCGGGACGCCTACACCGGCAACAGCCTCGACGCCCAGCTGACCGTGCAAACCCGCAAAGTGCTGCAGGACCCCGACTTCATCCGGGTGGATGCAGCGGCGAAGAAAGCCCACTTGTCCCAGATTTTTAAGTGGTACGAAGCCGACTTTAAAGCCAGCGGGAAAACGGGCCTGGCCTACATCAACCAATACCGCGACAACAAGCCCATCCCGGCCAGCTATGCCGTGGATTATTACCCCTACGACTGGACTCTGAATGCGCAGTAGGGCAGATAGAGTGAAACGCATTATGCAGCGACGCGTAAGGAGACGTACTTCTTTCTTCCTCGGCAGTGAAGCTACACCGCTCACTGTTAACTACTCACTGTTAACTCCTTTCCCATGCTTCCAGACAACATTTCCGGCGATGGCGCCGATACGAACGAAGGCGAGCACGCCCAGATTACCGAAAACAAGAACTTCCCGCACAACGAGCAGCTGGAGCGGGACAAGGAGTACAAGCAGAGCCAGAGCAACCACAAAGCCAGCAACGACCCCACGGCTGCTCGCTACACCGGGGTCAATGGCTACACCCAGCGCAGCAACCAGAAGGACCAGCTGAATAACCTGAGCATCCACGGCGACGACCTGACCCCGGGCGGTGGCAACGACCACCACGGCGCTGGCGAGCAAGCGCAGGGCCCTGGCTTCGAAGCCGAAGGCAGCATTGAGCTGGACCATGAGCTGCGCACCCGCGAGCAACCCTTTGGTGCCAAAGCTCCCGAAGGGCCCAGCCGGCCCATTCAGGGCGACGGCAGCGTGAGCAAATCTTAGCAAAGGTTCGGCTCCTGATCCGGCACATACGGCCGGTTCATCCGCTGCTTCAGCAGCGGGTGGGCCGGCCGTATTGATTTATCGTGCGTTTTGGAAGAATTAATATTTTTCCTTTCAGTGAGTTAGCTGGCGAGCTAAAGCTCCTGCCTGCCTTTGCACTAAGGAAAGATGAAGTAATGCCTGAAAAAAATGGCGATGCCGCTTGAATGACGTAACAAACTCATAACTTGCGGGCACTTGTTGGGCTAGGTTCAGCCTGTTTAATTTTCTTTAAACTCACCATTCTTTTCACCTTTTTTTGAATTCTATGAGCACTGAAAATCTACCCAATCCAGATAACGACAACGACGCGTATAACCCCGACCTGGATGCGGAAGACGAAGAGCTTTCCTCAGGCAATAACCGCCTGGCCTTTATTCTGGGCGGAATTATGCTGCTGCTCATTGTGGGCTACGTGCTGCTGCCCAAAGGCAACGGCAGCGGGCTGGACGGCATGACGCCCAGCTTTATGCTCGACGACGCCGCCGTAACGGCCACCGCACCCACCTCCGAAGACAGCATTGCCGCCGGCCTGAAGGCCGCGCCGGCCGGGCAGCCAGCCACGGTGGCTCCGGCCGCCCAGGCTGCCAAGCCGGGTACTGCTACTACCACGGTGGCCACTGCCACGGCTCCGGCAACTGCCACGCCCACAGCGGCAGCGCCTGCCGAAACGCCCGCCGCGGCTGCCCCCGCGGCCTCCGAGCCTGAAGCCGCCGCCCCCGCACCCGAGCCCGCCGCCCCTGCCAACGTCACCCTATCGGGGCGCATTGCCGATGAGAACGGCCGGCCCCTGGTGGGCGCTACCGTGATGCTGAAAGGCAGCAGCAAGGCCACCAGCACCGACGCCAGCGGCAACTACAGCATGGAAGTGCCCAGCGGCGAAAACACGCTAGTGTATGGCTACGGCGGCTACAACGACGAGGAAGTGCGCACCCGCGGCGGCCAACCCGTAAATGTGAGCCTGACGCCTAACCCCAACAGCGGCAAGCGCAAGCGCCGCTAGAAATTGGCCCTAACAAGAAAGGCCCGGCTTGCTGTGTAGCAGGCCGGGCCTTTCTGTTTATCAGTTAAAAGTTGAGAGTTAAAAGTTAAAAGCGAAGAGTTAAAAAGCGGTTCTGCCTTTTAACTCTTCGCTTTTAACTTTTAACTCCATCAACAGACATCAGCAAAGTCACTTAATTAACCATTGTTGGCGTTGAAGCTGCGGCCAAACAGCCAGTACACTGGCAGCCCTACGGCCACCAGGCCCAGGCCCCGGCGCGAAAACTCGGCCGTATCGGGCGCGATGAGCAGGATGATGCAGAACATACTGGCCAGCAAAATGTACAGGCCGGGCACCAGCGGGTAGCCCCAGGCGCGATAGGGTCGCGGGGCATCGGGGCGGGTGCGGCGCAGCACGAAAATGCCGACGATGGTGACGACGTAAAACAGAATCACGGCAAACATGACGTAGTCGAGCAGCTGCCCGTAGGAGCCGCTCAGGCAGAGCAGCGAGGCCCACAGGCACTGGGCCCACAGCGCGCGGCCGGGTACGCCGGCACCGTTGAGCCGGGCCAGACCGGGGAAGAACAGCCCGTCTTTGGCCATGGCGAAATAGGCGCGGGCGCCGCTCAGAATAATGCCGTTGTTGGCGCCAAAGGTGCTCAGCATGATGAGCACGGCCATGACGTAAGCTCCTTTTTGACCCAGCACCGATTCGACAACAGCGGTGGCCACCCGGTCATCGGTGGCGTACTGAATACCGCGGCCGGCCACCGTCGCGGCGTCGGGTGAGCCGTGCAGGGGCAGCACCAACAGGTACACGATGTTGATAAGGATGTAGAGCGCCGTAACAATGGCGGTGCCAATGGCCATGCTGCGCACCAGCGTGCGCTCCGGGTTTTGAATTTCTTCGCCCGCAAAGCCGATGTTGTTCCAGGAATCGGACGAAAAGAGGGAGCCCGACATGGCCATGCCAATGGCAATGACTAGAGCGCTGCCGCTAATGGGCAGGGCTGTGCCGCTCACACCCGGCGCAGGGGAGCGGCTGGCCGACCACAAATCGGTAAAGTTGGCGGCAATGGCTTCGTGGTTCAGTCCCAGCGCCACGCCAAAGATGATGAGCAGGGCCAGCGCCACGAGCTTGGTGCTACCCAGCACGTTTTGAATCAGCTTCCCGGTTTTCACCCCCTGAGCATTTAGAGCGGTGATAGCCACAATGAGGGCAATGGCCAATAGCTGCACGCTGCTGAATTCGAAGCTGCCAATTTGAAACAAAACGTGCTTAACGCTGAAGAAGGGCAGCAGCACGCCCGTAAACTTGGCAAAAGCTACCGCCACCGCGGCAATAACGCCGGTTTGAATGACCAGGAACAAAGTCCAGCCGTAGAGGAAGGCCGTCAGGCGGCCAAAGGCTTCGCGCAGGTACACGTACTGCCCGCCCACCTTGGGGAACATGGCTGCCAGCTCGCCGTAGCTGATGGCGCCGGCCATGGTGATGAAGCCGGTGAGCAGCCACACCACCAGCAGCCAGCCGGCCGAGCCTACCTGACGAGAGATATTGGCTGATACGATGAAGATGCCGGAGCCTATCATGCTGCCCGTCACGAGCATGATGGCATCGAATAGATTGATGGCTCGCTTGAAGTGCGGCTGAGCAGAGTGGGGTTCGGTCATGGAAAAAGGGTGTGGCGGTATTGAAGCCGGGAAGATAGAGGCTGGCGCAGTAACCAAGTGACAAGCCCGGTTCTGCAGCGGCGTGTATATTTGAAAAGCAGACTTACCTAAACTTCTACCGCTGCATTTATGAAATTCACGCTTAAGCGGGCTGCGGCCCGCTCCCTGGGTTATATCACTCTGCTGTCTGTGTTGGCTTTGTCCCTGGGCAGCTGCTCCAAGATTGAGCCCAAGAACTGTGGCACCAGCCAGCCCTTGCCCCAGGTAAACTATGAGATTCTGGATGCCAGCACCGGCCGCACCATTTTCACTGCCTCCAATCCCATCACCCCGGATTCCGTGAGCGTCATCGACCAAACTGCCAACCCGGACCGCTACGGCCGGCCGCTGGGCGTGGTACGCTACAACGGGCGCGTAACCCTGGGCCCTGACTACGTGCTGCAATCAGTGACCAACGTGCCGGCGCAGGGGGGCAGCCTCACGTTTGTTAAGCACCTGAAGCTAGGCGCCCACGACACCGATACCCTAGTGATTCAGGCTACTTTCGGGGCTACCGAAACGACTGATTGCGGGTCTTCGCAAAAGCTTACCCAGCTGGCCTTCACCTACAACAATCGCGCGGTAGGCACTTACAACTACGCCATAGCGACGGATTCCACTTCGCAGTTCGGACAGCCTTATGGCAAGCTGCTGAAGCTGCGCAAGCGGCGGTAGTCAGCCCATTGGAACGTTATCGACTTCCGTCCTTGCGTCGAACCACCCCGCCAATCGCCGGTCGGGGGTGGAAGCGGCTGCTCGTGCAAGGGAGTAGAATCGCCGTGCTGCTGTTGTTTAACTTGGCAGCACGAGCCCAGGACTCTCCCCAGCCTGATACCACCCGCTTCCGCTGCCGGCTTCGGCTGGAAAAAGAGACCTTGAAGCGGGACGAGCCCGTGCGGCTCAGTATTGCAATAGAAAACAATACTTCCAAGCCCCAACTCTTGGTTAGGGAGGTGTATGGCTCCGAGGATGGGCGAAGCTTTCCGACGGCCCGCATGGAGTTATACCGCATCCGTAAGAATGGGGCCAGAAAGCCGGTGGAAGGCACCACCAGCTGCCTGGTTTTTGCAGTTTCACCCGAAAGCTTTGTCTGGGTAGCGCCCGGAGAGGGGCTGCCGCTTTGCGCCGTGCCAGCGGATTACACCTTCTCCAACCCCTGCTTTCCACTCGTTGGCATGTTGGCGCCGGGGCGCTACGAGCTGAGTTTTACTTACTCGACCATCCTGACCCCAAACCAGCGAGCCGGACTTTTTAAAATGCTTAAAACCGACGAGCAAAGGCAGCAGATGGAGCAGTTGCTCACTCAGGTACCCCAAGTCGAGTTGAAAAGCAACTCTCTGCCCTTTACCATTACGCGCTAAAACTCGCTGCGGTCGTACCAGCTGCGCATGCGCCAGGGCTCGCTGGCATTGCGGCGCACCAACACGAGGCGGGCCGTGCCGGCCCCGCTGAACCGCTCGTTGTCGCGCTGCTCGATGGTGAGCAGGAAGGAGCGTTCCACGTAGGCAATGGTGTCGGAGGCCAGGGTATCGGAGCTGGGCAGGTACTGCGTCCACTGCAGGTTGGTGCTGCGCGCGGCCCGGAACAGGCGGTAGGTGGTGTTGGCGTCCACATCGCGGGTCCAGGAGCGGTCCACGTTGGCGGCAAAGTCGCGGTAGGTGAAAGTGAAGCGCGGTGCCAGAAGCTGACCGTACAGCGTGGAGTCGCGCAGCTGGTAAGCGGCCCGAAACCGGTCGAAAAAGCCCCGCACGGTCACGGGGTTGCCCAGCAGCTGGTTCTGGTCGGTGGGTACTTCATCCAAAGCCGGCGCGAAGGGATTGCACGCGCCCGCCAGCAGGCCCAGCAGCAGGAGAGGAGCAAAAGCAGCGCGCAACAGCTTCTTCATGAGGCGAAATATACTAAGTTTCTAGTTTCTTGTTGCTGGTTGTCGTTCTACTGGTGAGCGAGAAATCAAGAACAAATACCAGAAACAGGAAACCTCATCAATGGGTGAAGAAGTAGCGCTTCAAGTCCGTCCAGCAGGGGCCGGCGCCGGTGCGCTGGTCGCGCCATTCCTTAATTTTCCACTCGTTGTCGCGGCGGCGCACTACTACCAACCGGATGCTACCCTGCAGCAGGCTGCCACGGAAAGCCGTGTCCTGTTGGGTGATGCGTAGCTGGTAAAGGGCCGACACTTCCACCGAGTCGATGCTGTACGGGTTGTCGCGGCGGTCGGTCAGCACCAGGCTGTTGGTGGTATTGGCTGGGGTGCGGCGGCGTAGGCTGGTGAAGTACGTTGTTTCTTCGGGCACGCTCCAGTTGGCAAAAATGGACTGGGAGGAGCCGGCGCTGGTCGGGTCGGGCACGAAGCGGTAGTCGGGCCCCCGAAAGCAACGCTCGTAGTTGGCCACGTTGAGGTTGCGCACCGCGGTGGTGAAGTTGGTGAGCAGAATGTCAATCTGCGTGGGCTGAATCCACTCGCTGGCCACTGTGGCCGGCTCCGGCTCGCGCAGCTGGAAGCAGGCGGGTAGTAGCGCCAGCATAAGCAACAGAGCAGGCCGGGGCAGAAAGTAAGAAGCAGGCATGTTAAGTTAAAAGTTAAAAGTTGGGGGTTAAAAGGAGAGGATTTTAACTTTTAATCCTCCACTTTCAACTGACTAGCCACGGCTGCTTCCCGCAAGTTACGCCCGGCGCGGCCACCACAAGCAGCGCGCTACCGTACTTTCGTCGTTCCGCACCATCCCCCGCTGCATGTCCCGCAAGCTTCTGGCGCTTCTTTCGGCCCTGCTGCTGCTCACGCTGGCCACCTACGTCTACTACCGGCGCACGCTGGCTGCCGAGCCCGTCGACCCCTACGCGCTGGTGCCCGACGACGCCGTGTTTGTGCTCAGCACCCACGACCACCCCACGCTGGTGCGCCACCTGCAGGAAACCCAGATTTGGGACAACCTGACGGCCGTGCGCTACTTCCAGCAGGCGGCGGGCCACCTGGCCCTGGCCGACAGCCTGGCCCGCGGCGCCACCCGCCGCCGCGGCGTGCTGCAGCTGCTGGGTCGCAAGCTGGTCATCACCTCGGTGCACGTCACCGGCCCCGGCACTTTCGACGTGCTGTACCAGGTGCCGCTGACGCGGGTGAGCGAGTACCGGCAGGTGCGCAGCCTGCTCGAAAGCCTGGGGCGCGACCCGCGCTACCGCCTGGCTACCCGCGAGTACGAAAGCCAGGAGCTGACCGTGCTGACTGAGCGCAGCAGCGAGTCCAGCCTGACCCTGCTCAACTACCGCAACCACCTGCTCATCAGTGCCAGTCCCGAGCTGGTGGAGGCCGTGGTGCGGCGCCTGGCCCAGCCCAAGGCACCAACGGTGCTCACTCCATTTGCTAATACTGACCTGCTGAAGCTGCGCGAACTGGACGCCACGCTGCTGGTGAACTACCGGCGGCTGCCCAAGTTCCTGGACGTGTTGTTTCAAGCCAACACCCACGCCTCGTTCGACCTGCTGACCAGCCTGGCCTCCGAGGGCGTTCTGGGGCTGAAGCTGAGCGGCAGCCGGGCCGAGCTGCAGGGCTTTTCCAACCCCGAAACGGCCCGCGGCTCCCTGCACCAGCTGATGTGGGGGCAGGCGGCGCAGCCCCTGCGCCTGGCCGACATCCTCAGCACGCGCACGGCTGTGGTGGTTCAGGTGTCGGCCACGCCGGCCAACACCTGGGGGCGCGGCAGCTCTTTACCCGATTCCCTGGGCCGGGCCGCGGCGCTCGACAGCCTGCGAGCCACGCTGGGCGGTGAAATGGCCGTGGCCTATATGGCCGCGCCTTCGCCCGGCAGCCGCCCTGGCCGCTTGGCCTTTGCCTACAGCGCCAATCCGGCCCGCACGGCCCAGTGGCTGGCCCGGCTGCGCCGTCTGAACAACAATTCTCCTGCCTTCACCAAAGTGGGGCCCTACCAGCTCAACCCCATTGGCTTTACGGAAGCCGCTCTGCTCGGTCCCTTGCTCGACCCGCACTCGCCGTACTCGGTGGACGTGCTGCCCGGGGCCAGCTCTGTAGTGGGCAATTTCCTGGTACTGGGCGACGCCCTGACGCTGAATGCCTACCTGGCCGACGTGGCGGCCAACAAAGTATGGAGCCAGACGCCGGCCCAGGTGGCATTTTTGCAAAAGACCCTGCCCCGGGCCCGACTGGGCATCTACGTGGACACCCGCAACAGCTGGAACGCCCTGCTCGGTGCCCTGACGGAGGAGCGCCGGGCGGGCCTGCTGCGCAACGAAAGCCTGTTCAAGCGCTTTCCACAGCTGGCCCTGCAACTGCTACCGGCCGACGACGAAAACGCCTCCGATGCGCAGTACTTCACCCAGCTGGTGCTGCACCACCCCAACCAGAACCCGGCCCAGGTGCAGGGCGAAGGGGCTGGCAACGGCCGCGGCCTGGCCTTCAAACAACCGCTGAGGGGTGTGCCGCTGCTGCTGCCGGCCCCGGGCACGCGGCTGCCGGCCGTGGTGGTGCAGGACTCGGCCCGGGCCCTGCAGTTCGTGAGTGCCGACAACGCCGTGCTGTGGACTGACACCCTGAGCGGACCCGCTGTGAGCCCGCAGGCCGTGCCGGGCGGGTTGCTGCTAGGGGCCGGCCACCGCCTGCACCTGCTCGGCAGCGAGGGCCGCGACGTAGCGCCCTTCCCCCTGAATTTGCCCGACTCGGTGCAGCTCAGGGCGGTGCTGTCCGCGGCGGGCGGCGCGGAGGAGGCCACGCAGCTGCTGGCTGCTACAACTGGCAACACCTTGTTTTTGCTCGATTCCAAAGGCCGGCAGTACCCCGGCTGGCAGCCCAAGCGGCTCGATTTTCCGCTGGCCGGGCTGCCGCTGCTGCTGCGCGTAAATGGCCGCGTGGTGGTGGTAGCGCCCCTGAAAAACGGCTACGTGTACGCCTACGACCAGCAGGGCGGGCTCTATCCCGGCTTCCCGCTGAGCGTAGGCGCGCGTCTGGCGGGCGGCATCTTCGTGCAAGCCGGGGCCACGCTCAGCCGCAGCCGCCTCACGGTGGTAAACCAGCACGGCGAGCTGGTGACGTTCACACTTAGCGGCGACGTGACAGCTCGTCGCCGCGTGGCCACCTGGAGTCGCACGGCCGAGTTCCGCCTCGTGCCCGACCAGCGCAACAGCAGCTTCGTCGTCACCCGCGACGATGCCGGCCATCTCGACGTATTCCAGGACGAAAGCGCAGTGCCCTTTATTAGTCAGCCGCTGGTGACTTCGGGCGAGAAGCCGGTGCAGCTGTTCGACTTCGGCCGCGGCCACCGCCTGCTGGCCATCACCGAGCCCGGGCCGGCCCATGTTTTCCTATTCAATTCCCAGGGCAAGCCTTTGGGGGCAGAGCCCCTGCCCAGCTCCGGCAAGGGCATAGGCCTGAGCTACGATGCCACGTCCGACACTTACCACCTGGTGCGCCTGGTAGGCAAGGAGCTGCGCCGGTTGGACCTTAAGCAGTGAGGCAGTGAATTAGTGATTAAGTGACTTATTAAACTTTTGCTCTTCCAAATTTACCTTTTTACTAAATCGCTACCTCACTAAATCACTAAATCACAAATGCCCCACACTGGCCTTGTCGTAGGTAAGTTTTGGCCGCCGCACCGGGGCCATCAGCTGCTGTTGGAAACTGCGGCGGCGCAGGTAGCCGAGCTGCTGGTGCTGGTGTACGCCAACCCGGACTCGCCGGACTTGCCGGCGGCCAGCCGGGCGCAGTGGCTGCGCGAGCTATACCGCGGCGACGAGGTGAAGGATGGGCCGCGCATTGGCAGCACCCCGCTGCGCATTGTGGCTTTATCAGCGGCCGATGGCGTGCCGCCGGATGCGGCTGATGACTTCACCCACCGCGAATTTGTGCGGCAGTGGCTCAGTCGTCAAGGCTGGCAAGCCGAAGTGGTTTTCAGCAGCGAGGACTACGGGCCGGGCTTTGCCCAGCACCTGGGCGCGGCCCACATGGCTGTGGACCCAGCCCGCGCTCTGGTATCAGTTTCCGGCACGGCCGTACGGGCCAATCCGGCAGGTAATGCCCAGTACCTGCACCCATTGGTGGCAGCGCAGCTGGGCGTGGTGCCTCCTGCACCCGTGCCCCGCATAGTATTGCTGGGAGCCGAAAGCAGCGGTAAATCAACGTTGTGTGAAGCCCTGGCGCAGGAATTCAACAGCGTGTGGGTGCCCGAGTACGGGCGCACGCTGCACGAGCAGAAGCACGCTGCCCTCGACTACGAAGACCTGCTTTACATCGCCCGCCGCCACGCCGAGCTGGAAGATGAGGCTGCGGCTCAGGCTCGTGGTTTCCTGTTTTGCGACACCAACGCGGCTACCACAGCGCTCTATTCCTGGTATTACTTCCACCGCTGCGACCCAGCCCTGCAAGCTATGGCTGCGGTATGCGGGCAGCGCTACGCCCACACCTTCGTCTGCGCGCCCACCGTGCCCTTTGAGCAGGACGGCTGGCGCGGCCCAGAGGCCCTACGCAGCTTTCAGCACGGCATGGTGCTCATGCAGCTGGCCCACTTCGGCATTCCCTATACTCTGGTAGAAGGCAGCGTAGAAGAGCGAGTGGCACAAGTTGTTAATCAATTAGCAATGAGCAGTAGACAGTGAGCAGTGTCATTGCGAGCGGAACGCAGTGGAGCGCGGCAAACGAAGTTCGGCGTAGCCAATCCGTCCTGTTCTCAGCGACTAACCTTCTAATGTGAAAAGCCCCAATGCCAAAGCTGGCGTTGGGGCTTTTCACATTAGAAGGTTAGTCGCTGAGAACAGGACGGATTGCTTCGCGTTGCTCGCAATGACACGTTTTTGTCGCGAGTCGCGTAGCTTTTGCTCGCTGCTCACTGTTTACTGAATTCTCACCGGCTTGTCAGCCAGCCTTTGCGCCAGAAGTAGTACACCTGGCCAATTACTACCAGGCCCAGGAAGATGAGTACGCTGGGGTAGCCGTATGGGCTCCATAGCTCGGGCATGTTCAGGGGTAACACGTGGCCCTGGTCGTCGTGGCGCTGGAAGTTCATGCCGTAGAGGCCCACCACGAAGCTAAGCGGAATGAAGATGGCGCTAATGATAGTCAGCACCTTCATCACCTCGTTCATGCGGTTGCTTTGCTCGGAGTAGTACAGCTCGGTGAGGCTGCTCACGCTTTCGCGGTAGCTTTCGGCCAGGTCCAGGGCCTGAATGGCGTGGTCGTAGCTGTCGCGCCAAAACAGCTTGAGGTCGGCCGGCAGCAGCTCGTCGGGCAGGCGCAGCACCTCGGTAATCTTGTCGCGCTCGGGGTACACGAGCCGGCGGAAGCGCACAATGTCCTTTTTCACCCGCAGAATGCGGTTGAGCAGGCGCCGCTCGCGCTGCTCGGAAAATATCCGCTCTTCCAGCCGCTCTAGGTAGTCGCCGATGGCGGCCATGGTGGGGAAGTAGTTGTCGAGCACCACGTCGTTGAGGGCATACGCCAGGTACAGCGACGGGCGGCGGCGCAGCTGGCTCAGGTTGGTGCGGATGCGCTGGCGCAGCACATCCAGGCAGTCGTCGTAGTCGTCCTGAAACGACAGCACGTAATTCGGGCCGGTAAATACGGACAGCTGGTCGTCGTCAACTTCCAGGTAAGAAGTGAAGTCCGTCATGCGCGAGACCATGAAGAGCCGGCCGTTTTCGAGTACCTCAATCTTGGCCCGCTGGTAGTCGTTGAGCACGTCTTCCATCTGCAGGGGGTGGATGTCGAAGTCCTGCATCAGCTGCTCAATCAGGGCCAGGTCGCCGTAGCCGCGCACGTCAATCCAGTGCTTCATTTCGGGGTGAGCCTGCAGCTGGGCCTGCAGCTCGGGGTAGCGGCCGGTGTATTCCTCTTCGTGCAGCGCTTCGTCGTCGTACGACATCAGGAACAGGCGCGGAGCCAGCGCGCCGGGCCGGATGGTGAGGGTGCCGGGCCGCTGACCTACCTTCTGGTCGCGGGCCTGGCGCGTGGCCTCCTGGTCGGTAATGGTCAGGCCGTTGTGCTCGGCGGCGTGCGGGTCGGCGGGGCACAGGGGCAGCGCGGCCGGGGCGGGGGCATTTGATGGATTCATGCGGGCAAAGGAGGGCGGCGTAGCCGGGCCGCTCAGGGCCGCCTACGCGGCTGGGCGGGGCGAAGATGCCACCGGCGGCGGCTTATTTTGATGAAGACCCGGCCCGCCTCTGGGTTGCGCGGCATTCTGCGCCGTATTTTGGCGGGCTAATACAGGCTTTTTGGGTTGGACCAGCACATATTTCCTGCCGCAGATTCACAGGCCCGCCGGGGCTCCTACGGCGTGTACGTGGCAGCCGGCCCCGCCTCGCCCCGGCTGCCGCTGGCCTTTGAGTCGTTTTTGTACCTGCGGCCCGAGCACCTGCAGCTGGCCCCGGCTCAGGGCCCGGCCCTGAGCTTTTACCTTGAAGATGAAGCGGCTCAAGTTAGCGTGGCCCAGCTGCACGTAGTGGCCGACGCTGCTAGCGGTCTGGCCCGCAGCCCCGGCCAGGCTCCCTTTGGTGCCGTGCAGCTGGCTTCCGGTCTGGAGATGCGCGCCCTGCACCTGCTGCTGGACGAAGCTGAAGCCGCCCTGCGGCAGCAAGGCCTGCAGCACCTGGCTTTGCGCGGCTACCCCTTTGCCTACGACCCGGCCGGCGCCGCAACTCTGGCCGAAGCCCTGCGCCAGCGCGGCTACCGCGTCACGCTGGCCGAGCAGAGCTACCACCTCGACCTGGCCCGCGACTACGAAGCCCACCTGCACCCCTCGGAGCGGCGCCGTCTGCACAAGTGCCGCCGCCAGGGCCTGCACGTAGAGCAGGAGCCGCCCTTTCTGCTGCCGGCCGCCTACGACTTTATTCAGGCCTGCCGCCAGGAGCGGGGGCAGAGCCTGTCGCTGCCGCTGGCGCGGGTGCAGGAGCTGTTCCGGCGCTTTCCCAACGAGCATTTTCTGTTCTCCGTGCGCCAGCCCGATGGGGGATGGGCCGCCCTCACGGTGGCCATTCGCGTGAGCGGCCGGGTGCTGTACAACTTCTACCCCGCCAGCCCATTGCGCTGCAATGGGCTGAGCCCGGTGGTGCTGCTCAACGAAGGGCTGCACGCCTTTGCCCGCGCCAGCGGCCAGGCCCTGCTCGACCTTGGCACCTCTACCTTGGATACCGGGCCCAATACCTCGCTGCTGCGCTTTAAGCGCCACCTAGGCGGGGTGCCCAGTCTGCGCCTGAGCTGGGAAAAAACATTGTAAGGCAAGGGCGGGACTGCGGGCTACCAGTTTTACCGCGGCCCTCCACACGTTCCTTCCTTCGCTTGGCCTGTACGTTCTTTGCAGGTGATGTCCACCACCCCCAATCCATCTGTTTCAGCTGCCACGCGGCTTGTGTGGCGGGGCTTTGTGCGCGGCTCGGCGGGGGCAGGGGTGGCGGTGCTGGCGCGAGCGGCTGGCGCTTTGGTGCTGAACAAGCTGGTGGCGACGCTGGCTCCCGCCGGCGGCCTCAGCCTGCTGGCTCAGTTTCAGAACCTGATGGCCCTGCTCACCACCCTGCCCAACGACGGGGTGCACGTGGGCCTGGTGAAATACCTGGCTCCGCTCACTCCCGGCAGCCGACGCTACCGGTTGTGGCTGGGGGCAGCCACTGCCCTCAATGCCGCCGCCTTGGTGTTGGGCCTGGCCGTGCTGGCATGGCAGGGGCAGCTGAGTGGTTTTCGCCTGCTGCTGTGGGTTATGGGAATTGGCCTCGTCACCTTGCAAGCCATGCTGGGGGCGGCCCTGCTGGCTGCCCGGCGGCTGAAGTCATACGTAGTGCTGGCCGTGGTGCTAGCAGTAGCGGGCACTGGTGGAGCCGCACTAGCGCTGCTTGGGCATTGGCCAATGGAACGGGTGCTTATGACTTACCTGCTAGCCCAGGGTCTGACGGCAGTGCCCGCCCTGGCGCTGGCAGCCCACGCCGGACTGCTACGCGGCTGGCGACTGGCAGCGCGCCCAAGCCGCCCGGCGCTGAAGGCCCTGAGCCAGTTTCTGCTTATGGCCGTTAGCACGCTGCTGTTCGGCAAAGCCGTGGATTATGCCCTGCGCGCCCACCTGCTGGCTGCTTACGGCGCGGCGCATACCGATTTGTGGCAAACGGTGGCCAAGCTGTCCGACAACTACACCATGGTATTTGGCGCCGTGATGAGCAGCGTGTTTTATCCGCAACTGGCGGCCCTGAGTGGCCAGCCCGGGCAGGCGCGGGCCTACGTGCGGAGCGTTGTGGCCCTACTAGCGCCTGCGCTGGCGCTGGGCCTGGGGCTGATTTTTGCGTGCCGCGGCTGGCTGCTGCCGCTGCTGTTTGCGCCCCGTCTGGCGGGAGCGGCTGCGCTGCTGGGGCCTCAGCTGCTGGGCGACTGGGCCAAGTTCCTGAGCTGGGTATTCATCTTTCAGCTGATGGCGCGGGCCGCAACCTGGCGCTACATTGCCGTGCAGGCAGCGTCGGCCGTGACTTTTGCGGGGCTGCTGGCCTTACTACTGCCGCACTACGGCCTCGCTGGGGCAGTATGGGCCCATGCGCTTCGCTACGGCCTGCTGCTGCTGGGCTGCGGGGTGGCGCACGTAGCCGGCAAGAATAAAAGGGCAACTTGAAGCCGGACCGGCTTTGCCTGCGTCCTTTGCAGTTCCGCGCCATGTCTCAGTCCTCTTTCTCCGCAACGCCGCTGGTAAGCATAGTTGCCCTGTGCCACAATCACGCGCCCTTCCTGCGGCAGGCCCTGGACTCCATCCTGGCACAGACATACCCTCACCTTGAGGTATGGCTGGTCGACGATGCCAGCACCGACGGCAGCCTGGCGATTCTGCAGGAGTACGCTGCGACCCAACGGAACTGGCGGACGTTGTTTCTGCCCGAAAACGTGGGCAACTGCCGGGCCTTCAACGCGGCGTTTCGACTTTGCCGGGGCGAGTTCATCATTGACTTTGCCACCGACGATGTGCTGCTGCCGGAGAGGGTAAGCCAGCAGGTGGCGGCGTTTCTGGCGGCTGATGAGCGGGTAGGAGTGGTGTATTCCAACTGTGAGCTTATCGGAGAAGATGGCCATTCGCTGGGCCTGCACCACCGCTCAAATGTGACTGGAGGCTTACAACCAGCTCCTGCCAGCGGCTGGGTATTTGCCGAGGTGCTGCGGCGCTACTTTATCAGCACCCCGACTATGATGATGCGCCGGACCTGCCTGGCCGAGCTTGGCGGCTACGACGAGCAGCTGACGTATGAGGATTTTGACTTTTGGGTGCGGGCCAGCCGGAGCTGGCAGTTTGAGTACCTGAACAAGGTGACTACCCAAAAGCGCAAGCACCCGCGCAGCATGAGCGCCCGCGCCTACCGCCGCCATGACCCGTACCTGGATTCCACTATCCGGGTATGCCGCAAAGCCCTGGCCCTGTGCCAAACTCCAGCCGAGCGCCAGGCCCTGGCCGTGCGCCTGCGCTGGGAGCTGCGCCAGGCCCTGCGCCACCGCCACTTCCGGCAAGGCCGCGAGCTGTTCCGTTTGCTGCAAGCTAATGGTGAAACCAGCTTTACCGACCACTTAATGGGGCTTCTGAGCCGACTAATTGTTAGTTAAAAGTTGAGAGTTAAAAGTTAAAAAACCGCCAGTCTGCTTCTGGATTTTAACTTTTAACTCTCAACTTTTAACTCTCAACTTTTAACTCAATAAACCCACTTAGCTTAACGCTGCTTAGTTAGTTTACCTTTCCATTCCACCGCTCTTGTTCACCTCCAGGCTCTTTCGCGTTGTTGTGCTGCCCTTGCTCCTGAGCCTGAGCACGGTGCTGGGCCTGGGCTGCTTTTCTGAAACTAACGACGACCAGCATCTCGCCTGGCTGTTCAGTGGGGTGACGGCCGATGCGCCGGTGACAGCGGTGCCGCTGTACTTCCACGGGCTGGGGCATGGGTTAAGCTGGCTCTATACTGGCTGGCCCTTCGTGCCGTGGTTGGGCCTGCTACTAGCCTCCTTGTTGGCCCTGGCCACCGTGCTGGCCTTCGCGGTGGTAGACCGAGTGCTGCGGCCGCATCTGCGGCCTTTGGCTTTGGCACTGGCGCTGACCTTTTTTTTTCTACTAGCTTGGCTTGAGCACTGGCTGTGGTTCAGTCATCTGCGAGTTTCACTGCTGCTGGCCGGCACCGCGCTACTCTTTGCTGCCCAGCGACCCGGCCGCAAAGGCGTGCTGCTCGTGAGCATGGCTTTGCTGCTGCTCGCCTGGGCCATCCGACCTTTAGCCGCAGTGCTGGCGCTGCTGGCTACGGCCCCCGCGGCGGTGCTGCTGGCCGGCAGCTGGCGGCGGGCCTGGCCGATGCTGCTGGCGGCGCTAGCCACGGTCGGCACGGCTTCACTGCTGCTTTCCCTCACGCAAACTCCGGAGACTGCGCGGTTTCGGGCCATCGACAGCAGCCTGGCGGCGGTGCTCGACTACGACCTGCGCCAACCCCAGCCCCGCACCGCCGCCGACAGCCTGGGTGTGGCAGCCGTGCAGCTTTGGATGCTTGGCGACTCTTCTTTGGTGAGCGAGGCCTTTGCTCGCCGGGCTTACATCCTGGATGTGCCTCACTACCTGCAGCAGGTGCTGCCCGCCAAGCTCAGCGGGCGGCTGGCTCAGCTGGGACGCGACTATTTCGCGGTGCTGCTGTTGCTGGGAGGACTGGCGTGGTGGCCTGCCCGACGCGGCAGTCGCGGCCGGATTATCCTGCTGCAGCTGGGGCTGAGCGGGCTGCTGCTGGGCCTGGCGGCACTACTCAAGCTGCCGCCCCGCCTAGCGCTGCCGCTGCTCGATTTTTGGCTGCTGACGAACCTGGCCGCGGCAGTAGCGGGTACGGAACTGGTAGCAGCCGGTTTTGCCCAGCCACGGCGCCGGCTACTGGCTATTGTTGGGCTGGGGCTGCTGTGCGCACTGTATGGGGCCAAAACCTGGCACCGGCATCAGGTGCTGGGGCAGGAGCGGAGCCGGCACGAGCAGGCCCTGCAGGAAGTGGCGCGCCGCAGCCGCGGGCAGGTGCGCGTGGCAGCCGGCGCCGACGACCTGCTGAAAAGCCTTTCGCCTTTCCAAACCTATACCCTGGGTACCGGCCCCGTGCTGTGGCTGAGCGGCTGGCCCTCGCACGACCCCGCACAGGCCCGGCTGTACCGCCAGCTGAGCGGGCACGCCGACCAGGCAAGCTGCCTGCGCGAGCTGGCTGCCCGGCCCGCCGGCCAGGTAGCCTGGCTGCTCACGGCGCCCACGGCCGGGTGGCTGCAGCAGCGCTTAAGCCGCTTGAATACCCCAAATACCGCAGGTATGGAGGCTGCCTCAAGCTGGCTGCGGACGGTTCAGCCCTTGCAAGCCGACTCAACTTTACAGCTTTATAACATTGACCCCCAGTAAAGAGTATAGCTACCTTAGTAGCTAAGCCGGAGGCGGCCAGGCGCCAATGCCAAAATCTTATACCCACCCCGTGCCCCTGCCTGCGGACCTTTGCCCCCGCGAAAGCGGCACTCTTACTTATTTCTGGCCATTTCGCTCCACCCCATGCTTACCACCACCCTCACCTCGCGCAGTGAAGTGCTGCAGCACCTCGAAGGCTACCTGCGGGAAAACCTAGGCTCTTTTCTGAAAAAAGTAGAAGACAGCTGGCAGCCGGCCGACTACCTGCCCGACTCGCGACTCGACAACTTCTTTGACGAAGTGAAGCTGCTGCGCGAAAAAGCTAAAAACCTCAGCTACGACCTGGTGGCCGTGCTTATCGGCGACACCATCACCGAGGAAGCGCTGCCCAACTACGAAGCCTGGTTCCACCAGCTCGACGACCTCAACCGCGACCCCGACAACGGCTGGGCCCAGTGGATTCGGGGCTGGACGGCCGAGGAAAACCGCCACGGCGACCTGCTCAACCGCTACCTCTATCTCTCGGGCCGCGTAAACATGCGCGAGTTTGAGGTCAGCACGCAGTACCTCATCAACGACGGCTTCGACCTGGGCACGGCCCACGACCCCTACCGGGCCTTTGTGTACACCAGCTACCAGGAAACGGCTACCAACATCTCGCACCGCCGCGTGGGCCAGCTGGCCCGCACCGCCGGCGACGACCAGCTGTCGAAAATCTGCGGCATGATTGCCGGCGACGAGAACCGCCACGCCCGCGTCTACAAAACCTTCGTGGAGAAAATCTTCGAGGTAGACCCTAGTGAGATGATGCTGGCCTTCGAGGACATGATGCGCAAGAAGATTGTGATGCCGGCCCACTACATGCGCGAGATGGGTATCGAGATGGGCAAAACCTTTGGCCATTTCACCGATGCCGCCCAGCGCCTGGGCGTGTACACCAGCGCCGACTACACCGACATCCTCGACACCCTCATTAAGGACTGGAAAATTGAGCACATCGGCGGCCTCACCGGCCAGGCCGAGAAAGCACGCGAGTACATCATGGCCCTGCCTAACCGCCTGCGCCGCGTGGCCGACCGCATGCCCGTGCCCAAGCTGGAGTACAAGTTCAAATGGATTAGCTAAGCCTGCATTTGCGGGTAGCACCGGGGCGTGGTTTCCTGTGGGTGGCTTAAAGCTGCCTACGGGAAACCACGCTTTTTTTATGGTCTTTGATGCGCCAGTTATAGGACCTGAACCTGGATATACTTACCCGCTCAGAAGTGGCACTTCTAAGCTCATGGCGTATAATGCGCGGGCGGCCAATCGGCGAATTTTGGTGCACCTTGACCTGGCGCCGGTCAATCCCGTGCCTGCCGCCCAAATTGGAAGAGGCTAGTTAACCTGGCATAGTGCCGAACTGCTGCTGACCCCATCGTCCGACATGAAAGATGACTTGGAGCACATCGGCGTTAAAAATGATGGCAGCTAAAGTGTGCAAACAGGTGCAAGCTGTAGTGGGCTATCATTCAGGTAAATAAACTACGCTAAGGATAGGCGTAGGGCAAGGTTGGTGGGAGTAGTGAGTGGGCTTTAACCTTTAGGCAGGAAATACCCGGATTCCGGAAAAATACCTGAAAGCAGGTATTTCCGGGGCAACCGCGGCCCGGTAGCTTTGTTGGATTTACTGAAATAATCCTAAACAACTCACTGCTGAGTTGGCCGTGTGATTTTATCCCTGTTGCAGCTCATACAATTCTCACCTTTTAACGTTCCCCCATGGTTACACATTTCCGCTTATTTTCCAACCGGGCCAGTTGTGCCGGCAGCTTTGCGGCTCTGCTGGCAGTCGGGCTGCTGGCGACCACCCAGCCGGTGGCTGCCCAGGTGCCCTGCCCCAACCTGGTAACGACCGTAACCTCGGCTACGAGTCCGCGCACGCTCTGCCCCGGCGGCAGCCTCACCCTCACGGCCGAGGCCACTTACCGCAGCTTCGACCTGGCCGGCAGCGGCTTGGGAGGTGGCGGCACGGTGAACGCCATTGCGCGGCAGGCCGATGGCAAAATCCTGCTAGGGGGTTCGTTCGACTCGTTCGATGGCGATATCGGGGCCCCTAACAACATCCTGCGCCTGAACGCCGACGGCACTTTGGACCGGACCTTCAACTACAGCGCAAGCAATAACACGAACGGCATTCAGATTGGCAGTGCCGTGGATGCAATTGCGGTGCAGCCCGACGGGAAAATCCTGATTGGGGGCGACAATGGCGGGTTTACGACCTACAATGGCCAGCCTTCGCCCAGCTATATCAAGCGGCTCAATGCCGACGGCAGCCTGGATACCACTTTCAACCCCGGAGGGTCCGGGAGCAACGGCCATGTGTATGCCATACTGTTGCAGCCCGACGGCAAAATACTGGTTGGCGGAAACTCCACGGCCTACAACGGTAACTCGTGGGCACCCGACGGGCTGATGCGTCTTAACACCAATGGCACCCTGGACCAGACGTTTAACTACGGCATCAATAACGGCGTGGATGGGTTAGTACGCTCAATAGCACTGCAGCCCGATGGCAAAATCGTATTCGGCTCCATGAACTCAATCACTCAAACGGGCGGTACCATGTACAACCGCGACCCAGCGGCCCCTAACGGAGTGATGCGGGTGAACCCCGACGGTAGCCTGGACCAAACCTTCAACTACTTTGCTGGCAGCAGCACCGCCGGCATCGACGGCTACGTGTACGCTGTGGTGGTGAAGCCCAACGGCAAGATTGTGGTGGGCGGCACCTTTTACAATTACAACGGCGACATAGGCGCCCCCAACCAAATCATGCAGCTGAATGCCGACGGCAGCCTTGATACCAGTTTCAATTACGCCGCCGGCAGCAACAGCAATGGGGCCAACTATGGAGTTTTTGCCTTGGCTTTGCAACCCGACGGCAAGATTCTGGCAACGGGCAGCTTCACGCGCTGGGACAGCCCCGGCATCAACGCCGAGGGGGCTCCCAACGGCCTGATGCGCCTGAATGCAGATGGTAGCCTCGACCAGACCTTTAACTACGTGGCGACCGGCCAGGTCCTGAGCAACGGCATCAGCGGGGGATACGCGCTGGTGTTGCAGCCCGATGGCCGCATTCTGGTCAGCAATTCCACTTCCTACTACTACGGCACCAACCCCCGGGTAGTAGTCCCCCAAGGCTTCATCCGCCTCAACCCCGACTACACCCTGGGCGTGCGAGGCGATGTAGTGCCCGGCGCTACCTACGCCTGGAGCAACGGCAGTACTGGCCCCAGCTTGACCGTGACCCAGCCTGGCATCTACGTGGCGAGCGCCACCAGCGGGGGATGCACGGCCTACGCCGCCCCGGTAGTGGTGAGCGCCGCGCCGGTCGTGGCCGTGGCCGTGACGCCCGCCAGCCCGGTGGCCATTCCGGCCGGCAGCACCGCTACGCTCACGGCCGCCGCGCTCACGCCGGGCTTCAATGCCGGTGGGGCAGGGTTTAATGCTAGCGGCCAGGTACAGGCAGTGGTGATACAGCCCGATGGGAAGGTGCTGGCCGGCGGACAGTTTACGACCTACAACGGCGTGGACGTGCCCGACCACCTCGTGCGCTTCAACCCCGACGGCACCCGCGATATGAGCTTTAACGCCACGGGCATAGGCTTTGCGGCCGGGCAAGGAGCGGGCATTGTGTACGCGCTGGCCTTGCAGCCCGACGGCAAAATCCTGGTGGGCGGGCAGTTCAGCACCTACAACGGGATGCCCGTGCCCGCCAGCATCGTGCGGATCAATTCCGACGGCAGCCTTGACGCCAGCTTCAACGGCAGCGGCCAGGGCTTCGGGTCTCCCAATAGTGATTTTGTGTATGCGCTGGCGCTACAGCCCGATGGCAAAGTGTTGGTGGGCGGCAACTTTTCGGGACAGTACAACGGCGCGAGTGGGCCCGGCCGGCTTATTCGCCTCAACGCCAACGGCAGCCGCGACGCGAGCTTCAACGGCAGCAACAGCGGCTTCGGCAGCTACGTGAAGGCCCTGGCCCTGCAGCCCGACGGCAAGGTGCTGGTGGGCGGCAGCCTGACCACCTACAATGGTGGTGCCGTGCCTCACAACCTGGTGCGCCTCGGCGCCGATGGGGTGTTGGATACGAGCTTCAACCCCGGCGGGGCGGGCTTCAACGGCAGCGAGGTAACTGCACTGCTGGTATTGCCCACCAGCCGCATTGTGGTGGGGGGCAACTTCACGGCCTTCAACAACGACTTCAACGTGCCCGACGGCCTGATTCGCCTCACCCGCGACGGCGTGCGGGACACGAATTTTAACGGCACCAATGCGGGCATCGACGCGGCGGCCCAGGTGTTCGGGTTGGCCCTGCAACCTGACGGGAAGATTATGGCCGTCGGCAGCTTTAGTACCTACAACGGCACACCTGCGCCGGTTGGCCTGCTGCGGTTGGAGGAGTACGGCGGGCGCGACAACACCTTTAATCCAAACTTAGGAGTCGGCCTCAATGGCTTTAACAGCAACGCCCTGGCCCTGGGCCTGCAAGCCGATGGCAAGGTGGTGATTGGCGGCACCTTCACAGCCTTCAATGGCCAGGCTACGGCGCCCGACAAGCTGCTGCGCGTGAACGCCAACGGTACCCTCGACAACGCCGCTACGGCCTTGCCTGGCACCACCTTCTCCTGGACTCCCATCGGCGGCGGCGCCACCCTCACCGTGAATGCAGCCGGCACTTATACGGCTACCGCTACCACGGCTGGCGGCTGCACCTACACCGCCGCACCAGTGGTGGTGACAGTGACGCCTACGCCGGCCATCAGCAGCATCGCGGCCCCGGCCGGCGGCACGTATGGCCCACTGGCGACTGCTCCGGCTTTCCGCACCATCGACATCACCCTCACGGGTAACCAGGCCCTGACCGTAACCGGAACACCGTACCTGACCCTGACCGTAGGCACCCAGCCCCGGCAGGCCAGCTACCTGAGCGGCAGCGGCACCAACGCGCTGGTGTTTCGATACTCCGTAGCCGCAGGCGACCTCGATACCGACGGCATCACCCTGGGCACCCTCAACACGGGCTCGGGCAGCATCCGCAACAGCGCCGGCACCAACGCCGTGCTGACCCTGCCCGCACCGCCCAGCCTGGCCGCCGTGCTGGTAGATGGCGTGGCGCCTGTGGCGACGGCCAGCACCCGCCTCACGCCCAGCGCTGCCGCGCCCACCAACGCCACCACTGTCAGCTACCAGGTAGTATTCGGCGAAGCCGTGACGGGCGTGGATGCCGCCGACTTTGCCCTCACCGCTACCGGCACCGCCGCCGGTACCGTGAGCACGGTGAGCGGCAGCGGCAGCACCTACACCGTGACGGCCGCCGTCAGCGGCAACGGCACCCTGCGCCTCGACCTGCGTGCCACCGGCACGGGCATTACCGACCTGGTGAACAACCCCATTAGCACGGGCTACACGGCCGGGCAGGTGTTCACGCTCGACCACCAGGCACCTGTGACTACCCGCTTCAGCCAGCCCACCAATCCCACAGTGAGCAGCACGGCCAGCTTCAGCTTCGGCGCTATTGATGCCCTGGTGGGTGGCGTGAACAGCGGCGTGGCCCGCTATGAGGCCAGCCTCGACGGGGCGCCGTTTGCCACGGTTAGCTCACCGCTCACGTACACGGCACTGGCCCCGGGCTCTCACACCTTTGCCGTGCGCGCTGTGGACGGTGCTGGCAATGTGGAGGCCCCCGCCCTTAGCTACACCTGGCTGATTCAGCCCACCGCCACTGCTTCGGCTGCCGAAGCAGAACAGGTAGTAGTTTATCCCAATCCTATGAAGGCCGGGGACGTGGTTACCCTGAGCCTGCCGCTTACGGTTGGCCCGGTGTCCTTTGAAGTGCTCAATACGCTGGGGCAAGTGGTGCAGCCTGCGCAGGCTCTGGTTGCTACGGGCAGCTCGGCCCGTGCTATCCTGTCCACTCCTGGCCTGGCAGCGGGCGTGTACGTGCTGCGCCTGCGCACTGCTACGGCCCTTATTAGCAAGCGCCTGGTAGTAGAATAAGCAAGCAGTCCGCATTTGCTGCAAGAGGCGGCTCGCTTGCCGCTTTTGGCTGAACGACGGCTATAAAAAGCCCTGCCTCCACAGGCAGGGCTTTTTTATTGACCCGCGTGCGGCTTGTGCTGGGCCATGACCGCCGCCATTTGGGCCGCATCCGTCGTTTTCAGCTTTTCCAGCTCAGCCAGGATGTTGGCAAAGTCAGCGGCGTTGCGGTTCTGGCTGAGCTTGTAGGCTGCTTCGATATTCTCCACCAGTACTTCGAAGCCCACGATGCCGCGCAGTTCCCGCTCCACCACGGCCGGCGCCAGCTTGTCGAGGCTGGCCGGGCTGTGCGCGGCGGGCTCGTAGCGCTCCATCATTCGGGCTATAGCCTCGGCGGCCTCGGCCGGGCTGTGCAGCCGCGCCCGCCCGCTGATGTGCACGGCAATGTAGTTCCAGGTGGGCACGTTCTGGTGTCCGTACCAAGCCGAAGAAATGTAGTGGTGGGTACCGCTGAACACCACCAGGACCGGGTGGTCCTCCAGTGTGCGCCACTGGGGGTTGGCTTTGGCGAAGTGGCCCGTGAGCACAGCCTCGCCGGCGGCATTTTGCTCCAGGGAGATGGGCAGGTGGGTAGCCAGTGGCGCGCCTTGGACTTGTCGGCTAACAACCAGCGCAAACGGGTTGTCCCGCAGAAACTGCTGCACCTGCGGGAAGTCTTCGTTGCGGAATAGCTTGGGGATGTACATGGCGGAAAGAAGAAGTGGCCTGCAAAGATTTGCCTGACTTGCGGACATTGTCTGCCCAAGCCATGGCTGCCTGTCGCCACTGTTTCTTGTGATAAGCCCTTTCGCTCAAGCGGTGGAAGCCAGGACCTGCTATTAGCGGGCGTATTGCGGTTGCGGCTACGGAAATAGGAGCAAAAGCATATTCTGCGGATTTTGCTCAGAAATAATGTTGCTTTATTGACGTAATTGCGACTTATATCTTTCTATGCTCAAAGGGCGAATGCGGCATTATCTACTGGTTTTATTGTTGTTGCTGCCCTTACTGGGTGGGCTGCGGGCCCAGGCGCCGCGGCGCGACCGAATGTCGGACGTGCCCAAGGAGCCTGATTCACTACGGGTCTGGCTGCGACGGCCTGGTTTTCAAGATTCAACCCGTGTGAAGCTGCTCATTCAGAGCAGCATATTACGCATGGACAACCAGACTGATAGCTCCCTTTGGTTCAGCCAGCAGGCCGTGGCCCTGGCCCGCCGCAGCGGCTTTCGCTGGGGCGAGGCGTTTGGCTTGATCAACCTGGCAGCGGCCCAGTACTACACCTCCGACTATCCGGCAGCCCAGCGCAGTTTCGAAGCGGCCCTGCGGGTAACGCGGCAACTGGGGCAAAGGGATTTAATCGGCCACGCCTACCTCGGGTTGGGTAATGTGGCCACGGAGCTGGGCAACAAAGAGAACGCGCAGGCTTACTTTCTGCGGGCCCAGCAGGCGTACAGCAGCTATAATCCCCGCTTTGTGGGGGGCGAGCAGCTGGTGCTGCACAACCGGGCCAACATGTACCTGCAAGACCGGCAGCTGGCGCTGGCCCGCCCCTTGGTGCAGCAAGGACTGGCCTTGCTGAAACGCTACCCCAGGGCGGGGCGCATTGCCAAGTTTTACATTCAGCTGGGTAAGATTCAAAAGCTCGAACACCACCCCGACTCGGCGGTGGCCAGCTGGCGCCTGGCCGTGCAGCTCAGCCAGGCTGCTCCGGATACCGAGGCCGAAGGCGCTGCCTGGCTGGAACTGGCCAGCCTGGCGCAGGAGCAGCACCAGCCGTCCACCGCCCTGGCCCACGCCCAGCGGGCTGCCCGCTTGTTTCGCGACCTGGGTGACCCCGGCACGCTGGCCGAGGCCCTGGACGTGCAGTCGCAGGCCCTGGCCGCGCTGCACCGGCCCGAAGCCTACGACACCCTGCGGCGCTACGTGAGCCTGCGCGACAGCATCCTCAGCCAGGAGCGGCTCGAAGCCGTGGCCACGGCCCAGGCCCGGTTTGAGCGCACCGAGCAGCAGGCCCGCATCCGCAACCTGGAGCAGCAGCGCCGCATTCAGGCTCTGGAAGCCGACCGGCGGGCCGTGCGCAGCCGCCTGCAGCTGGGCGGGGTGCTGGGCGCGGGCGGGCTGCTGGGGCTAACGCTGTTCGGTGCCTACCGGCGGCGGCAGCGGCGCCGCGAAGCTCAGCTGCGCCACCAGCTGGCGGCCGACCTGCACGACGACGTGGGCTCGCTGCTCAGCCAGATTGCCATGCAAACCGACTTGCTGCAGGAAGGCCTGGCGCCGGCCGAGCAGCAGCCCCGGCAATGGGCCGAAGTGGCCGGCAACAGCCGCCTGGCCGTGCGCCAGCTCAACGACGTGGTGTGGAACCTGGACGCGCAGAACGACTCGGTGCCCAACCTGCTCGACCGCCTGCGCGACTACGCCCACGAGGTGCTGGTACCCACCGGCCGCGACGTCCGATTTGAGGGCTCAGAAGCCGCTGGTGCGGCACCTGACCTCACGGCGCAGGTCCGCCGCCACCTCTACCTGGTGTACAAGGAAGCTCTGCACAACATTCTAAAGTACGCGCCGCTCGATGCTGTCGTGACCGTGCGCCTGCACCGCACCAAGGGCTGGCTGAGCCTCGATGTGGTAAACACCGGCCCACCGGCCAACCCGGGCCGCAGCTCGGGGCACGGCCTGCGCAACATCCGCGAGCGGGCCTTGTCCCTGGGTGGCACGGCCAGCGCCGGCCCCCGGCCCGAAGGTGGGTTTGCCGTGAGCCTCCGGGTGCCGGTGAAATAGGGGAGGGCGGCGGCGCCCGCGCTTCAGATTGCTGCTTTTCTGTCGCATCAAAATGCGCTTCCCGGCCCTGAAGCAGAGTCCTACCTTTGCCCCATGCCCACTGCCATTCCGCTCGCCATCATCGAGGACGACCCCTCCATCCGTCAATCCTACGTCACCTACCTGTGCGCGCAGCCCGAGTTCGACTGCGTGCTGGTCGCGGGCTCGGTGGAGGAGTTTCTGGAAGAGCTGCCGCACGCCAGCCAGCCGCCGCGGCTGGTGCTGTCCGACATCGGCCTGCCGGGCCTCACCGGCATCGAGGGGGTGAGCCGCATCAAGCGGCTGCTGCCCAAGGCCGATGTGGTGTTGATAACGGTCTATGCCGATGCCGACCGGCTGTTTCAGGCGCTGTGCGCGGGCGCGGTGGGCTACCTGCTGAAAAGCACCATGCTGCGCGACGTGAAAGCCGGCCTGCTGGAAGTGCTTGACGGCGGCTCCCCGATGTCGCCGGCCATTGCCCGGCACGTGGTGCGCCACTTCCAGCCCGCCCCGGCCCCGGCCGAAGTACTAACCCCGCGTGAGCTGCAGCTGGTGCAGGCCATCGAGGAAGGCCTGAGCTACCGGCTGGTAGCCGAGCGCCTGGGCATCTCGCTCAACACCGTGCGCACCTACATCCGGCGGGTGTACGACAAGCTCGAAATCAACTCGCGGGGTGAGCTGGCCGGGCGGCGGCGCTCCAGCTAGGGCGCGGGCTGCAGCACCAATTATGCTTTTGGCTGGCTTTACGGTATTTACGCAGCGAGCAAGGCATCCATGGCTGGTAAACTTTGCAGTGAAGCCCCATTTGCTTGAGCAGAGGGGGCTTTTTGCTGGAGGAAATTCAAAAAATAGCGGAGCTAATTTGAATTTATACTTACCTTGTGCCCGTGTATGCTCTACCCAGATTATGCTGACTACCGGCCTACCGGTCTACTTTGAGAATGCCGCCGGCCAGGTGCTGGAACACCCCGACGGCTACGTGCTGGTGCGCCACGCGGCCGGTAAGCGCAAGGCCGACGAGCTGAGTGCTCTGGTGGCCTGCACCGGCCGCCTGCTGATGAAGCGCAACTGGCACCGCGTGCTCGACGACCAGCGGCACATGGCCCCGCTCACGGCCGACGAAAAGCAGTGGGTGCTGGAGAAGTGGTACACCGGCCAGACCGACCGCCCCGTCTACATCATCACGGCCGTGGTGGTGCCCGACGACGTGGTGGCCCGCCTCTCGAGCCGGCAGATGTGGAACGAGGTGCCGCCCGGCATTTTCGAGTACCACACCTTCTCTGAACTCGGGGAAGCCCACGATTTTCTGATGGACCTGGCCGAGGAGCTGTGGTAGGGGCAACGGCGTGAGGGCCGCAGCCAAATGACCTATTTGTGCTATAGGGGTGGCGGTGGGTGGCCGTCTACCTTTGCGCTGTGTCAACTGCCCCCATTCCCTTTGCGCTAATTGAGGACCACCCCGCGCTGCGGGCGGCCCTGCATGAATACCTCTGCGCCCAGCCCGAGTTCAACTGCGTGCTGGTGGCCGAGTCGGTAGAAGACTTCCTGGCTGCCCTGCCCGGGCTGCCCGTGCCGCCGGCGCTGGTGCTGAGCGACATCGAACTGCCCGGCCGCACCGGCATTGAGGGCGTGCGCCTGATACGGACGCGGCTGCCCGAGGCCCAGGTGCTGATGCTGAGCGTATACACCGACGCGGCCCGGGTGGTGGAAGCCATTTCGGCCGGGGCCGTGGGCTACCTCGTTAAAAGCACCCCGCTGCCCCAGCTTAAGGAGGCGCTGCTGCAAGTGGCCGCGGGTGGCTCACCTATGAGCCCCGGCATTGCCCGCCACATCATCGAGCGGTTCCAGCCTGCCCGCGTGGCGGCCGCCGGGCCGGGCGCCGAGGCACTGACCGCCCGTGAGCAGGAAGTAGTGTACTGGGTGGAAGAAGGCCTGAGCTACAAGCTCATCGCCGCCAAGCTCTTCATCAGCGTCGAAACCGTGCGCAACCACATCCGCGCCATCTACCGCAAGCTGGAAATCAACTCCAAGGGCGAACTGCTGGCCTTGTCTATCCGGCGCCGTTGAGGGTTGAAATGACGCATTTGCGTCATTGACGGGCGTTGGAGGGGGGGCGTACTTTGTCGCCACTGACCAGGCACCTAGCCCGGGATGTAGCCCCGGCCTATGAAACAGACTGCTATTCCCTTTCCCATGCGCCAGCGGACCAGTCTGCTTTGCGTTGTGCTGCTGACTTCAGCCGCCTTCTTCAGCGCCCGGGCCCAAACGGGTGTGACCATTGGGGCCAGCACCGCGCCCGACGTGTCGGCGGCGCTCGACATCGTGAGCAGCACCAAGGGGGCCCTGCTGCCGCGTGTGGCCGATGCTACGGCCCTGGCTACGCCGGCCACCGGCCTGCTGGTGTTTCAAACCAACGCCCCGGCGGGCTTCTATTACAACGCCGGCACCCCGGCTGCTCCCAGCTGGCAGCGGCTCAACGTGGTGGGCGGCCCGGGCGACAACCTGGGCAACCACACCGCCACCCAGGCCCTGAACCTGCAAGCCAATGCCCTGACCGGCTCCGGGGCCGTGCTGCCGGCGGGCGTGCTGGGCCTGGGCATCCGGGCCGACGGGGGCCTGAACATCGGACAGAACCCGGCCGTCAACAGCATGTATCTGGGGTATCAGGCCGGGGCGGCCGTCACCACCGGGGTGCGCAACCATTTTGTGGGTGACAGCGCAGGCCTGGCCACCACCACCGGCCTGGGCAACCATTTTGAGGGCTACCGCGCGGGTTTGGCCAACACCAGCGGCGGGTACAACTTGGCCCTGGGCTACCTGGCCGGCCGGGGCACCACCACCGGCTCGTTCAATACCTTCATCGGCCTCAACGCCGGGGCCGCCAATGCGGCAGGGAGCCAAAACCACTTCGTGGGCTACCGGGCCGGGCAAATCAACACGGCCAGTTTTAACCACTTCGAAGGCTACCGGGCCGGGGAGCTGAACACCACCGGCGCCAACAACCACTTCAGCGGCTACTTTGCCGGCAACGCCAACACCATCGGCGGGCAAAATTACTTCAGCGGCCACCGGGCGGGCCGCCTCAATACCGAGGGCAGTCGCAATACCTTCAGCGGCTACCAGGCCGGGAGCAACAACCTTACCGGCAACGACAACACAGCGGTGGGCTACAACAGCGGCCCGGCCAGCGGCAGCGCCCTGAGCAACGCCACGGCCCTGGGGGCCAACGTGGTACTGACCCAAAGCAACACCGTGGTGCTGGGCAACAACGCCAGCGTAGGCATCGGCACCAGTGCCCCCGACGCGTCGGCGGTGCTCGACGTGAGCAGCACCAGCAAGGGCCTGCTGCCCCCGCGAATGAGCCAGAGCCAGCGCGACGCTATTCAGACCCCGGCCGCCGGCCTCACCGTTTACAACGCCACCAAGGGCAAGCTCAACACCTGGAACGGCACGAGCTGGGACGCCGTCCTAAGCGCCACCGAGCAGCCCTTTGCGGCATCCCAGACCTTCAACTACACGGGCGGACCCCAGACCTACACCGTGCCGGCCGGCGTCACGAGCCTGACCGTAGACGCGGCCGGGGCCAGCGGCGGCGGTAATGGCGGCCGGGGCGCGCGGGTGCAGGCCACGCTGACCGTTACCCCGGGGGAGGTACTGACCCTCTACGTGGGCGGCACCAGCGGCGGCAACGCCGCCGGCTACAACGGCGGCGGAGCCGCTATTAACGCTGGAAAGGGCGGCGGCGGGGCCAGCGACGTGCGCCGTTCGGCTACGGCCCCCAGCACTAGTCTGGCCGAGCGGCTACTGGTGGCAGCCGGCGGCGGTGGCGGCGGCGGCAACGGCGCCAACGGCGGCGCTGCTGGGGCCCCCAATGGGGTCGATGGAGGTAACAGTGGGGGCTCCGGTGGCCAGGGTGCTACGCAAACGGCGGCGGGAAGCGGGGGCAGCCTGGGGCAAGGGGGGGCCGGAACCGGCCCTAACTACAATTATGCCGGCGGTGGCGGCGGCGGCTATTACGGCGGCGGCGGCGGGGATTATTTCGCCGGCGGCGGGGGCGGCTCGTCGTGGGTGACGCCCGCCGGCAGCAGCGGCGTGACGATGACGGGCTACTACCAGGGTGGTAATGGCGTGATTGTACTCACGCTCCCCACCGCGTACGCCGCCCCGGTGCTTGACGGCAGCAACTTCATCAACGTGCCCGGCGACAACCTGGGCAACCACACCGCTACCCAGAACCTGAACCTGGGCACCAACCAGCTGGTAGGCACTACCGCCGTGAACGTAGGCAGTACCCTGAACCTGGGTGCTAATACGCTGGTGGGCACCACTGCCGTCAACCTGGGCAGCAACCTGAACCTGGGCACCAACGCCCTGGTGGGCAACGGCGGCAGCACCGGCCTCCGCATCAGCAGCGGCGGCAATGTAGGCATCGGCACCAGCACCCCCAATGGGCGCCTGAGCATTACCCCCAGCACCATCGAGCCCAAAATCACCCTCTGGGACGGGGGCATTGCCAACGCCACGAGCCACTACGGCTTTGGCATCAGCGGCAGCCAGCTCAACTACCACGTGAGCTCGGCTACGGACAACCACGTCTTCTACGCCGGCGGCCGGAACGGCGATGGTACCGAACTGCTGCGCATTCAGGGCAACGGCACGGTGAGCACCAGCGGCGAACTGCGCGTCCAAGTTGCCACTAACCGCCTGCGCCGGGCCAACAGCCCGCAGAAAAATAACGACCTGTTTGACCCCGGCGGGGCCAGCGGCGTACACGTTAGCAGCAATGAGTTCAGTAGCGAAGAAGGCGGTTTCTGGGCTAACGACAACTACGCGGCAATCTACAGCCCCGGCGACAACGACCTGGTCAAGTTTCTCGACGAGGACGGCTTCGACAACAGCGGCACCGTGTACGACGGCTCGGCCCTGAAGGCCCGCATCGACGGCAACGGCCAGTACTTCCAGGTCTCGGATGCCCAGGCCAAGCACGACATCACGCCCATCGCCGACGGCCTGCGCAAGCTCACCGCCCTCAGTGGCTACACCTACGCCTTCAACCTGCTGCCCAAAGAGGCGGAGAAAGGCCAGAAGCCCCTGCGCGCCGCCGGGGTGCTGGCTCAGGAAGTGGAGCAGGTGCTGCCCGAAGCCGTGAGCCAGCAGGACGGCCACTACATGGTTAACTACGCCGCCCTGGCGCCCCTCTTCATCCAGGCCATCAAGGAGCTCAAGGCCGAGAACGACGCCCTTCAGGCCCGCACCGCTGCGGCCGAAGCCCAGGCTGCCCAGGCCACCGCTGCCACCCAAGCCTTAGAGGCCCGGCTGCGGCGGCTGGAGGCAGCGGGGGAGGGGCAAGTGCGGAAGTAACTGGTTTCCCCCAAAAACGGCCAGGGCCGCTCCGAATACCGGGTGGCCCTGCCTGGCTTGCTTGGAGTGCGGCCGTCCGGTGGCCCGGTTGGCTGCCCGGTTTGGGCAGGGACTTTACGCCCTCGTCTTTCGGTGGCCGCTTCTAAAAAAGGGCGGTTGCCCTGCTGGCACCGGGTAGCGGTAGTATCGCGAAACGGCTGCGAAGACCGTATTGCCCGCGCCAACACGCTGCTGCCCCTGGTAGCAGCGCGCAAATCCGCCTGCCCGACTGGTTACTAGGCATACCGCACCTCAAAAAAGCCGCCGCACCGACGTGGGGCGGCTTTTTTATACGGCAGTCTACGTGTGACCACGAGCGGCCGGCGCGTTAAGGTGTATCCAGCAGGGGGCTGCTTCGGGGTGCCGCTCCGCTCTCCGGGCCAGGGCACTTTTTTCAGGTCAGACGCCGGCCGCCAGGGAAGAAAATGACGCATTTGCGTCATTGACGGGCGTGGGCAGGCCGGCGTGCTTTGTGGGGCCGACCAGGGCAGGGTGCCGGGGTCGGAACCCTGCCTATGAAAGCAACTGCTACACTTTTGATGTCCCGGCTGCGGGCCGGCCTGCTGGCCTTGCTGCTGCTCGGCGCCACCCTCAGCACTCAGGCCCAGGCGCCCGGTGTGGGCATTGGCACCGCCACTCCTAATCCCTCGGCCGCGCTCGACGTAAGCAGCACCACCAAGGGCCTGCTGCCTCCGCGCCTGACGCAAACCCAGCGCGATGCCATCAACCCGGCCGCTGCGGCGGCGGGCCTCACCATCTACAACACCAGCACGGGCAAGCTCAACACCTGGAACGGCACGAGCTGGACCGAGGCGCTGGGCAGCACCGACCCGTACGTGGGGCCGGCGGCCACCGCCTTTGCCTACACCGGGGCCGTGCAAACCTACACCGTGCCCGCCGGGGTAACCACCGTGTTGGTAGACGCCCGGGGCGCCCAGGGCGGGACGGGCGCCCCGTTTGGCAACGTCCAACCGGGCGGCAACGGGGCGCAGGTGCGGGCCATACTCACCGTGACGCCCGGCCAGGTGCTCCAGATTCGCGTGGGCGGCATGGGCGGCTATACCGCCGGGGGCGGCGCGGCCGGGGGCTACAACGGCGGGGGCAACAGCCCCGCGGCCGGGGGCTCAGGCGGGGGCGGCACCGATGTGCGCAGCAGTGGCGGCACCCTGACCGACCGGCTGGTGGTGGCCGCCGGCGGCGGGGGCGGCGGCTACGGCGGCGGCAACTGGCCCGGCGGCGCGGGCGGGGCACCCACGGGCGGCGACGGCGCCGGCTACGTTCCGGGTGGCGGGGCCACGCAGACGGCCGGGGGCACCTCGGGCGGCACGCTGGGCGGCACCAACGGCGCGCTGGGCACGGGCGGCAGCGGCGGCTTCTCCGGGGGCGCCGGTGGCGGGGGCGGCGGCTACTACGGCGGTGGCGGCGGCGAGTATGGCGCGGGCGGCGGCGGCGGCTCGAGCTGGGTGACGCCCACCGGCGGCACGGTTGCCGGTATGACGGCCGGCGTCAACGCCGGCAACGGCAGCCTCACCATCACCCCGACCACGGCCCCGGTCTTCGACGGCAGCAACATCGTGAACCTGAACCTGCCCGCCGGCCCCTGGACCCAGGCGGGCACCAGCCTCTACCCCACGGCGCTGTCCAGCAACGTCGGCATCGGCACCAGCAGCCCGGCGGCGAAGCTTGACATTCAGGGCGGGGCCGACAACAACGGCGGCAGCGACCCCGTGGCCCTGGGGTTCTCCTGGCGCAATGGGGGCTATCGGCACTTTCTGCGCTCGCGCCACAACAGCGGCATTAATGGTGGCGGCAACGACCTCGACTTCTACCTCAACAACTCCAGCTCCGCCGCCGGCAGCAGCGCTCCGGGCACCGGCAACATCCAGGTAATGACCCTGGAAAGCAACAACGGCGGGCCCCGCGTGGGCATCGGCACCAGCAGCCCCACCCAGGTGCTGGAAGTAGCTGGCACCATCTACAGCACCAGCGGCGGCTTCAAATTCCCCGACGGCACCACCCAAACCACGGCCGCCACCGGCGGGGCGGTGGTAACGGCTAGCAACGGCCTGACCAAAACCGGCAACGACATCGCCCTGGGCGGCACGCTCACCCAGGCCACTACGCTGGCGAATGCGGGCTTCAACCTGAATGTGACGGGCAGCGGCAAGGTGGGCATCGGCACCAGCGCGCCCGCCGCCAAGCTCACGGTGCAGCCGGCCAGCGACCCGGAAGTGGGCCTGCGCGTAACCAACGGCGTGGCCGACGGCGCCGCCATCAGCGGCAACATCGTGTTGCAAACCCTGACCGGCGGCAACAGCGGCTTCTCCTTCCTGGGTTTCAACGGCTACAACGCCACGGCCGAGACGCGCTACGGCACCAGCAAAAACCGCTGGCGCCTGGGCACCGACCAGCGCAGCACCACCGATGCCTTTTTCCTCGACACCTGGGACGGTACGACCGGCATCTCGGTGCTGCGGGCCACCACCAACGGTAACGTGGGCATCGGCACTTCCTCCAATGCCAGCCAGAAGCTGGAAGTAGCCGGCAACGTGCAAATCTCGGGCGCCGGCAACGGCCTGAAGTTCCCCGACGGCACCACCCAAAACACGGCCGCCACCGGCGGGGCGGTGGTAACGGCCAGCAACGGCCTGACCAAAACCGGCAACGACATTGCCCTGGGCGGCACTCTGACCCAGGCCACCAGCATTGCCACCGGCGGCTTCAACCTGGGCCTGACCGGCACCGGCAACCTGGGCATCGGCACCAGCACCCCGCTTTCCCGCCTGAGCATCAATCCGAGCAGCGTAGAGCCCAAGATTACGCTTTACGACGGCGGCAGCACGACTAACCACTACGGCTTTGGCATCAGCGGCAATCAGCTGAATTACCACGTGCTGGGCACTACCGACCGGCACGTATTCTACGCCGGCGGCAAGAACGGCGACGGCACCGAGCTGATGCGCGTGCAGGGCAACGGCAACGTGGGCATCGGCACCAGCGCCCCCGGCCAGAAGCTGGAAGTGGCCGGCGGCATCAAGTTCACCGGCACAGGCAGCGTGCTGACCTTCCCCGACGGCACCACCCAGTCCACGGCCGCCACCGGCGGTGGTGGGGGCGCCGATAACCTGGGCAACCACACCGCCACCCAGGCCCTGAACCTACAGGGCAACGCCCTCACCGGTACCGGCAGCAGCATCACGGGCGTAGGGGTAGGCGTTACGGCCGCCGGGGGCCTCAACCTGGGCCAGAACTACGCCGGCAACAGCATTTTCCTGGGCTACCAGGCCGGCATCAGCAACGTGCCCAACACCGGGGCCAGCCAGGGCGTCATCAACCAGTTCATCGGCTACCAGAGCGGCCTGAACAACACCACCGGCAGCCAGAACCTGTTCGTCGGCTACCAGGCCGGGGCCTACACCAATACCGGCGGCACCAACCAGTTTATCGGCTTGCAAAGCGGTTTCACCAACACCAGCGGCTACAACAACACCTTCAGCGGCGCGCAGAGCGGCTACCTCAACACCACCGGCTACCAGAACGTGTTTATGGGCCTGCAAAGTGGCTACAACAATACTTCGGGCGTCAGCAACACCTTCTTCGGCGTGCGGTCCGGCTACGAGAACACCACCGGCAGCCTCAACACGGCCATCGGCTCGAACAGCGGCCCGGCCGCCGGCAGCGGCGCCATCACCAACGCCACGGCCGTGGGCGCCAACGTGGCCCTGACGCAGAGCAACTCCGTGGTGCTGGGCAACAACGCCAACGTGGGCATCGGCACCAGCACGCCCGCCACCAAGCTCGACGTGAACGGCAACCTGCGCCTGGCCGTGCGCAGCGTCACGGGCGGCCCGCCCCCCGCCGCAACCCTGTTCCTGAGCGCCGCCGACATTGCCTACAGCATCTACCGCACCTCCTCCGGACCCGGCAACTACATGGCCGGCCTGCGCCTGCCCGACGCCAGCGCCGGCCAGGTGCCCGGGCAGCAGTTCACCATCCTCAACACGGCCACCGAGAGCACACTCACCATCGACGGCACCAACACCGACAACACGGCGGCCGTGGTGCTGGCCGCCGCCGGCACGGCTGGCGTGCACGGCGTGATGTACGTGTGGAGCGGCTCGGCCTGGGTGCGGGTGCAGTAAGGCGCACAGTTTCAAAAGACTTAGTAAATGCAACGGCCGCTTTCCTACGGGGAGGCGGCCGTTTTGCTTTAGGGTGGCTTTGTCGCATCAAAATGCGCTATTGCCGCATCGGCGGGTCGGGGAATTTTGCGTCACCGGTCGGGTAATGGCCCGGCCGGACTACTCTTTTTTTCCATTTTCACATGAAACTGCTTCTACGCGCTGCCAGCCGACTGCTACTGGTGCTGTTACCCGCCGCTGCCTTTGCCCAGACGCCCGGCGTGGGCATTGGCACTACGGCGCCCGATGCCTCGGCCGCCCTCGACATTGTGAGCAGCAGCAAGGGAGCGCTGCTGCCGCGCGTGGCTAATGCCACGGCCATTGCCAACCCGGCCACGGGTCTCATCGTTTTTCAGACCAGCGCCCCGGCCGGCTTCTACTACAACGCCGGCACGGCCGGTGCCCCCAGCTGGCAGCAGCTGGGCACCACCACCAACGGCGACAACCTGGGCAACCACACGGCCACCCAGAACCTGAACCTCGGCGCCAACAAGCTCGTCGGCACCGGCGCCAGCATCAGCGGCGTGGGCGTAGGCATTCGGGCCGATGGCGGCCTGAACCTGGGCCAGAACACCGTCGGCAACGGCGTGTACCTGGGCTACCTGGCCGGGCGCTTCAACACCGGGGGCGGTAATACCTTTAGCGGATATTCCAGCGGCGCCAGCAACACCACGGGCGCCAACAATACGTTCAGCGGCGCCTCGAGCGGCTATTCCAACACCGCCGGGAGCAACAACGTATTCAGCGGCCTTTACAGCGGCGTCAACAACACGACGGGTAGCGGCAACGTCTTCACCGGCCGCGAAAGCGGCAGTTCCAGCACCACGGGCAACGACAACGTGTTCAGCGGCCACTACAGCGGCTACTACAACACCAGCGGCAACAACAACACGGCCCTGGGCGCCTTCAGCGGCCCGGCCAACGGAAGCGGCGGCATCACCAATGCCACGGCCATCGGGGCCAACGTAGCCCTGACCACCAGCAACACCGTGGTGCTGGGCAACGGCGCCAGCGTAGGCATCGGCACCAGCGCCCCCGCCACCACGCTCGATGTGCGGACCAGCGACGGCTCGGCGGCCATCACCGTGGGCAGTACCAACGCCACCGACGGGGGCCTGTACCTGGGCAACCCCAATCACGGCGTGCAGCGCAACTACAACGGCAACGGCAACAGCGTGGGCCTCTACACCACGGCCGGCGACGTCTACCTCTCGGCCAACGGCCCGGGCAACTCCGACAACTTCGTGCTGCAGAACGGCGGCAACGTGGGCATCGGCACCAACGGCCCCAGCCAGAAGCTCGACGTGAACGGCAACCTGCGGGTGCGCGGCCTGAGCGGCACCGGCACGCGCCTGCTGGCGGCCCAGGCCGATGGCACGCTGGGAACGAACAACTCCATCTTTTCGACCAGCCCCAACTCGCCGGGCAGCTTTGCGGGAGCCATCGGCAGCACCGGTACCGACAACCAGCCCTACGGCATCGCGGTGGTAGGCACCAAGGCTTACGTAGTGTACAACAACTCCGCCTCCCTGCAAATCTTCGACCTCAGCGCCACCACCCCGGCCTTGCTCAGCACCCTGCCCTTACCCAACGGCACTGCCGTAGACGTGGCCGTAAGCGGCACCACGGCCTTCGTAACAACCCGCCAGAACGGGGGGATGCTCGTTGCTGTCGACGTGAGCACGCCCACCGCCCCGGTCGTTTCGGGTACCCTGGTCACCGGCAATGACATGTTCAGAATAGCCTTGAAGGGCACCAAGGCCTACCTGGCGGGCGCAAGCAACCTCATGTTGCAAATCGTTGACGTGAGCAACCCCGCCGCCATGAGCTTGCTAAGCACGACCAGCGCCGGCTTGAGCGTAAGCACCATTGGCGTAGCCGTGAATGCAGCCGGTACCCGCGCCTACGTAACGGATACCGGGAGTAGTGTGCTGAACGTGTACGACGTGAGCACCCCCACCAGCCCCACCTTGCTCGGCAGCATTGGTACGGATGTGGGCCCTTACGATGTGGCCGTGAGCGGCACCACCGCCTACGTTATCAATATTGGCAGTAATACGCTCCAAATTTTCGATGTGAGCAACCCCGCCGCCATGACTGTGCTCGGCAGCATTGGCACGGGTGCTTTTCCGGCGCGGGTGACCGTGAACGGCAGCCGGGCCTTCGTCGCCTGCCACGACGACAGTCAGCTGCAGGTAATCGACGTGAGCAACCCTGCCGCTCCAACCCAGGTGAGCAGTTCCCCTACCACCGGCCAGCCAACGGCCGTGGCCGTGAACGGCAGCGGCAGCATGGCTTATGTGGTGAACGAAGTCAGCAACACCCTGCAGGTGTTTGGCTACCTGCCGCCCCGCACCGTGGCCGTGAACGCCGACGGCACCCTGGCCTCGGTCGCCATGTCCAGCACCGTGGCCGGTGCCGGCCTGAGCAGCACCACCGCCGGCAGCGTCACCACCATCCAGCTGGGCGGCTCGGCCCTCACGGCCGCCACCAGCGTGCCCTTGGGCGGCAACAACCTCACCTTCACCGGTACCGGCAACGTGGGCATCGGCAACACCGCGGCCATCACCCAAAAGCTGGAAGTAACCGGGGGCAACATTAAAATCGCCAGCGCCGGCAGCGGCCTCATCTTTCCCGACGGCAGCACCCAGACCACGGCGGCTACCGCCACGGGTTTTATCCAGAACAGGACCACCCAGCAGGCCAGCAGCAACTTCAACATCAGCGGGGCGGGCACGGTAGGCGGCCTGCTCACGGCCGGCAGCGCCACCGTGACGGGGGCTACTAACATCAACACCGGCACTAGCACGGGGGCCACCAACATCGGCACGGGCAGCGCCGCCGGCGCGGTGACCATAGGCCGCAGCGGGGGCACCGTGACCGTGCCCAAGCTCACCACGGCCGGCATCGTGACCACCGATGCCAGCGGCAACCTCAGCAGCGCCAGCACCGCCAGCTTCGGCACCAACTTTATTCAAAACCAAACCACCCAGCAGGCCAGCAGCAACTTCAACATTAGCGGCAGCGGCACCATCGGCGGCGACCAGACGGTAGCGGGCAATGCCTACGTGAACGGTGGCCTGGGCGTGGTGCTCAACGGGCAGGACCGGCCGCTGATTACGCGCGGCTATGATGCCTTCACCAGCGGCAGCTACAGCGGGGCAGGCCGCTGGGGCCTGTTTATGGAGCCCAGCACCCTCACCTTCGGCGTGCCGGCCCTTGCCAGCCGTAATTTCCAGTGGGCCACCTACAACGCCGGCTCGACCATCAACGCTACCCTGATGACCCTGACCCAGGGCGGCAGCCTGGGCATCGGGGCCAGCAGCCCCACCCAGGTGCTGGACGTTAATGGCGGCATCCTGGCCCGGGGCAACACGGCCATCAGCAACCAAGGCGCTTACCTGCAGTGGAACCGCACGGGCGGCGACGGTGAAACCTGGCTGCTGAACCAGCAGGGCGGGGGCAGCGGCAACGCCGGCATTCGCTTCGGCGGGGCTACCACGGCCAATGCTGTAACTGAGTGGGCGCGCTTCCTCAACAACGGCAACTTCGGCATCGGCACCACCAGCCCCAACCAGAAGCTGGAGGTGACGGGAACCGCCGCCCCCACCACGGCCGGCACCACTGGCCTGTTGCGCCTGAGCCGCCCCACCACCAGCGGCGTGAAATGGCCCAACACCTTCGACCTGGCCCTGGGCTCCTACGCCAGCGGCATCAACAGCCAGACGCGGGTCGACTTCAACCTGGGTGACGGTGCCAACGGCAACGCCGACCAGACCGTGCTGACTCTACAAGGCAACGGCAACGTGGGCGTGGGCACTACCAGCCCTGGCCAGAAGCTGGAAGTGAATGGCAACGTGCTGGTGAATAGCAGCTATGACATCTTTCTCCGCGACACCAACCACGGCCTGGGCTGGTACGGCGGCACCAGCAAAACCTTCGGCGGCGCGGCGCCCGACGGCCCGGCCCTGTACGGCTACGGCGGCGGCTTGCTGGGTACCAACCAGAGCGGCAGCCACAAGACGGCCCTGTACTGGAACCGCAGCAACCAGGTGGGCATCGGCACCACCAGCCCCATCTCCACATTGAGCCTAAGCAGCGTAACGGCCCAGAGCAACACCGCCAGCCAGACCATCGGCGAGCTGAGCTTTGTGGGCTTCAACCGCCCCGCGGCCTCGGCCAGCATCCTCTCGCAAAGCCCCGGCTGGGACGATGCCGGCTACCTCATCTTCAAAACCAGCACCGGCAGCAGCGGCGCCCTGGAGCGCATGCGCCTCACCGAGACAGGCCTCTCCATTACTTCGGGTGAAAAGTCGGGCAGCATCGGAGCGGGCGTGTTCCTGTCGGGCGGCACCACCGGCAACGCCGACATGGAGCTGCGGGGCGGCACGCCCTACATCGACTTCGCCGCCAATACCGGCACCGACTATTCCTCGCGCCTGCTCTCGACTACCGATGCGCTCAACTTTTACGTGGGCGCCAGCACCGTGCCGGTAATGACCCTGCTGGGCAACACCAGCAGCGGCGTCGACCGCATGGGCATCGGCACCACCAGCCCCATTGCCCCTTTGCACGTGAAGGGCGCGGCCCTGGCCGCCACGGTGGGCGGGGGCTTCTCCTTCTTCAATCCTGGCAGCGGCCTCACCGCCACGGGCGTGCCTGCCAACCAAACCAAGGCGGTGACGGCCTATTTCGAGTCCGGCGAGGTGTGGGTGAACAGCTACATCGTGGCCGCCGCCCTGCAAACCACCTCCGACCGCCGCATCAAGCGCGTCCTGGGCCTGAGTGACCGGTCTGCCGACCTGGCCCTGCTCAACCGCCTGCGCATCACCGACTATACCTACATCGACCAGGTGAATAATACGCCCGGCGTGGTGAAGAAAGTCATTGCTCAGGAAGTGGAGGAAGTGCTGCCCGCCGCGGTGTCGCGCAGCACCCAGGCCCTGCCCAACGTGTACGAGCGCGCCACCAAGGTGAGCTTCGCCAACGGCCAGGTGACGGTGACGATGAGCAAGCCCCACGAGCTGCCCGCCTCGGGCGGCCGGCTGCGCCTCTACACCCCCGGCAACGAGGAGCTGAACCCGGAAGTAAGCGTGGTTGATGCCCGCACCGTGCGCTTCGCCAGCCCCAAAGCATATGCCGAAGGCCTGTTCGTGTACGGCAAGTTCGTCGACGACTTCCGCTCGGTGGACTACGACGCCCTGACCACCCTCAACGTCTCGGCTACTCAGGAGCTGGCCCGCAAAGTAGCGGCCCTGGAAGCAGAAAACGCCGCCCTGAAAGCCCAGGCTGCTGCTGATAAAGCCCAGGCCTCGGCCGACAAAAACCAGGCTACCGCCACGCTGGAAGCTATCGAGGCCCGGCTCCGGCGGCTGGAAGCGCAAGGGGAGGGGCAGGCCCGTAAGTAGCAAGCCTGCGCTTTGATTAGCGCTGCTGCCTCCGCTGTGCAAAGCCTGTGGCAGCATGCTGCAATCCGTGGAAAATGAATTCAGGCAAATTGGGCCGCCGGAAAAGTCAAGGCGCTTTTCCGGCGGCCTTCTGCTTGGTACTGACTGAGCCGCCAAGTAATTGGGGCATTGGTCGTATCCTTGTATTCTGTTTCTGGACTTTATCCATTTTCCAATGCCGACCTTACTTGCCAGGGTAGCCAGCTGCTTGGGCGGCGTGGTGCTCAGTTACTCGCTGGCGACTACGGCAGTGGCCCAGGCTCCGTCGCGGCACCCCATGCCCAAGGTGCCCTTGCAGCTTGACTCGCAGCTGGCCCACCTGCACCGGCCCAACGTGCCCGACTCGGTGCGGGTGGCGTTCCTTGTCAACATCAGCCAGCTCTACATCAATACCAGCATCGACAGTGCCCGCGCCTACGGCGAGCAGGCCGTGGCCCTGGCCCGCCGCAGCCACTACACCTGGGGGCAGGCCTTTGCCCTGGGCAACCTGGCCGCCGCCAACTTCTACGCCTCCGACTACCCCGCTGCGCAGCGCAACTTTGAGGCGGCCCTGGCCGCGGCCCGGCACGAAGCCAACGCCCGCCTGGTCGGCAATGCCTACCTGGGCCTGGGCAATGTGGCCTGGGAGCTGGGCAACCGCGACGCCTCGCACCGCTACTATGAGCAAGCGCGCCAGTCCTACGCCAGCGCCACACCCCGCTTTGTGCCCGGCGAGCTGCTGGTGCTGCACAACAGCGCCAACAATTACCTCGCCCAGCAACGACCCAACCTGGCCCGCCCGCTGCTGGCCCAGGCCCAGGCCTTGCTAACCCAGCAGCCCAAAAGCGCCCTGCCGGCCGACCAAACCGACAACATCGCCGCCCGTCTGCTCATCATGCGGGGCCAGGTGCAGCAGCTTCAGCACCAGCCCGACTCGGCAGCGGCCACCTGGCGGCAGGCGGTGGCCCTAGGCCGGGCTAAGCACTTGACCGAGGTACAGGCAACTGCCACCCGCCACCTGGCCGAGCAGGCCCTCGCCCAACGGCGCTGGGCACCGGCGCTCGAATACGCGCAGCAGGCTGCAGCCCTGCACCGGGCCATAGGCGACCCCAGCCAGCTGGCCTCGACCTTGCAAACGCAGGCGGCAGCCCTGGCGGCAATGCGTAGGCCCGGGGCTTACGATACCCTGCTGCGGGCGGCTACGCTGCGCGACACCCTCCTCAACCAGGAGCGGCTGGAAGCCGTGGCCACGGCCCAGGCCCGCTTCGACCGCGCTGGCCAGGAAGCCCGCATTGCGGGCTTGGAAAAAGACCAGCGCATCCAGGCTCTTGAAGCCGAGCGACGCACCACCCGCACCCGGCTGCTGGCCACCGCGGGCACCGCGGGCGGGCTGCTGCTGCTGGCCGGCGTAGTGCTGGTCTACCGCCGCCGCCAGCGCCGCCGTGAAACCGCGCTACGCACGCGCCTGGCTGCCGACCTGCACGACGACCTGGGCCCGCTGCTCACCCAGCTGGCCGTCGAAACCAGCCTGCTGCGCGAAAACGAGCACAGCCCCGAGCAGCTGCTGGGTCGCCTGCAGCGCCTCACCGACACCAGCCAGCTGGCCACCCGCCACCTGGGTGAGCTGCTGCGCGACCTCGACCAGGGCCCGGCCGCTGCCGCCCCCGCCCCCCTCGGCGAGCTGGTGCAGCAGCTGCGCGACCAGGCCCACGAAGCCCTGGCCCCGCATGAGCTAAGCTTGACGTTTCGCCTTGCCGAAGCGGGCCTGACCGAGCGCATGGTGGCGCCTGCCACCCGCCACGCCCTTTCCCTGATTTTTCGCGAAGCCCTGCACAACGTAGTGAAGCATGCCGCCGGCGCCAGCCTGGTGCGGGCCAACCTCTCCCCGGAAGGCGGAGGGCTGCTACTTACCCTGCTGGACGATGGCCAGGCGCCCCCCGTAGCCGCTGAGCGCCCCGGCGGGCGGGGCCTGCGCAACATGCGCACCCGCGCCGAAGCCCTTGGCGGCCGCCTCGAAGCCGGCCCTGCCGCCGAAGGCTACCAGGTCCAGGCCTGGCTGCCAGGGTAGTGAAAAGTGATGAGGTGATGTGCTGATTTTTGATGTGCTAATGTGCTGATGTGCTGATTTTGGTGATGAGGTGATGAAGTAAAGCCGTGTCATTGCGAGGACGAAGGACGAAGCAATCCGTCCTCTCCGTGCGACCAGCCAGGTAATGTGAAAAGCCCCAACGCCAGCATTTGGCATTGGGGCTTTTTGATGTCTGGGTTTACCTGGCGACTGAGTGCTAGAGGACGGATTGCCGCGCTCCACTGCGTTCCGCTCGCAATGACACGTCTTTTCACCTTATTACTCCATCACCAAAATCAGCACATCAGCACATCAAATAATCAGCACATCACTTCTCCACCCGTACGCCCTTCCAAAACGCCACGCGGCCTTTAATCTGGCTGGCGGCCTCCTTGGGTTCGGGGTAGTACCAGGCGGCATCCTTGTTTTTCTCGCCGTTTACGTTCAGCGTGTAGTAGCTGGCCCGGCCTTTCCAGGGGCAGGTTGTTTGGGCAATGCTGTCTTCGAAAAACTCTTTCTTAATGGCCTCGGCCGGAAAATAGTGGTTGTTTTCGACCACCACGGTGTCGTCGCTCTCGGCTACGACGGTGTTGTTCCAAATAGCTTTCATTTCATTTAACAGTTAGCAATTATCATTTAACATCCACTGGTTGGATGTACTCAAAGCCTCGCGTGTACTATGAAATTTCAGGAGTCGCGGCTGAGCGAGGAATGAACAACCGCGCCCGCCTGGGTGTTTGCCAATAGCTATTCAGCATTGAGGCCTGTCGGGTGTTCAATGATAAATGTTAAATGCTAAATGATATGCTAGGTTTTCGCTTCCGTGATTTTGTGCCCGACGACCAGCCCGAAAAGGGCTTTGAGTCGTTGTTCAAGCTGTTTATGCAGCTCGTTACCATCACATCCGGCGACGTGGGCGAGGCGCTTTCCTGGCTCAATGAGCTCGACAAGCAGTACGGCCTCACCAACGACGACTACGGCATGGGCAACTTCATCGATGACCTGAAGAAAAAAGGCTACATCGATGAGAACGAGCAGCAGCGCGGCGAGCTGCGCATCACGCCCAAAACCGAGCAGAACATCCGCAAAAGCGCGCTGGAGGAAATCTTCGGCAAGCTCAAGAAAAGCAGCACCGGCAACCACCGCACGCCCCACACCGGCCAGGGCGACGAGCTAAGCACCGACATGCGCGAGTTCCGCTTCGGCGACTCGCTGGAGCAGATTCAGATGACTGAATCCATCCGCAACGCCCAGCTCAACCACGGCCTCGGCACCGACGATTTCATGCTGACCGAGGGCGACCTGGAAGTGCGCGAAAACGAGCACAAAAGCCAGACCTCTACGGTGCTGATGATTGACATCTCGCACTCGATGATACTCTACGGCGAGGACCGCATCACGCCGGCCAAGAAAGTGGCCATGGCTCTGGCCGAGCTGGTAAAGCAGAAGTACCCCAAGGATTTTCTCGACGTCATCGTATTCGGCAACGACGCCTGGCAGATAGAAGTGAAAGACCTGCCTTACCTGCAGGTGGGGCCCTACCACACCAACACCGTGGCCGGCCTGGAGCTGGCCATGGACCTGCTGCGCAAGCGCAAAACGCCCAATAAGCAGATTTTCATGATTACCGACGGCAAGCCCACTTGCCTGAAAGAGCCCGGCGGCTACTACAAAAACTCCTTCGGCCTCGACCGCAAGGTGGTAAACAAGACCCTGAACTTGGCCGCCGCCGCCCGCCGCGTGAAAATTCCCATCACCACCTTCATGATTGCCTCCGACCCCTACCTGCAGCAGTTCGTGGAGGAGTTTACGGAGGTCAACCAGGGCAAGGCTTATTACTCTTCTCTCAAAGGCCTGGGCCACCTCATCTTCGAAGACTACAAGAAAAACCGGCGTAAAACGCTGTAAGGTGCTTAGCTGCCGGCTTCTTCGGCCGCCAGCTCCTGAAGCACGGCCTCCAGCCGGTCGAGCTGCCGTCCGTACGCCTGCCGGATATGCCACTTCGTGAGCCAGTGCACCAGGGCCAGGCTGGCGGCAACCGTGAGCCCGAACCACAGTAGGAAGCGGCGGCTGGCAGCGGCTGGCAAGCTGGGCAGCAGGTAATGCGCGGCGCCGTACAATGCCAGGGCGGCTAAGACCAGCGTAAGCCCCAGATTGGCGGCGTGGCCCAGGCGTAGCAGGCTGCGCAGCTGCTGCAGGTGCCCGGCGGTGTGGTGGCGCATTGGCTCGGAGCGCCGCTGCAGCCGCCGGAGCAGCCACAGCTGCCGGAAGTAGTAGGCCAGGGAAAGGAGCCCGAGGCCGGTGATGCCCAGAGCCAAGCCTTGGGCGTAGCCGCCGGGCCACTGCCACAAAGCCCGCAGCAGCGGAATGGTTAGCAGAGTCCCGATAATCAACTCGGCCCACACCTGGCGAATCATTTGCGTGACGGGGCTACGGGAGCCGGTGTTTACCAGGGCCTGCCATTGGCCGGTTGCCGTGCCCGCGGGCTGCGGCTGCTGTTCCCACTGCTGCTGAAGCTGGGTAAAAAAGTTGGACGTCGTCATATGGAGGAAGGGTTAGATGGGGAGAAGAAAGAGAAGGTCGATATGCGTCGATTAAGGCGTCATCAGCCGGCGAAGCTTTTCCAGGGCCCGGTGCAGCTTCACGCGCACATTATTGGCCGTAATGCCCAGGATGTCGGCCGCTTCCTGGTCGGACTGGCCTTCGAGCCGCAGCAGCACCAGGGCTTTGTCGACGTCGGAAAGCCGGCCAATGGCCTGGTAGAGCTGCTCCAGCTCATCGGCAGGCTGGGGCGCGGCCAGGTGGTGCAGAGCCGCGTTTTCGAGCGAGTCAGTTGCCGGGCGGCGCTGCCGTTGCCGCTGCTGAGTCACGGCCACGTTCAGGGCCACGCGGTATACCCAGGTGCTGCGCTGAGCCCGGCCTTCGAAGCTGGCCCAGGCCTGCCAGAGCTGCACCACCGTTTCCTGGTACAGGTCCTGCTGGTCGTCCGGGTCGGGGCAGTAGAGGCGGGCCACGCGCCGCAGCAGGCCGTCGTACTGGCGCAGGGAGTCTTCGAAGGTAGGAGGCTGCTGGGACGGCATCGGAGCGGAAGTAAAGTCAACAGGTTAGTAGCCGCGCCGCGCCGGAATATTACAGAGCCTTTCAAAAAATAGATTTTTTAACCTGTTCATATCAACCTAAAATGCCCCGCTGCCTGCTTTGGCACCGGGGCATTTTGACGAAATGACTTAATAGAGCCGGTTAACGTCTACTGCTTGGCTGCGATGCCGTCTTCGGCAGTAGCATTCCTGAGGCTCGGCACAGTGCGTAAGTAGGCATAAATGGCCTTGGCTTCGGCTTCATCCATGAGCATGAACTTAGGCATGGGCATCTTCAGCACACCATTCGGGCCCTGTCCAAAGCGCACTGCCCGTACAAACTGCGCCTCCGACCAGTCGCCAATGCCCGTTTCCGGGTCGGGTGTGATGTTGCGGCTGTAAATCACCTCTCCCTGTGCGCCGGTCAATTCGCAACCGCCACCCATGTAGCCCTCCGATTTTTCCGGCGTCACGTCGTCGTTGGTTTTAAAGTCTTTGGAGTGGCAGTCGTAGCATTTATAGCGGCCCACTACCAGGTAGCGGCCGTATGCTACGGCATTCGCTGTGTCCGGCTGCAGCACCGGCCGAGAGGGCAGGGGCGTGGGCTTCATCACTGTATGCGTCAGGGCTTTGAGCAGGAGCGAGGGTTCCTGCTCGTGGGTGGGCGTCGGGTTGGGCTGCACGAGCAGGTCATTGGAATGCAGGAAGGCAATGATGCTGTTCACATCCTCGTCCGACATATGCATGAAGCTGGGCATCAGGCGGTGCCGGCCATCGCGCCCTATGCTGGTACGCAGCATACCCACCAACTCAGCGTCGGTCCAGGTGCCAATGCCATGCACTTTATCCTGGGTGATGTTGGCCGAGTACACCTTGCCAAAAGCCGCGGGCATGTCGGTAAGCGGCTTGCCCGTCAGCTTGCCGGTGGTCGGGTTCAGGTGGCACTGGGCGCACATGACCGTTACCAGTTTTTGCCCCTGAGCCAGTCGGGCAGGGGTTGCCACCACGGCCGACACCTGAGGAGCCGGAACCGGGTAGCTGGGCACTCCCTGAATGCCGACGTAAGAAGCCAGGCCGGCCACGGCCAAGGCCGGAATGCCAAGCACAAAGCCGGCAATGCGGATGAATTTGTTCATTTTTTGCAGAAAAAGAGAAAGGGTAAGTGTAATTTATTTAGATAAAAGCCCCGCTTCCTCAGGAGAGGAGGCGGGGCTTTTGCCTGTTATGCGTTGCTACAGCTTCGCCGTGGCGCCATCCTCCGGGGTGGCGTTTTTGATTTTGGGCACCGTTTGCAGGTAGGCCCAGATGGCGTTGGCTTCTTCGTCGGTGATGCGCGAGTACTTGGGCATGGGGTAGTTGAGCGCGCCGTGGGGCGACATGCCAAAGCGGATGGCCTGGGCAAATTGCTCGGGCGTCCAGTCGCCGAGGCCGGTGTCAGGGTCCATGGTCAGGTTGCGCGTCACCACCGTCTGCTGCTCGTTGTTCAGCATGGGGTTGCCCCCGGCCAGGTAGCCTTCCGACTTTTCGGGCTCCAGGTTGTTGTTGGTTTTGAAGTTGGCCGAGTGGCAGTCGTAGCACTTGTAGCGGCCCACCACCAGGTAGCGCCCCAAAGCGGCGGCATCCGTAGCCTTGGGCTCCACGATGGCCGCCGTGGGCATGGGCGTGGGCTTCATCACCGTATTTACCAAGGCCTTGGCCAGGAAAGACGGCTCTTGGGCGTGGCTGGGCGTGGCGGTGGCTTTCACCCAGTTGTTGTCGGAGCGCAGGAATGACACGATGCTGGCCACGTCTTCGTCGGACATGTGCACGAAGCTGGGCATCACGATGCGGAAGCGGCCATCGGGGCCGATGCCGGTGCGCAGCAGCGTCACCACTTGCGCGTCCGTCCAGCTCCCGATGCCGTGGGTTTTGTCGTTGGTAATATTAGCCGAGTAAAGCTTACCAAATTCATGGGGCAGGTCGCGCAGAAACTGCCCGCTGAGCGTGCCGGTGCTGGTGTTGAGGTGGCAGTCGGCACAGACGGCGGCCACCAGCTTTTCGCCGTGGGCCACCCGCTCGGCCGTGGAGACCACACTAACGTTGCTCTGGGGTACCGGGTAGCTGGGAATACCGCTGATGCCCACGTAGGAAGCAAAGCCGGCCACGGCCAGAACAAAAACGCCCAGCACCAAGCCCAGAATGCGGAATATCTTCTTCATGTTTTGCAGAAAAAAAAGATGTAATTGGAATTGTAGGCGTAAATTAACGAATTGTCGTTGCCTCAATCCAAATTATTTTCTGCGAATAAGCATGTTCATTATTGTTGGCCGGCGCGGAAATGCGGTACTCGAAATGAAATATTTATGCTCGCTCGAATTCATGAGGGAATAACAACCATGTAGAGACGCAACATTTTGCGTCTCCGGGACTGCGCCGTCAGAACGTTCTGCTGGTATCGTTCTCGCGGGAGACGCAAGTATGCGTCTCTACAATTTCCGATCGTAGGCCACCAGGGCATTCGTTAAGAAGAATACCAGCGTAATGCCGTTGCGGCTACGGCGCCGGGCCTGGGCTGAACCTCAGCCGGGCTTTCCCGGTTGAAGGACGGGGAAACTACGTTCCCTCTCACCCCATACATGAAGCACGACACCATTCAGACTCTGGGCCAGCTCCGCGCCAGCGGCTACCGGCCCCGCACCGTGAAAGAAGAGCTGCGCGAAAACCTGATTCGCAAGCTGCGCCACAAAGAGGAAGTATTTCCTGGCATTTTCGGCTACGACGAGACGGTAATTCCCGACCTGCAGCGCGCCATCTTGGCCGGGCACCACATCAACCTGCTGGGTTTGCGCGGCCAGGCCAAAACCCGCATTGCCCGCCTGCTCATCAACCTGCTCGATGAGTACATTCCCGTAGTGGCTGGCTCCGAGCTCAACGACGACCCGCTGCAGCCGCTGTCGGTATTTGCCAAAAACCTGGTTGCCGAAAAAGGCGACGACACGCCCGTGGCCTGGCTGCACCGCGACGAGCGCTACACCGAGAAGCTGGCCACGCCCGACGTAAGCGTGGCCGACCTCATCGGCGACGCCGACCCCATAAAAGCGGCCACCCTCAAGCTGCCGTATTCGGATGAGCGGGTCATTCACTTCGGCCTGATTCCGCGGGCTCACCGCGGCATCTTCGTCATCAACGAGCTGCCCGATTTGCAGGCCCGCATTCAGGTGTCACTGTTCAACATTCTGCAGGAGGGCGACATCCAGATTCGCGGCTTCAAGGTGCGCCTGCCGCTCGATATCCAGTTTGTGTTCACCGCCAACCCCGAGGACTACACCAACCGCGGCTCCATCGTGACGCCGCTTAAGGACCGTATCGACGCGCAGATAATCACGCACTACCCCAAGTCCATTGAAATCGGCAAGCGCATCACCAAGCAGGAGGCGCGCATCAAGGAAGAGCAGCGCGGCCTCGTCACGGTGAACGAGATTGTGCACGACCTGGTGGAGCAGGTGGCCGTGGAAGCCCGCGGCTCCGAGTTCGTCGATGCCAAGTCGGGCGTGTCGGCCCGCCTCACCATCTCAGCCTTCGAGCAGGTGGTGGCCGGGGCCGAGCGCCGCGCCCTGATTAATGGCGAAAAGAGCACCTACGTGCGCGTGGGCGACTTCATCTCGGCCGTGCCCGCCATCACGGGCAAGGTGGAGTTGGTGTACGAAGGCGAGCAGGAGGGCGCCGGCATCGTGGCCGAAAAGCTCATGGGCAAAGCCATCCGCACGCTGTTTCTGCAGTACTTCCCCGACCCCGACAAAGCCAAGAAGCTCAAGGGCCGCCCCAACCCTTACAAGACGGTGCAGGAGTGGTTCGGCAACGGCCACACCGTGGACCTGCTGCACGACGCCGCCACGGCCGACTACCGCCAGGCCCTGGATACCGTGCCCGGCCTGCGCGACATCGTAACCGAGCTGCACCCTAAGGAAGACGCCGACACGACCTATTTCCTCATGGAATTCCTGCTGCACGGCCTGGCCGAGTACAGCCTGATTTCGCGCAACCGCCTCAGCGCCGGCGCCCAGTTCAAGGATTTGCTGGCCTCCATGTTCACCATGCCCAGCTTCGGCGAAGACGACGAGGATGAGGACGAAGACGAGAAGCCGCGCCGCCGGCGGTAAGCAGTAAAAGTTGGTAATTCGGTGATTAGAGCAGAGCCTGCTGTGTCTTCGTGCAGGTAACTGCCCTGGACTAATGAACTGCCCGATTAAACAACAGGCCCCGTGCATCAACTGATACACGGGGCCTGTTGCGTTGGTATAATGGCACTGGTTAAAATGCACCCAGTGTTATGGAGCTTACTGAGGTTGTAGAGCCATTAGTCTGTGTCAAACGTAACATCATCGTATTTTCAGACAAAGCGACCAAGTCGTAAACCTCAGTGTCAAGGGTTAACTTGGTTTCCGATGATGTAAGGTCCCAGTGGCTGCTTATCTGCTGGGGAGCCGTAGTGCTGCACTTAGTTAAACCTTCATCCTGTACCCAAATACCGTCCTTGTTAAAGGTTTGGAAATTGTCTTTGGCGCACGACGCCGACTGTGCATAAATGTCGCGACTTGTGGTAGGGTTGGTGCCAGTAGTGGTTTCTAAGGTATATGCGGTAATCTTCCAGGGATGGGCCGTAAGCAGGTCGGTTTTAGTCTTGGTATCGTCTTTTTTGCAGCTGGAGATGAGGCCAAGGGCGGCCACGCATCCTAAAAGGGTGAACATGTGCTTCATAAGAGCAGAGAAAAAATGATGGTTGGGGGGGTAATAAAGAAAGGGTTTAAATCAGGACGTAGACAGGGAAGGTAACTCAATACCAGACGTCAAAATTAAATACAGGCCGGCTTATCAGTCAAGCTCATCTGATGCTTTATGTAGTTGCACTTAGCCTTCAAAGCCTTCCAAGCCGCTAAGCACCTGCGCGGTGGCTTCCAGCTCTTTGGTAGCATGGCGGCGGCTGTATCGCATTAGAACCAAGGCAGTGAAGGCCGTAAGTCCCAGTACCAGTCCCAGCTGCATGCCTGGCTCCGCCTGGTAGATATTCCAAAAGAACATGGCCAGGCCGGCATTAAGCAGCACGATATAGCCCTGGTAAAAACGCAGGCCGTAGCGCTGCTGCCATTGGTAGTAGCTGCGCAGCCGGGCCAGGTAGGCGGGAGGTGCGTCCTGGGCTGGCAGTGTGTAGAACAGCCGCAGCGCCCGCAGCTGCCGCCAGATGCTGCTGAGCACGGCCAGCCCGGCCAGCAGCAGTCCAACTATGGCGAGGGTGCTCAGGTGTTGAGTGAGGCACACCCACAGCATGGCGGGCGGAGCCAGCAGCAGGGCGGCCAGGGTGGTGGCCTGTTGCCGCAGCACCCGGCGGCGGCGGCCGGCCAGCTGGGCGCGCAGCTCACGGCTGCTGGGGGCTTCGGGAGCCGGGGCGGCCTGCCAGAGTCGGCGCAGCTCGTCGTCGAAATCAGAGGAATTGGTATCAGGATTCATGGTTGGGAATAGCACTTATAGTTCGTCGTCTTCTTCGGGCAGCTGCTGGAGCAGCTGGGCCAGGCGCTGGCGGATGCGGTGCAGGCGTACGCGGATGTTGCCTTCGGTCTGGTCGCAGATTTCGGCGATGCGGGCGTAGGGCTGCTCGTCCAGCACCAGCATCATCAGCAGGCGGTCGGCTTCTGGCAGGCGGGCCAGGGCGCGGTGCAGGCGGGCCAGCTGGGCCGTGGCCGGGTCAGGCGGCGGGGCGGGCAGCTCCGGCAGCTCGGTGCCGGCGGCCTCGGGGCGGCGCTTGGCCTGTCGCACCCACTGCAGGCAGGTGTTCACGCAGATGCGGTAAAGCCAGGTGCTGAGCGCAGCTTCCTGCCGAAATTTGCTCAGGTTCAGCCACACCCGCAGAAATACTTCCTGCAGCAGGTCGTTGGCTGTGTCGGCATCGCCGCCGCAGTAGCCCAGGCACAGGCGCTGTACCCGGCGGTGGTGGCTGCGGTAGAGCTCATCAAACAGCGCGATTTCGGCAGCTGACATGCAAGAGGGAAAGGAGGTAAAGAAGTAAATATGGGCCAGCAGCTGGGATGAAGCAGCTGCTGGCCCTGGCAACTTACTTGCCGGCAGGGTGTGCCGCCAGGTATTGCTCGATGTTGGCCACCGTCCAGTCCGGCGCGTCGAGCATCATGAACTCGCGGGCCGTGTCGTGCAGCCGCACCTCGGCCCCGGCGCCGGCCCCAGCCAGCTGGCGCTCAAACATGGGCTTTACTTTCTCGGCCGTCAGGTCGGGCCGCACGGCCTTGCCAGCAGCGTAGATGCCGAGCAGCAGCACCGGCACGCGCAGGCGGGGCAGGGCGGGGCGCAGGTCGGTGGTCATGCTCTCGTACACGATGTTGGCCCAGGTGCTGCGGTCGGCCTGGCCGGCCCAGTCCAGCACGCGCCGCTGCTGCAGGGTGTCGGTCACCCAGGTGTTGATGTACATGCGCTGCTGCTTGAGAAAGGTGGCCTGGGGCATCTGCGTCATCATAGTCAGCAGTTTGTCGCGGGCCGGCAGCTTCAGCGAGTCGGGCGTCAGGCGCGGGTTCTGCACGGCAAAAGGGGCGGGCAGGGCTTCGAGCAGCACCAAGCCGCCAAACAGCTCCGGAAAGTCGGTAGCGGCCCGCATGGCCATCATGCCGCCCGTCTGGTGGGCCACCAGCACCGGCTTATGCAGCTTGTTGGCTTTCACGTAGTCGGCAATGGCGCGGGCGTAGGCACTGTAGTACGAGTCGGTGGCGGCCAGCGCCAGCGGAGCAGCTCCGCCCGTGCCGGCCAGCGTAAACACGTGGCACTGGTTGCTGCGGCCCAGCGTGGCGGCGGTTTCGCGCCATAGCTCGCCGGGCGCCACGTAGCCGGGGATGAAGAGCAGGGGGCGGCCCCCTTTTTTACCAACCACCTCCACCCGCAGCGCGGCAGGGGTGGCAGCCGAAGCTACCGGGGCGGCAAACAGCAGGGCGAACAGGCAGGCGAGGGAAAGCAGGAAGGTTTTCATAATTCAGAAAGGCTTGTTGGTTTGTTTGTCCTTCTGATGCCGGCCTTTTTCGTTTGTTACAGGTGGGAATAAAAATTTTTAAAAAAAGTCTGTTACATGGTGGTGCAGCGAATTGCCCAACGGTCTTCGGGATACCACTAACTGCTGAACGACAATGCCTTTGCACTTGGTGGTGCCATAACTCAAAGTCGTGGCACCACACCACCACCGGGTAGTGCCTTTTCCGGCTACAAAAAAACTCCCCTGCCGGCCTTTAGGGCAGACAGGGGAGCCAAAAATCTCAGCCAAACTTATTCTACTACCAGCTGCTGCAGAGAGAACTGCCCACCAGCCTGTAGGCGCAAAGTATAGAGGCCCGGGGTCAGGCCGCGCAGGTCGAGCGCGGCGCTGCCATCTAGCAATGCCGGACTTGCCTGGCGGACGCATTGGCCCAGCGAATTGTAAAACGCTACTTGCACTGAGCCCACCGCCGGTAGCTGCAGTCTCACCTCACCCGAAGCTGGGTTCGGGAACAGCTGCACGGGCAATACGCTGGTACTGGCGCGGGTAGCCGCAGCCAGCAGGAAGGGGCGGGAGCTGGTAGCTTGCCCGGCGGGTGTCAGCACTGTAATCAGGCCCGCAGGGGTAGGGAATGGCATAATGAATGTGATGGTCGTAGAATTGACGACCGTGAAGCCCGTGATGGACACGCCGCCCACCAGCACCGCCGTGGCCCCGGTGAAGTTGGTGCCCGTCAGGGTGACCAGCGAGCCCGCGCCGCCCGCGCTGGGGCTGAAATTGGTAAAGCTGGGGGCCGCCGGTAGGGCCGCATTCAGGCGCACGCCGATGTATGGCCCCAAATTATCCCCGTGCAGGTCGACGACAGCCATGTCGAGGGTACCGTCGTTGTTGACGTCGCCGGTGGTGATTTCCCCACCCGGCTGCGACAGGGTAGGGCCAGCAGTGAAGGCGCCGGTGCCACCGTTTTGCCACACCCGCACGGTTTTAACCAACGCGCCAGCCGAGGAGAGCGTCCATTGCGCAATTAAGACGTCGAGGTCGCCGTCGCCGTCAATGTCGGCAGCATGGAAACCTTTAAGGCCTTCGGCCGGGAAACTTGCCAAAGCCGTCGTGGCAAAACCTCCCTGGCCATTGCCGGCATGCAGCACGAGGGTATTGGCCGGGCCCGCGCACACCAGGTCGGGGTTGCCATCGCCGGTTAGCTCAGCCACCCCTATAATGGCTGTTGCCGGCGCACTGGCCAGGGTGGCCTGTGTAAAGCCTCCCAGCCCAGTGCCCAGGTAGGTTTCGACGCGGCTCGACACTGGGTTGAAATAGGGAAAATCTAACCGTCCGTCGCCGTTTAGGTCGACCAGGCTAAGGACAGGCGAGGCTGGTCCCCCGGTCCAGGGAAGCACCATATCGGGTAGAGACGTGAAATTGCCTTGCCCATCGCCGAGCCGCACCAGCAGGGAAAATCCTGTCTGCACATACGCCAGTGCCACCAGGTCAGGGTGCCCGTCCGCGTTTAAGTCGCCTACCTGAGGCGAAGTAGTCAGGCCACCGCCGGGCATGAAGGGGCGCGAGGTGAAGTTGCCCTGGCCATTGCCCAGCGATACTTCCATGCCATATACACCGCGGTAGCCTGAGACCAGCATATCGAGGTTGCCATCGTGGTTAAAGTCGGCCATCACCAGCTGCCGGGGCTCAATGCCTGCTACCGCCGTGGTGAGTGCCCCAAATCCTCCCTGGCCGTCACCCAGCTGCAAGCGGACGCCAGTAGGAAACGATTGTCCATCGGAAAAAAGCAGGTCCAGACGGCCGTCATTGTTGACATCGGCCAAGGTAGGAGCATACACGCCACTGCTCTGGTTTGTATAAAAGCGCTGTTCGGTGCCGAAAGTGCCAGTGGCTGGCCCCGCTGCGGCGGCAAACTGCACCACCTGCCCGCTTGCCAGGGGCTGGCTGCCGGCCCCGCTGCTGTGCACCGTAGCGGGCACCGTAAGGCTGACTTTTTCCCCGGGGGCAAATACCTGCTGCGGGCGGAAGGTCAGGGTGCTGGTGCCGTCCCCGCCGGCCGTGCCGCTGCGGTAACCGCGCCATTGGCTGCTTTGTAGCTGCAGGTCAGCGGCCCCTGCTACCGGCCCGGAAAACGTCAGGTTGATGGGGCCCAGGCGCGGGGCGCTGACGGTATTGCGGCTAGGCTGAGACGAAACCAGGGTTGGGGCCTGAGCCCTTGAGGCAAGGGGCAGCAGGGCCAGTAGCAGTATGGGTGTCTTCATGGGTTTTGGGAAAGTATAAAGTTGTTCGCTAAAGTATTCTACAAGTGACCTCCGCATTTACTCAGAGCGCACAATTAAAGTAAGTGAAGGCAGCCGGCGCCCAGGCTGCTTATACCGGACCCAGCCAGCGCAGCACCGGGTAGCGGTTGTGGCCGGCTTCGTGGTAGGGTGAGTGCTGGTGTACCCATTCCAGCTGGGCCTGGCCATCTTTGGCAAATGCCGGGTCAGATTTTTTCTTTTCTTCCAGCTGCTGGCGCAGCGCAGGCTGCTGACGCAGCACTTCCGCCGCCAGGTCCTCGAATACGTAGTCGGAAAAATGCTCTTTCTGCTGCAGAATGCTGTCGAAAAAGCCCCAGGCGAAAAAGGAGTCGGGGCTTTGGGGCTCCAGGGCTTCCACGAGGTAGCGGCAGGCGGGGCCCTGCTCGGCCAGCACGGCCAGGAAATCGCCGGGCTGGGCAGTTCCGGCTTGCTGGTTTCTGGTTTCCAGTTGGACTGCCGAGTGTAGGTAATGCCCTTCGAATGGACGCGGGGCCGTTTTGAAATCCTTGATGTAGTAGGTTTCGGCCGGGCCGCTCAGAGGCTTTTCCACGCGGCGCAGCTTCACGCCGTTGCGCTGCAGGTTCTCAATCACCTCGCCCCAGGCCTGGGGGATGAGGTAGGCTACCGGGGCCGCCAGCTGCACCACGGGCCGGTAGGTGTTGAAGTACTTGACGGGCCGCGTAAACGGCTTGCTGCGGTCGTAGTACAGGCGGGGCAGGCCGCTCACTTCGCTGGGCTTGTGCCCGGCCTCGTAGCCGCGGAACTGAATAATCTCGTGCTGGCTTTCATCGAGCTGCCAGCCCAGCGGGAAAGTGGTTTGCTGGCTCAGCTCCTGGTCGGCGGCGGTGCGGGCGGCCAGCAGCTGCGGCGTTTGCTGGCGCACGGTTTCCAGCACGGTCAGCAGGAAGTCGTAGGTGGAGTGCACCCGCGGTGGGTAGGGCTTCAGCATGTGCGTTTCAGGCATGAAGCCGATGCTGTTGAACAAGGCCGCGTAGCCAGTGGAGTAGCGCGCCAGGTCGGGGAAGTTCACGATGCCGCTTTCCGGCGTCTCGCCAATGGGGTCGACGTAGGGCGTCATGGGCCACTTTTTCTGGTCCATTCCCTGGTACAGGGCCGGCAGCAGGTTTTGCTGCAGGTAGCGGCCCAGGACCGGCGCCAGCTTGTTGTGCTGGGTCGGAATCAGCGTCATGGTGTACTGGTAGTCGGCCCCGTTCGAGGTGTGCGTTTCCACAAATACCTCGGGCCGCCACTTCTGAAACAGGGCGGCGAAAGTGCGGGCGTTACGGGCATCCTGCTTCACGTAGTCGCGGTTCAGGTCGAGGTGGCGGGCATTGCCGCGGAAGCCGTACTCTACGGGCCCGTTCTGGTTCACGCGGGTAGTGGCGTTGCGGTTCAGCATGCCGTCCACGTTGTACACCGGCACAATGACGATGGTGAGGCTCTCGAGCAGGGGGCGCAGCTTTTTCTGCTGTAGCAGGTCGCGGGCCAGCATCATGCTGGCGTCGATGCCCTCGGGCTCGCCGGGGTGAATGCCGTTTTGAATAAATACCACCGGCCGCCGTGCGGGCGTGGCCGCGGGCTGGGCACTCAGCACCACTTCGTGAATGGGCTGGCCGCAGTCGGTGGGGCCGGCTTCGCGCAGGCTCATTTCGGCCGGGTAGGCGGCGGCCAGCTTCTGGTAATACGCCACGCACTCGGCGTAGGTAGCGGTGGTGTTGCCGTTGCCGGCTTCAAAGGGGGTGCGCCAGGCGGGCGCCGGGGCCGCATCGGCAGGAGGAGAGGAGGCAGTCATGAGCAAAGCGGTAAGGAGCGTTAGCATGGGCGCAAAGGAACGAAGCCCGCGCCATGCCAACCCCTAACGCAGCCGGCTGCCAAACAGCCGCTCGTCGAGGCTGTAGTGCCCCGGCCCGGCCAGCAGCAGCCCCAGAAACACAGAGGCCGACTCCAGCGCGTGGGAGTAGCCATTGAAGTCGTCGCCGTTGGTCAGGTGCATTACTGTGGCCATTATCATGGTAATCAGCAGCCCCAGGCAAGCGACTCGAAAAAACAAGCCCAGCGCCAGCAACAGCCCACCGCCAAACTCAGCCAGGGCGGCCATAAAACCCCAGAAAGTAGGAGCAAAGCCCAGCCCAACCTTACCCATCACCCCGCCCAGGCCGGTCCACATTTCCGGCCCGCCCAGCAGCTTGGGGTAGCCGTGCAGCATAAACATGACGCCCAGGCCAACCCGCACAATCAGTAGGCCCAGGTGATGAAAGCGGTAGTAGTTTGAAAACATAAAGGCAGTGAGCAGTTAACAGTGAGCAATGAACAATGAGGCGGTAAAACCAGTACGTTCAATTCGGAACAAGGTAGCGCTTTCAAATAGGCTTTTCGCGCCTGACAAGGACAGGTCGGACTACCTTTGGCTGCCCAATGCCGGCCCGAAAACTGTTAATTGCTCATTGCTAACTGTTCACTGAAATATGTCCCGTCCGCTGATTCTGGTTTCCAACGACGATGGTATTACCGCCCCCGGCATTGCCAATCTGGTGCGTATCGTGCGCGGCCTGGGCGCCGAAGTAGTGGTGGTAGCGCCTGATTCGCCGCAGTCGGGCATGGGCCACGCCATCACCATCGGCCAGCCCCTGCGCCTGGACAAAAACCCAGTTTTTGGACCTGATGTCGAAGCCTATCAGTGCTCGGGCACGCCGGCCGACTGCGTCAAAATCGCCAAGCACCACATTCTCAAGGACCGCAACCCCGACCTGGTGGTGTCGGGCATAAACCACGGCTCCAACGCCTCGGTGAATGTGCTGTACTCGGGCACCATGTCGGCTGCCATTGAAGCGGCCATTGAAGGTTTGCCGGCCGTGGGTTTTTCCCTGTGTGAGTACGGGCACGATGCCGACTTCTCCCACGTCGATGAGTGGGTGACGCAGGTGTGCCGGCACGCGCTGGAGCACGGCATCCCGGCCGGTACGGCGCTGAATGTCAACATCCCCAAAAACTCCGACCAGCCCATTGCCGGCCTGCGCCTCTGCCGCCAGGCCCGTGCCAAGTGGGCCGAGGAGTTTGACGAGCGCCACGACCCCTACCGCCGGCCCTACTACTGGCTGCGCGGCTCCTTTCTGAACCTCGACAGCGGCACCGACACCGACGAGTGGGCCCTGGCCCAAAACTACGTGTCGGTGGTGCCCTGCCAGTTCGACCTCACCGCCTACCGTGGGCTGGAAATGATGGTCCAGGCCTGGCAGCTGCCCCTGCCCGAAGCGCAGGCGACGGCCACCCCGCCCCAGCCCCTGTCCGGTGAAGACTACGGCCCCGCCAACCCTTAATTCCATTTCTATGGGTTTCCCCTTTCGCGTTCGAATGACCTTTTTGCCGCTTTTCGGCATCGCTCTGAGCCTATTGTTGGCCGTGGCTCCGGCCGCCCAAACCAAGCCCCCGGTAACGACCATTTACCTGGTGCGCCACGCCGAAAAAGACCTTACGCCCAACCTGGCCGACCCGCCCCTGACGCCTGCTGGGGAAGCGCGGGCCCTGGCCTTGCGCCAAAAAATGCTGAGCCGCCACCCCACGGCCTTGCTCACCACCGATACCAAGCGCACCCGCGCCACCCTGGCCCCGTTGGCCGAAGCCACAAAGCTTACGCCGCAGGTGTACGACGCCAAGCAGCCCGCCGCCCTGGCCGAGCGCATTCGCCGCGAGTATAGCGGGCAAGTGGTGGTAGTGGTGGGCCATTCCAATACGCTGCTGCCGCTCATATCCGCCCTGGGCGCCACGGCTCCGATGGCTGAAATCAAAGACGACGAGTTTAGCTACTTGTTTGAAGTGCGCCAGCCGCTGAATGGCCCGGCCAGGCTAAAGGTCCTGAAGTACGGGGCGCGGTAGAATAGGGGCGCCGCGCACCCTGCAAGGGCGCCGGGCCGTACTTTCGCCCAGCCGGGCAGCGCTTGCCCGCTGGTCTAGGTTATTCGTGCATGAACTTTATCTGGAAAACGACAATCTGCGGGGCGCTGTTGCTGGGCGGCTACCACGCCCCCGCCCAAACCAAGCCCGGCCGGGTGCCACGCTCCGAGCGCCTCGCCTCGGTACCCTACGAAGGCCCGCGGGTCAACAAAGTCGACTCGCTGCTCATTCGCAAGCTGTTTGACGAAGCCCTGCTGCGCGGGCAGAGCTACGAAAACCTGCGCTACCTCACCGGCACCATCGGGGCGCGGCTCTCGGGCTCGCCCCAGGCCCAGCAAGCCGTGGAGTGGGGCCGCCTGACCATGGAAAAGGCCGGCTTCGACAAGGTCTACCTGCAGGAGGTGATGGTGCCCCACTGGGTGCGCGGCCCCAAGGAAAAAGGCGAGATAATCGGCGACAAAGGCAAGCACATCGAAGTAGCGGTGTGCGCGCTGGGCAGCTCCATTGGCACCAATGGCAAGCTGAAAGCCGGCGTGGTGGAAGTAAAAAGCTTCGACGAACTGGCCAAGCTGCCCGACGACAAGGTAAAAGGCCGCTTCGTTTTCTTCAACCGGCCTTTCGACGACCGGCTCATCGAGCCCGGCCAGGCCTACGGCGGGGCCGTGGACCAGCGCGGGCGGGGTGCCATTGAAGCCGCCAAGCGCGGCGCCGTGGGTGCCCTGGTGCGCTCCATGACCAGCGCCCGCGACGACAACCCCCACACCGGCAACATGCGCTATGACGAGGCTGTGCCCAAAATTCCCGCCGCCGCCCTTAGCACGCTGGCGGCCGACAAGCTCAGCCTGCTGCTCAACGCCGACCCCGGCCTGGAGTTCGAGCTGGAAATGGACTGCAAAACCCTGCCCGACGAGAAAAGCTACAACGTGGTGGGCGAAATCCGCGGCTCGAAGTATCCTAACGAGGTAGTCACCGTGGGCGGCCACCTCGACTCCTGGGACCTGGCCCAGGGCGCGCACGACGACGGCACCGGCTGCGTGCAAAGCATTGAGGCGCTGCGCCTGCTCAAGGCTGCCGGCTACAAGCCCGAGCGCACCATCCGGGCCGTGCTTTTCATGAACGAGGAAAACGGCGTGCGCGGAGGGACCAAATACGCCGAGCTGGCCCAACAGGCCAAGGAAACGCACGTGGCGGCCATCGAGAGCGACGGCGGCGGCTTCACGCCCCGCGGCTTTGCCGTGGAAGGCAGCCCGGCCGTGGTGAAGCAGCTTCAGGCCTGGGCCCCGCTGTTCCGGCCCTACCACGCCGCCGACATCAGCGCCGGCCACGCCGGCACCGACATCGAGCCCCTGCAGAAAGCCGTGGGCCCCAAGGCCCTGATTGGCTACGACTGCGATTCCCAGCGTTACTTCGACCTGCACCACTCGGCCCTCGACACCTTCAGCCAGGTCCACCGCCGTGAGCTGGAGCTGGGCGGGGCCAGCATGGCAGCCTTGGTGTACCTGCTTAGCAAGTATGGCCTTTAAGAGGGAGGAACCGGCCCCTGCCGTTGGCTTAAGCGGGATTTTTGCCGGACCGGCCAGTGCGTTTGCATTGTGAGAGGTAATGAATAAGCAGCGTTTATTTAAAAAAGCTGGTTCAGGCTTACTGGCTGCGCTGGCAGGACTGCTGCTGAGCGGCCTGCCAGCGCAGGCATCGGCACCTTCGCGACTGGCAACTGCCCGCTATTGGGTAAAGCTGCGCGATAAAAACGGAGTCAGCTTCAACCCTAAGAAGTATTTCACTCCCCAGGCCCGGGCCCGGCGGCAGCGGCAGCACCTGCCCGCCTACGAAGCCAGCGACCTGCCGGTGCGGGCTGATTACCTGCGGCAGATTCAGGTTCAGGTTGAAACAGTGACGCTGGTTAGCCGCTGGTTTAACGCCGTGGCGTGCCGGGCCACTGCAGCTCAGGCGGAGGCTCTGCGGCAGCTGCCGGGCGTGCAAAGCGTGGAGCTCTGGGCCTATAGAGAAAGCACTGTCGCGCCCGTAGCCAGCCGGCTGCTTGACCGTCCGGCACAGCGGCCAGGGCCGCTTTCAGCCAACGACTACCTACTGGCCCGCCGCCAAACCGCTCACCTCGACGAGCCGGTTTTGCGTCGGGCCCGGCTTGACGGCCGTGGGCTGCGCATTGCCATTTTCGACGTCGGTTTTAGCGGCCTGCCCGAGCACCCCGGCCTGCGGCAATTGGTAGACGGCCGCCGGATTGTGGCCACCTACGACTTCCTGCGGCACCGCCCTGATGTATTTCAGGGCGGCAGCCACGGCCTGGAAGTTATTGGCTGCCTGGCCGGCCGCCTGCCCGCCGGGCCGGGCGGTGAGGTCGGCCTGGCGCTGGGCCTGGCCTCCGGCGCCGAGTTTCTGCTGGCCCGCACCGAGCAGCTGCACCGCGAGCGGTACGCCGAGGAAGAAGCCTGGTTGGCGGCGGCCGAGTGGGCCGACCGCCAGGGCGCCGACATCATCAATTCCTCGCTGGCTTACACCGAGCAACGCTACTTCCCCGAGCACATGAATGGCCGCTGCAGCCTCATTGCCCGGGCCGCCAACCTGGCCGCCCGCAAAGGCATGCTGGTGGTGAGCGCCGCCGGCAACGACGGCGACACCGACTGGGTACGCATCGGCACCCCGGCCGACGCAGACTCGGTACTGGCCGTGGGCGGCCTGGAGCCCGAAACCGGCCTGCACTGTCTGTTTAGCTCCTATGGCCCCACGGCCGACCGTCGCCCCAAGCCCAACGTGGCCGCCTTCGGCATTGTCATCACCACCACGCCCCGCGGCTACGAGCGGCTCGAAGGCACGTCCTTTTCCTCGCCGCTGGTGGCGGGCTTTGCCGCCTGCGTGTGGCAGCAGCACCGCGAGTGGACGGCCATGCAGCTGTTTGAGCACCTGCAGCAGTCGGCCGAGCTGTACCCGTACTTCGACTACGCCCACGGCTACGGCCGGCCCCGGGCGGCGCACTTTCTGAGTTCGCCACCAACGGCTGTGCTGGCTTCTCCGACGTTCGACTTTGTGGTGCACGACAGCCTCGTGGCAGTAGTTATCCGGCCCGACGCGGCTGTGCAGCCGGCCCGGCGCCTGCCCCTCATGGCCGAGCAGCCGGACGAAGTAACTGTGGCGCAAGGCACACCGGCTCAACCCGGCACCGCTGGCAGTGAGCTGGCTTCACCTCAGCCAGTAGGGCAGGAGCAGCCCCGCTCCGAGCCGGTACCGCTGCTGCCCGACCCGGACTACCCGGCTTATCTGTTCTGGAGCCAGGCCGACCGCAACGGAGTGCTGCGCCGCTACGAAACCCGGGCCGTCGTGCAGCGCCTGGTAGTGCAGGTCCCCCGCCGCCTGCTGCAGCCAGGTGATGTGCTGCGGGTACATTACAAAGGATATACCGGTACGTATTCGGAATGATGGCTGCAACCTTACCTTTTACAATTAGGCTGGGGAGCCGACCAGCCCGCTTGCTGCGCGTTATGGCCATCCTTGTCGGTTGCCTGAGCGCAATGTCCGCAAAAGCCCAGCAGGTGCTGGTGCAAGCTAACGTGGCCGAAGACACTGTAAAAGCCGTGTTTGGCCCCAACCGGCGCTATTTCGGGCATCTATACCTGGGCTATGGGTTGGTGGCCGGCCCCAGCGGGGGCGCCGGCTCGCCGCTGCGCCACGGCTTTTCCTCGGCCGAGTTGCAGATTGGTGGCCGGCTGAAGCGGCGCGTCACCCAGACCCTGGCCGTGAACGTGGACTTGCGCTATGCCTTCTTGAACTACGCCCTGGCTCAGGAAACGGGCAAGACATTACCCTCGGCGGCCCTGCACCGCAGCGAAAGCCTAAGCCAGCACCAGCTGCAGGGCGAGTTGAGTCTGCGCCTCAATGCCGGGCGGCGCGGCAACACCGTGGGCCGCTACCTCGACCTGCTGGCCTGGGGTGGCTGGGTACTGGGCGCGGCCCACACCACCGAAGACGAGCCCGCGCCTGGGGTTTCTTCCGTCGAGACCACCGAGCGGGGCCTTCCTTATCTGCGCAACTGGGTGGGCGGCGTGGGTGGCCGGTTGGGTTCCGACCGCTATGCGCTGGTGGCCCGCTACCGCTTGTCGTCGGCCTTCACACCTGCCTACGCTGCATTTGACGAGCTGCCCCGTTGGCTGATTGGGGTGGAACTGGGCTGGTTTTAAATCCAGTTTATTCTGCGATAAAACCTATTGATGGGCCTTTGCCGTACAAAGCCCAGTGCCGGGCCTGCAAGAGGCTGCCGGCTTTTTTTAAACTTGTTTTTCGCGCCGGGCACCTGGCTGTTCCGGCTTTAAATCCTATGAAATCCTCATCCTTACTTTTCCTGACGGCTGCGCTTACTCTTCAGCTCAGCGCCTGCGTAACCACCGACCGCGAGGCCGGTGCTTCCACCAAAGACCCCCGCACCTCTTACGTGCCCCCGGCGCCTAATGAGCGCGCCCGCCTCACCAGCAACTCGGTGCTGAACACCGTGCGTACCACCCACGCTTTTTCCGACCCCAAGTCGCCCGACAACTTCGTCCTGCAGCTGCGCGGCACCCGCGTGCTGAATGCCCGCGCCCACCTCATCGTGACCAACAGCGCCGGCGACACCCTGCGCCATGAGGTGCTGCCCGCTCATGCATTGCTTAATGAGAAGGTGCTGGCCGACCCGGCCGCGGCCACGGTGCGCGACAAAGAAATTGCCATTCTGCGTAGCATGAACAACTTCTTTGCGGCCAACAACTTCGTGCAGCCCGCCGTGCCCGCTTCCGCCGAGCAACCCGCCGAAGTAGACACCAAAACCTGGCAGGCTCTGCGCGAAGACCCCGCCACCGTTGCTTTCGACTACACCGGTGCCGGTGGGGCAGAGCGCCGCCTGGCTTACGCCCGCAAGCTGGGCAAAGCCGTGGTGATAAGCCAGTAGTGCGTGGCCCGCAGCTAGCCGGTAGGCCTTGAGAAATGTCTTCATTTTGGGTTTCCGCAAGCCGGGCCGCTGCTGTACTTTTGCGCTGCATTTACAAACCCTTCGCGTATGAAATTTCTTGGTGCTTTCGTTGGCGTACTCATTGTTGCATTACTGTTGATACGCTTGATTCCTGAGGCGCCCAGCCACCCGGCTGGCCCAATGCATCACATGCACCATGATGCGCAAGCGCCGGCCACTGACGCTACGGAAGAGGAAGAAGAGCACGAGCACGAAGGTGCCAGCACTGTGCCGGCCGCCGCACCCGGCCAGACCTATGGCGCGGCAGTAACGCCCGACGGTGCCGTACCCATGAGCGGCCTGGCCGCCGTGCTCGGCAGCAAAGACTCGGTGCAGGTGAAGCTGGTAGGCGAAGCCGCCGAGGTGTGCCAGGCCAAAGGCTGCTGGATGACCCTGCCCACGGCCGACGGCAAGCAGATGCGCGTGCGCTTCAAAGACTACGCTTTCTTCGTGCCCAAAGACCTGGGCGGGCACACGGTAGTGGTGAGTGGCTGGGCGCACCGCGAGAAAACCTCCGTGGCCGACCAGCAGCACTACCTGCGCGATGCCGGCAAATCGGAGCAGGAAATTGCTGCCATCACCGAGCCCAAAGAAGAGCTGAACTTCCTGGCCGACGGCGTGTTGGTACAGAAATAAGCTTTGTTAAAACCGTGTAAAAGAGGCTGCCCGCCGGGCAGCCTCTTTTTTTAGGCACCCCGCGGGTACCTTTTTTCGTTCCGAATTTATTCTGCTCCCAGGCTTTACCCCCATGGCCGACCAAACCGCTGCCCAAGCTCGCATCCAGGCGCTTACCGAGCGTCTGCACCACCTGAATTATCAGTACTATCAGCGCGACATCTCCGAGGTCAGCGACCAGGAGTTTGACCAGATGCTGGCCGAGCTGGCCGGGCTGGAAAAGCAGTATCCCGAGTTTGCCCAGCCCAACTCGCCCACCCAGCGCGTGGGCGGCACCATCACCAAGCAGTTTCCCACGGCCCTGCACAAGTACCCGATGCTGAGCCTGGGCAACACCTACTCCGAAGATGACCTGCGCGAGTTCGACGAGCGGGTGCAGCGCGGCCTGGAAGGTGCACCCTACACTTATGTGTGCGAGTTGAAGTTCGACGGCGTGGCCATGAGCCTGAGCTACGAGCACGGCCAGCTGATGCAGGGCGTGACGCGCGGTGACGGCACCCGCGGCGACGTGGTGACGGCCAACGTGCGTACCATTCGCACGCTGCCCCTGCACCTGCGGCCGGCGCCGGGCATGCCTCAGGACTTTGAAGTGCGCGGCGAGGTCTTCATGCCCCTGCCGGTATTCGACGAGCTGAATGCCGAGCGGGAGCAAAACGGTGAAGCTTTGCTGGCTAACCCGCGCAACGCCGCCAGCGGCACGCTCAAGCTGCAGGATTCGGCTCAGGTGGCGGCCCGCAAGCTGCGCTTCTACGCCTATGCGCTGCTCACTCCGCAGCGTCACTTCCCCAGCCACAGCGCCGCCCTGGAAGCTCTGGCCGAGTACGGCCTGCCGGTGTCGGATACCTGGCGCCGCTGCCAGTCGCTGGATGAGGTGCTGGCCTTTATCCACGAATGGGAAAAGAAGCGCTTCACCCTGCCCGTGGCCACCGATGGCATAGTTATCAAAGTCGATAACCTGCGCCAGCAGGAGCAGCTCGGCTTCACGGCCAAAAGCCCGCGCTGGGCCATTGCCTACAAATACCCCGCCGAGGCTGCCCGCACCCGCCTCAACAGCGTAGAGTACAACGTGGGCCGCACCGGGGCCGTCACACCCGTGGCCATGCTCACGCCCGTGCCCCTAGCCGGCACCGTGGTGAAGCGCGCCACCCTGCACAACGCCAACCAGATTGAAGCCCTCGACCTGCGCCTGGGCGACCTGGTATTTGTAGAGAAAGGCGGCGAAATCATTCCCAAAATTACGGGCGTCGACCTGGCCGAGCGTCCGGCCTCGGCCGTACCCATTCGCTACCCCAGCGAGTGCCCGGCCTGCGGCACGCCGCTGGTACGCCCCGCCGGCGAAGCTCATTACCGCTGCCCCAACGAGCGCGCCTGCCCACCCCAACTCAAGGCCCGGCTCGAGCATTACGTCTCGCGCAAGGCCCTCAACATCGACGGGCTGGGTGCCGAAACCGTGGGACGCTTTTTCGACCTCGGCCTGGTGCGCACACCGGCCGATATCTACGACCTGCCCGCCCGCCGGGCCGAGCTGGTGACGCTGGAGCGCCTGGGCGAAAAGTCCATCGACAACCTCATCAAAGGCATTGAGGCCAGCAAACAGGTGCCCTTCGACCGGGTGCTGTTTGGCTTGGGCATTCGCTACGTGGGCGAAACCGTGGCGCAGAAGCTGGCCGCCCACTACCGCACCATTGAGGCCATGCAGGCCGCTACGGCTGCGGAAATGGCCGCCGTGCCCGAAGTAGGCGGCGTGATTGCCGAAGCCGCCGCGCACTGGTTCCAGCAGCCCGAAAACCAGGAGCTTATTACGCGCTTGCGGGCAGCGGGCGTGCAGCTGGCCCTCATGGGCGAAGCACCCCAGGCGGTGAGCGACCGGCTGGTGGGGCTGACGTTCGTACTCTCGGGCGTATTCGAGCAGCACAGCCGCGAAGAGCTGCAGCAGCTCATTGTAGCCCACGGCGGTAAAATCACCGGTTCTATCAGTAAAAAGCTGAGCTACCTGGTGGCCGGCGAAAACATGGGACCCGCCAAGCGCGAGAAAGCACTTTCACTCAAAGTGCCGATTATATCGGAAGGGGAGCTTTTGGCGTTGCTACCCACCGGAGACGTTGAAATGAACAATTCCGACGACGCTCCCGTTGCTCCAAAACAAGCGGACAACCCGCCTGCGCAGCCCGGCCAACAAACGTCCTTGTTTTAGCGCTTACGTATCAAGCTTGGCACACGCTTTGAACAAGTGCCCTCATTGTATTTTTAGCAAGTTTCTTATTATTATTACTCTCACTTTTAGCCTTAAAGCCTCTTACTTATGAAAGAAAAAATTGTACTGATGCTGCTGGCCGGTGGTATCTGTAGCCATTCGGCTAGGGCGCAATGCGTGCCACTGGCCGAAATGGCGACTATTGCGGCCGATCCAAAGTCGTCGGCCAAGCCCGAGCGCGTAACTCAGCTGCCCGCGGCGGAATGGATATTCCGAGGCACACCGGCCAAAAGCCGGGAAATTCAGTGGACGTCTTCGGCGAGTTCGGCGAACGACCAGGGAACCTTTGTGCCCGCCCTGTTTGCGCTGCGGCCATTTCAGCAGGGCTACGACGCTGTGCTGAAGACCACGGAAGCGTCCTGTATTCGCCAGCTGCGCAGCGAACTGAAAAGTCAGAAGCTGGAGCCCGTGGCTGTCACTTGTCCCAACTGTGAAGCCGTGCGCTACGACGGCCCTACGTACCAAACCACTATCTACAGCAAGATGAAAGGTGAATTTCCTTTTGTTGTAGTGGTACACCCCTTGCAGGCTGCTTCTACCACGGTTACCAAGCAAAATGGTAACAATGCTGCGCAATAAGCAGCCGCTGCCTTTTTTCTTCGTCCTTCCTACCTATGAGACTGACCCAAATACTTTCCTTGTTGTTGCTTTCGTACGCTGGCTTTGGTCAGACTACCTCACCAAACCAGTTGCGAAGCGACCAAGGTCAGCCTTCACCCAGCGAGCGGGCATTGCTTGTCCCGGCTAAGCCGGCTTCGGTTCCTGCTGTGGCAGCAGCCGAAGCCCGCAAGCTGCTGGCCGACCCACACACTGTGGTTCTCGACGTGCGCACGCCCGCCGAGTTTGCCACCGGCCACTTGCAGAATGCCAAAAATGTGGACTTCCGCGCCACCGACTTTGCTCAGCAGGTAGCCCGCCTCGACCCCAAAGCATCCTATGTGCTCTATTGCGCCTCCGGCAACCGGAGTGGGCAGGCCGCCGCGCTGATGCAGCAGAAAGGCTTCAGGAAAGTGACCAACGCCGGTGGCTACAATGATTTGAAAGCCGCCGGAGCGAAATAGCTATGGCGTCTTTGTTGCACGCGTCCGCGGAGCGTGTCATTGCGAGCGGTAGCGAAGCAATCCGTCCTGTTCTCAGCGGCCGGCCTACTAACGTGAAAAGCCCCAACGCCAGCACTGGCATTGGGGCTTTTTCATGTCTGGGTTTACTTTGTTAGTCGCGAGGAGAGGACGGATTGCCACGGGCTGCGCCCTCGCAATGACACGTCTTTTTCGCGAGTCGCGCACTGTTCACAGCTAACTACTCACCATCTCACCATCCCGCCATCTCACTACTAAAACGACTGCACCATGTTGTTGTGCAGGGTGCGGGCGCTCCAGTAGCCGCTGGCAATGATGCGGCGGATAGTGAAGAGCGGGTCCTGCTGGTCGCGCTTCTCGGCCAGGCAGAAAGCAGCTACGAAGCCGCGCTTCTTCAGCTCGGGGAAGGCCTGGGGGTTCCATAGGCCGAAGGGGTAGGCGAAGTAGTTGATTTTCTTGCCCGTGATTTCCTCCAGCGTCTTGGTGGGCTTGTCGATTTGCGTTTCCCAGTCTTTGCCCTGGTACTTCTTCACGTTGTGGTGGTCCCAGGTGTGCGAGCCGATGATGTTGCCTTCATCAGAAAGCTGCTTCACGTGGGCCTTGGTCATGTAGTTGGGGCGGCCCAGGCTCACGGTCATTACGAAGTACACGGCCTTAAATCCGTACTTCTCCAGCTCGGGGCGGGCAATGGTGAACTGGTCGAGGTCGGTGTCGTCGAAGGTCAGCATCACCGGCTTGCTGGGCAGCTTGGCGCCGGTGGTGAGGTAGGCATACAGCTGGTCGGGCAAAATGGTATGGTAGCCCGAGTCGGCCAGCATCTTCATCTGGGCCTTGAAGGCCGCAATGGGGATGATGTAGTCCTTGGCGTTTTTGGAATCCTTGGGCCGCCAGTCGCGAATCTGGTGGTAGCAGAGAATGGGCACCTGGGGCCGGGCCAGAATAGCCGCCGCGTCGCCGGCTTTGGCGGCCGGAATGCTGCTGGGGCTGGGGGCGGGTGTGGCGTTGGCTTCGGCCTCGGCGGTGGCGGCAGTGCCGGAAGTAGGCGCTACAGTCGAGTCAGCAGCTTCGACGGTGGCAGTGGAGGTGTCGGCTTCGCCAGTGGTGGCGGTTTTGCTGTCGCAGGCCGTCAGCAATAGGGCCGAGGCGAGCAGGAGGGAAGCGGGGGTAAAGTTCATGGAGTAGGGACGGGTCGCACCCGTCCGCCGGCGAGGGCAGGGTTAAAAGACGAAAAGCGAAAATGCAGCGGGCAGGTCCGGTGCGTGCGACGCACCCCTACCTTTGCACAAAATTAACCCCCAACCTTTGGCATGGACAAGCTTCGCGGCACCGGTGTAGCCCTGGTCACCCCTTTTACCTCCGATTTCGCAGTGGACTACGACGGCTGGCGCCGCCTGCTCGACTTCACCATCGACGGCGGCGTCGACTACCTGGTGGTGAACGGCACCACCGGCGAGTCGCCCACGGTGACGGCCGAGGAGAAAGCCGAGCTGCTGCGCGTGGCCAAGGAGCAGGTAGCCGGCCGCGTGCCGCTGGTGTACGGCATCGGGGGCAACGACACGGCCGGGACCGAGGCCCTATTTGGCAGCACCGACCTGCGCGGCATCGCGGCCGTGCTCTCGGCCAGCCCGGCCTACAACAAGCCCAGCCAGGCCGGCCTGGTGCAGCACTACCTGTGCCTGGCCGATGCCAGCCCTGTGCCGCTCATCCTCTACAACGTGCCCGGCCGCACGGCGTCCAACCTCACCGCCGACACCACCCTGCGCCTGGCCCAGCACCACAACATCATTGGAATCAAGGAAGCCAGCGGTAACATGGAGCAGTGCTTCGCCATTGCCGCCGGCAAGCCCGCGCACTTCATGCTTATTTCCGGCGATGATATGCTCACGCCGGCCCTCATTGCCTGCGGAGCCGAGGGCGTGATATCGGTGCTAGCCAATGCTTTCCCCAAGCGCTTTTCGGAGATGACGCGCCAGGCCCTGGCCGGCGACTTTGCCGCCGCCCGCAAGCTGCTGTTCGAGTTCCTGCCCCTCAACCCGCTCATGTATGAGGAGAGCAACCCTGTGGGCGTGAAAGCAGCCCTGGCGGCGCTGGGAGTGTGCGAAGCCGCAGTGCGCCTGCCGCTGCTCGAAGCCACCGGCGGCCTGAAGGAGCGGATTCAGAAGCTGCTGTAAGCTGGTGGAGGACATATTCATCCCGGTTTGCATACTAGGGCTGTACTTGCCGATGCTGGCCCTGGCTCGCATTACACCCATCCGTAGCTCACCGCAGCGGCTAAAGCAGCTGCATTTAGGAGGCTGGTTGGCTTCCTTGTTGCTCTTCGGTGGGTTTATGTGCTGGCGTGTTTCCCTGACGGGGCAGTGGCTGGACGTTTTGCCCTTTGGGCTAGCCTGGGTTGCAGCTGGCAGCTATTTTTTACTGCGCCGCAAGGAGTTAAAATGGCCCAGCAAAATCTATTTCGGATTCTGGTTTTCTTACCCCCTGGTAATGGCCGTAGCCTTTCTGGCCGACCGGATATTATTTGTAATAGTTAGCGTGCCACTCGTGGCATTTCTCCCGCATAACGTTTATTTCAAAAGCCAATATTGTGTTATACAGGATGGTGCTCGTGGGTTGATAGCCCCGCGGATTCTGGAATTGCTCACCCCCATTGGGTTCGTTTTGGAACGCCATGAGGGCGTCACCCAGAATTTTGATTTCGCGCCGGATAGTATCGTCACCGCCACTGTGCTGCCAGCCAGCAAACCTGGAGAGGCCATTGTGAAAATAATAACCAACCGAGGTCCGGAGCGCGTAATTTTTGAGCGCTAGTTCTACCAGCCGCTGGCCAGCACATCGGCAATGTGGAGACACTTCAGCGGCAGCTTTTCCTTCTTGATATAGGCTTCCAGGTGCATAAGGCAGCTCACGTCGGTGCTGATGATGAAGTCGGCACCGGTATCGAGGGCGTGTTCGACTTTCTGCTGGGCCATGGCCACGGAAATAGCTTCAAACTTCACGGCGAAGGTGCCGCCGAAGCCGCAGCAGGTGCTGGTTTCGGCCATTTCGCGGCGGCTGAGGCCTTGCACGCTATCGAGCAGCAAGCGCGGGCCCTGCCGGATGCCGCACTCGCGCAGGGCCGAGCAGGAGTCGTGGTAGGTATAGCTGCCGGACAACTGCGCCTCGGGAATGGCCGTGATGCCCAGCACCTCGGTCAGAAACTCGGTGAATTCGTAGGTGCGCGTCTGCACGGCGCGGCAGGCCTTTTCTTCCGGTGTGCCGGCATACAGGCTATTATAGGAGTTGCGCACCATGCCCACGCAGGAGGCTGAGGGGCTCACCACGTAGCGCGTGGCGTGGCCCTGGAAGTCGTCCAGAAACTTGTCGGCCACCGCGCGGCTCTGGCTTTTGTAGCCCGCATTGAAGGCCGGCTGCCCGCAGCAGGTCTGCTCCGGGTTGTAGTGCACCTGGCAGCCTGCTTTTTCCAGCACCTTCACCATGTTCAGGGCCGTGGTAGGGTAGAGCTGGTCGACGAAGCAGGGGATGAAGATGTCGACTTGGGGAGTAGGCATAAGTAAAAGTGGGATGCGTTACCCTATGGCTAGTAGTCCTCAATCAGTTCCCAAGTGTCGCGATTTTTGAAATCAGTCGAGTAGGGGCGCTTGTAAAGCTTGGTTAAAAAGGAGTACTGTTGGTAAAATGTAATGTCCTCTGGACCAAATTCAAGCCGGTAGTCCAGGTCGTCCGATTCAAGTCTGTATTCCATGCCTGCTTCCAGCACCACCGACAGCCCCCAGGGCTCCAGGTGCAGCCAGCGCTTAATGGGCTGAGAATTATAAAACTCAATCCCAACGACCGGCTGCTTATTCTGTGCCGGAGTTGCTGGCACGGCTTCATCGGAGTACGACATTCAGGATATTAATTGCTTGAGGAATGCGACTGGCATGCTAAATGAGCCTATCGATGCAGGCCAAACACTCCTATGGCTTCGTCCCGGGCCCAGGCGAAGGCCGTCATGTCGAGTCCGGTAGACTCGCCCACTTCAGCGGCAAAGCTCAGCAGGTTTTCAGTGGCCATGTTGCCGGTCAGCTCATCGGCGGCCATGGGGCAGCCCCCTATGCCGCCAATGGCCCCGTCGAAGCGGCGGCAGCCGCCGTCGTAAGCGGCCTGCACCTTCTCGCGCCAGGTGCCGGGCGTGGTGTGCAGGTGGGCCCCGAACTCAATCTGCGGAAAGGCCGGAATCAGTTCCGCAAACAACGGCGTGATGGTAGCCGCCGTGGAGGCCCCGATAGTATCGGACAAGGCCACAATTTTCACGCCCAGCGCCGCCAGGTGCCGGGTGAAGGCGGCCACGGTTTCGGGGCTCCAGGCATCGCCGTAGGGGTTGCCGAAACCCATGGAGAGGTAGGCGACCAGGGTTTTGCCGCGCTGCTCGCACAGCTCGTGCATGGCGGCCACGTCGGCCAGGGCCTCGGCAATGGTCTGGTTGGTGTTGCGCCGCTGAAAGGTTTCGGACACCGACAGCGGGAAGCCCAGGTAGCTGATTTCGGGGTATTCGACGGCCGTTTCGGCGCCGCGGCGGTTGGCCACAATAGCCAGCAGCTTGGTTTTGGTCTGGCTCATATCCAGCCCGGCCAGCACCTCAGCCGTGTCGCGCAGCTGGGGGATGGCCTTGGGCGACACGAATGAGCCGAAGTCCAGGGTGTCGAAGCCCACTTTCAGCAGGGCGTTGAGGTAGGCCGTTTTGGTGGCCGTGGGAATAAAATCGGGCAGGCCCTGCATGGCGTCGCGCGGGCATTCAATGAGTTTCATGGCGGGAGGGAAGCAGGTGGGAAAGCGGCGCAAAGGTAGCGGCCGGGGCAGAGCCCTGCAGCGAACTCGCTCACCTGGCCCGGGGTTTACCTGGCATGACCTTTTTTGCGCCGTTCCGGCAGCTGCTGGCTGCCACTATGCTGCTGCCCTTACTTCTTAGCGCCTGCAGCAAGCAGCAAACCCTGCAAGGCCTTTTTCAGAAGCAAACGCCCCACCAGTTCTACGCCCGCCAGCTGCAGCAGGCCGGGCTGAGCAGCCGTCCCGCGGGCCGCGCCTGGCTGGCCGCCGCCGAGCAGGCCCTGCGCGATTCGCTGGTCGTGCGCCTGCCCTTTGCCGAAACCGGCTATTTCCGCCCCGAGCAGCCCCGGGCCAACAGCTACCGCTACGAGGTGCAGGCCGGCGAGCAGGTGCACGTCAGCCTGACGCTGGCGCCCGGCACCACGGCCCGCGTGTTCGTCGATGCCTTTGAAGTGGCCGCGTCCGGTCTGCGCCCCCTGGTCAGCGCCGACACCGTAGTGCTCGACTTTCGCTACCCGGTTGAGTCCGACGGCCAGCACCTGCTGCGGGTCCAGCCCGAGCTGCTGGGGGCTGGCAAATACACCCTGCGTATGTGGCGCGAGCCCAGCCTGAGTACCTTTCCCATCCCCGGCCGGGGCGATACCGCCGTAGGCAGCTTCTGGGGCGCCCCGCGCGACCAGGGGGCGCGTCGCCACGAAGGCATCGACATCTTCGCGCCCCGCGGCACGCCAGTGGTGGCCGCTGCCGCGGGCTTCATCACGCGCACCGGCGAAACCCCGCTCGGTGGCCGGGTGGTGTGGCTGGCCGATACCGAGCACGGTGCTCACCTCTACTACGCCCACCTCGACCGCCAGCTGGTGCAGCCCGGCCAGCGCGTGCGGGCCGGCGACACCCTGGGGCTGGTCGGCAACACCGGCAACGCCCGCACCACCGTGCCTCACCTGCACTTCGGTATTTACCGGGCCGGGGAGGGGGCCATCGACCCGCTGCCGGCCGTGCGCCGGGCTGATGCTTTGCCGACCATTCCTCAAGGCCCCGACCAGCGCAGCGAGTTGGTGCGGCTGCGTCGGCCAGCTCCCTTGCGCCTTCGCCTTGATAAAACGCAGAACAAACGGGCGCCGACCCTAACTACTTCTCTGCCGCTGTTGGTGCTGGGACGGCAGGGGCAGTTGCTGCGCGTGGAGACGCCAGGCGGGCAGCAGGGCTATGTTGCGGCCCAGGCCGTGGTGCGGGCTACTGGGCAGCCTCTCAGGCGTATTGCCCTCAAGCAGCCTGTGGAGCTACGGGCGCAGCCAGTGGCCACTGCCGCCGCTTTGGCGGCCTTGCCCCGGCAAGCCGCCGTGTTGGTGCTGGGCCAAGCCCAAGGGTTCAGCTTGCTGCGGGGCCCCGGTGGCGAGCAAGGTTGGGCCATTATCTGAACTGCGAGGAGCTAGGGAAAGAGTAAATTTTTCTCGAGTCTGTGCAGCTTTTTCGGGCTCAATCATGTCACGCAGTAGGTCAGTGACCGGCAGGCTTGCGCCGCAACTTAGGCCCTGGCCTTGCGTTAGGATGAATGCGGCCGTACTTTGCGCTGCTCCAACCCGGGGCACATTTCCGGCTTCACCTTCCTTACTTTTTTTCCTACATGGCTGATTCATCACAATCCAACTGGGCCGACATGGCCGCTTCGCTGCTTTCTAAGCTTTCGGGCGGCGTCGAGCTGAGCTGCGCTTTCGAACAAATGGAGCTGCAGGTGCCCAATGCCCAGAACCCCAGCGGCCCGGCGGCCACCTGGCGGCTGAATGGCTCGCTGCGCATTCGCACCCGCGGAGAGAACTCCGGCTCTGCTTCGGCTCCCCAGCTTCCGGCGGCTAACCGGCCCGATAACGTTGGCTAGCCAACTGGAAATCGAGGCTCAGCTGGTCATTACATGGAACGGGCACGACTTGCAGCTGGTAGCCGCTGGCACCTACCTCATCCTGAACCTGCCCAGCCAGCAGGTGCTGGACCTGCTCACGGCCAGCCCGCCCAAGACCCCCGGCTACGTCAAGCCCGCAAAAAAGCCGGGGCCCGACCCGCTGCAGCAAATCAACGACCTGGCCCGGCAGCTGGGCTGGGTGCTCGACCTGCGCGTGGCCGGCAAAACCTACGTCACTTTCGGTGTGCAGCGCACCCCTAAAATCACCCTCAACGCCGTACTGGGCAAAATCGGCTCCTTCTTCCGCTAAGCAGGGTCCGGCGCCTGAACTAAAAATTCCTGAATTAGTTAGTCTGTACAACACCCAAGGCGCCGCCTGATGAACTCCGAACACGAACATAAAAACCAGGTCAAGTCCGGCCGCGACGGCTCGGCCTTCGGGCGCATCGAGCGGCTGCCGCCGATGATGCTGGTGCTGTACCTGGGCCTGGTGGCCATTACCAGCATGTTCGTCATTCTGGTTGGCGCCTACATCCACACGCACGTCCGCAACGGGGTGCCCTCGGGGCTGCATCCGTTCCCGCGTTACTTCTCTCTCAGCACTATAGTGCTGTTGGTCAGTAGCTACACTATCAACCAAGCCCACGGCTTTTATGCACGTGATGAGCTCAAGGCCCTGGCCCGCTGCCTGGGGGCTACCCTGCTGATGGGCAGCATCTTTGCCGGGCTACAGCTGCTGGGCTGGCGCGAGCTGGTGCAGCAGGGGGTGTTGTTCGACGGCGAAGCCAGCGGCACCTATGTGTACCTGATTTCGGCCCTGCACGTAGTGCACCTGCTGGGCGGCATGCTGTTTCTTCTGGCCTTGCTGTTGCGGGTAGTGCATGCCGACCAGGATGCAGTGCGCGCTCTGGTCTTCATTCGCAACCCCTACCACCGCCGGCAGCTGCGCATGCTGGCTACGTACTGGCATTTTATCGACGTGCTGTGGGTAGCCCTGTTTGCAGTGTTCCTGTTCGTTTATTAAGTTCACATTCTCTACGCAAAGCAACCCAAACAAAAACGGCGACTGGAATTTCCAGTCGCCGTTTTTGCTGTTTTGGGATAATGGCTAGCTAAGGCAATACTTCCAGCCAGCCCTTGTATTGGCGTCCGTCGGTATACGTTACCAGGTAGTAGTAAAGAGTCGGACTACCCAGGCCGGGCCAGGCAAAGTTGCGGTCGTCGGAATCGTAGACACGCTGCCCCCAGCGGGTGAAAATGCTGATGTGCGCAAACGCCTCATCGCAGAAATCTACCGGCAGCTCGGGTAGGCGGAAGGCATCGTTGAGGCCGTCGCCGTTGGGCGTGATGACGTTGTACAGCTTCAAATCGGGTGAGGGCGGACGCTCTACCTCAAAGCGTACCACCTGCTGTTGGGGCTCGGGGCGGCAGGTACCATCGGTTAACCGGAAAGTCACCTCCAGGGGGCGGTGCAGGTTGGCGGCCAGGCAGCTCACATCCCAGTGGAAAGTACCGCTGGCCCGTCCAGCGCCGTTCACCGCTTCAAAGCGCATCCCGGCTTCGGCCAGGTTAAAATTTTCGGCCGTAGCTACAAGGGTCAGGTTGTCATTATCGGCATCGGTACCTGTAAAAGTAGCCGTATAGGTTGTGCCCAGCGGCAGGCGCACCACCGGAGCCTCACCTGACGTTGTTGGGGGCGGCAGGCTGCTGTTCAGAACCGGCGGCACGTTGCTGTATTCCACTACTATTGGCACCACTACGCTGGTAGTAGTACGCTCATTGCAGGGCATGGTAACTGCCGTAAAAACGAATTCTTTAAGTGGTGGGTCGATGGCTGGGCAGCCTACCCGCCAGGTGAAGCGGCCACGCTGCTGGTTGCCCACGGTGGACTGCGTTAGCGAAGCCCCGAGCGAGGTTGGCGAAAACCCACGGCCGCTCATCTCCAGCGTGATGGGGTCATTGTCCGGGTCGGTGCTTAGCACGTCGAAGCTCACCAGGTCGCCCACTTGCACCCGGAGCGGTAGCACAGCGGTAGTGCTGATGAGGGAGAGGGAATTGGGAGGTGGCACCGCCGTAAAGGCTACCCGCACCGTGTCGCGGCGGGGCAGGCTGCAGCCGTTGTCGGCCACCACCACATCCAGCAGGTACACCCGGCCGCGCGTGTTCATGCACTCGGGAAAGCACAGTGTGGCTGTGAGCGTATCGGGCGCACCAGGCGTACGCACTGAGCCGCTGGTGGCCGTGGTGAAGTTGGGCAGCAGGCCCGTGAAATTGACCGGGCTGAGCGAGAGGGAGAGTTGGGAGTTGGGGTCGGGGTCGGTGAAGCGCAGCTGCACGCAGCGGTTGCTGCCCGGGAAGAAGTGCAGGGTGTCGCGTCCGGGCAGGTAGGGGGCCGGGCTACCCGGCGTGGGCTGCATCACCAGGCTCGGCGTCTGGTTGATGGCGCAGTTCAGCACCTGCATCTGAAAGTCGCGGCGTGACTCGCCGATTTTTACGCCGTCCCGGTACTCGGAGCAGCGCACGCCAAATACGTACAAGCCCTGGTTGATGGGCCGCACGGTGAGGCGGCCCGTGAACCGGTCGATGCGCAGGGTGGGGTTGCCCGGAATCTGGTTGAACTGCCCCAGGCCCGTGCGCCAGCTGATGGTCGTGTAGGGGGCCGGCAGCGCTGCCGGCGGCTTGGGCACGTTGGAGTCGGCGTGGCCGTTGAGCGGCGTCACCAGGTCGTACACCAGCGAGTCGCCGTCGGCATCACTGCCCGAAAAATCGTAGTAGAACAGCTCGTTGCGGCAGGCGTAGTCGGCCAGGGGCGGGAAGATGCGCGGGGTGGAATCGATGAAGGGCTGGCCGTTGCGTACCACCGGAGGAAACTCCAGGTAAAACGTCTGGCCCGCCGCGCTGGGCACGTTGATGTTGCTGATGGTATTGTTGCGGCAGCAGCGCTCCACGGCCACGTAGTAGCCCTGGGGGCTGTCGTAAGTATCAGAAGGAAGCGTGATGGTGCGGCTGTACACCAGCTTGCGGGTGCTGAGCGTAGGGACGGCGCAGGCGGGGTTGGTGTAGTTGACAAATGTGTTGCTCACGAGCGGCAGCACCACGTTCATCATGCGGCCGTTGTTGCTTTTCTGAAAAATACTGGCCGTCAGGTCGGCATCCAGCGCCTGCGGGCTGCCGTTTACGGCGTCGAAGTACAAATTCAGCACCAGGCGGTAGTCGCTACCGTTCAGGTGCTCCAGCTCCATCTCGCCGCCCACAATGTGCGTTGCGCGGGCCGGAGCAGCCCACAGCAGCTGGGCCAGGAGCAGAAGCAATACAGCCGGAAAAAAGCCAGAACTGCGTAAGCGAAACAGCATAAATGCAAGTGTAAATGGAAAGACTGCTAAAGATACTGCCGGGGGCTCAACTTTTACTACTGCGCCTGCGTTGGCAAGCAGTAGCATCGCGCCGGGGCGGCTGTAGGTACTGATGTATATTTCGGGGATTTTCGTTACAAGTAGCGGCGCTTTTTCCAGCTTTTTTATCCACATTCCCATTGCGTATGATGCGCTCTGTTTACCGCTTGGCTATTGCTGGCCTTTTGCTCGGGTCATTATCGGCCCGTGCCCAGGACCACCTGCGGCCTGTTCTCGACTTTTCCGTGACGCCGCTCGACCTGGGCAGCGCGGCCGCACTGCGCTGCGCCACGGCCCACATCAGCACCGCCCAGCGGCAGCCCGTCACCACCATCAGCCACCGGGCCAAGATGGAGCGCTACGACGTGAAGTATTACAAGCTGGACCTGGCCCTGGAAAACAACTCGCGCGATGTGGCCGGCTCGGTGTGGATGCGGCTGCGGGTGCGTAGCCAGGCGCTAGACTCGCTGGCTTTTGAGCTGTACCAGGCCCCAACGGGCTCACCCTCGGGGACGGCCACGCTGCTTATCGACTCGGTAGTAGTGAACGGTCGTCGTTCGCCGGGCATTCGACGGGCGGGCTCCGATGCCACGGCCCGCCTGGCCCAGCCCGCGGCGGCCAACTCGCTGGTCGACGCGCGCATCTACTACCACGGCACTGCCCCTAGCGGCAACTCGGCGGCCATCGGCAATGCCTTGAGTACGGCCACGCAGTACCGCATGGGCGGCATGTACTACCCGTACAACGTGACCTGGAGCTTGTCGGAGCCCTACTCGGCGCACGAATGGTTTCCCTGCAAGCAGGTGCTGACCGACAAGGCCGACTCCAGCGACGTGTGGGTAACCACCACGCTGCCGAACAAAGTCGGCTCCAACGGCGTGCTGGTGCGCACCGTGAACCTGCCTAACAACAAGGTCCGCTACGAGTGGAAGTCGCGCCACGCCATCGACTACTACCTGATTTCGGTGGCGGTGGCGCCTTATATCGAGTACGTCAACTACGCCAACCCCGTGGGCGGGCCCCGCATTCCCATCGTGAACTACATCTACGATGCCAATGCCTTATCTTACTACCAAACGGAAATAGACCGCACGCCGGGCTTTATTGAGAATTACTCCACCCTGGCCGGCCTCTATCCCTTTGCCAATGAGAAGTACGGGCACAGTATGGCGCCGCTGGGCGGTGGCATGGAGCACCAGACCATGACTACCCAGGACGGCTTCGACTTTACCCTGACAGCGCACGAACTGTTTCACCAGTGGTTTGGCGACAACGTCACCTGCGCTTCCTGGGAGGATATCTGGCTGAATGAAAGCTTCGCTTCCTACGGCGAGTACCTTTCGCTGCAGGCCTTCGGCCAGCCTGGCGATGCCCGCGGCTGGATGGACAACTCGCACACCTACGCCCAGCGCAGCTCGGGTAGCGTGTTCGTGCCCGATACCACCAACGTCAACCGGATTTTCGATTACTACCTAACCTATAAAAAAGGCGCCGGGGTGGTGCACATGCTGCGCTTCCTGCTCAACGACGACACCAAGTTCTTCCGGGCCCTGCGCACCTACCAGAGCCAGTACGGCCATTCCACGGCCCGCACGGCCGACCTGCAACGCATTTTCGAAGCCGAAGCCGGCCGCTCGCTCACGTATTTCTTCCAGCAGTGGTACCGCGGCCAGGGCTACCCCACCTTCGATGTGCGCTGGAACCAGGTGGGCAGCACCTTCGTGATGCGCGTAACGGAAACCGCTTCGGTGCCCACCGTGACCCCGTTCTTCGATACAGATATGGAGTACCGGCTCAACTTCTCGGATGGTACTAACCGAGTAGTGCGCCTGCACCAGGGCCAGGCCATCGAAAACTACAACATACCCGTGGGAGCCACGGTGAGCAGCGTTACCCTCGACCCCAATCAGTGGGTGATGAACCTGCCCTCGACCCCCACGCGCGACAACAGCCTGATGCTGGCCGCCCGCCCCGCCACACTCGCACAACTGCAGGTAGCGCCCAACCCCTGCCGCGAACAGCTGCACCTCGGCGAGCTGAGCCAGCCCCGCGTTACGGCCGAAGCGCTGGACGCCACCGGCCGCGTGGTGCTGCGGCAGCTGGTAGAAAGCAGCCAGCCGGTATTGAACACCCGTAGCCTGGCGCCGGGCCTCTACATTGTGCGCTTGCTCAGCCCCGACGGCCTGCCCATCAGCCAGGCGCGGTTCATTCGGGAATAATAAACGGTTTCTTTAAACGTAAAAGGCCGCTTCAGCAGTGAAGCGGCCTTTTTGTTATCGGTACTTGATGACAATTTAAAAGCTGTAGTAATACTCCGGCACCAGCGCCTGCACCGCCGTATCGGGCATTGGCGCGTCGAAAACAGCCCGCATTAGCTCATCAAACGAGCAAGCAGGGGTGAAGCCCGGCTGCAGCACGGCATTGCTGGCCACGCGAATAAATAGCGGCGCTCCGTCCATCACCACAAAGTCGAGGGTGATAAGCCCGTAGCGTTGATTGCAGTCGCCGGTGTGAGGGCAGTCGCTGGGGTGGGGCTTGAGCAGCTGTTTCACCATGGTTTCGGTGTGGCGGTGCTGCTGCTGGGTGCGCTGGTCGGTACAGGCCCGGTGGTAGCCCAGGGTGAGGATACGCTCGCCTACGTATTCAAAAAAATGGCGGAAGTTGCCCGGCCCGATGCTGTCGTCATAATAAAGCAGGACGCCCTGGCGCCCGCTTTCCTGCAGCATCTCCACCCGTAGGCTGCGCGCACCACTTGCTCCGGCTTTCTGCAAATGGTAGGCCTTGAAGTAAGGCCCCAGCCAGTTCAGATATACACGCTGCTCTACCCACTGGGCATGCCGGCGGGCCTGCGCCGGCTTCAGCACCACAGCCTGCCAGTGCGGGCGGTGCTTGTTGGGCGAGAACAGCTGTTGGAGAAAGTGAAGCAAGGGGGAGTAAATGAGGTGGTGTCAAAACACGGGCTTGCGGAAATAGTTTCTGGCCCGGGCCGCCACACCCGTATTCGCAGGCCCGCCAGAAGCCAAAAAAGGCCAACCCAGGGGTTGGCCTTTCATTTATTGGCGAAGCGCAGTGGCTTACTTAACGCGGGTCCAGGTTTGAGACTTGCCAATCAGGGAGAAGCCAATGTAGCCTTTCACTTCCATGGTGTTGGCATTCTCCATCTTCATGTAGCAGGAGTAGGTCTTGCCGCTTTCGGGGTCGTAGATTTTGCCATCGTCCCATTTATTGTCATCGTCGTACTTGAAGCCCTGCATAAACACCATGCCCAGGCGGGGGCGGGTGCGCAGCTTCACGTCCGGATTCATGGTGTCCATTTTGGGCTTGCCCGTGGCCGGGTCGTTCGGTACGGTCAGGCTCACAATCTTGCCGCAGAGCTTGTCGCCGCACTTGTAAATCTCGAAGGTGGCTTTCTTTTCGGCGTTGGTCCACACGCCCAGCGGGCTCAGGGTTTGGGCCGAAGCAGCCCCGGCCAGGCCGAGCAGCAAAGCCAGAAGTAGAAGAAGGTTCTTTTTCATGTTTAGGAATGGGAAATGGAAAATTCGCGGGAAAAAGATAAGCCAAAAAAACAAGCTTGCGGAGGGCAGCCGGCCCGCCAGTCCGCTTGGCAAGTTTGCTGCCAAACTCATTTTCGAAAATTATTAGTAAAAATCGGACCTCTTCCTCAAAAAAATCAAACTGTAAATCAGGGCTAAACGAGCTAAACAGCAGGTTTACCCCCTAAAAAGCCTGTTTTATTTTGAACCTTAACCACGGTTATTAACTTTACCACGCAGTAGCGAGTGCTACGGCCCCGTCCAAGCAGCCCTAAGGTGCTGGGCCGCGCGAGCGGGGTTATGTGGAACGTAAAGAAAGGAGGTACAAAATGTCTAGTAGTCCCAAACAAATCCTGCCAAGCCTGTCGAATGTCGTACGCTTCACCGCAGTACGCGCCTAACAACAGCTTTCGTGGGGTAGCTTAAACTGCTTCCCACATTCGGCCAGGTCTTACTTATGGGATGCCGGAACTGTACCCCAGTTTCGCCGCTTGGTAAGATTTGAAGGATTAGATGCCCGGTTTGCCCAGCCGCCCTTTAGTGGGCCGGCATAGGCAGGCCGGGCATCGCTGCGTTCGGGACAATCTGATTGCGCCTCTAGCGCTGGGGTTTTGTACTACTAGCCGGGCGCCGGACTTTTTTACTTACAGTCTTTTTGCGTGCGATGCTGGTTTTGCGCACGGGTTTCTTGGCAGTAGCTTTCTTATGAGCTGCTGAAGCGGCAGCATGGTGGCGCACCCGCGAGGTGGTATGGGCAGGCGGCATAGGAGGCATCGCAGGAGCTGCGGCGGGTTGGGCAGTTGAAGTCACTGCTTTGGCAGGGGCCGGCGAGGCCTGCTGGGCCACGCCCAGCACCCGGCGCACCTGCATAAAGCGCCTTTCGTAGTCGCTGCCCTCCACCTGGCTGATTTTTACGCCCGACTCGCGGCGCGCCGAAGAAGAGTGGATGAAGCGCAGCGGCCCGGCAGGGCCCGCTTCCACCACAATGCCGGCGTGGCCAGGCGTAGTGGAGGTTTTTGCGGTGCCGGTGAATACGACGATGTCGCCGGGCAGGGCCTGCTCGCGGGAGACGGGCTGACCCACGTCAATAAGCAACGCGGTGGAATGAGGTACCGGCACATTAAAGTGCTGGAATACGAACTGAACGAAGCCCGAGCAGTCGAAGCCCGTGGCCGGGGTGGTGCCAGCGTAGCAGTAGTTGGTGCCCAGCTGCTGCCTGGCGAAGCGCACCACGCTGTCGCGCCGCACCGCAACCGGCGCTGATTCCAGTTGCCGCTTTGCCGGGGCTAGGGAAGCTGGGCTAGCCGCTCGCTGAGCACTTTCAGCGCTCAAAGCTTGCTGCTGTCGGACCGCTACGCTTGTGCTAATCTCAGGCGCAGCTTTTTTGCCCACCCTAGGCAAAATGCCGAGCATGGCCAGCACCAATCCTACAAAAATCAGCCAGATGAAACGCATAGTAAAGACCTACTGAACAAGCATGGTGCCGCTTCTAAGCAGCACCGTAGCAGCTAACGCGGGGCGGGGCCGCTAGGTTGGAGACGTCCCCCCGGGTGTATTTTGCGCCTTTACCGCGAATTGTCTTTCCATAACCTTTTCCTAATGCATAAACCCCTCTCGTTTTCTTTTGGCCATTTCCTGGTGGGAGCTGCCCTGGTGCTGGGTACCCCGCAGCTGGCCACGGCGGCCGCTTCCCCTTCGCTGCGCTACACCCTGGCGATGCCGGCTCCGCAGACGCACTACTTCGAAGTGCGCATGGACCTGGGCGGCTTCGCCACAGAGTACACCGACGTGAAAATGCCGGTGTGGGCGCCGGGCTCTTACCTGGTCCGCGAGTTTTCGCGCCACGTAGAAGGCCTGCAGGCCCAGGGCGCCGATGGCAAAGCCTTATCGGTAGAAAAAATCGACAAAAACACCTGGCGGGTGCGCCACCCCAAGCAAGCCGACTTCCGGGTCAGCTACCGCGTGTATGCCTTCGAGCTCAGCGTGCGCACTTCGTTTATCGACGCCGACCACGGCTACCTCAACGGCAGCAGCGTGTTTATGTACCCGGCTGATAAGAAAAGCCTGGGCAGCACCATCACCGTGCAGCCGGCTGCGGGCTGGGCCCGCGTGAGCACGGCCCTGCGCCCGGTGGCAGGTAAGGAAAAATTTACTTACAAGGCTGATAACTACGATGAACTGGCCGACTCGCCTATGGAAATTGGCAACCACAAGGTGCTGCAGTTTACGGCCAATGGCAGCCCGCACGAAGTGGCCATGTATGGCACCTACACGGCCGATGAGCCTAAGCTCATGGCCGATATGAAAAAGGTGTGCGAGGAAGCGCACAAGGTGGTGGGCCAGAACCCGCTGGACCGTCCCTATGTGTTCATCGTGCACAACGTGGAGCGCGGGGGCGGCGGACTAGAACACCTCTACTCGACAACGCTGGTGGTGGGCCGCAACGGCTACCAGACGCCGGCTGGCTACAACTCCTTCCTGGGGCTGGTGGCCCACGAGTACTTCCACCTCTGGAACGTGAAGCGCATTCGGCCCATTGCACTAGGGCCGTTCGACTACGACAAGGAAAACTACACCCACATGCTGTGGGTGAGCGAAGGGATGACGGAGTACGTATCCAATGTGGTGGTGGAACGGGCCGGCTTCCAGAGTCAGCAGGACTACCTCAACGATATGGCCTCGCAGATGACGTCAGTGGAAAGCACGCCCGGCAACCGCGTGCAGCCGGTGTCGGAAGCCAGCTTCGACGCCTGGATTCGCTACTACCGGCCCAACGAAAACTCGGCCAACTCCCAAATCAGCTACTACGACAAAGGCCAGCTGGTGGGCCTGGTGCTGAACCTGATGATACTGGAAGCCACCAAGGGCGAAAAGCAGCTCGACGACGTGTTTCGCCTGCTTTACGACAAGTACTATGTGCAGCTCAAGCGCGGCTTCACCGACCAGGAATACCAGGATGCCGTGGCCACCGTGGCCGGCCGCCGCTTCGACGACTTCTTCAAAACCCGGGTCTACGGCACCCAGACGCTCGACTATGCCACCGCCCTGGGCTACGCTGGCCTGGGCCTGACCACCACGCCGCTGAGCACCGAAGGCACGCTGGGCGCCAACTTCTCCAACCGAACCGGCAAGCTGCTGGTGACCAGCGTAGAGCGCGACGGCGCCGCCTGGACCGGTGGCCTCAACGTGAACGACGAAATTCTGCTCATCAACGGCGCCGCGCCGGGCGAGGAAACCCTGAAGCAGCTCAGCGGTGGCGCCGTAGGCCGTGAGTTGAAGCTACAGGTGAAGCGCGATGGCCTCCCGCGCGAAATCACCTTAAAGACGCAAGCCAACCCGTACCAGCGCTATCAGATTCAGCCCCTGCCCAATCCCTCGGCCCAGCAGCAGAAAATCTTGAGCAAGTGGCTAAATCCTAAGAAGTAAGTCTGAACCGCAGATGGCAAAGATTTTTTGATTAAGTAAGATTTCACTTGTAGCAGTTTCCTGAAAAAGCAAAAAGGCCACCTATCTGGTGGCCTTTTTTGTGTGCGGGTTTAATTGAAAGTCTGACCTCACTCTTGATTAAGCAGCGTAGATTTTAATCTTAGTAAATCAAAAAATCTTTGCCATCTGCGGCTCAGACAACCCTGGTCAGCTCCACTTTCTGCACTGGCGCAATCACCAGCGGCACTTTCTCAACCTTCACCGAGGAAGTATCGAGGCCGAAGTATTGGTCTTCGGAGGCGATAAACTGGCGGATGTAGAAGTAGGCCTGCATCACGAGCTTCTCCATCGTGGGAAAGTCGTTTTCGATGCTGAGAAACTTCTCCAGCACCACGAAGCGGAAGTCGCCGGTGACGTGGCGCTGGCTAAGCGACTCGTAGCGGGAGGTGATATCCACTTCCTTGTTGCGCACCAGGTCCTCAATCACCTTGCGGAAGTAGAGGTTGATGCGCTGCTGCACGCGGAAGCCCAGGCGGAAGTTGATGCGGAACACGTCGTCCTTGGCCACTTCCGTCACCTTGTACTCCATGGTGTAGGGCTGGTCGGTGGTTTCGACGTGGATAAACCAGTAGATATCGGCCCGCTTGGGGCGCTTCTGGAAAATGGAGTAGATGATTTTCTGCTCAATCTCCGTGCTGCGCTCGGCGGAAGTCAGGAACACGAGGTGGGTGGAGTACTTGGGTACCGACTCGTCGTTGCTGAGCTGCTTTAGGGCGTCGACGTAAGGCTCCAGGCGCACAAACTCGGTGAGGCGGCGCTTGATGTAGTAGGCCTTCAGCCACACGTACATCACCCCAATCAGGGCCGAGCCGATGGCCAGCGACACCCAGCCCCCGTGCGGAAACTTGATGAGGTTGGCGATGAGGAAAGAGCCCTCAATCAGCCCATACACCGCCGCAAAGGCCACTACGATAGGCAGGGCCACCTTCTTCGAGCGCAGCCACACCGAGAGCAGAATGGTGGTCATGAGCATGGTGAGCGTAATGGCCAGGCCATAGGCCGCTTCCATGTTGGTTGACTCGCGGAAGTACAGCACCACGCCGATGCAGCCCAGCAGCAGCAGTCGGTTCATGCTCGGCACGTAGAGCTGGCCCTTCACGTCGGTGGGGTAGTTCAGCTTCACCTTGGGCCACATATTCAGGCGAATGGCTTCGGCCACCAGAGTGAACGAGCCGGTAATGAGGGCCTGCGAAGCAATAATTGCCGCGATGGTGGCAATGGCAATGCCGGGCAGCAGAAACCACGAAGGCATCAGGGCATAGAAGGGGTTGCGGCCGTCGAGCTTCTCGCCCAGGTGGCCCAGCAGCCAGGCGCCTTGCCCGAGGTAGTTGAGCAGCAGCGTGGTCTTCACGAAAGTCCAGCTGATGCGGATGTTGCCCTTGCCGCAGTGGCCCAGGTCCGAGTACAGCGCCTCGGCCCCGGTAGTGCACAGAAATACCGAGCCCAGCAGCCAGAAGCCGCCGGGGTAGCGCACCAGCAGGTCGTAGGCATAGTAGGGGTTGACGGCCTTGAGAATGGTAGGATTATGCACCACCCAGCTAACGCCTAGCACGCCCAGCATGGTAAACCACAGGAACATGATGGGCCCGAAGGCCTTTCCCACAATCTGAGTGCCGAAGCTCTGAAGCAAGAACAAGCCCGCAATGATGCCAATGACGATGTACACCACCGTATCCTGAGTCAGACTAGGGTACACCGACTTCAGCCCCTCAATGGCCGACGACACCGAGATGGGCGGTGTAATCACGCCGTCGGCCAGCAGGGCCGCGCCACCAATAATGGCCACGGCCGAAAGCCAGGCCCCACGCCGCCGCACCAGGGCGTAGAGCGAGAAGATGCCGCCTTCCCCGTTGTTGTCGGCGTTGAGCGTGAGCACCACGTACTTAATGGTGGTTTGCAGCGTCAGCGTCCAGATTACGCAGGAAATGCCGCCGAGCACGAGGTGGGCATCAATCAGGTCGGGTACCTGGGCACTTTTTAGGATGGACGACATCACGTAGAGCGGCGAGGTGCCGATGTCGCCGTAAATAATGCCCAGGGCAATGAGCAGGCCCGCGCCGGATATGGCGTTGTGGCCGTGTTTAGAAGTATCCATAAGGAGTAAATCGCCCGGTTGTGCGACTTATTACACACCGGGCCGGTCCGAAGCGGATAGGGGTTGCGTGAACAATAAAACAAGCTTGCCAGCCCCGGTTATTGCGGGCTGGCCGAAGGGTCGGCTGAGGCAGCCAGTGCCGCGGCCAAAGCTGCTTCAGCTGCTTGGCGCCGGGCTTCATCGGCAGCGGCCAGGACGGCAGCGGCTTCAGCGGCAGCGCGGTCGTGAATGCGGCGGATGCGGCGGTTGACCTCGCCTGCGAGCTGCTGCCAGGCGGCTGTATTGCCCGGCAGGGCAAAGTTTGCCTGCTGCCGGCCGAGGCGCAGCAGGCGCAGGCGGTTGGAGCCGCGGCGCCCGTAGGCGAGCAGCAGTGCCGTCAGGGCCATGCCCAGCATGGCCGGGCCCGTGCGGAGCCAGTTGCTGAGAAAGGCTATCATGACGGCCGCCAGGCCCAGGCCGCCCACCAGGTAGTACAGCAGCCACTGCACCGGCGTCAGCTCAACGCGCTCCAGCTCCATGAGCAGGAAGGATTCGCCCTTCACCACAAGCTGGTCGTTGGTCAGGGTCACGCGCCCATCCGGGCTGCTGATGGTGGGCAGCACCGGCAGGGGGGGCAGCTCAAAGGCAGGGGCCGCGGTGGCTTCCTGCTGGGTAAAGTGCCCGACAACTGCCGCAGGGGTGCTGGCAGTGCTGGGATTAGGGGGCAGCTCAGAATCTGGTGCGAGCATGGCGGGTGAAGTTGGGGCGGCTGGCGGCGGAACGGCAGGGACCGGGGGCAGCCCGGCGGCCTGGGGCCGGAGGGTGCTGGTTTGCGTCCAGGCGGGTACGGCAGCCCGGGTAGTAGAGGGCCCGGCAGTGGCCGGGCCCTCTTCATTCCCTCAGTTGTTTACTTTGAGCAGCTCCACGTCGAAAATAAGGGCCGTGTCGCCGGGGATGTCGCGGCCGGCGCCGCGCTTGCCGTAGGCCAGGTCCGAGGGGATGTAGAGGCGGTACTTCGAGCCTTCGCTCATCAGCTGCAGGGCTTCCGTCCAGCCGGCAATTACCTGGTTGACGCCGAAGGTGGCCGGTTGGCCGCGCTGGTAGCTGCTGTCGAACACCTTGCCGTTGATGAGGGTGCCGTGGTAGTGGGTGGTCACCTGCGAGCGGGGGCCGGGCTTTTTGCCGCTGCCTTCGTTGATGACTTCGTACTGCAGCCCGCTGGGCAGGGTGGTTACGCCGGGCTTCTTGGCGTTTTCGGCGAGAAAGGCTTCGCCTTCGGCTTTGTTGTTCATGGTATCGGGGGTTGAGGTGTCGTCATCGTCATCCATGCCACCACCCATCTGCTCCTGCAGCTGCATCATGGCGGCCTGCATCTGCTCCTGGCTGAGGCGGCTGGGCTGGCCGGCCAGGCCTTCCTTGAGGGCCGCGGCCAGCACGTCGATGTCAAGCTCCAGGCCTTGCTGGGCGAAGTTGCGGGCCAGGTCGCGGCCGATGATGTAGCTTACTTGCTGCTGGTTGGTGTCGAGGGTCATCAGATAGGAAATTTGGCGCTGAGCGGCGCCGCGGTGAGAAACAGAGAAGTGAGTTAAACGCTTTTTTTCAACTGACGGACGCCGGTGGCCGCCATTGTTTTGTGCGGGCAAATGTCGGCACTGCCGCGCAAACGGGCAGCAAAAAGCCCCGCCGGGTGGCGGGGCTCACATTTGCTTGTTTCGCAGAAGCAGGAGGCTAGCAGTAGTAGCAGTCGTCTTCGCCGCGAAGGCTGAAGCTCAGGTCCAGGTCGCGCAGCTGGCCTGCCAGGTAGCTCAGCGAGCTGAAGCCACCCAGCAAAAGGATAGAAGAGAGAGCAGTGGTCTTTTTCATAACTCAGAAAGACAGAAGGTCGCCCAAAGGCGAAAATAGGAATTAACTGGGCAAAGATACGAAAGAATTGGGGAATATGTTATGCATGCAGCATAAGATAATGCGTTGGTAACATTCGCGTTTAAGCCCAAAGTCAGAATTTCCCTGGCACCTGAGTTGGGTTATCAGTATAAAAAGCACGTCATGCTGAGCATCAGCGAAGCATCTTGCTCGCAGCAGTAATTCTTTTTGTTCAATTCATTGAATTACTTCTCCTGGCAAGATGCTTCGCTCTGCTCAGCATGACGGCCTTATAGCAGCAGCCCGCACAACTATGAATTGCGTTTCAGCTACTACTTGATTTCCTGTACTTCCACTCGCCGGTTGCGCGGGTCGGGGGTAGGATGCAGGGGCTGGGCATCGCCAAAGCCCACGGTTTCGAGGCGCTCGGCGGCAATGCCCGCTTTTACCAGGTAGTCTTTGACGGCACTGGCCCGCTGCTCGCTCAGTACTTTGTTTTTCTGAGGCTCGCCGATGCGGTCGGTGTGGCCGGCCACGCGCAGGCGCAGCTCCGGGCGGCGGCGCAGCTGGGCGGCCAGCGAGTCGAGGGCCGGGGCCGCCGTGGGCAGCAGCTCAGCCGTGCCCAGCTTAAACAGCACGGTGGGCAGTACCAGCGGGGCGGGCGTAGGGGAAGGCGTGGGCAAGGGGCTGGCCGGCTCCGCGGGCTCGACCGGTGCGGGTGCGGCCGCCATGGGAGGCGTACTGCTACGCGGCGCGGCCCCGTTTACCTTGATGGTGATGGGCACCACGGCGCTACGGTCTGTGACGTAGTATCCCTGCGCCAGATAGAACGTAGTGGTTTTGCTGAGCCTGGTGCGGTAGCTGTTGCCGGAGGCCAGGGGCTTGCGCAGGTCGGCATCGGCAAACCAGCGCACGTTTTTGCCCGACACCGTGATGGTACTAAGGACGCCCGCCGGCACGCTGGCCGCCGACTTCAGCTTGACGCGGTATAGCTCGAAGTTGCCGGTGCTGCAGTCCTGCAGGCGCTGGTAGGCGGCGTGGCCGGTGAGTTTTTCCTCGGCCGCGTCGTAGGTGAAGACGATGCCGCCCCGGCACCACACGCCGTTGCGGGGCGAGATGTCGAACTCGGTACCCTTGTGGGTGAGGCTGGCCCCGGACTTGGTGCGGGTTCCTTCCATGCGAAACAGCACCTTGTACTCGGGCTGGCCGCCGATTTCCTGGTATAGCTCGCCGCTGAGGGTGTTGCCCTTGCCGCTTTGCAGGCTCAGCTGCACGGGCCAGTACTCGAAGTCGCTGCGGCGGGTGATGGGGTTGCGCTCGACGCCTTGCCACTCGCCCGACAAGTCCTGGGCGGCCGCAGGGGCAAGGCTGAACAAACCGAGCGCAATGAAGGCCAGGCTGGTTTTCATAAGGCAAAAATACATGGAAAATGGGCTGGATATGCTGCTGGCTTCTCCCTGACGTGCGGGTAAGGATGCCGGCCGAAGTCATGGGTTGGGCTCGAAGTAAGACGGGGCTTTTGCAAAGCGGCTGCATAGGGCAGCAGCGTAAGCTCGCGAAAGCAGAAATAATCCGAAACCTGACTTTTTCCCGTATTCCATCTTCCACATTTCATCTTCCTCCTTCTACACTCATGGAAAAAATACCCACCAAAGCTTACGGCGCCACCGGCTCCATCTTCAGCAAGCTCGGCCCAATGGAAATTGAGCGGCACCGGCCCCAGGCCGACGAGCTGCACCTCGACATCCTGTACTGCGGCGTGTGCCACTCCGACCTGCACCAGGTAAAAAACGACTGGCACAACACTATCTACCCCTGCGTGCCGGGCCACGAAATTATCGGCCGCGTAACCGAAGTTGGCAGCGCCGTCACCAAGTTCAAGGTGGGCGACATCGTGGGCGTGGGCTGCATGGTAGACTCCTGCGGGCAGTGCCAGCCCTGCCAGCACGGTGAGGAAAACTACTGCCAGGGCCCGGTGAGCTGGACGGCCACCTACAACGGCTACATGAAGCCCGACGGCAGCGGCTACAACACCTTCGGCGGCTACTCCACCAACGTGACGGTGAAGGAGAGCTTCGTGCTGCGCATTCCCGATAAGCTTGATATTAAGGCGGCCGCGCCCATTCTCTGCGCCGGCATCACCACCTATTCGCCCCTGAAGCACTGGGGTGTGAAGGCCGGCAGCAGCGTGGCCATTGCCGGCCTGGGTGGGCTGGGCCACATGGCCGTGCAGCTGGCCAAGGCCCTGGGCGCTAAGGTGGCTGTGCTCACCACCACGTCCGAGAAGCGGGCCGACGCCGAGGCCCTGGGTGCTCATGAAGTCGTGGTGGTGTCCGACAAGAAAGCCATGGAGCAGCACGAGCTGGCCTACGACCTGATTCTGGTGACTATTCCCGACGCTTTCGACGTGAACGACTACGTGCCGCTGCTCAAGCTCAACGGCACGCTGGTGACGGTGGGCCTGCTTGGGCCCTACAAAAAGCCGCTCGACAACATGGAAATGGCCAAAAGCCGCCGCGCCGTGGCCGGCTCCATCATCGGCGGCATCGCCGAAACCCAGGAGGTGCTGGACTTCTGCGCCGAGCACGGCATCCTGCCCGAAGTGGAGATGATTAAGATGCAGGACATCAACGACGCCTTCGACAAGATGATGGACAAGGAAGTGCGCTTCCGCTACGTCATCGACATGCAGTCGCTCAAAGACGCTGAGTAGTTGCTCCGTGCGTAGTGTTAATAGGGCGTCATGCTGAGCGTAGCGCAGCGCAGTAGAAGCATCTCTACCACGAGAGTAAACCTAATTGAATGGATTACTGCTGCGGTAGAGATGCTTCGACAAGCTCAGCATGACGTTCAAATGAATAAGACTAACTGTTTCACCATTCTACCATTGCCAATCAACCCTAGCCAAGCTTTCACCTTATAAACTTCCTCCTTTCCTATGGTTAAAGAACACACCCTCAGCCGCCGGCAAGTGCTGGGCGGCCTTGGCGCCGGCCTGGCAGCCGCCGCGCTGTCGCCAGTAGCAATGGCAGAACACGTCCCCGAAGCCGCGCCGCCCGCAGGCCTGGAAAACCCCCTCACCAAGTACCCCAAGCCGCCGTTCAAAAGCCAGTCGCAGCCCTGGCCGGGGCTGGCCGGCAAGATGGAGCCCAAGCCCGACCACGGCGAGCAAAGCTACCGGGGCTCGGGCCGCCTGAAGGGGCGCAAGGCCCTGATTACGGGCGGCGACTCGGGCATGGGCCGGGCCGCGGCCATAGCCTATGCCCGCGAAGGCGCCGACGTGGCCATCAACTACCTGCCGGCCGAGGAAGCCGACGCCCAGGAAGTGGTGGCCCTGATAAAAGCCGCCGGGCAGAAAGCCGTGGCCATACCCGGCGACCTGCGCGAGGAAGCCTTTTGCAAGAAGCTGGTGGAAGAAGCCGTGCGCCAGCTCGGCGGGCTCGACATCGTGGTGAACAACGCCGCCCGGCAGCAGACCCGCGCCTCCATCCTCGACGTGACGACCGAGGACTTCGATGCCACGATGAAGACCAACATCTACGCCCCGTTCTGGATTATCAAGGCCGCGCTGCCCCACCTCAAGCCCGGCTCGGCCATCATCGGCACCACCTCGGAGCAGGCCACCGACCCCTCAGAGGACCTCTACGACTACGCCCAGACCAAGGCCGCTACCACCAACTACGTCCGTTCCCTGGCCAAGCAGCTCGCCCCAAAAGGCATCCGCGTCAACGGCGTGGCGCCCGGCCCCATCTGGACGCCCCTGCAGGTAAGTGGCGGCGCCACCCAGGAAAAGCTCGTCAAGTTCGGCGGCGACACGCCGATGAAGCGCCCCGGGCAGCCCGCCGAGCTGGCCTCCATCTACGTGCAGCTGGCCGACCCGCAGGCCAGCTACGCCACCGGGCAGGTGTATGGAGCGGCTGGTGGGAAGGGACTGCCGTAGGTTCTGGATGGTGGTACTGGCGCGAGTTTAGGCGCAGCCGTAACTCGTGCCTACTATTCGGGCGAGGCTGCGCCTCGAATCAGAACGACGCCTTACTGCACAATACCGCCTTGCCGCTGCGCGGCAGTGGAGGCGCAACCTTCACGTCATGGCAGGTCAGGAGTTACGCTGCGCTAAACTCGCGCCAGAAGTGTTACTTGCGGACATGAGCGAGAAATACAAAATACAGGATTCTCAGCAGCTATATTTTGTCAGCTTCGCAACGGTCAACTGGATTGACGTATTCACCCGGCGGTTGTACAACGACATTTTCGTCGACAGCCTGCGCTACTGCCAGCAGCACAAAGGCCTGGAAATCTATGCCTGGTGCCTGATGACTAACCATGCTCACCTCATCACCAGCAGCGAGCATGAAAACCTGTCGGGCATCCTGCGAGATTTAAAGCGGCACACAGCCAAGATGCTGCTTGGCGCTATTGAAGAAAACCTGCAGGAAAGCCGCCGCGAATGGATGCTATGGATGTTTGAGCGCGCCGGCCGGCGCAATGCCCATAATACCAAGTACCAGTTCTGGCAGCAGGGAAATCACCCCATCGAACTCAATACTAATGAGCTTCGTCGGCAGCGGCTGCACTACCTGCACCAAAACCCAGTCGTTGCGGGCTTTGTAGATACCCCGGAGGATTTTCTCTACAGCAGCGCCCGCAACTACGCTGGCCGCCCCGGCCTGCTGGATGTTCTTTTTATTGGCTAACCCCAATGCATTCCTGGGCGGTACTGGCGCGAGTTTAGGCGCAGCCGTAACTCGTGCCTACTATTCGGGCGAGGCTGTGCCTCGCATTGGAACGACGGCAATAGAACCTCCTTTCCGCGCAATCCCGCCTTGACGCTGCGCGGCAGTAGAGGCGCAGCCTCCACCTCTTGGCAAGTCACGAGTTACGGCTGCGCCTAAACTCGCGCCAGTTGGGGTATGGGGCAGCAGGAGGGAAGGTGCTGCCGTAGCAGCGAACCCCGCCTTGCCGGTTACGGCCACTTCCTATTCCGGCACAGCCGTAAACCGCGGCAATCACGGATGAAGTGAATTACAAAGTAGAAAAAGCCGCGCATGAGGACCGCCTGTCCTTGTGCGCGGCTTTTTCTACCTTCGCCAAAATTCACTCATTTAATTTTCTACCAATTACATGAAACACTCTCTTCTAACTCTTTCTACCGCAGTAGCTACCCTTATTACAGGGGCCACTGTTCAGGCGCAAACCACTGTCTCATTCGGTTTACGGGCCGGGATAAACCTGGCTAGCCGGTCTGGCGACGACCCCAAATTCATTTTACCAGCGCCGCCAGCTAATCCCGGTAGCTCTCCCGTGGTCACCAATACCTATCAGCAGGACTATACCCGCAGTGCCATTTTTGCGCCGCAATTCGGAGCCGTGCTCGATGTCCGCTTTGGCAAACTGGCCTTGCAGCCAGCTGTGCTGTTTTCTCAGAAGGGCGTAGAGCAGGAATTGATAGAGACAGGCACTACCACCTACACCTATACTCCCAGCCAACCCTACCAATCAAGCAGTAAAACCACCTACCATACCACCAGTCGCGTCAACTACATTGAAATTCCCCTAAACCTGGTGTATACCAGTGGGGGCGACCATGGCTTCCAGGTGTTTGCCGGCCCCTACATTGCCTTCGGGGTGGGCGGCCGCGCCGAACTGGAATACGAAAGCCGGACAACCAGCACAAACAGCAATGGCAATCGATACGATTACAGCTACGGGAATACTTTTTTTGTTTTTCGGGACGCCTACCCAGGTCCTGCTGCCGACACGCCGAACATTGGCGTGGCCCCATTCGAAGCGAGCAGCGGAAGCATCGTAGCCCGGCGCCTCGATGCCGGAATCAATGCCGGCATCGGATACCGCTTCCGAATGTTGCAGTTGCAGCTGGGCTACGGGCTGGGCTTGCTAAACCAGCAGCCCGGGAATGCCCCGACTTTCATCCGCGAAATGCCCGAGTACACCCAGCGGGTCGCCCAGCTTACGGCAACTTACTTTTTTTCACCACTTAACCTGAATAAGAAGTAAATCTCGGCATCTGCAAAAGCAGGTTTCAGAGATAAACTGATTAAAAACACAAAACCGCGCTGCCTAGAATAGGTGGCGCGGTTTTGTGTTTAAGAGCATCGCATTGGTGCGAATTGCATGCAATTGTGACTCGCTCCTACAATCCGTGCGAGGCAGAGCTACACGTTGGAACGATGGCAAATGTTATTACCGCGCAATCCCGCCTTGCCGCTACGCGGCAGTGGAGGCGCAGCCTCCACGTCATGGCAAGTCACGAGTTACGGCTGCGCCTAAACTCGCGCCAGAGGGGGCGCCCGGCCCCATCTGGACGCCCCTGCAGGTAAGCGGCGGCGCCACCTAGGAAAAGCTCGTCAAGTTCGGCGGCGACACCCCCATGAAGCGCCCCGGGCAGCCCGCCGAGCTGGCCTCCATCTACGTGCTGCTGGCCGACCCGCAGGCGAGCTACGCCACGGGCCAGGTATATGGGGCAGCAGGAGGGAAGGGGATGCCTTAATTCTAGGTTTTACTGACCATAAATCAGCCCGTCTTGCTCGATTAAGCCGAAGCAGGGCGGGTTGTTTTGTGCATATTGGCTAGGAGCTATGCGAATTAGGACTTGTTAGTATTACAGTACATCGCGCCCGCACTAGTGCCCCGCCGCCTCTTGAAATGGCGGGGGAGGCTATCGAGTCTAATAAATAAGATTTGAAAAGTGGCTGGCGCTATTTGTTATTTGATATGATGATTAGCTTCGAATATTAGGACTTTATTTGCACTATTCTCTAACATTGCTTGAATCAGAGAAGGACTGATGACAACTATGTCATTTTCAAGGTCTATTGTCAAATATATTCGATAAGTTTCGCTTACGAGAATCTTGGCCAATTCCATAGTGAAGCCATTTTTTAGTAGACAAATTATGGCTTTGTCATCCGTGCCATACTTAATTTGGTCATAGAATGTATTCTCAATAAGCCCTAAGTCGTTAATAATTTCAACATATTTTATTAAACAGTTGTCTAGGAAGTCTTGCTCTTCCTTTACTCTTACGATGGCAAGATTTATAATCTGTTTTTGAGTTTTCTCGGATAACCTTACATAGCTTCTAAAGCCTTGTCTCTGGTTGTAGTTGATTTCTCCCCATTTTGTGCCTACATAAATTAAGTCGTTTTCAATAGATGCCCAGTAGATTAGAAGACTTTTAATCATCTCTTGGTACGGGGAAGCATCTATTCTCCATTGCAAAATCATAGAATAGTAACGCTGTGCATTTAATGATAAAAGTCTTTTGAACTGCTCGTCTTTGATGGTGATATCTTTAGTAAAAAGCGTTATTATAGCGCGAATTAGGTAAGATGGAGCATTAATGTCAAAGAGAAGGTTTTCTGCTAAGTTTTTATTAAGAATTACTTCATTTTGTTTTATGTCAAAATCATGGACGTTGTTTTTATAGCACAGTTGAGCAATAAGAGATTGGGCATAGTTTATTGAATCATTAATAATTGTGTTTGGCTCAATGTTCTCAAGATATTCAAGTGACTCTGCCGCCTTTTTTTGCTCATTTGGGTCGATAATGTCCTTAGTCTCCTTTAAAAGAACATTATCAAGTTTGTCTGATATTACCAAGTCGGATTTTAAAGAATTTTCCATAAAACCCTTTATATTGGCCGTGCTACTCGAGTATTTGCCTTTGACAAAATAAATCTCAGGCTCTAACCGTTTTAAACTGCCGGTGGAATTATTGAAGACCTCACTGAATCTACAAATTCGTCCAGCAAGGTTTTTTAATTCGGATTTTGTAAAGTACCTATTTCCGATTTTGGTAGTAAGAATAAACAATTTGTCAGCAGGTATATCTACCCCCTCTAATAGAGTTGAATTTGTGATAATTAAATCAAAGTGCTGATGGTCCTTGAATGCATTTTCAACATATAACCTAATTATATCAGGCATTGAGCCGTGGTGATACAATGCGCCCTTCCTAATACAATCAATCAAGTTGTATTGTGGGTGAATGTACTGCTCGATTGAAGTAATAAGCTCTTCTAGCTCGTCATTCAAAATTTTATCTGAATTGGTTTCTATATTCAGTGCAAAGCTTTCAATATCACGTGGCTTATTGAGATATACAATATTTTTGTTGGTTTTATAGAGGCTTACAAATGCAGAATCGGTAAGATTACTGTGTTGTTTAATAAAGATAAACTTATTTGTGAACTGGTCATAAAGTTCGAGTGTATTTTCGGTTTGTATGTTGATTGAAAAGAACTTTTCGATTTTTATGTATTCTGTACTACTCCTTGATTCTAACTTTTTGTTTAAATAGGGCGCCTCCAGATTGTGAGGGCTTGACATAAATGGAGTGAAAAAATTAAAGACAGTTTTACTGTTTCTTTTTCTGAGAATAAATAAAACCTGAGCTAATAGTATAGCTCTACTGTCTCCTTTTAACAAATTATGGGCTTCATCCACAAGGACGAGGTCTAAAGCAAATCCTGGATGTTTCTGAATTAGCCTTAGTAATCGTTCTTGAGTAAGAACAGATATGAAACTTGTCTCACTACCCAAATACATTTCGGGGTGAGTTATTATCCTATTAAATCCATTGTTCTGCTCACCTTTCTGTAAGCGCCTTTTAGTTTGCGATAAAAGGGATTTGCTTGGTACAACGATACATACTCTTTTAGAGCTGTTTTTTTTTGCTTTTGATACAATTATATCAGACTTGCCATAAGATGTTGGCGCAATCAAAACAAAATCGCCTTCATTCTCATTAGAGAATCGAATTAGGTCCTGTTGGCCTTGTGAAAGGTAAAGGCCATTTTGTGCAAAACTTTCCTTGTAAGAGGAAAGGATAACGTTGAAGAAACTGTTTTCGAATTTGGTGTTTTGTAGAAAATTGCTTTCGATGTACTTCGAAACGGGGATATAACCTTTATTGATTGACACGTCATAAAGCGGTATGTAAGAATTAAATTGATTGCTATAAGATAGTATGATTCTGTATCCGAGCCTTTCGATGCTGAAATCAGTTTGATTTAAAAATATTATAGCAGTTTTTAGTAAGTAGTGTTTCTCTTCTTCTGTTAGCAAATCAGCATTACTAGAAATTAGCCTGAAGTATGCTGATTCAAAATATGAACTTGCCAATGCTTTGCGAAGCTGCGGAATTGTTAAAAACTCTCTACTGGTATTTGTGTCTTTTTTATTCATGTCTGTGTTTTCTTTATTAGTTTTCAACGTGACTCGTTCATCAAAAAACGTTCAACTTTCTTGTATGTCTTCTTTTGTATACAAAACACGAGTGATTTTTGAAATGTACCTGAACTAATGAGCTTGTTTTGAAAATCTTTAATGCTGTCAGGTAAAATTTTGTCCGTTAGACAATGATATAGGACAGTTATTATAATTACGTTTCTTTTGGTACCAATGCTTGGGTTTGTGCTAGGAGCACCGTTTGACAAGAGTGTACTTGCTTTAATTCTATCCGCGCCATCTAGCGTTAATTTTGCATCAATAAGTGCGCTTGCCCATCGATAGTCTTTATTTTCAAGAAACGTATTTGTTATCCCAGTCTTAGCTCGGTTCAATAATACACGATTGTAAGTTGTTGAATCCTTGAGTTTGCTATTTCCGGACTTTACTTCAGAGTACCAGATTGAATTGTCTGTGTCGTGCAGGTATATAATATCAAATCCTTTTCTTATACTTCTCTCTTCCTTATTAGCAAGTATTGATACCGTTTTAAGTACTAAATGATGTTTATTAATTAATATATGTGCAAGTAACTCGCCAATCATTCCTTTTTTTGTCTTTAAATCCTTGTCATTATAGCGTTCTAAAAATTGTTTGATAGTCCACTTATATGTATAAAAAGTAGAATTATCGTTTACATGAACTGCTCCAGAAAATAGATTAGCTAAGCTGTTTCTTATTTCTTTTTTAAATTCTATACAGAATTTTTCTACGTAGCACAAAGTGAAATCAGGCTCTGATTTCACCGTAACCCCCTTGAATGGCATTTTATTAAAACTAAGATTTGAAAGTAGTTAGTCGCACCAAGCTGTATTATCACCGTCTAAAAGGTAAAAGCCGGTCGTACATGTTATGCTTGCTCAATGTGCAAGGTAACAAGTACGCCCGGCTTCTACTACGAAGAGCAACCTAATTAATTACATATTCCTTCTATACTGCCCGCCCACCTCAAACAGCGCGTTGGTAATCTGCCCCAGTGAGCAGAACTTCACGGCTTCCATCAGGGCCTCGAACATGTTGCCGTTCGTCACAGCCACCTGCTGCAGCTGCTTGAGCTGCTGCGGGGCCTGCCCGGCGTTGCGGGCGTGCAGGTTGCCCAGCATCTCAATCTGGTAGAGCTTTTCTTCTTCCGTGGCGCGAATCACCTCGGCCGGGATGATGGTGGGCGAACCCGTGGACGAGAGGAAGGTATTCACGCCGATAATGGGGTACTCGCCGGTGTGCTTCAGCATCTCGTAGTGCAGGCTTTCCTCCTGGATTTTGCCGCGCTGGTACATGGTTTCCATGGCGCCCAGCACGCCGCCGCGCTCCGTAATGCGGTCGAACTCCAGCAGCACGGCTTCCTCCACCAGGTCGGTCAGCTCCTCGATGATGAAGGAGCCCTGCAGCGGGTTTTCGTTTTTGGCCAAACCCAGCTCGCGGTTGATGATGAGCTGAATGGCCATGGCGCGGCGCACTGAGCCCTCTGTGGGCGTGGTGATGGCCTCGTCGTAGGCGTTGGTGTGCAGTGAGTTGCAGTTGTCGTAGATGGCGTACAGGGCCTGCAGCGTGGTGCGGATGTCGTTGAAGTCGATTTCCTGGGCGTGCAGCGAGCGGCCGGAGGTCTGAATGTGGTACTTCAGCATCTGGCTGCGCGGGTTGGCGCCGTACTTCAGCTTCATGGCCTTGGCCCAGATGCGGCGCGCCACGCGGCCAATCACGGCGTACTCGGGGTCGATGCCGTTGGAGAAGAAAAAGCTCAGGTTGGGCGCGAAGTCGTTCACGTCCATGCCGCGGCTGGCGTAGTACTCCACGAAGGTGAAGCCGTTGCTCAAGGTCAGGGCCAGCTGGGTGATGGGGTTGGCGCCGGCCTCAGCAATGTGGTAGCCCGAGATGGACACCGAGTAGAAGTTCCGCACCTTGTGGCGGATGAAGTACTCCTGCACGTCGCCCATCAGGCGCAAACTGAACTCAGTGCTGAAGATGCAGGTGTTCTGAGCCTGGTCTTCCTTCAGGATGTCGGCCTGCACCGTGCCGCGCACCTGCGTGAGCGTGGTGGCCTTGATGCTGGCGTACACGTCGGCGGGCAGCACCTGGTCGCCGGTTACGCCCAGCAGCAGCAGGCCCAGGCCGTTGTTGCCGTCGGGCAGCTCGCCCTGGTAGCGGGGGCGGGCCACGCCTTTCTCCTTGTAGATGGCGTCGATTTTGGCTTCCACCTCGTCCACCAGCCCATTCTCGCGGATGTACTTCTCGCAGTTCTGGTCGATGGCCGCGTTCATGAAGAAGGCCGCAATGGTGGCGGCCGGCCCGTTGATGGTCATCGACACCGAGGTAGCCGGGTGGCTCAAATCAAAGCCCGAGTAGAGCTTCTTGGCATCGTCGAGGCAGCAGATGCTGACGCCGGCGTTGCCGATTTTGCCGTAGATGTCGGGCCGGTGGTCGGGGTCTTCGCCGTAGAGCGTAACCGAGTCGAAGGCCGTGCTCAGGCGCTTGGCGGGCAGGCCGGCCGATACGTAGTGGAAGCGGCGGTTGGTGCGCTCGGGGCCGCCTTCGCCGGCAAACATGCGGGTGGGGTCTTCGCCCTCGCGCTTGAAGGGAAATACGCCGGCCGTGTAGGGGAACTCACCGGGGAAGTTTTCCTGCATGGCCCAGCGCAGCCGGTCGCCCCAGCCGCTGTAGCGTGGCACGGCCACCCGCGGAATCTGCAGGTGCGACAAGGACTCGTACTTGGTCTTGACGCGGATTTCCTTGTCGCGCACCTTATACACGTACTCCGGGTTGCGGTAGTTCTGCAGGGTGGCTTCCCAGTTTTCCAGAATGGCCTGGCTGTCGGCGTCGAGGCGGCGCAGCTGCTTTTCTTTCTCCTTCGAGAACTCGCCCACCATGCCTTCCGAGCTGTTCTGGGCGCGATAGTGCTCCTCTAGCTTGGCAAAGGCGCCGGCTACTTCCGCAATCTGAGCCTGCTCGCGCACGCGCTGGTCGTAAGCGCGGTTGTTTTCGGCAATTTCCGAGAGGTAGCGCGTGCGGTGCGGCGGAATGATGTACACCTTTTCCGAGGCTTCGGCGCTCGTTTCGAGGGTGGAGGCGAAGGTGGCGCCGGTCTTGGTTTCCAGCATCTTCAGCACGGCCCGGTACAGGCGGTTCATGCCGGGGTCGTTGAACTGCGAGGCGATGGTGCCAAACACCGGCATCTCGTCCACGGGCTTGTCCCAGAGCTGGTGGTTGCGCTGGTACTGCTTGCGCACGTCGCGCAGCGCATCCAGCGCCCCGCGCTTGTCGAACTTGTTGAGGGCAATGACGTCGGCGAAGTCGAGCATGTCGATTTTCTCCAGCTGGGTGGCCGCGCCGTACTCGGGCGTCATGACGTAGAGGCTGGCGTCGGAGTGCTCAATGATTTCCGTGTCCGACTGCCCGATGCCCGAGGTTTCGAGGATAATCAGGTCGAAGTCGGCGGCCCGCACCACGTCCACGGCGTCCTGCACGTAGCGGCTCAGCGCCAGGTTGCTCTGGCGCGTGGCCAGGCTGCGCATGTACACCCGCGGGTTGTTGATGGCATTCATCCGAATCCGGTCGCCGAGCAGCGCCCCGCCGGTCTTGCGCTTGCTGGGGTCGACGGAGATAATGGCAATGGTCTTGTCGGGGAAGTCCAGCAAAAAGCGCCGCACCAGCTCGTCCACTAAGCTGGATTTGCCCGCCCCGCCCGTGCCGGTGATGCCTAGAATAGGGGCTTGGGAACTTGGGGTCTTAGGGACTTGGTTTTGTTCTTTGTTTTGGAAATCAGTTACCAGCTGCGATTTAACGCGCTCAAACTCCTCGGGGAAGTTTTCGGCGGCCGAAATGAGGCGGCCGATGCTGCGGGCGTCCTTTTCCTTGACGTGCTTTACCTCGCCGTTCAGGTGCTGGCCGGTGGGGAAGTCGCTCTTCTCCAGCAGGTCGTTAATCATGCCCTGCAGGCCCATGGCGCGGCCATCGTCGGGCGAGTAGATGCGCGTAATGCCATAGCCCATCAGCTCCTCAATCTCGGTGGGCAGAATCACGCCGCCACCGCCGCCGAAAATTTTGATGTGGCCCGCGCCGCGCTCCTTCAGCAAGTCGTGCATGTACTTAAAGTACTCGTTGTGCCCGCCCTGGTAGCTGGTGATGGCAATGGCCTGGGCATCTTCCTGAATGGCGCAATCCACGATTTCCTGCACCGAGCGGTTGTGACCGAGGTGAATGACTTCGGCGCCGCTGCTCTGGATAATGCGGCGCATGATGTTGATGGCCGCATCGTGGCCGTCGAACAAGGCGGCGGCCGTTACGATGCGAATGTGGTTTTTAGGCTTGTAGGGAGCGGCGGGAGCAGGGTGCATGGGCAGGATAGTTGGGGCTGCGAAGGTACGAAAAACGCCCCGTCGCGGGGGCAACGGGGCGTTTGGCATTGTGAAGGCAGCAGGATGCGAATTAGCCGAAATGAACGGGTGGGCTCAGGAACATGTACCAGAGGGCAGCCATGAGCACTGCGAGGATGATGTAGCCCCAGCTGAAATTGGTCGGCTGCGGCTTGCGCACCGTCGATTCGAACAGCTCGTTCATGCAGCCCAGGGCCGTGGGGGTAATGAGCAGGCCCATCATCATCAGCCGCAATACTTCCTGAATGGTGGTGTAAGGCGCCTTGGCCAGCATAATCAGCACCGAGCCCACGGCCCAGGGAATCACTAGGGTGCTGATGACCATGCGCTGCCGGTTCTGGTAGCGCATCACCGTCTTGGAGTCGTGGGCCTGCAGGAAGGGAATGGCGGCGAAGTAGCCCAGCGCAATCTGGGTGATGCCGGCGCCCAAAGCCAGCAGCACGTTCACCACGTTGCCCAGCTCAAACACCCAGCTGGGCACGTACCAGAAGCCCGACTGCGTGAAGGTGTCGGCCAGCAGCGCCCCGAAAAACGCGTTGCAGCCCTGAAAGGCCATCCAGATGAGGACCATCTTGAAGATGCCGCGCTTGGCCCGCGCGCGCCGCCAGTAAATCTGAAAGGCAATAAAGCCCAGCAGCAGACACACGGCCGGGCCAATGCCGTTGACGGCAATAATGGCCAGGCGCCACCACTCCGCATCGGCCATGGTGTACACAATCCGGCTCGGGTCCCAGGTGCCCCGTAGCTGAAAGCGGTGGGACAAGGCGACTTTGGCAATCTGATGGACGGCCGTCATGACGTAGTACGACACGACATAAGCAACCGTGCTGTTGACAGCCGCAATAAGAAACTTGTTTTGTTCGACCTTGGCCGGCTCGTTACCTAACTGGGTATTTTCTGGACTCATATCCTCGTTATGCTTGATTCGAAGGGCGAATCAAGCGTCAAAACTACGCAGCTTATAACAATCCCGGTTAGCGGCCCGGTAACATCCCCGGCGGGCTAGCTGGCTTTTGCGGCGGGGTTTTCGTACCTTCGCAGCCTGAAAAACTGCCCTAGTGAAGAATATCCGCAATTTTTGCATCATTGCCCACATCGACCACGGTAAAAGCACCCTGGCCGACCGCCTCCTCGAGTTCACCAGCACCGTCGCCAAGCGCGACATGCAGGCCCAGCTGCTCGACAACATGGACCTGGAGCGGGAGCGGGGCATTACTATTAAAAGCCACGCCATTCAGATGCAGTACCCCTACAAGGGGGAAATCTACACGCTGAACCTGATTGACACGCCCGGTCACGTCGACTTTAGCTACGAGGTAAGCCGCAGCATTGCCGCCTGCGAAGGCGCGCTGCTCATTGTCGATGCCTCGCAGGGCATCGAGGCCCAGACCATTTCCAATCTCTACCTCGCCATCGGGGCCGATTTGGAAATCATTCCGGTGCTCAACAAAATCGACCTGCCCCACGCTATGCCGGAGGAGGTGACGGATGAAATTGTGGACCTCATCGGCTGCGATGCCGGAGACATCATCCACGCCTCGGGCAAGGCCGGCATCGGCATTGAGAACATCCTCAACGCCATCTGTGAGCGGATTCCCGCGCCCAAAGGCGACCCCGACGCACCGCTGCAGGCCCTGATTTTCGATTCGGTATTCAACTCTTACCGCGGCATTGAGGTACTGTTCCGCATCAAGAACGGCACCATGCGCAAGGGTGACAAATTGCGCTTTATGGCCACCGGCAAGGAGTACGGCGCCGACGAAATTGGCGTGCTCAAGCTTAACCAGGAGCCGCGCCAGGAAATGAGCGCCGGCAACGTGGGCTACCTGATTTCGGGCATCAAAGAAGCCCGGGAAGTGAAAGTGGGCGACACCATCACGCTGGTAAATAACCCCACTACCGAAGCCATTGTGGGCTTCGAGGACGTCAAGCCCATGGTATTTGCCGGCATCTACCCGGTAGAAACCAGCGAGTACGAGGACCTGCGCACGGCCATGGAAAAGCTGCAGCTCAACGACGCCTCACTGGTGTGGGAGCCCGAAACCTCGGCCGCCCTGGGCTTTGGCTTCCGCTGCGGCTTCCTGGGCATGCTGCACATGGAAATCGTGCAGGAGCGCCTCGAGCGTGAGTTCAACATGACGGTGATTACCACCGTGCCCAGCGTGCAGTTTCACGCCATTGGCACCAAGGACCAGCTCCTGGTAATCAACGCGCCCTCGGAGATGCCCGAGCCCAACCTCATCAAGAACATTGAGGAGCCCTACATCAAGGCGCAGATTATTACCGCTGCCGACTACGTAGGCCCCATCATCACGCTGTGCATGGACAAGCGCGGCATCATCAAAGGACAGTCGTACCTGACCTCGGAGCGGGTTGAGCTGAACTTCGAGCTGCCGCTGTCGGAAATCGTGTTCGACTTCTTCGACAAGCTCAAGACCATCAGCCGCGGCTACGCTTCGCTTGACTACGAGCTGATTGGCTTCCGCGAGTCGGACATGGTGAAGCTCGACATCATGCTCAACGGCGAGAAGGTGGACGCGCTGTCGGCCATCGTGCACCGCTCCAAGAGCTACGACTGGGGCCGCCGCCTCTGCGAAAAGCTGCGGGAGCTGCTGCCGCGCCAGATGTTCGACATTGCCATTCAGGCCAGCATCGGCCAGAAAATCATTGCCCGCGAAACGGTGAAGGCCCTGCGCAAAAACGTAATTGCCAAGTGCTATGGCGGCGACATCAGCCGCAAGCGCAAGCTGCTTGAAAAGCAGAAGGAAGGCAAGAAGCGCATGCGTCAGGTCGGCTCCGTTGAGATACCGCAAGAAGCCTTCCTGGCAGTTCTCAAAATCGACTAGTTTTACTAAACGCGGCTTTCGGGCCGCGTTTTTTTTGCATCGGGTTGCGGTGCTTACTGTACACGGCAGCCATCGTTCTTTTGCCACTTCACTTTCTTTAGTACCGCCGGGTACTGCCTTATCTATGACGCCAACTGCCATTCGCCTTATCGACGGCAAGCAAACCGCCGAAGACATCAAAGTTGAAATAGCCGCCGAGGTGGCCCAGCGCAAAGCAGCGGGCCTCAAGGTGCCACATCTGGCGGCGGTGCTCGTGGGCCACGACGGCGGCTCCGAAACCTACGTGCGCAACAAGGTGCTGGCCTGCGAGCGGGTGGGCTTTGCCTCCACACTGATTCGCTACGAAGACGACCTGAGCGAGGCCGAGCTGCTGGCCAAGGTCGACGAGCTGAACAACGACCCGGAAATCGACGGCTTCATTGTACAGCTGCCCTTGCCGGCCCATATCAACACCGACAAGGTCATCGAAGCTATCCGCCCCGAGAAGGACGTGGACGGTTTTCACCCCATGAACATTGGCCGCATGGTGGCCGGTCTTCCGGCGCTGCTGCCCGCTACGCCCTCCGGCATCGTGGAACTGCTGAGCCGGCACGGCATTCAAACCAGCGGCAAGCACTGCGTGGTAATTGGTCGCTCCAATATCGTGGGTACGCCGGTAAGTATTCTGTTGGCTAAGAACTTGGATACGGGTAACTGCACTGTTACTTTATGCCATTCCCGCACTCAGAACCTGGCCGAAATATGCCGGACGGCGGACATTGTCGTCGCTGCCATTGGCCGGCCGGAGTTTGTGACGGCTGACATGGTGCGGCCCGGCGCCGTGGTTATCGACGTGGGCACCACCCGCGTGGCCGACCCCAGCAAAAAAAGCGGCTACGCCCTGAAAGGCGACGTGAACTTTGCCGAGGTAGCGCCGCTGGCTTCCTGCATCACGCCCGTGCCGGGCGGCGTGGGGCCTATGACCATCGCCATGCTGCTGCTCAACACCCTGCGCGCGGCCAAGGGCGAAATCTATCCGAAGTAGTCTGCTTGCAGCGAAAGTTTTTTGGATTTCCTGGCCTTGAGGCGTACTTTTAAAGTCCGGCTTCGGGAACACCTGGCCAAAGACTAAACGTTGGAATCCTTTCTACTCCGACGTTTTCACCGAATGGACTTACTGACTGTACTTTCTCCCGAAGGCTTACCCGCGTCGTCGCTGGCCGGGCAAGCAGACGCTGGCTTGCTGCTCCCGGTTATGGAGCAGTTTTACACCATTCAGGGCGAAGGGTTTAATACCGGGAAAGCTGCTTACTTCATCCGCCTGGGCGGCTGCGACGTCGGCTGCCATTGGTGCGACGTGAAAGAGTCGTGGGATGCCGAGGCCCATCCGCGGCAGACGGTGGCCGAGCTGGTGGCCGCGGTGCTTGAGCACCCGGGCCGCAACGTCGTCATCACCGGCGGCGAGCCCCTGATGCACAACCTGGCGCCATTAACGCAAGCGCTGAAAGCAGCAGGGTGCTCTACCTGGCTGGAAACCTCCGGCGCCTACCCCCTCACGGGCGAATGGGACTGGATATGCTTGTCACCCAAGAAGTTTAAAGCCCCACTTCAGGAGGTGCTGTCCCATGCTCACGAGTTGAAAGTCGTGGTTTTCAATAACAGCGACTTCGCCTGGGCCGAAGAGCACGCCGCCCAGGTGCCAGCCGCGGCGCGCTTATACCTACAGCCCGAGTGGAGCCGGGCGGCCCGCGTGACGCCGGCTATTATCGACTATGTGAAACTACACCCGCGGTGGCAGGTTTCCCTACAGACGCACAAATACCTCGACATCCCGTAGCTTGCGCCCATGCTTCGCTTTGTAGTTCACCGTGGGAACCGTCTGAGGGGCATGCGCGCGCTGTTGCTGCTCGGTATGGCACTGGCTGTAGGTCAGGTGCAGGCCCAGCCCGGTCGTGGAGCCAACATCACCAACTCCAAAGCCAAGTCGCTATACGATAAGGCAGTGGAGCAAAGTCGGGCCCGCGACTTCTACAAGGCGGTGGAAACCCTGAACCAGCTCAACCAGAAGTTTCCTTCGTTTGGCGAGCCTTATCTGATGAAGGGCTCCTTGCTTAAGGCCATGGGCGACAACCGCGGCGCAATGGCTGCCTACCGCGAAGGCTTGAACAAAGTGCCGGCCGATGCGGTGCATTCGGCCGAATACCAGCTATTGGGTGACCTGGCTCTGAGCTACGGCGACTATCAAACGGCGGCCGACGCCTACCGGCAGCTGCTCAAGGTAGCGCCCAAGACTTACCGCAACTTAGCTAAATCCGAGCGGCAGCTGCGCACCTGCGAGTTTGCCCAGGAGGCCATGCGCCATCCGGTGGGCGAAGCGCCGACGCGGCTGCCCTCACCCCTGAATGCCTTCAAGTTCCAATACTTCCCGGCCCTGACGGCGGATAACCGCTTTTTGCTATTCACCGGCCGCCCCAGCGACAGCAGCGGCGAAGACCTGTACATCAGCCGTCAGAGCAAGGACGGGCAGCCCGGCGAGCCCCAGCCCATCTCCCCGGTTATTAATTCGTCGTTCAACGAAGGCGCCGGCACCATTTCCGGCGATGGCAAGACCCTGGTGTTTGCCTCTTGCGACCGGCCGCGGGCCATTGGCAACTGCGACCTGTACATCTCGCGGCGCACCGGCAACAACTGGAGCCCGCCCCAAAACCTGGGCTCCAACGTTAATTCCGTGGAGTGGGATTCTCAGCCCTCGCTCTCGGCCGACGGCCGCACGCTGTACTTCACCTCGACGCGGCGCGGCGGGCAAGGCCAGGAAGACCTGTACGTCACCACCCTGCAGACCGATGGCAGCTGGAGCCCTGCCCAAAACCTCGGCGCTCCGGTGAATACGCCAGGCAAGGACATGGCGCCCTTCATTCACGCCAGCGGCACCACGCTGTACTACGTCACCGACGGGCTGGTGGGCATGGGTGGGCTGGATGTGTTTCGCTGCGAGAAGAACCCCGTGGGCGGCAGCTGGAGCGAGCCTCGCAACCTGGGCTATCCACTTAATACCTTCGAGAACGAAGCCTCGCTCTTTATTGCCTCGGATAACCAGCGCGGCTTTTGCTCCCGCACGCGCTTGTCGCAGGAGCCGGGCACCAACGTGCGCCTGGTGCGGGAGCGGCCGGTGGAGCTGTTTTCCTTCAGCGTGCCCAACCAGGTGAAGGCCCGGGAAACCAGTACCTACACCCAGGGCCGGGTGTTCGATGCCATTACCAAGAAGCCGCTAAAGGCCGAAGTGAAGCTCTACGACCTCGACACGGATGCCCTCACGCAGTTTGTGACTTCCGACCCCGAGTACGGCGACTACACCGTGGTGCTCAACGAAGGCCACCAGTACGCCATGTACGCGGCCGCCGACAAGTACCTGCTCAAGAGCCTGAGCTTCGACTACTCGGACCAGCACTCGTTCAACCCGCTCACGCTGGATATCTACCTCGAGCCGGTGCGGGCCGGCCGCAGTGTGGTGCTCAACAACCTGTTCTTCGATACCAATAAGTACGACCTTAAGCCGCAGTCGCGCACCGAGCTCAACCGCCTGATTGAGTTTATGCGGCAGTATAAAGACGTGCAGATTGAGGTTTCGGGCTATACCGACAACGTGGGCACGCCCGAAGCCAACATGCTGCTTTCGCAGCGCCGCGCCCAGGCTGTGGTTGAGTACCTGGGCAGCCACGGCATTGCCGCCGCTCGCCTGCGTTCCAAGGGCTACGGCGAGACGCATCCGCTGGCGCCGAACGACTCAGAGATGCACCGCCGGCAGAACCGCCGCATCGAGCTGCACATCCTGTAGCTGGAAACTCTCATCTGGGACATTTGCTAACGGTTCAGGCTGCCTTGCACGAGCTAACTTATGCCGATTCGGCGGTAAAACGGCCTTAAATCAGCTTGGAGACAAATTGGATTAATCAAGGGTAGCTCATGTTTGGTAGCGGCCTCCCAAGAGAAAATTCATCACTTTACTTAAAGTGTTACTTTAAATAAGTGAAAATTTTATAGCACTTAGCCCGAAAAATGTATTGCTCGCCCAATGGCGGGCATTTTTTTTAAATCGACTTTTACTTTTTTAAATTAATTGAAGTGCTTAATAATGAGTATTTTATAAGAGGGAAGAAAAAGTAGTTAATTAAAAAAGTGACAAAAAAAATATTTTTAGTTCTAAAAAATATTTTGCTTACGTTTGAAATGCCCAGACGGCACTGCCTGGGCCATTTCACTCACATTTTCACCTTCACCCTTATTTACCCCTTATGAAAAACCTGTTCTTTGCTACCTGCCTGGCGGCGGGTATGGGCACGACGCCCGTGGCTGTAGCTGGCCCCGGCGACCGGGAATATTCGCCCGCCCTGGTTTCCCGCGCTACCACGTTGACGCGTGCGCTCGACCGGCGCATACACTTCAACGAAGGCCAGTACATCGCCGTGAAAAACCTGCACCTGCGCATGCTAGCCGAGCGCGCCGAGCTGGAGAGGCTGTATTCCAACGATGAAGGCGAGCGTGATGCCCAGCTTGCCGACGCCCAGCAGCGCTATGAATGCGAGCTGAACAGCCTCTTGCACCCCCGGCAGGTAATAGCGTACTATGACCTGCGCAACAATTTCACCGCCCACCGCATCAAGTAGGGGCGGGGAGAGGCAGTTGCGCGTTTTCGGACACGAAAAAGCCCGCTCAATGAGCGGGCTTTTTGCATTCTGGTAAGAACGGTGCCGTTTAGCGGGCGGTGATTTCGACATAGTCGCGCTGCAGCTCGCCGGTATAAATCTGGCGGGGACGGCCGATGGGCTCCTTATTCTCGCGCATCTCCTTCCACTGGGCAATCCAGCCGGGCAGGCGGCCCAGGGCAAACATCACCGTGAACATTTCGGTGGGGATGCCCAATGCTTTGTAAATGATGCCCGAGTAGAAATCTACGTTCGGGTAAAGCTTGCGCTCGATGAAGTACTCGTCGGTGAGGGCCGCTTGTTCCAGCTCCTTGGCAATCTTGAGCAGAGGGCTGTCCTGCAGGCCCAGGGCTTGCAGCACTTCGTCGGCAGCCTTCTTGATGATGGTCGCGCGCGGGTCGAAGTTCTTATACACGCGGTGGCCGAAGCCCATAAGGCGGAACGAGTCGTTCTTGTCCTTGGCCTTGGCGATGAACTTGGTGGTGTCGCCGCCGTCGCGCTCAATTTCCTCGAGCATCTCCACTACCTCCTGGTTAGCACCGCCGTGCAGCGGGCCCCACAGCGCGTTGATGCCGGCCGATACCGAGCCGTAGAGGCTGGCATTGGCCGAGCCCACGAGGCGCACCGTGCTGGTCGAGCAGTTCTGCTCGTGGTCGGCGTGCAGGATGAGCAGCTTGTTGAGGGCCTGCACCACAATGGGGTTGACTTCATACTTCTCCGTGGGGAAGCTGAACATCATGTACAGGAAGTTGGCGCAGTAGTCGAGGTCGTTGCGCGGGTAGTTCAGCGGGTGGCCCATCTGGTTTTTGTAGGTCCAGGCCGCGATGGTTGAAATCTTCGCCATTAGGCGGATGATGTTCAGGTCCATCACCTCTTTCGAGATTTCGGGGGCTACGCTTTCGGGGTAGAAAGCCGTGAGCGAGCACACCAGCGACGACAGAATGGCCATCGGGTGGGCCGCCGAGGGAAAGCCGTCGAAAATCTTGCGCACGTCTTCGTGCACCAGCGTGTGCTTGGTGATTTGCCCGGCGAAGCTGTCGAGCTCAGCCTGAGTGGGCAGCTTGCCGTAAATCAGCAGGTAGGCCACTTCCAGGAAGCTGGATTTCTCAGCCAGCTGCTCGATGGGGTAGCCGCGGTAGCGCAGAATGCCTTCTTCGCCGTCGAGAAAGGTGATGGCGCTTTTAGTGGCCCCGGTGTTCTTGTAGCCCGAGTCGAGGGTTACGTAGCCGGTCTGGTCGCGCAGCTTGCCAATATCGAAGGCTTTTTCGTGTTCAGTTCCTTCAATAACCGGGAGGGTAATGGATTTCCCGTTGAGGATGAGTTCAGCAGTTTCTGCCATGGGCGGGGAGAATGAGGGGAAGTTCAGCGCGAAACTAATGCATAAGCGGTAAGCCCGAAAGTTTCGCGAGTATCCGGGCGGCATTAATACAAACGAAAAGCCGCCGGGTTCTGGAATACAGGCCCATATTTTACTTGCCGATGCAGAACTGAGTGAAAATGCTGGTCAGCAGGTCTTCGGAGGAGATTTCCCCGGTTATCTCGCCCAGCGCGGCCAGAGCATGGCGCAGGTCGGCTGCCAATAGCTCGGTGCCCAGGCCGGTATCCAGCCCGTGCTGCACGGCCGCTAGATGGGTCAAGGCCGTCTCCAGGGCGCGGGCGTGGCGCACGTTGGTGACGATAGTGGCCGAGGCATTGGCTTCGAGCCCGGCGCCGCGCACCTGCGCCAGCAAAGCCATCTGCAATTCCTCCAGCCCCTGGCCTTGCCCGGCGGCGAGCAGAACAGGCTGCTGGCTATTCGGCCCTAATAGGAAGCTGGTAAAGGCGTCGGTTTGGGCAGACGTGGCTAAATCCAGTTTATTGCCGACGGCCAGCACAGGCAACTGCAGGCCCGCCGTGAGCTCGGCAATTTCGGCCCGCACCTCATCAGGGCGCATTTCGGTGAGGTCGAACAGGTAAAGCAGCTGGGCTGCCTGTTGCACGCGCTGGCGGGTGCGCTGCACGCCAATGGCTTCAACCTCGTCGGCGGGGTTGTCGCGCAGGCCGGCGGTATCCACGAAGCGGAAGCGGATGCCGTCGAGGCTGATTTCATCTTCGATGAAGTCGCGGGTAGTGCCCGGAATGGCCGACACTATGGCTCTTTCCTCACGCAGCAGGGCATTAAGCAGGGTGGACTTGCCGGCGTTGGGCCGGCCGGCAATGACGGTGGTGATGCCGTTTTTGATGACGTTGCCCAACTCGAATGAGCGAAGCAGGCCCGTTACTACGCCGCGCACTTCGGCCAGCAGCCGGGCCAGGCCGCTGCGGTCGGCAAACTCGACGTCTTCTTCGCCGAAGTCCAGCTCCAGCTCCAGCAGCGCGGCAAACTGCACGAGGCGGGCCCGCAGCTCGCGTAGCTCCTGGGAAAAGCCTCCCCGCAGCTGGTTCAGGGCCACGCGGTGCGAGAGGGCCGAGTCGGCTGCAATAAGGTCGGCCACGGCCTCGGCCTGGGCCAGGTCCATGGCGCCGTTGAGGAAAGCCCGCTTCGTGAACTCTCCGGCTTCGGCCAGGCGGGCGCCCAGGCGCAGCAGCACCGCCAGCACCTGCCGCACCACGTAGTCAGAGCCGTGGCAGCTGATTTCTACCACATCCTCACGGGTAAAAGAGCGCGGGGCCCGGTACAAGGCCACCACTACTTCGTCCAGAATGGCCTCGCTGTTGGGGTCGCGCAAAGTGCCATAATGCAGGGTGTGGCCTGGCTGCTCAGCTAATTTTTTCTTTGAGAAGATGCGCGCAGTCAAGGCCACCGCATCCGGGCCCGACAGGCGGATAACGGCCAGCGCGCCCGCGCCTGGCGGCGTGGACAAGGCCACGATGGTGTCGGAGAAGATTGTCTGAACCACGGATTTTTCGGATTAAACGGATTGCGCGGATTTTGTAGACGATTATCTAAATGGTCCAAAACCGCATAACTGCGACAAAGGTCGGCTACACTCAAAAAAGGCAGCCAGAGGGCTGCCTTTTATAACTTACTTAAAATACCAACGTCCAGCAAAGGGCATTTAAAAATCCTCTACAAAATCCAATTAATCCGTTTAATCCGAAAAATCTGTGGTTCAGACTTAAGCCGTTACAAACAGATTTCGGCTGACTTCCGCTGAAATCAGGGCGGTGCGCTCCTGGTTGATGCGTAGTTCGAAGGAATGGTCGAATTCTACTTTGTCGAGCACTTCCAGATGAGCGCCGAGCTGCAGGCCGGCCTTGTTGAGGTACTGCAGGAAGGGCACCGAGGTGTTTTTGACGGCGGCCAGCACGCCTCGCTCGCCCACGCACAGGTCGGCCAGCAGGCGGTGGGCCGGGCGGCGGATGGCGCCGTCTTCGGCGGGAATGGGGTCGCCGTGCGGGTCCAGGGCCGGGTAGCCCAGGAAGGCGTCGAGCCGCCGCATGAGCAGGGGCGACTGCACGTGCTCCAGCTCCTCGGCCACCTCGTGCACCTCATCCCAGTGAAAGCCCAGCTGCTGCACCAGAAACACCTCCCACAGCCGGTGCTTGCGGATGGTAAGCAAGGCCAGCCGCCGGCCGTCGTCGGTAAGCTGCACGCCGCGGTACCGCTCGTAGGCCAGCAGCCCTTTGTCCGAAAGCCGGCGCAGCATGTCCGTCACCGAAGCCGCCCGGGTGTCGAGCGCCGCCGCAATACGGTTGGTGCTCACCCCGGCTTGCCCCGGCTCAGCTTCCGCCAGCTTGTAGATGGCTTTGAGGTAATTTTCTTCGGTATGGCTGGGCATTTGGTAGGGACTTGGGTACTTGGGGTCTTAGGAACTTGGTTGCTACAATCTGGACGGAAAATCCAAGACCCCGAGACCCCAAGTACCCAAGACCCTTTTACCATTTAATCAACGCCGAGGCCCAGGTGAAGCCGGAGCCGAAGGCGGCCAGGCACACCAGGTCGCCGCGCTGGATGCGGCCTTCCTGCACAGCTTCGCTCAGGGCAAGGGGCACGGAGGCGGCGGTGGTGTTGCCGTAGCGCTGGATGTTGGAATACACCTTCTCGTTGGGCAGGCCCATTTTCTGCTGCACGTACTGAGTGATGCGCAGATTGGCCTGGTGGGGGATGAGCATGTCGACGTCCTCGGGCTGGTAGCCGTTCTGGTCGAGGGCTTCCTTGATAACCTGCGGAAAGCGCACCACGGCGTGCTTGAACACGTTCTGCCCGTTCATGTAAGGGTAGAGGTCGAGGTGGTTGTCGAGGATGTACTGCACGCGGTTATCACGGTTGGAGCCTGGCTCCTTCACAATCAGCTCCTCGGCAAACTCGCCCTGGGCGTGCAGGTGGGTGCTGAGGATACCGTGCCCTTCGCGGGAGCAGGGGCGCAGCACCACGGCGCCGGCGCCATCGCCAAAAATGACAGAGACGCCGCGGCCCCGCGGGGTTTTATCCAAGCCAGAAGAGTGAATTTCGGAGCCCACCACCAGCACCGTGTCGTACATGCCGGTTTTAATGAACTGGTCGGCTACCGACAGCGCGTAGATAAAGCCCGAGCACTGGTTGCGCACGTCGAGAGCCGGCACGCTTTCCTTAATGCCCAGCTCGCGCTGCAGCAGCACACCCGAACCGGGGAAAAAATAGTCAGGCGAAAGCGTGGCAAACACAATCAGCTGCACGTCGTCGGGCTGCAGGCCGGCCATTTCCAGGGCCTTGCGGCTGGCGGCGGCGGCCATGTTGGCGGTGGTGTCCTTGCCTTCCTCAAACCAACGCCGCTCCTGAATGCCAGTCCGCTCCTGAATCCAGGCGTCGGAAGTGTCCATCAGGGCTTCAATTTCGGTGTTTTTGACAACGCGGCTGGGGACGTAATGGCCGACCCCGGCAATTTCGGACTGACGTAAAGTGGCCATGTGCGAGTTAGGAATGGTGGGATTTTAAAGTAAGTGCAATGCCCCGAAAGTAGCACCGTACTGGAAGTACGGAAATGCCAGGGCTAAGCTAAAACGGGCGCAAAGGTGGCAGGTTAAACGAGAGAATCCAGCAAACGCTGCAATTTTTCTCCCTCGCTGCGCCACAAGGCCTCCGCCGGCGGGCCGGACGGGTAAAAATTAGAGTTGGTCAAGGCGACCGCCAGCGCGGCAATATCCGGGGAGCTGAAGTCGACTTCCAGGCCCGCGCCGTGCTGCTGCACCAGGGCCCGCCAGAGCGGGTTAGGTGGAATAAGTACCGGCAGCCCTTGGGCGAGGTACTCGAACAGCTTGGTGGGCCGGCAGCGGGCGGTGCTGGGGTGCGGCCGGTAGGGCAGCAGGCCCAGGTGGCTACGGCCAATCTCAGCCACAATGCGGGCGTGAGGAACTAGTTCGGCGCCGCCGATGAGCTGCAGCCATGGGCCCTCCACTGCCACCCGCTCCTGCAGCGCCCGCAGCAGCGCTGGCTGCTGGCAGAAGCCGACGATGGTGAGCCGGGCGCCGCCCGGCCAGGCAGCGCGAAGTGACTTCGTCAGTGCAATGGCTTCCCACACGCCGTTCAACTCGGAAATAGTGCCCGAGTACAGCAGCCGCAGCGGCTCGGACAAGGGTAGCAACGGCCGCGCCTGCGTGGACTGGGCCTCGCCAGGGGCGGGCTGGTATTTATTTTCCAGCACCAGCACCCTGCTGGTTGGCAACGTTAATAGAAAGGGAAGCTCGGCCGCGTAGCTTTCTTCGGCCAGAATGACGGCCGCGGCCCGCCGGGCGGCCAGGCTTTCCACCCAGCGCAGGCCAGCCGCCAGCCAGCGCCGCGTCAGGCCCTGGTACACGCCCTGGGTTGATACGTTGAGGGCGTAGTTTTCGCGGATGTCGTAGATGAATTTTCGGTCCCGGCCAAGCAGCTGCCAGAGCAGGGTGAGCGGCAGCAACTCGGGTGCGTGCACAACAACCAGCTTAGGCTGCAAACGGCGTAGCAAGGCGACATAGCGCAGCTGAGCCCCTATTCGTTGCAGGCTAAGTCGGGAGCCGCTGAAAATGACGTGCGACAGCACCTTATTGCCTGTTTGAGTTGCTTCGGCAGCCGGAACGGGCCCTCGCCCGGCAATGTGTACTTCTGCGCCGGGCCGTTCCTGCAGGGTTTGCGCAAACTTGCCCCGCATGCGCGTATCGTCCACGGGCTTGAGGACGGAGGCCAGCAGAATGGTGAGAGGAGGGCGGGACAAAGCAACAATAGGAGGGCGGTTCGGCAAAAATACCCTCCGCCGCCCAGCCAGCTCTATGGAGCGGTAAACGACAGGTCGGCGCTGAAAATATTCGCCGTCAAGCCCGTGCTTTGACGGTAGTAGGCATAACGCAGGTCCAGGGCCTTGAACTTGCCCGCGCCGCGGCCAAAGGGCAGCTTAAACCGGCTGATACCATACACCGGGGAGTAGCGCAAACCCAGCCCAAACTTATGAGCGGTAAAGGCTGCTAAGTCGTAGTCGGAAGTGAAAAATTCTTCCGCAATCGAGTGCTCCAGGTAAGGCGCGAAGTAGGTAGCCGCCGTCTGGGTGTGGTAGCGGTAGAAAGGGTAGAGCACGAAAAAGGGCGTCACTTTTACCGGAGCTTCCAGCTCGACGGTGTGCGCCGTGATGCCGAAGTTGTCCTGGTAAAAGCGGTAGAAGCCACGTAGCTGCACCAGGTCGGTAGCGTAGTAGGTGAGGCGCAGGCCCAGCGGGTACTTGTAGCGCTGGCGGGGCAGCACCTCGGTCCGCGCCGACCCCAGGCCCGCGCCGGTTTCGCGGAAGTACACCCGGTGGAAGGGCGTGCTGAGCAGGCCGCGCTGGGCCACCAGCTCGGTGCTCACGGCCAGCTGCAGGCGCTGGCTTAGCACCTGCGAGTACACCAGGTTCAGGTTGTAGCTCTGGCGGGTGTCGTGGCCTTCCTCGCGCTGCCCGTTCGGCCGCAGCTCGGCGGGCCGGATGAGCGTGGCGCGGTCGAAGTAGGCCTGGGCCGCCACGCTCAGCTCGCGGTTGCCGTCACGCGAAGCCTGGGCCCAGGAGCTGCTCACGTTCACCGAGGAGTAGTCGTATTCAGTAGAAAAGCCCCCGCCCAGGCCCACGATGGTGCGGTGGTCGGTCAGCTGCCGCGTCAAGCCCAGGTCGACGTGGTAGCGCGTGTCGTGCGAGGAGGGCGACGACAGCACCTGGTCGATGCGGTCAGTTGAGGCCGAGGCGTAGTAGTCCATGCCCAGGTTGGCCGTCACGCGCGTGGCCGAGTCCAGCGGCACGTTCAGGATGATGGTTGGCGTGAAGTCGGTGAGCTGCTGCGTGCCGATGCCGCCTTCCACCGCTCCGTGGTTGCCATCCTGGCTGTAGTAGCTGCTGAGGATGTTGATTTCGGTTTCGCCGGCGCTGCCCGCCCGGCCCGGCGCGGACATTGCCGGGCCGGTAGCTGACTGGCCAGCTGCGTTACGGTCGGTGCCGGCCGGGGCCTGCGCGCTGGCCAGTATTGGCGCCAGCCCCAACAGAGCCAGAAGTCCGAGGCTGAAATAGGATAGGTGCTGCATCAGAAAAAAGGTTAGTTGCAGCCACAGCCGCCGCCTACTTTGCCGCCGTTGGCCCCGCCGGCGCCTTCGCGGTAGCTTTCGAAATTGGTTTCATAGGTTTCGATGCGCTTGTTGGCCAGCTTCATGTCCTCGTCGTTGAGGTACATCTTCTGGTAAGCTGCCACCGACACGCAGCCGCTCAGTCCGCTGCTGAGCAGCAGCGCAGCCAGCAGCCAGCGGCCTCCGGTGTATAAAGCAGAGAAGTCTTTCATGGGCGCGGGGCGCCGGCTGGCGGCGCGGCTTTCGACGAGTAATAGTTCAGGGCCATGCCCTTGGAGGCCAGCGTGCGGCCATCGTTAGTGATGAGCGTACACTCCACGCCTTTCAGCTGATTGATAAACTCCAGGCCCTTCTCAGGCCCCAGCACAAACACCACCTCATCGAGGCCATCGGCCAGCTCCACGTCGGGGCAGACGATGGTGACGGAGCGCAGGCCGGTGGCCGGGTAGCCGGTGTGGGGGTTGATGATGTGGCCGTAGTACTGCCCTTTCACGGTGAAGTACTGCTCGTAGTTGCCGGCCGTCACCACGGCCACGTCGGTTACGGTCAGCCACGACGACACGGTGTGCGGCTTGGCTGGGTCTCCGATGGCGATGCGCCAGAGCGAGCCGTCGGGCTGCCGTCCCCAGCACGACACGTCGCCCGAGCCGTTGATGAGGCCGCCCCGAATGCCCATCTGCTGCATCAGCGCCTGGGCCCGGCGCACCCCGTAGCCCTGAAGAATGCCAGCCAGATTCATGCGCATGCCCTTTTCCTGCAGCATCACAGAGTGCGCCGTTGGGTCGAGCAGCACCTTGCGGTAGTCTATGCGCGCCACCGAAGCCCGCACTACTTCCGGCGGGGGCAGGGCGGCGTGCTCCTGCCGGTCGAAGCGGTAGATTTTTTCACCCCCGGCAAAGGTGATGTCGAAAGCTCCACCGCTCAGGGCCGAGAGCTTAAGCGTGCGCTGAATCAGGTCGTACACTTCCTGGTCGACCACCACCGGGTGCTGCCCGGCGGCGCGGTTGACCTGGGTTATCTGCGAAGTAGAATCCCAGTAGGAGCAGAGCCGGTCGATACGCTGCGCCTCCCTGATGCCCGCCCGGATGGCCCGCCAGGCCAGGGAGTCGTCGGCCGACACGGCCGTGAAGGTGAATTGGGAGCCCATCAGCCGGGCCTCGCGGGTGTAAGCCCGGGCCGGCCGGACCTGCGCGGCCAGGCGCCGGGCGGGCAGCGCCAGCAGCAGAGCCGCCAGCAGCCACGCGGCCAAAGGAATTGTACTTGCCCGCACCCTGCTTATTTCTTGCTGAGCTGCTGGCTCAGGTAGTTGTCGAAGGCCGTCGCGCCACCGGGGCGATAGCCGGTTTTGGCCAGCACCTTGCCCTCGGGCGAGAGCAGCACCACCAGCGGGAAGGCCCCTTCATTGTTGAGCTGGGCCGCGGCCTGCTCGTTGAGCTTGGTCTGGTCGGCAGGCAGCTTGTTTTTCTTGCTGCGCGGAAAGTCGAAGCGGGCCAGTACCAGCTTATCCTGGGCGAACTGGCTAAACTCCGGGGTGTCGAAAACCTCTTGTTTGAGCATGATGCAGGGCTTGCACCAGTCGGAACCCGAAAACACCGCCAGCACCGGCTTCTGGCTACTACGGGCCTGCTGCATGGCGGCCGCCAGGTCGGAGGTCCAGGTCGCCTCCTGGGCTTGGGCAGCAAAGGCCCATAGGCTGAAAAAAAGCAGCAGGGATTTTCTGAGCTTACTAAACATAAGTCGGATTTAAATACTGTAAATGCCACCGGCCATGGCGCAGCCAGCTGGCGGTTGATGGTAGACTACTACGAGCCCAACAGCATTGCAGCCGTAAACAGTCCCGGTTTGCGTGAACCACCAATGAAGCCCGCGGAGAAGCACCGCGTTGTTGCAGCCGCCGCCGTAGTTTTGCCCATTACCACAGGCCAGCTGGCCAGGTTTTCCCGCTTGTTTCCTATGAACAATTACCAAACCCTGATTGAAGCCGCCTGGGCCGACCGCGCCCTGCTGCAAACCGCCGACACCAAAGCCGCCATTGAGCACGTCATTGAAGAGCTGGACAAGGGCCGCCTGCGCGTGGCCACCCCGCCCGCTGCGGAAGGCGGCGACTGGCAGGTCAACGACTGGGTGAAAAAGGCCGTCATCCTCTACTTCCCCCTGCGGCAGATGAGCACCCAGGAGGTCGGTCCTTTCGAGTACCACGACAAAATGGCCCTCAAAACCGACTACGCCGGCCAGCAGGTGCGCGTGGTGCCGCCGGCTGTGGCCCGCTACGGCGCCTTCCTGGCGCCCGGCGTCATCCTCATGCCCAGCTACACCAACATCGGCGCCTACGTGGGCGAAGGCACCATGGTTGATACCTGGGCCACGGTAGGCTCCTGCGCCCAGGTGGGCAAGGGCGTGCACCTGAGCGGCGGCGTAGGCCTGGGCGGCGTGCTTGAGCCCGTGCAGGCGGCCCCGGTTATCGTCGAAGACGGCGCCTTCATCGGCTCGCGCTGCATCCTGGTAGAGGGCTGCCGCATTGGCCAAGAGGCCGTGATTGGCGCTGGCGTCACCATCACCGGCAGCACCAAAATCATCGACGTGACCGGGCCCGAGCCCAAGGAGTACAAAGGCTACGTGCCGCCCCGCTCGGTCGTCATTCCCGGCTCCATTCCCAAGCGGTTCCCTGCCGGCGAGTTCCAGGTGCCCTGCGCCCTCATCATCGGCCAGCGCAAGCCCAGCACCGACTTGAAGACCTCGCTCAATGACGCGCTGCGGGATTTTGGGGTGTCTGTCTGAACCGTAGATGGTAAAGATTTTTTGATTTACTAAGATTCGCTCTAAAGAGCTTCCTTCAATCTGGATAAAGAAAAAAGCCCGCTACAGTGAAGCGGGCTTTTTTTGTTAGAATTCAAATTTCGCACGTGCACAGATAAACACAGGAGTTGAATTCAGGAATGCATCTTACTTCATCCAAAAATCTTTGCCATCTGCGGTTCAGACATCCATCCAAATATCCACGAATGGCTCCTCTTCCCCAACCCGGTAGGCGCGGCGGAAGACGTTGGTGTTGGATTCGATGGCGATGTTGCCTTCGGGGTCTAGCGCGATGATGCCTCGGTCACCCTGTAGCTTGTCGGCGTACACGTCGACCGCGCCTCGAGCAGCTTTCGCTATGCTGACTTTTTTGTATTTGCGCAACGCGTACACCTCGTGGGCGCAGCCGGCCAGCATGATGATTTCGCCGTCGCCGGTGGCCGAGGCGGCGCAGACTTCGCTGTTGGCGTACACGCCGCCGCCGTACACGCAGCTGTCGCCCACGCGTCCGCGCAGCTTGCCCTCGATGCCCCCGGTGGAAGTGGCCGCGGCCAGGTTGCCGTGCTGGTCGAGGGCCACGGCGCCAACGGTGTCGTGCTTATTGGGGTGGTCTACTTCGGCTTGCTGCAGAATGTCCATCCATTCGTCGCGCTGCTCGTCGGTTTTGAAGTAGCTGGGGTCTTGCAGTACTAGGCCCTGGGACAGCGCAAACTCGTGTGCTCCCTCGGCCGTGAGGAAGCTGTGCTTGCACTTCTCCATCACCAGTCGGGCCAGGCGCACGGGGTTTTTAATCATCTTCAGCCCGCTTACGGCCCCGCCGCGCAGGGTGCTGCCGTCCATGAGCGAAGCTTCGGTTTCCACTTCGCCGTTGAGGTTGAACATCCCTCCCCGGCCGGCATTGAACAGCTCGTTGTCTTCCATCGCCATCACGGCGGCCTCCACGGCATCAAGGGCGGTGCCGCCGCGGTTCAGGATTTCCCAGCCGGCATTCAAAGCTGCCTCCAGGCCCTCCTTTAGGGCCTTTTCCTTTGCTGGGGGAATGGTAGCCGGGTCGGTGTTCACGGCACCGCCGTGGATGAGCATGACGTATTTTCCCATGGAGCGAAGTCGCATTGGTTGACGCGGCTTCTACTTGTCGGATGAGAATTGGGTTAGGTCGAGCTTATTTGCGTAGCCGTTATTTGCCCCACACAATTTAGGTTTCGATAAGCACATGCCTGACCTCCAACGCGCCGCTGTAGTAAGTTATCTGCGGTACCGGCTCCGGAACGTGAGCCGGCCAGTACTAGGTATGTTCGGATTCACCCTGCTGGTGGATACCCTGCTGGCGGCCTGGATAACGTCCTACACCGGCTTCGACAACTTCATTCTGGTGGCGCTGCTCCATTTCCTGGGGTTCCTTCTGTTCGTCGGTGGCTTAAACAAACCCGCTATTAGCGGGCGCTGGTTTAACCCCAGGCACTTTCATTCCCTGCTGTTTTTCGGCTTCTTTCTGGGCCATGTATTTTCAATATTCGCAATTATCAACTGGTTTTCATTGCGCAACGCCAAGGTGGGGTACGCCGCATCACCGGCGGGCGTCAGCCAGCTGCTGAACCAGGACCCTGATTTTTACAGCATCAAGCGGGCCTGGCTGGCGTACGACCACAGCACCCTTTACATGCTGGACGAGGGGAAATCGAACCGGTACCGGATAACTGAGCTTACCCCCGTGGTTGACGGCCCCGCCGATACCGTATTGCGCGCTGGCCCCGTGCGCTGCTGGCTGGCGGAAGACATTTTATCGGTAGGAAAAAATTCCTATTCCAGAACGCAGGCCGACAGCGTGCTGCCCCTCCGGCAGGTCGCCACCAACGAAACCCTGCTTTATAGGTACCGTAACGCCACCATGCAGCAACGGGAGGCGCTGCTGCAATACGCCATGCAGCCCTGGCTGGCGCAGTACCGGGCGTCGGTGCAGCGCTCCCCGCGCTGGGTTTCCTCGCTTTGCCTGGCAGCAGGCGGGCGCCTGAGGCCCTGGCAGGATACATCTGGCGTGTACCGCCTGCTGCCGGCCGACAACCGGATGGTGCAGGGCACGGAGGCCCGGCTGCCCTCCGAAGAGATGCAGGAAGCCGGTTGGGGCAGCATTGCCTGGCCGGTGCTGAGTGGCGCCGGACTATTATTGTTTCTGACGCTCCTTCCGCTCTCAAAGACGAAACCTGCCAACCCTTAGCGGCAACAACAAAAAAGGCTGTTGGGTAACCAGCAGCCCTTCTGGTGGTATGGATAAATTCGGAAGCCTTACACCCCCGCCTTCAGCTTGTCGCCAAACAATGCCTTCACTTTATCGACCTTGGGTCGGGCCACAAACTGGCAGTAGGGCTCGTGACCGTGCAGGTTGAAATAGTTCTGGTGGTAGTCCTCGGCCGGGTAGAAAGTGGGGGCGGCCGTTATTTCTGTCACCACAGGGTTGGGGAAAGCCTGCGCGTCGTTGAGCTTCTGCTTGTATTCCTCAGCCAAACGCTTTTGCTCGTCGTTATGGTAATAGATTACCGAGCGGTACTGCGTGCCCACGTCGTTGCCCTGACGGTTGAGGGTGGTCGGGTCGTGGGTTTTCCAGAAGATTTCCAGCAGCTCCTTGTAGCTGATAACCTTCGGGTCGAAGGTGATTTGAATGACTTCGGCGTGGCCCGTGAGGCCGCTGCATACTTCCTTATAAGTGGGGTTGCTGATACGCCCGCCGGCGTAGCCGGATACCACTTTCTCGACGCCCTTCAGGTTCTGAAATACGGCCTCGACGCACCAAAAGCAGCCGGCCCCGAATGTTGCTTGTTCCATAAATCGCTGATTTCCGCTGATTAATTTGATTTTGCTGATTTGCGTTAGCGGCGTGCTAACAGCTTAGGTACGGAGCTGGTTATTTCCTGGCCGGCTTTGTCCTGGTGCCAGCGCAATGTTTTGCGGCGAATAACATGCTCGTAGACATCGAAGCATAAACAATAAAAGAGGCCCAAACTTGCGTCCGGGCCTCTTTTTATCATCTGCTAATTAAACCAACAGCTTATTTTCGGAACCGCTCGGCCACCACCAGCTCCTTGGAGCCGGCCGTGTACTGGTAGAAGCCTTCGCCCGACTTCACGCCGAGGCGGCCGGCCATTACCATGTTCACCAGCAGGGGGCAGGGGGCGTACTTGGGGTTGCCCAGGCCTTCGTGCAGCACGCGCAGAATGGCCAGGCACACGTCGAGGCCGATGAAGTCGGCGAGCTGTAGCGGGCCCATGGGGTGGGCCATGCCCAGCTTCATCACCGTGTCGATTTCCTCCACGCCGGCCACGCCCTCAAACAGGGTGATGATGGCCTCATTTATCATGGGCATCAGGATGCGGTTGGCCACGAAGCCGGGGTAGTCGTTTACCTCGGTCGGAATTTTATTCAGCTGCTTCGACAGCTCCATTACCTGCTCCGTCACGGCGTCGGATGTGGCATAGCCCCGGATTACCTCCACCAGTTTCATCACCGGCACCGGGTTCATGAAATGCATACCAATTACCTGCTCGGGGCGCTTGGTCACGGCCGCGATTTTGGTAATGGAAATCGACGAAGTGTTAGACGCCAGAATGGCGTCCTGCGGGGCAAGACGGTCCAGGTCGCGGAAGATTTGCAGCTTCAGCTCCACGTTTTCGGTGGCGGCTTCCACCACCAGGCCGGCGCCGGCCACACCTTCTTCCAGCGAGGTGAAGGTGCGCAGGCGGCCCAGGGTGCCGGTTTTATCGTCTTCGCTCAGGCTGCCTTTGGCCACCTGACGGTCCAGGTTTTTGGTGATGGTGCCCAGGGCCCGGTCCAGGGCCGGCTGGCTGATGTCGATGAGCGACACGGAAAAACCGTGCTGGGCAAATACGTGGGCAATGCCGTTGCCCATGGTGCCGGAGCCAATGACGGCGACGTTCATAAAATGCGGGAATTTGGTGAGTTAGATGGGTTGCGCTGTAAAACGCAGCATTAATCCGGCAAAGCTACGCCGGGGCCGCTAACCGAAATTGTTTAATAATTCCAGTCTTTTTTTTTCTAAAACATATCCTTTTGAAAACCCGCCCCGTACAAAGGCCAGAGTTTACCTTCTTTTCACCTTCATTTTACTCTCTCACGCCATGGGCAATCTGTTGTATCTCATCGCCGTCGTCCTCATCATCATCTGGGCCATCAGCTTCTTCGGTGGCTTCTACACGGGCGGCATCATTCACACCCTCCTCGTTATCGCCATCATCGCCATTCTGCTGCGTGTAATCAGTGGGCGAAGCGCGGTGTAAAGCCCTTCGGGGTTTAAATTAAAAAGCACAAAAAAGCCTCTCCATCGAAATGGAGAGGCTTTTTTGTTGTCATTATTTTTTAATTCTTTCTAGAATTAATTCCCTTAAATAATTAGCGGCCCAGATTAAAGAGGAAGCTAATTCGGTATACCGGGTTAGGGTAAATGCTGTTGATGGTGCTGCCGAAATTGTAAAGAATCAAAATATCGGCCGCCACCCGGTCGCTAAACTGCTCGCGGTAGCCGGCCCCGGCCAGAGGCGTGCTGATGCTACGCCGCCGCTTGCCGCCGGTCAGGAAGCCCTGCGAATCCACTTCCAGCAATTCGGCCGAAGTCACTTCGTACTCGGCGTGGGCGAAGAACTGCTTGTAGAAAATAAATTGGGCGAAGGCCTTGATGCCGTAGCTGCTGGTGCTCAGGCTGGGGTAGTTCCGGCCAAACGAGTAGTTGTTGTAGGTGTAGCTGACACCCGGACCCAGGGCAAACTTCTCGCTGATGCGGTAGCCCAGGGCGGGGGCAATGCTGAAGTTGAACTGGCTGTAATCGTCGTAGCCCGAATAGCCCAAACCGAAGTTGGAGTAAATAAACAGCTTGCGGCTGAGCTCGGAGCTGCTGCCGCCCGCTGCGCGGGCGTCCCGGTCGCTGGGCAGGTCCAGCCCCGAAGGCTTGTCGGTGCTCGGCTGCGGGGTTGGCGCCGCTGTGGGAGCGGTTGGCGGAGGCGTAGCGGCCGGCGAGGCTGGCGTGCTCGGTTGCGGCTGAACCGGGGGCGGGGTGGCACCGGGCGGAGCCGTATTCAGCGCGGGCTTATCCTGGGCCTGGGCCGCACTGGCCAGCAGCAGGGCCGAAGCCAGCAACGGAAGCAGTTGGTTTTTCATAATGGAAAGGAAACCGGAAAAGGCCGCCCGGGTTACACGAGCTGCTTGTACATCTTCTGGCGCTGCGCCTTCAGGTTTTCGTCGGCCAGGTATTCCTCGTAGTTCATGCGGCGGTCGATGATGCCGTCCGGCGTGAGCTCAATAATGCGGTTGGCCACGGTGTCGATAAACTGCAGGTCGTGCGAGGCAAACAGCATGGAGCCCTGGAAGTCGCGCAGGCCGTTGTTCAGGGCCTGAATGCTTTCCAGGTCGAGGTGGTTGGTGGGGTCGTCGAGCACCAGCACGTTGCCGCTTTCGAGCATCATCTTCGAGAGCATGCAGCGCACTTTCTCGCCTCCGCTCAGCACGTTGGGCTTTTTCTGCGACTCCTCGCCCGAGAACAGCATGCGGCCCAGCCAGCCGCGCACGAAGCTCTCGTCCTTCTCCACGGAGTACTGACGCAGCCAGTCCACGAGGTTCATGTTGTCGGCCTGGAAGAAAGCGCTGTTTTCCTTGGGAAAGTAGCTGGGCGTGATGGTGGTGCCCCACTTGTACTCGCCTTTGTCAGCCTTCACTTCGCCGAAGATGATGTCGAACAGGAGGGAAGCGGCCCGGTCGTCGCGGCCCACAATGGCCACCTTGTCGCCTTTGTCCAGGGTAAAGCTTACGTCTTTGAGTACCAGCTGGCCATCCACCGACTTGCTCACACCTTCCACGCTCAGCAGCTGGTTGCCGGCCTCGCGCTCGGGCTTGAAGGCGATGTAGGGGTAGCGGCGCGACGAAGGCTTGATTTCCTCCAGCGTCAGCTTCTGCAGCAGCTTCTGGCGGCTGGTGGCCTGCTTTGATTTGGAGGCGTTGGCCGAGAAGCGCCGCACAAACTCTTCGAGTTCCTTGCGCTTGTCTTCGGTTTTCTTGTTCACCTCCTGCTTCTGGCGCAAAGCCAGCTGGCTGCTCTCGTACCAGAACGAGTAGTTGCCGGGGTACATGGTGATTTTGCCAAAGTCCAGGTCGGCCATGTAGTTGCACACAGCGTCGAGGAAGTGGCGGTCGTGGCTCACCACAATCACGGTGTTCTCGAAGTTGTCGAGGAAGTTTTCGAGCCAGAGCACGCTCTCAGCGTCGAGGTTGTTAGTCGGTTCGTCCAGCAACAGCACGTCGGGGTTGCCAAACAGGGCCTGGGCCAACAGCACCCGCACTTTTTCGCTGGCGCCGAGGTCGGCCATCAGCGAGTAGTGCTTGTCTTCGGCAATGCCGAGGCCGGAAAGCAATTCGGCCGCTTTGTACTCGGCGTCCCAGCCTTCCATGTCGGCAAACTCACTTTCGAGCACGCCCAGGCGCTCGCCGTCGGCGTCGGTGGCCGTGCCGGCGTCGTATTTGGCGTAGAGAGCGTCCTTCTCCTTCATCACTTCGGCCAGGCGCTGGTGGCCCTGAATCACAGTTTTCAGGACCTCCTGCTCGTCGTAGGCAAACTGGTTCTGCTTGAGCACAGCCAGGCGCTGGCCGGCAGGCATTTCCACCGAGCCGGTGTTGGGCTCAATCTCACCTGATAGAATCTTCAGAAAGGTCGACTTGCCCGCGCCGTTGGCTCCGATGAGGCCATACACGTTGCCGGGCAGGAATTTTACAGTTACGTCTTCAAACAGCACGCGCTTGCCGTAGCGCAGGCTCACATTGGTGGTCGAAATCATTCAATCAGAAAATAAAGGCAACAACAGGCTTTGCCGTACCGAGCCGCAAAATTACGCAAAACAGACCGGGCCGGAATCAGGCGCTAAGCAGAAAGCGCGCTAACGGCTCGAATAACTGGTTAAAAGTCAAATTAGTGCCCAAGAAGTTGGACTGGCATCCCAATCAACTTAGCCAATTCTGCCTTATTGCTGTGAAAGGGTATTGTGAGTGTCAGAAGATAAAACGCGTTGATATACTGAAATTTAGAGCAGCCAGCAGACCCTGGCTCTCCTACAAGTCCCTGAATAAAAAGCCTGCTATCCTAAACCTGACTTCAGCTAAGCCAGTATAGTATGGCAGCTGGCACTCAGCCGGCAGCGTTTCTTTCTCAACAAATTGAACAGTCCCATGAGCGACGTAAGAATTTCTCCCGAACGTAACGGTATCCGCGTGGGCGTACTCACGGCGGTAGCCCTCATTGTGTACACTGTCATTGCCAACTTTGCCGGTTTCCTGGATAAGATTGAAGCTGGTGCTTTGAACCTGGTTTTCCTTTCTGCTGGCGTGGTGTGGGCCATTGTGCGCTACAAGCGCGCCGCCCACGGCCACATGTCTTATTTCCAGGGCTTTGGTACGGGCATCGTAACCGCCCTGGTCGCCTCGATAATGCTGGGCGTATTTTTCTGGGTACTCACGAGTGTAAGCCCGGTAGCACAAGAGCGGGTGCAGGCCCTTGACTTGTTTGGCGCGGCCCTGGGCCCGCTGGTAGCCGGCCTGGGCATAGTGCTGGTAGGCGCCATGACTGGTGTAATTGTGTCGCTGGTAGCTATGCAGTACCTGAAACAGTCCTTTCACCAGCCCATGGCCAGCCTCGACTAAGTAGCCTGCCATTTGCTAGGAAAAAGAAAGCCGGCTCCAATTGGGGCCGGCTTTTTCTATAGACAGATAGTTTAGGTTTATCTTTTAAAAAGATAGAGTAGAAAAAAAGTCATAGCAAACAGAAACTTAAGTCAGGGGTACCCTCGTTTAAGGCCTGATACTTTTCCAAGGTTATCCTGACTTTTGCTATGAAACCACTTCTTCTTTCTTTGGCTTTGGGGTTGAGCTTTACGTCATTTGCGGCCCAGGCCCAGATGGCCGACCGGCTAAACCCAGTACCAGCCATTGTGCGCCCGCGGGCTGCCACTTCGGCCACCGAAATAACCCGGGAAATGACCAACCGCCTGCACCTCAGCGAGGCGCAGTACATTAAGCTGCTGCCCGTCAACCGCATTCGCCTGGTGCGCATGAGCAACATCAACCGGCAGTACAAGAGCGACGAGCCCACGCGCCTGGCCAAGCTGGCCGAGCTGGAAGCCTACTACGAACAGGAATGCAGCCGCATTCTGACGCCGTCGCAGCTCAGTCAGCTGCAGCTGAGCCAGCCGCCTTCATCGGCGCCTGCCAACGAAGGCAACGGACTGGGCTGATACCAGAGCCAGAAACAGAAGGCCAGCCCACCGGGCTGGCCTTTGACTTGTAATTAATACTAAGGATGAGTTAGCGGGTCAGCCAGCACTTCGGTTACCGTGCCCAGGGGGCCAAAGCGCAGACTGAGGCGTGGAGCCGTGGAGCGCAGGTGCCGGGCATCGCACTGGCTTCCGGGCTGCAGATAATAGAAATAAACTTTCTCGGTGCTGGCCCGCAGCTCTTCTTCGTCGGGGTGGCCCAGCAGGGCGGTGATGTCGTTTGCGCGGGCTTCGTAGAGCTGCTCCTTGTGCTGCAGCAAGGCTGGCAGCTCGGCCGCGCGCTGGTTGCGGCAGGCGTAAGGGTCGGCCCGCCAGGCAGCATCCCGAAAGCCAGGTAGCTGGGGCAGCGCATGGCCGCAGCTTGTAAGCAAAGCAGTTACCAGCAAACCTAGCAGCTTACTACGGCGGAAAAATGAACCAGCTTTGTGGAAACTCAACATCGAATCGGAACGTTTGCACGGCGTTGCGGTGGCGCAACAAAGGACGAAATTACGCTTAAATTAGGGCCTAGGAGGGCGAGCTCAGGCCTAACCAATGAGTGATAAAACGGTTTTACGCACCTATGCTACGGATGAAACCTTACTTGTTTAGTGCTCTGGTTGGATTGGCAATGCTGGGCTCGGTAGGCGAGGGGCGGGCTCAGCAGGGGCCGGCGTCAGCCGTGGCGGCTTTGCCTGCCGAAGCCCGGAAAGCGGTTTACCAAACAGCATTTGAGCGCAAAGCAGCCGAACTATTTACCGAGCTACGGCTTGGCGCTCTGGGTGTGCAACTGCCGGTGTTTCGGCAAGCATTAGTGGGGTATTACAACCTGCGGGCCCAGGCCAGTGGCCGGCAGGTGCTCACGCTCATCGATTTCACCAAGCCCAGCAGCCAGAAGCGCTTGTGGGTTATTGACCTGGCCCGGAAGAAGGTCCTCTTTAATACGCTGGTGGCCCACGGCAAGAATACCGGCCAGGATGTGGCCATGGCCTTTTCGAATAAGGGCGGCTCAGAAATGAGCAGCCTGGGCTTCTACCGCACCGCGGGCAGCACCTATAACGGCAAGCACGGCTTGTCGCTGAAGCTGTACGGGCAGGACCCGGGCTTTAACACCAACGCCGAAAACCGGGCCGTGGTGGTGCACGGGGCCGAATACGTCTGCGAAGAGTTTATTCGCCAGCACGGCCGCCTGGGGCGCAGCCAGGGCTGCCCGGCACTGCCCGTAGCCGAGACGTCGGCCATTGTATCAGCAATCAAAGGAGGCAGCATTCTGTACCTGCACGGCCCGGAAAAAGCCGGCTTCCGCTCCCGTTGGCTGAATATGGACCGCGCCCTGCATTACTTTGCCCAACAAGAAGGCATCGCCAGCCTGCGCTAAGGAGCTGGCTGTAAAGCCGCTTAATGTGAAATAGTCGAGAGCGGTAACTTAGACGAGAGGCTGACGTTAGAAGCAGCAGCCGGAGCATTGGCACAAAGCCACGCCTGGCAAAACCCGTTTCTTTCACCTCACCCTTCTTTGTCATGCGCGGTGGCTTTCGAATAATAATAGCGCTGGTTATTGCCGGCTTTTCCTTTCTAACCTACTGGTGCCGCCAGGAAGCTAACCCGGTAACCGGCGAGATGCAGCACGTGAATATGACGGCCCAGGAGGAAGTAGCCCTGGGGCTGCAGGCCGCGCCGCAGATGGCCCAGCAATACGGCGGCATTCACCCCGACCAGCAGGCCGGGGCGGCCATCACTCAAATTGGCCAACAGTTGGTGCAGTCCTCCGGGGCCGCCAATTCGCCCTACCGCTTCGATTTTCACCTGCTGGCCGATGAGCAGACCATCAACGCTTTTGCCCTGCCGGGCGGGCAGGTGTTTATCACGGCCGGCCTGCTGAAGCACTTAAAATCCAAGGGCCAGGTGGCCGGGGTTCTGGCCCACGAAATCGGACACGTCATTGGCCGGCACTCGGCCCAGCAGCTGGCCAAGTCGCAGCTGACGCAGGGCCTGGCCGGTGCCGCCACCATCGCGGCTTACGACCCCAACCGCCCCGGCGGCTCCATTGCCAATGCGGCCATCGCTGCCGCCATTGCCAAAGTAGTGTCGTTGCGCTTCGGCCGCAACGACGAGTTGGAAGCCGACCGCCTGGCCGTGAAATACACTGGCGCCGCTGGCTACGACCCCCGCGCCATGATTCAGGTGATGCAGATTCTGGAGCAGCAGGGTGGTGGGGGCCGCGGCCCCGAATTCCTCAGCACTCACCCCAACCCCGGCAACCGCATCGGTGTGCTGGAGGAGGAAATCCAAAAAGACTACCCGAATGGCGTGCCGGCGGGGTTGAATCAGTAATTGTCAATCCGTGGTTCTGACTAAAAATTAGGCGGCTGCAGGTTTTTGAAGTGCCCATTTAGACGCACCCGCTCCTTGAGCCGTTCAGTTTCGAGCACGACGGGCAAGATGGTTTCGAGGTGTTCGCGCACGATTTCCTGGCGCTCCTGCTCACTTGTAGTTGCCAGCAGTTGGTATTCCTGCTCCTGGCTGAAGCCCACGTGGTGGGCCACGTCGAAAATGCGGTAGTTGGGCGCCAACTCCATCAGCAGCTTGCGCAGGCCCAGGGCCTCATAAAGCTGGCGCACCTGCTGGCTGATGATGTCGCGCAGCAAGGGGTCGGCCTCGTCGTCCTGCTCCACGTCTTCGACCTGCCCGGCCGCGTAGAGCTTGCCGGGGGCCTCGCGGTAAAACTTGTTGATGCGAAACACTCGCACGGCCTGGGTGCGAATGTCCATCTCGCCACCCGCGTAGGTTTGCTCCACGCTCAGCAGGCGCATTTCGGTGCCAAGCTCGCCGAGGGAATTGTCCAGAAAAGGAGGGATGCCAAAGGTGATGTTCTGCTCGAGGCAGTCGCGCACCAGCTGGCGGTAGCGGGGCTCAAAAATGTGGAGGTTCAGCTTTTCATTGGGAAAAACCACCAGGTTGAGCGGAAAAAGGGGAAGCAAGCGTGCCATGGATGGGAAAGCAGGCAAAGAGTGCGGCAGCCAGGGCACTTGTCCTGAAAAGCCAGCCCCGCTGGCAAGGAAGTACCAACAAGGCCTAAAAGTTTGCGGCAAGGTAGCCGCAGCCGGCCATATCGGCCTCCGGGCCTAATTTTGCCCCGATGCCTGCACCTGCTTCTCCCTTTCCCGTTACGCACTACTTAAAGCTGGGCGGCCGCCTGCTCCTGCAAACCCTGGCCGCGCTGTTCTTGCTGTCGGTGGCCTGGGTGCTTCTCTACCGCTGGGTGGCGCCGCCGGCTACGTGGCTGATGCTGGAGCGCCGCGCCCACGCCCCGGTGGGCATGGGCTACTACGGCATTCAGGAGGACCCGCGTCACATCCGCTACCAGTTTCGCACCCTTGATGAAGTAGCCCCGTCGGTACCGCTGGCCCTGGTGGCGGCCGAAGACCAGCGCTTTCTCGTCCACCACGGCTTCGACTTCGACGCGCTGGTGAAAGCCGCCAAGCGCAACTGGAACGGCGACGGCAAGCACATTGTGGGCGGCAGCACCATCTCGCAGCAAGTGGCCAAAAACGTGTTTTTGTGGCACGGCCGCAGCTACGTGCGCAAGGCCGCCGAAGCGTATTTCACGGTGCTGATTGAGTTTTTGTGGGGCAAGCGCCGCATCATGGAGATGTACCTGAGCGTGGCCGAAATGGGCGACTGCACCTTTGGCGTGGAAGCCGCCAGTCAGCGCTACTTCCGCAAGCCGGCCAGCGCCCTCAATGCCGCCGAGGCCGCCCTGCTGGCCGGCGTGCTGCCCAACCCGCTGCGCTTCCGGGCCTCCAACCCCGGGCCCGTGGCGCGGGCCAAGCAGCAGCGGGTGATGCGCAACATGCGTCGCCTGGGTGGCACGGCATATATTGCCGAAATCCTCGAAGATTAAAATTATGCTGCTACGCCCGGCCACATTAATTAGACTCGCTGTTCCACTCGCGGTTGCCGCCTGTAGCACCGCGCCCATTGCAGCAGATGATAATCCCGGTGAGGTGCGGCAGAGCATTGTGCAGGTGCTGACGGCGCAGACGGTCGCTTGGAACCGGGGCGATATTTCCGCCTACATGCAAGGCTACTGGCAGTCCGACTCTTTGGTGTTCATCGGCAAGAAGGGGCTGACTTACGGCTGGCAGCCCACGCTGGCCAACTACCAAAAGAGCTACCCTGATGCAGCAGCCATGGGCCAGCTGGACTTTTCGGGGCTACGCGTGACGCTACTGGCGCGCGGTACAGCCCAGGTTGTGGGCCGCTGGCATTTGGCCCGCCCCCAGGCTGGCGACCTGCAGGGGCATTTCCTATTGATTTTTCGCAAGCTGAGTGGGAAATGGGTGATTGTGGCAGACCATTCGAGCTAGGGTTTAGCTGGTGATGGAGTGATGAGGTGAAAAGACGTGTCATTGCGAGCGCAGCCCGTGGCAATCCGTCGTCTAGCACTCAGTCGCAAACAAGTTGTGATACCTAAATAAGCCCCAATGCCGGTTCAGGAGTTGGGGCTTTTCACATTACCTGGGTGGTCGCACAGAGAGGACGGATTGCTTCGCTGCGCTCGCAATGACACGTTTTTTAACGAGTAGCGTAGCTTTTGCTCACTGCTCACTGCTCACTGCTCACTGCTCACTGCTCACTGCTCACTGCTCACTGCTCACTGCTCACTGCTCACTGCTCACTGCTTTGGCCGCGATACCTTCGGCTTTTATTAGCCCCAGGCCTGCGGCGTGCTGGGCGGCGGTGGCATAGTCGGGCACCAGCAGCATGGGCACGCCTTCGCCGCGCAGCTCTTCGCTGACTGGGCCTACGAGCGCGGCGCGGGCTGGTACCTGCACGTCGCGGATGTAAATGGCCTTGATGCGGCCGGGATAGCGGCGCACTACCTCGCGGTAGATGCTGGTATCTTCCTGGCCGCTGTCGCCGAGTAGCACGAAGGGCAGGTGGGGGTAGGTGGTGAGCAGGCCGTCAATTTCATGGAGCTTGTGGGCATGGTGGGTCGAGGCGGCCATGGATTGGCCGGGCTGGGGTGGCGGCATGCGCAGGGCAGCATCGCGCAGCAGCAAGGGGCCGGCGGGCAGCTTGCTTTGAGCAATGAATTCTTCCAGCACGTCGTAGATGTTCCAGGGGCTGCTGCTGACGTAGAAAAAGGGGTTGTCGGGCCGGCCGGTCAGGCCGTGCTGCAGGGCCTGGTAGAACTCGGCTACGCCTTCGAAGGGCAGGCGGGAATAGGCATTGCTGGTGAGTACCTTGCCCAGCATTTTCAACACATTGGTGGCCCGCGTTTCCAGCACGGTATCGTCAAGGTCGCTGATAACGCCAAACTCGGCCGTAGCGGGGGGCACCAGTACGCGGGCGGTGCCCATAATCTTGTTTGCGGCAGCTGGGAAAGCTGCTGGCAGGCGCGAAACCGCCACCGGCACCTGGTACCAGAGGTAGGCTACCGGTTGAGGTAAAGTCTGGGGCTCGATAATCAGGGTGAAGTAGCCTTCGTCGTCGGTCGTCACCAGGTGCTGGCTGCCGTCGGGCAGCTCGGCCACGAGGTCGGCATCAGCTACTTCGCGGCTGTTGAAGCGGCGCACCATGCCGCGGAAGTTGCGCCAGCGCGAGTCCTCAGCCGTTTGGGGAGCAATGCCGCGGTCGGCCAGCAGGCGCCCTTTAATGTAAAATTTCGTATCCGTGCCGTAGCTGCGGTAAGCATCGATATGCAGGGGGCGCAGCTTGCCTAAGCGGGCCGTGAGGCGGGTGAGAAAGTGGTCGGTCCACTCAGTAATGGTGCTGAGGAAGGCAGGAACGGGCATGAAGACAAGGGTGGAGCGCACTACAAGAGTACAAGGATACGGCCAGCCGGGGCGAGGCGGCCACAAAAAACGCCAGCAGCCGAAGCTGCTGGCGCGTGCGGCAGGGCCGAAAAAAGAAATTACAGCAAGCTTTTCAACTCATTAAAGGACGCATCGCTGGGTGTGCGGCCGGCACAGTTCAGCTCCGTGGCTTTGGTGCGGATGGCCTGCACCCGGTTGTCGGGGTTGGGGTGGGTGCTGAGGAACTCCGGCGGGTTGTTCTGCCCCTGGGCCTGGGCTTTCACAAAGAAGCCGGCGGCGCCGTCGCAGGCGTAGTAGTTGGTTCCGTTGAGATACACAACGGAGTAGTCGTCGGCCTCGCGCTCGTACTCGCGGCTGAAGCTGAGCTGGCCCAGGCCGGCAGCAATTTGAGCCAGCTGGCCGGGGTTGCCGCCCGTTATCAGTGTCAGGAGCACCGATACGCCGTACTGTTGCTGCAGCATGCGCGAGGTGTGGCGGCGGTCGGCGTGGGCAATTTCGTGGCCCAGCACGCCGGCCAGCTCATTCTCGTGGTCGAGGAAGCGGATGAGGCCAGAGTAGACGTAAATGTGGCCGCCGGGCGTGGCAAAGGCATTGAGCGTGTTGGGGTCGCGGATGATTTTGACGTCCCAGGTAAAGTCGTTGCGGTGCTGCAGCTGGCCTGAGTTCAGCACGCGGTTCACTACGCCGTCGAGCAGGGCGTAGGCGCGGGCGTTGGCCGAGTTGCGCTCCAGCAGCTGGCCCGAGGCGCGGTAAGTGGAGTCGGTGCTGGCCGCTACGCGTTGGCCGAGGGCAATGTCGTCCTGTACCGAGAACAGCAGCACGCCGTCCTCATCCTTGGAGCAGGAGCTCAGGCCCAGGCCCATAAGCAGGGCGGCGGCAAAAAGGGGTTTGCGAAGAGAAAGCATAGCAGGAAAGTAAATGAGTAAAAAGGTAGAACGGGCGAATGGGGTAGTAGAAGCATTACGCAAGGTCAGCGGCAGGTGTTGGAAAATAGCCGTGCCGGCCGGGCTTGCGTAAAGCAGTTCCACCGCTTACGTGCGCATCCTCTCAAATTCATGCCAAACACGCTCACCGCTCCCCGCCCAAAAACCCGCAAGAAACAGCTGGCCCCGCTCGACGAGGCTCACGTGCTTTACAAAGACCCGGCCCGGCAGGCCCAGCTCGCGGGCCTGCGCTACACTTCCGACCAGGGACCCGGCATCACGCGTAAGCCCACTCGGGCGGGTAATTTCACTTACCACGACGCCCAGGGGCACAAGATTACCGACCAGAAGGTACTCGACCGCATTGCCAGCTTTGTCATTCCTCCGGCCTGGACGGACGTGTGGATTTCAGCTCAGCCCACCGCCCATCTGCAAGTGACGGGGCGCGACGCGCTGGGCCGCAAGCAGTACCGCTACCACCCGGCCTGGGACGAAATGCGCAGCCTTACCAAGTTCAGCCGGCTGCGGGCCTTTGGCGAAAAGCTGGGCCCGCTGCGCGAGCAGCTGCGCAAGGACCTGGGCCGCCCCGCGCTCGACCGCGAAAAGGTCGTGGCCTTGGTGCTGACGCTGATGGACCAGTCCTTTATCCGCGTCGGCAATAAGGAATACGCCAAGAAAAACAAGAGCTACGGCCTGACCACCCTGCGCGACAAGCACGTCAGCATCGACGGGGCGGAAGTGCGCTTTGCCTTTGTGGGGAAGAAGGGCGTGGCCCACGACGTGACGCTGACCGACCGCCGCCTGGCCCGGCTGGTGCGCAAGTGCAAGGAAATTCCCGGCCAGCACCTGTTTCAGTACTACAGCACCGACGGGCAGCGCCACGCCCTGGAATCGGGCGACGTGAACGAGTACCTGCAGCGCCACACCGGGCTGGCCCTCTCAGCCAAGGACTTCCGTACCTGGGGCGGCACCGTGAAAATGGTGGAATGCTTGGAGCGCGTGCTGGCCGAAGAATCGGACCTCAGCCCCGAGAAGGTGGTTAAAAAGGCCGTGAAAGAAGTAGCCAGCGGCTTGGGCAATACCCCCACCGTGTGCTCTAAATACTACATCCACCCGCAGGTGGTGGAGCTGTTTAAATCGGGGCAGCTGATTGAGTTTCTGCGCAAGCATGACGCCGAAGCAGCACCGGACGACCTGCTCTCGCCGGTGGAGCGGCTGGTGCTCCGCATGCTGGACCAGAGCAGCTAATGCCGGTAGCGGGCAGGCGTTAATCCACCACCCGGTCGTAGGCCGGGCGCTTTTTGGCCGGCTTGCGCACCCGGAGCGGGCTGCCGTGCGTTGCATCGCCATCGAAGTAGCGCAATTGCTTAGTTGAGCCACTCAGGGCCAGGGCATCGGCGCCCGGCCCGCCGTAAATATCAAGTGGCATGGGGTGGCCCTTGGTCAGTGTTTTCACGTCCAGCTCATCGTCGCCGCCCAGTTCTTCCAGCGTCAGCCGCTTGGTTTCGCTGGCGAGATAGGTGCGCTGAAAATGCACGGGAAAGCTCACTTTGGCGGCCTTGCCCTGTCCCGTCACCTGCAGGCCGCCCTCGATGCGCACTACGGTGGAGTCGGCGTAGCGGCGCACCACAAACCGCTCGGCCTGGGCCGTGCCGCCCACCACGGCCTTGCGGTTCAGGGCCAGGTAAAACTCGTCGGCCGCCTGGGGCAGGGCGGCCCGCCGGGCTTTGAGGGCGACCGCCAGGCGCGGGCCTTCCAGCGCGTACACGGCCGGGGGCAGGCGCCGGGCCGCGCGCTCAATCAGCGTATCGGGCAGGCGGCGCTGCAGCTCCGCAGCCATCTGCTGAAAATCGGCCCGGCGCATCTGTGAGAGGCCGCGCTGGTCAATAAAGTGGGCCTGCGACACTAGACCACGCACGTTGTGGTAGTCGGGTGCAAAGGTCTGGAAGCGCGGCACCAGAAAGGAGCGGCTCATCAGCCAGGGAATGGCTCCATCCTGAAAGCGGAAGTATACCTGGTCACGGTCCTTGGGTATGGCCTGAAAGCGCACCCCGCCCGGCTGCTTGTATTCGGCCCACTGCCACTGGCCTTCGTGCCGGTCCCAGTCGCCGAGCCACACATCGAGCAGCCGCGCCCGCAGAAAGGCCCGCTGGTCGATGGCGGCGGCCGGCGTCATGTACACCTTTTTCAGCATCTCGTCGCTGTCGAGGAAGGTTGTGGCCTGGGCCAGCTCCGGCGTGCGGTCGGCCGGCCCGTCGTACTTCTCTTCGAGCAGCGCCACCTTGCCCTGAAAGCGGGTTGAGGCTTCGCCCAGGGCGCTGGCATCGGGCCGGATGTAAACCAGGCGCGGGTGGGAGTGTGGCACGCCCAAGGCCTGGGCCAGCGGCGGCACGGTTAAAGCACCGTAAGGATTGGCGGCCGAGGTGGCGTCGCGAATGACGTTCAGCAGAAACGTTTTGCGTAGCAGCACCGGTAGGGTTTTGTCTGGCGCTTTGTCCAGGGCGCGCAGGGCATATTCCCGCCCATCGGCGCCTTCCAGCGTCATGCTGATGCTCTGGTAGCCGCCACCTGGCTTGCCGGCTTTCAATCCACCGGGGGCGGCCGTGTTCAGCTTCAGCACCGGCACGCGCACCGGCGCGGCCCATACCGGCCGGTAGTGCTGGCCGAAAAACACCCGGTGCAGCCCCGAGCGCTCGTCGTACTGCCGCCCGGCCACTGCCAGCACCGAGTCGGCCGCGGGCGGGAGCGGGGCAGCTGCTGTTGGCCCCACGCGGGCATCGGGCTGAAAGTAGTGGCGCCGCACGCAGCCGCTGCCCAGCCACATCGGGGCGGCCAGCAGCACCGGCCACCCTGCCTTCAACAGTGAATAAGAGAAACGCATCAAAAACTGGTAAGCAGGAACAGGGCTTTAAACGCAGCAGTAGCGGAAAAGTAGCAGCTTGCGTAAAGCAAAGGCCAAATGCCACTGCCGCAGGCCGGCATCCCACTGAGGCCGCAGGCAGGAAAATGCGGAGACTGGTTTACGCTTAACACAACTGTAGCGCCCGGGTTGGCAGTATAACAACCACTTGGAGCCGTAATTTTCCCAACGATGGGACGATGGAATTTTCCTCCTGCACAGGATGTGGGCTATGTAGTTGCCTGTTCGCTGCGGTTTGGCCTCATGGCCCTGGCCGTCTTTTCGGCCGGCGCCTGCACGGGGCAGCGCTCACCTAAGGCTACGCGGGTGGAATGGGCCGCCGATTCAGCCACGGTGCGCACGGCGGCCGGACCACAGTATAACAGAGGCGGAGTCTGGCGGTTTTTCTGGGGAGCGCACTACCGCCACCTGTGGGCCCAGCCCGTGACAGTCCCGGCCGTGCGGCTGGCTACCGTGCTACCGGGCGGGCTGCGCCCCCTGCAGGCCGGCGGCAGCTACCAAAGCCGGACCCTGCGCCTGCAGGCCCCCGACGGCCACCAGTTTGTGCTGCGCTCGGTGGATAAAGACGCCAGCAGCGCTTTGCCGGAAGGGTGGAAGCGCAAGCTGCTGGGCGGCTTGATGAAAGACCAGACCAGCGTGATTCAGCCCTTTGGGGCCTATGTAGCCGCCGAGCTGGCTGAAGTCGCGGGCGTTTACCACGCCAACCCCCGCCTGGTTTTTCTGGCCGACGACCCGGCGCTGGGTGAATTCCGCAACCGTTATGCTGGCGCCCTGTACCTGCTGGAAGAGCGGGCTGATGGCGACCAGCGCCAGCGCGCCCATTTCGGCGCGTCAGCCTCGGTGGTTAGCTCCGCAAAGATGCTGGCCGACATCCGCCAGCACCCCGGCAGCCGGGTGAATGCCCGGGCCTACCTGCGGGCGCGGCTGCTGGATGTGTGGCTCGGCGACTGGAGCCGGCGCGAGGACCAGTGGCGCTGGGCCAGCTTTCCCCTGCCGGGCGGGCAGGGGTACCGCCCCATTCCGCGTGACCGGGACCAGGCCTTTTTTCTGTTCGACGACGGCGTGCTGACGCGCATTATCTCCTGGGTGATGCCTAAGTACCAGAGCTTTCACCGCCACATAAACCTCGGAGACGTGGATGCGCTGACGCAAACCGCCCGGGCCCTGGACCAAACCATTTTGAGCGCCTTGACCGACGAAGACTTTCGGCAGGAAGCCGACTCGCTGCGCCTTCGGCTGACCAATGCCGCTATTGACCGCGCACTGCAGGCCGGCCCGCCGGAAACCCGGGCCGAAATAGCGGCCCACTTTGGGCCGCTGCTGAAAGCCCGGCGCGAGCAGCTGCCAGCCGTAGCCCAGCGCTACCGCCAGCTACTGTTGCGCAATGCCTGGGTAATAGGCACCGACCAGGCGGAGCGGTTTGTGCTGAGTACTGCGGGCCCCGGCGTGGTGCGGGTAAAACACTACACCAGCAGGGAAGGGCGGCCCGACAGCCTGGTGAGCGAGCAAGCCATGGACGTGCGCCACACCCGCCGTTTAGACATCTTCGGGCTGGGCGGTGATGACGTTTTTGAGCTGCGGAGTGCCTTACGGCCGGGCTTTGCCGTGGCGCTGCACGGTGGGCACGGCACCGATGTTGTACGTGGCGATAATACCCGCGGCTCGCGGGGAATAACCTGGTACACCAGCGCCAACCCCAACGTGACCGGCCCGCCTGATGTGCGGGTGAAGCAGGACCCGGAAGCAGCTCTTAACTACAACGCCAGCAGCTGGCAGGGCCGCTACAATCTTGACGACTGAAGTGCCGGGGCCAAGCCAGCCAGCGGATTCTGCCCGTCGAGCGTGCCGGCGCTGCCTAGCACCCTGAAGCGGGCAAACAGCTCCTCGGTGTACCATTTTTCCTGCCGGGTGAGCTTAATGACCTCGCGGTGCTGCTCGTCGCGGTACGCGAACTGCTGCATGGCCTCGGCCGACTCCCACACGCTGAACGTGGCTTGGCGCACCACCGGCAGCTCGCCAATGCCAATGGCCGCCAGCAGGCCCGGTGCCCCGGAAAGCCGCGCGTTGGTGGGGTCCACAAACTGCCAGAAGCGCACCGTTTTATGCCAGCGAATTGCGGCCCGCGTCAGCACGGCCACTGGTCCGGTGCCGACATCGGCTTCGGGCGTGGTGTAGGCAAACGGGTTGACGCCGTTCCACAGGCCGTGCGACTTTATCGGGGCCAGGTGCAGGTGCCACATTTCCTGGCTGCGGTGCTGATAGGCCGACCACAAGGTGCTGGCCGAAAAGAAATGCTCAGCAGCGGCTTCATTTTCCCACACCGCCAGCAGGCTGTAGCGCTGCAGGTTGGGCCAGAGGCCAAAGCCATTATCGGCCCCACTGCCCAGCAACCGGAAGAAGCGCAGGCCGGCCACCTGGCGCAGCAGCGCCGGCGAAGTGCCCATCTGGGCCAGGCCCCAGCGGCGGTTGCCGGGGTTGAGGGTGAAAATGGTGAGCGTGGTGAGGGGCATGGCTGGTTGGGAAAGCCGCAAAGGCCGGAATTGCTCCCGGCCTTTGTGAAAAATGACGCAAGGAACAGCGCCCGGGTTAAACCCGCACCTGCGCGTGCTGGTTTACGTCGTCGTCTTTGCTAGGCTCGCCGGTTACCACCGCCCGGGCATAGGCATAGGCTTTCACCAGTATGCTGCTGGGCGAATCCCAGTACTCGCCCTTTTCAATCTGCACCTGCAGAATCATGATGTTGGGGTCGTCTTTGCCTTTGGGAAACCAGCCGCGCATGGGCTCGCTCCACAATTCGTCAATCTTAGCCTGGTCGCGGTAGGCTCGGGCCCGGCCTGATACCGAAGCATACACGTTGTCGTCGGGGTTGGCATAGCTCAGGTTTACCTGGCTATCCGCCTTCACTTCGTACACCTTGGCTGAAGCCGCGTCGGTGAGGAACAGCAGGCTGCCGTCGGCATCGGGCTTTTGGGTGTACATGGGTCGGCTGTGCAGGCTGCCTTGCTCGTCGGTAGTGGTGAGCATGGCAATGCGCACGTCCTTAATTTTCTCAAGCAGCTTGGTCAGGTCGTGGGTTACGGGCGTCTGGTCGGACATTGGAAAGGTCTTTGGATGGTGAAAGGAATGCTTATTCCTACGGCCTCTCCCCGCCAAGGTTGGGCTTACTTAGCCCGCCGCCGGAAACGATGCGTCCGCCAAAATCAGCCCGTAAACAATACGTCCCATTGCGTTGTTTTGTCTGAATGGACCGCCTGATTCTGGAGCATATGCGAGGTCCGTTCAGGCGGAGCTTACTTTAGCTGTTCGTAGCCAGTAAGGCCCTTAAAACCCATTCATGAACTTCCTGGCTCACCTTTTTCTGTCCGGCCTTCCCGCCGAGGCGAGCTATGCCGATGTGCTGGTGGGCAATTTTATTGCCGACTCGGTGCCAGGCAAGCAGCTGGAAAATTATGCGCCGGCTATACAAACCGGTATTCGCCTGCACCGGGCTATCGACACCTTCACCGACCAGCACCCGGTGGTGCGACGTAGCACTCAGCGCCTGCGGGCCGCGGGCTATGGCAAATATGCCGGCGTTATCTCAGATGTTTTCCTCGACCATTTTCTGGCTGCGCACTTCTCAGAATACTCAGCCGAGAGCCTGCCTGACTTTACCCAACGGGTGTACGCGCTGCTGACTTCCCGGCAGCAGGAAATGCCCGCCCATGTGCAGTACTTTCTGCCCTACATGGTGCAGCACAACTGGCTGCTGGGCTATGCGCACCTCGAAGGAATTGGCCGAGCGCTAACCGGCCTCAGCCGCCGGGCTTCCGCGGGCTCGGGTATGGAAACGGCAGCGCTTGAACTCCAAGCAAATTACGCTGCTTATGAAGCGGACTTTCAGGAATTCTGGCCTGAGCTGCAGGGCTATGTGAGAGAATGGGTCTAAGGCTAGGTAGCCAATCCTAACATAGAAAAAGCCCCAACGCCAGGGCTGGCATTGGGGCTTTTTACATTAGAAGGTTGGTCGCTCAGAGAGGACGGATTGCTTCGCTGCGCTCGCAATGACACGACTTTACGTTCGCACTGCTAACTGCCTAGTGGTGATGGCCGCCTTCGCCGTGCACGTGGCCGTGGTCCAGCTCCTCGCGGGAGGCCTCGCGCACGCCGCGCACCTGGCCGTTGAAGTGCATAACCATGCCGGCCAGAGGGTGGTTGAAGTCCATCTGAACGGTGTCGGCCCCCACGCTTACCACTTTGGCTTGCATGTGGTTGCCTTCGTTGTCGGCCATGGGCAGGAAATTGCCGGGCGTCAGCATTTCCTGGTCGAGCTTGCCGTCAATCATGAACACTTCCTTGGGAATGTCGACCACTGCCTGGGCGTCGTACTCGCCGTAAGCCTGGTCGGGCGTGAGGCTGAAGTCAAAAGAGTCGCCCTCGTTTTTGCCGTCGAGCTGGCGCTCAAACTCCTCGGGCAGGCCGCTTCGGCCGAATAAGAATACCATGGGCGAATCAGCTTCAGCCGACTCCACAAGTACTTTTTCCTGGTTTTCGTCGGTTACGCTGAGGTCATAGGTAATGGTGACGACTTTGTTTTCGCTGATGGCAGCCATAATCGGTTGAGTGGGGTGAATTGGTAAGACGAAGTACGGGAAATGTTCCTATCAGTTAAAAGTTGAGAGTTAAAAGTTAAAAAGCAGAACGGCCTGTTAACTTTTAACTCTCAACTTTTAACTGCCTCACTGCAACTCCCAGGCTGTGCGGTAGCCGCCAATCCTCTCTACATAGTCGAGAAAGGCCTTGTAGAAGGGGTGGGCGCCCAGTGTGCTGGAGTCGCCAATGAGCAGCAGCTTTTTGCGGGCCCGGGTCATGGCCACGTTCATCCGGCGGATGTCGGACAAGAATCCAATGTCGCCGTGGGCGTTGCTGCGCGTGAGGCTGATGGCGATGATGTCACGCTCCTGGCCCTGGAAGGCATCGACGGTGCCGATGCTGAGCATGCGGTGGGTGAGCAGGCCAGCCAGCTCGTCGCTTTCCTCCACCACATCCTTGAGGTAGTTAATCTGGGCACGATATGGCGCAATCACGCCCACCGTCAGCAGGTCTTCCTCGTGGTCGGCCGGGTCGTAGGGCTCCAGCAGCTGTTCCAGCCGCTTAATCAGCAAGTCGGCTTCTTCGGGGTTGGCGGTGGAGCGGCTTTCGGGAATGGTGATTTCCTGGAAGCCAAAGCCTGCCGTATCCAGAAATTCTACCGGTAAGTCCGGAGCAAAGCGTAGGTCGTAGGCTTCGAGGCCCGCGTGGCGCACGCTGTCGTGGGCCACGAGCTTGCCTTCGTAGAACTGCTCAGAGCTGAATTCCATGATTTGCTCGTGCATGCGGTACTGCACTGTGAGCATGCGGGCCGTAGCCGGCTGCCGGCTGATGCACTTCTCGAACAGCGTTTCGCGCAGGCCTTCGCGGGCCGCTTTTTCGCTTTTCACGGTGGGCGGCAGCTGGTGGTGGTCGCCGGCCAGCACCACGCGGTTGGCTTTGGCAATGGGAATCCAGCAGCCCGGCTCCAGCGCCTGGGCGGCTTCGTCAATAAACACCGTTTCGTAGGTGAGGTGACGAATGGCGCGGTTGCTGGCGCCCACCAGCGTGCAGGTGAGTACCTGCACCTGCTCCAGCAGGTCTTCGGTGATGTAGCGCTCGAGTACGTCGGCTTCCTGCACTAGCTGGCGGGCCTGCTCCTTCAGGTGCTTGCGCTGCTGCTGCTCTTCCCAGCCGAAGTGGCGCACGTACTTGCCGGCCATCTCGCGGTACTGCTCGGCCGTCTGGCGCATCGAGCGCAGCTCGTTATAGTTCTTATGAGCCATCAACTGGGCGTCGAGCGTGTGCTCGAGCAGCAGGTCCGACACCCGCGAGGGGTTGCCCATACGAATGACGTTAACGCCCCGCTCGGCCAGCTTCTCAGTCAGCAAATCCACGGCCGTGTTGCTCGGCGCGCACACCAGCACGCGCCGCTCCCTGCGGATGGTTTCCAGAATGGCCTGCACCAGGGTGGTGGTTTTGCCGGTGCCGGGCGGGCCGTGGATAATGGCCACATCCTGCGCGGCCATTACGTGGCGCACGGCGGCCAGCTGCGAGGGGTTCAACGGGCTGGGGTAAAACAGGTCATCGGCTTTTTCCTCGCGGAAACGGGCGGGTCTGGCGCCGAGCAGGATGTCACGCAGCTCGGCCAGGCGGCCGTCGTAGGCGCCCATCACCTTGCCCAGGGCGTAGTCCATCTCGCGGTAGCTCACCTCGTCGAAGGTGAGGTCGATGCCCAGCTTGCCGCCTTCCTGCAGCCAGTCGGGCAGGTCTTCACGGGTGGTGGCCAGCAGCAGCTTGTTGCGGCGCACGGCCGTCACCACGCCGCTGAGCGTGGGCCGGTCGGTGGCCGAGCGGCCGGGAATGTTGCCGAACAGCGAAGCGTTTTTGCCCACCTGAAACAGGTGCAGGCCGTTCTGGCCCGCGGGCCGCTCCAGCTCGAGCACGATTTTGCCGCCAAAGCCAATGTCTTCCCTGGTGATGGTGACGGGGTACCAGGTCAGGCCGCGCTGCTGCCGCTCGGCAATGCTGGCCTTAGCATTTTTAATTTTAAACTGCTCCAGGTCTTCTTCCTGCTCCAGCTTGAGCAGAGCCTGGGTTTTGCGAAGCTCTTTCTCAAGAGCGTAGGGGTCGGTATAAGCGGGAGTGTCGGTCAAGCTCTATTGTATGTTAAGGACGCAATAACAGCCGAAACGGTTAAAAAGTGACCCGGTTACCGGTTGCCTACCTAATTTGTGCCCATGCGACCCCAACTAAACAATGAGCAGCGGCCTTATTTGGGCTTGCGGCCGGTAGAGGCTCAGTGGCAACAAGCCGAGTGGCTGCCTAATAGCTTCTTTTATTATGATGAGACCGCCATTCGTAAGGTCATTCGCTATTATCCCAACATTCAGCCTGAGTATTACGAGGAAATCGACTATGACATTGAGCTAACGCAAGAAGGCTTAATGCGCACCGTAACCGGCCGGGGCAAACACCGGCCGATTACTGAGGCAAATTTGTTTAAATACCGGCCAACTGGCTGCCGATTTATCTATGATGGGCTGTCAGAATTTTGGTGCATCGGGCCCAGCGACCGTTTCTTTTTGCTTAAAGGCCGGGGCGTTTGCTACTCGTGGACGGAAGTGAGTGAGTGGCTTGACGGTTACATTGCATCACTGCCTGCTGATTTACCAGCTGAGCTTGCGGCGCGGTGCCAAGCACCGGTGCCGGTGCTGTCCTTCGTCCCAGGCGATGTAGTAGCATTTGTACTTAGCAATGGGGAAGGTTATGGCTTTTGCCGGGTATTGCTCGACATTGAGCGGCTGGATAGGGCCGGCTGGATAAAGGAGCCGCCCGCTCACGTAGGTAGTTTCCACTACCTGAAGCGGATAGTTACAAGCTTGGTTATAGTGGAAATCCTGAAGGTGAGGAAGGCCGAACCAGTGCTCCAGCCCGAAGAGCTGTCCGCGGCAGGACGCTACGCGCCAAGTTTAATGAGCAGCCATCGCATTATTAATGGCTGCCTGCCCATCGTGGCCCACCAGCCCGTGCTGGCTGAACACCTCTTGCAACTGCCCCAAGCTCTGGAAGAGCTTTTCTACAGCGGGCCGTGGGGCCAGCTCTACCAGTGGGGGCTAGTTGCTGTAGTAATACCGCCCGATGAGCAGCTAATGCAGCATCTTATGGTCGCCGGACAAGAGTTTCCCCGCAGGGGACTTCCGCTGGCAGAATTTGATGCCGAGGGTATGTTTTATTACCCTGAGAAATACTTTAAGCCGGAGGGAGAGGAAGAGTTTGAGCTACACGACTTGCGCCACTCCCGGTACGCTGAGTTGCGGGCCCGAGTAATGCAACTGCTGGAACTGCCAATAAATTGCAGCTATGATGATTTCAGCCGGCATTTTGGCTATCCTACCCGGCAGGAGATTATCGAAATTCAGGCCCAGATGCCATTTGTCCGGCCAAAATATCTTTGGTAGTATTCTCAGGTTTGCCTGCGGCTGCGGAAGCGAGCCACCAAGAGCCCAACACAGAGCAGGCCAAGGCCGGTGACCAGCGCATCACGCACCAGCCGCCCTTCCTGGGCCTCGACCAGGTCGGCTTCCAGCTCTTGGATGCGGGCCACCTCCTTGTGCTCGCGCACTTTGAGGTTGTTCAGCTCATTTTGCACCTCATACAGGCGCTGGGCCGTGAGGTTGCGGTCGTCGCGGCTGCTGGCTTCGAGGTGGGTGGTAGTGGCGGCCAGCCGCGCCGAGGCGGTCTGGGCCTGCTGCGCGGTTTTGTTAAGCACGTCCACAATTTCCTGGTCTTTGTCGACGATGCCCTGCAGGGCATCCACCACTTCCTGCAGGTCTTTTTTGGAGGGCTTGTTACCGAACAGGCTGTGACGCTGGGCGCTGGCTTCGGCGTAGCGGCGTGTCAGCACCTTGCGCTCGGCCAGCAGGCGGGGCAGGGGCGAGTCGGGCGTGACGGCCGGCTGGGCCGCGGCGGCCGCCGACAAGGCCAAAATGCCCAGCATCAAATAGTAGCGAAAGCAAATCGGGAAAGTCAAAAGAGCAGCGTTTTCGTGAAAAAGAAGTTCGCCGACGACTTGCACGGCAGGCTATTTACCGAATAGAACACGCCACGGTTGTGCCTGGCATATGGCTTTCCGCGCTCGCGGGGCTACCTTTAAAGTAGAATTTTCTACCGCCGCTCATGTCTGCCCGCTACTTTACCCGCCTCGCGGCCCTGGCCGCCGACCCCAGTGCCACGCCCGCTGACCAGCTGCCGCGTCTGCGCAAACTGCTCGAAGCCGTGCTGCGCGACGAGCACAAGCGCCGGGAGCTGCCCTTCGGCAACCTCAGCCAGGCCATCGGGCTGGTGGCCTACGACCGGCAGCTGACGCCCACGCTGCGCCGGCAGCTGCAGGCCCTGCGCCTTAACGCCAACCTGGTGCTGCACGAAAGCTACCACGGCACCCCCGCCGAGGTAGCCGCCGGCTTCAGCGCCCTGCGCCAGTTGCTGGAGCAGCTCAGCGGCGAGAAATACGAAGGCCCCAGCCCTGCCGGCCTTTCCGCCGAAGCCGGGGAGCTGGGCTTTGCTGCCAACGGGGCCGAACCGGAAATAGCCGCCAACGAGCATGACTTTCTGGAGCCCGCCGCCATTGCCGCGGGCACGGCCCCCACCGCCTGGCGTGTGAACGTGCTGCGCGCTAACCCTGCTACCGAAGAACTGATTGTCGAAGTAGCCCAGGCCGCCGATGGCCGCCCTGCCGGACCCTTCGAGGTGTGCGTGCCCGCCGCTTACCAAGGCATCCTGCCGCTGGCCGAAGCTCTGCGTCCCACGCTGCACCTGATTGGCCCCGCCCTGCTGCCCGATGGGCGAGTAAAGCCCCGCCGCATCGTGCTGGAACCTGATTATCTGGTCAGCGTCACCACCGTGGCCGAGTGCGCCCAGAAAGACGGTACCATCCCCGAATGGGCGTTGATTAGCGCCTTCCTGCCCGACGAAGTTTCCCGCCCGCTGGTGCTGGGGAATCTGGTAAACATGCTGCTTGATGAGGAAGTGAGCCACGCGGCCCGGGCCCTGGAATTGAAAGAGTTAAGAGTTAAAAGTGAAAAGGTAAAAGCGGAGGTAAAAGAGCTGGCTGCAGCAGGAGGGGAGTCCGAAAATCTTGAAGAAGAGCAGCTAAGCACGAAGCATGAGGCATCAGGCTCCAACGACTTCGACCTGGAGCACTTCCTGCGCAAGCGCCTGTTTCGGCTGGCTCCGCTGCACTTGAGCGCGCTGCCCGAGTTTCAGACCCGCAACGGCGTGCCCGAGCTGCTCGACGACCTGCGCCGCCACCACCGCACCCTGCGCGAAACGCAGCGCCGCGGCTTTGTGGCCGAAAGCCGTACCGGCTACCAGCAGCAGCCTTTGCAGGTGGCCGACTGCTTCCTCGAACCTACTTTTCTCTCGGCCACCTACGGCCTGCAGGGCCGCCTTGACCTGCTGCACGAAAGCGCCACCGGCTACGACCTGGTGGAATTGAAGAGCTCGAAGTCGGTGCCCGGCGGCCCGCCCTGGACCAACCACACGGCCCAGGCCCAGCTCTACCGCCTCTTGCTGGAATCGGTGTTTGGGGCCGATGGCGAAACGGCCGGCCGCGGCCGCACCAGCATCCTGTACTCCAACGCCGCCAATGGCCAGGCCGCCGTGCGGCGCGTCGACCAGGACCAGGAAATGATAGACCGGCTGCTGGCCGCCCGCAACCAGCTGGTGGGCACCGAGCTCCTGCTGGCCCGTGCCAGCGGCCCGCGCCACACCGAGCAGCTGCTGGCGCCCGTGCTGCGGCCCAACCTGGCGGGCCTGCCCAGCTTCGGCAAAGCCAAGGCCGAGCACGTTGCCAACGCCTGGGCCGCCGCCGATGCCTGCGAGCGGGCCTACTGTCTGGAGCTTATTCGCTTCAGTGCGCGCGAAATGCGCCTCACCCTACTGGGCGACGAGGCCCGGCCCGGCGACGCCGCCGGCCAGGCCGGGTTGTGGCTATTGCCTCAGGCCCGCAAGCACCAGAACTTCAGCCTGCTCGACGGCCTGGAGCTGCTCGAAGACCACAGCAACGCCGACGACGAAAGCCGTGACGGCCTGGGCCCCCACCTCATTTTCCAGCGCCCCGCCGACGGCCGCGAAGTCAACTTCCGGGCCGGCGATACCCTCATTCTCTACCCCCGTCGTCGTCGTGAATCAGTTCCAGCCTCCGTTGATGGAGAAAAGCCAAGTCCCCAAGTCCCCAAGACCCTAAGTCCCCTCGACAGCCAGGTGGTGAAGGTGGTGCTGGCCGAAGACCTGGGCGCCGATGGCCGCGTGGTGCTGAGCGTGCGCAACCGCCGCATGGCCCCGCGCTACCTGCACGGCCACTCGCACTGGGCCCTGGAACCGGATACCTACGACACTTTCCGCCGCGAGTGGGCCGGCGTGTCGGCCTTCCTGAGTCTGGCGCCCGAGCGCCGCAAGCGCCTGCTGGCCCGCATTGGCCCGCGCCCGCCGCAGGACTGGACGCCTACGGCCCCGCCCGCCACAACGGCCGGCGAAGTGGTGGCCCGCGCCCTGGCCGCGCCCGACTGGTTTGTGCTCTGCGGGCCGCCCGGCACGGGCAAGACGCGCGCCGTGCTGCGCGAGCTGGCCGAGCGCCTTTACCGTGAGGATAAGCACACGCTGCTGGCTGCATACACCAACCGCGCAGTGGATGAAATCTGCGAGCAGCTGGTGGCGGCCGGGCTGCCCTTTATCCGGGTGGGCTCGCGGCTGGGCACGGCGCCGGTGTACCGGCCCTACCTGCTCGACAGCATGCTGCGCGACTGCGCCACGCGGCAGGCGGTGCGCGACCGGCTCAAGCATTGCCCGTTCTACGTGGGCACCGTGGCCAGTCTGCTGGGCAAGCCCGAGCTGTTTACCCTCAAGCAGTTCGACCTGGCAGTGGTGGACGAGGCCAGCCAGGTGCTGGAAGCGCCCATGCTGGCCTTGCTGGCTAAGGTGCGCAAGTTCATTCTCATCGGCGACCACCGCCAGCTGCCGGCCGTGGTGGCCCAGGAGCCCGAAGCCAGCGCCGTAGCCGAGGAAGTGTCCGGCCTGCTGCGCGAAGAGCTTGGCCTCACCAACCTGCGCAATTCCTACTTCGAGCGCCTGTTCCGCAAGGCCGAGACGCACTGGCCGCACGCCCACGGCACCCTGGCCGACCAATACCGCATGCACCAGGAGCTGGCCACGCTGGTGAACGGGCCATTCTACCAGGGACAACTGCGCTGCCCGCTGCCCTGGCAGCACGAGCCGCTCAACCGGTCCGGCTGGCCCGAAGGCGCTGATGCCTTTACCCAGGCCCTGTGCCAGCGTCGCTTGGTGTTTGTGCCTACGCGCCGCCAGCCCGAAGACCTGTCGATGAAAGAGTCGGCTCAGGAAGCCGAGCTGGCCGCACGGGCCGCCGCCTACGTGGTGCAGGGCTACGGCGAGGCCTTCAATCCCGAAACCACTCTGGGCATCATCGCCAGCTATCGCAACCAGGCCGCCCTCATCCGGGCGCGGCTGGCGGCCCTGGCGCAAGCGCTGGAGCTGCCGGCCCTGGCCCAGGTCAGCGTCGATACCGTGGAACGCTACCAGGGCTCGCAGCGCGACGTGGTTATTGTCAGCTTCTGCTGCCACCACGAACACCAGCTGGAACTGATGGTCTCGCCCAACGAGGATGGTACCGTGGACCGCAAGCTCAACGTGGCCCTCACGCGAGCGCGGCAGCAGCTGGTGCTGCTGGGCAACGAGCTGATGCTGAGCCGCGCGCCGCATCACGCGGCCTTGCTGGCGCAAGTGGCTGCGGCGGGCGCGGTTCAATCAGAAGCTGGCTGAGCATGTACGACGCACTGCAAGCGGCCCTTGCTGCTCCCTTGACGGCGTCCCAGCTAAGCCAGTTGGCTGGGCAGGTAAAGCCGCGCGAAGCCACTAAAGGCGAAGTGCTACAGGCTCCGGCGCAGGTGTGCCGCGACATTTACTTTGTGGAAAGCGGCCTGCTGCGGCAATTTTTACTGAAGGACGGCCAGGAGATGAACGTTGCGTTTGGGCTGCCCGGCGACTTTATCACGGAGTACCACAGCCTCACCACCCAGCAGCCCGCCCGGCATTTCATCCAAGTGCTGGAGCCCGGCCGGCTCCTGGTGTTGCCCCGCAGTGGGCTGCTGGGGCTCTACGAAGCCGAACCAGCTTTTCAAGCCCTGGGCCGGGCTTTGCTCGAAAAGCTGGCTGCCACCCAGGAACTGCGCATCGAAGCCTTGGCCTGCCTGACCGCAGTCGAGCGCTACGCCTGCCTGCTACGCCAGCGCCCCGAGTTGCTGCAGCGAGTGCCGCTGCAGCAACTGGCTTCTTACCTGGGTGTTGCCCGCGAAACACTAAGCCGGGTGCGCCGTCAGGTAAGCCAGCCTAAAGCGAGGTAGTGTTAGCCAGCGCCCGGCTCATGCCTGAATCCGGCAGCCACGGCTTGATTCCAGGAGCTGGTTTTCGATGGCATTACCGTCAATCAGGGCCCAGTGGCCGATGATTTGGCCGTCGCGCACTTGCAGGTAGCGGTAGCCCACGGCCGTCACGTCGGCGCCGGTGGGCTCGATGCCGCGCCAGGGGCCGATATGCCGGAGCTGCATCTGGATTTTGAGCATGGTTTGGTCGCCTTCGCTTACCTGGGCTTCGATGGTGGTGTGGTGCTCGAAGCTGGCACTGGTGGCCTGCACCCAGGCTGCCAGCCCCGCCCGGTCTGGCGCCAGCGCCGGGGGCAGGGAATAGTCAACAAAATCGGGGTGCAGGAACTGGTCGAGCCGGCTCAACTCGCGCTGATTCCAGATGGTTTCGATAAATGCCTGGGCCAGGGACTGCGCCGGCAGGAGGGAAATAGCCATAAAAGCAGGGGTTGGGGGTGGAAGTTTCCCGCAAAGTTCCCCGCTGTTCTTGCCCGGCTTGCGTGACATAAGTCACAAAATGTATGCAGCCTTTTGTTCGCGTAAAGGATGCAGTTTCACGTAATTCAGGGCATTGCCGACCTGCTTATAAAAAACAGGCCGCTGCCAATAGCGCAGCAGTCTGGATTAGTAGGAGCGGAGCAACCGTTTACTGCACGTCTACCACTTCCACCTCGAAGCGGAGCACGGCATTCTTGGGAATGGTGGGCTCCGAGCCTTGCTTACCGTAGCCCATAGCGGAGGGAATCAGCAGCAAGCCCTTCTCGCCCTTGCGCATCAGGGCAATGCCTTCGTCCCAGCCCTGGATGACGCGCCCCGCGCCCAGCACGAAACGGTAGGGCGTGTTGTTGCGGCGGGAAGTAGCGTCGAACACGGTGCCATCCATCAGCATGCCGGTGTAGAGCACCGAAACGGTGCGCCCGGCCGTGGCGCGCACCCCGGCCGGGTTGGTGCGCGTGGGTACGTAGTACAGTCCCGAAGGCTGCCGCTGGGCGTTGGTTATGTTGTTTTCGGAGATGTAGCGGGTGATGATGCCCTCGTCAATTGGCCCGTAGTCGGTATCGTCTTCCTTGTCGCCACAGGCATTGGCAAAAAGGCCAGCCGTGGCAAGCGCCAATAGATAGAAAAGACGGCGGCATGCCGGGGCAAAGGGAAAATTCATGGCGGGATATTTCCTGTAAAAATAAGCCTGATGCCTGGTTACATGAGTTGCAGCTGGAGCCGCTATCCTTGGGAGCTGACAAGTTCTACCGGTTTGCGCTTGTAGAAGTACAAAATCAACAACGGCAGCAGGGTCAGCTCGGCCACCACGCCAAAAAGCAGGGTTAGGCCGATGAGGAAGCCCACGTAGAAGGTCCCATCGAACGAGGAAAACAGCAGCGTGGAAAAGCCGCCAACCAAAATGAGCGAGGTCACAATCACGGCCTTGCCCGCCAATAGGTAAGTGCGGCGCACGGCCTTGAAAATGTTGGGCTCGTGGGACAGGGTCAGCCGTAGCTTGCTGATGAAATGTATGGTGTCGTCGACGGCAATGCCGAAGGCAATGGTGAAGATGATGCTGGTGCTGACTTTCATATTCACGCCGGCCAGGCCCATCACACCCGCCACAATGAGGATGGGTACCAGGTTGGGAATGAGCACCACGACCACCATACGCCCCGATTTAAACAGCGCCAGCACAATCAGGGCTACCATTAGCACGTCGATGGTCATGCCCGTAATCATGTTCAGCGTCAGGTCCTCGTTGTTTTTGTCGATGAGGTTGGACGAGCCCGTGAGCCGGGTCCGCAGCACGGTCGAGTCGATGCTGCTGCGCACGAAGCGGCGCAGGCTGGCATTGAGCGCATCGGCCCGCATGCTGCCCACATCGGCCATGCGGCCGGTGAGGCGGCCGGCGCGGCCGTCGGCCGTGGCCAGGGCGCGAAACTCGGCTTTCTTCCGGAACAGCTTCAGCGTGCGGCGCAGGCGGCGCAGCTCCAGCGTATCAGCTGGCAGGCGGTACTCGGCCAAGCCGCCGCCATTGAGGGCTTTGCGCACCGATTTCACCAGCGTGACGGGTGATGCGGCAAAGCGCAGACCGTAGGTCTGGCGCAGGTAGGCTTCGAGGCGCTCCGTTTCGCGCAGCACGGCCAGGTCGTAGATGTCGCGGCCTCCGGCGGGCTTCAGCTCCAGCTCGAAGGGGCGTACGCCGGCGAAGTTCTTTTCAAAAAAGGCAAAATCGAGCCGTACGGGGTCGTCTTTAGCCAGGTCGTCGAGCAGGGAAGAGTTGATGCGCACCCGCGTGGCCAGGCCCACGGCCGCCAGCAGCACCAGCGCGCTCACCCCAAACACCACCTGCCGACGCCGCAGCACCGTCCGAAACAGGCGGCCCAGCACGCCGTCCCAGCTGTGGCCCTGCTCGCGGGGCACCCGCAGCTCAGGCTTGCGCAGCAGCAAGAGCATGGCCGGCAGCAGCGTGAAGCTGAGCACAAAAGCCAGCAGGACGGCAATGCCCGTAAACAGCCCGAAGTTGAAAATCGGCCGAATGTTGCTGGTCATCAAAGTAAAAAAACCCAGGCTGGTCGTTAGCGCCGACAGCCCCGAGCCGAAGCCCGACTCCTTGAGCGTGACCCATAGGGCGTGCTTTTTGCCGGCCCCGTAGCCCAGCTCGCTCACGTAGCGGGTGATGATGTGCACCGTGTCGGAGGTGCCCACCACGAACATCATCACCGGCAGCAGGGCCGTCATCAGGTCGATGCTCACGCCGCAGGCGCCCATCACGCCCAGGCCCCACAGAATGGCGCCCAGCACCACCACCAGGGGCATGACTACGCCCCACCAGGTCCGGAACGTAAACCAGAGCAGACCCGTCACCAGCAGCACCGACAAGCTCATGAACACCGCCAGCTCCCACTGCAGCCGGTCCACAAACACCGACTGGGCCACGGCCCGGCCGGCAAAGTGGTACTGGCTTTCGGGAAACTGCAGCCGGGCCAGCCCGCCGCGCAAAGCGGCCAGCAGGGAGTCGCCGGGCGGCTTTTTCAGGTCGGGCGTGGTTTGGATGACCAGCGTCACGGCCTGGGCATCGGGGCTGAACACGTTGCCGACCAGGCCCGGTGTGCGGTAAATCAGGGCCGAGTCGGTGGCCCGCCGGCTTGGCTCGTCGGGGTGCAGGTAGGGCAGGTTGAAAAAGCCCAGCCCCTCCACCACGGGGTTGCTGAGGGTGGTGGGGGAGGTGACGGCCACCACGTGCCGCTGCCGCCGGGCCAGCTGCGTCAGCGAGTCGACGCGCCGCAGAAACGAGGGCTCGAACACGCGCTGGCCGGCCGGGGCTTCCAGGCCCAGCAGCAGATAGTCGTTGTCGTTGCCAAAGCGTTGGGTGTAGCCTTCGTAGTAGTCCAGGTCGGGGTCGCCGGCCGGGTAGAAGTCGTTGAAGTTATAGTTGAACCGCAGCTGCGCCACGTAGTAGGCGCTCACGGCCGAAAGCAGCGCCAGCAGGAGCAGGGTCAGGTAGGCAACGCGGCGTAGGGGCATCTAGTAAAGGTTTCTGGTTGGCGGTTGCTGGTTTCTTGTTTTCGTACGAGCAGACCTGTAGCCAGAAACGTGCAACCAGAAACCAGAAACCCCGCCTATGTATGTATCTTAGAGGCGGCAAGCAGGCTAACCCGGCCTTTTCGCCTTTTGTTTCCCTTCACCCCCTCATTTCCTTTTATGAAAAAGACCCTGCTCGCCCTCGCCCTGCTGGCTTTCACCGGCTCCGCTGCTTTCGCCCACGAAGGCCACGACAAGGAAGGCAAAAAAGGCAAGAAGAAAGAAGCCTGCTCGGCTGAAGCCAAAGCCCACTGCAGCAAAGAAGGCGCAGCTTCCCTCGGCGGCACGCCAAGCTGCTGCATGAAGAAAGGCGCCAAAGCCTCGGCCGCCGCTACGCCGGCTCCGGCTACTGCTCCGGCTGCTAAGTCGCTGTAGTTTTTATATTCTATAGTAATAAGAAAGCCGCTTCAAAAGGAGCGGCTTTTTTGTGAGTTCATTTTTAGAATTGAGGAAGCAAACGCTACGATAAAGTAGCCTCCCGGTGCAGTACCGCCTTTTCTAAATCGAGCCGCGCCATAAAAACGTTTTGCAGATGCGTAAATAATTCTGCCCGATTTACTGTCGATGGGTCGCGCCGACACGCTAGATAATTCGACCGCATCATGGCTTGCACACAATCGGCCACGGACACCCTCTAGCGAAACGCCAGGCTTATAGCGGGCCACAAACCAGGCCAGGATAGTTACGCCCAGAGCTAGGAGCCCAGGCAAACTGCCAAACTTGAATCCAAGCATCGATGTCATCCCCATAAGTACTACTAAGCAGCCATGCGCGCCCGACATGCCCACCAGTTCCGGTATGCCCAGCTAAAAGCCCAACTGGCCTTCCAGATGTGCTACCACTTCTTTCCTGTTGCGCACAGGCACGAATGCCTTTAATGGGCTTTGGGGTATGATTCTTGCCTCAGGTTGTAACGAAAGCAGCGCATTGCGCAGCTTATAGAATGCCTGTTGTGAAGTGCAGCCCCCCGCATCCGAATGCGGGATTTTGTGAATTACTACGTCGCAGAATTGGCCAAAAGTGCCAGCTTGACTTAAATCCTGCTCCTCGAAATGGATTTGGAATGAGTGCTCAATTTGCTCCAGCACAGAGATGATTTCAAGCTCGTCCACATTATTAAGTTGATAGTTATCCATAAGTAGGCGCTGGTTTCATTTCTCGCAACGGTAAAGTAACAATGCAGCTTCTATCTTAAGCACGGACTGCTTTTATACAACTTAACCTATATTTCTCACTCCGGCAAGCGCTTACTGCTACCCTAACAAATTTGTGAATTGGCCTTAGCCAAGTGGTTGCACTTACTTTTGCCCGCCTAATAGCGTTGCACCCCGTTTCTTCATCATGCACCAGTACCACGACCTTCTTCGCCACATCCTCGACCACGGCACCCGCAAAACCGACCGCACGGGCACGGGCACGCTCTCGGTGTTTGGCTACCAGATGCGCTTCAACCTGGCCGAGGGCTTTCCGCTGGTGACGACCAAGAAGGTGCACCTGAAGAGCATCATCCACGAGCTGTTATGGTTTTTGCAGGGCGACACCAACATTGCCTACCTCAAAGCCAATGGCGTGAGTATCTGGGACGAGTGGGCCGACGAGCACGGCAACCTGGGCCCCGTGTACGGCCACCAGTGGCGCAGCTGGCCCGACGGCCGCGGCGGCCACATCGACCAAATCAGCCAGATTATTCAGCAACTGAAAACGCAGCCCGACTCGCGCCGCATCCTCGTCTCGGCCTGGAACGTGGCCGAGCTGCCAGAGATGAAGCTGCAGCCCTGCCACGCCCTGTTTCAGTTCTACGTGGCCGATGGCAAGCTCAGCTGCCAGCTCTACCAGCGCTCGGCAGATGTGTTCCTGGGCGTGCCTTTCAACATTGCCTCCTACGCCCTGCTCACCCTGATGGTGGCCCAGGTAGTGGGCCTGCAGCCCGGCGAGTTCATCTGGACCGGCGGCGACACCCACCTCTACAGCAACCACCTCGAACAAGCCGAGCTGCAACTGACACGCGAACCGCGCCCACTACCCCAGATGCGCATCAACCCCGAAGTGAAAGATATTTTCGGCTTCCGCTACGAGGATTTCGAGCTGCTGAATTACGACCCCTGGCCCGCCATTAAAGCGCCGGTGGCCGTGTAATAGCGCAAGGTAAAATGAGGTTTAGCAAGGCGTAGAACAGCACTTTGCGAAACCACTTTTCATCTTGCGAGACTTTGCGCGAAATTCCGGCTCGAATAAACCTTTCCGCCCAGCTGCGCGATGCTGCGTATGGTCGCTACGTTTGCCGTGAATGCCTCATCAGCCCCCAGCAGCTCGTCGCGCTTAAACAAGCCTACCTGGCACTCTACTCCAGCGGCCTGCGCGGCCCGCAGGACCTCAGCGCGTCGCACACCAGCCACGCAGCCGCTTTCCAGGGCGGGCGTGAATAACACCCCATCTTTTACCCAGAAAATAGCGGCAGCACCCGTCTCGGCCACATTGCCGCTGGCATCGCAAAGTATAATTTCATCAAGTCCGCGCTGCTGCCGCTCGTGGGCGGCCCGCACGTACAGCCAGGCCTGGGGCCCTTTGCAAAAGCTGAGCGGGGAGAATATGGAATGGGTTTCTGCGGCAAAATCAGCTCGGGTGATGGCGGTATCATTGGCTACGTAGGGCACGGCAGTTGCCAGCCACTCCGCGGTGTTGGTTTCCGGCGTGTATAGGCCCCCGCCGGCCCGCCACACATGCAGGCGCAGACGGGCAGCGGCTAGGCCGTCGGCTTCCGCGAGCACCACCAGCTCCGCCGCCAGCTTCTCAGCCGAACCCAGCGCTTCGGGTAGGTCCAGGTAAAGCGCCGCTGCGGCCCGTTGCATGCGTGCCCAGTGGTCGGCGGCCAGCCGAAGCCGGCCGTCCACGTAAATCAGCGTTTCAAAAAAGCCGTCGCCAAACGTGAAGCCCCGGTTTGGTAGGGGCAGGGCTGGCTCCGGCTGAAGAATACCGTTGAAAAGTAACATGGCCGCAAGGTAGCGGGTGCCTGGGCATAGGCAGGACATAAAAAAGGGACGAGCCAAGCGGCTCGTCCCTTTTCATCGAAGGGTGGTTAAGGCTATTGCACCTGGATGCGGCGGCTCACCACTCCTTCGGCGTAGGTCACGCGCAGCAGGTAGATGCCCGCTTTAACCTCGCTCAGGGGAAGGGTAGTGGCTGTGCCCGTGAGCGGCTGCTGCAGCACCGGCCGGCCTAGCGCGTCCAGCAGCTCCACAGTTTGGGGATGGGCGCTGGGCGCCGTGGCCACGTGCAGGCTGCCCTGGGCGGGCACGGGCCAGGCTTCGGTGCGGGCGGCCACGGCCTGGGGTGCCGCCACGTGCAGCACGTTGGGCGCCGTGATGCGGGCCAGGGCCATGAAGGGCAGGTTGTTCACGGCCGAAAAGGAGCCACCTAGTACAATGGCCCCGTCGGACTGTACCAGTAGGCTTAGCACCGTGTTGTTGGGAGTAACCGTGGCGGTGAAAGACGCATCGGGTAGGCCCGTGGTCAGCAAACGGGCCACGTTGGTGCCCGGGCCGGTAAAGGAGCCGCCCAGCAGGATGCGGTTGTTGGGCTGAAGCAGCACCGTGCTGACGGTGCTTAGCGGGCTGAAGCTCGTGGTCGGCGCAAAGCCCGTATCAACCGTCCCGTTGGTATTGAGGCGCATGATGTTGTTATACTGCGTAGTACCACTCGTCAGCAGGAATTGGCCGCCTGCCAGAATCTTGCCATCAGGCTGCACCGCCAGGGCGCGGGTATCCGCCACGGGCGAGGTAAACGAAGCGTCGGTGGTGCCATCCATTTGCAGGCGGCGCACCGCGTTGCGCAGGCCTACCAGCAGCTTGCCATCGGCCTGCAGCGCCAAAGCTTGGATGGAAGTAGCGGAGCTCGGGACAAAGGTGTTATCCCGGGTGCCGTCGGGCATCAGTCGAGCCAGGCGCGACGGGAGCGAGGTTCCGTTGATATACATAATGGCACCCCCTAGCACTACACGTCCATCGGACTGGAGCAGCATTTTTGTAATGCTGCTTCCTGTCAGGCTGGGAGCGACAAAGGTGTTATCGGTGGTGCCGTTGCTGAGCAGGCGCAGCACTACATCGGAGCTGGCTACCAGCAGGCGGCCATCGGGCTGCAGCGCAAGGTCTACAACGGAATACTCCGAGTTGCTACCTGCTGTAAAGGTGGCATCCAGCGTACCGTTGGGGTTGAAGCGCGCCAGGCGGCGTATGGGCTGGCCGTTGATTTCTGAGAAATACCCACCCACAACCAGCTTGCCATCGGCCTGTTGCACTACGTCGCGAATAGTACCGGGGCCCTGCAGAACGGGCAAGAAGGAGGTATCAACTCCGCCGGCGCTGTTGAGCTGAACCAGCGTCCGGTCCTGGGTGCCATTGAAACTGCTGAACAGGCCGGCTACCAGCAGGCGGCCATTGGCCAGTAGCTTGATGGCCAGGGGCGTACTGTTGGGGCCGGTGCCTACCTGGAAGGAGGTGTCGAGCGTGCCATTTGCATTCAGGCGTGCCACACGGCGAATGCCCGCACTGTTAATGCCGTTGCGGGAAAGCAGCAGAATCTTGCCATCCGGCTGCACCTGCATGGCCGCCCCGGAGAAGGTAATAACATCGAAAGTGGGAAAGGCCGGCGGGGTAAAGCTGTTATCGGGCGTGCCGTTGGGCAGCAGGCGCAGCAAGCCCTGGTGGGTGGTAGAGGCTCCAACCACCAGGTCGCCCGTCACGAGGATTTTGCCGTCGGGCTGTACAGTCAGGTTAATAATGTAGTTGTCCGTTCCAAAGTTGGTGCTGAATGTGGGGTCCAGGCTACCATTGGCATTGATGCGAACAAGCCCGTTGCTGGGTGTGCCGTCGTAGGTGTCGAAGATGCCACCAAGGAGGTATTGCCCGTTGGGCAATGGCACCATGGTTGAGACTTCGGTATAGGACCCCGCAACGCCGGCGCCAGGGTTAAACGTCGCGTCGACGGACCCGTTGGTATTGAGGCGGACGATTCCGTTGGCCGGTACGCCGTTGAACGTGTCGAAGGCGCCCATCACCATGAGCTGGCCGTTGGGCAGCTCCAGGAAGTCGTCGATGTAGACGGCCGAGCCGTCGGGACCCGTGCCGATGTTAAAGGAGGCGTCGCCGGCGCCGTCTGCGTTGAGCCGCACCAGCCCGGGCCGCGTGAGACCGCCGACGGTCAAATCACCGCCTTCGGAGCTCACCATTAGCTTGCCATTGCTGAGCATGCCAATTTCGAAGGCACCCTGGGCGGCGCCCACATTTTGCTGGAAGGCCGCGTCCAGGCTACCATTGGTATTGAAGCGGCTGATGGTACTGGCCGCGCTGCCATTCACCCGCGTAAAGCTGCCCAGCACGACCAGCTTGCCATCGGGCTGCTCGGCCACCGAGCTGGTGGAGGCTGGCGCGTAAATGCTGGATGGGGTAAAAGTGGGGTCCAGGCTTTGCGCCGAGAGCTTGGGGCTTAGCGCTGGCAGCACCAGCAAGCCCGACGCAAGAAGTAAGGGTAATTTCATGAAAAAGAGAAAAAAAGTGAACTGATAGTAGTGAACAGAAAAACAGTAAAAAATAAAGAGAATGCAAACTCAAATGTAACCCGATTTCGCGACCTAAGAAAGCCTATCCATCTTCTGGTAAGCGCTTAGCTGCTGTGCCAGGCGGAAGAAGCCTTTTAACTCAGCGTACGCGGTAAGAAACCTGCCGTTGAAAAGTTGTGTCGCGGCCGTTGACGCTAAAGCGCATGGTAGCCAGCCAGCTGGCCGGGCCCGGGCGCGTCGGAGCCCGGAAGCTTACGTAGCCCACTCCGTCAGCGCCTACGACGACGGGCTGGCCATTGCAGGTCACACGGGCGCCGGCTATGGTCAGCACTTTGGTGACGAAGAATTCGGCCCGGTACGTTTCGCCCGGGGCTACTGTATTGGATTCCGCCGTGGCCATGATTTTTAAGCGGCTGGGAATCTCTCGTGCTCCCACGTGGCGGGCCATTGCCTGCTGAATCCGGCTTTCGCGGGCCAGCACGTCGGCCTCCAGCTGCGTAAGGGCCGCCAAGGCAACAACTACCGGGGTGGCCTTCAGAGTGGGTAAGGAAAGCCTGGTAGAGTCATTGGAATAGGCAGTGCGTGCAACATACCGCGCCATAAGCTGCCGAAGTTGCCTTTCGGCTGGCGTGCCCGGCCCGAAGTAGCGCTCAACTTTATCAGCTTCGTTGCGGTTCCGCAGCTCTAAAGCCGTAGCGTTGCCCGATACGCGCCACAGCGCTTCACGGCGCGCGTGTAGCGTGTCCAGCAAGGTTCTGGTCTGGCTGCGTAGGTTTTTTGCCGCTTGCAGCACCAGAAGGTCAGAGGGCTGGTTTTGGTTTTTTCTAACCACTGCCTCAATGCCATTCAGCTTTTCTTCCACCGTCTGATTGTTGCGCTCGTTCATGTCAGCCAGCGTCCAGTCGAGCTGCAGCAGCTGCAAGTCCAGGCGCTGTTGAAGCGCATACTGCACGTAGAGCACATATGCGATGGCGCCAGCTACCAGCGCCACTGCCGCAGTCACAAGTTTAGTGTGCTTGCTCATTGTCCAGCTGGTTTTACGATGTAATAAGGTACGCTCAGCTGCCAGGCGGTATCCGATGGATAGGCATCGGCCCGAACGGCGCCCCACCAGTGTGCCTGTAGCGTATCGGGCTGGCCCGGCTGGGCTAACGGTGCCCGCAGCTCAACCTTCGCCCGGCCGGGGTACAGTCCATCCACTTCCTGACCATTCACGCTGGCCTTGGTGAAATAGACATCGGAAATGGACTGGGCCAGAAAAAGCTGGCTGCGGTAGATGGCTCCCGGAGCCACCGTATTCGACTTCGCTACCGATTCCAGGGCAATTCTATCAAAGCAGAAGCAACAGCTGCTTCCAACTTTCTCAGTATTACTTCGCAAGGCTTCGGCCCCATAGCGGCGTACCTGCGCTTCCAGCAGGGTGCAGGTTGCGAGCACCGCCGCCAAAGGCATTTCGTTGAAGTAGAAATCCCTAAATTCCTTAGTTTGATTTCGGCTCGGCGGAGGCAGCGTAAGCGGGGAAACGTATGAAACGTAGTCCTTGATGAAGGCTGTATACCGGTCGAGATGGGCCGCCAGCTCACGAGTCGCAGCTGGGTTTGCCGTGATGCGAGCGCCGGGCCTTGCATCTTTCTGGCCACTTTCGGCGCTGAGCTGCCGCCGCAGCGCTTGCAGGGTATCAACCAGACTTCGCGTGCGAAAAGAAATTTGTTCAGCGGTACGCATCACCGCTGCATCCCGTGCTTGATTACGGTTACGGTACACGGCCCGCTTAATTGTTAAAAGCAACTTCTTTGCTTGTGCGGCATCCAGTTGGTTGTTGCGAGCTAACCGGCTTTCAAGCTGCCCGAACTGTTGCAGTGTGGCCCGCTGGCGCACCTGACCTCGATAGTATTGCCAGCCACCCAGCAACAGGAGGGTAGCAGCAGGCAGGAATAAGGCAAGCTTTTTTGCGGGCAACATGCAAGTGCGGTTTTTTAAACATGTGTGAATCTTTCCCCGGCCGGGCCTTCACCATACAAGAAATTCCAAGTCCGCAGTGAAGCCAGGTGGTCCGTGGCTAAGCATTGCTTAGGGCTACACGCCCAGAAGCTGAGCAGGCGTGGTTAGCAAGTTGCCGCAAAGGAAACAACACACCGCAAGGTAGGCTTGGCGACAAAAAAGGGACGGCCTTGGCCGTCCTTTTTTCTTTTTCATGATTTAAGCAAAGGGCCTACTGTACCTGAACGCGGCGGGCAACTATTCCTTCCGTGTAAGTGACGCGGAACACATAGATGCCTGCCTACACCCTGGTTAGGGGAAGCGTGAAGATTGGGGAGCTTGCTAGTTGTTGATATAGCAAGGGCCGGCCCTTGGCGTCGAGCAACTCCACCGACTCGACGTGGGCGCTGGGGCTACTCAGGAACGCCAAAACTTCAATCCTGATATCTGAAAACCAGTCAACCAGAAAAATATATTACACCAGCACAAACTTCTTGCCCGGCAACGCCTTCACCACGCTCCGAAACTCCAGCCCCAGCAGCAGCGAAGCCACGGCGTGAATTGGCAGCTGGGCTTTCCAGGCCAGCTCGTCCATATGCACATCCTTGGCGGCGGCCAGCACCGTGATGAGGGCATACTCCTCCGCGCTAAAGTCGTCGGCAGAGTAGGAGGGAGCGGGCTTGAACTTGCCCGACTGGTGCAGGGCGGCGTCCCAGTTTAGCAGCTCCTCCAGGTCGCGCGGCTCGGCGTAGAGCGCGGCCTTGTTGGTTTTGATGAGAGCGTTGCAGCCCTCCGAGGCGGGTGAGCCCAGGTTACCGGGCACGGCCAAGACGTCCCGGTCGTAGCTCAGGGCGAGCTCCGCGGTTATCAGCGCGCCCCCTTTGGCGGCGGCTTCCACCACCACTGTGCCGTCGGCCAGGCCGGCAATGATGCGGTTGCGGGCCGGGAAGTTGTAGCGGTCGGGCGGCGTGCCAAACGGGAATTCGGACAGCAGTCCGCCCTGCTTGCACATCTTTTCGGCCGTTTTGCGGTGTACGGCCGGGTATATCACATCCAGTCCGGTGGCCATCACGCCAATGGTTTCCAGCCCTTCCTGCAAGGCCGCGCGGTGGGCGGCGATGTCAATGCCGTAGGCCAGGCCGCTAATAACGACAGGGCGGTGGGGCAGCAGCCCTTTCACAATGCGCTCGGTTTGCTCCCGGCCGTAGTCGGTGGCCTGGCGCGTGCCCACCAAGGCAACAGTTTTGGGCGCGTTCAAGTCGGCTGAGCCCTGGTAGTAGAGCAGCGCTGGCGCATCAGGAATCAGCTTGAGGCGGCTCGGAAACTTCTTGCTGGTGTAAAACAGCAGCTGCACGCCTTCCTTTTCGGCCTTGCGCAAGTGGGCTTCGGCCAGCCTGAGCGCATTGCCCCGCTCGGCGCCAGTGAGGGTGCTGACTGTCGCCTCGCCCACACCCGGGATGCGGCGGAGCTTGCCGCTGGGCAGGTGCAGCACGTTCCGGGCCGAGCCGCCGTAGCTCATCAGCTGGCGCGTGAGCTGAGGGCCAATGCCGGGAATGAGGGTGAGCGCGAGTTCGTGGTAGAGGTCGTCGGTTGCGGAAAGGGTAGACATCCGGACTAGGAAAGTGCTTTTTGTTAGTTAAAAGTGAAGAGTTAAAAGTTAAAAACAGAACGGCTTTTGACTTTTAACTCTTCACTTTTAACTGATTTGATTTATTCAGAATCAGCCTTGCCGCTTACCTCCAGCTCTTTTTTGAGGCTGACCAGAAAGCCGCGCACCTTTTCCAGGCTCTGAATCACGTCAATCTTGTCCTTGAGCTGCCCACCTTTCTGCTTGAGCATGTCGCGGGCGCCGGGGATGGTGTAGCCGCGCTCCTTCACCAGGTGGTAGATGGTGCGAAACACCTCAATATCCTGGGGCGTGAACAGGCGGTTGCCTTTCTTGCTGCGGCGCGGGCGCAGCTCCTCAAACTCGGTTTCCCAGAAGCGAATCAGCGACTCGGCCACTTTAAACTGGGCGGCCACTTCGCCAATGGTGAAGTACTGCTTCTCGATGCTGCGCTCTTTGTACGGCATATAACAGGCGGGTAGTAGCGCGATTTATGTGAATCTCGCCCCGGAACGGTAAACAATGACTGAGGACGCGAACTACACCCAAAGGGCAACGAAGTTAAAGTTCGCGCTACTTTCCGCGCTAATTCGCTGCGGGCTACCTTTGCAATTCCCCCGAAAAGTACCCAAAAATCCGTACCCGCCGCATTTCTGCGGTGCAGCTTATTCGCTTCATGTCGCTTCCTACCGCTTCGCACGTCCGCCAGCAGTTTCTGGATTTCTTCGCTTCCAAAGGCCACCACATCGTGCCTTCGGCGCCAATCGTGGTGAAAGACGACCCCACGCTGCTGTTCATCAACAGCGGCATGGCCCCGTTCAAGGACTATTTCCTGGGCAACAAGCCCGCGCCTTTCAAGCGCATTGCCGACACGCAGAAGTGCCTGCGCGTAAGCGGCAAGCACAACGACCTGGAAGAGGTAGGCTACGACACTTACCACCACACCATGTTCGAGATGCTGGGCAACTGGTCGTTTGGCGACTACTTCAAGAAAGACGCCATTGCCTGGGCCTGGGAACTACTGACGGAAGTGTACAAGCTGCCCAAAGACCGGCTTTATGTGACCTATTTTGAGGGTGACAAGGGCGACAAGCTGGAAGCTGACACCGAAACCCAGGGCCTCTGGCGTCAATACACCAGCGACGACCGGATTTTGCCCGGCAACAAGAAGGACAACTTCTGGGAAATGGGCGACACCGGCCCCTGCGGCCCCTGCACTGAAATCCACATCGACCTGCGCGACGAGGCCGAGCGCGCCCAGAAAGCCGGTGCTGAGTTGGTGAACGCCGACCACCCGCAAGTGGTGGAAATCTGGAACAACGTATTCATGGAGTTCCAGCGCATGGCCGACAAGAGCCTGGTGAAGCTGCCCGCCCAGCACGTGGATACCGGCATGGGCTTCGAGCGTCTGATGATGGCGGTGTCGGGCGTGAAGTCGAACTACGACACCGACGTTTTCCAGCCCCTGATTCAATTCATCGCCAAGGAAGCCGGCGTGCAGTACCACGGCACGGCCCCGGCCACGGTGAACGACCAGCCGGCTACGGAGAACGAGAAAACGGACATCGCTATCCGCGTCATCGCCGACCACATCCGCACCATCGCCTTCACCATCGCCGACGGGCAGCTGCCCTCCAACGTGAAGGCCGGCTACGTGATTCGTCGCATCCTGCGCCGGGCCGTGCGCTACGCCTTCTCGTCGCTGAACCAGAAGCAGCCCTTCCTCTATAAGCTGGTGCCCGTGCTGGCCGAGCAGATGGCCGGCATCTTCCCCGAGCTGAAGCAGCAGACGGCCTTCGTGCAGCGCGTGATTGAGGAAGAAGAAATTGCCTTCCTCAAAACGCTGGAAACCGGCCTGCGCCGCCTCGATGCCCTGGAAGAAAGCGCCCGCGCCAACGGCAACCGCATCGACGGCAAAACAGCGTTTGAGCTCAGTGACACCTTCGGCTTCCCCCTCGACCTCACTGCCCTCATTGCCCGCGAAAAAGGGCTGACCGTGGACGAAGAAGGCTTCAAGAAAGAGCTGGAGCAGCAGAAAGCGCGCAGCCGCAACGCCCAGGAAACTGAACAGAGCGACTGGACCATTGTGGCCGACTCGGAGGAGCAGCCGGCTTTTGTGGGCTACGACCAGGACGAAGCCACCTCGCGCCTGCTGCGCTACCGTAAGATTGACAAGAAAGGCAAAACCGAGTACCAGCTAGTGTTCGACCAAACCCCCTTCTACGCCGAAAGCGGCGGCCAGATTGGCGACACCGGCTACCTGCAGTCGCCGCTGAGCCGGGTGCGGGTGATTGACACGAAAAAGGAAAACGACCTCATCGTGCACACCGTGCTGGACTTGCCCCAGGACCTGGAGGCCGACTTCGCCGCCCGGCCCGACGTGGCCCGGCGCAACCAGATTCGCAAAAACCACTCGGCCACCCACCTGCTGCAGGCTGCCCTGCGCGACGTGCTGGGCAGCCACGTGCAGCAGAAAGGCTCGCTGGTGAACGAGAAGCTGCTGCGCTTCGACTTCTCGCACTTCACCAAAGTCACAGACGACCAGCTGCGGCAGATTGAGCGCATCGTGAACCAGAAAATCCGCGAGCAGATTCCGCTGGATGAGCGCCGCAACGTGCCCATTGCTGAGGCCAAGGACCTGGGCGCCATGGCCTTGTTTGGCGAGAAGTACGGCGAGTTTGTGCGCGTCATCACCTTCGGGCGCGACTTCTCCGTGGAGCTGTGCGGGGGGCTGCACGTGCCCAACACCGGTAGCATCGGCTACTTCAAAATCACGGCCGAAAGCGCCGTGGGTGCCGGCGTGCGCCGCATCGAGGCCGTGACGGCCGACGCCGCCGAGGCCTTCGTGGACCAGCAGCTCGACTTATTGGCCCAGGTGCGCGAAACCCTGGGCAACCCCCAGCACCTGCTTCCCACCCTGGAAAAGCAGACCGAGGAAATTGCCGCCCTGCGCAAGCAAATCGAGCAGTTTGCCCAGCAAAGCATCAACCAGCAGAAAGAGCAGCTGCAGGGCCAGGTGAAGGAGCTGAACGGCGTGAACTTTCTGGCCGCCGTGGTGCAGGCCAGCAGCGCCGAGGGCTTGAAAACCCTGGCCTTTAACCTGCGCCAGGCCGTGCCCAACCTGGTAGCCGTGCTGGGCGCCGAAATCGACGGCAAGCCCCAGCTGGCCGTGATGCTCGACGACGACATTGCCAAAGCCGGCAAGCTCAACGCCAGCACCATGGTGCGTGAGCTGGCCAAAGAAATTCAGGGCGGCGGCGGCGGTCAGCCCTTCTTCGCTACGGCCGGTGGTAAGAATGCGGCTGGGCTGCGCGCGGCAATTGCCAAGGCAGAGGGCATGGTGCAGGGCCTTTTAGCCTAAATATTTTTTTAAACTTTTCCGAAAGAGGCAGCGCTCATCAGGCGCTGCCTCTTTTCTTTGCCAGTTATGAAACTTAAGCTTCTAATTCTGCTGGCACTGACCGGAACAGCTCAAGCCCAGACGACCCCAACGCCCAGTCCACGTAAAATCACGGTGTACTTAGCAGCCGATGGCACGCAGCTGCCCTCGGCGGAGGGGGCCGACCACCGGGCCGACATTACGATGCGCGACAGCGTGAGCGGCACCATGCGGGAGTATTATCCCTCGGGCAAAACTAGGCGCGTTGCGGTGTTTGCCCACGTGCAGGCGGGTATACGGCACGGCGTGGAAACCATCTTTTCGGAAAGCGGCGCTATGCTCAGCCGACAGGAGTTTAAAGCTGGTCAGGCCGATGGCGAGCTGGCGGCTTACTACCCGGAAGGAAGTTTTAAATCGCGCACCTACTTCCTGAAAGGAGAGCGTGTTAGCCAGGAATGCTACACCCGCGCCGGAATATCACAACCCTGTCCCCCTGAAGACCACCCGCCGCAATACCCTGGCGGCGAGGTGGCCCTGGTAAGGACGTTTATGCAGAAAGTAAGCTACCCCAAGGAACCGGTTTATCTGGTCGTCAACGGCAATCCGGCGAAGGACAGCAAAGGCCGGCCAGTTCAGCTTGACATTGCCATCGTCCGGCTGCAGCTGCACATCGATACCCTCGGGGCCATTACCCAAACGGAGGTGCTGACTGCTCCCTCGGACAAGTGGAAAGAGGCCGTACTGAAGGTTATGCCCAAATTAACAGCGTTTGCACCGGCCATTCAGAACGGACGGCCAATAGCGCAGACGGTGGAAGTACCACTAACGTTCTCCCTACGGCAAGTTTCCTCCTCGTCGCGCCCCGTGCCCTCGATGTACATGCCCAACCTGGGCGAAGCGCGGGGAACCCGGGAGATAAATAGCATGCGCCCTCCGGTCATGCAACAGGGGGGAGTTGCGCGCTAGGCCCTGGTAGGCTTAGCTTACTGCTGATGGATGCTCATGAACTTGCTCTAATTTGACGGGCTTATTTCAGATTTCACCTCATTTTTTCTTTTGCCGAGACTTTATGAAGAAAACCTTTACTCTTGGAACACTGGCCTTAGCTATGCTGATTTTACCGTCGGCAGTACAGGCGCAAGCTGTTCCTACATTCACCAATCCCACGGATTACAACAATTACATCGTAAACGAGCAGCGGCTGCTCTTGCGCAAGAACCTGCGCTACATCAGCAAGTCGGCCCACAGCGACAACGAGAAGAAGATTGAAGCCCGCCGGCTAGACGTAGTGAAGCAAAACGAGCTGGCCCTGGCCCGGCTGGCCAAGCTGAAGGCCTACGAGGGCGACGTTGACTTCAAGGAAAACGCCACCGATGCGCTGCTGATGCAGCTGAAGGTGTACTCCGAAGATTACAAGAACGTCGATTTCCTGGCCGCCACGCGTACCCAAAGCTTCGAGAACATGGAGCAGTATTTCCGCGCCATGGAAATAGCCGAAGCCAAGCTGCAGGCCGTGGGCGACAGCGTAGATGCAGCCCAGAAGCGCTTTGCCAAGCGTCACAAGCTCACCATCACCCGGGATAAGGAAACCGAGGAGCTCGACAAGTACATCGAAGCCGTGGCGGTGGTGAATGCCTACCAGCATAAAGTGTACTTGGCCCAGTTTCGCATCGAGAAAGCCAGTGCCCGCGTTGGCGACGCCATGAGCGCCCAGGACGTAGCGGCTTTCGGGGAAGCCCGCAAGCAGCTGGCCGAGGACGCGAAAAACGCGCTGGCTGACTTGGCCGTCATCCCCGCATTCAGAGGCAAAGACACGCAGTACCGCGACGCGACGCGCAACTTGGTGAGCTTTTACGCCGGCCTGGCCAGCAACCAGTTTGTGAAGATGGAAGGCCTGCTCGACCATAAAGACAGCCTGACCAAGGAAGAAGCCAAGGAGTTCAACGGCTACATCGCCTACTACAACGCCAACAGCCAGAAGCTCAACCAGGCCTATAACCAGGCGGCCAATAACTTCCAGGCAACCTACATTCCGGTCTTCAACGACTAGCGCGAGCCGGAGCGGCGGGCCTACCTTTGCGGAACGGAATACAGCCGGGCCGCGAGGTAGGCCCGTTGTTTTTTCATCTCCGCGTGCCCGCCGGGCACCAACTTCTCACAGAATGGAAGAAACCCTCCTTTCCAAATACCAGCCCGTTATCGGCCTGGAAGTACACGCCCAGCTGCTGACGCGCAGCAAGATGTATTCGGCCGACGAAAACGAGTACGGCGTAGCCCCCAACACCAACCTGAGCGTGATTACGCTCGGCCACCCCGGCACGCTGCCCCGCGTGAACCGCACGGCGGTGGAGTTTGCCATGAAGATGGGCCTGGCCACCAACTGTCAGATTCAGCGCGACAACCTGTTTGCCCGCAAAAACTACTTCTACCCGGACCTGCCCAAGGGCTACCAGATAACCCAGGACAAGACGCCCATCTGCTACAAGGGCCACCTGGAAGTGCGCCTGCCCGACGGCAGCAGCAAGCGCATCGGCATCACCCGCATCCACATGGAGGAAGACGCGGGCAAGAGCATGCACCTGGCAGGCGAAACCGAAACCCTCGTCGACCTGAACCGCGCCGGTGTGCCGCTGATTGAGATTGTGTCGGAGCCCGACATCCGCAACGGCGAGGAAGCCTACGCCTACCTCACCGAAATCAAGAAGCTGGTGCAGTACCTGGGCATCTGCGACGGCAACATGGAGGAAGGCTCGCTGCGCTGCGACGCCAACATCTCGGTGATGCTGAAAGGAGCCGAGAAGTTCGGCACCAAGGTGGAGGTGAAGAACATGAACTCCTTCCGCAACGTGCAGCGCGCCATTGCCTACGAAGTGGAGCGGCAGATTGCCATTCTGGAAGCCGGCGGCGAAATCGACTCCGAAACGAGGGGCTTCGACGCGGCTACGGGCACCACCAGCGGGCAGCGCAGCAAGGAAACCCTCAACGACTACCGCTACTTCCCCGAGCCCGACCTGCCCCCGCTCATCATCGACGACGAGTGGCTGCACCGCATGCAGGCCGAGCTGCCGGCCCTGCCGCAGCAGCTCTACGCCCGCTTCACCGGCGAGCTGGGCCTGAGCGACTACGACGCCTCGGTGCTCATCGACCAGAAAGACGTGGCTTTGTACTTCGACGAGCTGGCCCGCCTCACGCCCAATGCCAAGGCGGCGGCCAACTGGGTGATGGGCCCGGTGAAGTCCTACCTCAACGAGCGGGCCCTGACCATGGCCGACTTCCCCCTGGACGTGGCGCAGCTGGCGGGCATCATCGAGCTGATTGACGCCGGCAAGCTGAACTACTCGGTGGCCAGCAAGCAGCTGTTCCCGCACCTGCTGGAGCATCCCACAGCCAATGCCACCGGCGCCGCTGAAAGCCTGGGCCTGCTGGTATCCACCGATTCGGGCGAGCTGGAAGGCCTGGTGCAGCAAGTGCTGGCCGCCAACCCCGCCAAGGTAGCCGAGTATAAGGCCGGCAAAAAGTCGCTGACCGGCATGTTCATGGGCGAGCTCATGAAGCTGACCGGCGGTAAAGCCGACCCCAAGCTGGCCAACCAGCTGCTGCGCGCCGCCCTGGACGCTTAGTCAAGGGAATAGTCCTAAAGTATTGTCATCCTGAGCTCAGCGAAGGGCTTTGTCACGGAAGAACGAGTGCAGAACGCTGTTTTGCTTTCGTACTTTCTGGATGAGGTCCTTCGATGCACTCAGGATGACGATTTTACAGGGCAACGCTTCGGGTACTTTTTAGTCTTTTGGTGCGTTCTTTGTGAACCACCGCGGTTGGTGCCGGCTGCCGAACCAAAGGCATGCAGCGGCAGCGCCAGCCATACTTTTCCATGCTATGTCCCCAGGTTCTATGATAAAGTCTCTCTTTGTGGCCGCGACCGTATTCAGCGTTGCCAATGCCTGCCAGAACGCGTCGGCCGCCGACGGCTACGAAATTTCCGGCCAGCTGAAGAACGCGCCCGCGGGCACCGTTGTGCACCTGTCGCGCCTCACGGCCAACCAGTTCGTGGAAAAAGGCACCGCCAAGACCGATGCTCAGGGCAAGTTCACCTTTAAAGACACTACGGCCCACGCGGGCATATTCCAGCTCAAGGTGGACGAACCTAACCAGGTGCTGCTGTTGCTCGATAACAAGACGCGCCTGCAACTCGACGGCGATGCCAAAAGCCTCCCGGCCACTTATGCGGTAAAGGGCAGCAAGGACACCGAGCTGCTGCAGCAGCTCACGCGCGTATTGCAAGGCGCCAAAGCTGAAATGGAAAGCCTCGGTCAGCGCTATAACACGGCCGGGCAAGCCGGCAAAACCGAGGAAATGCAGGCCATTGAAAAGCAGTACTACGCGGCCCAGGCCCTGAACAACGCCCGCCTGAAAAAGCTGATTCGGCAAAGTGCCACCTCGCAGGCCGCAGGCTTTGCTGCCAATGCCTTCCTGAACCCGGAGGAAGAATTCGCTTTCGCCGATTCCATTGCCGGCATTCAGCGCAAGGCCAACCCCAACTCGCCCTTCACCCGCGAGCTGACGGCCCGTCTGGAGCCCATGCGGGCTACGGCCCCCGGCACCGTTGCTCCCGAAATCAACCTGCCCACGCCCGAAGGCGGCAAGCTGGCCCTAAGCAGCCTGCGCGGCAAGTACGTGCTGATTGACTTCTGGGCGTCCTGGTGCGGCCCCTGCCGCCGCGAAAACCCCAACGTGGTAGCGGCCTACAACAAGTTTAAGGATAAAGGCAAGGGCTTCACCATCTACTCCGTGTCGCTCGACCAGGACAAAGGCAAGTGGACCAAAGCCATTGCCGATGACAACCTCACCTGGCACCACGTTTCGGACCTGGCTGGCTGGAGCAGCGTGGCTGGCGCAGCTTACGGTGTGAAAGCCATTCCGCAGTCCTTTCTACTCGACCCCCAAGGCAAGATTATCGCCAAAAACCTGCGCGGCGAAGCCCTGGCTGCCAAGCTGGCCGAAGTGTTGAAGTAGGGCTTAGGTCTTAGAGTTTTTTCATGCAAAAGGCCCGTCCAATTTGGACGGGCCTTTTGTTTTGAGCCGAAAAAAACTAATTCCTAACAACCTAAGCCCTACAAAAACATTCGCTGCAGGCCGGCCCAAAGGCGCTTTTTTAGGCTTACGTCGTATTCTACTAAGTCTACTTCGGCTGAGGCCAGGAAGGAGAGGCCCAGGCTGGGGAACTGCACCGGCTCGTAAATCTGGGTGTTGCGGATAGTAGTATCGAGTAGGTTCTTGCCGAAAGCAATGATTTGCTTTGCAGCCAGCGCCTGGCGCAGGTTGGCCAAAGCCACTGGAAGCTCCGATTCTACATTCACCAGCACCACATCGGCCATCACCAGCCCCAGGGCTTGCAGCATCTTGTTGAGGAAGACCTTGCGGGGCAGCTTCAGGAACTGCTCATGGGGCAGGCGCACCAGTAAGACTACCCCATCTGCGTTGCTGCCCTGCGTGGAAAATGGCACCAGCATAACCGGCGGCACTGCCGGAGCTACGCCAGGCTGCGCCGGCGGGGCCGGGGCGGGAGTGGCTACAGGAGCGGCAGTCAAGGGCATACCCGGCCCGGTAGCCAGGCGCTCCAGCCCCGCCGAAGGCTGGCTGTAGCCTTTCAACGTCTGGGAGATAGTAGGCCGCCCTGCATTAGCTGGCTCTGCAGCCGGTGCCGGTGGAGTTGTTGCGGCAGCTGGTATGGCAGCTGCGCGGGGCGCAGCTGCCACCGGCAATGCTTCGCTTACCTCTACTTGCGCAGCTGCTTCGGCCGGCACGTACAGCGTCACGTCGGTGTAGAAATTCTGCAGGAAAGCGAGAGAAGGCGAAGACATAATTAAAGTTGCACTTGCAGTTAAGCCACTTACTACTTTCTACTCAATACTTACTACTAATAGCTATTCCAGCGCGAAAATGGCCTTCAGCTCCTGGGCTTCGGCGGGCTGCATGCGGCCGGCCAGCACCAGGCGCAGCTGGCGGCGGCGCAGGGCGCCATCGTAGAGCTTGATTTCCTCCGGCGTTTCGGGCAGGGCCTCGGGCACGTCGATGGGCCGCCCGGCCTGGTCGACGGCCACGAAGGTGAAGAAGGCCTCGTTGGTTTTCACCTTGGTGCCGCTGGGAATGTCCTCGGCCCACACGTCGATGTGTACCTCCATGCTGGAGTTGAATGCCCGTGTCACCTGCGCCTGCAGCGTCACAACGTTGCCCAGGCGGATGCTGTCGCGAAACGACACGTTGTCGACCGAAGCCGTTACCACAATGCGGTTGGAGTGCTTTTGCGCGGCAATAGCGGCGGCGATGTCCATTAGGTGCATCATGCGGCCCCCCATCAGGTTGTTGAGGGTGTTGGTGTCGTTGGGCAGTACCAGCTCGGTCATGATGACGAATGAGTCGGATACGGGGCGTTGCTTGCGCATAGCTGAGTTACAGGTTTCTGGATTCTTGTTGCTGGCGCTGGAGGCCAGTTGGTGCAGCAAAGGTACGGCCGCGGGCAGGGCTGGCCCATAGAAAAAGCCCCGCCTGCAACAGACGGGGCTTCTTCAAATAGCCAGTTGGCAACTGCCAATCCAGGCAAACTAGTTCACCGTGAGCTTGCTCGAGTAGGTTTCGCCATCGAGGGTGATGCGCACCACGTACATGCCCGCGCCCAAATTGCGGCCGGCCGTTTGCAGGTTGATGGTTTGAGCACCGGCGCCATATTCCTTAGCGGGAATGGTCAGCACTTCGCGGCCCAACATGTCGGTCAGGGCCACCTGCACCGAGGTGCGGGCCGTCAGGTCCAGATGCACGGCCGTTTCGTTGGTCAGCGGGTTGGGGTATACGCTGATGCCGCGCTGCGCCAGGGCCGTTTCGCGGGTGCCGAGCGGGCCGGCGATGCGGAACTTATCCAGGAAGAAGCGGTTGCCCGTAGCCGAGCCCTGCACCATCTGGAAGCGCACCTTGAGGCGCTGGCTGCCCTGCAGAGCGGCCGGAATCGGAATGTTCAGGTCCTGCCAGTCGCTGGCCGAGCTGGGCGTGTAGTTCGGCACGGGTGTGCTGCCTTGCGTGCTGAGCGCCGCGGCAGAATAAGTAGTGTTGCTCGACCAGGTAGCGCCGCAGTCGGTGCTAAAGGCAACGCGGAGCTGCTCGGTGGCGCCGGCAGCGCGCAGCGCAAAGGCCCGGGCCACGCGCACTACGGCCGGCTGGGGCACCGTGCTCAGGTTGAGGTTGGGCGATACCAGCGTGCTGGTGTAGCCATTGGCGTAAATGAGGTTAACACTCATGTAAGCGTTGCCATCGGCCGCGGGCACGGCCGAGGCGCGCAGCCAGCGCGACGGAGCCGGGTAGCCCGGCAGCTGGGCGGCGCCAATTATCGTCTCGCCGTAGGTTTCCCAGTTGGCCAGGGCCGGGGCCGGGAACGGACCAGGCAGCGACGAGAAGCCGGGGTCTTCAAACGACTCCACAAACGGACCATTGTAGCCCGAGGTGGGGCCTTCTACTTTGATTACATCAGTGCGGGTTTCCACGCTGTTACCGATGTTGTTGGTTACCGTCTCCACGATGGTGTAGTAGCCGGGAGTGTTGTAGGTCACGGTAGCCGTCTGGCCCGTGGCCGTAGCCGGCGTGCCGCCGGGGAACGACCAGCTGTAGCTCAGTGTGCCGCCAGCGGCCGTGTAGTTGTAGGAGTAGTCGCGCACCGATACGGGGCTGCCTACGCACACCGTGGTGGGGGTGGGCACAAAGCGCGCAATGGGCGCGCAGGCCGGCGACACGAAGCCGTCGTTGGTGCCCGTTGCCACAAGGTTGGCCGGCGACACCAGGTTAATGCGGCAGGGCAGGGTGGTGATGGTAGCCCGCATCACGGCGCGCTGGCCCAGGGTGAACATCTTCTCGCAGTCGGCATAGTCCATGAAGTTCTGCACGTTGGAGATGATGCGCTGGCCGTTGGCGTCGGTGCAGGTGCCGTAGTTGGTGTTGCAGGCGCCCTGAGCCTGGTCGTAGCCGGCCGTGTTGGGCGTGTCGGCAATCCCGTCGTCAATAGAGCAGTTGCTGGCCAGGCCCGGCGTGTTCGAGCGGCCCCAGGTGTGGGGCAGGCCGAAGTAGTGGCCGATTTCGTGGGTGAGGGAGCGGTGGCAGAGGTTGGCGCTGCACGAGCGGCCGCCAATGCCAAACTGGGTGCTGCGCAGCACAATGCCGTCGCCGCTGCTGGGGCCACCGCATAGGTTGCCGAAGGTATAGCCGCCGGCTCCGCTGGAAATGTTCTCCACAATCCAGATGTTCAGGTACTTGCTTTGGTCCCAAAGCGGCGCGTTGGTCAGCACGCTGTTCGTGCCGTAGTTCGACTCAAACGTGTTGGTGCGGGTGATGCCGGTGGTGCAGTTGCCGTTGGGGTCGAGCTTGGCCAGGCGGAACTGGAAGCCAACGTTGGCAATGATGGGCCGAAACAGCGGAATGATATCCGTGGTGTCAGCATTGCGCTTGCTGAAATCCTCGTTTACAATTGCCAGTGCGTCGTTGATTTGGCGGTCGGTGATGTTGCTCGACGGGCCCGTGTAGAGAATGTGAATCACTACCGGCACGGTCACGTCGGGCGCTGCCAGCAGCGTCGAGCGCTGGGCCGCGTCCGGGCTGGCCGCCATCAGCGCCGCTTTGCGCAGTAGGGCGTCGTATTCCTGCTCGGCACCGGGGTGCGTAGCAAAGTACTCCCGCTGCTTCCGGTCGAAGTCGCAGGGGCGGTAGCCATCGGTCTCCTGCGCCAAAGCTGCCGGCGACGGTGCCAGCAAGCCCAACGCGGCCAAGGCCAGGGCGGGTAAGAGTTTTTTCAGCATTGAACTTTGAAAAGGGTGGTATGAAGAGATGTGCTCGAAAGCGCAGGAATCGGAGCTAACCGAATCAGGTGATTCACTTATTTAATAAGCGACTACTGGTCAATTTATTAACCCCGCGCTTGGTAAGTCAATAAAAGCGAGTGGCTAAAGAAGTGATTTGCGCCAATAGGTTGCGCAGCTAAAGGTACAAAATCGAGGTAGTTAGGGCAAGCTCCGGCAGCTAGCGCACCAGCAGCCTGCTCGTGAGCCGTTGCCCCTCGGCCAGCACCTGCACCAGGTACAGGCCGGGCTGCAGCCGGGCCGCCTGGGGCAGGGCCAAACGCTGCGTGCCGGCGCTCAGCTGGGCAACGGGCAGCACCAGCGCATCGCGCCCCAGCATGTCGGTCAGGCGCACCTGCACCGAACCGGCTTTGGCCAGGCTCAGCTCCAGCTGGGTTTCGCTGGTGGCCGGATTGGGGAACAGGCGCAGCAGTGCGGCACTGCTGGCCCCGCGGGTACCGCTGGCCAGGGCCAGGCGCACGTTGTCGAGGTAAATGGGGTTGCCGCCCCGGGTGCCAAACTGAAAGCGGAGCTGGAAGTGGGAGCCGAGGTAGCTGGGGTCAATGGGCACAAGCTGGGTTTGCCAGTCGGCCGCAGCACTGGGCGTGAAACCGTCGGTGCGCAGGGTGCCCATGGTGTTGAGGGAGGAGCTGAAATAGGAGGCGGCCGTAAACCAAGTTACGCCGCAGTCGTTGCTGAACTGCACCTGCAGGTTTTCGGCTACGGGCGTCGTGCGCTGCGCATAAGACCGGTCGAAGGCCAGCACGGGCGGAGCGGAGGCACTGAACGAGCTCAGGTCGATGTTAGGCGAGGTGAGCCAGGTGATGGTGCCGCCTGCCACGAGGTTGCTGCGTAAGGCCACGCAGGCCGTGCCGTCGCTTACCGCCAAGCCGCCCGGAGCCGCCGTCCGCCGCTGCCAGTTTGCGATAGTCGAAGTTGAAGTTGAGGTCGAAGCCCAGTTGCGCAGGTCCGGGGCGGTGAAGTTGTTCGGGAAGCCGGCGGCTTCGAACGACTCGGCCACGGGAGCCGTCAGGCCGGTGCTGGGGCCCACCACCTGCACCAGCTGCGACTGCGTGAGGGCCGTGGTACCGCCCGGGTTGGTGGTAATCGACAGCGTAGCCCCGTATTGCCCGCCGGCAGGGTACACCACCGTCGGGTTGCGCTGGTTGGAAGTAGCCGGTACGCCACCAGGGAAGGTCCAGCTGTAGGTGGTGCTGGGCGCCTGCAGGTCGCCGTTGTAGGAGAAGTCGTTGAAGGTCACGCTGCCGCCTTCGCAAATCCGGGAGGTTGAGGCCTGGAAGGCCACCACCGGGGCGCAGGGGCCGCCCGTAAAGCCGTCGTTGGTGCCGGTAGCCAGCAGGTTGGCCGGCGAGGTGAGCTGGGCGCGGCAGCCCAGCTGCAGGGAGGCGCGCATCACGGCCCGCTGCCCGCTGGTGAACATGCAGGTGCAGCCCGAATAATCCATGTAGTTCTGCACGTTGCTCAGAATGGGCTGGCCATTGGCATCGGTGCAGGGCGAAAAGCCGAGGTTGCAGCCACCCTGAAAACCAATGGTGTTGGGCGTGTCGGCAATGCCATCGTCGATGCCGCAGTTGCTGGGCAGGCCGGGGGTATTGGAGCCGCCCCAGGTGTGGGGCAGGCCGAAGTAGTGGCCAATTTCGTGGGTGAGGGAGCGGGCGGCGAAGTTGCTGCCCCCGGCCTGGCCAATGCTGCCAAACTGGGCCGAGCGAATCACGATACCGTCGCCCGCGCCGCCTGTGCAGGGCAGGTACGCGTAGCCGCCCGCTCCGTTGGCATTGGTGCAAATCCAGATGTTGAGGTATTTACTCTGGTCCCACACGATTACGCTCTTCACCCGGTCGTTGCCGATGTTCGTTTCCGAAGAATATGTTCGGGTAATGCCCGTGGTGCAGTTGCCGTTTTCGTCAAGCCGGGCCAGCCGAAAGCGAAAGCCAGGGTTGGCATAGCGGCCCTGAAAAGCCGGAATAACGTTGCCCGTGTCGCGGTTGGTCCTGCTGAAGTCTTCGTTGATGATGCGCAGGGCATCCATCACCTGGGCGTCGCTGATGTTGTCGGCCCCGCCGGTGTGGATGATGTGCATCACCACCGGCACCGTTACGTCGGGCGCTGCCTGCAGGCGCGCCTGGTCGCTGTTCACGTGCTGGGCTACGTCCTGCAGAAAACGCTTGTAGCGCGCTTCGGCCCCTGGTTCACGCTGGAAAGCGGCCTGCTGCACACTGTCGAAGGCGCAGCGGAAGCCGAAGCGGTGCTCGGGGTAGCTGCGCGCCGCTGAGTTTGGCGTCTGGGCGGCTACCGGACCTGCAAGGGCCAGGGTAAAAGTCCCCGCGAGCAAGGTAGCCCGCAGCAAGGGTAAGCGTTTAAACATACAGACAGACAAGAGGGTAAGTGAGGAAAGGCGGCTCGCCGGCGTCACAACCGGCAGCACTGGTGGAATTGTTCCAGATTGTGAGCGTGAAGATAAATCAAGTGCCGCCGCACGCACGTTGGCGCGGGGCCGCTCGTCTATTCCTGCCAGCCTTCAGCCCCGCGCAGGGGCACAAACCGGAAGTCGCTAAACTCTTCCCGTACGAAGGACTCCTGGCCTTCGCGCGTCACGCGCACCATGCGCTGCAGGCGGGCATCGCCGACGGGAATAACAAGGCGCCCGCCAATGCTGAGCTGGCGCAGCAGGGTGGAGGGCAGGGCCGGCGCTCCGGCCGTCACGAGAATGCGGTCGAAGGGCGCCCGCTCGGGCAGGCCCAGCGAACCGTCGCCGCAGTAGAGCGCGGCCCCGCCCAGGCCGAGCCGGGCCAGTAGCTCCCGGGTGCGCTGAAACAGCACCGGGCTGATTTCGATGCTGCTCACCCGGGCTGCCAGCTGCAGCAGCACGGCACTCTGATAGCCCGAGCCCGTGCCTACTTCCAGCACCGAGTGGCCGGGCGCCAGGTCCAGCAGCTGGGTTTGAAACGCCACGGTGTAGGGCTGGGAAATGGTTTGCCCTTCGCCAATGGGGAAGGCTTTGTCCTGATAGGCGTGAGCTTCGAAGGCCGGCTCAAAAAACAGGTGCCGGGGCACGGTGGCCAGCGCCGCCAGCACCCGCTCATCGGTGATGCCTTTTTGGCGCAGCTCCCGAACCAGGGCGCGCCGCTGGCCGCGGTGGCGGTAGGAATCGGAGAAAGACAAGGGAGCGGCGGCGGACTTCAAAAAAGCAGAATGATGAATTGCGCGGGAGGGAAGCCGGAGCAGGCGGCAAGGAATTTGTGCCGGAGCCAAGGGCCTGGAGAATTGCCCTGGCTCTAGCTTCAATCCTATTCAGGCGTAGGCGCCCTACCTTTGCTGGTGCGGCTGGCCCCCCTCGCCGCGAAAATAACCGTCTCCCGTCGCTTTGCAGCTCATTCGCCGCTTTCAATACATCAAGCTCATTGCTGCCGACTTCATCGCCGCGCTGCTGGGCTGGTTCTGTTTCTTTCTGCTACGCAAGTACTTGCTCGATGAGCTCACCGGCTACCGCTTCACCGAAGGCGTGCTGTTTGAGCTGACCGGCTCGGCCATTTTTATCGCCACCTTCTGGACGGTTCTCTACGCCCTCATCGGCGAGTACCGCGACATCTACCGCAAGTCGCGCCTGGCCGAGATTATCGGCCTTTCCAAGGCGGCGCTGCTGGGAACGATTGTAATTTTCTTCGCCCTGCTGCTCGATGACCAGGGCGTAAGTAATTACCGGGCTTACTACAAGACGTTTACGGCGTATTACCTGGTGCATTTCATGCTTACGGCCTTTCTGCGCACGCTGGCCGTCAGCAGCGTGCAGCGACTGATTCGGCGGGGCACCATTTCCTTTCCAACGCTGCTGGTGGGCTCTAACGCGCTGGCTTTGGAGACATTCCACGAATTGCAGCGCACCGGCCGCCACCTGGGCCTGCGCCTGGTGGGCTTTGCCCCAATGGGCGACACCATCGACCCGCAGCTGGCGGCCGAGCTGCCGGCCCGGGGCAACTACAAGCGCCTGCCGGCCCTGGTGCGGGCCCTCAAGATTGAGCAGATTGTCATTGCCATCGAGCCCAGCGAGCACCGCCTGATTCAGGATATTCTGGCCTTGCTGGAAGGTACGCCGGCCCGCGTCAGCATCCTGCCCGACTTGTACCAGATGCTGCTGGGCTCGGTGAAAGTCAATCACTTGTTTGGTACGCCGCTCATCGAAATCAAGCAGGACCTGCTGCCGGTGTGGCAGGTGGTGGTGAAGCGCATTTTCGACATTGTGGCTTCGAGCCTGTTCCTGATTCTGGCCTGGTGGGTGTATGCTTTCACGGCCGTAATGGTGAAGCTTTCCTCACCCGGCCCGGTGTTCTACCGGCAGGAGCGCATCGGCCGCAACGGCCAGCCCTTCCGTATCATCAAGTTCCGCTCAATGTACACCGATGCCGAGAAGATGGGTCCGGCCCTGAGCTCCGACCATGACCCGCGCATCACGCCCTGGGGCCGCTTCATGCGCAAGGTGCGCCTCGACGAGCTGCCGCAGTTTTGGAACGTGGTGAAGGGTGACATGAGCATCGTGGGGCCCCGCCCGGAGCGCCAGTTCTTTATCGATAAAATCGTCAAAATCGCCCCGCACTATCGCCACCTGCACCGCGTCCGCCCCGGCCTGACTTCGCTGGGCCAGGTGAAGTACGGCTACGCCGAAACCGTAGAGCAAATGGTGGAGCGGCTCAAGTTCGACATTCTCTACATCGAAAACATGAGCCTGGCCATGGACTTCCGCGTGCTGCTGTACACGCTGAAGATTATTGTCGAGGGGCGCGGGAAGTAGAGGCAAGCAGCATAAAATCGTGTCATTGCGAGGGCGCAGCACGTGGCAATCCGTCCACTAGCACCTAGTCACCTTGTATTGTGATGAATAAAAAGCCACAATGCCAAAGCTGGCGTTGGGGCTTTTCGCATTTTAAGGCTGGTCGCACGGAGAGGACGGATTGCCGCGTTCCGCTTCGCTCCACTCGCAATGACAGTTTTAACGTTTACGCTGCTCACTGCTCACTGCTCACTGCTCACTGCTCACCATCTCACCGCTCGTACCTTTGTAATAGCGGCCAGCCGGAACTTTCACTTCCCTGGGTGGTTTGCATAAACTATGAATACCGAAGCAACGGGCGCGTCGAAAGGGCGCGTATTGGTCGCCATGAGTGGCGGCATCGACTCCTCAGTGGCTGCTGTGCTGCTGCACGAGCAAGGATATGAAGTGGTGGGCATGACCATGAAAACCTGGGACTATGCCTCGGCTGGCGGCTCGAAGAAAGAAACGGGCTGCTGCTCGCTCGACAGCATCAACGACGCCCGCACCATTGCCGTGCAGCTGGGCTTCCCGCACTTTATCATTGACATTCGCGACGAGTTCGGCGACTTTGTCATCAACAACTTTACGGACGAGTACCTGGCCGGGCGCACGCCCAACCCCTGCGTGCTCTGCAACACCCACATCAAGTGGGATGCGCTGCTGCGCCGCGCCGACCAGCTCGGCTGCCAGTACATTGCCACGGGCCACTATGCCAACGTGCGCCAGGATGCCGAAACCGGCCGCTACGTGGTAAGCAAAGGCCTGGACGAGAACAAAGACCAGAGCTATGCTCTGTGGGGTGTGAGCCAGGCCAGCCTGGCCCGCACCTTGTTCCCACTGGGGGGCATGCGCAAAACGGAGATTTATGAGGAGGCCCGCCGGCGCGGCTTCACCGACCTGGTGAACAAGCCGGAGAGCTACGAAATCTGCTTTATTCCCGACAACGACTACCGCGGCTTTCTGCGCCGCCGGGTGCCGGGCCTGGAGGCCCGCGTGGCGGGCGGCAACTTCGTGACCCGCAACGGCCGCGTTATCGGCAAGCACGAAGGCTACCCGTTTTACACCATTGGCCAGCGCAAAGGCCTGGGCGTAGCTTTGGGATACCCGGCGTTTGTGCTGGAAATCCGACCCGAAACCAACGAGGTGGTGCTGGGCAACTACGACGAGCTGGCCAGCACGGCCACCATCGTAGGCAAACTCAACCCCGGCAAGTACGCCAGCCTGGAAGGGCGGGGGCTGGTACCGGCCCGGGTGAAGGTGCGCTACAACCACGAAGGCGCCCCGGCATTCCTCGAGCAGGTGGGCGAGCAAATCCGGGTGTATTTTGAAGAGCCCGTGCACGCCATTACCCCCGGGCAGGCGGCCGTATTCTACGAAGGAACCGATGTGCTGGGCGGGGGCTGGATTGAGCGGCACGTAATTGGCGAAATTCCGCTACCTTTTCCGGCCGATGCCGTAGTGCAAGGCTAATAAAATAGCTTGTTAGGCGTTGCTCATATTTTTGCATATGAAGTCCCCGGTACTTTTCCCCGCTAAACCAGGTTTGCCGGTAGTGGCCGTGCTGGCCCTGCTCGCGCTGGCCGGCTGCGAAACCACTTATCTGCCGGTATCCGATCCGGGCCTCGACTACTTTCCGCTGGAAGCCGGCACCTACCGCATCTACAACGTGACGGACAGCATGTACAACCGGAGCATTCTGCAGCCGGTGATGCGCTACCAGATACGCGAAAGCATTGCCAGCACCGACGGATTTACCGATGCGGCGGGCAACCGGTCCTACCGCGTGGTGCGGTCCAAGCGCGTGCCGGCTGTAAGCATGACCTGGCAGCCCGACAGCGTGTATGTGCTCAGCGGAAACGCTCAGACGGTGACGCTGGTAAAAGACAACCGCCGCACAGTGGAGCTGGTTTTTCCGGTGCTTGAAGGCAACACTTGGAACATGCACGCCTACAACAACAACGGCGGCGACACTATCAGCAGTGTGAACCGGCGTTCGCAGGCGCTGGGTCAGCCATTCAGCACAACGACTACCACCGTTGGCACGTCCACGCCCATCACCATGAGCTACCCGCAAACGGTGACCGTGGATGACACCGGTGATGAATACACGGCCAACAACGAGTGCGAGCTGCGCAGCTACCGGCAGGTGTTTGCCAAGGGCGTTGGCCCCGTGCTGCGGTACCGGCGCAGCTTTTCCTTTGCTGACCCCAGCATGGGAATCTGCAATCGTTCGGCGGGCCGTACGTATTTTGGCAACTCCCGCACCGAGGTGCTGGTAGAGTATGGGCGCTAGCCTTTGGTTCGTTTAGTTGATTTTCAGGCCTTATGATGAGAAAAATATTCTGTGCGGCTCTGTCGGTAGGCTGCCTGCTGGCTTTAGCAGCGGCCCCAGCGGCGGCCCAGGGCACGGTGCGCCGGCACCTGGTGTACTTCCGCGATAAGAATGGCACGCCGTACTCGGTAAGCCAGCCCCAGGCCTTTCTGACGGCCCGGGCCATTGCGCGCCGCACCCGCCAGAACATTGCCGTGACGGCCCGCGACCTGCCCGTGAACCCGTCCTATGTAGCCCAGGTGCGCAACGTGGCCGGCGTGCAGGTGCGCTACACCTCCCGCTGGTTTAATGCGGCCGTGGTGGAGTGCGACTCCACCAGCCTGCGCAACATTGCGGCCCTGCCCTCGGTGCTCACCGCCAAAACCCTGAACCGTGGGCCGCGCCCGGTGCCGCCGCCCAGCCCGTCCACTCAGGTGCCGCCCACGGCGCTGCGCAGCACCCTGGGTACGCGGGCGCAGTACGGCATGGCCTACAAGCAGAATGAGATTATCGGCGCCATTGCCATGCACGATGCCGGCTACCGCGGCGAAGGCATGCACATAGCCGTGTTTGATGCTGGTTTCCCCGGCGTCGACCAGATTCCGGCCATGCAGCCCATTTTCAATCAGCAGCGCATGGCCGGCACCCGCAACTTTGTGGATGGCGGCAACAGCGTGTACTTGCGCCACAGCCACGGCACCAACTGCGTGTCGGCCATCGGGGCCGAGCAGGACGGTTTTTATATTGGCACGGCTCCCCGGGCTACCTTCCACTTGTGTATCACTGAGGACATCAACTCCGAGCACCCTGTGGAGGAAGTCAACTGGCTGGCAGCCGCTGAATACGCCGACTCTGTGGGCGTCGATGTCATCAGCTCCTCGCTTGGATATTCCACTTTTGACGCGCCCTCACAGTCGTACACCTACGCCGACATGAACGGCCGCAACGCCATTGCGACGCGGGCCGCAACCATTGCCGCCCGGGTGGGCATGGTGGTGGTGAGCGCTGCCGGCAACGAAGGCGACGACCCCTGGCACTACATCACGGCGCCAGCCGATGCCGACTCCATCATGACCGTGGGCGCTATTGACTCGCTAGGTCAGCAGGCCAATTTCAGCTCTTACGGGCCCACCGCCGACGGCCGCATCAAGCCCACGCTGGTATCGCAGGGCGTGGCTTCGGCCGTGCTGGCGCCCAGCGGGCGGGCCTTCCGCGGCAGTGGCACTTCCTACGCCTGCCCCATTCTGGCGGGCATGGTAGCCGGCTTCTGGCAGGCCAACCCCACGCTGACGGCCCAGCAGGTGATTGGCACGCTGCGCAGCACCGCCTCGCTGGCCAACAACCCCAATAACGGCCTGGGCTACGGCATTCCGAACTTCGTGCGGGCCTACAACATCCTGCACCCCAATTCGCCGTTGGCGACGCAGCCAGCGGCCAGTGGCAACGCCAAGCTGGCCATCTTCCCTAACCCCAATGGCGACGGTCCGCTGATGCTGGCGCTGCCAACCGAACTGCGGGGCCGCCCTTTGCAGGTGCGTATCCTCGATTCCCGCGGCGCAGTAGTTTCTCAGCACCAACTTCCGGCCGCTACCGCTGAAGGGGCCTCGCTGCGCCTGGGCAAGCTGGCTAAAGGCGTATATACCTGCGAAGTAAACGCCGGCGGAACCCGCCGCACGGCAACGTTTGTGCAGCAATAATTGCGGCAATGCCAAATAAAAGGGAAGCCCAACGGCTTCCCTTTTTTCATGCTAAAAAAATAGCCTTGTGCTTGGTTTTGCTATTTTATTTAGTTAATTTTAAAGCATCAATTCAAAGCTAAAATTTTTGACATCATGTTACAGCTCATGACCACCAAGCGCATTGGGCGCAAGCAGTTTCACTTCACCGTACAGGGCAATAACTTCCACGAAACGGTGGCGGAGTACGAGCGGCTGAGCTTTGGTGACGTAGCAGCCTGCGGCATTTGCGGTTCCGACAACCTGGACCTGACCAGCCGCGTGGCGCAAGGCAAGTTCAAGTACACCTCGGTGAAGTGCCGCGACTGCCGGGCAGACGTTACGTTCGGCAAGCGCGAGGACGACGACCAGACCGTGTTTCTGCGAAAAAAAGAAGGCGGCCTGCCCGGCGAGTTGGACTGGCGTCCTTTCGAGAAGGGCGACAAATAAGGCTAACCCTAGCCGTTAGCAATTCCTGGCTGATTAAGGTTTGCGCCCGCACAACCTACCGGCCAAGATGGCTGTTATCCCTTCGCGCGGCTCACTGCAGAGTGGGCCGCGCTTTTTTTACGGCCTTTCTTTGTCCTATAGATGCACGTTGGCATCTTAGTCCATCCCTAAATCTTTAGCATCTGCGGTCCATGTTCACCGGAATTATTGAAGCGCTGGGCACTGTTGTAGCCGTCGAAAACCAAGGCAGCAACGTGCATTTTACCGTGCAGTCGCCGTTTGCGGCCGAGCTGCAAATTGACCAGAGTGTGGCCCACGACGGCGTGTGCCTTACGGTGGTGGCCGTTGACGCAGCGGCGGGCACGCACGTCGTGACGGCCATCGACGAAACCATCAGAAAGACCAACCTCGGCAGCTGGCAGCCGGGCCGCAAAATCAACCTGGAGCGCTGCTTGGCCGCCAATGGGCGCTTCGACGGCCACATTGTGCAGGGGCACGTCGACACTACGGCTCAGTGTATATCCGTAGAAGACCAGTACGGCTCCTGGCTGTTTCGCTTCCGCCACGAGGTGAAGACAGGATTTCTGACGGTTGAAAAGGGCTCTATCTGCGTAAATGGCACCAGCCTGACTTGCTTCGACAGCACAGCCGATGGCTTCACGGTAGCCATTATTCCCTACACCTACGAGCACACCAGCTTCCACCAATTGCAGGCCGGCGACACAGTAAATCTTGAGTTCGACATTGTGGGCAAGTACGTGGCCAAGCTGCTGGGGAAGTAGCAGAAGTGTGCGGGGCTTGTTTCCCAAAGCACTGATTTAAACTGTATTTGAAAACCCCAGGAGGGGCACTGCGTAGGATAACTGTCCTTCACTAAGCCACTTCCTGCCATGTCTAAACGCGAATTAATTGAGCCCAATCCCGGCGACAAGCGCTACATCCGCCGCGATGCCGAGGGAAAAATTGCCGACACAGTCGATTTAAATAAGTCGCTGTCGCAAGACGACAAGCACAACTCCAAAAAGACCAGCAAGCCCGGGCAGGGCGACAAAGGCGACGGCCACACCGGCAACCGCAAACCTGCTAAATAGCCTAAGGCTAAAAATCAAAAAGCCCCCACCAGCAGAACGGTGGGGGCTTTTTGATTTTGAAGCAAGCTCAGGGCTTAGGGTTCTGCCAGCGCGGGCCGTAGCGCAGGAACACGCGGGCCGCCACCGTGGCGAGGAGGGTACCTATCAGAATACCTCCCAGAACATCAGTGAGATAGTGCGCCCCCAGATAAACCCGGCTAAAGGAAAGCACCGCCGCCCAGAGCAAAAAAGCGCCCTTTACCCAGCGGTAACGGCCTCGGGGCAGCACCAGCAGCAGGAAAGTAGCGAGGGCAAAGGAGTTGGCAGCGTGCGACGACAAAAAGCCAAATTGTCCCCCACACCCATCGGGCAGGTGGAGCAGGGGCTGCAGCAAGGCGTCGTGGCAAGGCCGCAGGCGGCCAAAAAAGGGCTTGAACAGCCGGCTGGTTATGGTATCGGCCAAGGCCACGGCCGAAATCAGCAGGGGCAGCAGCAGCCAGGTGCGGTGGCGGTACAGGTAAATCAGCCAGCCAATGAGCACGGCATAGAGCGGAAACCACACATGCTTGTCGGAGGCAAAAACCATGGCCGTGTCCATGGCCGGCGCATGCATGCCATTCAATGCCAGCGTGATTTTGCGGTCCAGCGCCTCAATTGCGGGCGGCAGCTCCATGTTAAGCAGGAGTGGGCTCAAAAGCATAGGCGGATACATACAACGGTGTTCCGCATGGCTATTGCTCGCTACCAACCCAATCAACGCCTTTGCGGAGCCAGGCCAGGGTCTGGCCCTCGGGGCTGTCGGGAGCGGGCGGGGCGGGGTTGTAGGCCCAGCCGGTGCGGGGCGGCAGGCTCATGAGAATACTCTCGGTGCGGCCGCCGGTTTCGAGACCGAAGCGGGTGCCGCGGTCGAAAGCCAGGTTGAACTCGGCATATCGGGCGCGGCGCAGGGTTTGCCAGGCTGCTTCACGTTCGCCGTAGGGGAGGGCGTGGTTTTCGGCCATGAGGCTGCTGTAGAACGGCCCAAACAGCTCGGCTACGTCGCGCATGAAGGCGAATAGCTGCTCGGCGCTGCCATCCTTGCCCACGGTGAGGCGGTCGAAGAAAATGCCGCCTACACCGCGCGTTTCCTGGCGGTGCGGCAAGAAGAAATAGTCGTCGGCCCAGCGGGTGAAGCGGGGGTAGTAGGTCTGACTGTGAACGTCGCACACAGCTTTCAGCGCTAGGTGAAAGCGGCGAGCCTGGGCTTCGTCTACATAAATCGGCGTCAGGTCGATACCGCCGCCAAACCAAGCGTCGCCGTTGCCGGCCTCGAAGTAACGCACGTTCATGTGGATGATGGGCACGCGCGGGCTGCGCGGGTGCAGCACCACGCTCACGCCGGTAGCAAAGAAGCGCGGGTCGGGCATGTGAAGCTGCCGGGCCGCGGCCTTGCTCATCTCGCCCCACACGGCGGAAAAGCCCACGCCGCCCTTTTCCAGTATGCGGCCGTTTTCCAGCACCTTGGAGCGTCCGCCGCCCCCGCCGGGCCGCTGCCACTCGTCGGTGCCAAACCGGGCCAGGCCCCCGTCGGCGGCTTCGAGCTGCTGGCAAAGGCGAAGCTGAAATTCGGCCAGCCAGGCTTCAATTTCGGGGCGTAGGGAGGAGGCAGTATTCAAGGGTGAGCTGGTAAGTGGGCGCAACATTTTTTTCGGCAAGCCCATTCGCTGGGGACATTGGATGGCCGGTTGCGGTGCCTGTTCAGGCCGTAAAGATACTGCCGGGCTGCCGCGGGCGCGACCTGGGCCGTACTTTTGGGCTCCCATCCGCCCCTGACCTTATGCCCGCCGATACCGCTGCTTTTACTTCTGAAGCTCCCGCCGCTTTTTCTACCGATATACAGCTGCCGCTGCTGCGCCGCGCTTACGGCCTGATGCACACGGCCGCCGAGATGGCTGCCCTCTACGAAGAGCAGAAAGCCACCGCGTCGCGCTACGTGCACGCCACTGCCCGCGGCCACGAAGCCGTGCAGCTGGCGGCCGCCTTTTTGCTGACGGAAACCGACTACGCCGCCCCGTACTACCGCGATGACGCCATGCTGCTGGGCCTGGGCCTGCGGCCCTACGAACTGATGCTGCAGCTGCTGGCTAAAGCCGACGACCCATTTAGCGGGGGGCGTACCTACTATGGTCACCCCAGCCTGCGCCGCGCCGGAGTGCCCGTTATTCCGCACCAAAGTTCTGCTACGGGCATGCAGGCCATTCCGGCAACGGGCGTGGCGCACGCTATTAAGTACCTGGAGTCGGTGAACAGTGAGCAATTGCAGGGGAGTCGCTCATTGTCCCTGTGTTCCATTGGTGATGGGGCCATGACCGAAGGGGAGGTATCGGAAGCTCTGCAGATGGCCATTCTGCATCAGCTGCCCATAGTGTACCTGGTGCAGGACAACGACTGGGGCATTTCGGCCACCGGGCGTGAGATGCGGGCCATGGATGCCTTCGAGTTTGCCGCCGGTTTCCCCGGCCTGCACCGCCTGCGGGTGGACGGCGCCGATTTCGAAAGCTCCTACGCCGGCTTGGCCGAAGCCTTTGCATACGTGCGGGCGCGCAAAGGGCCGGTGCTGGTGCATGCCAAATGCCCCTTGCTGGGCCACCACACCAGCGGCGTCCGCCGCGAGTGGTACCGCGGCGACAACCTGAGCAGCCACCAGCAGCTCGACCCCTTGCCCCGTTTGCACCAGCGCCTGCTCGAGCTGGGCGTTCTGGCTGAAGAGCTGGACGCGCTGGCAGCAGAAGCCCGCGCCACGGTGCTGGCCGACTGGCAGGCGGCCCTGGCCGCCCCCAACCCTGACACCGCCACTTTTGCCCAGCATGAGTTTGCCCCGGCAGCCGTTACCGAGGAGGCCGGGGAGCGCAGCCCCGCCGGGGCCGAAAAAGCGCTGATGGTGGACGCAGCTCTGCACGCCGTTGATGACATTCTGCAGGAATTTCCGGAGGCCCTTTTCTACGGCCAGGACGTAGGCGGCGAGCTGGGCGGGGTGTTCCGCGAGGCAGCGCTGCTGGCCAAGAAGTACGGCGACAGCCGCGTGTTCAATACCCCCATTCAGGAGGCTTACATCGTGGGCAGCACGGCTGGTATGTCGGCCGTGGGTGCCAAGCCCATCGTCGAAATTCAGTTCGCCGACTACATCTGGCCGGCCCTGAACCAGTTGGTGGAAGAGCTGTCGAAGTCGTGCTACCTGACGATGGGCAAGTTTCCCATTCAGTCGCTCATTCGCGTGCCCATCGGGGCCTACGGCGGGGGCGGACCTTACCATTCCGGCTCCATCGAGAGCACACTGCTCACCATCCGGGGCATCAAGGTGGTGTACCCGAGCAATGCCGCCGACATGAAAGGCCTGATGCGCGCCGCTTTCCTCGACCCCAACCCCGTGGTGATGCTGGAGCACAAAGGCTTGTACTGGAGTAAAGTGCCTGGGACCGAAGAGGCCAAAACCGTGGAGCCCGCGGCCGGTTACGTCATCCCCCTGGGTAAAGCTGCCATTGCCCAGGCGGCCGACCCGGAGCAACTGCGCCGGGGCAATACCTGCCTGGTTGTCACCTACGGCATGGGCGTGCACTGGGCCCGCGCCGCTAGCAAGGAGTTTGCCGGGCAGGTTGAAATACTGGACCTGCGGACGCTCAACCCGCTGGATTTTGACGCCGTCACGGAAGCCACGCGCCGCCACGGCAAGGTGTTGGTTCTGACCGAAGAGCCCCTGCTGAACAGCTTTGCCGAAAGCCTGGCCGGCCGCATTCAGCGCCACTGCTTCGAGGCGCTCGACGCCCCGGTGTTTACGCTGGGCGCCGCCAACCTGCCGGCCATAGCCCTAAACGTTGAGCTGGAAAAGCAGATGCTGCCCAGCGCTGCCAAAGTTGCGGCAGCGCTGGAAGAGCTGCTCTCTTATTAGTAGTGAACTGGTGAATTGTGGGCTGGTGAGCTGCGTTTTTGCTGCGCCACTTGGCTACAACTCACCAGCTCACTATTTCACTATCTCACCGCTAGAAGGGGTAGCCGATGCCCAGGTTAAAGGCCAGGCCGTAGTTGCTTTCCTTGTAGAGGCGGTTCAGCACCCAGCGACTGCCAGTTAGGGATGTGGGGTCGTACACCTTCGCGGCCATATCGAGGCGCAGGATGAGGAAGGAGAAGTCGAAGCGGATGCCCAGGCCGCTGCCTACGGCAAATTCACGAAAGAAGCTATTGGCCTGGAAGTTGGCGGAGGTATTGCTGCTGTTGATGCTCCACACGTTGCCGAAATCGGTGAACAAGGCGCCTTTGACGAACGAATACACCGGAAAGCGGTACTCCACGCTGCCTTCCAGCAGCAGCTCGCCCGGCTGTTCGGTGAGGCGGTCCCGCTCCGCGGTTTTGGTCAAAAGGGTAGCGTTGCTGCCCGTGCCCAGGCGCCGGGGCTGCCAGGCGCGTACGCTGGTACCGCCTCCGGCAAAAAAGTACTTGTCATAGGGAATGGCCCGGCGGTACTCCTGAAACTCTACGTTGTTGCTGTCAGTACTCGTTACCCGCGAATACGCCAGGGCCGACACAATGCCGCCATTGAGGCGGTAGGCAAAATAGGTGCGCGGGGTAACCCGGTAGTAGCGACGGTAGTCGACGCTAAGTCGGGCAAACTGGTACACATCCAGGTTGAACCAGGAAGCGTCCTTGTAAAGGTCCCGGGTGAGGCCCCCCACTTCTGCCGTTACGCGGAAGTATTTTGCGTTGCGGGTCTGGTTGAAGTCGTTGGAGTTATAGAGCGAAGTAAAAGCCATGCTGGGCTCGTAGAGCTCCACAAAGCTGCGGTACAAGGGGAAGCCCTGGTCGCGCAGCTGAAACAGGCGCCGGCGATACTCGTCGCTCACGCGTGCCGCATTGATGACGTTGATGACGACGGGCGAGAAGACATATTGGTGATAAGTCGACTTCTGCCAGATATAGTCGAAGGTAAACTCAAAATTGGTTCGAGTATAAACCGAACGGTCAACATAGGTTTCCGACAGCGTGAAGCGCGTTTTGGGGTTGTAGCGGCTCAGAAAGCGGCTGCTGCGGAAAGGCAGCAGAAACTGGGGCAGCACCAGTGCGGCCGTGGCGCCGAACTGCAGGCTATAAGTATTGCCCCCCGCTACATCAGCGCCACCTACCTGGTTGAACTGGCCTTCAAGGCCGGCGCGAACACCCAGCTCCAGCACCTCGGCGCCGCCGAAAGGGTTGCGGGTTTTCAGGCGAACGTTGATGAACGGACCTGGCAGGTTGGCCACGAAGGTGCCCCCGAATTCGGTGGTTTCTTGAAACTTCTCCAGGGGCGTCGCGCTGATAATGGCGTCGAGCTGACCGGCGCTGGGGCGCAGGCCGCTGCTGTCGACCCTCGGCGGGTCGGGCACCTTGCGGTAGCTCACGGTATTGAAGCGGAACATGTCCAGGTCGGCTAGCAGACGCTGCGTCTGTTGGGTTTGCAGCTGGCTGTAGAGCTGGCCGGGGCGCAGGGTGATTTTGCGCGCCAGCAGCCTGGTGCTAAACTTCTGCTTAAAGGCCGCAAAGTGCACCGAATCAGTTTCCACCGTATCGGTGCGGGCGCTGAGGCGGGGCAGTGGGGCGCCGGGCGCGCCGGCCCGCCGCAGGGTGTCGCCGGTGCTGGCGCGCAGGGTGCGGGCCGCGCCAGCGTCCGTCACCATGCGCACGCGCCGTAGCGTGTAGGCCCGGTGGCCTATGCCGGGACCCGGGTTGGCAATGATGGTGCGCAGCCGCACGGTGTAGGGCGTAAAGCTGGTATCGGCTTCCAGCGTGATGTACTGCTGGCGGAAGTCGTAGTAGCCGGCATTCTTCAGCACGGCCTCCAGGCGGGCGCGCTCCTGCCCGATGAGGCCTTCCTGGTACCGCTCGCCGGTGCGCAGTAAGGTTTGGTCCTGGTGCTGGCGCACCACGCGGGCCACGCCGGAGTCGGCGATGGTGCGAGTCAGCTCGGTAACGAGGAAAGGGCGGTTCTCGGTAATCTGATAGGTGACGGTAACGCGCCGGTGCGGGCGCACCGCCCCGGTGGAGTCGCGCCGGGGGCGCTCCTTGCGCAGGCCTACGCCGTAGAGAAAGCCGCGCCAGAGGCCGCGCCGGGTCTGAGCCGTGTCGGTGGCCGTGACCCGCGCCCGGAAAAAGCCTTCCGAGTGCAGGTAGGTAGTCATCTGCTCGATGCTGCGCTGGGTCAGGGCAGGGTCGTACACCACGGGCGGCTCCCCGAGGCGCATGATGGCGTTGCCTTTGTCGAGGGCCAGCTGCTTGCGCTTGATGCGGCGCTCGCGGCGTACCAGCAGCCGGCCCAGCTTGGCCGAGTCGGTGCCGGCCTCGGTGAGGCGACGGTCGTACTTGTCCTTTATGTGCTGCATCTTTTTCTGAATCTTGGTTGAATCATAAAAAGTGTGGCCTAGCTGGTAGATGGCCAGCTTGGGCAGGGGCAGCGTGGTGTTGGGCTTTTGTTGGGCCAGCGACTGCAGCCGCTCTTCATCGGCCTGCTGGGCTCCTTTAATTTCCAGGCGGCTGAGCAGGCGCTGCCCGGGCTGGAGCAGCCGTATTGGCGAGCAGGCCGCCAGCAGCAGGCCGGGCAGCACCAAAAGCCAGCCCAGCTTCCGACTTTTGTGCCTCGGGGGCATTAACAGCGACAATGATTTCAAAAGCTCAAGCGAAATACGTGCAGTCTCTGCACCAGAAAAAGTACCGGCAGCGCCACGGCGCGTTTCTGGTGGAGGGAGGAAAAAGCGTGTTGGAGCTGCTAAGTTCCGGCATGGAAACGGAACAGGTGCTACTCACGGCCGAGTTTGCCGACCAAAACCGTGCCCTGTTGCCCGCCGGCCCTACGTATACCATTGCCACCGAGGCTGGGTTAACCCAGCTGGGTACCCTGGCCACCAACACCACCGCGCTGGCCGTAGCCCGGCTGCCGCTGGAGCCGCCGCTACCCCCGGAGCTGCCGGCCCGGGCCCTGGTGCTGGCCCTGGATGAGGTGCGCGACCCTGGCAACGTGGGCACGCTTATCCGGCTGGCCGACTGGTATGGGCTACCTGGCGTGGTGCTGAGCGAAACCTGCGCCGACCCGTATTCGCCCAAAACTGTGGCGGCCACCATGGGCTCTTTTGCCCGCGTGAAGGTGTGGTCCCGCGACCTGCCCGCCTGGCTGGGCAGCCTGCCGGCGGAAGTAGGCATATTCGGCGCCGACCTGCACGGCGACAATGTGCACCGCCTGCGGCTGCAGCCCTCCGGCGTGCTGGTGATGGGCAGCGAGTCGCACGGCCTCACCCCGGCTGTGGAAGTCTGCCTCACGAGGCGCCTGCACATTCCGCGCGGTGCCGGTGGCCAAGCCGAAAGCCTGAACGTGGCCATTTCAGCAGCAATTCTGCTGGATAATTTCTTTCGAGAGATTTAGCAGCCTTCTCCTACTGGGAAGAAAAAAGCCCTGGCAAATAGCCAGGGCTTTTTCATTTAGCATATTTCCGCTTAGAAACCGAAGATGTTGAGGCCGAAGCTCAGCACCTGGGTCTGGGGCCCGCGGTCGGTTTGGAATAGGCTGTTGAGGTGGTATTTGGCGAAGACAGAGAGGGCGTGGAAGCCTAGCTCAGCTTGCAGGCCGTACTGCCAGTTGTTGAGGTTGAAGCCACCCGAAGTTTTGTCCTCATGGTCGTCGTCGTTGTTAGCCAGGGTGTATTCTACCTTGCTGGAGCTGCTGAGGCGGTAGCCCCCAAAGCCGCCTACGCCAGCTGTGAGGGTAGTTTTGTCGCGGTTGTTGCGCAGCTTCAGCTGTAGCATCAGCGGCAGATTCAGGCTGGTTACCAGCAGGCGGGCTTCGTCGACCTGCACACCATCAGCAGCGCGCTCGGTGAAGGTGCGGCCGCCGCGGTCTACCCACACGTCGTTGCCGCGCAGCTGGAAGTCATTGAAGGAAACCTCCGGGCCGAAGGTCAGGGCCAGGCGGGTGTGCTTGCGGTCGACGAGGTGGTGGGCGTAGATAAGGCCTACATTGGCGTAGTTAGAGCCCCAGGTATCGAGCGAGGGCACCCCGCCACCGGCATTCGTACCACGGTTCACGAAAGTATTCAGGCCGAAGTCGAAGCGCAGAAACACGTTGTTGTGATTTTCCTTGCCCTGGTGCTTGGCGGTGTCGCCGGCGGCTTTGGTCTTAGGGTCTTTGGTGTCGATGTCGATGTTATAGGACTTCTTGCCGTTCTCATCGTGGGTCACATTCACCCCAAAGGCCTTGTTGAGGGCCACGTCGACGCGGTTGGTTTGCTTCTTTTTGTTCGTGGTGATACGAATCTGCTCGGGCAGGTTCTGGCCGGGCTGGTCCTTGTCGGGGTAAAACTCCATGGTCACCTGGTCCGACTTCCCGGTCTGGGCCGCTACCTCGGCCTGCTTGATGTAGCTGGCTAGGCGGGTGGTGAGCGAGTCGAGGTGGTAGGCACTGAGCTGGCGCAGCTGGGCTGCGTCGCGCACCATTAGCATGAGCGTAGCCTGGTTGGGCAGGCGCACCACAATGGTGTCCTGGGGGCCGGGCGTGCGCAGCGTGGAAGCATGGGCGGCCGGCCGGCCGGCGAAGCCAAGGAGGGAAAGCAGAAAAACGGAGGTGAGGAAACGTCGCATGTTGTTGAAGGGGAAGGAAATCAGAGTTGAATAATGGTTTTGCTGATGGTGCGCTCGCCAATCCGGGCGTGCACCGTCACGTTTTCGACTTGCGCGGCCCGGGCCAGCAGGTCCTGTTTGGCATCGCGCACCGCCTCGGAAGCCCGCCCAATGAGCCGGCCCAGGCCGCGCCGGCTGCTTGGTGTTTCCACGGCCGCCACCTCGGTCAGGCTTTCGACGGTCGGGACCGGGCTACCCTTGCGCACTTCTACTTCAATCACACCCGCCGGGCTGGCCAGGTCCGGGGTGTTGGAAGAGGAAGGGGCAACGGCTACTTGGGGTGCCGGCTCCGGCATCAGCTGTACCGGCTGAGGCGCGGTTACTTCCGGCGCTTTCGGCTTGCTGGAACCAGGGCGCTGCTGGGCCAGCATGGCGTTGGCTTTGGAAGCGCGCCGGTCCTGGCTGGCCGACCGGGCAATGCCACCGGTCGTGGCAGCTTCAGCAGCCAGCTGGCTGGCTTCCGGAGCGCTAGATGAAGCCGGGGTCAGGCGGGTTGCCTGAGTAGCTGTGTTTTTTGCAATAGACTCGATTTCAGTAGAAATGTTGAACGGCGAAGTCTGGGTAGGGGAGGTTTTATCGGTCGATTGCACACGGCCGGCTTTCGCTGGAGAGGTAGTAGCGAGCTGGCCAGTCTGGCCCTGTTGGAAGTTGCCATTCAGCAGCAAGCCGGCGCCACCGGCTACCAGCAGCAGGGCCACTACGGCCGCAACGGCCATGGGCCACCAGGCCGCTACGCGGCGCTTGCGGGGGCGCAGGTGCTCGTCTTCGAGCCGCTCCCACAGCTCGCGGGATACCGGGCTGCGGTGGCTGTTAAGCATACTTTGGAACAGGGCATCCAGGCGCTGCTCGGCGGCGGGCAGGTTAGAGGGCTGCGCTGCGGGTGCCGCAGTCGGCTCGGGAGCCGTTTGCTGCAGGCGGGCCCAGAGCGCATCGGCCGGCGGGGGCGTCGAGCTGTGGTCGTCGAGGGAGCTGCGAAACAGGTCGTCTATATCTTCGGGGCGCATGGCACAGAATCGTTAAATGGTGACGGCCACCTGGCTGAGCTTGCGCTGCAGCATGGCCCGGGCCTTGCTCAGCTGCGACTTGCTGGTGCCTTCCGTGATGCCCAGCATCCCGGCAATTTCCTGGTGGCCGAAGCCCTCCAGGGCGTAGAGGTTGAACACGGTGCGGTAGCCGGTGGGCAGCTCGGCCAGCAAGGCCATCAGGTCTTCGGCCTGCAGCTGAGTGTCGGCGGTGGCAGCCGTGGTAGCCAGGTTTTCGGGCTGGGCGAAGTCTTCCATCGACACCAGCATGCTCTCGCGCTGGCGTAGCAGCATCAGCGACTCATTTACCACGATGCGGCGCACCCAGCCTTCGAAGCTGCCTTCGAAGCGATAGTTGGGCAGGGCCTTGAACATTTTGGCAAAGCCCATGAGCAGGGCCTCCTCCGCATCCTCGCGCCGCTTGAGGTAGCGGCGGCACACGGTCAGCATCAGCCCGGCCAGCTGGTCGTAGAGCTGGCGCTGGGCCCGGTGCTCGCCCCGGATACAGGCGGCAATGAGTTCGGCTTCGGTCACGTTAGAAGTAGGTCAGAAATGCAGAATGTGGGGTTCTGAGGCGGCAGATGCAGACGGTTGCACGCGGGTTGCCTGCCGGGAGGATTTTTTTGTGGCATGGCAATAATGCTGAAGATAGGCATGCTGCTGACGGCTGGCCTCTGCTTCGGCTGAGCCCCTGTGAGCCTAGTGTACTTTTGACGCTTGATTAGCCAAAACCTACCGTGCGCACCCTATTGAAAGCCTTCTTGCCGCCCAATGGATTGGCTCCCCGCACCAACTGGCGCAGCGTGGCGCTGAGCTGGGTGCTTATTTCCGGGGTATATGCCCTGTACCTGCTCCCGTCGGAGTACCAGCACCTGCACTACGACGCTGAAAACTACTGGCAGCTCAGCCACAAGTTTTACCGTGACGGCCGCTTCAGCCTATTAGCTTACGACGATGCCATGCGGGGCTACACTTATCCGCTGGTCAATTTTCTGTGCCTGGCTGTGCGCAAGGCGCTCGATTGGCGGGCCGTTACCGTAGTCAAGCTGCTGAACTCCGCGCTGGCCGGGCTGCTGTTTGGGGCGGTGGGGCCGAGGCTTTGGCAGGCGGTATCTCCCGGCAAGGAGTTGCCCTCGCTAAGCCGCCGGCTGCTGTGGGCGGCGCTGGGGTTTGTGTTCTGGCGCGACTATTTCAACTTTTCCCTATCGGACTATCCCGCGCTGCTGGCTCTGGGCATGGCCCTGTGGCAGGCGCAGCGGGCCGGCTGGGCCGCCGCGCTGGGCACCGGTCTGGCGCTGGCCCTAGCCGTGAACGTGCGGCCCATTTACCTTGCTTCCGTGTTGCCCGTGCTGGTGCTGTTGGTGCTGGGCTGGCCCCGGCGCACCTTGCTGGGGCGGCTGGCATGGCTGGGCGTCGGCGCGGCACTGGTGCTGGCCCCGCAGTGGCTTATCAACCGGCAGCACTTCGGGGCCAATACGGCTTTGGTCCTGAATGAGTCGAAGGAGCTGCACATCCACCACCTCTACCTGCAAAAGCTGAAGTGGGGCCTGGTGCACCAGAAATACGAAGCCTCCGTGGGGCCCGGACTGCCCACGGGCCAGCTGCTGTTTCTGGATGCTGATGGCGCGGCCGTACTGGCTGAGGAAGGCATTACGGAGCTGGCTTCGCCCGGGCAATACCTGGAGCTGGTGCTGCGCCACCCCGGTCCTGTGGCTCTCATCTACGCCCGCCACTTGTTTGCGGGGCTCGACATCAGCCACCCCACGCCTTACCTGCACCGTTGGGAGCCTTCGCCGCTGCGGCAGGCCCTCAACTACACCCTATGGTTTTGGGCGGCCCTGGTGGTGATAGGAGGGAAGCGCCCCGGCATAAGGGCTATGCTCCTGCTTGCCGCTTTGCTGCTGCCCTGCCTGGCCGTGCTGCCCATGAGCATGGAAGTGCGGTTTCTGCTGCCGCTGCACCTGCTGCTACTGGCACTGGTGGCCTTTGGGGAGTTCCCCGGCTGGGTGTTTCGCGACAAGCGTAAGCTGGCCTTAGCCGGCGTACTGTACGGCCTGCTGCTCTGGGGGTGCTTCACCTGGTCGGCAAGTATAGTCAGGGCTGTAGAGCCAAGGTTTCAAGGGAAACTGGTTAGAACGATGTAGGGGCAGGGCTTGCCCCTGCCCGTCGTTAGAACGTCATCGTTCAACTAGGGGCAGGGGCAAGCCCTGCCCCTAGTTGTCAAGTACGCTTAATAATTCCCTACCGAGAGCATCACCAGCGTGCAGGCTTCTTCGGTGCGGATGCCCTGCTGCTGGGCGCGGCGCTCCAGCTCCTCGTTTTCAGTGCCGGGGTTGAAGATGATGCGCTTGGGTTTCAGGCCCAGAATGTAGTCGTACCAGGCGGGCTGGTTTTGCGGGCCCACGTACAGCGTGACGGTGTCGATGTCGTTTTCCTGAGGCCGGTCAGTGTGAATGTCGAGGCCCGCAACTTGGCCTTTGCGGATGCCCACGGGCACTACCTCATGGCCGTGGTTTTTAAGCATATGCACCGCTCGGTAGGAGTAGCGGGACGGGTTATCAGAAGCGCCGAGAACGAGGGTCTTTTTCATGGACTTTTTAGTTGTCAGTTGTTCGATGTCAGTTGTCAGACACGGCTTGCGAATACGTGTTTACGGAAATCGAGTACAAGCAACTGATAACAGATAACTATCAACGGACAACTAAAGCAGCCACTGCTTCCGCACACCGCTCGCCGTCCATGGCGGCCGAGACTATGCCGCCCGCATAGCCGGCGCCTTCGCCGCAGGGAAACAGGCCCTGCACCACGGGGTGCTGCAACGTAGCGGCATCGCGAGGGATGCGCACCGGCGAGGAAGTACGGCTTTCCACGCCTACAATTTGGGCCGAGTTGGTGGCGTAGCCGGGAATCTTGCGGCCGAAGTTTTCGAAGCCCTGGCGCAGGCGTGAGGCCAGGTTAGCGCCCAGCACTTCGTCCATGCGCACGGGGACCAGGCCGGGCTGGTAGGAGGTTTCCAGCAGCTCGGCCGAGGGCTTGTTTTTCAGGAAGTCGCCCAGGCGCTGGGCCGGCGCCTGCTGGGTGTTGCCGGCCGCCTGGCAGGCCAGCTGCTCAATCTGCTGCTGGAAGCGCAGGCCGGCCAGGGCGCCGTGCTGTTTCAGGTCCAGGTCTTCGAGCTCGATGGCGGCCACGATACCGGAGTTGGCAAAGCGGGAGTCGCGGCGGCTGGGGCTCATGCCGTTCACCACTACCTCGCCCGGCGCGGTGGCCGCCGGCACGATAAAGCCGCCGGGGCACATGCAAAACGAAAACACGCCGCGCTGTCGGCCCTTCACCTCGGTTTGGTGCACCAGGGCGTAGGAAGCAGCCGGCAGCAGGCCCCGCTCGCGGCGCCGGTACTGGGCCTGGTCGATGAGGGTCTGGGGGTGCTCCACGCGCACGCCCAAGGCAAAGGGCTTGGCCTCGATAAGAACGTCGTGGCGGTGCAGCAGCTCGTAGATGTCGCGGGCCGAGTGGCCGGTGGCCAGGATGGTGGCGTCGGCTTCCAGCGCCTCGCCACTGGCCGTCACCACCCCGCGCAGGTGGTTGTTTTCGAGGATGAGGTCGGTGACGCGCGTTTCGAAGCGCACCTCGCCGCCGGCGTCGGTAATGGCTTCGCGCAGGGCCTGCACCACGGCCGGCAGCTTGTTGGTGCCGATGTGGGGGTGGGCGTCGACCAGGATGTCGGGCGTGGCGCCGTGTTGCACGAGGCGGCGCAGCACCCGGCCTACGTCGCCGCGCTTGGTGGCCCGGGTGTAGAGCTTGCCGTCGGAATACGTACCGGCTCCGCCCTCGCCAAAGCAGTAGTTGGAGTCGGGGTGCACGGTGTGCTCTTTGTTGATGGCCGCCAGGTCGCGGCGGCGGGCCCGCACGTCCTTGCCGCGCTCCAGCACAATGGGCTTCAACCCCAGCTCTATGCAGCGCAGGGCGGCAAACAGGCCGGCCGGTCCAGCCCCCACAATCAGCACCTTGTGCTTCGCTTGGGCCACATTGGGGTAGGTAAACCAGGGACCAAACAGGTCGCGGGGCGGGGCCTCGGTGTACACGTCGGCCCGCAGGCGCACCAGCGGTTGCCGGCCCCGCGCGTCGATGGAGCGGCGGCGCAGGTGCACAAAATCTGCCTGGCCGGGGCGCAGACCGGCGTGTTGCAAAATGGCCTCGTAGCGGGCCAGCTCGTCGAAGGCTACCTCCGGGGAGAGGAGCAGCTCCAATTCTTTTTTCATAAGAAGGGTGAAAGGTGGTTATCCTTTAAGCCAGCGGCAGGGAAACGGTACCGCTTTGCAAAGTTACAACTTCCTGCAGAGGTGAATTGCGCCAGGAAACGGGATGAAAAAGTTAAAAGTTGAGAGTTAAAAGTTAAAACAGAGCTTCTTTTTAACTTTTAACTCTCAACTTTTAACTGTCCCTTAGCCGGGCGCGTTTATTTGCGCCATGACAACGCCCCCACCCGCTGCTTCCCGGCTGCAATCCATCCTCAGCGGCTCCATTGGCAACCTCGTGGAGTGGTACGACTGGTACGCCTACTCGGCCTTCGCGCTGTATTTCGCGCCGGTGTTCTTCCCCCAGGCCAGCCCCACGGCCCAGCTGCTCAACACCGCCGCCATCTTCGCCGTCGGCTTTCTGATGCGCCCACTGGGGGCCTGGCTGCTGGGCGCCTATGCCGACCGCCGGGGGCGCCGCGCCGCCCTGCTGCTCTCGGTGCAGCTCATGGCCGGTGGCTCGCTGCTCATTGCCCTGAGCCCCGGCTACGCCCGCATCGGGCTGGCCGCGCCGGCTTTGCTGCTATTGGCCCGCCTGCTGCAGGGCCTGAGCGTGGGCGGCGAGTATGGCACTTCGGCCACCTACCTCAGCGAGATGGCCGGGGCAGCGCACCGCGGCTTCTGGTCCAGCTTCCAGTACCTGACGCTGATGGGCGGGCAGCTGCTGGCCCTACTGGTGCAGCTGGGCCTGCAACAGGTCCTCACGTCTAGTCAGCTGGAAGCCTGGGGCTGGCGCATACCCTTCGTGATTGGGGCCGTGGCGGCTGTTCTGGCCCTGCTGCTGCGCAGCCACATGCACGAAACGGCCGCCTTTGCCCAGGAGCACGAACGTAGCCTCAAAGCTGGGCCCCGGGCCGCTCTGCCCGGCCAGCTGCGCCGCTTGCTGCAGCACCCTCGGGCGGTGCTGACGGTAGTTGGACTCACCCTGGGCGGCACGCTGGCCTTCTACACCTTTACTACCTACGCTCAGAAGTTTCTGGTAAATACCTCAGGCTTCTCGAAAGAACAGGCCACACTTATTTCCTTCGGGGCCATGGCCGTAGCCCTGCTTTTTCAGCCTTTGCTGGGCGGACTTTCCGACAAAATCGGCCGGCGCCCGGTGCTGCTGTTCTTTGGCATTGGCGCTACGCTGGGCACCGTGCCGCTGCTGCGGCTGCTGGCCCATACTACCGATGCCGCCACGGCTACGGGCCTGCTCATTGCGGCTTTGTTCGTCGTCAGCGGCTACACGTCCATTAATGCCGTGGTGAAAGCCGAGCTGTTTCCCACTGAAATCCGGGCGCTGGGCGTGGGGCTGCCCTTTGCCCTCACCGTGGCCATCTTCGGCGGTACAGCCGAGTACCTGGCCCTCTACGCCAAAAAGCAGGGGGTAGAGGAATGGTTTTACTGGTACGTAACCGGCTGCGCGGCGCTTTCGCTGCTGACTTACTGGCGCATGCACGATACCAAGCAGCACTCGCGCATGGCCTCCGCCTAATGCTTGCTGCTATTTCTCTGCGTTCATGGCCGAGCTTTCATCGGACCGGGCCTGGCCGCTGTTGGGAAAGCCGTTAGTTAGGCTACCAAGGTTGGCATGTGACTTGGCGGCGTTGTCGAAAACCTCGCTTAGCATGTCGGCAATGGCCTTGGCCACCTCAGGTCCGTTGCGGGCAATGGTGCCGCTGAGCACGCTGTAGTAGAAGGTGGCCATGGTTTCGGCATCCCAGAGCCGGCCCATGTTGCCGTGCACCGCTTTCAGCTGGTCGAGGGTGGTGTCGATGATTTTTTGGTCGGTTTTGTCCATGGTAAAGGCATTTATCACCTTCACTTACGGGCGTGCACCTCGGGAGGGTGCAAGAAGCTGGACCAAACAGTACGCTTAGCGTAGGAATAGAATTTGTCTGCGTATCGGGAAACGAGCTTTCAGCCGCCTACTCCAGAATAAGATTTACTTCCTTAGGGCCGTAGTCAGTGGGGTATAACACCGCAAACCACAAGGGTAACAGGCGCTTCTGGTCGGTTGAATAAGCCAGGAGCTCTCCCTTTGCTACGCGCTGCCCTATTGCAACAGTTGCGCTGCTTTTTCGCAGAAACTGATACCAAGCGTAGCTGCCATCATCATGAAAGACAATGATATAGTTGGATTGACCAGGGTTACGGGTATTCTTAGCTATGTCTTCTTTTATCTGAGCTACAATCCCTTCTCGGGCAGCCAACACCGGCGTATTGGCCGGCAGGTCAAAGAATAAGTTTGAACTATCAGCAGCACTGGTATTTTGCCTTCGGCCCAGGCCAAGCTTATATGTTACGGGCTGCCTGAAAGGCAGCCCGTAACGGTATATAGTATCTGGTTTATGACCAGAGCATATTCCCAGGTGTTCGTCAGCGTTGTAATAGTACCGGTTGCCCCACTGCTTAACCGGGCTGAACGTGGCAATGATGCGGGGACTCTTGCCAGGAAACACCACCAGCTTAGCGGGTAGGGGCACACTACTGCTCATGTTAGTAAGTGTGGCCCTGAGGTGGACGGTTATCGGAACTACCCCCAGGTTCTCGGCCAAAATAATGACACTTCCGTCCTTATTTACCTGGTGAGAAACTTTGGATAGTAACGCTTGTCCGTATGCCTGAGTACTCAGGATGACCAAGAGCAAGGAAATCCGTAGCATACAACAGCGACCAATGCCTAGCGCGCCGGCACCGTTTCTTCCAGCACCTGCTCGACCCAGCTCTTGCCCCAGTCTTCGAGCTCCTGGTCGCTCCAGATGCTGGGGTAGAAGATGCGGCGCTGAAACTTGGGGGGCAGGTACTGCCGCCAGTTGGTGCCGCCGGTAGCGGCCACGTCGGCGGGGTTGCGCTGCAGGTAGCGCACGGCCGACTTGAAGTGCATCAGCGGCCAGTTGATGTTAACGTTGACGTCGAGCTGCTTCAGGGCCCGGATGAGGCGCGGGTGGTGGCGCTCCTCTTCGGGCAGGCGCTGCACCACGGCCCACACGTTGCGGTCGTGATAAGCGCGGGCGTGGCGAATCAGCTGGTCGGAGTATTTTCTTTCAAACTCTACCAGCGTCAGGGCTTTGGCACCGGTTTCTTCGACGGTGGCGCCGGCTTTCCAGTAGATGCAGCCGAACATCTGCTCGTGGTCGGGCGTCTGGCCCAGGGCCTTGCGCTTTTCCTGGTCGGTGAGGTTTTCCAGGGCCGTGCTCGCAATTTCAATCATGCGGTACTGCACGCTCTGAAAGCCCGACGCGGGCATCAGCGACATGCGAAAGCGCAGAAACTGCTGCTTGTCCATGCCGTCGACCATCACATCAAACGAGTCAATGAGGTTGTCGAAGTAGCGGTTTATGCGGCCCAGGCGCAGCACCAGCTCGTTTACCGTCGGCTCCTTGGGCTCGCCAATCTGCTCGTACTCGCATAGGCAAAGCTTGAAGTAAAGCTCCGTAATCTGGTGGTACATGATGAAAATCCGCTCATCGGGCAGCTTAGTCAGGGGGCGCTGCAGTGAGAGCAGGGTTTCGAGCTCGATGTAATCCCAGTAGTTGACGTAATCGGCGTAGTAAAGGCCTTCGAGGTAAGCGGCCAGGTCCTGGCCGTCAGGGGCGTATTTTTCTTGGAGCCGCCGCAACTGGGTGAGTACGGCGGGGGAAAATTCGTCCGAAATTGGGTGGGCGGACATGGAGTGTATAGGATGTTAGGTGGGTGGGGGTGGTGGGCAAATATCGATTAAATTCAGCAGCATTACGCACTTGGCTACAAAATGAAGTGCAGGGATGCAGCTTTATTTAGGGCAATAGCGTCATGTTGCATTTTCATAGCCGGTAAGTCCAAATTTTAGGAACAAGTGGTCTACTAGAGAGCTGCGTAGGTGCAAGCTGGCTTGCGGCCAAGTCGTTTGACCCAAACCCGCTACTTTTAGGGCCGCAACCGAGCCGCCCGGCCCCGCCACCCCATCCACCCCCAGGCCGGCCCGCGAGCCGGCGTAGCCCATGGCTGAAAAATCCAGCATTTTTGATATGATAGGGCCGGTGATGATAGGGCCCAGCTCCTCGCACACCGCCGGCGTGGTGCGCATTGCCCGGGCCGCCATCCGCATCCTGGGCTCCCTGCCCACGGAAGCCGTCGTTACCTTTTATAATTCCTTCGCCCGCACCTACGAGGGCCACGGCTCCGACCGCGCCATCGTGGCGGGCCTGCTGGGCTTTGCCACCGATGACACCCGCATTCGCACCGCCTTCGACCATGCCGCCGAAGCCGGCCTGAAATACACCTTTCAGAGCGTGGGTAATGCCTCAACCATGCACCCAAATACCATTAAGGTGCAGGCCACGGACGCCCGCACGGGGCGCAGCGTGGAGGTCATCGGCCAGAGCCGGGGCGGGGGCGTGATTCGCATCGTGGAGGTCGACGGCTTCCCGTCCGACTTCTCGGCTTCGCTGCACACGCTCATCATCGACGCCGACGACGTGCCCGGCTCCATTGCCTTCATAGCCTCGGTTATTGCCCACGACGACTGCAACATCGCCACCATGTTTGTGTCGCGCAAGGGCAAGAACGACGCCGCCCGGCAGTTCATCGAAATGGACAGTCCCATCAAGGAAATTACGCTGGCTTACCTGCGCGAGCTGAGCTGGGTGCATCACATTACCTACATTCCCACGCTGGAGTAATGCGGCCGTGGACAACCCCGAGGTTTGAAAATACATCCATCTACCTGCCAGTGCTGCCCTACTTGCAACACTGTTGCCGTCTTATGATAACCTTACCCCTCGAATTGGGCGCCTGGATTCCACCCCGTCGGCCCCGGCTGGCCGGGGCCGGCTTAATGGCCGGCTTGCTGCTGGGCGCCGGTGCGGTGCAAGCCCAGGCGCCGGTGGCGCCGGCCACGCTCAGTACCCCGCCCAGCGCACCTACGGGCCCCTGGACGCTGCAGCGGGCCGTCGACTACGCCCTGGAGCACAACCTGAACGTGCGCCAGAGCCAGCTGACAGCCGAAAGTAACAAGGCTGTACTCACCCAAAGCAAGGCGGCCCTACTGCCCACGGCCAACCTCAACGGCACCCAAACCTGGAACACCGGCCGCACCATCAACCCGCTCACGTACCAGTACGAGAACGAGACGGTGCGCTCCAACAACTTCTCGGCGCAGTCGCAGGTGGTGCTTTTTCAGGGCTTCCAGCTGCGCAACACCATCCGGCGCAACGACCTCGACTACGAAGCCAGCCTGAGTGACATCGGCAAGGCCCGCAACGACCTGGCCCTGAACGTGGCCTCGGCTTATCTGCAGCTGCTGCTCAGCGAGGAGCTAATTCGCTCCAACCAAAGCCGGGTAGCCAGCTCCCAGGCCCAGGTGGCCCGCACGCAGATTCTGCTTAAGGCCGGCAGCGTAGCCGAAAGCAACCTGCTCGACAGCCAGTCGCAGCTGGCCTCCGACGAGCTAAACGTCATCACGGCCACCAACCAGCGCGACATTGCCCGCCTCAACCTGGTGCAGCTGCTTAACCTCGACGGGGCCGCGGCCAGCACCTTTCAAGTGGACGTACCCTCTCTGCCCGACCCTGACGCCGAGGCACCGCTGGCGCTGAACCTGGAGGAAACTTTCCGCAGCGCCTCGGCCACGCTGCCCGAGATAAAAGCGGCCGACCTGCGCGTGCAGAGTGCCCAGCGCAGCATCGACCTGGCCCGCGGCGGCTACTACCCGCGCCTGGTGCTGTCGGGCTCGCTCGTGACGGGCTACTCGTCGTCGGCCACCTCGCGGGTGCTGACCGGTGACTCCACGGCCACCTTCCTGCCCGTGTTTCAGTACGACCCGCTGAACCCCTCGGCGCCGCCCCGGACGACGACATTTGCCGTCATCGGCCCCAAGCAGCCCAATGCCGAGCTGCTGAAAACCGGTTTTTTCACCCAGCTAGGCGACAACGTGGGCCGCTCGGTGCAGCTGGGCCTCACCGTGCCTATTCTGAACGGCCTGCAGGTGCGTACCAACGTGCAGCGCGCCATCATCAACGAGAAGCTGAGCCAGGCCCGTGCCGAACAGGTTCGCCTGACTCTGCGTCAGAATATCGAGCAAGCCTTTGTGGATGCCCGCGCTGCTCAGCTGCAGTACGCCGCGGCCAAGCGCCAAGTGGCGGCCCTCACGCTCTCGCAGCGCAACGCCGAAATCCGCTTCAACAACGGCCTGCTGAACGGCACCGACTTCAACATCGCCAAAAACAACCTCACCGCAGCCGAGTCGAACCGCATTCAGGCCAAGTACAGCTTCATTTTCCGCCGCAAGGTGCTCGATTTCTACCAAGGCAAGCCGCTGGCATTGTAGGTAGTTGGATGTTGTCAGTTGTTCGTTGTCCGTTGTCAGAATTGTTCTGAAAGCTGACTATAGAACAACCTGACAACGGACAACGAACAACTGACAACCAATTCATGAAAAACAACCGTTTACTGTATATCCTGGGGGCCATTGTTCTGGTGGCCATGCTGGGCTTGTTTGTAGGGAAAAAGCAGGGCTGGATTGGCAAGCCTGATGGGGTAGAGGTGCTGGTGGCCAAAGCCGGGCCGGCCAATATTGTGGAGAAAGTAAGTGCCTCGGGCAAAGTGCAGCCCGAAACCGAGGTAAAAATCTCGCCCGACGTGTCGGGCGAAATCATTGAGCTGTACGTGCAGGAGGGCGACTCCGTGCGTAAGGGCCAGCTGCTGCTGCGCATCCGCCCCGACAACTACCAGGCCATGGTGAACATGCAGAGCGCCCAGGTGAACACCCAGCGCGCCAACGTGGGCCAGGTGCAGGCTCGCCTGCAGCAGCTGCTGGCCAGCGCCAAGCAAACCGAACTGACCTACCGGCGTAATGCCTCGCTGTTCAAGCAAAAGGTGATTTCGCAGGCCGAGTACGAGTCGAGCCGGGCCGCCTACGAAGCCTCGCAAGAGGAAATTAACAGCGCCCGCCAGCAAATCCGGGCCGCGCAGAGCACCGTGGGCAGTGCCCAGGCGCAGTTGGATGAAGCCCGCAAAAACCTCAACAAAACCACCATCTACGCCCCGGTGAGCGGTACCGTGAGCAAGCTCAACGTGAAGAAGGGCGAGCGGGTGGTGGGCACCACCCAGATGGCTGGGACGGAAATCATGCGCATCGCCAACCTCAACAACATGGAGGTGCGTGTGAATGTGAACGAGAACGACATTATCAACGTGCACCTCGGCGACTCGGTGGAGGTGGAAGTGGATTCCTACGCCAGCAAGGACGAGAAATTCCGCGGCCTGGTGACCAACATCGCCAACACCGCTAAGGACGCCCTCACAGCCGAAGCCGTTACCGAGTTTGAGGTGCGCATCCGCCTGCTGCCGGAAAGCTACCGCCACCTGGTGCGGGTGGTGAACAAGCAGACCATCGTGCCCTTTCGCCCCGGCATGACGGCCTCGGTCGACATCATCACCGACCGCAAGTCGGGCGTGCTGAGCGTGCCGCTGGCGGCCGTCACCACCCGCTCCGACTCCAGCGCTACCAAGGATGCCGAGGCTCCCCGGGGTGGCCCGGGCCCCCGCGGCGGCAAGGCTGAGCTGGTAGAGCCGGGCGCCAATGCCCCCAAGCCGGAAATTGAAGAAGTGGTGTTCGTGGTGAAAAATGGCAAAGCCGTGCTCACGCCGGTTAAAACCGGCATCAGCGACTTCCAGAACATCGAAATCCTGAGCGGCCTGCAGGCCGGTGAGCAGGTGGTGAGCGGACCTTTCCGCGCCGTGGCCAAGACTTTGAAGGATGGCTCGACCGTCGTTATCAAAGACGCCAAAAGCCTGAACAAGGAAGCCTTAAAAGAAGGGCCTGACGAGAAATAAGCCTTTTCTTAAGAATACAGGCAGCGCCTAACCCACCGGGTTGGGCGCTGCTGTTTTGGGGCTATTCGTGGATGCTGAGCGGTATTACTGCGCCAAATGCCGTTCTTTACGCTCTTCTGGTTGTGCTTTCCGGTCCGCAAGCGTGGGCAAACGGATAACCCGGAAGCTTTTTCGTTCTTCTATCCCACCCATTCCTTTGGAAAAAATAGCCATGCTGGGCGGGGGCTCCTGGGCCACCGCACTCACCAAAATCCTGTCCGAAAACGGCGCCCGCGTCGACTGGTGGCTGCGCTCGAAAGACGACGTGCAGCACCTGCTGCGCACCCGCCACAACCCCCGCTACCTCTCGGCAGTGCAGTTCGACCTGAACCGGGTGTACCCAACCACTGACCTGGAAGAAGCCATTGAGGAAGCCGACTGGCTGGTGCTGGCCGTGCCGGCCGCCTTCGTGCAGCCCGTGCTCGACAAGCTCGACCGCGGGGCGCTGAAGCACAAGCGGGTGATATCAGCCATCAAGGGCATGATTCCGAGCAAAAACCTGCTCGTGACCGACTACGTGGCTGAGCGGTTCCGGCTGGCGCGCACTCAGCTGGGCGTCATTGCCGGGCCTTGCCACGCCGAGGAAGTGGCCCTGGAAAAGCAGAGCTACCTCACCATCGGCTCGCCCGACGCCGCGCTGGCCCTGGACTTCTGCGACCTGCTGCGCAACCGCTACGTGCGGGCCCATCCCGCAGCCGACCTCGACGGCATTGAGTACTGCGCCGTGATGAAGAACATCATTGCCCTCACCGGCGGCATTGCCCACGGCGTGGGCTACGGCGACAACTTCCTGGCCGTGCTGGTGAGCAACGCCGTGCAGGAAATCCGCCGCTTCCTGCAGGCCATCAGCCCCCAGCCCCGCGACTTATCGGCTTCGGCGTACCTCGGCGACCTGCTGGTGACGGCCTACTCGCAGTTTTCGCGCAACCGCACCTTCGGCAGTATGGTGGGCCGCGGCTACACCGTGAAGTCGGCCCAGTTGGAGATGAACATGGTGGCCGAAGGCTACTACGCCGTGAAAAGCATTTACGAGCTGAATAAAAAGCTGAACGTCAACATGCCCATCACCACGGCCGCCTACCGTGTGCTGTATGAGAAAGTAGCCCCGCAGGTGGAAATGGAGCTGCTGAAAGAGCAGCTGCGGTAATCAGCTAAAATACCATGGCTTCTTTTGGACCCTTTGGTAACTGTCTGCTGAGATAACCAGGAAGTTATTGGGATTATTGCGGTCGTATCTTAATCGAATGGCTGTTCCGGTCACAAATTCTGAATGCGAAGAGTTCCGGTCCACGACTTCTGCCACTTCCCCTGTAATGGTTTCAAATTGCAGGATAGGACAGAAATAAGCGCCATCGTCCGAAACATAGCGCTTGCTACCAATAACTGTCGCTTGGGCCAGGTGTCCATGCAACTTCAGCCAGCTCTGACGATTAAGCTCTTTCTGACCGAAAAAACTTAATAGGGCAATAACAGCCCCAATTATCAGCATCGCCAGAAGGAATACGTGGATACCGGTCATTTCTCTTTACATTAATTGTAGCTGAGCTACGCTGCCGCTATTTCCGCAAGTAAGTAATCAACTCAACCCTGAAACCATATGGGAGCCTGGGGACCACGCAACTTTGAAAACGACACCGCCCGGGATTTTGCCGGCGACTATGCCGACCTGCCCGGCGAAGCCCTGCTGCTGTCGGCGCTGGCCACGGCCCTGGAGGAAGAAGACCTGATGGAAAGCGAAGTGGCCCAGGAAGCCCTGGCCGCGGCCGAGATTGTGGCCGCCGCGCTAGGCAAGCCAGGGTCTGACTTCCCAGCCTCGTTGCAAGCCGCGGTAGCCGGGCTCGACCTGGGGGAAGATTCGGAGCTGCAGGAAATGGCGCAGGAAGCGGTGGAGGCTGTGCTTGAGGCCTCGGAGCTGCAGGAGCTGTGGGCCGAAAGCCCAGAATACGCCAACTGGCAGGCGGTGCAGCAGGATTTGCTGAACCGGTTACAAGCGCCCGAATAAGATGAACTGGCTACCCCTGGCGCTGCTCACGGCCCTGTGCCTGGCGCTGTATAACTTTTTTATTAAGCTGGCTTCTGCCCATTTGCCTGCTGCCGTGGGCGCCGTGGTGCTGCAGCTGGTGGCGGCGGCATTGGGCGGGCTGTGGCTGCTGCAGCTTAAGTGGCAGGGCCAGCCGCTTCCCGTTTCGGAAAAAGGCCTGGGGCTGTCCGTAGCCGCCGGGCTGGGCGTGGGACTGGCCGAAATTCTCACTTTTGTGGTATTCAAGCGGGGTGTGCCGTCGTCGGTGGGCACGCCCGTGATTGTGGGCGGCTCGGTGCTGCTCACCGCTCTGCTGGGGCTTTTCCTGCTGAAGGAGACCCTGAGCTGGCCCCAGGCTGCCGGCCTGGTGCTGATAGTGGCCGGCATTGCCTTGCTGGCCCGGGGGCATTAGAGGAAGTGCGTAGGAGAGAAAACTAAAACTTGGGCTTGCCGGGGCCGTACACCATTTTTCTGTGTACCAGCCCTGATTAACCCAGGGCCTGACAGCATTTGGCTGGACGACCTTTCGTAACCTCCACTTTCTCTCACCATAATTTCCCAGTTATGAGCGACAAACAGTCAGGCAACGGCCACACGCCCGTTGACGGCACCGGCACGGGCGTCAACGGCGCCGGCACCTCACACGATGGCCGCATGGCCGACGGCGAAAATGCCCAGACCCTCACCACCCGGCAGGGCCACCCTCTGACCAACAACCAGAACACCCGCACTGTGGGTAACCGCGGTCCGGCTACGCTGGAAAACTACCAGTTCATTGAGAAAATCAGCCACTTCGACCGTGAGCGGGTGCCCGAACGGGTGGTACATGCCCGCGGCGCCGGCGCCCACGGCGTATTCGAAGCCTACGGCAAAGTGGGCGACGAGCCCATCGAGAAGTACACCCGCGCCAAGCTGTTCAACACGCCTGGCAAGCAGACGCCGGTGTTCGTGCGCTTCAGCACCGTGGGCCACGGCGGCCACTCGCCCGAAACCTTGCGCGACCCGCGCGGCTTCGCGGTGAAGTTCTACACCGAGGATGGCAACTGGGACCTGGTGGGCAACAACCTCAAGGTGTTCTTCATCCGCGACGCCATGAAGTTTCCGGACCTCATTCACTCGCAGAAGCCAGACCCGGTGCACAACCGCCAGACCGGGGAGCGGATTTTCGACTTCATCTCCAACACCCCGGAGGCCATGCACATGGTGGCCTTCCTGTTTTCGCCCTGGGGCATTCCGGCCAACTACCGCCAGATGCAGGGCTCGGGCGTGAACACCTACAAGTGGGTGAACAAGGACGGCGACGCCGTACTGGTGAAGTACCACTGGGAACCCATGCAGGGCATTAAAAACCTGACGGCAGCCGAAGCCGAAGCCATTCAGGCCAAGAACTTCAACCACGCCACCCAGGACCTGTTCGAGAACATCGAAAAGGGCAACTTCCCCAAGTGGGAGCTGCGCGTGCAGATTATGAGCGACGACGAGCATCCGGAGCTGGACTTCGACCCGCTTGACGACACCAAAATCTGGCCCGAAGACCAGTTCCCGCACCTGCCCGTGGGCATGATGACGCTGAACCGCAACCCCGAAAACTACTTCGCCGAAGTAGAGCAGTCAGCCTTCGGCACTGGCGTACTAGTGGATGGCCTCGACTTCTCCGACGACAAAATGCTGCAGGGCCGCACGTTCTCGTACTCTGATACCCAGCGCTACCGCGTGGGTACCAATTACCTGCAATTGCCCATTAACGCGCCTAAAAAGCACGTGGCCACCAACCAGCGCGACGGCCAGATGGCCTACCACGTAGATACTGCCCCCGGGCAGAACAACCACGTCAACTACGAGCCCAGCTCGCTGAATGGCCTGAAGGAGGCGCCCCGCACGGCGCCCGACCACATGCCCCAGTACAGCGGCCGGCTGATGCGCCAGACCATCGACCGCCAGAACAACTTCAAGCAAGCCGGTGAGCGCTACCGCTTGCACGAAGACTGGGAGCGCGACGACCTCATTAACAACATGGTGGGCGCGCTGGCCGATGCCAACCGCAAGGTGAGCGACAAGATGGTGGAGTTGTGCACCAACTGCGACCCCGACTGGGGCCGCCGCCTGGCCGAAGGGCTGGCCGCCGCCCGCGCCGGCAAAAACGCCGAGGGCGGCAACCAGTACAACGAAGGCCGGGGCTCGGATGCCGCGGCCCGGGCAGAGCAAATTGCTCACGACGCGAAGCCGTACTAAGCTGGCTTAGCTACGACTGGCTTGAGCTGATAAATGAAAAGGCTACCCAATGGGGTGGCCTTTTTTATGGTTTCTGTCTTACTGCAATGGGTGCAGTCCAGGTGCTGGAATCCGGCAAAACGTGGATTTCAACCTGGTCGGAGCGGTAGGCTGGCTTGAAGTTAAATTCAGGCTGAAAAAAGCCGTGGTGTTCGGGAAAGGCCACCACGTAGCGGTAGCGCACGCCGGGGCGGGCCGCCGCATCGGGCACAAGAAAGCTTGACGCAGGCGGTAAGCCGGTCTGGGTATGGGCGAAAAAGCGGAAATACAAGTTGTGCAGCGGCTCTGGTGCCAGGATGGGCGCACTGGGTTGCTGGCTGAGCCAGCTGAAAGCTGCCTGATACGCCGCTACCTGGGGTCGGGCGCCATGGCTTAACTTATCGGTAGTATAGATTTGGTAACCAATGAATACCAGACAGGTGCTTGCCAGGAAAGTTTGCGCGGCTGCAGTTCGCCCATGAGTTTTCGCCCAGCGCAGCCCATAATCGGCCAGCAGGGCGACCAGCAGGAAAAACGGCAGTGCTTTGTACAGCAGCACCCGCTCGGGGGGAAATACCCGCTGCAGCACCAGCAGAGCGTTGGGCAGCAGCACCCACCACAAAGCTAACTCGGCCAGGGGGCGCAGCTTTTCCTGCAGCAGCCGGCGGGCAATCAGCACCGCTGCGGCAATGACGACCAGCAGCCAGAGCCCCGCGCCGATGCTGCGCTGCCCAACCAGGCTGCCTTCGTTAAACCATAAATACGCGGGCAGGCCGGCCCAGAACTCGGCGGCCGGGCGCGGGGCCACGAAGCCATTGCCAACCAACACACCAATGCCCGATACCAGCAGCAGCGGGGCGTAAAGGGCCGTTGCACCCAGCACCACGGCAGTGCTCAGCACTCCCAGGCGTATCATTTCGATACCGGCCCCGCGGTGCAGGTATTGAAAGCCCAGCCAGGCGCCGGCTGAGGCCAGCACGTAAGCAAAGCTGGGTACGGTGTACATACCAAGCACCCCGGCCAGCAAAAATGGCAAGCTGGCCAAGCGTTTAGGCCCGGTCGGATGGCTTAAGCGCAACGTCGCGAAAAACACGGTTCCCGCCAGCGTAATCAGCAGCCAGTAGCCCCGGCCCGCGCTGGCATGGTAAAGGGCCAGCTGCAGGCAGCTGAACAAGGCCATAGTCAGCAGCGCAACCCGGAAATTGGTGGTGCGGAGCAGTCCGGTAAACCATAAGACCGTGCCCGCCGTGCTCACGAGCAATACCGGCAGGCGCATGGTCCACCAAAACGACGGTACTACTTGATAAAACACCCAGCTAAGGGTGTTGGAGAGAATGTGGTTGTTAGGAATGGGGTAATAAGCGCTGACAGCCAGCAGGCCTTGGCGCACGAAGAATTCATACGAAGCCACTTCCTCGGCATGCGGCGGCCTCGTAAGGCTGAAATACACCCGCAGAGCTAGCAGAAAGACTAGCGCCATGGTGGCGGCTACGCGTTGGTAGCGAGGCAGCTGCTGCCAGCTGGCACGTAGCCCCTGGCTGCTGGCAGCTAGCTCCTGGCGCCACTGCTGCAGCTCCCACTGGCCGGAAGTGGTGCGGCTGAGCAAGCCGAACGCTGTGGCGGCCAGGCCCAACCCCGCCCATAGCAGGCCGCGCACCACCTGTAACTGCGCTGTACTTACCGGGCGAATATGCCAGTCAAGGTGCTGGGTAATTCGGTCCAGCTGCGCAATGGCCGCAGGGTCGGCCGGGCTAAGCACGAGCAGGGCATAGCCAGTACAGCAGGCTACGACCAGTAAGGCCGCAAGCGCCAGAAAGCGGAATGATGGCATGCAGGGCGATGAAACAAGCCGAAAATTAACGCCTTGCTGCGTAAATGGTGATGAGCTGGTCGCGGTACACCTCGCGGTAGGACGAATCAGAAGGTATGCGCTTTTGCTTCCTGTTCAGCACCAGGTAGTCGAAGCCTGCCGTCGGCCACTGCCCGCGCCCGGAGCGTAGGCGCATATGTGAAGCATCCTGCTGGCTGGCATAGTGGGCAAAAAACAGTTCCTGCAGGGGAGCATTCAGCCAAACAGACGTAACCGGACCGGCCGGATGATTTTGCAGCCAGCTAAAGGCCTGCTGCAGCTGCTGCGTCTCGTGGCGTGAAGCCAGCACTTGTGGCTGTTGCTGCTGCAATCGGTACCCGCCCAATAACCCTAACAAAAGCATCATCACTGGAAGCCCAAATTTTGCAATAAGCCTGCGGGGTTTGGAGAAATTGCCTAAAAGCAAAACCACCAGTACCAAAACCGCATAAGGCAGGTACAGCAGCGTGCGTACCGGTGCATTTACCCGTTGGGCAGCCATCAGCACCAAGGGCAAGGCCAATAATAACCAAGCCAGCAGTGCTGCTCGACGCAGAATGCCCGACTGCAGCCGGAACCAGGCAGATACGCCGCCCAACACCGCCAGACCCAGCCATATTGGCCCGCTGTAGCGGGGTGAAGGACCCAGTAGGTCGGATGCTGTTTCATAGAGAAATGCCCGGTAGGAAGACCAGAACACGGCTGCAGGCTTGGCGGCCACGTAGCGGTTGGACATCAGCTGCGCCCAGCCCGAGATGGCTCCCACAGGTGAATACAGCAGCAGGGTAGTGGCCAGGATGATTATTGTGCTCAGCATGAAGAAGCCCAATTCGGGCCAGCGGCCTTGCTGAAGCAGGCCAGCCCCCAGACCCAGGTCCAGTGCCAGCAGAGGGTAGGCATAGCTGGGCACGGTGTAGAGCCCCAGGATGCCAGTACCAACAAACACCAGCCAACTCAGCCGCTGATACGGCGATGCCGGCCGCAGCAGCTCTAACGTAGCAAAAAAGCCGAGCTGCAACAAGCTCAGCTGCACGAAATAGCCCCGCCCGGCTGCTCCGTAGTACACCCACAGGGGCGCCAGCCCCAGCAGCGTGGTAATGGCCATTGCCCGGCGCCAGCCCAGCAAACGGCTCAGCAGGCTTAGGCCGACGGCTGTGCCCATAGTGCCAACCAGTAGCGTTGGAAGCCGCATTACCCCGCGCGGCGGTAAGCCCAGCTGGGCCAGGGGCCAGGCTAGCAGGTTGTAGAAAATGTGGTTGTTGGGAATAGGGTAAAAGCTGGTAATGGCCAGTAAGCCCGGGCGCACGAAATAGTCGTACGACGCCACTTCATCGGTTCCCAGCGGATAATACCAGAAATACCAGGACCGGACGGCTACCAGCAGCAGTACCAAGGCCATGCTGCCGGCTTGTACCCCAGCCGGCAGCCGGCACCAACGGATGCGAATTCGGCTCCCTGCAGCCCGGATTTCCTGGCTTAGCCCACTGGGTATTCCGCTTCTTCTCAGCCACAATAGCAGCCCCGTTGCCAAAAGAGCCAGGGTTGATAACCCGTTGCGCAGCAGCTGAAAACGGCTGGGAGTGAGCGCCAGCGGCAAGCGGCGGTAACCGTCTTCGTGATACACCAGCTGGCCCAGGGACTGAGCCGCGCTGTAACTCGCGAGGCCAAGCACAAGGGCAAGGAAGACTGCCGAGGTGGCCAGCATGACACCAGCCAGCAGCAGGAAAAAACGGAGGTCCGGGCGGGGCCGCACTAGAGGAAGCAGGTTGAAGCAGGTAATACGGCCTTGCCCTGATGTCAGGGCTTGGGGGGCAGGGCGCTGAGCTTTTCCAACTCAGTCCAGACGCGGTGCACGGGCAGGCCCATTACATTAAAGTAGGAACCCTCCAGCCGCGTAATGGCCACCATGCCTATCCAGTCCTGGGCCCCGTAGGCGCCGGCTTTATCGAAAGGCTGGTATTGCAGCACGTAATGGTCGATTTCAGCAGAAGTAAGCGAACGAAAATGCACCGTGGTCTGGTCCGAGAATACCACCTGGCGGCCGTCGCCGCATTGCAGGCAGACTCCGGTGAATACGTCGTGGGCGCGGCCCTGCAGTCGGTTGAGCATGGCCACGGCTTCTTTGGCGTCGGCGGGCTTGTTCAGCACGTCGTCCTCCAAACACACAATGGTGTCGGCGGTAAGCACCACTTCGTCCGGGGCCAAATCATTGGCATAGGCTGCCGCTTTGTGGGCGGCCAGGTACTCGGCCACTTCGGCCCGCACCAGGTGAGCGGGAAACGACTCGTCGACTTCCCGCAGGCGGATTTCGTAGCTCAGGCCCAGGTCGGAGAGGAGCTGACGGCGGCGGGGCGAGTTGGAGGCCAAAATAAGCTTAATGGCGGAATCAGCGCGGCGCATGTTCTTGGAAGTGGGCAAGAAATTGGTTGTGGGCTTCCTCGTCGGCAATGCTGCTGAAAAGAAAGCCCCCAATGGTTTTGGGATAGAAGAAGGTGGACTTGGGCGGCATCACGGCCCCCGAGTGGCACACGGCTTCTACTTCATTCATGCTGACTTCGTTTACAATAAAAGCGGCGCGGGCCTCGCCACTGTCCACGCGCTGCAGGCATTCGGCAAAGTTGCGGGCGTAGGTGATGCCCGGCCAGCTGCGCTGCGCTTCTGAGCCGTAGATGCCAAGTACTTGTTGAAAGACAAAGTAGTGCAGCACGGTCAGGTCCAGCGCTTTTACCTCGTTTGTAGTGTCCCAGTCAAGTTGCTCGTGCACTTCGGGCCGCAGCCGGATTTTATACGCCTGCCCACCCAAATAAAGGCCAAAAGCCCACTGCTTGCCCGCAATGAACTCCGGCAAGTCGGTAGCATCGGGGCGGGGCAGTACAGTAAAGTACGGTTCAAGTCGACTTAGAAAATCAGCGTCACTGAGCTGACCCGGTAGCTCCAGCAAAAGCCGGTGCGTGGGCAAAATGCGCAGGTCGTCGGCCGCAGCGTTGGTCAGGTACATGAGGTGGTAGTTCCATGGCTCGAGCCCGGTGCTGTTACCCTCGGCTTGTTGCTGCCGGGCCCGCCGGTACGCCAGCGAGCCTTCGTAGCGGTGGTGCCCGTCGGCCAGAATCACCTGGCGCGAAGCCAGCACCTGCTGAAACCGGCGGATGATGTCAGCATCCTGAATAACCGCCAGCACGTCGCGGGCACCTTGGTAATCTTCCTCGGTTTCATAGAGCGGGCTGCGCATTGCTTCGTCGAGGTAGCGCTCCAGCTCGTAGGCATCGTCGCGGTACAGCCCGTGGGTGGCGCTGGTTTGAAACTGCGTGCGCGCCAGCAGCTCAGCCCGGTCGTTGACGGCCGCCGGCAGCGTGTTTTCGTGCCGCAGCACCATATTCTCGTCCCAGTCGTAGGCCCGGATGTGGCACATAAAGCCCTTCCGGCAGTACTCGCGGGCCGAGCCCGGCAGCCGGAAGTACTGATAGTAGGCGTAGATGCCGGGCAGCTCATCCTGACGCAGCACGCCCTGGGCCTGCCACTCGCGCAGGCGCGCCAATGCCGCCCCAGCCGGGTCTTCGCCCAGGGGCACCGAAAGGTGAATGGAGTTGAGCGGGTTCTGGTACAGCGCCGCGCGCTGCTTCGGCGACACCACGTCGAACAGCGGCGACACGTACTCGTCGATGCGCGCCCCCAGCTCCGGGTTGTAGCGCCAGCCCCGCAAAGGTTGTATTTCGGCCAAAACGGTTAAATCAATGAATAGTTAACAGTGAGCAATGAGCAGTTAGAACAACAGTGTTAATTGTTCACTGCTCATTGATAATTGACTTGTTACGGGGCCAGGCGGCTGATTTTCCAGGCAGCACCTGCCTTTTCGTACAAAATCCGGTCGTGCAGGCGGCTGGGGCGGCCCTGCCAGAACTCTATCCGCTGGGGCCGCAGCACGTAGCCGCCCCAGTGCGGGGGGCGGGGCAGGGGCTGCTCACCGGAAAAGCGGGCCGTCACGTCCTTCTCCCGTTGCTCCAGCTCCGCGCGGCTGCTCACTACCTGGCTTTGCGGAGAGGCCCAGGCACCCACCTGGCTGCCTACGGGGCGGCTTTGGAAATAAGCCGTGGAAAGCTCTTCGGGGGCTTTTTCGACCCGGCCTTCCACTCGCACCTGGCGTTCCAGCCCAGGCCAGAAGAACGTAAGGGCTGCCAAGGGGGACTGCGCCAGCTCCTGGCCCTTGCGGCTTTCGTAGTTGGTGTAAAACACAAAACCCTGCTGGTCCAGCAGGCCTTTGAGCAGCACCACGCGCGCTGAGGGCTGCCCGCTGGCATCGGCCGTGGCCAGTACCATAGCGGTGGGCTCGTCGAGCCGGGCCGCCAGCGCCTCGTCCAGCCAGCGCTGAAACTGCTGCAGGGCATCGGGTAATACGTCTGTTTCGTTCAGAGTGCGCTGGGCGTAGTTCTTTCGCAAATCGGCCAGTTGGGCGTCGGTCATGACAGCTAGGGACAAAGGCGGGAATGTGGTTTTCAAGAAATGAAAACCAGTTGTTCGCAATAATGTCGCAAGGTAGCACTGCCGGGCAGGCCAGCACGAAATATGCCCTGTGCTGGCCCTGCCCGCCTTATTTACGTAGGTAGTATAGCATGTCATTGGCCGGGCACTGCGCCCTGGACTAGTCTGGTTGTCTTATTTTACCTTGTACTGCTATGAAGCCCGGTACCCTGTTGATATCCCAGCCCTTCCTGGGCGACCCGAATTTTGAGCGCAGCGTCATTCTCTTGTGCCGCGACTCGCCCGAGGAAGGCTCATTTGGCCTGGTGCTGAACCGCCAGACCAACCTTACCCTGGGCGACGTGCTGGAGCTGCCCCTGGGCGAGCTCTCGCACGCGGCCCCGCTGCCGCTGTACCTGGGCGGGCCAGTACAGCCCGACACCCTGCACTACCTGCACCGGCGCGCCGATGTGCCCGGCGCCACGCACCTGGGGCAGGAGGTGTACTGGGGCGGTGACTTTGAAGTCGTGCTCGGCTTGCTCCTGAGCGGGGCCATCGCAGCCCCCGACATTCGACTCTTTGTGGGTTATTCCGGCTGGTCGGAAGGGCAATTGGCGGGCGAAATGAACCAGCAGGTTTGGATAGCACACCCCGCAAGCGCCGGGAAAGTGTTTACTTTGACAACTGATGCCTTCTGGCGGGACATTTTGCGGGAAAAAGGCGGCCGTTTTCGCATGCTGTCAAATTACCCCATTGACCCCCGCCTGAATTAATTCTCACTTTTTTTCAGAACCTTACTTTTTTTCGCTCTTCCACCTGGCCCCGTGTCGAGGGCCGGCTATTACGAAGCTTATGTCAGCTGAACAAAACCCCACCGCCCCGACTTCGGGCGGCAACGAGCCGGCCGGCGAGGACCGGATGACCATTCTGCAGCGCCGCCTGGCCGAAATCCAAGCCAAGTCCGACAGCACCCCGGCACCGGCCGAAACGCCCGCTCCCGCAGGTGCTACGCAGACCGAGCTGCCTGCCCAGGGCTCACCCGCGCTGCCGGCTTCCGAGCCGGTAGGCGCCGGCACGGCCGAAGCCCCCGCTGATGCGCCGGCCACGCCCGGACCCAGCAGCGCCACGCCTCCTTCCGACGCGCCGGAAACGGCTGCTGCGGCCGAAACTGCGCAGCACGTTCCTGACTCGGTAACGACGGACGGCCACAACATGTCGGCCCCGCAAGCGCGTGCCATTGCGCACTACGGCGAATCGATGGCACCCATGGGCTCGGAGACTGAAGCTGCCGAGCCGGCCGAAATGGCTACGCCCTCAACAGCCGATGCCACGCCCGAGCCGCTGACCAGCAGCGCGCCGGCGCTGGTGGCCGACCCAGAAAACTCCATTGAAGCTCCCGCCGCTTCCGGTCCGGCCACTGAGGCTGATACCCTGGTATCGACTGAGCCGGTAGCGGAAGCCGCTCCTGAGGCGCAGCCCTCGGCCATGAATGAAGGCGACACGTCGTCGGCAGAGGGTGGCGAGAATAGCCCGGCCGAAACGCCGGCGCTGCCCGCCCCGGACTTTACCGGCATGGACCTGCCGGCGCAGGCCGCTTACCTGGTGCAGCTGCTGCGCAGCCCCGATGCGCGCCGCAACCGCAAGCAGATTCAGGACCTCACCCGTCAGTACGAAGCCAACGTGGGCACGGCCCGCGCCGCCGCCCGTCAGCGCTTCTCCGAAAGCGGCAACGACGCCGAAGCGTTTGCCTTCCAGCAGCCCGAGGGCCAGCAGGAGCTTAACAAGGCCCTGCAGGAGTTCCGCGAGAGCCGCGTGAAGGAAGCCAAAGCCGAGGACGCCAGCCGCGGGGATAACCTGACCAAGAAAAACGCCCTGCTCGACCAGCTGCGCGTACTGGTGGAAGCCGCCGAAACCAAAGACAGTTCGGCCCGCCTCAAGGCCCTGCAAGCCGAGTGGAAAGCCATTGGTCCGGTGCCGCAAACCGACAGCCAGACCATCTGGGATACCTACCACGGCCTGCTCGATATTTACTACAGCAAGCAGGGGCGCTTCCATGAGATGAAGGACCTCGACCGGCGCCGCAACCTCGAAGCCAAGGAAGCCCTCATCAAGCGGGCCGAAGCGTTGATTAGCCTGCCTGGCATCAACAAGGCCCTGGATGAGCTGACCAAGCTGCACGAAGACTGGAAAAACATTGGGCCCGTGCCCAACGACCAGCGCGAGCCGCTGTGGCAGCGCTTCATTGCTGCTTCCGATGCCCTGCACCAGCGCCGCAAGGAGTTTGCCGACGTGCGCTCGACCCAGGAGAAAGCCAACCTGCAGGTAAAGCAGGCGCTGCTGGAGCGCATTCTGCCCTTCGCCGAATTCGACACCGACCGTGTGAACCTGTGGCGCTCGAAAACTGACGAAATCCAGGAAATCAAGCAGGAATGGGAAGCCGCCGGCCTCGTGCCCCGCGCCCAGGCCGATGCCCTGAACAAGCAGTACTGGGCCGCTTACAAAGCTTTCTTCAACCGCAAGAACGAATTCTTCAAGTCGCTCGACAACGAGAAGAACACCAACCTGAAAGCCAAGATGTCGCTGATTGAACAGGCCGAAGAGGCCCTGAACAATCCCGACTGGGAAGCGGCCCGCAACGTGGTTATCCGCGTGCAGAAGGAGTGGAAGGAAATTGGTCGCGTGCCCGACAAGCAAGCTGATAAAATCTGGCACCGCTTCCGCACCGCCTGCGACAACTTCTTCGACCGCCCGAAGATGGAAGCCCGCCAGCGCGAGGAGAAAGCCAATGCTTCGTCTGCTGAGCAGGTTGCTCACCTCGATAAAGTAGCTGAAGAAGTAAATGCCCTGTCGGTGGAAAGCCCCGGCACGCTGGAGGGCTTCCGCGCCATTCTGGCCGATTGGACTGCAACCTTCGACCCTACAGACGAGCAACCCGGCCGCGGCACTTCCGACCGCAGCGAGGAGCAGCTGCTGGCCTTGCTCGGTAAGTACCTCGACCACGTTCCCGGCCTAAGCTATGCCGAGCGCGGCGAGCTGCTGTTCCAGGCCGAAGTGGCGCGCCTCAAGGCCCGGCCGCAAGCTCAGCAGCAGCTCACCCGCAAGGAAATGGCCCTGCGCAAGGAAATCAACGAATTGGAAAACGACAACGCCACCCTGCAAACCAACCTCGACTTCTTTGCCCGCTCCAAAAACGCGGCGCAGCTGCGCGAGGAATACCAGGGCCGCATGGAAGAAGGCCGCAAGCGGATTGAGGTGCTCAAGCGTCAGCTGAAGACCATCCGCAGCTAAGTTTGTCCATTAAACAAATGTGTAAAAGGTCCTGCTTCGATTGAAGCAGGACCTTTTTTTTATCATAGATATTGACCAAGCCAGCCGCAGTAAAACAAAAGACCCCACGCCAACCGAAAGTTAACGTGGGGTACTTAAGAGCCTCCTGCCGGGATCGAACCAGCGACCTACTGATTACAAGTCAGTTGCTCTACCAGCTGAGCTAAGGAGGCTTTTGATGCGACAAAACTACGGAACAGGCCTGTTTTTTCCGCATTTTGACGGAGGAAATTTAGCTCTCTTCCCCACTTGGACTGATTTTCAGGCGTAAAAACTATGTCTAATGGTTAATTAAGCTAATTCGGGCGCCAGCTCAGGGTGATGCCGGTGCCGCCGGCCGGGCTCCAAAAGGGCATCATGCCCACATCACGACCAATGGGCTTGCGGCCCCAGCGGTTGCGGTGGGTCAGATAAGCCAGGTGGGCGGAAAGTATGCCAATACCGGCCCCAGCAAACACATCGGACTGCCAGTGCCGGTTGTTGAGCATGCGCAGCGCGCCGACGCTTGTAGCCACGGCGTAGGCCCCAATGCCGTACCACTGGCTTTTATCACGCAGTTCGGTGTGCACGATGCTTGCGGCCAGAAATGCCTGGGCGGTATGGCCTGATGGGAAAGAGTTGCTGGAAGAGCCGTCGGGGCGTAGAATGCCCGTGCTGGTTTTAATGGAATACACGGACGTGAGCATAATGGCTTCAGATTTGGCCACCACCAGCAGCAGGTTCAGGCGGTCGTTGCGCGAGTCCACACCCGCCAGTACCGTCGCGCCCAGCTCCAGGTAAGGCACAAACTGCAGGTAGTCATCAACGGAAGTGCGAAAGCCAGGGAAAGTTGAGAGAATGTCGCGGCGGGCATCATAGGAGCTGTAAATGCCGTGGTCGTTGATGGTGCTGATGCCGTAGCCGATGAGCACTGCCGGTACCGCTACGGCTTTAAATCCCTTGCTTTTAAAAAATGCTCGTTTGCCCGTGCCGGGGGCGGGGCTCTGGTATTTGTGAATGGTATCAGCAGGGGCGGCCGCGGGGGCCAGCGGCGCCTGCGCCTGCAGCGGAGCCACCCGCAGGGTAAGACCTAAAACAACAGAGAATGGAAAAGCAACGCGGAGTTTCATGCTGCAAAGATGGGCTAAGGGCATGTGGTTGCGGGCTGCGCGCACACTTATTGGGTTATTCGGGCTGGGCGCCGTTTCTTTGCCCGATTGCCAGTGATTTATTTTTTACAACCTTATGCGTTTGCAAGAAGTGACCACCCCGGAGCAGGGGCGCGAATTCATCGAATTCCCCGTTCGCCTTCATCGGAGCGACCCCAGCTACGTGCGGCCCCTCGACCAGGATGTTGAGGCCGTATTCGACCGCAAGCGCAACAAGTATTTCCGGCACGGCTCCCTCGTGCGCTGGCTGCTTATCGATGAGCGGGGGCAGACGCTGGGCCGCGTGGCGGCGTTTATCAACGAGCGCACGGCGCGGACGTTTGAGCAGCCCACCGGCGGGCTGGGCTTTTTCGAGTGCATCGATAGCCAGGCTGCGGCCGACTTGCTGCTGAACGCCTGCCGCGACTGGCTGGCCGAGCGCGGCATGGCCGCCATGGACGGGCCCATCAACTTCGGCGACCGGGACCAGTGGTGGGGCCTGCTGATTGACAACTTCGGGCCGCCGCTGTATGGGCAGAATTATAACCCGCCTTACTACCAGCGCTTGTTCGAGACGTATGGTTTTGAATGCTACTTTAACCAGTATACTTACTTCCGTAAGGTGCTGGAGCCGCTCACGTCGGCTTATACAGAGAGGGCGACGAAGCTGCTGCTCAACTCTGAGTACCGCTTCGAGCACATGCGCCTGCGCGAGCTGCCCAAGTACACCGAAGACTTTCGACACGTCTACAACCTGGCTTGGGTGAAGCACGCCGGGGTGAAGGAGATGACACCCGAACAGGCCGCCAACATCATGCGCAAGCTCCGGCCCATCCTCGATGAGAAAGTGTGCTGGTTCGCCTACTACCACGACGAGCCCGTGGGCTTTTTCATCTCCCTGCCTGAGCTGAATGAGCTGTTTCGCTACGTCGACGGCCAACTCAATTGGTGGGGCAAACTTAAATTCGTCTACCACCGCTGGCGCGGGGCCGTGAAAACCCTGACCGGTATTGCCTTTGGCATTGCGCCCGCGCATCAGCGCAAAGGCATGGAAATGGCCTTTGTGCTGGCCATCGCCAAGGTGGTGCAGGATACGTCCAAGGTGAAATACGAGGACTTCGTCATGAACTGGATAGGGGATTTCAACCCCAAGATGATGACCGTGGCCCGCAACGTGGGCGGGCGCATCTGGCGCACGCACGCCACATACCGCTACCTGTTCGACCGCAGCCAGCCGTTTAAGCGGGCCGAAGTCATTCAATAGCCCTGGCCCCGCGGCTTGCTGTTTTTACCTCTCAACCTTTTGTTTTCATTCGTGGATTTGATACCTGCCACCGCTGCGTTTGTTCAGGAAAAGTTTGCCCAGGAGGGCAGCGGCCACGACTGGGCCCACATCGAGCGGGTGTGGCACATGGCCCGGCGTCTGGCCGTGCAGGAGCCGGGGGCCGACCCGCAGGTGACGGAGCTGGCCGCGCTGCTGCATGACATTGCCGACTGGAAATTTCACGGGGGCGACTACGAAGCCGGTCCAGCCGCAGCCCGGGCCTGGCTGCAGAGTCAAGGGGCCGGGGAGGAGCTAATTCAACGGGTGGTGAATATTATCCGGGAAGTTTCCTTTAAAGGCCTGGGCGTGGAAACGCCGGCTTCGTCGGTTGAAGCGGCCCTGGTGCAGGATGCCGACCGGCTGGATGCCATTGGGGCCATCGGCATTGCCCGGGCCTTTGCCTACGGCGGCCACAAGGGGCGTCCCCTGCACGACCCGGCCGTGGCGCCCGTGGCGCACGACACCTTCGCCAGTTACCAGAAGAGCACGGCGCCCACGCTCAACCACTTTTACGAAAAGCTGCTGCACCTCAAGGACCGGCTGCACACCGATGCGGCCCGGCAGGTGGCCGCCGAGCGGCACCGGTTCATGGAGGCGTTTGTGGCTCGCTTTCTGGCCGAGTGGGAGGGAATTGATTAGCCGGAATGCACCGGGCTGCGTAAACTCAGGCGGCCCTATTTTTACCCCATGAACCGTGTCATTTGCCTGCTGGTGGGAATGCTGGCGCTGCTGAGCAGCTGCCGCACCTGCCCCATTGTTTCCTGTCACACCCGCAAGGTGCATCTGCACAATGGAGTGAAGTACCGTGGGCAGCCGCTTTGGAAAAAGCAGAACCCGGCTGTGGGCGAGAAAATCAAGACCCACAACCCCAAATCCGGCACCCACACCAACGACAAGAGCAAGCCCTTGCAGTAAGACGCTGAGGCCTGTTTGCATGCCCTTGACTGCGTGGGGTAAATAGCAGCTTCCAGACCCGTAAAAAAGGCCGCTACGCTTGTCGTTTCGGCCTTTTTTACGTAACTTCGCACGCGTAACAAGAACCTTTCACCCTGCGGCTAAAAGCCCGCGAAAAGCGGGTCTTTTCAGCCGCCTTAGAACCCCTCAATGGCGGACGGCGAAAAAATCATTCCGATAAACATCGAAGAAGAAATGCGTGGGGCCTACATCGACTACTCGATGTCGGTTATCATCTCCCGCGCCCTGCCCGATGTGCGCGACGGCCTGAAGCCCGTGCACCGGCGCGTGCTCTACGGCATGAGTGAGCTGGGCGTGGGCTACAACAAAGCCTATAAGAAAAGCGCCCGTATCGTGGGCGAAGTACTGGGTAAGTACCACCCGCACGGCGACAGCAGCGTGTACGACACCATGGTGCGCATGGCCCAGGATTGGAGCCTGCGCTACCCCCTGGTGGATGGCCAGGGCAACTTTGGCTCCATCGACGGCGACTCGCCGGCGGCCATGCGCTACACCGAAGCCCGCCTCAAGCGCCTGGCGGATGAAATGCTGGGCGACCTCGACAAGGACACGGTCGATTTCCAGCCCAACTTCGACGACTCGCTGGAAGAGCCCAGCGTGATGCCGGCCAAGTACCCCAACCTGCTGGTGAACGGTACCACGGGCATTGCCGTGGGCATGGCCACCAACATGGCGCCGCACAACATGACGGAAGTGGTCAATGGCATCATTGCCTACCTCGACAACCCCGACATTACGGTGCAGGAGCTGATGGAGTACGTGAAGGCCCCGGATTTCCCCACCGGCGGCATCATCTACGGCTATGAAGGCGTGCGCCAGGCCCTGGAAACGGGCCGCGGCCGCATCGTGGTGCGGGCCAAGGCTGTGTTCGAAACCTCCAAGACCGGCAAAGAGCAAATCGTCGTGACCGAGATTCCCTACATGGTGAACAAGGCCTCGATGATTGAGAAAACGGCGGCCCTCGTCAACGAAAAGAAGATTGAAGGCATCGCCGACATCCGCGACGAGTCGGACCGCGACGGTATGCGCATCGTGTACGACCTCAAGCGCGACGCCATGCCCAACGTGGTGCTTAACAACCTGTACAAGTACACGCAGCTGCAGTCCTCGTTCGGTGTCAACAACGTGGCGCTGGTCAAGGGCCGGCCGATGACGCTCAACCTGCGCGACCTGATTCACCACTTTGTGGAGCACCGCTCGGAAGTGGTGGTGCGCCGGACGCGCTACGAGCTGGGAGAGGCGGAAAAGCGGGCCCACATCCTGGAAGGCCTGCTCATTGCCCTCGACCACCTCGACGAAGTCATTGCCCTGATTCGTGGCTCGCGCGACGGGGAAGTGGCCCGCGCCCAGCTCATCGAGCGCTTCGCCCTAAGCGAAGTGCAGGCCCGTGCCATTCTCGACATGCGCCTGCAGCGCCTCACCGGCCTGGAGCGCGACAAGATTGTGGCCGAGTACAACGAGCTGATGCGCCTGATTGACTACCTCAAGTCGGTGCTGGCCTCGGAGGCTCTGCAGCGCGGCATTATCAAAACCGAGCTGGAGGACATTCGCGAGCGGTACGGCGATGCCCGCCGCACGGAAATCAACTACGTGGGCGGAGACTTCTCCACCGAAGACATGATTGCCGACGAGGCCATGGTGATTACCATCTCCCGCGAAGGTTACATCAAGCGCACCAGCCTGGACGAGTACCGGGCCCAGGGCCGTGGGGGTATGGGCTCACGCGGCGTGGTGACGAAGAAGGACGACTTCACCGAGCACCTGTTCGTGGCTACTACCCACGAATACCTGCTGTTCTTTACCGAGCTGGGTCGGGTGTTTTGGCAGAAGGTGTACGAAATTCCCGAAGGCGGCAAAGCCACCAAGGGCCTGCCGCTGCAGAACCTTATTGAGATTCCGCGGGAAGACTCGGTACGTTCCGTGCTGAACGTGCGCGGGCTGCGCGACCCCGACTACCTGGAAAATACCTTCCTGATGTTCTGCACCGAGCAGGGCACGGTAAAGAAAACTCCGCTGGAGGCGTACTCGCGTCCCCGTACGGCCGGCATCAATGCCATTACCATCAACGAAGGCGACCGCCTGCTCGATGTGCAGCTACTGACGCCGAACGCAGAAGTGGTGCTGGCGTCGCGCAGCGGCCGGGCCGTGCGCTTCAACGAGAGCAAGGTCCGCTCCATGGGTCGCTCGGCGGCTGGGGTGCGGGGCATTACATTGGAGGATGTGCCCGGCAACCGCGTGGTGGGCATGGTGTGCGTGGCCGATGCGTCGCAGGAGTTGCTGGTGGTGAGTGAAAACGGCTACGGCAAGCGCAGCGAGCTGGCCGAGTACCGCGTCACCAACCGCGGCGGCAAGGGCGTGCGCGCCATGAAGCTCACCGACAAGACCGGACAGCTGGTTGCCATCAAGGACGTGAACGATAGCGACGACCTGATGATTATTAATAAGTCGGGTATCACCATTCGTTTGAGAATGAGCGATTTGCGTACCATTGGCCGAGCCACGCAGGGCGTACGTCTGCTGAAAATCAGCGGCAACGATGAAATATCCTCGGTGGCCAAAGTTGCGGCCGATGAAAAGGAGGAAAGCCAGGCTGTAGCTGAGGCCGAAGCCGTAGCAGCAAGCGCATTGGGTAGTGCTTCTTCCGATGCTGTTACTCAGTCGTTTGCCGCTGACGATGCTGATGATGAGTTAGAAGATTTTGACGACTCCGACGAGGAAGAGGACGATGTTGAGGATGACGAAGAGCCGGAAGGCGAGGAGGAGTCCGACGAATTGGCATAGTTCCTGAATAGGGGAGGGGCGGCTCAAAAGGAGCCGCCCCTTTATTTTTGGCGAACCTTAGCCGGGCTTGTACCTGTTAAGGACCCGCGCCGTAATGGGCGTTGTGTTCGCATCTTTGCGATAATTCCTTACCTCACCGCCGGTGTTTACTGCACCAGCAAACTTACATTCAGCGCAAACCAGCGATTTATGAAGAAGTCTCTTTTGACAATTGCGGCCGCCGCCGCGCTTTCCACCGGTCTGTCGACTGCCGTTCAGGCCCAGACCTCGGCCGTTACCAATGCCATTCTTAACCAGCGGCAGGGGCTGTACGACAAGGCGCGCACCGATATTGACAAAGCCATTCTGAACGAGAAAACCAGCGGCAAAGCCAAGACGTGGTACACCCGCGGTGAAATCTACGAGCAGATGATGGACAGCCCGATTTTCGGCAAGCAGCTGCAGCCGGGGGAGGGCACGCAAAAGGCCTTCGAGTCCTACAGCAAAGCCATTGAGCTGGACGGAAAGACGGGGGAGTATGGCAAGCAGGCTGTTGCGAAAATGGACAACCTGTACGCCCGGGCTTTCAACGACGCCGTGAACAGCTACAACGCTAAAGACTACGACAAGGCCATCACCAGCTACAAGCTCGCCTCGCAGATTCGCCCGGCTGATACTACGGTGGTTTTGTACTCCGCATACGCCTCAGAGGCCAAGCAGGACATTCCGGCTGCCAAGGCCAGCTACAATCAGCTGCTGGGCATGGGGTACAAGTCTGTTCCCGTGTATTCGCGTTTGCTGCAGCTGGCGCGCCAGGAAAAGAACGAAGCTGAAGCAGCTCGGGTGCTTAAAGCCGCGCTGGCTGCGTATCCGACCAATAAGAGCTTCCTGATTGAGGATTTGAACGTCTCAATGTCGAGCGGCTCCGGTGGCGACGCCCTGACCAAAATCAATAAAGCCATCGAAGCTGACCCGTCGAACTCCAACCTTTATGCTGTGCGTGGCTCGCTCTACGACCAGCAGAAGAAGACGGACCTGGCGCAGGCCGATTACCGGAAAGCCATCGAGCTGGACCCGAATAATTTTGACGCGCAGTTCAATTTGGGCGTTTACAACTTCAACCGGGGCATTGATATGGTGAACAAGGCCCGTAAGATGGACCTGAAAACCTATCAAACCAGCGGTAAGAAGCTGGAAGCCGATGGTAAGAAGATTGTTGAGCAGTCGATTCCGTATTTCGAAAAGGCGCTAACGATTCAGCCAAATGACCGAGCGTTGCTGGTGTCTTTGCAGAAAGCTTATATCAACGTTGGCCGCACCGCAGATGCTGAGCGCATTAATGCGAAGCTCGACTCGCTGAAGAAGTAAATTTTAAAAAGCCTGCCGCCTATAAGTGGGGGAGCTTTAAAATGGGCGCCCAGTCATGTAATTGGCTGGGCGCTGTACTTTTTGAAAGTTAATTTAACATAATATAAATTATAAGACAATTGTAGTTTAGGGAATGAACCCAGTGATTTATCGCATTAGCCAGATTCGTTCTGCCATTGGATTGTAAGCATTCTAAGCTGCTGAGTTCAATTAGCTGAGCAGTCTATAAGTAGTTGTCCGTACCTGTTGTCTTTATCTCGGTTAATTGAGTCCTGCAGGTACTGATGAAGCCAGTGTCCCACTTAAGGATTCACCTCCTCGCTGTACTTGCACGTGGGCTTGTTAAATGACTCGCCCTGGGTCGTAGTCCACTTGTTCGTTGTGGTCATATGGTAATTGACATTACTCTTAGCTGAGAGTATCATGTAACGAACTTTTAGTTGCAAGGCGATTAACTAAGCAAGCGGTTTTTCGATACAAATAATCAAACTGTAATGAGTTGATCAGTCATAGGCATCTAAGGAACTTCGCATCCTGAAAGACACAATAGATGTAGAGTGCCTTAGGATTTAGCATTGGCCGTATCAAGAATGAGTTGTTCTCACAGTCGTGATGGGTTAATTCTACGGATAAGAGTTACTCCTAAGCAACAAGCTGCTCTGTCTTGATTTAAAACCTAGGCTAGAATGAGTCAGAGTCAGTATCTGTTCGATGCTTAAGATGCATAAATACTACGTCAAGGTCAAGGACCATAAGTAGAAACAACTAAGCACACTGTTTACCCTGGCCCTGATAATTAGTAGAAGCGGATAGAAAGTTTAGCTAGGTACTCCCCTATTAAGAGTGATTTTTAGGTTAAAATCAGATTAGTATAAACATGCTAAACAACAGCACAAACCCACGGATTATAAACTAATACTAAAAAGTATAAAAAAGTATAAAAAATGTATAAATTTTATACTTTTTTATACTTTTTACTTTTAAACCTAATTTGTTTATACTTGTTACTCCTAACACTCCTTGTACTTTATGCCAAAACTAATTGACTACCCACGAACAACATACGCCGGTGCCTGGGAGGTAGCTGAAGTAGTAGATGATACTGGTGGCAAGTGTGCAATCGATACCGCAGCACGCAAGCTCAACCGGAAGGTTAGTGGCTCTTTTAAGGCAATAATTGGCTCAGCAGTGAAGTTTGGGCTACTAACGAGCAAACGCGAGCTACTGAGCACTACTACCCTATTTCGCCGAATTAAGCACGCCTACGACAAAAAAGAAGAACTGCTATTTCACCGGGAAGCATTCCTGACACCGCCGCTTTTTACCCAGCTGTGCCGTAAGTTTCGCTCGCGGGAGCTTCCAGTACAAATGCTGGACGTAATGCTAATTCGGGAGTTTGGCGTGGAGGAGATAAACGCTCAGGGTGTAGCCAAAGCTTTCACCGAAGGGGCACGCATGGTTGGTCTATTGGACGAAAACAACGTTGTAGCCGACATCGACCAACTTGCCGCCCAACAGCCGCCCCGAAGAGAGATAGCCGCTCCACCGCCAAATTTGACGAGCTTCCGGCCTACCATAGCCCATATACCAAGCCCTGAAGAAACAGACAGCCCGCAGGAACCGGGAACAAATGCCACAACCCAGGCACCAAGCCCAATATTACCCAAAACTGTAAACAGCCTTGCCCCGCCAGCTGCTGATGCGATAGCAACTTTGTTCGGCTTGGGGGAAGCACTGCACCACACCAGCGCTTCTACTGCCTCTCCCAGTGCACCTAGCCAGCCTCAGCTGCAAGCTGAACCGACCTACCAGGCTCCAGCAACTTCTCAAGTGCCGGTGCCGGCTAGAAGCCAGCTAACACCTCAAGCGGCGCCTATCTCCTACTTAGTACAAATAACCGGACCTGGACTGGAAACTCAGGTTACCATCACGGAGGAAGAGGATTTGATGCTGGTTCAGGCCCTGCTTAATAAGATTAAGCGTCAACTTATAGGCTAGCAGAAACCAAATCCCCCCTTCAGCATTATGTTAAGTAACACTGAAGGGGGCATCAGCATTAATAAGGGCTCTCTCCTATTTGCTGTGCCGGTCGCGCAGTACTGACACAACCTTTTCCAGGGGCACATTGGTAGCCGACAGCAGTACCAGCAAGTGATACAGCAAATCAGCCGCCTCACCCGGCAGGGTGTCCTGGTGCCCGGCAACAGCATCTATTACCGTTTCAACGGCCTCCTCGCCTACTTTCTGAGCAATCTTGGGAATCCCCTTGGCAAAGAGCGACGCCGTGTAGGAGCCCATAAAATCCTGCGGGCGGTCCCGACGCTCGTCAATTACCCGCCCGAGCTGGCCCAGAAAACCCACCGGGGCTTCAGGCCTGGCCCCCTGCCCTTCCTGCTCGAAGCAGCTGGTAGTGCCGCGGTGGCACGTTGGCCCAGCGGGCCGCACCCGGATGAGCAGCGCGTCAGCATCACAGTCGGGATGGGTACTCACTACCTGCAGATAATTGCCGCTGGACTCGCCTTTAACCCATAGCCGTTGCCGGGAGCGGGAATAGAACGTGACGCGCTGCTCACGCTGGGTCTGTTCCCACGCCTGCTGGTTGAGGTAGCCTAGCATGAGTACCTGCCCGGTATCGGCATCCTGAATAACAGCCGGAATAAGCCCCGTTACGGGGTCAAAGCGTAACTCCACAAGTTGAGGGTTTTCAATCATTACAATCATTCTCTAGAAGGTAAATGCCATTGTCGAGCCTTCACTATTTATGGGCGTATGGCTACGCTTTGAGCTCGCAGATAGGCTTTCAGAGCCGGAATCGACGTTTCGTTGAAGTGAAACAGGGTGGCAGCCAGCGCCGCATCCGCGCCACCATCCTCGAAAACGTCGCGAAAATGCTCCGCCGCCCCCGCCCCACCGGACGCAATGACCGGGACCGTAACGGCCCCACCTACCGCCGCGGTTAGCTCCAGGGCGAAGCCCTCCCTGGTACCGTCGTGGGTCATGGAAGTGAGCAGGATTTCACCCGCCCCTCGGTCGGCGGCTTCCCGGGCCCAGGCCACGGCTTCCAGACCGGTGGGCTCACTTCCCGCCCGGGTCATGACGCCCCACTTCCCTCCTGCCTGGCGGGCATCAATGGCCACCACCACGCACTGCGAGCCAAACCGGCGGGCCAGCTCATCAATGAGTTCAGGACGAGCCAGAGCCGCCGAATTAATGGACACTTTATCCGCGCCGCCCAGCAACAGGGCTTCCACATCGGCTACCCGACTAATACCACCACCCACTGTGAAAGGAATATCTACCGCCCGCGCCACTTCCTCTACCAAGGCCGCCAAAGGCTGCCGACGCTGATACGTGGCCGTGATATCGAGCAATACCAATTCGTCGGCCCCCTCACGGACATAGCGGGCCGCCAGCTCGACGGGGTCTCCCGCGTCGCGCAGGCCCTCAAAGCGAATTCCTTTTACCGTACGGCCGTCGCGGACGTCCAAACAGGGAATCAGGCGTTTCTTAACCATAATAATTAGGGGTTGAGTTAAGCAAAGCGGCGCAGGTCTTCGAGCGCAATGCGGCCCTCGTACAGCGCTTTGCCAATAATAACGCCGTGCATACCCGCCTCGGCCAACGCTACCAGGTCGGCAATGCTGGCAACGCCGCCACTGGCGATAAAGCGGGCTTGGGGAAAGGCTGCCAGCAGTTCCCGGTACGTGGCTAGCGACGGGCCTTGTAGCAGGCCATCCTTGCCGACGTCGGTGCAGATGAAGGTGCGGGCACCAGCGGCCAGGTAATGGGCAATAAAGTCGTCTAGCAGCCAGCCAGAGGTTTCGCTCCAGGCACCAGTCATGATGCGGCCGGCTTTGAAATCAGCCCCGAGAAAAACCACTTCGGCCCCGTGTGTGCGTAGCCAGCCTTCGACGGTAGCAGGAGCCCGCGCGGCCAGGCTGCCGGCGGTGACGTGACGTGCGCCCGCGGCCAGCACCTGGGCCAGGGCCTCATCGGTTTGAATCCCCCCCCCAGCGTCGATGCGCAGTTCGGTGTGGCGCGCCAGGCGCTCCAATACGGCCAAATTCACGGGGTGGCCGGCCCGCGCACCGTCGAGGTCGACCAGGTGCAGGCGGCGCAGGCCTGCGGCTTCAAAGCGCTGGGCCATGCTAAGCGGGTCGGCAGCGTACGTGGTACGGCGCGCAAAATCGCCCTCGCTTAAGCGCACGCACTGGCCCTGCATGAGGTCGATGGCAGGAATGATTTCCATAGGAAAACTGTGGCGAATGTTTAGAGGGAGAGAAAGTTTTGCAGAATGCGCAGGCCTACCGCACTACTCTTTTCAACGTGGAACTGCACCCCGTAAAAGTTGCGGCACTGCACAGCCGCGCTGAAAGCAGCTGCGTGGGCTGATTCGGCCAGGGTATAGTCCCCCACTGGGGCGTAGTAGCTATGCACAAAGTAGACATGGTCGCCAGCGCTCACCCCGGCAAACAGAGGGCCCTGCAGACTCTCCAGCGTGTTCCAGCCCATGTGGGGCACCTTGTAAGTGGGGTTGTTGGCAAAGCGCTGCACCCGGAAGGGCAGCAGCCCCAGCAGCTCGGTATCGTTTTCGGCACTGTGCTGGCCCAGCAGCTGCATGCCTAAGCAGATGCCTAAGAAGGGTTGCGTAAGTGTAGGCAACACCTCTACCAAGCCGGCCGCGCGCAACGCCTGCATGGCCGATGCAGCCTCACCCTCGCCCGGGAAAAGCACCTTATCTGCCCGGCGCAAAACTTCGGCATCAGCGGTGAGAGTTGCCCGGATGCCCAGCCGCTCCAGCGCGAACAGCACCGAACGGACATTTCCTCCTTTGTAATCAACAACAGCAACTTCCATAAGAATAGTCTTGCTTACTAAATTGTAAAAAACCCGAACTGATCCTACAATTCCATGTATTACACATTTGTGTTTATAAAACACCTTTTGTGCTGGGTATCCCCAAACCAGCATCACGCTGCAGCGCCATTCGTATAGCCTTAGCCACGGCCTTGAAGATGGCCTCGATTTTATGGTGCTCGTTGTCGCCTTCGCAGGCTATGTTAAGCGTACAGCGGGCATTGTCGGTGAAGGATTTGAAGAAGTGAAAGAACAACTCAGTCGGCATGTCACCGACTTTTTCACGACGAAAATCGGCGTTCCATACCAGCCAGGGCCTACCGGAAAAGTCAATAGCGGCCTGGGCCAGGGCCTCGTCCATGGGCAGCAGAAAGCCGTAGCGCGTCAGGCCGCGCTTATCGCCCAGCGCTTGCGCAAAAGCAGAGCCCAAGGCCAGCGCCGTGTCCTCAATAGTGTGGTGTTCATCGATGTGCAAATCACCTTTTACACTTATGTGTAAATCAATACTACTGTGCCGCCCAAGCTGTTCGAGCATGTGGTCGAAGAATCCTAGCCCTGTGTGGATGGACGTTTGCCCGGTTCCGTCAAGGTCTAAGCGGATGGCTACGTCCGTCTCATTTGTTTTGCGGCTAACTTCAGCCGTGCGGGCCGGATAGCGCAGGAAACGGTAGATGGCATCCCAGCTCGTGGTGCTCAGCGCAGCTTCGTCCGCGGGTTGTTCATGGATGAGAATGGCCCGGCAGCCGAGGTTTTTGGCCAGCTGCACATCCGTGAGCCGGTCGCCAATGACGAACGAGGCGGTCAGGTCGTAGCCATTTTCCGGCTGGAGGTAGCGGCTTAGCATACCCGTGCCCGGTTTGCGCGTCGGCAGGTTCTCGTACGGAAAGCTGCGGTCGATGTACTCGGCAGCAAAGTGCACCCCCTCCCCGGCCAGAATATCGCGCATCAGCTGATGCGCGGGCCAGAACGTTTCTTCTGGAAAACTGGCAGTGCCCAGCCCATCCTGATTCGAGACCAGCACCAACTCATAGTCGAGCTCCTGCGCGATGCGGGACAGCGCAGAAATAGCGCCGGGTACAAAAGCAAACTTTTCGAAGCTGTCGATTTGCTGGCTGGGCTGGGGCTCGACAAGGATGGTGCCGTCCCGGTCTATAAACAAAGCTTTGGTCATGGAAGTAAGTCGAAGCAGCGTTGTCGCCGCGGTTTGGAACTCTATTTACTTGGCCGTCGATAGACCAGCCGGGGATTGAGGCAGGAGCTTCTCTCCTATCTGGCGAAGCGCAAGCACCACCTGGGTATTTTCATCGGCAGTGCCAACGGTGATGCGCAGGCAGCCGGCACAGCCTGGTTGGTTGGTGCGGTTGCGGACAACAATGCCCGCTGCTTGCAGCTGGTCGTAGACGACGGTGGCATCGGCCTGCACGCGCACCAGCAGGAAGTTGGCGTCGGAAGGGAAAACGGTTTCAATCAGGGGTAGCTGCTGCAGCTGTTCGCTCAGCCGCGCCCGCTCGTGCTGCACCGTTTGTCGGTAGTGCTCCAGGCGGGGCGCATCGACCAGGGCCGCCAGCGCGTGCTGCTGCGTCGCGGTCGAAATGTTATAAGGCGGCTTGATGGTATTGAGGTAGGCCAACAGGGCCGGGGCCGCATAAGCCACCCCCAGTCGCAACCCGGCCAGGCCCCAGGCCTTCGAAAATGTCTGCAACACCACCAGGCGGGGAAACTCAGCCAGGCGCGTAATCCAGCTGGGGGCATCCGCAAAGTCGGCGTAGGCTTCGTCGACAACCACTAGCCCGCGGAACGAGGCGAGAATTTCTTCCATCGCCTCCTGCGCCAGCAGGTTGCCGGTGGGGTTATTCGGCGAGCACAGGAAGAGCACCCGCGCCCGGGAATGCGCCAACACGGTGGCGGCGTCGGGTGGCAGGGCAAAGTCGGCCGTCAAAGGCAGCCGCTCCACTGCCAGGTCGTTGACCTGGGCAGCCACTTCGTACATCCCATAGGTGGGCGGGCACACCACGATGCTGTCCTGCCCCGGCGTACACGTCAGGCGCAACAGCAGGTCGATGGCTTCGTCGGAGCCGTTGCCGAGGAAAATCTGCTCCGGGTCCACTCCTTTCAGCCGGGCCAGCTGCTCCTTGATGGCGCGCTGGTGCGGGTCGGGGTAGCGCCGAAAATCGGCGGGTCCGACGGAGCCCAGGCTGTTCTCGTTGGCATCGAGCATCACCGGGGCCATGCCTTCAAACTCGTCGCGGGCCGAGGAATAAGGCTGCATGCGGCGCAGAACCGGCCGAATCAGGTCTTCTACCTCCTGCTGCGGAGTGGCTTTATCCTCAAACCCACTCTTTGGCAGTGCCGAGCGGCGGATGCTCACGGCCCGGCCGTGGGCGGCCAGGCCTTCGGCGGCAGCCAGGGTTTCCACTATGGGACCCAGCCCGGCCAGCCCGGCGGGCGTGAGGGTTTGGAAGGTTATGTTTCGCACGAAGGAATCAACCGACACCCCACTGTACTGCCGGGCGTAGCCGCTGGTGGGCAGGGTGTGGTTAGTGCCCGAGGCATAGTCGCCGACGGCTTCCGGCGTGAAGTGCCCCAGAAATACCGAGCCGGCATTTGTCACCTGCGCAGCCAGGGCTTCAGGTTCGGCCACGGCCAGGATGAGGTGCTCGGGCGCGTATTGGTTGGCGAAAGCCAGCATCTGCTCCGCATCGGGCAGCAGCAGGGCGCGACTTTCGGACAAGGCCTGGGCGGCTACTTCCCGCCGGGGTAGCTGGCTTAGCTGCTGCGCAACTTCGGCCTGCACCTGGTCGAGCAAGCTGGCCGAGTCAGTCAGCAGCACCACCTGCGAATCGGGGCCGTGCTCGGCCTGCGAAAGCAGGTCGGCAGCAACGAAAGCCGGATTGGCCGTGGCATCGGCAATCACCAGAACTTCCGAGGGGCCTGCCGGCATATCAATGGCCACGCCGTACTCGGCAGTAGCCAGCTGTTTGGCGGCCGTGACGTAGCGGTTGCCGGGCCCGAAAATTTTATCCACGGCCGGCACGGTGTCGGTGCCCAGGGCCAGGGCGGCCACCGCCTGGGCCCCTCCTACTTTCACCACCGTCGCAATACCCAGCAGGCGGGCCACGTAGAGTATAACCGGGCTAACCGACCCGTCGGGCTGCGGGGGCGTGCACACCACTACTGTGGGACTGCCTGCCAGCCGGGCCGGTACGCCCAGCATGAGCAGAGTGCTGAACAGCGGGGCCGTACCGCCGGGGATGTACAGACCCACACGTTGAACCGGCACCGAACGGCGCCAGCAGCGTACGCCAGGCATGGTCTCCACCTCCGGCTCGGAGCGCATTTGCGGGGCGTGGAAGGCCTCGATGTTGGCGTAGGCCTGCTGAATGGCAGCCTTCAGGTCGGGCGCAACGAGTTGCTCGGCGGCTGCAAATTCGGCCTCGGTTACCAGCAGGTACGCTAAGCAGGCGCCGTCCAGCTCCTGGGTAAGCCGCTGCAATGCAGCGTCGCCCTTATTTTTTACCTGAGTAAAAATGTCGCGGACGCGGGCCGCCACGTCGGCGCTTTCGGCCGTAGCAGCCCGCTGCTGCAAGGCCGGCCAGCTTTGAGGGTTGGGAAAGGTGAATACGGTAATCATAGCTGGCGGACCTAGGCAATCATCTTTTCAATGGGCAACACGAGTATGCCCTCGGCCCCCACGGCCTTGAGCTGGCTGGTGATGTGCCAGAACTCATCTTCCTGCACCACCGACTGCACCGATACCCAGCCCGGCTCGGCCAGGGGCGTCACCGTGGGTGCTTTGATGCCCGGCAGCAATTCCCGCACCGCATCTAAGGCCGTCAGCGGGGCATTGAGCAGAATGTACTTGCTGCGCTTGGCCCGGCGCACGGCCTGCATGCGGAAGCGCAGCTGCTCGAGCAAGTCCTGCTGCTCCGGGCTAAGCTTCGGCTGGGCAATGAGTACAGCTTCAGAGCGAAATACCGTTTCCACTTCCCGCAGGCCATTGCCCAGCAAGGTGGAGCCGCTGCTCACGATATCACAGATGGCATCGGCCAGGCCAATGCTGGGGGCTATTTCCACCGAGCCGCTGATGGTGTGCAGCTGCGCCTGCACGCCCTGGCCAGCCAGGTAAGCCCCAAGGATGTTAGGGTAAGAGGTGGCAATGTTCTTACCCTGCAGGTCGGCCACCGAGGCATAGGCCACAGCGCGGGGCACGGCCAGACTCAGCCGGCACTTGCTGAAGCCCAGGGCTTCAACTTCCAGCGCGGAGCCGTCGGCTTCGACCAGCACGTTCTGGCCCACAATGCCCAGGTCGGCCACGCCATCCTGCACGTAGCCGGGGATGTCGTCGTCGCGCAGGAACAGGATTTCAAGGGGGAAGTTGGTGGCTTCGGTCTTGAGCTTATAGGAGCTGCTGACGAAGCTGATGCCGCATTCGCGGATAAGGGTAAGGGAGTCCTCGCTGAGGCGACCAGACTTTTGAATGGCTAAGCGGAGCATGAAGCGCGGTTCAAGCGGGCTCGTCTACTTCGCGGCGGCGAAATGAACGAATCACCACGCGGCGGTGGTGCTGAGAAACCCGAATGGAAAAATGGTAGCCCGGTACGGCGGCGCACCCGGGGCGCGGCGGTGGAGACGCGGGCTACCGGCGCTTAAACTGCGTCCGGCATAGCATGCCCGGCCTCCCACAGATGGTGGTGATGGTGGGCAGCAGCATGTACGGCATTCCCGGCGGCCACGCACAAGGTGCGGGCAGCTGCAGCGAGGCTAAACGGGAAGGCGAATACGGTCATCGGGAACAAAGGTAGCAGCGAATTTTAAACCACCGCAACCGCCGGGCTTATTTTCATTGCTGGCCCTAAATACAAGGTGTCCCGGCAAAAGGTTTGCCGGGACACCACAATTACTTCAACAAAACACCTAAAACCTTGCGATAACGCGCAGATTCACTACGCGCTGCGAGAGGTAGCTGGGCACCGAATAAATCTGGCCCCGCACGTCCTGCAGGTAGCTGTAGCCGGCCACGTTATTGGCCCCAAGCACATTTAGAATTTCCAGGCCTACCCACAAGCTTTCGAGGCTGTAGAAGTGCGGGCGAGGGCCGGAATTCAGGCTCAGGACTTTGGAAAAGCCCAAATCCACGCGCTTGTAGCTGCGCTCCAGCTCCGAGGTGCCGCGCAGGTCAGGCAGGTTGGGCGGGCTGAAGGGCAGGCCGGTGCCAAATACGATGTTCACGTAGCCCCGCACCGACGGATTATTCGGCAGGTGGTCCTGGAAGAAAATGCCCACGTTCAGACGCTGGTCCTGTGGCCGGCGGATGTAGCCCTTGGCCTCACGCGTCACGGTTCCGTTGTCGTCGACCACGTTAATGGAATCCAGGTTCACATCTTCGCGCGTGGTGAGCACGCCCAGGCTGAACCACGATTCGGCCCCTTTCACAAACTCCCCGCTGAGGCGGGCGTCAAAGCCAGCCGCGTAGGCCCGGGCGTTGTTCTTGGCGAAGTAGCGCAGCCGCACGTTGTCGATGTCGTAGGGCACCACGTCGGTCAGGTACTTATAATACGCCTCAGCTGTGAACTTGAAGGGGCGGCCGAACTGCTGAAAGCTGATGTCTTTGCCCACAATGAAGTGGTACGACTTCTGGGCCCGCAGTTCGGGATTAAGCTGGCCGGTGAGCACCAGCGGCTGGTTGGGCGTAGGCTGCTCCCCGGCCTGGCTGCGCAGCTCCCGGTAGAACGGCGGCTGGTAGTACAGCCCAACGGCAGCCTTAATCGAGCGGTTGGGGTGGCGGCGGCTGATGGCCGAGAACTGCACCCGGGGGCTGAGCACAAACTGCCCGTTGGTGCTCCAGTAGTGTCCACGCAGGCCGTAGGTGAGCGTGCGCAGTGTATCGAGGTTCCAAGTGTGCTGCAGGTAGCCCTGGGCGCGGGTGCTGAGCAGGCTCAGGTCCGATAGCAGGCGGGTGCGGCGGCCGTCGGGCACAAAGTCGGCCGAGTCGATGAAGCTGTACTCGTCCAGCCGGTCCGCAATTTTCTCGCGGCCCACTTTGGCGCCCCAGCGCACAGTGTGGGCCGAGGCCGGCGTCCAGCGCCCACGCAGCTCCCCGGTGAAGAGTTGAGCGGTCAGGTTATTGCGGGAGTGCTTGAACTCCGAGCCGATGTCACGCTGGCGCACGGCCTGGTTGAAGTCGGGCTGGCTGGGGTCGCGGTTGATTTCGGCAAAGGTGTAGGCGGCTTCCACGTCGCGGTACTCAAACTCGCGCGAGCCCACCGCCGAGCCCAGCAGCTCCACCTGGAGGCGGGGCGAAAAGTCGTGCTTCAGGCTGAGCCCGCCCTGGTAGGTGTCGTACTGCATCCGCTCCCGGCCTTCATAGGCTATGAAAAGGCGGGTAAACTGGTTGGTGGCGGTTGAAAACGTCGCCTGCCCGGTTTCGGGTGAGAAGCGGTAGTCGTTGTGTGCCAATACGCCCAGAATGCCCAGCGTGGTGCGCTGCACGTCGTCGGCCTTGCCCAGGCCGATGTTGACGTAAGCCTGGCCGTCGTAGAACGTGGGGTTGTACCCCCCCTGGGCCTGGCGCAGCGAGCTGAGCACGTATTGCGCGTTTTTGTAGCGCACCCCGGCCACGTAGCTCACGCGGCCGTTCCGGCTGCGCGACTCGGCATGGGCGGCGCCGCCCACCAGGCTGGCGGTGAGGGTGGCGGCAAACTTCTCCGGCGTCCGGTAGTCCACGTTCAGCACCGAGGCCAGCTTGTCGCCAAACCGGGGCTGCCAGCCCCCGCTGCTGAACTCCACCTGCTTCACCATGTCGGGGTTGATGAAGCTCAGGCCTTCCTGCTGGGCCGTAGTGATGAGAAACGGCCGGTACACCTCGAAGCCGTTCACGTACACCAGGTTTTCGTCGTAGTTGCCGCCCCGCACGTTGTAGGTGCTGGTCAGCTCGTTGTTCGACACCACGCCGGGCAGCGTTTTAAGAATGGCGTTGAAGTCGCCGAAGGCCGAGGGAATTTCCTTGGCATTGCGCGGGTCGAGCCGGGTCAGGCTGACCTGCTCGCGGGTGTCGCCGGCATCGGAGCGGCCGCGCACGGTCACGTTTTCCAACGCCCGGGTGTCAAGCCGCATTTCCAGGCTGAGCGGGCGGGCGGCGTCGGCCGGCAGGCTCAGGCGCTGCCGCACGGGCAGGTAGCCCAGGCGGCGGGCCACCAGCACCACCGTCTGCCCCGCCTTCGGCTGGCGGATGCGCAGCTCAAAGCGGCCATCTGCCGTGGTATTGGTGCCAATGGGCTGGCCTTCGATGCCCACGCCCACCAGCTCCAGGGGCTGCCCGCCGGCATCGCGCACGGTCCCCGCAATGGTGATGGCCGCTCCGGCAGTAGCAGCCGGATTAGTAACCTGGGCCTGGCTTACCAGCGGCACGGCCAATACTAGGGGCAGCACCAGCACCATGCCCTGGGTGGCCCGACGAAACAGGCCGTAAGATTTTTTCCACACGAAGCCCGGCGTAAGTTCTTTCTTCACGGTTGTCACAACGGCCCGGTCCTTCTTCTAGTGCGTATGCCCGGCAGTCCAGGCATCGGTGCTCAGCTCCAGGCCGGCCAGGTGCTCGCGCAGCTGCGCCAGGGTAGCCACTGGCCCTTCCGGCGCGTTAAACACAAAGCTGCCGGCCACCAGCACGTCGGCCCCGGCTTCCACCAGCGGCCCGGCATTAGCCAGGCTCACGCCACCGTCCACTTCAATCAGCGCATCCGAGCCGCAGTCAATGAGCAGGGCCTTGAGGTCGGCCACTTTTTTCAGGGTATTGGGGATGAAGGCCTGCCCACCAAAGCCGGGGTTCACCGACATCACGCACACCAGGTCCAGGTCGGCGGCCACGTTTTCGAGCACGCTCACCGGGGTGTGGGGGTTCAGGGCCACGCCGGCCCGGCAGCCCAGCTGCTTGATTTGCTGCAGCACGCGGTGCAGGTGCGGGCAGGCCTCGGCGTGCACGGTCAGCACGTCGGCACCGGCATCGCGGAAAGCCGCGAGGTAGTGTTGGGGCTCCTCTATCATCAGGTGCACATCGATGGGCTGCTTGGCGTGGCGCTTCACGGCCTGCAGCACGGGCAGCCCAAAAGAGATGTTGGGCACGAAGCGGCCGTCCATCACGTCGAAGTGCAGCCAGTCGGCGGCACTCCCCGCAAGGCGTTCGGTTTCGGCTTGCAGGTTAGCCATGTCGGCGGCCAGCAGGGAGGGAGCCAGCAAGGGGGCGCGGCGGGTTGCATTCATACCCGCGAAGGTACGGCGGGGAGGGAGTTATGAGTTAAGCGTGATGAATTATGAGTTGTAATGATTTATGCTATGGCGCCCGTATAGCCGCTACTTTTGCCCCAGTTCCAACCCTGAGTGTATTGTATCAGGGCTTGTGAGCAAATAACTCATAATTCAAAACTCATAACTCCCTCCCATGCCTTACCCTACTCCTATTCTTGTGCGCGGCATCAACAACCTGTCCGACGCCCGCTACTGCGCCGGCATGGGCGTCGATAAGCTGTCTTTTGTACTCGACCCGGCCTTGCCCGGCCACCTGCCTACGGCGGCGGTGAAAGAGCTGGCCGGCTGGGTGGCCGGCGTGGAGCTCATCGGTGAGTTTGGGGAATTGTCGGCGCCAGAAATCAACGCCCTGGCCACTGAGTGCGCCCTCGATGCCGTGCTGCTGCGCGGCCTGCGCTCAGCCGATGAGCTGGCCGACATTGCCCCGCCCGTCTTCATCGAAATCAGCCTGGAAGAGCTGCACCAGGAAACCGACCTGGGCAGCATAGCTCCCGCCATCGCCGGCCTGGTGGTGGAGCTGCCCGAGCACCTCGACTTCACAGCCGACGCGGCGGCCGTCGACAATGCCCTCGCTCAGCTCAACGAGCTGGCCGACCAGACCCCGCTCTGGCTGGGTCCCGGCCTCAACCCCACCCGGGCCCGTCAGGTTGTTGACTCGCTTCCTCTCAGCGGCCTGGTTTTCGCCTCAGGCCACGAAATCAAGCCCGGCCTACGCGACTTCGACCAGCTCGAAGCCGTTTTCGAAGCGCTGGAAACTGAATAGACTTAAAGTCTTAGTGATTAGAGTTTTAATACGCTAAAACAACACTAAAACCTAAGCCCGAAGTCCCTAATCCCTAACTCAACTTAAACTGCAGATACTTTATTGGCACGCCCAGGGCGCGGTACTTGCTTTCGAAGTTGGTTTGAATGGCTTGGGCTTCGGTGAAAATCGGGTCGGTTTCCGCGTACAGGTCCCGGGTCTGCACCTGGATGGTAGCGCCGGGCCGCTCGGCCAGCACCTCCAGGGTGTAGTCGTACAGGCCTTCATTGTCGGTTTTGAGGTGGAGTTGGCCGCCTGACTGCAGCAGGCGCACGTACTGTTCGAGGAAGCGGGGCGAGGTCAGGCGGCGCTTGATGTCACGGTCCCGCGGGCGGGGGTCGGGAAAGGTTATCCAGATTTCAGCCAGCTCGCCCGGGCCAAACTGCGCTTCCAAAGCCTCGGCGCGGGTACGGACAAAGCCCACATTGGTCAGCCCCAGCGCCTGGGCACGGGTGCTGCCGCGCCAGATACGCTCGCCCTTGATGTCCAGGCCGAGGAAGTTGCGGCCGGGGTGGCGCTGGGCCAGCCCCACGGTGTATTCGCCCTTGCCGCAGCCTACTTCCAGCACGATGGGGTGTTCGTTCTTAAAAAACGTCTTCCCCCATTGCCCGCCTAACTGTTCATATTCGGGCTTGCCCGGCTCTACGATATCAGGACGGGTAGCATTGTCGGCAAAGCGGTGCAGTTTTACGCGGGGCATTCTTTTTTTCAGTTAACAATTAACAGTTATCATTTAACAATTTTTCACTTAGCACATGCTGCCACCGCTGGCCCCAAAAAGGCTTCGGTAGAACGTCTGTTAAATGCTAAATGATAATTGTTAAATGACCTAAATAACTTCGGCAACTACGAAGGTGCTGCCCCCGATGAAGACGATGTCGTCGGGCTGGGCAGCCTGGCGGGCGGCGGCCACGGCCAAAGGGACCGGGCCGTAATTCTGGCCGTTCAGCCCTGCCTGACTGGCCAGGGCCTGGAGCTCTTCTCCCGGCAGAGCCCGCGGGATGTTCGCCTGGCAAAAGTAGTACGTCGCATCGGCGGGCAGCAGGGCCAGCATCTTGGCCACGTCCTTGTCGTTGACGGTGCCGATGACCATGTGCAGGCGGCGGAAAGTCAGGTGGCGCAGCTGTTCCATCACCATGCGCAGTCCGGCTTCGTTGTGGCCCGTGTCGCACACCACCAGCGGGTCACGACCAATGATGCTCCAGCGCCCCTGCAGGCCCGTGAGCTGAGTTACCTGCTCCAAGCCCTGACGCACGGCCACTTCCGGCAAGTCGAAGCCCTGGCCACGCAGCTCATCAATCGTAGCCAGCACGCCGGGCAGATTCAGCCGCTGGTAATGGCCCAGCAGCCCCAGCTGCACGTCAGCCAGGTAGGGCTGGCCCTGACGGTGCAAATTGAAGGTTTGGGTGCCACTGAGTCCTTTTTCGGCTCCCGCTCGCACGGCTTCATAGATAGCATCAGCAAATACCAGGTGGCTTCCTTCCTGCTGGGCTTTGGCCTCGAAAACGGCTTTCACCTCATTCTGAGTCTGGCTTACCACCACCGGTACGCCGGGCTTGATGATACCCGCTTTTTCACTGGCAATTTGCGGCAGGGTATCGCCCAGCAGCGCCTGGTGGTCGTAGCTGATGTTGGTGATGAGCGAAACCAGTGGCGTGATGATATTGGTCGAATCCAGCCGCCCGCCCAGGCCTACTTCCACCACGGCTATGTCTACTTCCATCTGCGCGAAGTAGTCGTAAGCCAGGGCCACGCACATCTCGAAGAAGGACGGCTTCACCTCTTCAAACACCGGGCGCCACTTGGCCACCCATTCAACCAGGTAGTCGGCCGGCAGCTCCTGCCCATTCAAGCGGATGCGCTCGGTGAACTCCCGCAAGTGCGGTGAGGTGTACAGCCCCACTTTATAGCCGGCGGCCTGTAGCACGGCGGCCAGCATGTGCGAGCTGCTGCCCTTGCCATTGGTGCCCGCCACGTGTACGCTCCGAAACCGCCTCTCAGGCTGCCCCATGGCCGCTGAAAGCGCCAACGCATTGCCCAATCCTTTCTTGAAGCCGGCCGCCCCTACCCGCTGAAACATGGGCAGCTGTTCGTAGAGGTAAGCCAGGGTTTCGGAATAAGACATGGGTTTCATTTAACAATTATCATTTATCAGTTATCAATCGTCTCTTAAAAAATAAGAAGGAGAAAAAGCCGAGGCCTCCTCTCCTTCTTCTCCAGCGTGTTAAATGTTAATTGATAATAGTTAAATGACTTATCGGACGGAGAAGCGGAAGGTGTAAAAGCCCGTCGCCCCACCCGAGCCGGAGTTGGTGCGGATAAAGTTTGCGTCGAGCAGCTTGTCGCGGCAGAGCTTCTCCTGGGCCGGCGACACGTTGCCGGAAACCTTGGTTACGGACTCCACTTCGCCGTCTTCCGTGATTTTGATTTTAAAGCGAATCACGCCGGGGTTGTCGTCGATGGGTTCCACGCGCGGCGGCGTTTCGAAGCGCCAGCCCGACATGTCCAGTCCGTCGCCGTCGCCCATGCCGCGGCCCCGGCCGTTGCCGCCACCATCGCCGCCCCCGGTGCCACCCGTGCCATACAGGGCTTTGGCATCGAGCGAGCCTTTGGGGTCGCCCTGGTCGCCCACTTTGCCGGGCCGGTCGCCGTTGTTGTTGCCGGTGGGCGTGGTGCTGCTGCCGTTGCTGCCATTGCCACCGCCGTCGTTGCTGCCTTTGGGCGAGAAGGTCACAGCCACTTTACGCGGCGGCTTCGGCGTTTCCTTTACTTCCTCTTTAGCCGGAGCCGGCGTTTCCGTAGGCGTTTCCGACACCGGGCTTTCCTCAGCGTCGCTGGTGATGATTTTCTCCTGGCTGGCCGGCGTGGGGTCGGCCTGGGCCTCGGCGGGCGTAGTGGGCTGCTCCTGGCTCATGGCCGGGGGCTTGCTGTCGGCACGGTTGTCAGAGGCATTGGCTGTGGCCGTGGTTTGCACGTCGCCGGAGCCTTCCGGGTCCAGGCCGTAGTTCAGCTCCACGTCGCCCCCGCCTCCGGTTTCAAATGTCTCCAGCGGCGGATTAGGGCCGGTAAACGACATGAAGAAGAACAGCAGTGCCAGCAGCCCGTGCAGCACAACAGTGGCAATCAGGGCTTCGCGGCGGTGCTGCTCGGGATAATCTATAGCCATGACGGTAAAGCATTAATAACTGATAAAGAAACGAGGCGACGGGCTTACTTGGTTTCCCAGCTCCAAAGCTCTGATGAACTGCCAGCACAGAATGCATAACGCCTCGCGGAACGGATATATTCCCTGTTCTTGGTTCGAACAGGTAAGGCAGTTAACCTTTTCCAGCGGCCTGCTGGGCCTGTGTCGCCATCACCATGCGAATCTTCAGCCGGTTGCCCAGCTCCAGGATGTCGACCAGCTTCTGCACGTTCAGCGAAGCGTCAACGCGTAGCACCACGGTGGGCTGGTCCAGGTTTTCTTTATCAACCAGGGCCTTCAGCTCATTTTCGAGATTGGCCGCATTTACCTGCTTTTTGTTGACGTAATAGTCCCCGGCAGCATTCACCGAAACAGTGATGGGCTGTTTCATCACCTGCTTGCTCGACTTGGCACTAGGCAGCAGCAGCTTGATGACGTTGGGGTTCACCATCGTACTCACAATCAGAAAGAACAACATCAGGAAGAACATGATGTCGTTCATAGCCCCGGTTTCAACGTGCGAGGACGGGCGGCGGCGGCGGGAGAAGTCCATTTGGGAGGGAGTTATGAGTTATGAATTATGAGTTATAAATAGTTTGTACCGATTGCCGGACAAATAATTCATAACTCATAATTCATAACTCCCTTTTAATTATCCTGCAGGATGTCCATGAACTCAATGGCTGAGTTTTCCATGCGGAATACCATGCGCTCTACCAGAATGCTCAGCCAGTGGTAGCCGACGTGGGCGATAATGCCCACAATGAGGCCCGTGGCCGAGGTCACCATCTTGGTGTAGAGGCCGCCGGCAATCTGGGCGATGCCGAACTCGCCGGTGGCGTTGATGGCGTAGAAAATCTTGATTACGCCCACGATGGTGCCCACAAAGCCCAGCATGGGCGCGATGCCGGCGATGATGCCCAGGATGTTGATGTTTTTCTCGAGACGGGCAATTTCAATCTTACCCACGTTTTCCACCGAGGTTTCAATTTCCTTCAGCGGCAGGCCGATGCGGCGCAGGCCTTTTTCCACCATGCGGGCCAGCGGCGAAGGGTTCTGGGCGCAGAGCATTTTGGCGCCGGGCAGGTCGCCCTTCACCATCAGCGCCCGGATGCCGGCCATAAAGGCATCGGGGTTGCCGGCGGCCCGGCGGATGGTGATGTAGCGCTCGATGATGATGTAAATCGATACGAAAGAGAGCAGAAACAGCGGCAGCATAATCCAGCCGCCTTTGAGTATCAAGTCGATGAGGGAAAGTCCTCCGTCGGCCTGGGCCACGGCATTCACAGCCGCGTTAACCGAATCAGGGGCGGCCGAAGCGGCGGGGGTGGCTTGCAGCAAAAAAACAGACATGCTTAATAGTTAAGAACCAAATGGGAGTTCGTGGAGTGGGCCTTGGTCCGCAAACGACGGGCTTCGGCATCGGCGGCTGCTTTGTCGGCAAAGTCGGCTACCGAGAGGCGGTAGAGGCGGCTGCCGGGCGGGGGCATCAGCACGCGGGCCCGACCATTTTTCTGAGCCTTACGCACCTTTTCGGCCCCGGCCAAGCTTTTGAAAGCCCCCGCAATAACGTAGAAACGGCCCGTGCGGGCTTTAATTGTGGTGGCAGTAGCCGGAGCAGCCACTTTAGCTGCCGGCGCTGCTGCTTCGTTTTTGACAACTTTGTCGGCTACCGGCTCCGGCTTCGTTGCCAGCGCTTTAACTACCGGCTTTTCGACTACTACTGGAGCAGCTTCCGGAGTAGTATTCTCTGTCCAGGCGTCGGGAGCTGCGGTGGGTGCGGCTTCCGGCGTGGCCAGAGCTTCCGGCTCGGTGGCAGGCAGCTCGGCGGGCGTGTTGATGGCTGCGGCCTCACCTTCGTCGCTCCAGGTGTGCTCACCTAGTGTAGCCTGCTGGGGCTGGGCCAGCTCAATGCTGGGGCGCTGCACGGCTACGGGGGCCGCGGGCTGGGCTTGCTTAAAGCCTGCCAGGCTTACCTGCCATTGCGTGGGCACGTAGCCGGCCCGCAGCGCCATCAGGTAATTGGCCGAAATCAGCAGCACGGCCACCACAGCTACGGCGGCCGCCGGCAGCACGCGAGCCAGGCGGCCCCGCTTGGCCGTGGCAACCCGCAAGGCGGGCTGGGCACTTTTCTCGCGGGCCAGTCGGGCGTTGGTGGCTTGCACGGGGCGGGCCACCACTTCGGGCAGGCCGTAAGCGGCGGGCAGCAGGTTATCGGCCCCGGTGTATTCAAAGGAAAGGCCGCGGCCAACGGCGCGCCGGAAAATGCCGATGCCAGGCAGCTCCGTGCGGTTGGTTTCCTGCAGGTCCTGCTGCAGCCGGGCTACGGCCTGGCGCACGGCTTCGCGGGCCTGGGCAATGCTGATGCCCTGGTGCTGGGCCAGCGCATCCACCAGCAGCCCGTCGTTGCGGGTCAGGGCCTGGTTGAAGGCTACCAGCTTGGTGGGCGGGCTCAGCACCTGCCGACCGGGCTGCAGGCGCGCCGGCGCAGCATCGGCCACGAGGCCCCCGAAATCCGGAATAATCACGCAGTCGTGGTCACGGAGCAAGGGGCGAATGTGGTCGGCGAGCTGCATTCTGTTAGGTTTCTGGTTGCGGGTTTCTCGTGCCGAGTTGCCTGATTTCTAATAAGAAACCGGCAACCAGGAACTAGAAACCTAGAAGTTATAGGAAGCGCCCCCAATCACATTAATGCCCTTCACCGGGTAGCGGTAGAAGCGCTGGTATTGTTGGTTGGCGAGGTTGTTACCCATTACAAAGATGGATAAATTTGGCGTAATGCGGTAATCGGCGCGCAAATTCAGGTCGTAGATGGCGTCGGTAGCCCGGTAGAAATCAGGCGTCGGCGTGCTGCCAGTGTTCACGTAGCTGATGCCGTAGCTGGCCGCATAGAAGTAGGCCTCTACGCCCAGCAGCAGCTTGTCGAAGGCATTGTAGGTGCCAAACACAGTGCCCTGAAACTCGGGCCGGTGGAAAGGCTGGGCCAGCGACTTCACCATGTACTTGTTGTAATCGAGGCGGGTACCCAGGCGGAACTTCTCGGCGGCATTGTACAGGGCCTCGCCGTGCACGTTCAGCAGCTCAGTGGTTTCGCGGTCGTACACCAGGTCGAATTTCGACTGGTCGAAGGCATTGTTGAGGTAGAAGTACAGGTTGCGGTCGCGGCTGTAGGTGGCGCGGGCGTTCAGCTCCAGGCCGCGCACGGGTGTGGAGTTGAAGCCGGCATACACGGTGGGGCCGCGGCGGGTGTCGCTTACGTTCAGGCCCTGGTTGAGCCAGGGGTTTTCGGTGCTCAGGTCGTAGCGCGTCACGCGCTGAATGGCGCCGCCCAGGCCGCCGTACACAGTCAGCTTTTCAGGCAGCAAGGTGTAGCCCACGCGCACGGCGGGGTTGAACATCACCGGGCTCACGTCGTTGGTCGTATCCGAGGAATAGCCGATGGTGGCGCCCAGCATGACGCTCACGCGCTTGCCGGTGAGCTCATAGGCCGGCGTGCCCTGCACGAAGCTGCGGGTGCGGCTGCCCAGGCGGCCAGAGTCTTTATCAGCAATAAACGAGGCATCCGCCGTCAGCGTCACGCGGCTGGTTTCGCCCAGGGCATAGCCGGCCTTGCCGTTAACGGTGAAGTTGCTTTCGCTTGCCTCAAAGTTGTCCTTGAAGTATTTAAAGCCCAGGCCGGCATCATATTGCAGCACTTGTTCGGGGTCGCGGTTGTGGGCGTAGGCGCGCACGGCTCCGCGGCTAAACGACTGGCTGATGTCGCCGGCCTCGGGCTGCGGCAGGTTGCGGTCGTAGCCGTAGAAGCGGTACCGCTCGTGGCCCAGGTCGATGGTGGCGCCGTAGGCTGCCGTGCCGCTGTATTTCTCGCCCATGAGCGTGGCGCTGCTCTGGCTCACGGCCGAGTTCTTGCCGTCGATGGGCCCATTCAGGGAGTTGACGTGGCGCAGGTCGATGCCGTAGGCCATGTCGGAGGTGCGGGTGCTGTGCAGGTGAGCCCGGCCGTAGAACGTGCCGTAGTTGCCGATGCCCAGCTTAAGGTACTTGCCCATGAGCGGGGCCGGCTCTTCCTGGCGGATGGTGAGCACGCGCACCGAAGGGTTGAGCCGGTCGGCGGGCAGGCGGAAGTCGGGGAAGGTGTAAGTCACCTTGCGCTCGGTTTTGGGCGGCGGGGCCAGGCGAATCTTGTCGAAGTTGCGCGTGGCTTCGGGCAGTTGGTTTACCCGCTCCTTAACGATTTCAATCTCGGCTTCTTCAATCTTACCGCGGGGCTTGCCCTTGGTGGGTTGGGCCGCCGCTGGCAGCCCCAGCAGCAGCGCCCCCAGTGCCATTCCCCCACTTACGCGGCGAAATTGGCTTGATTGAGCACTTGAACGATTTATCAACAACAGCTTCATCAGCAGAAATTTATTCGATTAAAAGAAACGCGCCTCGGTTAAGAGCGAGGTGCAGTTAACACCGGACGCTACTTGCCTTTGGGCGTCGTAGCCGGCTTGCCTTTGGCTGGGGCCGGCGTAGTTGCGGGCGTGGTTGCCGGCGTTTTGGCGGGCGCCTTAGTACCGGCTGGCGCGGGCGTCGTGCCTTTGTCGGTACCGGTTTTGGCCGGCGGCGTGGTCTTGCCGCTGCCGGTCTTGGGCGCGGGCGTTTCGGTGTCGTCGCTAGCGTTGTCGGCGCCCAGGGTGGCCAGGCGCTTGCGCGCGGCTTCCACGATTTCGGCTACCGGGAAGTTGTTATCGATAATAGAGTTCAGCGTCCCGCGGGCCTGGAAATTGTCGCCCTGGGCGGCGTATGCATCGGCGACCAGCAGGAAGGCCCGGCCCTGCCACAGCGCGTAGTTGCTGAAGTCGGAGTTGACCTTCAGAGCGGCGGCAATGGCGTCGTCGTACTTTTTCTGCTTGAGCAGGCTTTCGGCCAGGAAGTACTGAGCCTCGGCTCCGTTCACGTCGTTGGGTGCGGCCTGCACGGCGGTGGCCAGCTCAGTTGCGGCCTGCTCGTAGTTGCCAAGGCGGTAGCTGGACTTGCCCAGGTAGAGCAGGGCGGCGTTGGTGGCATTGGCGGTGGCGCCGGCCAGGCCGCGTAGCTCCTCGGCAGCGCTGCGGGCTTTGGCGTAGTCGCCGTTTTCGTAGTAGCTGCGCATCAGGCCCAGGGTGGCGTTGGCCACCTCGCGGCGGTTGCTGCTGGCCCCGCGCAGCCGGTCGTAGTTCTTGATGGCCTCGGGGTAGTTCTTGTTTTCAAACTCCAGGTCGGCCACGCGGCCCACGGCGCGGTTCACGAACTCGCTCTTGTTTTCCGTCACCACGGCCCGCAGGCGGGTCAGCCCCTGCTGCTTGTCGCCCGTTTTCAGGTAGGAGTCGGCCAGGAAGTAGCGGGCATCGGCGCCCAACGCGTTGTTAGGATACGCCTTGAGGTAAGCTTCAAGGCGCAGAATGGCCTGGGGGTATTTCTCGGCCAGGTATAGCGACTTGGCCGCTTCGTACTCCACGCTCTCGGTGGCCTTGCTGTCGGGGTTGAGGGCCTTGAAGCTGGCCAGCGAAGCATCGAACTCCTCGGTGCGGCCCAGGGCAGCCAAGCTTTCCTGCAGGCTGTAGAGGGCCTGCGAGGCCGCCGCGCTGCGCGGGTACTCGCCCAGCACGCGCTGGAAGTCGGCCACGGCTTTTTCCTGCTGCTGCAGGTTGGCGTAGGCCACGCCGCGCTTTTGCAGGGCCAGCGGCACCAGGGCGCTGTTGGGCCGGTTGTCAATCAGGCGGGTGAAGCCGTCGACAGCGGGCTGGTAGTCGCCGGCCTCAAAGGCGAATTGCGCCTGCTGGAACACGGCTTCCTCGGCGTAGCGCGAGTTGGGGCTGGTTTTGAGCAGCGAAGCCAGGGTTTTGTTGGCCTCGTCGCGGCGGCCCATTAGGCCCAGCGTGAGGCCTTTCTGGTAGTAGGCGTAGTCCTTATCGTTGGCATTGGCTTGAATGACCTTGTCGTACAAGTCCAGGGCCTGCTGGTAGCTTTTCCCTACGTAATAGGTATCCGCCAGGCGCAGTGTGGCGTCGTAGTAGTTGGGGTCCTCGGGCTTGGCGCTGGCGTCGCCCAGGAAAGCCTGGAACTGGGGCCGGGCCTTCTCGTACTGCTTGGTGTTGTAGTAGGCGTAGCCCAGGCCGTAGCGGGCTTTCTGCTCAAACTCCTTTTCGTCGGCATCCACGCCACCCTGGCGGGTGGTGCGGGCCGCGGCGGTGTAGGCCGCAATGGCATCGGGGTACTGCTGGCCCACGCTGTAGATTTCGCCTTTGAGCACCTGCGCGGCGGCGCGCAGGGCGTCGTCGTTGGGGTATTGCAGCGACTTATCCAGCAGCGGCAGGGCCTCGGCGTAGCTGCCGTTGTTGTAAAGGGTCGCCGCCTGGCTGTAGGCCACGCGCTGGAAGGTGGCGTTGAGCTTGGCGCTGCGCTCCTCGAGGCTTTCGAGGTAAGTCAGGGCCTGCTGGTAATCCGTCGACGAGAGGAAGCTGGCGCTGAGCAGGTCGTCGACCACGGGCTGGCTTTTCGAGCGCGGGTACTTCTTCTGAAAGTCCTTGAGCACGTTGATGACTTCGGGCAGGTTGCCCAGCTCGTACTGCACCTGGCCCAGCTTCAGGGTGGCGTTTTCGCTGATGCTACGCACCTGGTTGCCTTGGCGGGCAGCTTCGAAGGCCGTCACGGCCTGGGCTTTCTGCCCGGCCTGCACGTAGCTCAGCCCGAGGTGGTAGGCGGCATTCTGGCCCAGGGAGTCACGGCGCACGGCCACGTTCTTCAGGCTGGCAATGGCGCCGGGGAAGTCGCCCATCTTGTAGTTGGCAAAGCCAATCTTGTACTGCAGCGAGGGCTCCACCTTGCCCTTACGCACGGCGGCGTACTTGTCGAAGTACTCGGCGGCTTCCTTGTAGTCCTGCTTCTGGTAGTAGGCGTCGCCCACCAGCAGGTTGATTTCGTCGGCGTTCTGCGGGGGCGGCGTGGCTTTTAGGGCCTTGGTGGCGTAGCCAATCAGGCCGTCGTAGTTGCCTTCCTTGTAATAAATCTGGGTCATCACGGCCGGCACTACGGGCTTGTAGGCGTCGTTCTGCTCGGCCACGCCCAGGTCGGCGCGGGCGGCGGCGTAGTCGCCGGCGCGGTAGGCCAGGTAGCCGGCGTAATACGAGCTGGCGTAGCTGTACTCGCCCTGTACCTTCTTGCTGCGGTCGAACAGCAGGCGGGCCTTGTCGTAGTCCTTCTGCTCGAAGTAGCTATAGGCCAGCTTGAAGTCCGACTCGGCCCGCTGGGCGTTGCTCAGGTTGTCGGGCGCCACCTTCTGGAAGTAGCGAATGGCCTGGGGGAAGTCTTTCTGGTCGAAGTAGAACTTGCCCAGCTCGAAGTAGGCCACGGCCGAACGCGGGTGAGCCGGGTGCTGCTCGGCGAAGTCGAGGATGAGGCCTTCGGCGTCGGGGTGCTGCAGGTAGAGGCCGCTCACAGCGTAGTAGAACTCGGCGTCGGCGGTGCGGTCGCGGGCGGCGGGGCCGGCTTGGCCCGCCCGGCGCGGCTCAATCTCCAGGTACTGCCGGAAGGCCTGCTGCGCCGCACCGTACTGCCCGCGGTCGAACAGCTCCAGTCCTTCCTGAAAATGCCGCTCATCAGAGGCAAACACCTGGGTTTGCTGGGCCAGGGCCGCTACCGGGGCCGCAGCAGTGAGGGCGGCGGCCAGCGCCAGCCGGGGAAATAGCTTCATCGAAAAATCGTATCGGGTAACGAACCGCACAGGGTTCGGGAGATGCCAAAAGTAGCAAGAAAAGGGCTTAGGTTGCGGGAAAACGCAAAGGGTGCCCCGGCATTGCCTTTTGACTCTTTCCAACAACTTACCCAGGACGGCCACCTAAGGTTGTGCTTGGGCAGGGTGCGAAAGTCATTAGCCAGCAGCCAGGCGTTTCGCAAGGGTTCCGGCACCGGCCCGCTCTGTTATCTTGGGCGGCATGAAGCACCTGCTGCTGGCCACCGCCCTGCTGGCCCCCACCCTCGCCCCGGCCCAAAAAACGGCCAGGCCTGCCCCCACCGAAAACCTCGTGCAGTACGCCCACCCGCTGGTCGGCACGCAGAAGATGGGCCACACCTACCCCGGCGCTACCGTGCCCTTCGGTATGGTGCAGCTCTCACCCGACACCGACACGCTGAGCTACGCCCAGAACGGCAAGTACAACCCCGATATCTACAAGTACTGCGCGGGCTACAACTACGACGACCCCACCATCGTCGGCTTCAGCCACACCCACTTCAGCGGCACGGGGCACTCGGACTTGGGCGACTTCCTGATTATGCCCACCACCGGCCCGCTACAGCTTAATCCCGGCACGGCCGACCGGCCCCGAAGCGGCTACCGCTCGGCCTTTTCGCATAAAAACGAGGTGGCCGAGCCGGCTTACTATAAAGTGCTGCTCGACGACCACCACATTCTGGCCGAGCTCACGGCTACCACCCGGGTGGGTATGCACCAGTACACGTTTCCGCAAGCAGAGCAGGCTCATATCATTCTGGACATGATGGCCGGCATCTACAACTACCCCGACAAGAACGTGTGGAGCTACGTGCGCGTGGTGAATGACTCGCTCATCACCGGCTACCGCCAAACCACCGGCTGGGGCCGCACCCGCACCGAGTACTTCGCCCTGCAGTTCTCCAGGCCTTTCAACAGCTACGGCGCCCGCAAGTACGACACCAGGGAAACCTACCGCGGCTTCTGGGGCCGCTTCGACCAAACGAAGACCTGGCCCGAGCAGGCCGGCCGCCAGCTGCGCCTGCACTTCGACTTCGCCACCACGGCCGGCGAAAAAATCAAGCTCAAGCTGGCTCTTTCGTCCGTGAGCATGGCCGGCGCCCTGGCCAACCTGCGCGCCGAGCTGCCCGGCTGGGACTTCGAGCAAACCCGCCGCGCCGGGCAGCAGCGCTGGCAGCAGGAGCTGGCCAAAGTCAGTATCCAGACGCCCAACCGGGCCGACAAGGAAAACTTCTACACCGCCCTCTACCACGCCTGCCTCAGCCCCACCGTGTACCAGGACGTGGACGGCCAGTATCGGGGCATAGACCAGAACACCCACCGCGCCGAGGGCTTCACCAACTACACCACCTTCTCGCTCTGGGACACCTTCCGGGCCCTGCACCCGCTTTTTAACCTCATTCAACCGAAGCGCAACGCCGACATGGTGCAGTCCATGCTGGCCCACTACGACCAAAGCCCCGAGCACATGCTGCCCGTGTGGAGCCACCACGCCAACGAAAACTGGTGCATGAGCGGCTACCACAGCGTTTCAGTTATTGCCGATGCTGTCATCAATGGCGCCGTGCCGCCCGCCCAGGCCGAGCGCGCCCTGGCTGCCTGCGTCACCACTGCCCGCCACCGCTGGTACGATGGCCTGGGCGAGTATATCGACAGCGGCTACGTGCCCAGCGAGCGCAGCGGCACCTCCGTTTCCAACACCCTGGAGTTTGCCTACGACGACTGGTGCATTGCCCAGCTCGCAAAACACCTAGGTAAACAGGACATCTATCAGGAGTTCAGCCGGCGGGCCGGCAACTGGCAGAACGTGTTCGATGCCCGCATCCGCTACATGCGCCCCCGCCTGGCCGACGGCAGCTTCCGCCCCCGGTTCGACGTGCTCAGCACCAACGGCCAGGGCTTCATCGAGGGCAACGCCTGGAACTACAGCCTCGCCGTGCCCCACGACCCGGCCGGGCTCATTGCCCGCATGGGCGGCAACGCCCGCTTCGTGCCCCACCTCGATTCGCTCTTCACCATGCACCTGCCCGACAAGTTCTTCGCCGAAACCGAGGACATCACCCGCGAGGGCATCATCGGGGGCTACGTGCACGGCAACGAGCCCGCCCACCACGCCGCCTACCTCTACAACTACACCGACCAGCCCTGGAAAACCCAGGCCCAGGTCCGCAACATCCTCGCCCGCCAGTACCACCCCACCCCCGACGGCCTCGGCGGCAACGACGACTGCGGCCAGATGAGCGCCTGGTACCTCTTCTCTGCCCTGGGCTTCTACCCCGTCGCCCCCGCCTCCGGCCAGTACGCCCTCGGCAGCCCCCTCGTCCACGGCGCTACCCTGCACCTGGAGAATGGCAAAGTCTTCACCATCGATGTCAAAAACCAAAGCCCCAGGAATGTCTACGTGCAGTCCGTCACGCTCAATGGACAAAAGCTCACGGAGCCGTTCCTGGCGCAAGCCGATGTGGTGAAGGGCGGGAAGCTGGTATTTGTGATGGGGGCCAAACCCAAAATAAAATGAGCCAGCCTTTTCAGATAAATGGGCGAGAAATCCGCTTAATAGAATACAGTACCGAACGCAATTGGAGCGCACAGCTGCCAAGGCGCGAATGGCTCTGTGTCCTTCTCTCTCACGACCAGCACTGTCGTTACCTGGATGAGGTTTTCAACAAGCTGATATTTCAGGATGTGTGCTACGTCTGCACCATTGGCAAGCAGTGCGAGCTGGCACACGACTTATTGGATGAGGAAATCAACTACCGTGAAGTAGAAGAACCCGCTCCTTACCTTCCGAAGCACCATATCATGACTACCTGGCACCAAGAGCTTGAGGAAGGACTCTGGTTTGCCATCTACGCGGCCCATCACGAGACAGTGTCGTTAAGGCAAATCGTCATTTTAGATATGACCGGAGGCATGGAATTGCCACAAGTAAAGCATTTCCTGACTCGATTCCTTCCCTCGTAAACCGGCTGCTTTTGGTGCTACTATACTCTGTTTCGCTGCCTGCATTAGTCATCAATTCTATCTGTTTACCCACTAGTCACAGATGATAAACAAGCTGCTTTTGCTTACCTTTTTCATCACTCTCACCCTTTGGCTGGCTATTGCGTTCACGCCACTGGAAATAAAGAGTAACCACGTTGCGGCAGGCCTTCTGGTGGCCGTTATTGTAACCGGCATCACCTGTCTGGGCCGCTTCTTGCATCAGTGGAGTAGCTCTACAGCCATCACTACTGCCTCGCTGCTAACCGCTTTCCTAAGCGTAGCAGCTTACTTTCTGATTTGGAGCTCCGGCTGGGTCACCCAGGACATTTTGTATCAGCACCGCCGTTCCGCCAATCGGACCATCGAGTTTCAAATGACAGATGTTGGGGCCTTAGGCTATGGCCGCCGGATGGTCGACCAACGGAAGCTCCTCCCAGGAATTTATTGGATAACGGAACTAGGCAAGGGCGCAGCCAATGTTGAAAACAGCAAGCTGGATTCCTTGGACTGGAAGGAGGTACACTTTTACAAAAACGAGTTGGGTTTGAAAGACCAGTGAATTCATGAAACCTCTTAAGAATCCACTCCGCCTTGCCGAAGCCGAAATTGTCGCCCGTGTCATCCGAAACTTTGTGGTCAAGCACCGGCAGCCGCGCTACCTGGCCCTGCTGGCAAAGCCCAATGCCTGGGGTGGCTACGGCTTCGGCGGGTTGGCGCACTTTGTAGACAATCTAGACCCGCGTTTTTGCAAGCAAATTCCGAGCAGTGAACAGTACACAGATGCTATACTCTCCAAAATCAAGGCATTGACGCCAGCAACTGAATGCTACATCATGCACGAAAGCCGGGAGTTGGATGGGCAATGGATGGACCTCAAAGAAGCCTTAAACAAGATTTTAGGCAGCAATACCGGCGCACTTATCATAGTCGACAACGGCACCATCATCTACCACGAAAGCGAAACCATGAAACACCGCTACATTGGTGTCCGACGGGAGTTTGAGTAGCGGAAAACACACTAAATAAATCCGATGATAGAACTGCACGCTTGGATAAGGCTCCGATACAGTGACCACGATTCCGAAGACCACCTTCAGCGCGACTTTATCGCGAATTTCATAGGTTACTTAGCTCAAAATCATAATTGGGTGCTTGCAGATTCGCATGGCAGATTTATTAACCGAAACGGTTTAGAATGCTTCACCCTGGACGCTTTGCATAATCACAAAGATGAACCTTTCTATGCCTTGACTATTTTCTCTTGGGTTGCTAAAAAGTCAGCTGGCAGTTATGGCTTGCTTTATTTCCATGATGATGAGGACTCAGACTCCTTCAATGAGTTTCAAGTGTATATTTTGAAAAGAGGGAAGCTTATTAAAGCAAAGGACATGTTTCTTTCCCCTTATCAGGAAGAAGTAGAAAGGGAGTACGATGAGAATAACCCTCCCAAGGACTGAAACACAAAACTGCCCGCTTCCTTTGGGAGCGGGCAGTTTTGTGTTCAAACATCAAGCGTCAGGCTCCCCTCCCTTTTGGGGAGGGGCCGGGGGAGGGGTCGCCTGCCTATCCCATCACCCCCGCCGGCACCGGGTGCAGAATCAGCCACACCAGCTCCCGCAGAATCTCGCCCTCGTCCATGCTGCCGCTCTCGATGCCCTTGCTCTGCGCGTCGGCCCGCCGGATGAGGTGAATGATGTCGACCACCCGCTCAATGGGGTAGGCGCGCATGGCCTGCTGGTACTCCTTCTGGGCGAAGCTGTTCATGATGCCCAGGCTTTTGAAGATGCCGTCGCCGGGGTTGGGCCCGCTCTGGTGCAGCACCAGCAGCTTGGTGAAGAAGCCAAACAGCAAAGTCAGGTTCGGAATCAGCGGGTTGGCCTTGGGGTTGGCGGCGAAGTAGCCCAGGATGCGGTTGGCCTTGAGCACGTCGCGCTGCACCAGCGCCTTCTGCAGCTCGAAGATGTTGTAGTCCTTGCTGATGCCCACCATGCGCTGCACCAAGTCCTCATCAATGGCCTGCCCGGCCTTGAGGTTAAGCAGCAGCTTGTCGATTTCGTTGGCCAGCCGGCCCAGGTCGGCGCCGATGTACTCGGCCAGCAAAGCCGTGGCCTGCCCCGTAATCTGCTGCCCCTTCGAGCGCACGTAGGCCGTGAGCCAGGGCGGCACGGCGTTGTCGTATACCCGCTTGCTGGTCATCAGCACCGCGCCGGGCGCGTCCTTGCCGGCCAGCAGCTTGCCCAGCTTCTTGCGGCTGTCGAGCGTCTTGTGCTTGTAGCACAGCACCAGGATGGTGCTGGTCAGCGGGTTTTTCAGGTAAGCCTCCAGGAAAGGCCAGCTTTTCTCCGCCTCCAGGTCGGGGATGGACTGCGCCTCCTTCACAATCACCACCCGCCGCTCGGCCATCATCGGAAACTGCTTGGCCTGCCCCAGCACGGCTGCCACGTCCACGTCCTTGCCGTACACCACCACTTGGTTGAAGCTGCGCTCGTGCTCGGCAATAGCAGTCTGCTCAATCCGCTCGGCCACCGCGTCGATGTAGTACGGCTCCTCCCCCTGCAGAAAGTACACAGGCTGAAACTGCCGCTGCTGCAGCTGTTTGAGGAGCGCATCGGCTTCGATTAGGGCCATTGGGGTTGGGGTCTTAGGGTCTTGGGGGCTTGGGGTCTCGAAGTAGCAGCCCCGCCGCAAAATTAGGCCCTGGCTACCCCCCGCCCTACCTTTGCACACTTATTCTAACGTCGGGTTTTGGTTAGCTCTTACAGCCAAGGCCCTAAGTCCCCAGGTCCCCAAGCCCCCGCCCAACCAAGACCCCAAGTCCCCAAGACCCTATGTCCCTGATAGAAGAACTCCGCTGGCGCGGCATGTTTCACGACATGATGCCCGGCACCGACGAGCACCTGCTGAACAACGCCCCCATCAGCGGCTACATCGGCTTCGACCCCACCGCCGCCTCCCTGCACATCGGCAACCTGGCCACCATCATGCTGCTGGTGCACCTGCAGCGCGCCGGCCACCGCCCCGTGGCCCTCGTGGGCGGCGCCACCGGCATGATAGGCGACCCCAGCGGCAAGTCGGCCGAGCGCAACCTGCTTGATGAAGACACCCTGCGCCGCAACCAGGCCGGCATCAAGGCCCAGCTCGAGAAGTTCCTCGACTTCTCGGAAGGCCCCACCGGCGCCCTGGTCGTCAACAACTACGACTGGTTCAAGGACTTCGGCTTCCTGCAGTTCCTGCGCGAAGTGGGCAAGCACCTTACGGTGAATTATATGATGGCCAAGGACTCGGTGAAGCGCCGCCTCGACCCCGAGGACAGCGGCGCCGACGGCCTCAGCTACACCGAATTTACTTACCAGCTGCTGCAGGGCTACGACTTCGTGCACCTCAACCGCACCCTGGGCGTAACGCTGCAAATGGGCGCCTCCGACCAGTGGGGCAACATCACCACCGGCACCGAGCTGATTCGCCGCATGGGCAACGCCGAGGGCTCTGAGGCCAAGGCCTACGCCCTCGTCGGCAAGCTCATCACCAAGGCCGACGGCACCAAGTACGGCAAGTCCGAAACCGGCACCGTCTGGCTCGACGGCACGATGACCTCGCCCTACCAGTTCTACCAGTTCTTCCTCAACGCCGCCGACGCCGACGTGCCCCGCCTTATCCGCGTGTTCACCCTGCTCAGCCAGCCCGAGATTGAAGCCCTCGAAGCCGAGCATGCCCAGGCCCCCCACCTGCGCGTGCTGCAGAAAGCCCTGGCCAAGGACGTCACCGCCCGCGTGCACGGCACCGCGGCCGTCGAAGCCGCCATTGCCGCCTCCCAGGTCATCTTCGGCGGCGGCGACCTGGCCGCGCTCGACGAAAGCACCCTGCGCGACGTATTCGCCGGCGTGCCCCACCTGCCTGTCCCCCGCGCCGACGCCGCTACCCTCGACGTAGCCACCCTGCTCAGCGAAGCCACCAATAAGCAAATACTACCCTCCAAAGGCGAAGCCCGCAAGCTCATCCAGAACGGCGGCATCAGCATCAACCGCGAAAAGGTTGCCGCCGCTGATACTCCCGTGGCCTCTTTCTCCCCACTGCACGGCAAGTACCTGGTAGTGAAGAAAGGCAAGAACAACTTCCTGGTAGAGCTGGTATAGCCGGTTAGTTGTAAGTAGAGAGAAGAGTGTAAAAAACTGTGTCATTGCGAGCGTAGCGAAGCAATCCGTCCTGTTCTCAGCGACTTACCAGGTAATGTGAAAAGCCTCAACGTCTGGAATTGACGTTGAGGCTTTTTCATGTATGGATTTATCTGGCATCTGAGTGCTAGAGGACGGATTGGCTACGCCGAACTCCGTTTGCCGCGCTCCACTGCGTTCCGCTCGCAATGATACGCTCCGAAGGCTTCATCAGACCAAGCTGACAACGGACAACTAACAACTGAGACTACTATCTCCGCCAACAAAAAAGGCCCCGCTGTAACCAGCGGGGCCTTTTTGCTTGGGTAAGCATCCGTCCACAAAATCCGCGAAATCCGCGCGAATCCGTGGTCCAGACAATTACTTCTTCTTGGCAGGAGCAGCCTTCTTGGCAGCACCAGCGGCCGGAGCGGCCTTCTTGGCGGGAGCAGCCTTCTTGGCAGCACCACCGGCAGCGCCGGCGCCACCAGCAGCGGCGGCCTGGTTTTTCATGTTCTGAACGTTGGTGCGGTGCGTCTGCGCCATCGTCTTCAGCTGCTGCATGCCCTTACGTACGCGGGTACCAGCAGCAGCATTGTTCTTGGTGAAGAACTTTTCGAAGTCGTCTTCCAGCGACATCACGAGGTCCTTCAGTTCCGAAAAGGGGTTCATAAAATGGAGGGGTTAGGGGTGAAAAAAGAGTTGGTTGTGGTGTTAAGCCGGCCCTAATATACAGGGATTTCAAATGCAAGCAACTTTTTGAAAAAAAATTCAAAACCCCTTCTCCTACCTTCAGGAGGCATTTTTTGTTTCAGAAAGGGCATTTTTAAAATATTGTGCCAAGGCCCTTAGCTTAGAAATGTACAAAAACAAGCGCGCCGGCCTCCTTGCGGAAGCCGGCGCGCTGCGCTTCAAAATGGCCCTTAGGCAGCCGTGGGCGCGGGTTGGGCAGCCTTGCTGTACAGCCCCTTGTCGAGCTTGGCCGACACGGCTTCGAAGGCCGTGATGGTCTCGCGCACGTCATCCAGCGTGTGCACCGCCGTGGGGATGAGGCGCAGCATAATCACGCCCTTGGGCACCACCGGGTACACCACGATGGAGCAGAAAATGCTGTGATTCTCACGTAAATCGAAGGTTAGGGCCGTCGCGTCGGGGATTTCGCCGTTCAGCAGCACCGGCGTCACGCACGAGGTGGTGGTGCCGATGTTGAAGCCTTTTTCCTTCAGGCCGCTCTGCAGCGCGTGCACGATGGTCCACAGGTTATCCTTCAGCTCGGGCTGGGTGCGAAGCAGTTCCAACCGCTTTAGCGCGCCCACCACCAGGGGCATGGGCAGCGACTTGGCGAAAATCTGGCTGCGCATGTTGTAGCGCAAATAGTCAATTACGCTTTCCGGCCCGGCCACGAAGGCGCCGATACTGGCCATGCTCTTGGCGAAGGTCGAAAAATAAAGGTCGATGCCGTCCTGCACACCCTGTTCTTCGCCCGTTCCGGCGCCCGTAGCGCCCATTGTGCCGAAGCCGTGGGCATCGTCGACGAAGAGGCGGAAGTCGTACTTTTCTTTCAGCTTCACCACGCCGCGCAGGTCGCCCTGGTTGCCCGACATGCCGAACACGCCCTCGGTAATCACGAGGATGCCGCCGCCGGTTTCGTCGATGATGCGCTTGGCGCGCTCGAGCTGCTTTTCGAGGCTGGCCATGTCGTTGTGCTGGTACACGAAGCGCTTGCCGGCGTGCAGGCGCACGCCATCGATGATGCAGGCGTGTGACTCGGCGTCGTACACTATCACGTCGTGGCGGCCCACCAGCGCGTCGATGATGCTCACCACGCCCTGGTAGCCGAAGTTGAGCAGGGTAGCGTCGGGCTTCATCACGAACTCGGCCAGCTCATTTTCCAGCTGCTCGTGCAGGGTGGAGTTGCCGCTCATCATGCGGGCGCCCATGGGCAGGGCCATGCCGTACTCGGCGGCCGCCTCGGCGTCGGCGCGGCGCACCTCGGGGTGGTTGGCCAGGCCCAGGTAGTTGTTCAGGCTCCAGGTGAGCACCTCTTTGCCGCGGAAAATCATGCGGGGCTTAATCTCGCCTTCGAGCTTGGGGAAGGTGAAGTAGCCGTGGGCATAGTGCGAGTGCGAGCCCAGCGGGCCGCGGTTGGCCGAAATCCGGTCGAAAATATCCACTGAAAAACGTTAAATAAGGGTGATGAGATGGCGAGGGGCAAGCCAATCTTTCTTGGCCCGGGCCAATTTAAACCAGCTACGCTACAAAGGTAGCCCCGGCCCGCCGTTGTACATAATTTGGGCCTAGTAACCCGAATCCAGGGCCGCAGGTTGCGGCGGCCCGGCAGTTTCCAACTTTCTTTGTGCCTCCGAACTCCCACCCCATGAAGAAAATCACCAAGCTGCTCGTCGCCAACCGCGGCGAAATTGCCCTGCGCGTGCTGCGCTCGGCCAAGGAAATGGGCCTGCAAACCGTGGCCATCTACTCCGAAGCCGACCGCAACGCCCTGCACGTGCGCTACGCCGACGAAGCCGTGTGCGTGGGCCCGCCCGCCTCCAAAGACAGCTACCTGCGCGGCGACAAAATTCTGGAAGTCTGCCGGCAGCTCGGCGTCGATGCCATTCACCCCGGCTACGGCTTCCTCTCCGAGAATGCCGAATTCGCCCAGATGGTGAAGGACGCCGGCCTCATCTTCGTGGGCCCCTCGCCCGAGGCCATGAACATCATGGGCGACAAGCTCTCGGCCAAGCAGGCGGTGCAGGCTTATAATATCCCGCTGGTGCCCGGCACCGCCGAAGCCATTTCCGACGTGGAAGAAGCCAAGCGCATTGCCGTGCAGGTGGGCTTCCCCATCCTGATTAAGGCCTCGGCCGGCGGCGGCGGCAAGGGCATGCGCCTGGTGTACAACGTGGACGAGTTTGAGGAGCAGATGCAGCTGGCCATCAACGAGGCCGTGTCAGCCTTCGGCGACGGGGCGGTGTTCATCGAAAAGTTCGTGACCGGCCCGCGCCACATCGAAATCCAGGTGCTGGGCGACGAGCACGGCAACATCGTGCACCTGTTCGAGCGCGAGTGCAGCATCCAGCGCCGCCACCAGAAGGTGATTGAGGAAGCGCCCTCCTCGGTGCTCACGCCCGAGCTGCGCGCCGAGATGGGGCGCTGCGCCGTGGACGTGGCCCGCGCCTGCAACTACACCGGCGCTGGCACCGTGGAATTCCTGCTCGACGACCAGCGCAACTTTTACTTCCTGGAGATGAACACCCGCCTGCAGGTGGAGCACCCCGTGACGGAGCAGATTACCGGCCTGGATTTGGTGAAGGAGCAGATTAAAGTGGCCCAGGGCCTGCCCCTGGCCTTTCAGCAGGAGGATTTGAGCATCACCGGGCACGCCCTGGAGCTGCGCGTGTACGCCGAAGACCCGCAGAACAACTTCCTGCCCGACATCGGCACGCTCACCACCTACGTGCGCCCCCAAGGCCCGGGCGTGCGCGTCGACGACGGCTTCGAGCAGGGCATGGACATCCCGATTTACTACGACCCCATGATTGCCAAGCTGGTCACCTACGGCGACACCCGCCAGGATGCCATCAACCGCATGCTGCGCGCCATCGAGGAGTACCAGATTACCGGCATCGAAACCACGCTGGGCTTCGGGCGCTACGTCCTCACCCACCCCGCCTTCGTGAGCGGCGACTTCGACACCAACTTCATCAAGGACCATTTCACGCCCGAGGTGCTGAAGCCCGCCGCGCCCGACGAGGCCACGGCCAAGGTAGCCGCCGCCCTGGGCGCCCTGCTGCTGGAAACCAAGAAGCCCAAAGCAGCCCCGGCCACCGGCACCACGGACAATGCCGTCGGCTCCGGCTGGCGCAAGAACCGGCTGGGGGTGCGGTAATTACTTCCGAAACACTTTCTAAAAATGCCTTGGCTATTGAGCCAAGGCATTTTTATTGAGGTTTGTATTTGTTATATTGTTTAATATGCAACAAGGAATAAGTGTCCTTATTGAATGTAAACTCCTTGTGTGAATTTGAAATTTTATTATAATCCCCAAACCCAGACCTTGTTATGATTTGGCCAAGTGTTGTTCTAGTATCAACATTATGAATTATCAACTCAATAATAAGTCGGGAGACCAACCTTTCTAAGGTTGGCATGTAATAATCTAGCTCTTCTCGTTTAAAACGCTCACCATGAATAATTGTACTTCGCAGATTATACATATACCCTACCATACTAAATAGCACCTCGCTACTCTCACAAGTACGCCCTAATATTATCGCCACTGCTCGTTTGAGTCGGTATGTAAGCTCATCCTTTCCATCTAATATTGTTTCCAGTGCCATTGTTAGCGATAAGTAACTATGATACACCAATGTGCTTTGACGGCTTTGTAAGTAAGCGTCCACTACTTGGCTTACGTAGCCATTATTTCCTATTCTATCAAATGCTAATGCTAAAAAGTCATGTAACTCCCCAAGTTCATCATCCGGAATCTGCATTGGATTAAAATTTTCATAACGGTCGTACTCAGTCATTGAGGTTTCAATTATCATTTTTTCAGAGGGTCGAACGTATCTTATTTCATACATTTTCTGCAAGTCACTCGGATAAGCAATTGTTAGTAGCCAAAGGCACCTCATAGCGTGATTCCAAGTTGATTGATTACTGTCAATTGGAAGGATTGCATAATGGGGGTCGTGAATCTGGTGTCCTCTAGTGTATCTAGCACGAATCGCTGTGAGGTATGCAGACTCCATCCCTGGTTGAAAGTCTAGATACTCATCAATAAGTGCTGAGGTAAGCGGTACAAACTTGTAATTGGCAAATGAGAAATCAATCCTTGTTAAATCGAATTTTGAGCCTCTAACAATTATCAGGAACATATCTTTAGCAGCCATTCTCAGTGTTATTGGGTTGATGAATATTATCAAGATAAGGAAAAGTCTTAAACTGCCTTTATGCGCGGGTCGAAGGCAAAGTCTTCCCAGCCGATGATGCGAAGCTGGGCGAAGTCCGGGTGGCGGGTGTTGAGCACGTAGTTGTGCTCGAAGGCGATGATGGACGAGGGCACGCGCAGCACGGCGGCGCTGCGGCGGCTGTACCACTCGGCGCCCAGGGGCTGGCATAGGGCGTAGCTGCGCGGCGAGGCCCATTCAGCGGGTAGCTGGTCCAGGCTCAACTCTTCCACTGCCAGCGTATCGGGAATATCAATGCACACCACCTTGAACAGGCTGTTGAGGCCCTCGCCGCTGCGGTGCACCACGTTTTCGAGGCAGGCCAGGGCACGGCTGCCGGCGGCGTAGATGACCATCTGCCCGCGCAGGTTCCAGCGCCCGGGGTTGCCGGAAGCGACCAACTCCCCGGCGTACTTGGCTAAGCAGATGCGGTAGACTTCCACTGGTTAGTTGTCAGTTGTTAGTTGTCAGTTGTTAGTTGTCAGTTGTTAGTTCATTCTGCAAAAGGGGCCGTCAGAAAAATCTGACAACTGACAACGAACAACTGACAACTCTTTTAAGCAAAATCCCCGTGGGCGATGCGGGCTACTTCGTCGGCTACCAGGTCGATGCCGCCGCTGGTTTCGAGCAGGCTGAGCGGGGGCTGGTGGTCGAGGCCGTAGGCGGGCTTTTCGAGCCAGCGGCGGAAAGCGCTGGCGCTGCCGAATACCTCCTCCCCTTGCCGGGCCAGGGCCAGGAGCTTGAGCACCTGCTCGCTGGCGGCGGGGCCCAGACGCTTCTTGCCCTGGCGGTAGGTACGCAGGGTTTTGGTGGTGGTGTGCAGCAAGTCAGCCAGCTCGTCGGCGCTGAGCTGCAGCAGGGCGGCCACGTCGAACGCCGTTTTGGCCAGTACTCCGGTGCGGGCCTCCATCACCAGGGCGAAGGAATCGGCAACGGTGCGCTCAAACCCGGCCAGGGCGGCGGGAAATGGAGCAGGCGAATGAACGGCAGTGGTGACCATAGGCTGAAAGATTAACCACCCCAAATATGGGAAGTTTTTCCGTAGCAAACGGAAAATTGTTCTTTTAGTTCCTTCCCGCCTTCCCGCAAGCCGCTGCCAGTGGCATTGGGGTGGGAGCGCCAGGGCCGCCAGGCTGGCTTGAATGCAGATGTTCAAAGTGGCGGACAGCCTGTATGATACATTAAAAAACACTGTTATTTTTACTCATACTTTGCTAGTGAGCGGGCTTCCGGGCTCTGCTTGCTGGCGGCCGTCCTTCTCCTTTCACACAAGCTATGATGACAACACAACTACGCTGGCTGGCGCTGGTGCTGCTGCTCGGCGCGCGACTCACTTACGGGCAAGACAATGCGCTGAGCTTCGACGGCAGCGACGACCGGGTGACGGGCCCTTTGCCGTCGATATTTACCAACATTGCCGCCAACGACCTGACGGTGGAAGCCTGGGTGAAGCTGGACAGCCGGACGACCTTCCAGCGGGTGCTGTTCGCCCAGTTCAACACCGACAACTACGTCACCCTGGCCCTGGACGCGGGGGGTACCCTGATTGCCTATGTGAAGCGGAATGGGGTGCCTTTTTCTCAGAGCGTCACGTCGCAGCCGCTAACGCCCGGGCAGTGGACGCACGTAGCGATGAGCTGGCGGGCGTCAAGTAATACCATCCAGTTGTACATCAACGGGGTGCCGCGGACAATGACCACCCAGGGCAGCTCTTCGGACGGCGTCAACAACACCCTGGCCATCGGGGCGCGCACCGACGGGGAGCAGCCGCTGCACGGCACGGTGGACGAAGTAAAAATTTGGTCCGGAGTGCGCAGCACGGCCCAAATATTCGCCGACCAGAGCACGGCCGGCGACCCCGAAGACCCGGCGCTGGTGGCATACTACAGCTTCGACCAGGGCGTGGCCAACGGCCTGAACCCAACCGTGACCTCGCTGGCCAACCAGGCAGACCCGACCCAGTCCGGTACTTTGGCTGGTTTCGCGCTCAGCGGCAGCAGCTCCAACTGGGTGCCGGGCCGGGCCGTGACGGCGCTGCCCACTCGCCCAGGCAATGCGCTGAGCTTCGACGGGAGCAACGACCGGGTGGCGGGCGCCTTGCCGGCCGTTTTCGGCAACATTGCCGCCAACGACCTGACCGTGGAAGCCTGGGTGATGCCGGCATCTACTGCAGCCTTCCAGCGGGTGGTGTTTGCCCAGCTCAATGCCAGCAACTTCGTGACGCTGACCCTGGGAGCCGGGGGCAATGTGTATGGCTACGTGCGGCGGGGCGCCACAACGTTTTCGCTGGTCACATCCACTCCCATCAGCACAAACCAATGGACGCACCTGGCGCTGACCTGGCAGCCCGCCATCAGCTCGTTGCAGCTGTACGTGAACGGAACAACGGTGCCCACCGGGTTCGGCGGCTCGTCATCGAGCGGCACCGACAACCTGCTGGTCATTGGGGCGCGCACCGATGGGGCGCAGCCTTACAATGGCGTGGTGGACGAAGTGAAAATCTGGTCCGTGGCGCGCTCGCAGGCCCAGGTTGGCCTGGACGCGGCCAGCGAGGCTGACCCAACCGACCCGGCGCTGGCGGCCTACTTCGATTTCAACCAGGGCGTGGCCAACGGCACAAACACCACCGTGACGACGCTGGCCAACCGGGTGAATCCAAGCCAGCGCAAGTCGCTGGTCAACTTTGCACTCAGCGGCACTACTTCCAACTGGGTACCGGGCCGGGTCGCCGGGCCCTTGCCGGTACAGCTCACGGCCTTTACGGCCAGCGCAACGAACGGCAAGGTGCAGCTGCGCTGGGCCACAGCCCAGGAGCAAAACTGTGAGCGGTTCGTCCTCAGCCAATCCTCGGACGGGCACACGTTTCGGCCTCTTGGCACCGTGGGCGGCGCGGGCACGACCAGCCGCCCCAGCCACTATAGCTACACCGACCCCGAGCCCCACCCCGGCCTCAACTACTACCGGCTGGAGCAGGTGGACTCCGACGGAAAAATCAGCCAGCTGGGTGTGCGGGTAGTGCAGGTGGGGCCCGCCACCGAGCAAGCCGCGGCCTACCCCAACCCCACCACCGACTGGCTCTACCTGCCCACGCTCCCGGCGGGCCTGGAGGAAATTCGGCTGACGGACCTGCACGGCCGGCTTTGCCAGGCCATCCGTCTCAGCGAAAGCCAAACCGCGCCGGCCCTGAACCTGGCCGGACTGCCCGCGGGCACCTACCTGCTCACGCTGCGCGGCCCCGGCCAGACGCTGACTCAGAAAGTGACGAAGTACTAAGCTTTGAGCGCGCCGGAAACCTGGTGTAAAGCAATGGTGCGCTCCACACCAATTTCCCGCACGAAGTACTCATCGTGCGAGATGACGAGAATGGAGCCGGGAAAGGCTTTGACTGCCTGAGTTAACACGGCCTGGCTGGGCAGGTCGAGGTTATTGGTGGGCTCGTCGAGCACCAGCAAATCGGGAGTGTTGTTGCTGATGGCCAGGCAGGCGAGAATGAGTTTCATTTTCTCGCCGCCGCTGAGGCCGGCGCAAGGCCGGTCCCAGGTTGGGTGACCGAACTGGTGGTAGTGCAGCAGGGTTTTCAGCTCATGCTCAGGCAGGTGGCGGGCGTTGAACTGCTGCGCCTGCCCGAACACGGTGAGGTCGGGGTTGATGAGGGAGTACTCCTGGTCGAGGTACAGGAACTGAAAATCGGCCCGGCTTAGGGTGCCGGTGGTAGGCAGTAGCGTACCGGTAAGGAGCTTGAGCAGCGTGGTTTTGCCGCTGCCGTTGGGGCCGGCAATACGCAGCCGCTCGCCGGAGCGCAGCTGAAAGGTGAGCAGCTCGGGCCAAAGGAAAGCTCCATCGTAAGCGAAGCCCAGAGCCTGGGCTTCTACCAAAATTTTACCCCGGTGCAGACCAGAAGCGTGCAGGCCGATGGCCAGAGGCTTCTGCTCCTGCAGCTGGCTGCGAAGCTGCTGAAGGCTGGCGGATGCGTCCTGAATTTTGTCCTGGTGCACTTCTTTGAGCTGGGCGGAGCTTTGCTCGGCCTGCCGCCTGAGGTTGCCGGCCACGATGCGCGGCAGGCCCTTTTTGTCTTGCTGGGCCCGGCCGCGGGCTTCGAGTTTGTGGCGCTGCTCGGCCAGGTCGCGGGCCTTCTGTCGGGCTTGCTTCAGGGCTTTTTCCTGCTCATCTACTTGTGCCTGCAGGGCGGCCAGCTGGCCCTGCTTCTGCTGCTGGTAGAAGTCGTAGTTGCCGCCGTAGGCTTCCACGCCCTGACCGCTCAGCTCCAGGGTGAGGTCGAGCTGGTTGAGCAGGGCGCGGTCGTGGCTCACCACCAGCAGGGTGGCTTTGCTGCGCTGGATAAGCTCGTAGAGCAGGGCCCGGCTTGCGGTGTCGAGGTGGTTGGAGGGCTCGTCGAGCAAAACGACGACGGGGTCATGCAGCTGAATGCCGGCCAGAAAAGCCTTGGTTTTCTCGCCCCCGCTGAGCGTGTGCAGCGGCTGGCTGAGGGTCAGGTGCTGCAGCTGCCAGTGGGCCAGCGCCGCCTGGGTGCGCTCTTCGAGGTCCCAGTCGTCGTTGAGGGTGATAAAGTGCTGCGGGGCGGCATCACCGGCCAGAATGGCGTGCAGGGCCTGCAGCTTATCGGCTACGCCCAGGGCCTGAGCCAGCGTCAGGTTATCAAACTGGCCCAGGTGCTGGGGCACGTAATAGGGCGTTTCGGGCAGCACAACTTCGCCCTCAGCGGGAGCCAGCCGGCCGGCAACAACCTGCAGTAAGGTGGATTTGCCGACGCCATTAGGCCCCACCAGGGCGGCTTTCTGGCCTTTGGCCACCGACAGGCTCAGGTGCTGGAACAGGACCTCACGGTTGGGGTGCGCGTACGCCAGCGCATGGACTACGATACTCATAAGCGTAATAAGAAGCTGAGTCGGCCCGTGGGTCCGACGGATTGAAAGGAGGCGGGCGGCCGGGTTCGATGCGTCGGAACCCCAGGCGGGCGGGCCATTTTCCTGTTAACTCAGCTGCTTATTCCATTGGCGTAGGTTGGCGTTCGGGTGCGGCAAAGATAGGGCAAATGCAGCAGGTTGTGGGAAGCGCTGGCGGGCGCGACGGAGACGCGAAACCGGTAGACACGCGTTGAAGACGCGCGCTAGACATGAGTTGATATAGCCTGTGCCCAACTCCTGCCGGGGCCGGCTACGTAGGATAAGCGCATGAAACTTTACTTACTCGCCGGCCTGCTTTTGCCGGGCTTTACTGCCCTGGCCCAGCCTTCGCCCCGCCAGCTTTACCCAGGCTTGTTTGAGGCGGTGCAGCTTGGCCAGGTGTATGCCGACGGCAAAACCTTCGTGGACCTGCTGCCGACAGCCCCACCGGCTACCATCCTGGCGGCTTACCAGCAGGAGAAAAGCCGGCCCGGCTTCGACCTGAAGGCCTTTACGCGCCGCTACTTTTACCTGCCGCCCACCGACACGGCCCGCTACCGCAGCAACGTGGCCGCCGGCATCCGGGCCCACCTCGACACGCTGTGGACGGTGCTGCGCCGCCCGGCCCAGCCCACGGCCCCGCCCTATTCCTCGCTGCTGCCCCTGCCTCAGCCCTACGTGGTGCCGGGCGGCCGCTTCCGCGAAGTGTACTACTGGGACTCCTACTTCACCATGCTGGGGCTGCGCGAGGCCGGCCGTACGGCGCTGCTGCAAGCCATGGCCGACAACTTCGCCTACCTCATTCGGCAGCACGGCTTCGTGCCCAATGGCAACCGCACCTACTACCTGACCCGCTCGCAGCCGCCCTTTTTCGCGCAGATGGTGGACCTGCTGGCTCAGGGTGCCGACTCGGCCGCCGTGCTGGCGCGCTACCTGCCGGCGCTGGCGCGCGAGCACGCCTACTGGATGGCCGGAGCCGATTCACTGGCACCGGGGCAGGCTACGCGCCGCGTGCTGCGCCTGCCCGGCGGCGAAACCCTGAACCGCTACTGGGACGACTCCGACCAGCCCCGGGAAGAGTCGTACCGCGAAGACGTGGAGGCCGCCCGGCTGAGCGCCCAGCCGGCGCCCGTGTTTTACCGCCACGTGCGGGCGGCTGCGGCCTCGGGCTGGGACTTCAGCACCCGCTGGTTTGGGCCCGAAGGCACCCTGGCCAGCATCCGCACCACCGACCTGGTGCCCGTGGATTTGAACTGCCTGCTGCTGGCGCTGGAACAAACCCTGGCCCGTGCCCACCGGCTGAACGGACAGCCCGGGCCGGCGGCCGACTACCAGCGCCGCGCCCGGGCCCGGGCCGCGGCCATCCGCCGCTACTGCTGGGACGCCAAGTCAGGCTGGTTTGTCGATTACGACTTCGTGCAGCGGCGGCCGGCGACGGCGCGCACGCTGGCGGGGGTGTTTCCGCTCACCTATGGCGTGGCCAGCACGGCCCAGGCCCGGCTGGTAGCCCGCCGCCTAGAGCAGGACTTCCTGGCGCCCGGCGGCCTGCTCACTACCACCCGCGTGAGCGGGCAGCAATGGGACGCGCCCAACGGCTGGGCCCCTCTGCAGTACCTGGCCATCGTGGGCCTGCGCCGCTACAAGCAGCAGGCCCTGGCCGACACCGTAGCCCAGCGCTGGACCCGCCTCAACCTGCGCGTGTTTCAGCAAACCGGCAAGCTGCTGGAGAAGTACAACGTGCAGGACCTGAGCCGCCCGGCCGGCGGGGGCGAATACCCCTTGCAGGACGGCTTCGGCTGGACCAACGGCGTGCTGCTGCGGCTGCTGAATGAGCAGGAACGGCGGTAAAAGTCTAGCTAAGGCTTAGGGCCTGCCGGAAAGCCCGCGAGATAGTGAAAGCCGGGCTCGGACCAAAAGCGTAGGCGCCTCTACCCTGCTTTGGGCGAGTAAACAACCGTCCCGACTGCGCTTACGGCCGGGGCGGTTGTGCTTGGCAACTGGTTATGAAACTCGGCCAGTTGGTAAACACGGCCGTTAGGCGAACTGAGCGACAAAGCTGAGGCAGCTGTGTACACGCTGCACAGCAACTCACCGGCGGGCCCGTACGCGAGCAGAACGGTGACTGGCTTCATCGATGCGCTGCCCGTCGAGCAGGTCAACCCCGGTGGTCCAGCCCAGCTGCGCCTGAGCCCCCGGCAGACGGCGCTGACGAAGCGCGTGAGGCGCGCAACAGCGGCAGCGGTAAGGGCGTTGGTCATGCGGCAAAAGCAGCGCGGAGGCTCAAAGCCCACGCGGTGCCCCGGCTTCGACCTGGCCTGCCCATATATGCTATAATGGCCATAGATACTCCTACCTTTGGCGCGTGAAATTGTGGCTGCTACTCGTTTCCCTGGTCCTCCATACGCTGCCGGTATGGGCCCAGCGGCCGGCCACCGGCGGCTGGCAGTACGAGAGCAGCCTGCGCGGGCAGCTGCTGCAGGACGTGGCCCAAGCGCCGGACCAGCTGCTGTGGCTGGCCACCGACGAGGGGGCGTACCGCTACGATGGCCCCGGCCAATTGGTGCCACTCAACACCCTGCGCCGGGGCGGCGCGCCCCTGCCCCCGGTTTTTTGCCACCACCTGCTGGCCACGCCCGACGGGCAGCTGTGGCTGGGCACGGCGGCCGGCGCGTTTCGCTTCAGCCCCGCCGGGGTGCTGCGGGCGCTGCCGCTCCCCGCCCCGGGTCAACCCTCCCAGGCCATCAGCAGCCTCGCCCTGGCGCCCGACGGCCGCCACGTGTGGGTGGGCCAGGACCGGGTGGGCGTGCGGCGCTACACCCTGGCGGGCGAAGCCGCCGGGCCCCTGCTGCCCGAACCCGAGCAGCTGCGGGAAGCCTGGCCCGCCCCCGACGGTAGCCTGTGGGTTAGCATCCGGGCAGGCCGCATTCGCCACTTTTCGGCCGACGGCCAGCAACTGGGCGAGTGGCAGTTTCCCGGCCGCGACCTGCGCCCGGTGCTCGTGCCCGGCACCGGGCGGGTGTGGCTGCTGAGCACCCAGCGGCTTTACCGGCCCGACCCCGCCGGCCGCCTCACGCCCGGCCCCGCCTGGAGCCCGGCCGGGCGCGGGGAGCACGCCTACGACCTGGTGCGGCAGGACTCCACCCTTGCCCTTTTTACCGCCGACGAAGTGGTGCAGCTAGGCTGGCAGCCCCGACCGGAGGGAGGCCCCGCCTTACGGCCACGGTTCTCGGTGGCGCCCCCTCCCCTCGACGGGACGCCGTCGTGGCAGCTCGCGTTCAACTCCCGGCTGCGCCTCGACGCGGCCGGCCGCTGGTGGGTGTTTGCCACCGGCTACCGTAGCACCTGGACGCGGGCGGCGGCTCCGGCCTTCTTTCAGGCGCTGCCAGGCCCGGGCGGGCAGCCCTACAGCGTGCGCAGCACCAGCCGCCTGCCCGACGGCCGCCTGCTGGTGAGCACCTACAAAGGCTTCCTGGTGCAGGCCGCCGACTCGCCCCGGGCCCCGCTGCGGCCCTGGCACGGCTCGGGGCGCCGCCTGGGCGGCGGAAGCCGCGTGTCGGTACTCATGGGGCTGGTGCCGGCCCAGGCAGGGCCGCGCCACGAGGAATGGCTGGCGGCCAGCGACTTCAACTTCCTGAGGCTGCACCCGGGCACGGGCCGCGTCACGCCCCTGCCCACTCCGGGGCTGGGCTCGGGCATGCCCCTGCCCCTAGGCCTGGCCCGCGACCCGGCCCCCGACGGACTGGTATGGGGCGTGGGCAGCACCGGGCTGTACTACTACGACGCGCGAGCAGCTTATTTCCGGCCGTACAGGCCCGCTGGTGCCCCGGCGTCGGCCCCGCCTCCCCTGGCCGGGCAGGTGCTGGAAGACGTGTGGCCCGATGGCCGGGGCCACCTGTGGCTGGCCACCCCGGCCGGGGTGGTCCGGCTGAGCATAGCCACGGGCGCGCAACAGCTCTTTGGTCCGGGCGCGCCGGCCGGCCCCCGCCGCGCTGCGCTCAGTGGGGCCCGCTGCCTGGCCTACGACAAGGCCAGGCAGCGCCTGTGGGTGGGCTCGCGCACCCAGGGGCTGGGGTTTATTGACTTGCGCACCGAACAGGCCCGCCTGGTGCTGGGCACCGCCAACGGCCTGCCCCACGCCCACGTAGCCAGCCTGCTCGCGGGGCCGCAGGGGGCACTGTGGCTGGGCACCTACGCCGGGCTGGTGCGCTACCAGCCCGCCTCGGGCGCGCTGGCCGTGTACACCACCGCCGACGGGCTCAGCTCCGACGAGTTCAACGCCCGGGCCGCTTATGCCGACTCGGCCATGGGCTCGCTGCTGATGGGCGGCGTGGTGGGGCTGCACCGCCTCTACCCCGCCCAGCTGGCCGGGGTGAGCCGGAACCGGCCCCGCCTGGTGCTCACGGCCCTCACGCCCCTGGACGCCCACGCCGCGGCCGACAGCAGCCGCCCGCACTACCGTCTCGCCGCCGACCCGGCGCCAGCCCTCGCCCTGGCGCCGGGCAGCCCGGTGGTGGACCTGCACCTCACGCTGAGCAACGTGTTCGACGCCGAGCAGGCGCGCTTCGCCTACCGCATTGCCGGCTGGCTGGGCGGACGCTGGCTGCCGCTGGGCACCACACCCGTGCTGCGCCTGCAAGGGCTGCCCGCCGGACGCTACGAGGTCGAGATTCGCGGGGAAACCACCCAGGGGCTGCCGGCCGCCAACACCCTGCGCCTGCCCCTGACCGTGACGGCCGAGTGGTGGCAGCACCCCGCGACCTGGGCGGCAGGCCTGGCGCTGGCCCTGCTGGCCATGTACGGCTGGCTGCGGCTGCGGCAGCGGCAGGCCCAGCGCGAAAGCCAGCTGCGGGCCCGGCTCGCGGCCGACCTGCACGACGAGGTGGGCGCCCTGCTCACCCGCGTGGCCTGGCAGGCCGACCTGGCCAACGAGCTGCGCGACGAAGCCCCCGAACTGCTGGCTTCCCTGGCCGCCAACAGCCGGGCCGCCGCCAGCACCGTGCGCGACATCATCTGGAGCGTCGACACCGGCGCCGACACCCTCGAAGCGCTGGTCGACCGCATCCGCGACTACCTCGACAGCACCGCCCGCGCTACCGGCTGGCGCATGACCCTCGACACCCACGGCCTGCCGGCCGACCTGACCAAAGCCCTGCCGCCCGCCGTGCGCCAGCACAGCTACCTCATTTTTAAGGAAGCCGTGACCAATGCCCTGCGCCACGCCCCCGACGGCCACACCCTGAGCGTCCGGCTCGACTACGCCCCGCCCCTGCTGACCCTGACCGTTACCAACGATGGGCGCGGCGCCCTGCCCGCCGCCCGCGCCGGCCAGGGCCTGCGCAACATGCGTCAGCGCGCCGCCCTGCTGAACGCCGACCTGGCAACGGGCCCGCGGCCGGCCGGCGGCTGGCAGGTACGGCTGCGGGTGCCGGTTTGAGTTAAAAGTTAAAAGCCGTTCTGGTTTTAACTTTTAACTCAAACCTTTTAACTGACCAAAAGCCTACAGCTCGCCGCGGCTGGCGCGCCCGATGAGGTCGCCCCGGGTGCGGACCCGCAGCTTTTCGTAGAGGTGCTTGATGTGGGTGCGCACGGTTTCGAATGCCAGGCCCAGGCGGGTGGCTACCTCTTTCTGGCTGAGGCCCTCGACCAGGCATTCGAGCACCTGCCGCTCGCGGGCCGAGAGCAGGTCGGGCTGCAGGCGGGGGGCGGGCGTGAAGTGGGCCAGGGCCTTGCGCGCTACCGACGGCGAGAGCGCCGCCCCGCCGGCCAGCACGTCGAGGATGGCCTGCTTATACTGCGTCGGCGGGGTAGTGCTCTTCACGATGTAGCCGGTGGCGCCGGCCCGCAGGGCCTGGTAGATGCGGGCGGCATCGTCGTGCATGGTCTGGATGATGACGTCGGCCCCGGGCAGACGCTGCCGCAGCCGGGGCAGCACGTCCAGCCCACTCTGTCCGGGCAGGCTCACGTCGAGCAGCACTACGCGGGGCGGCAAACTCAGCTCCAGCTCCGCAAACAGCGCCTCGGCCGAGTCGACCACGATGGTGCAGATGAACTCGGGCTGGTGGCTTAGGTAGTGGCTGAGCAGGGCCCGCACCTGGCCATCGTCTTCGACGATGGCCACAGAAACGGGAAAGGCGGGGGCGGACAGGGACATAATACAGCAAAGTTGCGCCAAAGACAGGGGATGCCGCCGCGGCCGCGCATCCCCCTTTTGTGGGATGCGAGACCTGATGCCGGGGAGGGCGCGGGGCCGAACCTTTGCCCCAGTCGTCGACTGCTACCGGCGGCGCCGGCAGCCTCAAGCTTCTCTTACCAAACCCCGTGAATACAGCCTATTCAAAACAGACTTCCCTGTAACTAAAACTCTCCTAACAATTTCCCCATGAAACAACCTTTTCTCTTGCGCATCTTTCTCTTCGGCTTGCTGGCCTGGGCCGGCCTGCACCCGTCCCAAGCCCAGGTAACCAACTGGCTGGGCGGCGCGGCCAGCGCGCCCACCGACTGGTTTACGCCCGCCAACTGGGACAACGGCGTGCCGACGCTGAGCACCGACGTCGTGATTCAGGCGGGCCGCCCGCGCAACCCCGTCATCCTGAGCGGGGCCGCCCAGGGCCGCACGCTGACGCTGGTGGCCAGCACCTCGCTTATTCTCAACGGCGGCACGCTGGAGCTCACCGGCGACTTCGTGAACAACGGCGCCTACAACTCGGGCGGCGGCACGATAATCCTGAGCGGCTCCACGGTGCAACACATCGGCGGCACCCGCCAGACGCGCATCGTGAACCTGACCGTGGGCCCGGCCGGGGCCTCGCTGGTGGGCGACACCGAAGTCCGCCGGATGCTGATTCTGAACGGCAACCTCACCACCAACGGGCAGCCGTTCCTGCTGTCCACCGACTTCAACGGGGGCACCTTCCTCACGGCCACGGTGGTCAACAACGGCGGCGTGGTGGTGGGCAACGCCCGGGTGCAGCGCTTCATCTTTGGCAACAACGCGGGCCTGGGCTACCGCCACTACAGCTCCCCGGTAAGCGGCAGCACCGTAGCCGACCTGGCCGCGGGCACCTTCACGCCCGTGGTGAACCCGCTGTTCAACACCCAGGGGCCGAGCGTGACGCCCTTCCCCACCGTGTTTGGCTACGACCAAAGCCGGCTGGCCAGCCCGGGCATTCCCGCCGCCAGCTTGTTCGACCGGGGCTGGTACTCGCCCGCGGCCCTCACCGACCCGCTGGTGGTGGGCCAGGGGTACGCCGTCAACATCACCCGCCTCCCGGTCGTGGATTTCGTGGGCACCCTCAACACCGGACCCATCACCCTGAACCTGGCCCGCAACACGACCCCGGCCGTGAGCGCGGCCATTGCCGCCGGCAGCGGCCTGCACCTCATCGGCAACCCCTACCCGGCGTCCATCGACTGGAGCCTGGTGGATGCCACGCAACGCCCGGGCCTCGACGCGGCCATGTACGTGTTTGAAAGCAGCGGGCAGTACACCGGCGCCTACCGCACCTACGCCAACGGCATCGGCAGCTCGCCGCTCATTTCTACCGCCCAGGGCTTCTTCGTGAGCGTATCCGACGGCCAAAGCAGCGGCTCGCTCACGTTTGAGGACGCCGACCGGGTGACGGACTTCTTTGCCCAACCCGGGTTTTATCGCGGCACGGCCGACCTGCGCCCGCAACTGGAGCTGAGCCTGGGCCTGGCCGGCGCCCCCGCCGACCAGCGCGACGCGGCCTACCTCTACCAGCAGGCCGGCGCCACGGCGGGCTTCGACGCGGAACTGGATGCCCGCAAAATCAACAACCCCTCGGGTCTGGACCTAGCCTTTACGGCCGGTACCGAGTCACTGGCCATCGACGGCTTGCCCGTCTTCACCCAGGCTACCGCCATTCCCCTCTCAGTGCGGGTGCCGGCCGCCGGCCAGTATACTCTGCAGGCCAGCAGCCTGCGCAACCTGCCCGCCGGAACCAGCCTCACGCTGACCGACACCCAAACCGGCCAACAAGTCGACCTGACCCAGCCGGGGGCCAGCCTGTCCGTTGCGGCAACCGGAGCCGCCCACTGGGCCACGCGCTTCTACCTGCACTGGCAGCCGGCCGCCCCCCTGGCCACCCGGGCGGGACTCAATGCCGCCAGCGTGACGGTATTTCCCAACCCCAGCGCCAGCGGCCAGGGCTGCACGGTGCTGGTGCCAGCCGTTGCGGGCGCTGCCAGCCTGCAGGCCAGCTTGCTCAACGCCCTGGGTCAGCAGGTGTACGCGGCCCCGGCCGTGGCCCTGCCCGCCAGCGGCACCAGCCTGGTACTGCCCATCCAAGGCTTGGCCGCCGGCGTGTACACGCTCCGGCTCCAGGCCGGCGCCCATTTCGCTACAAAACGCGTGGTGGTGCAGTAAGCTTACGCGGCAACATCGCATTGAAAAGCCCCTGGCCATTTAGTCAGGGGCTTTTCATTATGCTGAAACGGACCTGATTTTTAACCCGCCGTATCGCCCAACTCAAACGAGGCCCGGGGCTGCCACTGCCGCCCGCCGTGCCGGCACAGAATGACCTGGAATAATCCGCCCAAGGCTAAACTGCTAATCGGCCAAGCCTTCAGCAGCTATGAAACTCGGCCAACAGATAGACACGGCTTTCTGCTAGGCCGCGGCGATAGAGCCAGGACTGCTGCGCCAGCGCCTCGGTGCCAGGACCATACGAAAACACGCGGATAGGCTTGCGCTGGGCCACTTGCTGCAGTTTATCCAGCACCTGCTGTAGGATGTGCCCTGTGAAGGGCGTGAACAGGAAAAAAGCGGTGCCGTTAGAATAATCCACGGCGCGTGCATCGGCATTGATAAACTCGACCTGGCTTAGCTGAAGCTCCGTGGCGCAGGTCTCAGCGTGGCGGCAATAAGCAGGCTCTATCTCCACGCCGCGGGCCGGGGCCCCGCTCAGCAGGTGCACCAGTAGCGGCACCTGGCCCAGGCCAGAGCCCAGGTCGTAGAATATGTCCTGGGGCGTGATTTCGGCTGCCAGCTCCAGAATAATGCGCGCCGGCGTCTTCTGGTAATACACCATTTCCGGCTCACGGGGCAGCGCTTCCAAAGACTGGGCAGGCTCAGGGAACAAGCCGTTGGTAAGAGTGTCGAGGCTGTCGTAGCCGGTGGCCACGCCACCGGGCTGCCAGCTACCTGTTCCGGCGTAAGCAGTCAGCAGGGCCCGCAGGCCACTTGGCGTGTAATGCCCAGCCCGGATGGTGGCCCGCAGCTCGGCAAAAAGGCGCTGGTCCACTGCTTCTAGTTGCTCCTGCAGTGCCAGGGCCTGGGCCCGAAGCTGGCTTAGTGCAGCCGAAAAGTCAGGAGCCGGCAGGCTGTCAAGCCGGTCCAGGACGTGAACCTCCAGCTCATCCAGGGCTTCGGCCCGGGCAGCGAAATTTAGCTCCGCAAAAAGGGCTGGTTGGGTGGCCAGGCCTTGCAGAACGGCTGCTATTTCGGCCGCCGCTGAGGCCTGGTCACTGTACTCGGGCGCCACCGCTTGGCCTACAGCAGCTCCGTCACCTCGCGCACACCCACCGGCCGGTGCACGGTAAAGCCTTCGCCAAACTCCACGCCGATGATGTGGCCAAACTCGCGGGCGCGGGCTTCCATGAACTTGCCGAATTCCTGGCTGGACAGGTAGGTAGCCGGCTCGGTGCTGCTGGGGTTGAAGAACTGGCTGTTGTAGGCCTGAATGGCCGCCCACTTGGTATGCCAGTGCGCGCTAATATCGACCACAAACGCCGGCGTAATCTGGCGGTCCTGGATGTAGTGGTACACATTGCGGGGCCGCCACGCCGCCTGGGGCTGGCCGTCGTCGCCCAGGGTCTCAATCATGCGCAGGCCGGCCAGGAAGCAGGCATCCGACGCCAGCTGGGCTGCCCGGCCGTGGTCGGGGTGCCGGTCGTGAATAGCATTGCAGAGCACCACATCGGGCTGGTAGCGGCGGATGGCGGCAATGAGCGGCAGCTGGTGCTCCCGGTCGTTGCGGAAGAAACCGTCGGGCAACCCCAGGTTTTCGCGGGCACTGAGCTGCAGAATCGCGCCGGCAGCCGCAGCCTCCGCCGCCCGGGTAGCGGGGGTGCCGCGGGTGCCCAGCTCGCCCCGCGTGAAGTCCACGATGCCCACTTTCTTACCTGCAGCCACGGCGGCAGCCAGCGTGCCGGCGCAGGACATTTCCACGTCGTCGGGGTGGGCGCCCAGGGCCAGGATGTCAAGTTTCATGGGGTTGTAGTTATCAGTTGTTCGTTGTCAGTTGTCAGGGCTGTTCTAACAGCGCTGCAATGTTACGGTTGCAGCATTTAACACGAGGGTCCAATGGTTTAAATCTGGTGCCGCCAGAACAAGCTGACAACGGACAACGGACAACGCCTTACTTAATCCGCACCTTCTTACCCGGTTGCAGCGTGCGGAGGCCGGGGTTGAGCTTGCGTAGGGTGCTTTGCCGCACGCCGTACCGCTCCGCAATTTCCGACAGCGTATCGCCCCGGCGCACGGTGTGCGACACGGTGCGACGCGCCCGCGAAGGGCCACCGCCTCCCCCGCCCCGGTGCCGCAAGGCCTTGTTGTAGTAGTTGAACAGCTCGGAGGTAATGGTGAAATTGTCGCTGCGCAGCTTGTACTCCGGGAAGTTGTACATCTGGTACGGGTTGATGGGGTTGCCCTCGTAGCGTACCTCAAAGTGCAGGTGCGAGCCCGTGCTGCGCCCCGTATTGCCGCCCCGACCAATCAGCTGCCCGGCCTTGACGAAGGTACCCACCTCCACCAGCGACTTGCTCAGGTGGCCGTAAAGCGTCTCCAGGCCATTGTAATGGCGCACCAACAGGTAGTTGCCGTAGCCGCTGCCGTCGTACTTGCTGATGCGCACCACGCCGTCGAACACGGCCTTCACCGAGTCGCCGGTTTCCAGGTCCAGGTCCACACCGTAGTGCCAGCGGTAGCCGCGGAAGCCAAAGCCCGAAGTGGTGGGCGTGGAGTGCAGCGGCATCTTGGCGTAACGCTCCCGCGGCGGGTCAGTCAGCTTCAGGTTCAGGGTGTCCTTGATGCGGCGTCCATCCACCCGGTAGGGGTTGATGTTGCGCGTGTCCCAGATGGCGAAGTAGCCGGCCACCTTAATCCAAGAGGAGTCAATCAGCACTTCTTCCGACATCTCCACAATTTCCTGGTTGCCCTCGTCCAGCGTCGTGGTGTCTTCGCTCACGATGCTGAGCTCCTTGGCCGGGTTGAAGTAGATGGACTTGGCAGCGTCGGAGTTGTCGTCGGGCAGCTCCTCGGTTTCAATCACCGTGGTGGTATCGGGCCGCACGTAGCGGATGGTGGGCGGCTTGACGCGGAAGAATTCCTTCTGACCCAGGGTGTTGCCAGCCCGGGCCTTGGTGCGGGGCGGCTTGCGCCGCTGGGCTTCGGCGCTGTGCCCGCTCAGCAGCAGGAGCAGCAGCGTGAGCAACAGCAGCACCGGGCGCACAAAGTTGATTTTGATAGGTTGCAAAGGCAGAAAAAGCAAGCCGTCCGGCCGGGAATGCACCGGACGAAGTCGCAAATTACTAATTAATGATTAGGGGTTGATGAACAATGCCGATTCCAGCGCGTGGAACCGCATTCTTCACCAACCCCGAACTCAGTAGCGCAGCTGTTAATGGAAGCCTTGCGCGGCCAGATAGCGCTCGGCATCAAGGGCGGCCATGCAGCCCGAGCCAGCGGCCGTCACGGCCTGACGGTAGGTGTAGTCCTGCACGTCGCCGCAGGCAAATACGCCGTCGACGTTGGTCTTGCTGGTGCCGGGAATGGTTTTGATGTAGCCCTGTTCGTCGTGGTGCAGGTAGGGCTGGAAAATCTTGGAGTTGGGCTCGTGCCCAATGGCCACGAAGAAGCCGGTGAGCGGAATCTCACGCAGCTCGTTGGTCAGCACGTTTTTTACCCGCACCCCTTCCACGGCGTGCTCGCCCAGAATTTCATCGGTCACGGTGTTGAACAGCACCTCAATCTTGGGGTTTTCGAGCACGCGCTTCTGCATGATTTTCGAGGCCTTCATCTCCCCTTTCCGCACTATCATGGTCACCTTAGTGGCCAAGTTGGCCAGGTAGGTAGCTTCCTCGGCGGCGGTGTCGCCGGCGCCCACAATGGCCACCTGCTGCCCGCGGTAGAAGAAGCCGTCGCACACGGCGCAGGCCGACACGCCCGCACCGTTCAGCTTGGCTTCCGAGGGCAGCCCCAGCCACTTGGCCGAGGCGCCGGTGGCAATGATGACGGCGTCGGCTGTCAGCTCCACTTTTTCGTCAATCGTGACTTTGTGCGGGTGGCCCGAGAAATCAACCGACGTGGCAATCCCGTAGCGAATGTCGGTGCCGAAGCGGGCGGCCTGCTTCTTGAGGTCCTCCATCATTTCCGGCCCCATTACCCCGTCGGGGTAGCCAGGGAAGTTCTCCACGTCGTTCGTGATGGTGAGCTGCCCGCCGGGCTGCAGGCCCATGTACATCACGGGGTTCATGTTGGCACGGGCGGCGTAGATGGCAGCTGTGTAGCCGGCCGGGCCGGAGCCGATAATCAGGCACTTGATGTGTTCAGGCATTTGGCAGGTTGTATCGCGAAGCGCAGCTTCGCATATCGTTGAATTGTGGAGTACGATGTAGGGGCGGGGCTTGCCCCCGCCCGTCGTTGAACGACTCCGTTCTGACGTCCGGGCGGGGCAAGCCCCGCCCCTACAAGGTGCTGCTATTAAAAAACCCCAACCTTACAGTCGGGGTTTTCTAGTAACAAAACTAAGCAGTAATTAGCCCAGGTAAGGCTTCAAAGCCTTCGAGCGCGAGGTGTGGCGCAGGCGGCGGATGGCTTTCTCCTTAATCTGGCGCACCCGCTCACGGGTCAGGTTGAACTTCTCGCCGATTTCCTCCAGGGTGAGGGCGGCTTCGCCATTCAGCCCGAAGTAGAGCGTGATGACGTCGGCCTCGCGCTTGGTAAGCGTGCTCAGGGCGCGCTGCACCTCCTTGCGGAGCGAGTCGTTCATCAGGGCCATATCGGGGCTTTCCTCGTCCTCGTTTTCGAGCACGTCGAGCAGGCGGTTTTCCTCGCCCTGCACAAAAGGTGCGTCCACCGACACGTGGCGGCCCGAGATTTTCAGGGTGTCCACCACTTCGGAAGTCGTCAGCTCCAGCACTTCGGCAATTTCCTCGGGCGAAGGCTCGCGCTCGAACTTCTGCTCCAGTTCGGAGAAGGACTTGCTGATTTTGTTGAGCGAACCCACCCGGTTCAGGGGCAGGCGCACGATGCGGCTCTGCTCGGCCAGGGCCTGCAGGATGCTCTGGCGAATCCACCACACGGCGTAGGAGATGAACTTGAAGCCGCGGGTTTCATCGAAGCGCTTGGCAGCCTTGATGAGGCCGAGGTTGCCCTCGTTGATGAGGTCGCCCAGGGACAGGCCCTGGTTCTGGTACTGCTTGGCCACCGACACGACGAAGCGCAGGTTGGCTTTAGTCAGCTTTTCCAGCGCCTGCTGGTCGCCCTCGCGGATGCGCTGGGCCAGCGTCACCTCTTCGTCGGGCGTGAGCAAATCCACCTTGCCAATCTCCTGGAGGTATTTATCCAGCGACTGGCTTTCGCGGTTGGTAATCTGCTTGCTGATTTTTAGCTGTCTCATGGAGCAGGAGTAATAACGGTGTCTTTAGTTAGAATGTCAAGAAAAACGGGGCCAATGAGGCAGCACGAAGTCAGAGGAGGGAAACACCCCTCCCCTAACGAAAGTTCGCGCCCTACTGTTGGGTGGTGCCGTTGCTAGCCTCGGTCCGCTCGGGCTTGGGCAGAAGCACCTTGCGCGAGAGCCGGTACTTGCCGGTTTTCTTGTCGATTTCAACCAGTTTCACGTCAATGTCCTGCCCTACTTCCAGCACGCCTTCCAGCGTCGCAATCCGCTCGTGGGTTACCTCCGAGATGTGGAGCAGGCCGTCCTTGCCGGGCATGATTTCCACGAAGGCGCCGTAGGGCTGAATGCTGCGCACCTTGCCCTTGTAGGTCTCGCCCACTTCCGGCTGGGCCGCAATGGCCCGGATGCGGTCGATGGCGCCCTGCATGTCCTCCTGGTTGGAGGCGTAGATGCTCACGTGGCCTTTCTCGTCCTTCTCCTCGATGATAACCGTGGCGTTGGTGTCCTTCTGAATCTGCTGGATAACCTTGCCGCCGGGTCCGATAACGGCACCGATAAACTCTTTGTCGATGAGCATCTTGTGCGAGCGGGGCGTGTGGGGCTTCAGGTCTGGTGCCGGGGCGTTGATGGTCTTGGCCATCTCGCGCAGGATGTGCAGGCGGCCCTCACGAGCCTGGTGCAGGGCCTTGGTCAGGATTTCGCTGCTCAGACCCTGGATTTTGATGTCCATCTGGCAGGCGCAGATGCCTTTCTCGGTGCCGGTTACCTTGAAGTCCATGTCGCCGAGGTGGTCCTCATCGCCGAGGATGTCGCTCAGCACGGCGTACTCACCGGTTTCCTTGTCCTGCACGAGGCCCATGGCGATGCCGGCCACAGCCGAACGCACCTTAACACCAGCGTCCATCAGTGCCAGCGAGCCGGCGCAGACGGTGGCCATCGACGAGGAGCCGTTCGACTCCAGGATGTCCGACACGATGCGGATGGTGTAGGGGTTTTCCTCGTCGGAGGGCAGCACCTGCTTCAGTGAGCGGGCGGCCAGGTTGCCGTGGCCGATTTCGCGGCGGCCGGCGCCGCGGTTGGGCTTCACCTCACCGGTCGAGAAGCCGGGGAAGTTGTAGTGCAGCATGAACTTCGAGAAGCCCTTGTTCAAGGGCTGGTCGATAATCTGCTCGTCGAGCTTGGTGCCCAGCGTGACGGTGGTCAGGCTCTGGGTTTCGCCGCGGGTGAAGATGGCCGAGCCGTGGGCGCCGGGCAGGTAATTGATTTCCGACCAGATGGGGCGAATTTCGGTGAGCTGGCGGCCGTCGAGGCGCACCCGCTCCTTCACCATCATGTCGCGGATGGCTTTCTTCTCGGCCGAGCCGTAGTAGCGGCCGAACATCTTCATGTCCAGCTCGGGGTTTTCGGCCACCAGTTGCTCCAGGAAAGCCTTTTTCACCAGCGAGAAGCCTTCCTTGCGGCCGGCCTTCGAGGTGTTGCCCGAGCGGGCCACATCGTAAGCCCCCTGGTAGATGCCGTCGTGGATGCGCTGCTTCAGCTCGGGGTTTTCTTCGTACTTAGGGTACTCGCGCAGGGGCGAGTCGGCCGTGCGGCCCACGGCGGCGGCCAGGTCGAGTTGCAGCTGCACCTGGGCCTTGATGGCTTCGTGGGCGAAGGCGATGGCCGCTACCATCTCCTCTTCGCTCACTTCCTTCATCTCGCCTTCCACCATGGCCACCGAGTCCATCGTGGCACCCACAATGAGGTCCATGTCGGCGCGGGCCAGGTCGGAAGTCTTGGGGTTAATCTGGAAATGGCCATCGATGCGGGCCACGCGCACTTCCGAAATCGGGCCGGCGAAGGGAATGTCGGTGATGGCCAGGGCGGCCGAGGCGGCCAGCGCAGCCAGGGCGTCGGGCTGCACTTCTTTATCGGCCGAGATGAGGGAAATCATCACCTGCACCTCGTAGTGGTAGTCTTTGGGGAACATCGGCCGCAGGATGCGGTCGACGAGGCGGCAAATCAGGATTTCGTAGTCCGACAGGCGGCCTTCGCGGCGCTGGAACGAGCCGGGAATCTTGCCGGCCGAGCCGAACTTCTCCTGGTAATCCACCGACAGCGGCAAAAAGTCGATGCCTTCGCGCTGGCTCGGGGCCGACACCACGGTGGCGAGCAGCATAGTGTCGCCGAGGCGGACCACGACGGCGCCGTCGGCGAATTTGGCGAGCTTGCCGGTTTCAATGGAAATCTGGCGGCCGTCGGGCAGCGCCAGGGTTTTGGTAATGGCTTGGGGTTGGGACATCAGCGGGGTTTGCTTGAAAAAGCGACAGCGGGCGAGCAGCCAAAAACGCAGACGGATAAGACCGGGCGTTACTCAAAAAGGTACTTAGTATCTGGTATCAAGTAGTAAGTACTGGGTGGTTTAGGTACCAGCATCGGCCAATACAGCTGGAACAACCCGGTTCGAAAGCAGCCCAAGTCAGCTGGCTTCCAATCGCCAAATACTCACTATTTGATACTGAGTACTGGCAACTCTATAAAAAAAGAGTAGGGAACCTTCGTTGGAAGGCTCCCTACTCTCAGGTTTTGGGTTTACTTACGGATACCCAGCTCCTTAATAATCGCGCGGTAGCGGTTGATTTCGGTATTCTGCAGATAGTTCAGCATGCTGCGGCGCTTGCCCACCAGTTTCAGCAGGCCCAGGCGGGTGCTGTGGTCCTTCTTGTTCACCTTGAGGTGCTCCGTCAGGTGGTTGATGCGGTGGGTGAAGAGGCCAATCTGAGCTTCAGCCGAGCCCGTGTCGGTCTTTACGTGTTGCAGGCTGTTCTTTTCGAAGATGGCCTGTTTTGCTTCAGTAGTGAGTTTCATCGGTTGATAGGTGTTACCCCGTCTTAGATTTAAAGATGAAAAAAATAAAAAAAGTGTACCCCACACCTTGGGGTGCCGCAAAGGTACGGGATTTTAAATAAGAAAAGAAGTGGTGTTGATTGTTTTTTGATGAGGTGATGTGCTGATTGTTTGATGTGCGGATGTGCTGATTTTTGGTGATGAGGTGATGAATTGATGGAGTAATGAGGTGATGGAGCGCCCGGCCTCTGTCATTGCGAGCACAGCGAAGCAATCCGTCCTCTCTCGGCGACCAACCTTCTAATGTGAAAAGCCCCACCCTCTATTCCAGACGATGGGGCTTTGTTATTCATCACATCATGGTGGCAACTGAGTGCTAGAGGAAGGATTGCCACGGCCTTCGGCCTCGCAATGACACGTTCCTTTCACCTCATCACCATTTAACCAACGGACGGCTTGCGGCTCAACAGGCGCCGGGGCAGCTGCCGCCAGAAGTCCAGGTCGAGCAGGCCGGAGTCGTTGTAGGCCTGATAGAGGAAGAAAAGGCCGAAGGGCAACAGCACCATGTTGGCCAGCCACATGCCCAGGCCGGCGGGCATCACGAACTCCTTACCGTACTTCTCGCCCATGATGCTGATGACGTAGTAGATGATAAAGAACAGGATGGCCACCAGAATGGGCACGCCCAGCCCGCCTTTCTTGATGATGGCGCCCAGCGGCGCCCCAATCAGGAACATGAGCAGCACGGCCACCGACTGCGTGTACTTGCGGTACACCTCGATGCGGAACAGGGCCGAGTCCTTGGCCAGGTTGGTCAGCCGCTCGGCGGTGTTGTTGGTGAAGCTGCGCATGTTGCGGGCGCGGTTGGCAGCCTGCTGAAACAAGGTAGCATTGGGGGCAGGCAGCCGGCTGGCTGGCACCTTCCAGGCCTGCACTTTCCGGGCGGCTGCCTGGCCCAGCGTGTCAAAGCGCTGGTAGGTGTAGTAGGCGTTGGTCTGCCGGGGCACCAGCCCCCGCTCGCGGCGCAGGCTTTGCTGCACCGAGTCGGTGGACTTGTGCAGCTGCTCGATGTTGAGCATCATGCGGTTGGCCTGAAACAGCTCCTTGGGCGTGCGCTTGGTGCCGAAGGAGTTAAGCGAAAACGTCACCACGTTGTGGTCGAAGCCCTGGCGGATAAAGCTGGCGGCCGAGCGGTCGCGGGCATCGGGCTGCTCCACGTAGCTGTGGCCTTTGAACAGCTCCAGCCCCAGGTACTGCCCCCCGAAGCGGGTGAACATGCGGCCCGAGTCGGCCAGCATCACGGTGGCGTTACCGGTTTTCTGGGTGTGGTCGTAAATCATCACCCCGTGCAGCCGGTCGCCGTTTTCGCCCAGCTTTTTATTCACCTTGATGGTGTAGCCGGGAATGCCGTTGTAGAACACGCCTTCCCGAATGTCAAGGGCCAGCTTTTGCTGGCGCACGTCCCACAGCAGGCTGTAGGCTTCGAGGTTGGCCTTGGGGACGACTTTCTCATTAAACCAGAACGCGCCAATGGCCAGGGCCGTGGTCAGCAGCAGCACCGGCCGCAGGATGCGCGTGAGCGCAATGCCCGAGGCTTTGATGGCCGTCAGTTCGTGGTGCTCGCCCAGGTTGCCGTAGGTCATGAGCGAGGAAAGCAGCACGGCCAGGGGCAGCGACACCGGCACAATAAGCACGCTGAAGTAAAACAGCAGCTGCAGCAGCACGCCCGTGCCCAGGTCTTTGCCGATGATGTCGTCGAGATATTTGAGCAGCGTGTGGGTAAGCAGCACAAACTGCACCACGGCGAAGGTGAGCAGGAACGGGCCGGCAAAGGCTTTGAGAATGAGCTTATCGAGCTTTTTCAGCATAATTCAACAGTATCAGAACGGCAACCGAAGCAGCGAACAGGGCCGCTGCCCATAACGCACACGGGGCTTAATAAATGCAGTAGCGCCAACTTTATTGCCCACCGGACCCCGCAGGTAGGTGCGCCGCAAAGTTCGCGCTACAATTGATTTGCGAAGCCTGGCGGCCCGCCAGCTTGCCCAGACACTAGCCGCCGACCTGCTCGCGTAGCTTGTGCACCAGGCCGTCCCACATTTCCTGCTGCTCGTCGGGGTCCTGCGCCGGCGAGTAGTCCGTGACGCGCAGAAACACCTCGTCGGTAACTTCGGACGAATCCAGGGTAAACTCCAGGTAGTTGGCGTCGGGCACGGGCTGGCGGTGCTCATCCAGGAATACGAAGCGCACGGCCCGGTTCAGGCGCTGCCCGGTAATCTCGGCGTAGTGGTTTTCGCGGTCCCAGATAAAGTTCAGGCGCTGGCCTTCCACGTAGCGCACATCGTCGCAAAACCACTGCGACAAGCCCGCAGCCGTGGCCAGGTAGGGAAAAAGAATTTTCGGTGACGCGTTGATGGGGTATTCCACCACAAAACGCGTTTTGATTTGAATATCAGGTAAAGCCATAAATCTAAAATCAAACGAAGCCCCTCCTACCAGCGGCCAAGCCCCTGCAGGAAAGCAGAAAAACAATGTTTTTTGGCTTGCAGCCTTGCAGCGCGTCCTTTTTTCGCGTTACCTTTGCACCCACAAAACCCGGCGGGGTAGCTCAGTTGGTTAGAGCACAGGATTCATAACCCTGAGGTCACGAGTTCAACTCTCGTCCCCGCTACTTCAAAAACCGTTCCGGCAAGCAGCTGGAGCGGTTTTTTTATGGGCTTGTGCTCCGGCTCTGTGAACAGCAACGAACAGGCGCGCAGCGTATTGCCAGGCCATGGCCCGCCCCTCCTGGCAAGCGAATTCAACCGGCCCAAAACAAGAAAACGCTGTACCCGGAGGCAAGCGTTTTCCTGGTTTGGCAGCGCTAAATGGCAATTACTTCACCTTCTCCACAATGCCTTTGAAGGCGGCGGGGTGGTTCAGGGCGAGGTCGGCCAGCACTTTGCGGTTGAGCTCGATGCCGGCCTTCTTCAGGCCGCCCATCAGCTGCGAGTACGACAGGCCGTGCTCGCGAGCGCCGGCGTTGATGCGCTGAATCCACAGGGCGCGGAACTCGCGCTTCTTTACCTTGCGGTCGCGGTAGGCGTAGAGCAGGCCTTTCTCAACGGCGTTCTTGGCAACGGTCCATACGTTCTTGCGGCGGCCATAGTAGCCTTTAGCAAGACGCATGATTTTTTTACGGCGGTGGCGCGAGGCCACGTGGTTTACACTTCTTGGCATAACCTGGTTGTTTTTGGCAGCCGGCGACGTCGATTAGCGTCTTGGGGCCGGAAGCCTGGTGGGGGTAAAAGTTTCTGGTTGCTGGTTACAAGTTTCTGGTTGGCTTGCTTCTGAACCAGAAACAAGAAACCGGAAACAAGAAACGACTTAGAGCACGAGCATCTGCTGTACCCGGTTCATGTCGGCGCTGCTAACGAGGCCGGTGTGAGTCAGGCCACGCTTCTGCTTGGTGGTCTTCTTGGTCAGGATGTGTGATTTGAAGGCGTGCTTCCGCTTCACCTTGCCCGTTCCGGTGAGCGCAAAGCGCTTCTTGGCACCGGATTTCGTCTTCATTTTCGGCATTGTTGTGGGGTTATGGGTGGTTGTTGATTGTTAATTGTTGATTGCTGACAGCCCGAGGGGCCGGCAGCCATCGACAACCGGGTAAAATCTATTCGCCTTCCGGCGCAGCCTCCTTCGCTTCCGCGGGTTTGGGGGCTTTCTTTTCTTTCTCACCAGCAGCGGCCGGAGCCGGCTTGACGGCGGGCTTGGCTACTGCGGCGGCCTTAGGCGCCAGGTAGAGGAACATGCGCTTGCCTTCGAGCTTGGGCAGCTGCTCCACTTTGGCCAGGTCTTCGAGGGCCTGGGCAAACTTGAGCAGCAGGATTTCGCCCCGCTCCTTGAAGACGATGCTGCGGCCCACAAAGTGCACGTAGCTCTTGATTTTGGCGCCTTCCCGCAGGAACTCCTGGGCGTGCTTCACCTTAAAAGCGAAGTCGTGGTCGTCGGTATTGGGGCCGAAGCGGATTTCCTTGATAACGACCTTGGTTTGCTTGGCCTTCAGCTCGCGGGTTTTTTTCTTCTGCTCGTACTTGAATTTCGAGTAGTCGATGACCCGGCAAACCGGTGGCGTGGCCGTGGGCGAAATCTCGACCAGGTCGAGGTTTTGCTCCTGCGCCATCCGCCGAGCCTGCTCGATGGGATAAACGCCCTGCTCCACGTTTTCGCCCACGAGGCGAACCTCCCGGGCGGTAATTTTCTGGTTGATTTTGAACGGCTCCTCCACCTGCTGGCGGGGCACGTACCGACGATTCGGAGTTGCTATGGTTTGGTCCTCCTGCTAAAAAAGTGGCGGGAAATAGTCTTTTTGGCGTTTTTGCCCGGGTAGGCCCTGGCAATCAGGGGGCAAATATCGGAGTTTTTATTGGTAAACGCAAGGAGAGCTGCAAGCTTCCAGCTTTAAGTCACAAGCTTTTGTTCTATAAAGACTTGCGGCTTGTAGCTGGAAGCTTGCCGTTCAACTACATGGCTTCTACCATCTGGCTCTGCACACTCTTCACGAAGGCCTCCAACGGCATTGAGCCCAGGTCGCCTTCGCCGTGCTTGCGCACGCTGATGATATTGTCCTGCTCTTCCTTCTCGCCTACTACCAGCAGGTAAGGCACCTTGCTCATCTCGGCATCGCGGATTTTGCGGCCGATACGCTCATCGCGGGCATCCACCGTGCCGCGCAGGTCCTGCTGCTCAAGACGGGCTTTCACCTGCTCGGCGTAGCCGATGAATTTATCCGAAATGGGCAGCACAATGAACTGCTCGGGCGTGAGCCAGAGCGGGAAGTTGCCGCCGCAGTGCTCAATGAGCACGGCCACGAAGCGCTCCAGCGAGCCAAACGGCGCGCGGTGAATCATCACCGGGCGCTGGCGGGAGTTATCCGAGGCCACGTACTCGAGGTCGAAGCGCTCGGGCAGGTTGTAGTCGACCTGAATGGTACCCAGCTGCCAGCGGCGGCCGATGGCGTCGCGCACCATGAAGTCGAGCTTGGGGCCGTAGAAGGCGGCTTCGCCGTACTCCGTCACGGTGTTCAGCCCTTTCTCCAGGGCCGCTTCCTGAATGGCGGCTTCGGCCTTGGCCCAGTTCTCGTCGGAGCCGATGTACTTGGTCTTGTTCTCGGGGTCGCGCAGCGAAATCTGGGCGGTGAAGTCGGGGAAGTCCAGGGCCTTGAGTACATAGAGTACAATGTCAATCACCTTGGTGAACTCCTCCTTCACCTGGTCGGGCCGGCAGAAGATGTGCGCGTCATCCTGCGTGAAGCCGCGCACGCGGGTCAGACCATGCAGCTCGCCGCTCTGCTCGTAGCGGTACACCGTGCCAAACTCGGCCAGGCGCACGGGCAGGTCGCGGTAGCTGCGGGGCTCGCTCTTGTAGATTTCGCAGTGGTGGGGGCAGTTCATCGGCTTGAGGAAAAACTCCTCGCCGGGGTTGGGCGTCTTGATGGGCTGGAACGAGTCGGCGCCGTACTTCTCGTAGTGGCCGCTGGTCACGTACAGCTCCTTGGAGCCGATATGGGGCGTCACCACGGGCAGGTAGCCGGCCTTCACCTGGGCGCGGCGCAGGAACTGCTCCAGGCGCTCGCGCAGGGCCGTGCCCTTGGGCAGCCACAGGGGCAGCCCCGCTCCTACTTTCTCGGAGAACGTGAACAGTTTCAGCTCCTTGCCCAGCTTGCGGTGGTCGCGGCGGCGGGCTTCTTCGAGGCGCTCGAGATACTCGGCCAGGTCCTTGGCTTTGGGGAAGGTGATGCCGTAGAGGCGGGTGAGCTGCTTGTTTTTCTCATCGCCGCGCCAGTAGGCACCGGCCACGTTCATGAGCTTAGCGGCCTTGATGATGCCCGTGTCGGGGATGTGCGGGCCACGGCAAAGGTCGGTGAAGCCGCCCTGGGTGTAGAAGGTAATCTGCCCGTCTTCCAGGCCTTCGAGCAGCTCCAGCTTGTAGGGGTCCTGCTTTTCGGTGAAGTAGGCAATGGCGTCGGCCTTGGAAATTTCCTGGCGGATGAAGCGGCTCTTGTTTTTGGCCAGCTCCAGCATTTTCTTCTCGATTTCCGGGAAGTCTTCGCTGGAGATGCTGCGGCCTTCACCCAGGTCCACGTCGTAGTAGAAGCCATTTTCCACGGCCGGGCCGATGGCCAGCTTCACGCCGGGGTACAGGGCTTCCAGAGCCTCGGCCATGAGGTGGGCCGAAGAGTGCCAGTACGTGGACTTGCCGGCGTCGTCGTTCCAGGTCAGAATTTCCACGGTGGCGTCGTCGGTGAGGGGGCGGTGCAGGTCGCGTACTTCGCCGTTGACGCGCACGGCCAAGGCGTTGCGGGCCAGGCCTTCGCTGATGCTGGCGGCCAGGGCGTGGCCGGTAGAGCCGGCTTCCACCTGGCGAATGGAGCCGTCGGGGAGGGTGATGTTGAGCATAGGATGGATTTTGCGATAGGCGCAAAGAAGGCGCAAGTTAGCATTGCCCGCGTAGGCACGGCAATTTTTTCGGCAAAGCGCTGCGGTTGACCCCGGCAAGCGCCAGCAGCTAGCTGACTTGCAGGGCCATTGCGTTACAGCCCCGAGCTTGGCTTGCGCGGCTCGATGGGCGCAATAGGAGCCGGGCGGGCCGGCACCGGGGCCGGACGGCGGTAGTAGTAGCGCGGAGTGGTGCGCAGGCTGTCCGGCAGCAAGAGCTGCACCTGCTGGCCTACCTTCCACACCTTGAAGGTCCAGTGCTGGTTGCCCGGGTTTTCGGCTACCAGCAGGCGGTACTGAGTCAGGGCTTCGGGCAGGCGCCCCTGCGCTTCGAGGGCCTCGGCCAGCAGGGCGCGGGCCTGGGGCAGGCGGGGGTTGCGACGCAGGGCCCGCTGCAGGTGCGGGATGATGGCGGGCGGGCGCTGGCCTTTGGCGGCGGCCGCCAGGGCCAGACGGTAGTCGGCCCGGTACACCGTGCTATCGAGTTGCAGGGCACGGCGGTAGTAGTAGAGCGCGCTGTCGGGCCGCGGCGGGGTACGCAGCTCAAAGTGGCGGCCGTAGTCGTAGTGCAGCGGCCCCGAGGCGGTATCCAGGCGCAGGCCCAGCCGCGCGTAGCGGGCCGCATCGTCAGGAGCGCGCCAGGCATTGAGCAAAAAGGCCAGCTGGTGCAGAATCTCGGGCTGCCGCGGCTCGCGCGAGTGGGCATCCTGCAGGTACTGCAGCGCCGTGGAGGTGTCGCCGGTAGCGGCGTAGGCCAGCCCTTTGTAGAACATAGCGGCCGGCTGGTCCGGGTCGAGGCGCAGGGTGCGGTCGAAGTTGTCGAGGGCCGCGGCGTAGTGGCGGGCCGCCAGGTGGGTTTCGCCCACCAGCAGGGGCAGCTCGGGCTCGGCAAACTGGTGGGCGGCGGCCTGACGGGCGGCGGCCAGCGCTTCGGGCAGCCGGTTCAGCGCGCGCAGAGCCTGGGCTTGCAGAAAGTAGAGGCGGCCGTCGCTGTCGTCGATGTCGAGGGCCGTGCTCACGTCGCGCAGGGCCGCCGAGGGCTGACCGGCCGCCAGGCGCAAAGTGGCCCGCTGCGCCAGCAGGGCCGTATTGCGCGGCTGCCGCCGGATGGCGCCGTCCAGCTCGTCGGCCTGCACGCGGGGCCCGCTTTGCACCGTGGCCAGGTTCACGAAGGTGTCGGGCCGCTCGGCTGGGGCCGAGTCGCAGGCGGCCGCGCCCAACAGCAAGGCAGGCAACAGGCGAAAGCAAAAGGCGGGCAGACCAGGCATAGCAGAGGGCGTGAAACCGAACCGCAAACTTACGGCCCGCTCCTACTTCGGGGCCAGCGTATCGGCCGGCGCGGCTTGCCAGGGCAGGCGCCGGGCTTCGCGTTTCTGACGGCGCAGGTCCTTGCGCACCAGGGGCGGCAGCATCTGCTGACACAGGCGGCTGACGACCAGGTCGTCGCTGGTGACGGGCGGAATCTTGGCGGCTTCACGGAGCAGGGCAATGGCCATCTGGCGGCGTCCCTGGTACACGTACATACGAGCCAGGTCGTAGCAGAACTGCAGGCGGTTGGGGTCGAGCTGCCTGGCCTTTTCCAGGGCTTCCATTGCCGCGCGGCTACTGCCGCCCTGGGGCACTCCGCCCAGCACCAGCTTGCTGAAAAGACGTTCCAGCAGGTTGTAATGGGCCACGCGGTACTGCCAGCGCCCCAGCAGCTGCCAGGCCTCGGCCAGGTCAGGGCGTTGCTCGGTGGCCAAGTACACATAAGAACGCAGGTCGCGGTAGGCCTTAAGCCGGCCGCGGGCATTGCGCAGGGTGGCCTGGTTGAACAAGGCCAGGGCAGCGGCGTAGTTGCTCTCGCCCCCCTCGGGCTGGAGCAGCAGGGCGCGGTCGGCGTAGCGGTGGGCCGCGTCGAAATAGGCGCTTTTGCGGGTTTCGTCGCTGTAGCGGGCCCCGATGCGCACGCTCAAAACCGCTGACTGCCACAAGGATTCGTAGTGCGTGGGGTTCAGGGTCAGCACTTCCTGGTACTTGGATAAGGCTTCCGAGTCCTTGAAGCTGCTCTCAAGCTTGGCGGCTTCGCGCAGGGCCTGGCGCACGGCGGGCGGCTCAACTGCCGGGGCGGGCTTGCGCGGCGGCGCGGGCTTGGTCGTCTTAGGCTTCTTACCCAAATGAAACTTGTGCTGGGCCTGAGCCGGGCCACTCAGGCCAAACAGCAGGAGCATGCCGCCCAGCAGCAGGCATCCACATCGTAGTTGACATTTCCGAAAAACCAGCCAAGGCAGCGCACTCATCAAGGCAAAGAAACGCGCCACTTGGCTACGGGTTGCTGCTTGTGTGGCGTGAAGTGGAAACCCAAGAAAACGAAGGCCCCAACCTGCGCAGGTTGGGGCCTTCGTTTTCAAACTTTTATTCCACTAAAACAGGCCCAGCTGGGCCTTGGGCCGCCGCAGCAGCTCCCGGGCCTGGGCCACTTCCTCGGCCGTGATATCCACTGGTCCGTGCGCTTCGGCCACGGGGGTAGCTTCGGCCGACGCCCCATTAGGCTTGGGCAGCGTGGCGGGCCCGCGCTTCTTGGCTACTTCGCGGCGCGGCGGCTCGGGGCCTTCGTCGGTGAGCAGGGCCAGGGCGTGGATTTTGTAGTAGTTGAGCTTGTTGCCCATGGCCTTCCAGCCCTTCACGTCGATGAAGGTGTGCAGGAAAATCTGCTCTGTTTCCTTGTCGGCCTTCTTGTCGCGCTGCAGCTTCACTTCAATCTGCGGCTCGGGGTGGGCCGTCACGGCCAGCAGCTTCGAGCCCTTGCTTTCGGAGATGAAGCTGAAGCGCTTGCCCAGGGTGCTGGTTTCAATCTTGAAGCGCTTCACGTAGTGCAGCTTGGTTTCGCCGTCCATGTGCACGGCGCTGAGCACGGTGTCGGGCTCGAGCTTACGCAGCAGCAGGATGTTGGGCACGTCGAAGTGAATCGCCGGGTCGGGCATGGTCAGCTCATAGGAGCCGTCCTTGAACACCACCAGCACGTGGTCCTCGGTATCGAAGGTACCCAGGTAGCGGCCGTGGCCGGCGTGGTTGAGGCGGCCCACCACGGCGTCGAAGAACACCTCGCGGCCGCCCAGGGTGGAGTCGCCCACGGCTTTCTGCGTGATTTTCTTGATGGGCTGCTTGGTCACGATGTTGCCCATCGAGCCCTTGCCTTTGATGGCCAGCTCGGCAAAGTCGAAGTCGAACTGCTTGACCCGCGCCGGGGCTTTGTCCGACAGCTGCACGCTCACAATCTCGGACTCCGAGTTGGGGTTGGCCGTCAGGTAGAGCACCTTGGTGCCTTTGGTGCCCTTGGTCAGGTCGTAGGTTTTGTCGCGGGTGATGCCCGTCACGAGAAAGCGCTTGGCAAAGCTGATACCCGACGCCCCATCGAGGTATACCATATTGTAAACCAGCCGGTCATCGTTCTTATTGTAAACCCCCACGTGAAGGATGTCCTTCCCTACGAAAGTCTTCTCGGCAATCTTGGTTACCATGAAAGTGCCGTCGCGCTTAATGGCGATGATGTCGTCGAGGTCGGAGCAGTCGCACACAAACTCGGCTTTCTCGTCTTTCTTCAGGCCGAAGCCCACAAAGCCGTCCTGGCGGTTCACGTAGAGCTTTTGGTTGGCGATGGCGACCTTCTGGGCCGTCACCACATCGAAGGTGCGAAGCTGGGTTTTGCGCTCGCGGCCGGCGCCGTACTTCTTGAGCAAGCCCTCGAAGTAATGAATGGCGTAGCGCGTGAGGTGGGCCAGGTGGTCGGCCACTTCCTCCAGCTCCACTTCCAGCTTCTGCAGGTACTCGTCAGCCTTGAAGGAGTCGAACTTGGAAATGCGCTTAATGCGGATTTCGGTCAGGCGCGTCAGGTCGTCCTCGGTCACGGGACGACGCAGCACGATGCGCGTATCGTTGGCCTTGGGCTTCTCCCCTTCCACGCGCACAAACTTTTTCAGGCCCGCGTCGATGGTAGCCAGGATATCAGCCCAGGTTTCGCACTCCTCAATCTTGCGGTAGATGCGGTTCTCGATGAAAATCTTTTCCAGCGAGGCGCTGTGCCACTTTTCGCGGAGCTCATCCTGGCGGATTTCCAGCTCACGCTCCAGCAGCCGCACCGTTTTCTGGGTGCTCAGGCGCAGCATGTCTTCCACCCCCACGAAGCGCGGCTTGTCGTCGATGATGACGCAGGTGTTGGGCGAGATGCTGATTTCGCAGTCGGTGAAAGCGTACAGCGCGTCCATGGTGAGGTCGGGCGAGATGCCGGGCGGCAGCTGCACCTGGATTTCCACTTCAGCCGCCGTGTTGTCGACCACCTTCTTAATCTTGATTTTGTTGGCCTCGCTAGCTTTCACGATACTTTCCATCACGGCCGTGGTGGTGGTACCGTAGGGAATGTCGCGGATGACCAGCAGGGTTTTGTCGACCTTCTCGATGGTGGCGCGCAGGCGGATTTTGGAGCCGCGCAGGCCGCCGTTGTAGTTCGTAACGTCGCAGAGGCCGCCGGTAGGAAAGTCCGGAAACAGCTGGATGTCCTTGCCCCGCAGCACGTCGATGCTGGCTTTGCACAGCTCGCGGAAGTTGTGGGGCATAATCTTGGTGCTCAAACCCACGGCTATGCCTTCGATGCCCTGGGCCAGCAGCAGCGGAAACTTCACCGGCAAAGTCACCGGCTCGCGCTTGCGGCCGTCGTAGCTGAGCTGCCACTCGGTGGTGTCGGGGTTGAATACCACGTCGAGGGCAAACTTGGAGAGGCGGGCCTCGATGTAGCGCGGGGCGGCTGCCCCGTCGCCGGTGCGGATGTCGCCCCAGTTGCCCTGGGTTTCAATCAGCAGGTCTTTCTGGCCCAGGTTCACCATGGCGTCGCCGATGGAGGCGTCGCCGTGGGGGTGATACTGCATGGTCTGGCCGATGACGTTGGCCACCTTATTGAAGCGGCCGTCGTCCATCTCCTTCATGGCGTGCAGGATACGCCGCTGCACGGGCTTGAGGCCATCTTCAATGGCCGGCACCGCCCGCTCCAGAATTACGTACGAGGCATAGTCCAGAAACCAGTTCTGGTACATGCCGCGCACCGTGGCCACGTCGTGAATGGTTTCGCCGGGGGCAAACTTGGGCTCTTCTTCCTCTGCAGCCTCAGCCGGCTGAGCGGCTTCCGGGGTGCCACCGTCCGGCAGCAGGGCGCCGGGTTCCGGCTCGCCAAACAGGTTGACGGGCACGACGGGGGCAATTTCAACCGGGCTTTCGGCATCAGCCGGGGCCGGGCCGGCTTCCTCAGCCGCAGGGCTCAAGTCAAAATCGAGCGAGTCGCCGGGCTGCAGAAACTCCGGAGTTGTCGAATCGGGAGTAGGCGTATCAGAATTAACCACGAGGGAAAGAAGTAAAATCGGCCGAGTTGCCGTCAAAAGTACCGTAGCGCGTGCGGAGCACAACACTTATTAAGCGCCACCCCGGCAGGAAAGTTCCCAATAATTTTAGCTTTTGCAAGCCAAAATATTGGCACCATTTCCAAGCCTGACGGGCTTACCGGTCAAATTTCGGGATTTATCCGCTTTTCTGCAAGCTAAAATAAATAGCCAACCCTTATTCCAGACCGAATTCCAGCAGTTGAAGGTTGTTGACTGAAAGCCCCAAAGCCAAAAAAGCCCGCACCATAGGCGCGAGCTTTTCCGTGGAATATGCTGGCCAGTCTACCCCTGGACAGCGCGTCAAACATACAAACTTTTCTTAATACCCGCGCAAACGGCGAAATAATTATGGCCTGCAATGTCAATGTAGCTGAGCATTAACGACGATAGTATAACAGTATACCCTGCTTAGCTTATAATGCCAGGCAAACTTGTAAGCCCGCAGGCGGCCACAAGCAGCGCATTCCTGAACCTCTGGCGGTTTGAGAATTTTATGCCCCGACCGGCAGAGTACTCACCTGCGGGCTGGAGCCTTTTCAGGCTCCAGCCAGGCTACCGGCCTGCACAAAGCGGGACGCGGCGTAGTGCAACAAACAGTGCAGAAGAGGTGAGAAAAGCCCAGGGCTTGGTGCTATTGACAGGAATACCTGCCGCCGGCCCGCCCATGCCGATTGAGAAAATCGGTGCCTGAGCAAGCGGCTTAGGTTGGCTAAGGTATTTCTTCCCGGTGCCGGGCGCAATCGCATAAAGATGTTACACCATCAGGCTTGCCTCCTGTGGTTGGGCCATGGCTAGGGCCGCTGATTGACAAGAAGGTGACCGTGCGTACCAACACCTGCTTGCCGCGCCTTTGCTGTGCCCGAATGGGCTGAAAAACGGGCCGCTACCAACAGAGCAAGCAGCAGCAGCAGCTTGCCCCAAAAAGAAATGAGGTGCTTCATGGCAGGGTGGGAATTCAACTTTGATTTGCAGAAGAAGGAAGTTGCCACAAAGCAAGGCGTGGGCAGCACGCCAGGGTATCGCATGATGATGTTATGAGGCTTGGCACACAAGACTGTCGAGTCGAGCCAATCACCACTGCTAAGTGCACCCGCCAAGCTTCAGTAGCTGCATCGAAACAAGCCCCCGGTATTCGCGTTTGCTTTGCAAATGCCCTTCGCGGTTTTACTAGCTACACCATGCCCCAGTCCCTCGTCCCCCTTCACCAGGCTACCTTCACCAACTCTTTCGTGGATGAGCTGCGGGGGGAAGTAGCGCCCAACCTGCAGCCCCGCCAGGTACCCGGCTACTGCTACTCGCGGGTGACGCCCACCCCCGTGGAGGCTCCGCGCCTGATGGCCTGGTCCGAGGAGCTGGGGCGCTACCTGGGCCTGTCACGCCCCGCTGAGCAGGGCCCCGACGTGGAGGTGCTGGCCGGCAACCGCGTGGCCGACGGAATGAAGCCCTTTGCCGCCCGCTACGCCGGCCACCAGTTCGGCAACTGGGCCGGGCAGCTGGGCGACGGCCGCGCCATCTCCCTGGGCGAGGTGCAAGCAGTGGACGGCAGCTGCTGGGAAATTCAGCTGAAGGGCGCCGGGCCCACCCCCTACTCGCGCCGGGCCGATGGCCGCGCCGTGCTCCGCTCCTCGCTGCGCGAGTTTCTGTGCAGTGAAGCCATGCACTACCTGGGTGTGCCCACCACCCGGGCCCTGAGCCTGGTGAGCACCGGCGAAACAGTGGTGCGCGACATGTTTTACAACGGCAACCCCCAGCCCGAGCCGGGCGCCATCGTGGCGCGGGTGGCGCCTACGTTCGTGCGCTTCGGCAACTTTCAGATGATGATGGCCGCCGGTGAAATCGACAACCTGCGCGATTTGGCTGACTACGTCATCCACCACTACTACCCGGAGCTGGGGGCGCCCGGGCCGGCCACGTACGTGGCGCTGTTCGCCGAGGTATGCCGCCGCACGGCCCGGATGGTGGCGCAGTGGATGGCAGTGGGCTTCGTGCACGGGGTGATGAACACCGACAACATGTCCATTCTGGGCCTGACCATCGACTATGGCCCCTACGGCTGGCTGGAGCCCTACGACCCGGGCTGGACGCCCAACACCACCGACTTCGGGCAGCACCGCTACGCTTTCGGGCAGCAACCCCGCGTGGCCCTCTGGAACCTGCTGCAGCTGGGCCAGGCCCTGACGCCCCTGGTGGCCGAGGTAAGCGAGCTAAACCGGGGCCTGGAACAGTACGCGGCCACACTGCAGGCAACCCAAACCACCTTGTTTCGGCGCAAGCTCGGCCTGACTGAGTTGCCCGGACATGACGACAAGGCACTGCTCGACGCCCTACCCGCTGCCATGGCCGAGGCCGAGGTGGACATGACGCAGTTTTTCCGGCAGCTCTCGCACACGGCTCCTCAGCTCCTGCAGGAGGATGCCGAGGCAGGGCCTGCATTTCAGCATCTGGTAGCCGCCACAACCTACGCCCCGACTGCTACCAGCGCCCACGAGCCTCTGCTGGGCTGGCTGGCGCAGTACCTGCAGCGGCTGCGGCTGGAAACGGCAAGCCCCGCTGCTATTCGAGAGAGTATGCTGGCCGCCAACCCCAAGTATGTGCTGCGCAACTACCTGGCCCAGCAGGCTATTCAGGCGGCGGAAGCGGGCAACCTGTCTCCGTTGCACCGGCTGATGGAAGTGCTCAAGACCCCGTTTGACGAGCAGCCGGCGCACGACGAGCTGGCCGCCATGCGCCCGGACTGGGCCTGGGACATGCCCGGCTGCGCCACGCTGTCGTGCAGCTCGTAAATGATGCTTAGCCAGAGGCTGTTACTGGGCGTGGGTTTTATCACTGACGTGAACGGCTGCCGGCGTGGGCAGCGGCTTGGCCTTGGCCCGCAGGTTTAGCACGTTGACCAAGGCGAGTGCGAGCAGCAAGAGCACGATGCCGGCAAAGTGCATGTCGGCCGAGAAAGCAGAGGTGGTTTTCATAGCAAGGAAGAGTGGAGGGTGGAGGAAAAAGCAATTCAAAGCCAAAGGCTTAGGGTGCGTACACAACGAGCGTGAAGTCGCGGGTGGCGGGGTTGCCAGCGAGGTCAAACGTGTACACGTCGATGGTGCCGGTGCTGCCGGTGAAGGTGCTGCTACCGGGCACGCTACCAAACAAGGACAGCACCACGGGGCGGATGTTGAAGTTGGTCGCACTCAGGCCAGAAGCCGCTGAGAACGTCAGCCGGCAGTGGCCCGCGCCAATGACGGTGACGCTCAGGTTACCGGAGCTGGAATAGGTGTTGCCGCTGGTGCTGAACTGCCCGTAAGCCGCCGCCAGCATGTTGCTGGCCCCGGTCGAGGGAGTGCGCACCGCGGCGGTGCGGGTGGGGCCGACCACGTCGAGCGTAGCGCCGGGCGTGGCCGTGCCGATGCCCACGCTCACGGCGTTGGCGCCGGTGCCGCCCAGCACGAGGCTATTGCTTTGGCCCACGCTGGCCTGGTAGCCAATAGCGGCGGCGTTGCTGAGGTTGTCGGCGCTGGGGCCGGCCTGGTAGCCCAGGGCCAGGTTGTTGGTGCCGCTCACGTTGGCCGCCCCGGCCTGGTGGCCGATAAACAGGTTGTTGCTGCCATCCTCGTTAAAGCTGCCGCTTTGGTAGCCCACAAACAGGTTCTGGCTGCCGGTGGTGTTGCGCAGGCCGCTGGCAAAGCCGCTGAAATGGTTGCTGCTGCCGCTGGCATTGTTCAGCCCGCTTTTGAAGCCGCTGAAGTAGTTCTGGCTGCCGGTTTCGTTGAAATAGCCGCTCTGGAAGCCTTCGAAGTGGTTGCCGAAGCCGCTGGTGTTGCTGTAGCCGCTCTGGTAGCCGGCGAAGTGGTTGTTGCTGGCCGACTGGTTGGAAAGCCCGCTCTGGTAGCCCAGGAAGGTGTTGTTGTTGCCGCTGGTGTTGGCGCTGCCGCTTTGGTAGCCCACGAATAGGTTTTGGCTGCCTACCTCGTTGTTGCGCCCGCTCTGGTAGCCGCTGAACTGGTTTTCCACCCCCGAGCTGTTCACCAGCCCGCTGGCAAAGCCGACGAACTGGTTGCGGCTGCCGCTCACGTTCTGAAACCCGCTGCGAAAGCCCACAAACACGTTCTGGCTGCCCGTCTCGTTGGCATAGCCACTGAGCGTGCCGCTGAAATAGTTGTTGCCGCCCGTGGTGGTAGAAGCCCCGCTGCGAAAGCCTACGAAGTGGTTGCTGGCCCCGGTGGTGATGGCCGCACCGGCCTCGTAGCCCAGGTACAGGTTGTTGCCCGCCGTGTTCTGCGCCAGGTTGAGGCCACCGGCGGCGGTTACCCCCACCCCTACTGCGCTGCCCAGGTTGGCGCCGGTGCCGGTCAGGGCATTGGCGCCCAGGCTGAGGTTTTGGGTGGCGGTGTGGTTGCCCAGGTTGTCGGCGGCCGAGCTCAGAAACGTCCAGCCGGTGGGGCTCCCAGCGTAGTACCAGAAGCCCGTCTGCGGCCCGCCGCCGGCGCTCCCGTCGGTCTGGTACACGAGCAGGCCCTGGGGCGGGCTGGCAATGCTGCTGCGCTGGGTGGCGGTAAGCCGGGGGATGAGCAGGCCGGTGTTACCACCGGGGCTATGCACCTCAAGGGCGGCTTTGTCGCTGGGGCTCGTGGTGCCCACTCCTACTGCTTGCCCCCGCCCGAGCAAGGGCAGGCAGCTCAGCAGCAACAGCGGGCAGCAGCGAAATAGAAATGTTGTCATAGCCAGAAGCAAGTGAGGTAGTAGCAGCTTGTTGCAAAGGAAGACGCTGCCCGTCCCAGAGCACATTCGCAATTGTTGCAAATGCTCTGGCTTCTGTTCCATTTTGGGCTTTCCGCCTATTTTCTAGCCTTTTTATTTGAATGACCTCCCTCCCGACCACATTTTCCCAACGGCAAATGCCCCGCCGGGCCAGCCAGGCAGGGCATGCTTAAGCCTGCTAAAATTGCATTCAGCCTAGTTATCCTGGTAAGACACCTCCAGCCAGAGGCTGCCATTCCACACCAGCCGTAGCGCATCCGGGCCGGAAAAAATGTGGTGGCTGGCCAGGTTGGTGCCAGTAGCCGGGTCGTCACGCAGCTCGAAGCTGCCGGCGGAGTCTACGTTTTCGAGCACCAGCACCTGGCCGGCCTGCGTACCGGCGCCTAGCAGCACCGTGCGGCTGGTGCCGGTGCCGGCGTTGGAGCTGAGCCGCAGATATGAGGTATTGCCGACGGGCACCGCCTGGTTGTCGGTGGTGAGGGCCAGGCTGGTAGGGCGCAGGGCCAGCGCCCCGCCTACATCAAGGCCCACGGCGGGCTCAGCGGGAGTAGGCAGCAGCCCCAGTCCCAGGCCGACGTAGCCCGTACCATTCCAGCGCAGGGCAGTGCTGGCGGTATTGCCCTGGCGGCTACCCAGCGCCCCTCCCTCGAAGCCATGAAGCACCGGCCCCTGCACATCCTGACCTGCCCAGCTGCGGGCGTCGGCGCCCAGGCCGTAGTAACCCAGGCCATGGCTGTCGTCGGTTCCGGGACGCAGGTACATTTCACGCTCCGGCAGGCGGAGGGCCGTCGTGGCCACCCCACTGCCCAGGTTGTCGCCGCCGGGCAGCGTCACGGGGCTGCCACCGCCGATGCTCAATATCAGGCCGTTCAAGCTGAGGGCGGCCGGGGGCATCACGCCCAGTGAGCCGTCGGCGTTCAGGCCCAGGCGGCGGGGCACTTCCAGGTGGTAGCACTGCAGGGTGTTGCTGGGGTTGCCGCTGACCACGCAGGCCAGGCGGTTGGTGAGGGCCACGCCGTAGGGGTTGGCCGCCACGGTGCCCGTGCCCAGCAGCACCGGCGCCGTGCGGGTGCCCAGGTCAAAAACCCGCAGTTGGTTGCCGTTGCCAACTACGTAGGCCAGGTTGTCGCTCAGGGTCAGAGCTTTCGGGTTGGGCCCGGTAGGCACGGCAGCCTGCAGAATCGGGGAGCTGGGCGTGGTTAAATCAAACACCTGCAAGTTACCAGTGCCACTTGCCACGCTGGCCAGGCTGCCCTGCAAAGCCACGGCGGTAGGGTAAGTCTCAACAGAAATGCTTCCCAATGCCAGGGGCGCAGCCGGGTTGCTCACGTCGAAGGTTTGCAGGGTACTGGCGGCATTGCTGCTGATAACCACCGCCAGGCTGCCGCTCACGGCAACGTCGCGCGGGTTGGCCGCCACGGGCAGGCTGGCCAGCAGCACCGGCGGGCCCGGCAGCGGCAAGGCCACATCGAACACCAGCAGCTGGTCGCTGAAGGCAGTAAGCACGTAGGCATAGGTGCCGCGCATGGCCACGCGCACAGGCAGGCTGCCGGCGCCGGTGTCGTAAGTGCCCAGCAGAACGGGCTGGGCCTGGCTTACATCAAACACCCGCAAACGGTGGTCGCCAATGCTTACCACGCAGGCCCGGATACCGCTCAGCGCCACGCTGACGGGCTGGCTGCCAGCCGGTACCAGGTGGCTAGTCACCGGCCCATTGGCAGGCCGTATATTCACCACTTCCAGTGAGTTGCTGTTGTTGCAAACCACGTAAGCCAGGGAGTCGTTGGCGGCCACTGCCACGGGTTCATCGCCGGTGTTCTCAGTGCCAACCAGGCTTAGTCCGAATGCCGCCGGGGCCTGGCTGTAAGCAGGGGCGCTCAAGCCCAGGGTGCCATCGGATTGCACCTGGGGCAGGCGACTGTCGGTGCCGCTCAGGCCGCGCACCCGCAGGGTGCCGTTTACGTCGAAGGCTTGGGTGGGTGCTGTGGTGCCCAGGCCCACATTGACTTGCGCGCGGGCTGGCAGCCACAGGGCCAGCAGCAGGACTAGCGCGAAAAGAAGTTGCCGTTTCATACGCGGGCTGGCTAGTTGTTGCTGTAAGACAAAGCCACCCACTTGCCGCCGTTCCAGACCAGCTGCACCACGTCGGCAGTAGTGAGCGTCAGCGTGCCGCTCACGTCCACATTGGCCGAGTCGGGCAGCTCGAAGCTGCCGCTGCTGCCGGCATTCTCCAGCATAAGCAGCTGGCCGGCCTGCAGGCCATTGCCCAGCACGATGGTGCGGCTGCTGGCCGTGCTGCTGTTGGAGCTCAGCCTTAGGTAAGAGGAGTTGCCAACGGGCACAGTCTGGTCGTCGGCAGTGACTGGGATGGTGGCATTAGGGCGTAGCGCCAGGCCACCTGCTACATCCAGGCGTAGGCTAGGCTGGGCACCGGCCAGGCCCAGACCTACGTTGCCGGCGGCCGTCCAGCGCAGGGCGGTGCTGGCCGTACCGTTGCGGCGGCTGCCCAGGGCCCCGCCCTCGTAGCCGTACAGCACCGGCCCGTCGATAAACTCGCCGTTCCAGCTGCGGGCGCCGCTGCCGCCATTGTAGTAGCCCAGGCCGTGGTTGCTGTCGTTGCCGCCGCGCAGGTAGAGGTCGAGGTCGGGCAGGCGAACGGCTGTGGTGGCCAGGCCATTGCCCAGATTGTCGCCGGTAGGCAAGGTGATGGAGCTGCCCCCGCTCAGGCTTAGCGTCTGTCCATTCAGGCTCAGGGAAGGCAGAGGCACCGAGGCCAGCGTCCCGTCGGCATTGACGGCCACCGCACGGGGCGGCCCGGGTTGGGGCTGCTGGTACTGGGCCAGGATGCCGGGGTTGAAGTTGCTTTCGTGCAGCACAAAGAAGGTGTTGCCCTGCGCCGCAACACTGCCCCCCAGGATGGTAGGTGAAGCGGTGGGACTAGCGTAGGCGGTATTTATCGCCGCGGGGTTGCGCACATCGATTACCTTGAACCCCTGCCCGGTAGCTACATACGCAAAGTTGCCCCTGGCCGCCACTTGGAACAGGTCGCCATTGGGTGCACCCAGCCCCCCCGACCCGAGCAGGGCAAGGCTGGCCGCGTCGTAGGCTTCAAGTTTCTGGGCTCCCGTGTTCGGGTTGGCGGACCCCACATACACCCGCCCGTTGTCGAAGGCCAACCCACTGGCGTAGTAGGTAGCGGGGCTAGTGGCCAGCAGCGCCGGGGCCGCGACGTTGCTCACGTCAAACTGCTGCACGTAGGCATTGGGCAAGTTGTTGCTGAGAGCGTACGCCCGCGAACCGGCGTCGTTTAGCACAATACGCACACCCGACGCTGCCAATGGAACCGCTCCCAGCGGCGTGTTCGCCGTGGTATTGTCGGTTACATCATAGGTGCGCAGGTCGGTGGTAGTGGCTACGTAAGCCGTGGTGCCTCGTACGGCCAGGTCGCGCACCCCGCCTGCAGCTAGAAAAATGCCCGTTCCGATTTGGGGCAGGGCCCCGGGCACTGTTGCGTCGTAGGTGTAGATACGGCCCGACGAGGCTACATATACCCGGGTGCCGGTTTCGTTTACCGCCATGGCCACGGGAACCAGCGTTAGGTTTTGGGCAACGAGCAGCAGCGGCCGACCAGGGTTGCTGACGTCGTAGCAAGCCAAGGTGGGGGCCGGAGTACCAGAACTGGTTGTCAGCACGAAAGCCCGGTTGCCTACAATTTCCAGGTCCAGGGCCCGGGTGCCGGCCGGCGTGGCCGCCGTTCCCAGCAGGCCGGGCACCTCGGAGCTGACCTGAGCATCGTAGAGTGAGGCATTCAGGCCCAGGGTGCCGTCGGGCTGAGCCAGCAGCAGGCGGGCACCGTCGCCGCTCAGGCCCCGCACGCGCAGGTTGCCGTTTACGTCGAGGGTTTGGGTGGGGCTGTTGATGCCGATGCCAACCTGCGGCACCTGGGCCCAGGCCGGGCTGGCCAGCAGCGCCAGCAATAATAAGCTCAAGAAAAAGTAAGTATGTCTCATAAGTTGGTGCCCGGAGGCGTAAGAAGTGTAGCAGATGCTGCGGCACCACAGGACAAGCCGCGGGCCGGGCAGCCCGAAATGGGCCACCAACAGCGAAGAATCACCAGAGGAATGCGGGAGATTCAGGCCTCTCCGGGGGCCGCGCGGCTACGGCGCGTAGCGTTGCTTCAGGGCCAGGGCCATTACCTCGCCTTTGGAGTTGACTTGCAGCTTGCGGTACACTTGGCGCAGGTGGTTGCGCACCGTGTCCATGCTGATGCCAAGGCGGGCGGCGATGAGCTTATAGCTCAGTCCGTCCTTGATGGCCTCCACAATCTGCTGTTCGCGGGGCGTGAGCCGCTCGGCCGGCGTAAGAGCTGGGGCGGCCTGAAAGGAGCGCACCACGTAGCGGGCCACCGCCGGGCTCATGGGCGAGCCGCCGGCCGCCACCTGCAGCAGGGCTTCGCGCAGCTGGTCGAGTGGCGTGTTCTTGAGCAGGTAGCCCACCGCGCCGCCGCACAAAGCCTGAAACACGCGCTCGGCATCGGCATACACGCTTAGCATCAGCACCTCAGCCTGGGGCAGGCGGTTTTTAACCAGGGGCAGGCCTTCGATGCCGCTGCGCCCGGGCAGGCCGATGTCGCTCAGCACCAGCGCCGGCACTTCCGCAGCCTCATCCAGTTGAGTCAAAAACGCCTCCACTGAATCGACGGCCAGCACACAGCGGAACTCCGGCTGCGACTCCAGAAATACACACAAGGCCCTGCGAATCGACTCCTGGTCTTCGATGATGGCTACCGCCAGCGGCAGCTCGGCCGAAGGCATTGGCCGGGCGGGGGCGCAATCAGGCAGCAAAGTATCCATGGTGCAGGGGGTGAAGGGAAGACGCTTGCAAAGCTAGGCGTCACCCCCGCGTGGCGCTATGACACGTTTGTGTCAGGCTCAGCACATCTGCATCAGCCTAAGCTTGTAATCAATTAATTATCAAAACAATTACCAATTGCCTGACATCTTTGTGTCAGGCAGTGACAGAAAACAACTTACCCGCTGGCGCTGCCAACGCCTATTCCCAGTTACCGGAGCTTAAGGGCAGCTGCACGCTCACCCGAAAGCCGCCCTCGGCGGGCCTGTCAAAGTGCGCACTGCCACCCACAGCCTGGGCGCGCATGCGGATGTTGGCCAGGCCGTTACCACCGGGCCGACCAATGGGCGCATCGGAGGCCGGTCCGTCGTTGTGCACCAGCAGGTGAAGCTGCCCGCGCTCGGCGTGCAGGCGCACAGTGAGCTGCTGCGCCCCCCGGCCGTGCTTCAGGGCATTGTGCAGGGCTTCCTTGTAAATAAGGTAAAGGTTTTGGCGGGCTTGCAGGCTCAGCGGCAGCGCGTCGAGGCCGGGGGCCGCTTCAAAGTCAATGTCGAGGCCAGCCGGGGGCAGCACTTCGTATGCGTGCTCGCGCATGCGGTCAAGCACGCTGGCGAGCGTATCGTGGCGGGCGTCAATGCTCCACACCACGTCGCTCATCTGGCGAGCGGCGCGGCGGCTGGTGTCGGCCAAGCGCTCAAGCTGCTGTTGCTGCTCGGCAGCAGGGTATGCCCCGGCCTGCAGCAACGAGCTTTCCAGTGACAGTTGGGTCAGCAGCGAGCCCACGTCGTCGTGCAGGTCGGCGGCCAGGCGGGTGCGCAGGCCCTGCTCGCGCCTGCGCAGGCGGTGGCGGTACCAGGCCCAAAGCCCGGCGCCCAGCGCCAGCACCAGCCCGCCCAGCAATAGTAGCTCGCGCTGCCGGCGCAGGCCGGCCAGCTCCTGCTCCCGCTCCAGGTCGCGCACCCGGGCTTCGGCCTTATCGGTTTCGTAGCTCAGGCGCAGGCGCTCCACCAGGGCGCGGCTCTGGCGGCTGGCCAGGCTGTCGCGCAGCTGCTGCTCCTGCTCGTAAAGCGCGTAGGCCTGGGCGTAGTCGTGGCGGGCGGCAGCCAGGCGGCGCAGCACCTCCAGGGCTTTGCGGCTGCCCACGTCGTGTTGGTCGCGCCGGGCCAGGGCCAGGGCATGCATAGCCAGGGCCTGGGCTTCGGGCAGGCGCTGGGGCTGCTGGGCCAGCAGCTGCGCCAGGCTCACCAGGGTGCGCCCCCGGGTGATGCTGGCCATGGCCCCCAGCTGCTCTTGCAGAGCCAGCGCCCGCCGGTAGCAGGCCTCGGCCGAATCGGGGCGGCCTAGGCTTTGGTAGTGGTGGCCCATTTCGTGGTAGGCCGGCATCAGGTCCCGCTCGTTGTGATAGCGGCGCCACAGCCGAATGGCCTCCCGCTCGTAGGCCACGGCCTGCCGGGCGCTGTCGCAGTCGCACTCCTGCAGAAAGGCCGCCAGGTTGTGGTAGATAATGGCCCTGCCGGCCGAGTCGGGGGTGCTGGCTTGCAGGCGCAGGGCTTGCCGGGCGTAGGTAATGGCCTGGCCAAACTGCCGTCGTGTGGCGTGGGCCGCGGCAATGTTTTGCAACATGGCCGCTTCGGCCGCGGGCTGGCCCAACTGGTGCTGGCGCTGCACGGCCCGGTACAAATAGAAGAGAGCCGAGTCGACCCGCTCGGCCGTGAGGTGCATAAGGCCCAGCAGGTTCAGCAGCTCGGTGCGCTGGGTGGCGCTATCGGCCGGGGTGCGGCCCGCCAGGCCGTAAGCCTCGCGGTAACAGGCCCGCGCCGGGCTGTACTGCGCCAGCGCGGTATAGGCCTGTCCGAGGTAGCTCAGGTTGAGCACCCGGTCGGCGGGGCGGGCCTCAGCTAGCTGAGGGCGGGCCTGCAGCAACAGCGGCAGGGCCTGGGCACCGCCTTCGGTATCGAAGTAATATCGACCCATCAAATCCAGGGCCTCCCCTTCGGCCGTGGGCAGCTCCCGGCGGCGGGCTTCGGCGCGAGCTGCCTGGGCAAAGGCCAGGGTACGGGGGTCGTTTTCGCTAAGGCAAGCCTCGCCTATACGCAGCAAGGCACTGATGCGGCCCGGGCCTGTGGCAGGCGCGGCAGCCAGCACGGAACGTACGCTGTCGGGCGGCGCAGGCAGGCGCTGGGCGCTGGCCCCGTGCACGCCCAGGGTCAGGCACAGTAGCCCGCCCAATGCCTGGCGTATGCGGGGTAGCGTGGAAAGCATAGCGCGAAGAACGCGCCCGGCATTCACTTGCCCAAGCAGCTGCCGTTTTATGACAAGCCACAGTATGCCCGCACGTGTTTATACGCCAGTACCGGCCAAGCCGGAGCTAGCAGCTCCTGTTTATGCCCGTCCTCCGTGGCTTGCACCTCACCCTCCTGCCTATCTTGGGAGCTCAATTTTGCCCCATGCCTGAGCTTAGTTCTCTTTCATCAGCCGACGACCTTTTCCAGGTGCTGTTCGACGTCTCGCTCACGGGCGTTGTGCTGTTGCGGCCACGGTATGATACGGGCGAGCTGCCGGCAATAACCGACTTCGTATTTGAGCGCCTCAACGCGGCGGCCCGGCGCCTGCTGCCGTTGGCTACTGGCGGGAATCAAACGCTCTTGGAATGCTACCCCCGCACGGTGGAAACAGGGGTATTCGCATTTTTTCGCGATGCCTTCCTGACCGGCGGCGACCGAAGCTACGAAGTCCGAGAGCCGGCCGATGGCCTGGGCGCGTTTGCCCAGCTGGCCGCCCGCCGCAGCGGCGAGCTGCTGGTGGTGAGCTTCGCCGAAGCCGCCCCCGCGCCGGGTCCGGCCGTGGAACACGCCCGCCGCCAAACCCTGCAAAGCCGGGAGATGGTGTACAAGCTCAACGAAATGCTGGCCGCGGCCAACGAAGAGCTGCAACTGGCCAACCTAGAAGTGCGGCACAGCAACGCCGAGCTGCGCACGGCCCAGCAACAGCTGCGCGTCCTCAACCGCGGGCTTGAAGCGCGCATCACCGAGCAAACCCTCGACGCACGCGCGGCCCGCCTCGAAGCCGAGCGCGAGCGCAGCCGCCTCGAACGGCTGTTTATGCAAGCCCCGGCCGGCATTTGCATTCTGGATGGCCCCAGCATGGTGTTTGAGCTGGTGAACCCGGCTTTCCAGCGCATGTTTCCGGGCCGCCGCCTGGCCGGCCTGCCCCTGCTGCAGGCCCTGCCCGAACTGCAGGACCACCCTGCCTGGCACACCCTGCAGCAGGTGTACCGCACCGGCCAAACGCACCAGGAGCAGGCCATGCTCATTCCGGTGGCCCGGCACGAGGGCGGCCCGCTCGAAGACGTGTACTTCAACTACATCCAGCAAGCACGCTTCGATGAGCGCCACCACGTCGACGGCCTGCTGGTGTTTGCGTTTGAGGTGAGCGGGCAGGTGCGCGCCCAGCAGGCGGCCGAAGCCAGCGCCCGCCAGCTGCGCCTCATCACCGACGCCCTGCCGGTGCTCATTGCCTACATCGACCGCGAGCAGCGCTACCAGTTCGTGAACGAGGCCTACCGCCCCTGGTTCAACCGCGACCCCGGCCTGCTGCTGGGGCGGCCCGTGCGCGAGGTGCTGGGCGAACTGGCCTACCAGCAGGTGGCGCACTACATCACCCAGGCCCTGGCCGGCGAGCGGGTCGACTTCGCAACGCGCATGCCGTACCGCGAAGGCTTCGTGCGCTACATCCGCACCAGCTACGTGCCCGATGTGCGCGAGGGCGAGGTAGTGGGGTTCTTCGGGCTGGTCACCGACGTGACGGAGCAGGAGCTGGCCCGCCAGCAGGTGCAGCACCTCAACGAAGAGCTGAAGGCCCGCAACCAGGAGCTGTACGCCGCCAACGAGCAGCTTACCCGCACCAACGTCGACCTCGACAACTTTATCTACGCCGCCTCGCACGACCTGAAGTCGCCCATCACCAACATCGAAGGGCTGCTGACGGTGCTCGACCAGCAGCTGCCGCCGGCCAGCCGCCAGGCGCCGGAGGTGGAGCCCGTGCTGGGCATGATGCACGACTCGGTGCTGCGCTTCAAGCGCACCATCGAACTGCTGAGCGACGTCACCAAGCTCCAGAAAGAAAACAGCCAGCCCGCCACCGACGTGGCCCTGGCTGCAGTGGTCGACGAAGTGCGCCTCGACTTGCTGCCCCAGCTGCAGCAGGCCGGAGCCGAGCTGGACCTGGCCATCAATAACTGCTCGAGCGTGTCGTTTTCGGCCAAAAACCTGCGCTCGGTGGTGTACAACCTGCTCAGCAACGCCCTCAAGTTTCGCCACCCCGGCCGGCCGCCGCACGTGCGCATCAGCTGCCGCAGTGAGAATGGATTCACGGTGCTCGAAGTGCAGGACAACGGCCTGGGCCTCGACGACGCCCAGCAGCAGGAACTGTTCACCATGTTCCGCCGCCTGCACACCCACGTCGAGGGCACCGGCATTGGGTTGTACATGGTGAAGCGCATGGTCGAAAACGTCGGCGGCTACATGCGCGTGCACAGCACCCCGGGCGTGGGCTCCACCTTCGCGGTGCACTTCCCGGCCTAAGGCCAGCTTGCGAGTGGCCTTGCCCGTATAAGGGCCGCCACCTTTGCTTTCCACGCCCCACCATGCCCAGCCCCCGCCACCCCGCTCCCGCTGCTGATTTCGACGCCGATGAGCGCCTGCGCTGGGTAGAGCGCGTGGCCCGGCTTATGGACAGCCAGTTTCGGCTGCCCGGCACCAAATTCCGCTTCGGCCTCGACCCCCTGCTGGGCTTGCTGCCGGTGGTGGGCGACCTCGGCACACTGGCCATTTCCGGTGCCCTGCTGCTGACGATGATGCGGCACGGGGCCAGCGGCGCCGTCGTCGTGCGCATGGCTTTTAACATCTTGCTCGACACGGTGATTGGGGCCATTCCCATCCTCGGCAACCTGTTTGACTTCGCCTACAAAAGCAACGAGCGCAACGTGGCCCTGCTGCGCCGCCACTACGCCGAGGGCAAGCACCAGGGCAGCGGCATGGGCCTTTTGCTCGCGCTGCTGCTTGGCTTCCTGCTGGTGTTTGGCTTGGTGGCCTGGGGCGGCATTGCGCTGGCCCGCTGGGTTTGGCATTACTTCCAGGTCCATCCCCTCACAGGCGGCTAAGGGTCCGTTTGCTGGCTTGGTGAAGAGCCGGCAGCTAGTGCTCAGCCGCCCGTTCACCACCTGCTTCCAGCGCCCGCAGCCGCTGTTCAATGCCGGCCACGGCGGCTTCGGCCTGCCCCGCACGGTGGCGCAGCGCTTCGTTTTGTGCGGCCAGTTCCTTAATGGCTTCGAGCAGCACGGGCGTGAGCTGGGCGTAGTTGACGGCCTTGTAGCCGTCCTTATCCGTGCTAACCAGCTCAGGATACACCTGTTCCAGCTCTTGTGCCAGGAGGCCTATCTGCTCGCCGGCCGGCAGTTGCTGAGCCGGAAACTCGGCCCGCCGGAACGTGTAGCGTACCCCCCGCAGGCGCTGAACCTGCACCAAGGCCGGACCCACTGGCCGAATGTCCTGCTTCAGTCGGGCATCTGAAGTGGTATTGACGCTTCCAACGCAGCGGATGCTGCCATTGACGTCGAGGGTAAATGCCGGAGAAGCCGTGCCAATGCCAAGCTGGCCGTTGATGAGGCGCATGCCTTCCACCGAGCCGGTCTTGTTGGCGAAGCCCGTACCATTGGTGTAAAAAGCCAGCCCGCCGGTGAAATTGCCTGCATCAACCGAGCGCAGAAAGGCCGGGCGCCACTCGTTGGCGGCGCCTTGCGGGTCAGAGTACAGGTCGAGGCCTGCCGAACCGAAGCCGGCGCTGGGGGCGCTTTGCAGACGCAGCACGGCCGGCTGGGTGGCGCTGGTGGAGTACACATGCAGGCGGCTGGCCGGCGCCCCCGTGCCAAGACCTACATTGACGGCATTGCTGCCCGAACCACCCAGAGCGAGGGAATTGCTCTGGCTAACCTGGGCCAGATGCCCAATGGCAATGGAGTTGGTAAGGTTGGTGATGTCCTCGGCAGGGCCCGCTTCGTGGCCAACGTACACATTATAGCTGCCCGCCGCCAGCAGCTGCCCCGCGAAAAAGCCCAGGAACACGTTGCCGCTACCAGAGTAGTTGGAATAGCCGCTTTGGTAGCCTATGTAGGTGTTTTCGCTGGCGCCGTTTGTGTAGCCAGCTTCGTAGCCAATGCACATGTTGAAGTTGCCAAATGCATTTTGGTAGCCGCTGCGGTATCCTATGCATTGATTCCCGTCGCCGTTGTAGTTGGAATACCCGCTGTACATGCCATCGAAATGGTTGTAAAGGCCGTCGTCGTTGTTGTAGCCGCTATATCTGCCGGTGAACAGGTTGTTGGCACCCGTGGTATTGAAAAAGCCGGACATATAGCCGCTGAACTGGTTGTAGTTGCCCGTGGTGTTGGAATTGCCGCTCGAGTAGCCTTCGAAAAAGTTTTGGGTACCGGTGGTATTGTAGGAGCCGGCCAGCATACCGGTAAAGTGGTTGAAGCTGCCGGTTGTGTTGGAATAACCACTTTGAAAGCCCTGAAACAAATTCTGGCTGCCCGTTGAGTTGGAATACCCACTCTGGTAGCCCTCGAAGTGGTTGGTGCCGCTGGCCGTATTAGCCAGGCCGCTTTCGTAGCCCACAAAGTGGTTGAAGCTGCCCGTGGTATTGCCGCTGCCGCTATTGGTACCCAGGAAGAGGTTGCGGCTGCCGGTTGAGTTGTTCAAACCGGCTTCCATTCCGATGAAGGTGTTGCGGTTACCCGTGCTATTGAAAAAGCCGCTCATCTTGCCGTTGAAGTGGTTTTGAGCGCCGCTAGTATTGTAATATCCGCTACTGAACCCATCGAAGTGGTTATTGCTGCCCACCGTGTTCAAGTATCCGCTGAAGGCTCCGGTAAACTGGTTGGTGGTTCCGGTGCTGGTATAAAAGCCACTTTCACGCCCCACAAAATGGTTGTATGTACCGGTAGTATTTGAATACCCGCTTCGGTAGCCTTCGAAGTGGTTGCCACTGCCGCTGGTGTTGGCCTGCCCGCTCTGGTAGCCTATGTAAAGGTTATTACCAGTCGTATTCTGGGCGATGTTTAGCCCGCCCTGGACCGTGACGCCCATCCCCACCGCGGCGCCAATGCTGGCCCCGGCACCCGTTAGCGCGTTGCCCTGCAGGCTCAGGTTTTGGGTGGCGGTGTGGTTTCCCAGGTTGTCGGCCCCGCCGGTGGGGTTCAGGAAAACCCAGGCGGCCGGGCTGCCAGCGTAGTACCAAAATCCGCTCTGTGGACCGCCACTGGCACTACCATCGGTTTGGTACACGAGCAGGCCTTGTGACGGCGCAGCAATGCCCGTGCGTTCGGCGGCCGTGAGCCGCGGAATCAGTAAGCCGGTGTTGCTGCCCGGGCTTTTCACTTCCAATGCGGCACTGCTATGGGGCGCGGTGGTCCCTACCCCTACCGACTGTCCCTGACTCACCCAGGGCAACAGGCCAAGCAGCAGGCTAAAGCCCAGAAAACGTAAAGGTTGTTTCATAGTGAAGTAAGGGAAGTGCGAAAAGCGCCCAAACCAGGCCCTGTTAGCCGAATGCCGGCCCATTCAAAACTACTTTGTTTATTTTTCACTCACAATCACACAATTATGTGGGAAAAACACTTCCACCCGCGTGCATTTTGCCTCTTTACTGGCAGCCAAAAGCAAGGCCCCTTTCTGCTTACTATTCGCTCTTATTTGCGGATGAAGATGTTGCCATTAAGAGTGCTCAAGTTTGATTTTACAGATAGAGGGCTTCGGCCTGGCCTAGGCATACAAAAGCCCCCGGCAGCAGTTGCCGGGGGCTTTTTCTTAAGCGGGGTTTGCGCGCCCTATTTCACTACCAGGCGCAGCGCTTGGGTGCCGGCCCGCACTATGTACAGGCCCGTGGCCAGGCCCGCCGGCAGTACCAGGGCAGCACTGCCGTCGGCGGCGGCGGTTGTCCGCAGCACCACCCGGCCCAGGGCGTCGAATACCAGCACCAACGCGCCGGGCGTGCTGCCGAGCAGGGTCGCGGTTCCGGTCGTCGGGTTGGGGTACACCACCGGCCCGCTCTGGCCTTCCAGCAGCACCGTGCGCACGGGCGAGTAGCTGACCGCGCCATCCTGGTCCACCGCCCGCAGGCGGTAGTACAAGGTTAGCACCCCGGCCGGCAGCTGGTTGTCGGGCAGTGAGTAGCTCCGCGGGCTAAGGCTGTTGCCGGCCGCCGCTACCGTTCCTATCCGTTCGAAGCTGCGGCCATCGGTGCTGCGCTCCACATCAAAGTAGGCGCTGCGTTTCTCACTGGCCGTAGCCCAGGCCAGCTGCACGGCGGGCTGGCCGGCTACGCGCGTAGCGGTGAAATCCGTTAGCTCCACCGGCAGCGGCGTGGTGCCTCCGTGCAGGTAGAACTCGCTGAAGTGGTCAGGCACGGTGGCCTGAGCCATAAAGAAGCCGCTGCCATCCGGCCCATACGTGGCGGAGGTGGGCGTGAGCAGCACCCGGTTGCCGCTGGCGTTGTTGGATAGCACGCAGTCTTCGTTGGGCCCGCTGTATTGGGTCAGGCGCAGGCTACTGAGGGATAGCACCTTGCCGGGGTCAGCCGCCTGCAGCTGGTCGTACTCGGTGTTGAGGCCGAAGAAGCGCACCAGCACCGAGTTGCCGGTGAAGGGTCCCGCGCTGGTGGTCAGGCGCCAGTTGCGGCCCATATACTTATGGCTCAGCGCATCCATGCGTACCTCCTGGTTGAGGTCGGCCTGCAGGTACGAACACCCGACGATGCCCAGGTAGCGGCCCTGGCCGTTGAAGGCCAATATCACCTGATTATTATTGTTCAACAGGTAGCTCCAGCCGCTGCTACCGAGGTCCACCACAACCGTGTTGGCGCTGCACAGGTTGACGGCGGCCGGGTTAGCGACCGAATACGTAGTGAAGTTGCTCCCCGCAAATTGGGTGTTGCCGTTCAGCGTGCTCACACTCACTGGGGCGTAACTGCTATAGCCCGTCAGTGGCACGGGCACGATGGCCACCAGGCTGGTGGGTGAAATGTAGTTGACGACCGTTGCCGGCTGCACCCCGAAGACCACCGTGCTGCCCGGCACGAAACCAGTGCCGGTGATAGTGACGGGCTGACCAGGTAGCTCACCCAGCGGGGTTATTTGCGTCACCGTAGGAGTATTCACCGTAAACGTCTGCGCGTTGCTGGTCTGGCCGCAGGGCGTCACCAGGCTGATGCTGCCCGATACGGCCGCCGGGGGTACCACTACGGTAATCGTAGTGGCATTGACGATGGTGAAGGAGGTTGTCGACACATTGCCGAACCTGATGGCCGTCACCGTCAGGGCGCTCAGGTTGGTGCCGGTTAGCGTAACCGTTGTGTTGCCGATAGTACCACTGGTCGGGGTGTAGCTGGTCAGGGTGGTGGTGCAGCTGGCCGCGGTCGTCGGTGTAGTCAGGGAGCCGGTGACGTAGGCGCCCTGCCCGGTAATGGGTGTGCGGTCGGCCCGCACCCGGTAGTAGTAAGTAGTGCCCGCCGTCAGGCCCGTCACGGCCTGGCTACCCCAGTTCAGTCCCAAGGCATTTATAGTTTGGGGGTAAGTGGTGGGGGTAGCAAATGAGGCCGAAGTCGATACCTGAATGACATAGCCTGTCACGCTGCCCCGGGCCGGGGCCTGCCAGCGTAGTGTGAACGACGTTGGCAGGATGGCCGTGGCCCCCAGGGAGCGGGGCAGCACCATGGCATAGCTTTCCACCCAGTTCGACGCGCTGCCCGTGAGCGCGAAATTGAGCAGCGTGGCCGGCATGGCACTCACCACCTCATGAAAGCGCGCGGAGGACTGGTTTTGTCCGCCGGGCGTCCCCCGGTCAAAGTTAAAGTAAGCCACCAGGTCGGGGGCGGGCAAGGTTGGCGGTAGCTGGCGGCCGGCTTCCAGCTCCGTGGCGGTGCGGGCCGTGCGCCAGATGCGCACTTCGTCGATGCTGCCCGAAAAAGAGGTCCGGCTGGGCCGGCTGCCCAGTAGCAGCGGCGCCGTGCCCGTCGCCACCGCGCCGGTAGCCGGGCGGCTGTTTTCCTGCACGCCGTCGACTATCAGGCGCAGCGTGCTGCCGTCGTAGGTGCCGGCCACGTGGTGCCAGCGCCCGTCGGCCAGGTTGGTGGTTCCATACAGCCAGCCCCCCACGGTTGAGGGTCCGTTGAGGTAGAAGGAAGCCCGACCCGACGCCAGTCCGGCCCCGTTCAGGGCCAGGTACCAGGAGTCGTCGCTTTTCGTCACGATGTACTGCTCGGCCGTGCTGCTGGTACGCACCCAGGCTTCCACGGTCAAAGCCGTAGTCAGGTTCAGCGCCGCCGCGTGAGGCACGCTCACCTGGTCGTCGACGCCATCGAAGGCCAGGGCCAGGCCGGGGGCGGGCAGCACCGTCAGCCCGGAGCTGGCCACTGTGCCGGTGGGCGTCGACACCGTGGTGTTGCCGACCAGGGTGGCGCTGGATGGCACCCGAAATGTGAGCGTGCCAGCTGTATTGTTGGTTTTGCTGGCTGTGGCATTGGCCCCGTTCACTACCACGCTGGTCGCACCACCCAAGCCGTTGGCCGTGAGGGATACTTCCTGCCCTACCCCAACCGGCTTGGGATTAAAACCGGCCACCGTAGGCGAATACTGCAGCAGGATGCTCGATACCTGAGGCGTGCTCCCCACCGTATAATTGAGGCAATATTGGCGGTAATTCAGCACCGCATTGGTCAGCGTGCCGGGCACGTTGTAATAGTTGACGCCGTCGCCGGCGTCAAACCCAATCTGCGGCAGTACGCCGCCGCTGGCGCTGCCCAGCAGCCACTGCAGGTCGCCGTACACAAAGGTGATGTCGGCCGCAGGCGAAGGCACTACGGTGTTGCGCCGTAAAATCAGCTGGAAGCTGTTTTTCTTATCTATCATAATTGGGTAATAGCCCACCCGGCTCCACAGCACCACCAGCCGGTCGGGGTAAAGCTTGTACCACACCCGGCCGCTGCCCGTGCTGCGTGTATCCACATCGGCCCAGTACGGCGCAATCATCGGCCCATAGCCGGTGGTGGGAAAGGCCTGCCCGGTATAAGACGATACGCCAGCCCCGAAAGACACTACCCCGTTGTTGCTGATATAGCACTGGCTGTAGGTATTGCCGTAGAAGGCAAAGCTGAAGCCCAGGTCTATTTGCTGGTAGCAGTCGTCGCAAACCACCAGCTGCGTGTATCCCCCGTTCGCCGCCGTGCTGACGGTATCCACGTCTTCGTAGCACGAGGGCATGGGCAACCCTACCAGGAAGTTGGTAGCACTGTAATACTGGCCCGTGGGTGTAATCACCAAAATGACACCCGATGTGGTACCGACGCTCACAGTGAACGTGAGCGTGGTGGCGCTGGTGCTCATGATGTTACCCGCGTAGCCGTTCACGTATACGGCCGTCGCAGCGCTCAGTCCCGTGCCGGTGACGGTCACCAAACTGCCTGCAATGCCCGCGGCCGGCGAAAACGTCAGGCTGGGTGAGGTGGCGGTGGTGATGTTGAGGATTTGGCTGCTCGGGGCGCTGGTGCCGCCGGCCGTGGTAATGTTCAGGGTGCCGCTGGTGGCGCCGGCCGGCACGGTAAAGGTCAGGCTGGTAGCAGTGTTGGCAGTGATGTTGGCCAGCGGCACCGTAACCCCGTTCAAGGTCAGGCCTGTGGCTCCGCCAATGTTAGTGCCGGTGATGGTGACGCTCCCTCCTACCGCCCGGAACGACGGCGTGAACGAAGTGATGATGGGCTTCAGATAAAACGTCTGGCTGCTGAGGGCGCTGGTGCCCGTTGCCGTCGTCACCCGGAGCTTACCGCTGGTGGCGCCGGCGGGGACGCTAAAAGTCAGGCTGGTAGCAGTATTGGCCGTGATGTTAGCCGGCGGCACCGTCACTCCGTTAAGCGTCAGCGCGGTAACGGCGCTCATGCTGGTGCCGGTAACCACCACGCTGGTACCGACCGTTCCGGTTGTCGGGGTGAAGGAGGTAATGGCCGGCGGGATGGTAATTGTCAGCGTCTGGCTGCTGGCGGCGCTGGTGCCGGCAGCAGTTGTCACGGTCAGCGTGCCGCTGGTGGCCCCGCTGGGCACGGTAAACGTGAGGCTGGATACCGTATTGGCCGTGATGTTGGCCAGCGGTACGGCCACGCCGTTTAGCGTCAGTCCCGTGGCGCTGCCCAGGTTGGTACCGCTAATGGTAACGCTGCTGCCTGCGGGCGCACTGGTCGGCGTGAAGCTGTTGATGATGGTTGGCCCAATGATAAACGAGGAACTAAGGAAGGTCTGAAAGCTGCCGGTGACGGGCGTGAACGTAGTTAGCAGCACTCCTTTTACCAGAATGCGCACGCCCTGGTCGGAGGGGCTGGTCGCCCGCTGGGAAGCCCGCAGCCGCACCTGATACGTGCCGGGTGCCAGCCCGGTAAGCGCCTGCTGCACGCTGCCGTTATTGGCCCCGTTGCTTTGCAAAAACGCGACGTGGGTGCCTTCGGGCGCGGTGACATTGTTGAAGGCGCTGCCATTGGTGGCAATGCCGCTGCTTGGGCTGAACGTCCAGTTGGCGCCGGTGGGGCTGTAGCCGTAGCTGCCCGCTCCCAGCGAGCCAGTAGTCTCGAAGCCCGGGTTGGGCACGGCACTGGCCACTGCGGTACCGGTGCCTACGTCCACAATTTCAACCAGGTCAATGAAAGCCGTGACGTCGCTCCCGGGGGTGGTGGGGCTGCCCGTCCCTTCCACGCGCAGCACGTCGTCGGTGGCCGTGAAAGTGCCGCTTGTGGTATATGCCTGAAAGGTAGCGTTGTTCGCGGGCACGGAAGTGCCCAGGGCCACACCGTTCACGAGCACCTGCACCCCCTGATTCGCGGGGCCGGTGTTGCGCTGCGCCAGCTGTAGCCGCACCCAGTAGGTGCCGGCCCCAAGCGTTGGCAAGGCCAGGGAAACCGAGCCCGCCGCCGATGCATTGGTTTGCAGAAACGCGACGTGGGTGCCTTCGGGGGCAGTGGGGCTGCTGAAGGCGCTGCCATTGCTGGCAATGCCACTGCCCGCGTTGAAGGCCCAGTTGGCGCCGGTGGGGTTGTAGCCGTAGCTGCCGGCCCCTAGCGAGCCGGTGGTTTCGAAGCCCGAGTTGGGCACGGCGCTGGCCACCACTGTGCTGGTGCTCGCATTCACAATCTCGACCAGGTCGACAAAGGCCGTAACATCAACGCCAGCGGCCGGCGCTACGGTGGCCCGCAGGGTCAGCACCGGGGTACTGCCCCAACCCAGGGCGGGCAGCAGCAGCAGCAGCCCTAATAGCCAAGAGCGCGGCATGCATGAAAATATAGGAGAGTAAATTTTCTTCATCACAGAAAAAATTAGCAGGCCAGTCACGCTCTATTTGGTGATAACACCGGCTGACTAAACCGGTGGCTTACTCCTTTGCGGAGCTTTTAACCGCGCAGCACGTTATGGCGCCACTTTCAAATTCATTCTGCCTGTGCACATTGGCCGAGCCAACGACACGCTTTATCGAGAAAATTTAGGTCTGCGTAGTGACAGAAGAGCACCGTATTTCCAGCCTACCTTAGTTCTTCTGGCTTGGCTAGGAAACTGCCCTGAACAAGTCTGGCTCCTCTTGCTTATCGGTAAGAGGTGATGCTGCCCCAAGCGCCTAGGGCTGGTAGGTTACAAACTGAAAATCCCGGTCGGTGAGCGTGCCAGCTGAGTTGAAGGTGCGAATGCGCAGAACTCCTCCTACGCTGCTCACCGCTGTTTCACCGCCGGTTGAACCCGTCAGGCTTACCGTGGTTACGTACTGGGTTAAGATGTAATTTTCGCCAGTAATGGTGATGTCGTAAACGCCCGAATTGGCCGTGTGCGCAACCGTAAAATTGGTGGTGCTCCCGCTGGTGAAAATGGTACCAGTGGCCGATACGTTGCCGTAGCAAATGGGCAGCAGGTTCGCCGTGCCGGTCTGCGTGCGGTTTACCTCGCTGGTGTTGCCGCCTGTGATTGTCAGGGTGCCCGCCACATCAAGCTTGGAAGTAGGACCCGTGGTGCCAATGCCAACGTTGCCATTGTTTGCTATGCGCAGCCGGGAGCTGGCTGCCAGGCTGCCGGTACCATTCACGTCCGTATCAGCCGCCCCGGGATTGGTCACGGCCGTGGCAATATCCACATCCCCGGAGGTGGTGGTCTGGATGCCGGCGGCCGGCACCCCGGCCTTGCCGTAGCGTACCAGTCCGCTGGCGGCATCGAAGTAGACGTTCCAGCCCAGGAACGGCGCCCCGCCACTGTGGAAGTACCAGTCGGGTCCGCCCGTTGCAATCTGCAGGCGCTCCTTGGGCGAGGAAGTACCTATGCCCAGGCTGCCGCTGCCGTCCAGTGTCATGCGCGTTGCGGCCGAAGTGAAAAACTGCAGGTCGGACGTGTTAGTGGTGCCGTCGCCGCGGTAGAAGCTCTGCAGGCCGCTATTAGCGGCCGTTTGCCCGCCGCTCACGCGCGCACCAAAGCCAATTACGCCAAGGAGGTTGCCCGCCTGCACTGGCAGGGGCGCTGCCACAGTGCCCCGGGCCCGCTGAATGTAGAGCGCCGGTGAAGCCAGGCTGCCATACGAGCGCAGCACCAAGTCGTCTTCGGCATTGCCGGCCGAGTTATCAGCCTGGATGAACAGCCGGGTGTCGGGGCTGCTGGCGCCGATGCCGACAAAGCCCGACGCTTTCACGGCCAGCAGCGAGGTGCCCTGGCTGGCCTGGGCTCCCTTACTCACATCGAGAGCCGTGGCCGAGGCATTGGTGCCGTCTACTTTCACCGCCAGGCCGTTGCTGTTCGTGGCGGTGCCGCCGTTGTGAATCATGGCCGCGTAGCCGGCTTGGGTGGCGCTCCACGCCAGGCTGCCGGGGTTGCCGCCCTGGTTGTCGGCCCCGAGAATGTTGGTGGCCGTATTGGCCAGCATCGACATAGGGTTGGTTACGCCAATACCAACGCGGGCCCCGTTGTAATTGTCGAGCGTGAGCACGTGCTGGGTACCTACGGTGGGTGCGCTGGAGCCAGTGGCCGTGCTGGAGTTATTGACGTAAAAATCTAAAGCATTGCCGCCCGCACCCAGCCCGCCGTTGTGGCGGGTGCGCAGCCAGTGGCGGAAACCTCCGTCGCGCCATTGAAATGCCAGTGCCATGGGGTCGTTGCCGCCGCCGCTGTCGGCCCCGCCCTGGATGTCGAGCTTGGCGGCGGGTGCCGCCGTGCCAATGCCGATGCTGCTTTCAAGGGCCAGGGGATGAAGGCTGGTGCCCTCCTGCTTCCATTGCGGGTCGGCAAACCCTACTACGCCATTGGCTTGCTGCGTCAGCACCTGGCCCAGGGCCCCGCCGGTGGGCGGCAATGTATAGCTATTGGGCTGCAGGAAAGTGATGGTGGGGCGATAAGAGCTGAAGGTGCCAGTAGCGGTGGCACAGGCGCTGCTATTCAAGGCGTCGAGGCGGGAGTTGGGCACCGCGTCGTCGGAAAGGACGTAGTCGTAGCCAAACGCAGCGGCGTTGCTGAAGCAGGTTTGGACCACTAGGCTGCTGGTTCCATCCCAACTGAAGGAGTTGCCGTTGAAGGTGAACACCAGCGGGCCGACCGCCGTGGTGACGTTGCCGGTATATACCGTGGTCGTACCCGTGGTAAACGTGTTGGTCAGGGCCGTAGCCGGCACGTTCTTCAGCTGCAGGGTAAAATTGGAAAACGGCTGAGTGGAGGTTTTACTGGTGACTTGCAACCGCAACCCACTGATAATACCAGGCCGTACCCCCGCCGCGGTGAGTTGGGCAGCAGTATAGAGAGTTTCCATACGTTGCGAAGGAGCCACTCCGTAAAAAGGCCCAAGGCCTTGAGCATTGGTAGTGGAGGAAGTACCGGTGGGTACGTTGCCCACCGGCCCGGGCCCCACCTGCAGGCCAGTGCTGGGGTCGTAGCTGACGCCGCTGGCATCGGTCAGGCGCAGCCACCTGGGGGCCGAGCTGCTGCCCTGGTTGTACCAGAACCCGGCCCCGGCACCGCCGCTGGCCGTGCCATCGGTTTGGTACACGATAAGGCCCTGCGCTGGGGCGCTCATGCTTCCGCGCTCGGCGCCCGTCAGGCGCGGGATAAGCAGACCTTTTTTAAGGGTGGAATTGGTGGCAATTTCCAGCGCTGCCGAAGCATCTGGAGCAGTGGCTGGGCCGGGCCCAATTCGCACCCCTTCCTGTGCCAAAGCTGGCCGCGCAACTAACCCAAAAACAAAGGCACTGATTGCAGAGAGTCGGTAAAGTTGTTTCATAGAGAGTGTGTTAGCAGTGATGGTCCGACCAAAGCTAACTCCTCAACACCCGCTACACAATAAAGTATAAATTAATTACAATTATTGCCATCATTCCGTTCTTAAACAGCGATGCGCTCAACGATTAATCCTACTTATATATCAAGCGAATATGTGTTTAGGATTAAATACAATGCACAGGAAATGAAAAAAGCCCGCGCTTAGCGCGCGGGCTTTTTACCATTTTTTGAGCTAAAACTTCAACCCCAGACGGAGTGCATGTACCAACTGGGCAATGGTCTCCCCAGCTTCAGCGCACTACTTCCACCCAGCCTTTGTGAAAAATGTGGCAGTCGGGCCGGCGCAGATGATAGTAATAAATACCGCCTGGCAAATCCGCGGCCGACCAGTCATTGGCATAAGCGGCGGATTCATAAACTAACTGCCCCCATCGGTTGAAAATCCGCAGTTCGGCATATCCAAAGGCTGCAGGTACCACAAAAACGTCGTTATGTCGGTCACCATTTGGGGTAATAATGTTGGGCGGCAGCCGGGGCGTAGCCTCTTTCACCACGTAGGAAAGCGTGAGCGGGCAGGGTTGGCTGGCAAGCTGAATTGTGGCTTGGTAAGTTCCCGGATAACGCACCAGCAAAGTGTTGCCATCACCATAAGCCGCTCCTGACCAGCGGGTAGTCAGCGTACCCGGTACGTTGGGGCTAAGCACCAGTTGCCGCTGGCAATCCAGAGAGTCGAGTTGGAAGCGGGCCAAAGGGGGCTGCTGTACCACTACTGTTTGGGTGGCGAGTAGATTTGCGGCCGCGCAATTGCCGGTGGCCCCACGCACAAGGTTTAACCGGACGGTATAAGTGCCCGCAGTTGAGTAGGTATGGCGCGGGGCCGCCGTGGTATCAATCGGGCTGCCATCGCCAAAGTCCCAACGAAAGCCCTGGGCGCCGTTGTGCAAGGCCTGAAGTTCCGTGGGCGAACCCAGGCAAACGGCCGGTAAAGGCGCTATCTGCCCTACCAGCACCGGAGCTGCCGAACTCACCACCACCGGCACTTGCTGGCGGCTTTCCCGCCTGCCACAGGCGGGAGTAGTTTGACTTACGGTAAGCGTAACGGTATAACTACCTGGATTAAAGTATGTATGAAGCGGAAACTGCGTGGTATCAGCAGGACTACCATCGCCAAAATTCCAGTTGTAGTGCAGACCCGTCCCGGTGCTTTGGTTGCCAAACTGTACCGGATAGGGCGCGCAGCCAGGCGCAATGCCGGGCACTTGCGCGAGTGGCGGAGGCGGTCCGCTATTGACGACCAACGTGACCTGGGTGCTGTCCACCAAGCGACTGGAGCCACAAAGCAGCACGCCAGGGCGCAAGCGTACTTGCAGGCGTATTGTATAGGTGCCCGCGGGGAAGGTGTGCAGGGGTGCAGCCGTGGTATCAACGGGGCTGCCATCGCCAAACGACCAGCGGTACTGATAGAAACTACTGGCCCCTAAGGCTGCAAACTGTGTAGTGAAGGGTGCGCAGCCCGGCGCCACCGGCGCAATAACTGCGCTGGCACCGGCCGAGGAAGCAACCAGGTCTAACTTGAAGGCCACTCCATCATTGGGTTGCGACAGACGGGTAGGACTAAAAGCGCCGGGAGTGGTGCCAAACTGCGAGCTAGTGGTGCAGGCCAGCTGATAGAGGGTGCCTTGCCGGGTCACCTTTCCCGAGGCCGCATAGTGAAGGTGCGTATTTCCGTTAGGCAGGGCAGTAGGCGTAGGCTCGCCAATAAAGGTGCCGTAGCGCAGGCTGGTAGCGTTCCGACTGAGGGTTGCAACATAAAAGGTGCTGGCATTTTGCGTCAGTGCATCGGGCGTGCGGGGGGCACCGGGCCGGGCAATCTGGGCACCATAGGCGCACAAATACAGCTGTCCGCAGGCATCCATGCCGAAAGCGGTAAGCAGATTACAGCCTTGGTACAAAGGCCCCGTCAGCAGGTTGGCCGTACTTAAAGTGAGCTGGGTTGAAAAAAGTGAAGCCTGCAGATTTGGAGTCAGGCCCTGAATAAATACGGCGGAGCCTGAAGGCAGCACGGCACTAAAGACGCCCGGACTGAGCAGGTACCGCCCCTCGGTCGCTCCGCCAACCACGACGTTGCCATCAGGGTCGAAGTCCAGGAACCGGGCCACATCGTGCGCGGCCGTTCCCAGGTAAGTGCCATCGGTGCGGCTGCCCCCGGCCGTGAAGCGCAACACGTACCCATCGTAGTTCGGACTGGCATTGCTACCACGGGGAGTGGGGTAAAGCCCGTTGCTCATCACCGGGAAGTTTGAGCTCATGGTGCGCCCACTCACGTACACCTCGCCATTGGGAGCCACCTTCACGCAATGGGCCTCGTCTTGGGCAGCCCCGCCGAGGTAGGTTCCCCAGCGTCTCGACCGCAAGTCGCCGCTTAACCTAACCAGCACGCCATCCGTCTGCCCGGAAAAAGTACTCTGGAAAGCCCCACCCACGGGGAAGTTAGCCGACCGCGTAGTGCCGGCCACCAGAATGTCGCCACTGCTGGCATCTATATCGAGGCTGCCCGGCCGCTCCGACAGTTCGCCGCCTTCCAGCGCACTGCCTCCCAGGAAGGTAGAAGACAACAAGCTGCTGCCCGTACTGTTGAGACGGCTTACAACAAAGTCTTGCCCACCAGCCAGTTGGGGCTGAAATGCCCCGGCGGTGGTCGGGTAGTCATAGGAAGTGGTCTGACCTAGCACCACGAGGTTGCCTGCCGCATCAACCTGCATATCGAGCGGGTAATCGGGCTCCTGCCCTTGCAAAGTAATTCCTCCCAGGTAGGTAGCGTAAACCAGCGTACGCCCATCCGGCGCCAGCTTCCCTACTACCATGTCAGCGCCCGTCCGGGTGTCCATGTAAGCCCCCATGGTAACCGGGTAGATTGGCCCCAGGGAGGCCCCGGCGAAATACATACTGCCTTGGGCATCAGTGGCCGTGGCGTTGGCCGACATCCCGCTCACTGAGCCAGTGTAGGTGGCGAACACCAAGGTGGGGTCAATGGTCAGTGCCTGCCCCGAGTCGTAGTCGGGCCCCAACTCAAAGCTTACCTCGGAGCCTTTCACGTTAAACCGGCAAGTCACGGCTCGTCGGTGCCCCTGCCAGTCCGTTTGCCAGGCCACAGGAGCTTGTTCCTCCACCTCCCCTAGGCTGGTGCGCAGATGTAGGTTTCCAGCGCGCGTCAGAGTGGGGGCCCCGCTCAAGCCTTCGTAGCGCAACCGAATAGCGTTGACTGCGGCGCCGGGCGCTACTTCAAAGTCGTATTCCAGCTCGCTTTTGGCAGTTTGGTGCCAGCGTAGGTCGATACCCGGGTAAAGCTGGCGGTAGCGCATCCCGGCATAGCCCGGAACCTGACCTTTCCAATGGAATTTCTGATTGCCAATGAAGTAGTTGTAGTATGTAAGCTGCTGCTCCTCTCCTACCAGCACCGGAGTTGGATTCGCCCCCAGCAGGTGCACCCGCCAGGCATGCCCCGGCAGTTCTTCAACCTTAGCCCCATTGTGTCTGCTTTCCCGGCAGACGCCCCGCCCAGGTTGTAGATTATAAGTGAACCTGTTAGCTTCCAGGAACAGCCAGCCCCCCGGGATGGCCGCCACGAATTGCCCTGGATGCTCCCATTGACCTTGGTTGGCGATAAAGGAAATCGGAGTAGCTGTAGCCTGTTGCCGAAGCACTAGGCTGGGTAGCAGCACAAGCAGGCAAAGTGTAAAAGTTGTTCGCATTCAGCTGGTGGGGGTTTCAACAAGTCTGTCCTGCTAACGCCGCCTGGTAAAAACTATTTTACCCCGAAGAGGCCCACCGCAAGCCAAGCGTTGGCACGCTAAGGCAAAAACCCATAAAAAAAGCCCCTCCTGCCGAAGCAGAAGAGGCTTTCGTGTCAATAGCTTGGCTTTAGGCAAAGGCCATATCTTCTTCTTTCACCTCGGCCACTGGCAGCACGTCGGAGGTCACCAGGTCCTTCTCCAGGCGCAGGTTCTCGATGATGAATTCCTGGCGGGCGGGCGTGTTCTTGCCCATGTAGTAAGTCAGCACCTGCTGAATCGAGCGGTCCGACTGCAGAATCACGGGCTCCAGCTTGATGTTCTCGCCGATGAACTTGCCGAACTCCTCGGGCGAAATCTCGCCCAGGCCTTTAAAGCGCGTCACCTCGGGGTTGCGGCCCAGCTTGCGCATGGCCGCCTGCTTTTCCTGCTCGTTGTAGCAGTAGATGGTTTCCTTCTTGTTGCGAACGCGGAACAGCGGCGTTTCCAGAATGAAGACGTGGCCGTTGCGCACCAGGTCGGGGAAGAACTGCAGGAAGAAGGTGAGCAGCAGCAGACGGATGTGCATGCCGTCGACGTCGGCGTCAGTGGCTACCACTACGCGGTTGTAGCGCAGGTTCTCAATGCCTTCCTCGATGTTGAGGGCGTGCTGCAGCAGGTTCAGCTCCTCGTTCTCGTACACAATCTTCTTCTTCAGCCCGAAGCAGTTGAGCGGCTTGCCGCGCAGGCTGAACACGGCTTCCAGCTCCACGTTGCGGCTCTTGGTGATGGAGCCCGAGGCCGAGTCGCCTTCGGTGATGAAAAGCGTGGTCAGCGCTTCCTTCTCGGCATCCTTGGTTTCGCCCAGGTGGAAACGGCAGTCGCGTAGCTTGCGGTTGTGCAGATTGGCTTTCTTGGCGCGCTGGTTGGCCAGCTTTTTCACCCCGGCCATGTCCTTGCGCTCCCGCTCGCTCTGCTCGATGCGCTTGCGCAGGGCTTCGGCCGTCTCGGGGTTTTTGTGCAGGTAGTTGTCGAGGTGCTCCTTGATGTAGTCGACCACGAAGTTGCGCACCGTGGGCCCCTCGGGCCCCATGTTGATGGAGCCGAGCTTGGTCTTGGTCTGGCTCTCAAACACGGGCTCCTGCACCCGCACCGAGATGGCGGCCACAATGGAAGCCCGGATGTCGGTGGCGTCGTACTCCTTCTTGTAGAACTCGCGCACGGTTTTCACCACCGCCTCGCGGAAAGCCGCCAGGTGGGTGCCGCCCTGGGTGGTGTACTGCCCATTCACGAAGGAGTAGTACTCCTCGCCGTAGTCGTTGCCGTGGGTCAGGGCCAGCTCAATGTCTTCCCCTTTCAGATGGATAATGGGGTAGCGCAGGTGCTCGGCGTCGGCCTTGCGGGCCAGCAGGTCGAGCAGGCCGTTTTCGGAGTAGTACTTCTGGCCGTTGAAGTTGATGGTCAGCCCCGCGTTGAGGTAGACGTAGTTCCAGATTTGGTTTTCGAGGTACTCCGGGATGAAGCGGTAGTTCTTGAAAATCGTGTCGTCGGGCTGAAACACGATGAGCGTGCCATTGCGCTGACTGGTTTTCTGGGGCTTGGGGTCCTGCACCAGCTTGCCCTGGGCAAACTCGGCGGACTTCAGCTGCCCGTCGCGCACGCTCTGCACCAGGAAGTAGTTGCTCAGCGCGTTCACGGCCTTGGTGCCCACGCCGTTCAGGCCCACCGACTTCTGGAACACCTTGGAGTCGTACTTGCCGCCGGTGTTGATTTTACTCACCACGTCTACCACCTTACCCAGCGGAATACCGCGGCCGTAGTCGCGCACCTGCACGCGGCTGTCGCTGATTTTAATATCAATGGTGCGGCCGTAGCCCATCACGTGTTCGTCGATGCAGTTATCGACTACTTCCTTCACCAGCACGTAGATGCCGTCGTCGTAAGCCGAGCCGTCGCCCAGCTTGCCAATGTACATGCCCGGCCGCAGGCGGATGTGCTCGCGCCAGTCCAGCGAGCGGATGCTGTCTTCGGTATAGCCGTGGTCCGGGGCCTTTACGGCCTGCCCGGGCTCATCGGCCCGTAATTCCTCGTTCATTCGTACAACTGTTGTGCAGTTTTGGGGTAAAATAACGCAGAAAATAGCGACGGGGCAAGCTTTATTGCCACATATTTTAGCAGCCCGCCACTAATTTATTTAGTTTGCAACACCACTTTCCACCCACCGGTTCACACTTTTCTTTGAATTAAAAATGGAGGGTTAAAAATGAAAAACTGGTTCTAATACCCCACTTTGCAACTCATTTTTAATTCATAATTTTTAATTTTTAATTTTTAATTCCCCATCGAATGCACCAACCTCTCCATAATTCCCATACTCCCCACTCCCCTCCTGCCCCGGCCGAAGTAAAGCAGGTGCCGGTGATTCGCTACACCTTTCTGCTGGCCGGACTGTCGCTGCTGGTGTACGTGCTGCACAAGCTCGACGGCATTCTGCTGCCGCTGTTCTTTGCAGCCCTGCTGGCCATTCTGCTGCTGCCCCTGGTGCGGCGGTTCGAGGACTGGAAGTGGCCGAGGGCCCTGGCCATACTCATGGCCCTGCTCCTGCTGGTGCTGAGCCTGGCCGCGCTGGTATACTTCTTTGGCATTCAAATAATTGACCTGCGGGGCGAGCTGCCATTAGTTCAACAAAAGCTAACCGTGTACCTCGACCAGGTGCAGCAGTGGCTGCACGCCAAGTTTGGCCTGCGCCCCATGAGCAAGGATGAGCTAATTGATTCCTCCTTCAGCTCGGCCAAAAAGTCGGCCGGGGGCTTCCTGGGCTCCACCATCAGCACCACGGCGGGGGTGCTGAGCGTCACGACACTGGTGCCCATCTACATTTTCTGCCTGCTGTATTACCGCGACCACATCCGGCAGTTTATGTTCCGCTTCGTGGCGCCCGACAAACGCACTACTGTGCTGCACACCATGGACAGCATTCAGTCGGTGGTGCAGGCTTACATCTCCGGCCTGCTCACGGTCATCGTCATCGTGTCGGTGCTAAACGCCATCGGGCTGCTGGTGCTGGGGGTGAAATATGCTATTTTCTTCGCCGTCTTCGCCTCGGTGCTGGCCGTTATTCCCTACATCGGCATCATGATTGGCGCCACCATACCCGCGCTCATGACCCTGGTGGAAACCGGCTCCCCGCTGAAAGCGGCCGGCGTGGTGGGGGTGTTCGTGTTTGTGCAGTTCCTGGAAGGCAACTTCATCACGCCCATGATTACGGGCTCCAAGGTCAGTATCAACCCCATGGCGGCCATCATCGCCCTGATTCTAGGCGGGGAGCTGTGGGGCACGCCCGGCATGATTCTGAGCATTCCGCTGGTGGCAGTGCTCAAAGTCATTTTCGACGCGAGCAAAACCCTGGAACCCTTCGGCTTCCTGCTAGGCGACGTGACCGATGGCGACGACGTGCAGGAAAAAAACGAGCCCAAGCGCGGCTTCTTCGGCAACGCCTGGTTCCGGTTTAAGAAGATGGTGAAGCGGATGTGATGAGTGATGGGTTAATGTGCTGATTGGTTGATGTGCTGATGTGCTGATGTTAGTGATGAGGTGAAAAGACGTGTCATTGCGAGTGGAGCGCAGCGGAACGCGGCAATCCGTCCTCTAGCATTCAGAAACCAGATAAACCCAGACATGAAAAAGCCTCAATGCCAGTTCTGGCGTTGGGGCTTTTTCATGTGTCACAACTTGTTTGTGACTGCATGCTAGAGGACGGATTGCTTCGCTGTGCTCGCAATGACAGAGGTTGGAAGACAGAGGCTGGGCTTGCTCTAGCCCATAATCTTTTTGCAACCCTACGCTGGTCAGGCAGTATACCAAGCCCAACTTTCCTTTCCACAAAACCCTTTTGCTATGAATACCCCTGAAAATGCTGCCCGCGCCTTTACTGACCTTCTGGAAATCAGCCGGACCGGAGCCAAAGGCTACCGCGAAGCCGCTGAAGGCGTGAGCAACCCCCAGTTGAAATCGGAACTGAGCCGCCTTTCGCAGCAGCGCGCCAAGTTTGTGGCCGAGCTGGAGCAGCAGGCCCAGCAGCTGGGCGTTTCAGCCCACGATAACACCCTGGAAAGCGTAGCCGCCGATGCCGCCGCTGCCGTGCACCGGGGCTGGATTAACATCAAGTCGGCCATCACCGGCCAGGACGATGCCGCCATCCTTGGCGAGTGCGAAACCGGCGACGCCGTAGCCCTGAAAGCCTACGAAACGGCCCTCAAAGCCCAGGGCCTGCCCCAGCAAGCCCAGGCTGTTATTCAGAAGCAGCACGGCGAAGTGCTGCAAGCCAAAAACTGGATTACCCAGCAAAAAGGCATGAGCCGGTAAAGTCAGTGAGCAATGTATAGTGAGCAATGAGCAGTTGTTATGAATTGTTAACTGTTCATTGCTCATTGTTCACTGAAAAAAGGCCCGGCGACCATGAAAGGTCACCGGGCCTTTTTTACAGTTTGGTAAGGCGGCCGCCGTCGACGCGCACTTCGGCGCCTTGCACGAAGGCAGCATCGTCGGAGGCGAGGTAGGCAATGAGGGCGGCCACGTCTTCGGCCCGGCCCACGTCGGACTTGTCGAGCTGTTCCACACCGGATTTGATGTTGGGGTTTTCCCAGAGCATGGGCGTATCGATGGCGCCGGGCAGGATGGCGTTGGTGCGAATGCCTTTGGGCTTGCCTTCCATGGAGCTGGAGCGGGTGAGCGAGAGCAGGGCGGCCTTGGCGGCCGCGTAGGGCGCCACCAACGGGCTGGTTTCCACGGCGTGAATACTGGCCACATTCACGATGGCCCCGCCAGGCTTCATGTGCAGAAAGCCCTGCTTGGTGAAGTAGAAGGCGCCCAGCAAGTCCACATTCAGGATGCGTAGCCAGTCGGCCCCGGTAAGCTCTTCCAGGGCCTTGAACTGCATCAAACCGGCGTTGTTGACGACGACATCAAGCCGGCCGAAGCGCTCCAGGGTGCCCGCCACGGTGGCTTCTACCTGGGCTTCGTCGCCCACGTTGCAGAGGCTGCCCCAGGCATCGGGCGCACCGGCGGCTTTCACTTCGGGCACGGCCTTGTCGAGGTTTTCCTGGTTGTAATCGGCCAGCACGACGCGGGCGCCTTCGCTGGCGAAACGCTTGGCCGTGGCCAGGCCAATGCCGCTGGCCCCGCCGGTGATGATGGCAACTTTGTCTTGAAAGCGCATATTTTTTGTTGTCAGTTGTTCGTTGTCCGTTGTCAGGGTTGTTCTGGATTTAGTTATCTGTTGGCATTTGTCAGGATTGTTCTGGAGTCTGCTTTGTCAGAACGAGCTGACAACGGACAACGAACAACTGACAACCAATGACTAGGAAGATTGAGAGATGGTGTTGGCGGTTTCGGAAGTTTTGTCTTTCTCGGCTTTTTCGGCTTCGTCCTGCTTTTCCTGGGCCCAGGCTTCGTGGCTTTCCTGGGGCATAATGATGGGCACCTGCAGGCAAATGCTGTGGGCGGGCAGCACCTGGCGCCAGTCCGAAATCAACTGCTTGTAGGCCTGGCCCACGGGCCGGATGTTGCGGTCGAGGTCGTACAGGCCCAGAGCGTTAATGTTGCCGCGGTTGTCGCGCAACGCAGAGTCCCAGTCGACCTGGTCGGTAAGCGAGTACCAGGTGAAGCCGATAATGGGCACCCCGTCGTTGCGCACGCGCAGCACGTTGGCCCATTCCTTCCACAGCCAGTTCACGGCCTCGTCGCCGTTGGGGCCCTGCACGAGGTTGGTTTCGGTGTGCATCACGGGCAGGCGGTACCGGTCGTGGTACTGCCGGGTGATGACGTGGTAGCCAAATACTTCGCCCGAGGCCCGGGTGCTGCCATCAGCCGATACGCGGTGCTCGTTGGTCTGGTAGTAGTCGTTGCCCATGATGCAGTGGTGCTTGAGGTTGTTCTTCAGGAAGAAGTGGTACTCCTCACGGCTCATGCCATTGTCCATCAGGTACTCAAACATCTCCGAGTCGACGCGCCGGCCATAATTCAAATCCAGCGACAGAAAGCGCCGGGTGTTCATCTGCTCGGCCGGGCCGATGGCCGCGGGGTTTTCGGCGTGGAAGTACTCCGACGACTCGCTTTGAATGAAAATGGCATCGGGGCGCACGTCCAGGATGGCGCGCATGGCCAGCACGTTGGCCTTCACGATGTACTTCAGCGCCGTCACGAAGGCCTTGTCCGAGCTCAGCTGCTCGTTCCACCAGCCGTAGAGGGCCGAAAACACCGCGCAGATGTACATCTCGTTCACGGGCGTGTAGAGCTGTATCCAGGGGTAGCGCTGGGCAAAGGCCCGGGCGTAGTCGGCAAACAGGGCCGGGAAGTCGGGGTTCTGAAAGTTGCCCAGCCAGTCGGGCAGACCAAAGTGGCAGAGGTCGACGATGGGCGCGATGTTGCGCTTCAGCAAATCCTGAAACGTGACGTCGGCAAAGTCCCAGTTGTACTTGCCCGGCCCCAGCCAAGTGGTGTGGATGGGCGGCCCGTAGCGCAGAAAGCTGATGCCCAGCTCCTGCACCAGCTCGAAGTCGCGCTGCCAGAATTGGTAGTGCCGGCACTTATCCATCTCGTCGATGCGCGTGCGCCCGCCGTCGATGGTGGGGTAGGAATTTTCGATGCCGGTGGCAAACAGGAATTGAGGCGTCATGAAAGGCTAAAGTGTAAGCCGGGGCGCGGGCCCCTCCGGCTGCCTACGATGAACCGTATAGCTGGGGTTATATACAGCCCCTACCTAGCGTAGTATGAGGGCAGTTGCAACCCTTCCTCTGCTAATTTTGTTAGCCTATCCCCTTCCACCCAGTCGCTCCCCGATTTGTACGCCATAATCGACTTAGAAACCACCGGCGGGCAGCCTGCGCAGGACCGCATCACGGAAATCGCCATCTACATTCACGACGGCGAGAAAATCGTGGACGAGTTCAGCACCCTGCTCAACCCTGGCCAGGCCATTCCGCCGTTTATTACGCAGCTCACGGGCATCACCAACGACATGGTGCGCGACGCGCCCAAGTTCCACGAGGTGGCCCGCAAGGTGGTGGAAATGACCGAGAACTGCGTATTCGTGGCCCATAACGTGCGCTTCGACTATTCCTTCCTGAAAAAAGAATTTGCTGACCTGGGCTACAACTACTCGCGCAAGACGCTGTGCACGGTGCGCCTTTCCCGCTCCCTGATGCCGGGCCTGCCGAGCTACAGCCTCGGCAAGCTGTGCCAGAGCATCGGCATTCCGTTGGAAAACCGGCACCGCGCCGCCGGCGATGCCCACGCTACGGCTCTGCTCTTTGGGCGGCTGCTGAAGATTACGCAGGACAGCGAAGCGGAGGAAAGTGGCAGCCCGGCCCTGCCCCACGGCAGCAGCACGGCCCACACCCTGGCCCGAGTCGATGCCCTGGCGCCGGCTGGCAAAAAGCCCAGTGCCCGCCGTGTGGCGGCCGTGCAGCAGGCCATCAAAACGGCCTTGCTACCGCCGCTCATCTCCCCCGAAAAAGTAGCATCTCTGCCCCAGGCCACCGGCGTGTACTACTTCCACAACGAGGCCGGCGAGGTGATTTACGTGGGCAAGAGCATCAACATCTACAAGCGCATTCAGCAGCACTTTGCGGTGGACTTTAAGTCGCGCAAGAGCCTGGATTTTAAGAATTCCATTGCCGACATCACCTGGGAGCTGACGGGCTCCGAGCTGGTGGCCCTGCTCTATGAGTCGCACCTGATTAAGCTGCTCAAGCCGGCTTATAACCGGGCGCAGCGGCGCTCGGTGTTCCCGGCGGGCATCTACCTGCGCACTAACGAGCAGGGCTACAAGTGCCTGGCCTACGGCCGGGCTGATGCCCGCAACCACGAGGTGCCCATCATTGCGCTGGGCAACCAGTTCAAAGCCCAGGGCTTCCTCTACCACAAAGTATCGAAGTACAACCTTTGCCAGAAGCTGTGCGGGCTGTACAAGACACCGGGCGCCTGCTTCGACTACCAGGTGCACCGCTGCCAGGGCGCCTGCCTGGGCCTGGAGCCGCCCGAGAGCTACAACCAGCGCGTGGACGAGGCCATCGACAGCATCCGCTACGAGCACGAAACCTTCGTGGTCATCGGCCCTGGCCGCACCGAGCAGGAAAAAACCATCGTGCTGGTCGAAAATGGCTACTACCGCGGCTTTGGCTACGTGGACGAAACCTTCAGCGCCCGCCGTATTCAGGACTTCCGTGAGGCCATTCAGCCTTACAACGACAACAAGGACACCCAGCAGATTATCCGCCAGTACCTGCGCACCAAGCGCAAGGGCGAGCGGGTGAAGGTGTTTGGCTAACCATTAGGGAGTCACCTTCACTACCTTACGGCTGAAGCTCTGCCCGGCGGCTACTACACGCATCACATAACTGCCAGCTGCCAGTCCAGGGGGCCGGCAGTGCAGCTCGGGGCCCATGCCCTGCTCCTGCCACACGGCCTGGCCCAGCAAGTTGTAGAAGGCAACTTCAACCGGCCCGGTGAAAGCACCCGGTAATTCTATCACTACCTCCTCTCGCATGGGGTTGGGGTACACCTGCAGCTGCCCACTGCCCGGCCCAGCCGGCGTTTCGAGCACCCGCCGAAAAGCGGCCAGCTGGCTTATCTGCAGTACTGTGTGCATGGACTCGGGACCCATAGACAGCACCCCGTAGCTGGTCCAGTAGCTGGTATTATCCGTGCGAATGAAGCTGCTGCCGCTCTGGCCCGGTATATCGTCGTAGTGCAGGGGCACCGAAAGCATTGGGTAGGGCGTTAGCTGCGTCAGCTGGGCTTTGCCGAACTCATAAAACAAGGTGTCAGCGTTGTAACGGTTGCGGCCGGTAATATCAATGCCCGGGTAGCTAAGCTTGTGCCACAACGACTGGCGGTAAAAGTCAGCATTGGTGTTGGAGCCTAGCCCTACCCACCCCACACTGCGCCCAATGGCCCGATTCAGCTCCAGTAGGGCTATGTCGTGCCACTGTCCGGCAAACCACGACTTGAACAGGTAAAACCGGAATGCATAAGCAGTGGGCAAGCCCGAAGGCCGGCCGTTGTTAAAAGCCGGCTCCACCAGCACACTGTCTTGATGAATAGACATCCGCGTGAAAAAATCGGACATGCAGTGCGCCGCAGTCACCACGAACCGGTCGCCCACCAAAGTTCCGGAGCAAATCGGCGCCCGCTGTCCAGTGCTCATGTCGAACAACTCCACAGCGGTACGTACCGGGTAATCGTTAAGGGTAAAATAGTTAGCAGCCCGCTGCCGCTGGGTGTACTCCGCCCCACTGGGTGAGAGGCCGGTTGCCGGAAGGGCCATGGGTAGCATCGCCAGCCCCGGCAGCAACCCTCGGTTAAATGGGGTTTGGTCCTGCGTGCGACTGGCATCGAAGGGCACGGCCGCCAGCGTATCGAATTGGTGAGTGCGGGTGTTGAAGCGTATCACCTCATTACCCTGGGCCCGGGTGAGGCCTGGCAGGGAAGCCAATAAGGCGATAAAAGTCCAAATCAGGGGTTTAATGGCAGGTGACAGGGCAACAGTAATCATGGGGGCAGCAACGAGCTCGGCGACGTTTTAGTACCAATTTCATTCCTGTAAGCCTATCTCTACCCCTCAACTACCCGACGCACGTAGGGCTGTCCATGTTTTAGCATCTAACCCTGCTTTTTTGATGCCGTACGGCTCAGCTACGTATTTATTACGCTTTTCCGAGTAAATACTTAATTAAAAAGGAAAGCCACTGGTGGTGTAACCTTCGAAAACAGGAAGGGTACTACTTGGCTACGGTCTGAGTAGTTCAAGGCTCCGCAAAAGCCTGAGACTACACCAGGTCGTTTCCTCCTTTCCACCCTTCCTAAAACCAGCACATCTATGCTAGCTATGAATTTCCGGGGCCCAAAGCGGGTCCGCGTGAGTGAAAAGCCCATGCCCCAAATCAAGCATCCCGAGGATGCCATTGTGCGGGTGACGCGAACCTGCATCTGCGGCTCGGACCTACACCTGTACAACGGCAACGTACCCGACACCCGCGTGGGCATGACCTTCGGGCACGAGTTTACCGGCATCGTGGAAGAAGTGGGCCCGGAAGTCACCAAAATCAAGGTGGGCGACCACGTGTTGGTGCCTTTCAACATTGCCTGTGGCAAGTGCGTGTTCTGTAAGCAGGGTATGTTCGGCAACTGCCACGAGTCGAACCCCGAAGCCACGGCCGTAGGCGGCATCTTCGGCTATTCGCACACCGCCGGCGGGCACGAGGGCGGGCAGGCCGAGTACGCCCGGGTGCCCTACGCCAACGTGGGGCCCACGGTGATTCCCGAAGGCATGGACCCCGACGACGCCGTGCTACTTACTGACGTGGTGCCCACGGGCTACCAGGCGGCCGAGATGGGCGGCATTCAGCCCGGCGACACGGTAGTGGTGTTCGGGGCCGGCCCGGTGGGCATCATGGCCGCGCGCTGCTCCTGGCTGTTTGGGGCCGGCCGCGTCATCATCATCGATAAGGAAGATTACCGCCTGGAGTTTGCCAAGAACTACGCCAAGTGCGAGGCCTACAACTTCGAAACCGACATGGACGACCCGGTGGTGTTCCTGAAAAAAGCCACCGACTGGCTGGGGGCCGACGTGTGCATCGACGCCGTGGGCGCCGAAGCGGCCGGCAACGCCATGCAAACCATCACCGGCCGCAAGCTGCTGCTGCAGGCCGGCTCGGCCACGGCCCTACACTGGGCCATCAACTCCGTCAAGAAGGGCGGCGTGGTGTCCATCGTGGGCGTGTATGGGCCCACCGACAACCTCGTGCCCATCGGCAACGTGGTGAACAAAGGCATTACCATCCGGGCCAACCAGGCCTCGGTGAAGCGCCACCTCCCCCGGCTTATCGACCACGTGCAGAAGGGCATCATCAACCCCAAAGCGCTGATTACGCACCGCATTCCGCTGGAAGAAGTGGCCGATGGCTACCGCCTGTTCTCGGCCAAGCTCGACAACTGCATCAAGCCGGTGCTCATTCCCCCATCTGCCCGCATCTAATCACGCCCGACTATGGAAACAATTGCCAATAACCCTTCGAATCTGCCCGGCTGGGGCATAGACGCCGACCCGAAAAACGACCCGACCTACCCCATGCGGCATCGGGAATTTGAGGATACCAAAAGCTATGACTGGAAGCGGCCCACTCAGCAGCCCATCGACCGCGAAACGCTGCACTCCATTGAGCGGCCCAACCAGACCGCTGTCATCGGCAACTCGGTACCGCCTACCGGCCTGAGCGGCATGATTCGCCGCTTTGCCTTCAAGTACAGCGAAAACCACTACGGCCACTGGCTGCCCCTTCTGCTGGCCGACCGGGTAAACGTGGTCGAAGGCATTATCGACGACCTGGCCCACGGCCACGTGCCCAACATCTTCGCCGAGAAAGGCTACAAGGCCGAATGGAAGCACAGCCCCCAAACGCTGGTGCTGAAGCTGGCCGCGGCGGCCGTGGTTGTGGGCGGCGTAGTGGCCCTCATCGCCACCTCCGGCAACGGCAAGAAGCGCCCGGTGAAGCGCGCCGACGTGCGCGACCGTCGCCACGAAGCCCCGGGATACCGCCCTAGCGCCCGCTACAGCTAAGAAACCTTGCTCATCCACCGTAAAAGGCCCGGCAGAAGAATCTGCCGGGCCTCTTAGCTTCATCACTGGCTGCTTTACCGATGGCAGTTAATTCCTTGAAAAAACCGCGTTTGGGTTGTTGTAGAATTGCCTGAGCACAGGGGGCGTCCGCTAATCGGCCTGGCGCACCGTGAAAGTGATGCGAACCCCGCTCAGCGACAGGTTGGCGCCGCCGCTGGCCGCGGTAGACTGGAAGCGGAAGTAGTACGCGTTGGCGTTGTTGATGGTGGCGCTGGCCGTGCTCAGCGGCGGCACCGACAGCGCCTGCTGGGTGCCGGAATTGCCGCTGGTACTCACCGAACTGGAAACTACAAGAGTAGAGCCTGTCTCGGGCGTGTAGCCCCATACGGCGCAGGAAGCGTCGGCCGTGGTGGAGTTGTCGGTTACGAAAGCCGTTACGCCCGTAATGATGGCGCCGTGCGGCAGGCGAAGCGGCGCGCGCAGCGACAGGCCTGTGGTGGAAGCGGCGAGGTACAGGCTGTTCCCAACGTTGGTGGCGCTGACCACCGTGTTCGACGGCGACTCGGCCACAAAGTCGGCGGCGCCGAGCGTAAGGGTGTAGGTTTTAGCGGCTGCGTAGGTGTAGCCGTTCGCCGCCGGAATCTGCACATCGCCCACCACATCCAGGGCCGTGGCCGGAGCGGTGGTGCCAATGCCCAGGCGGCCGTTGCCGGTCACGGTGAGTACATCCACATCAGGGGTGTTGGTGGCGCCGTTGCCCATGCGCAGGTCCAGACGGGACGTGGCGTTGGTGGTGGTGGCCACCGCGGCGTAGGTGCCCAGGCGCCACTCGGCCGTGTTGGCGTACTTCACGCCGGTGTTGTCGGGGCGGGTGAGGCGTAGCAGCCCTTCGGTGCCGATGGCGTTAGGCGACAACGAGCCAGCCACGTCCAGCTTCTGGGCCGGGTTGGCCGTGCCAATGCCAACGTTGGAGCCGATGCTGCCGCTGGAATTGGCGCCCACGGTCATGACCGCACTCCCAAGCGTGTTGGTTTGGGAAAGGGTCGACGTGCGGGCGATGGTGAGGGTGCCGTTTTTGTTGTACAGCGACATATGGCCCGTACCGGTATTCAGCAGCTTCAGCTCCGAGCCGGTATTGGCTCCGCCGCCGAGCAGCACTGGCTGGCCGCCGGCGTTTTCGACGTGCAGCCGGTCGAGGGCCCCGCTGCCGATGCCCACGCCCAGCTTACCGCCCACGAAGCTGTTGCCGCCCACCCGAAAGCCCCCGGCCTGGTCGGCGCTGGTTTGGTTCTGGATGAAGGTGGTGCCGTCCGGGGCTTCCTGGGTGCCCAGGGTGCCGTCGGCGGCGGCCGTCACTAGGCGGGTGCCGCTGCCGGCCAGGCCCTGCAAACGCACGGTGCTGCTGGCTCCGGCCACGTCGAGGGTGGCGCCCGGCGCGTCGGTTCCAATGCCCACCTGCCCCGCCGTGGTGGCCGCCAGGCTGGTCACCGGGCCGATGGTATAGCTCACCGTGAAGTCTAGGTCGCTGTTTGGGAAGTTCATATTGCCGAGGTAGAGGCTGCCGCCGGCGTAGCCGTTACCATCGGTCAGCTTGGCGGCACCGATGTTGTTGAGGAGGATGGTGTAGGTGCCACTGCCCAAGGCAAGCGGGGTGCTAAGGGGGTAGGTGGTCGAGGCCGGCGTCAGGGCAATCGTTTGGGGACTGCTGAGCGCCGGGCCGCCCGACCCGGCGCCGGACAGGATGGTAAGCGTAGCCGTGCCCGTGGTGGCCGGCACCAGGCGAATGCTGGTGAGGGTGGCGGCCGTGGTCAGCACAAACGACTGCGCCATGTCGGTACCGCCGGCGGTAGTCGAGCCCGAACCCGTGGCGCCAAGCTGCCCGGTGCTGTTGCCCGCGCTGCTCACCTTCAGGTCGCCGCTCACCTCCAGGCGAGCCCCCGGCGTGGTGGTCCCGATGCCGACCCGGGTGGCGGCGTTGGCGGCGTCGCCCAGCACCAGGGCATCGTCCTGGTCCACCTTGGCGTTGTAGCCGACGGCCGTGGCGCGGGAGTGCTGGCTGGTGCTGCTCAGGTCGGCGTAAGGGCCCAGAAAGGTGTTTCCGCCTCCGGTTCGCACGTAGTTGCCGCTGTTGCTGCCCAGGGCCACGTTTTCGTTGCCCTGGACCGTGCTGAGGGCAAACGTGCCGATGCCGATGTTGAGGCTGCCGCTCACACTGCCCAGCCCGGTGTCGTGGCCGATGAAGACGTTGTCGGAACCCGCGTCGAGGCTGCCGCCGGCCTGAATGCCAATGGCCACGTTATTGTTGCCGGTGCTCAGGGCGTCGCCGGCCAGAAAGCCCAGGGTGGTGTTGTTGTAGCCGGTGGTGAGGCTGGCTCCACCCCAAAAGCCCACCACGGTGTTGTTGAAGCCAGTGGGGGCCGTCGCCGCAAAGGCGCTGGTGCCCACGAAGGCATTGCTGCCGCGGTAGTACAGGGCCGGCGCCCCGCCGAGGCGGTACAGGCCGCTGCTGCTTACGTCGCCGCCCACGTCGAGCGTGTAGGCTGCCGCCACCTGTCCCAGGCCAATGCCCACCCGGCCGTTGTCGTGCGCGGTCAGGGTGGGGTTGCTGGGGTCGCCGCCCCCGCTCAGTTGCACCGAGTTCTGCCCGCGCAGCTCCAGGGCCCCGCTGCGGAAGCCGCCGTAGGTTTGGCCGATGTAGCTTACCACGGCCTGTCCGCCGCCCGGCCGCACTAGCGAGAGATGGGGCCCCTGCTGGGCGCTTTCAAACGTGGCCACGTTGTAGCTGACGCCGTTGCGCACGTGCAGCACGTCGGTGGGGTTGCTCAGACCCACGCCAAGCTGGTAGCCCACCAGGCCGGTGCCGCCGATGCGGAAGCTGCCGGCCTGGTCGGTGGCCGTCTGGTTCTGGATGTACTGCCCGCTGGCCGTGGCCTGGTCCGTGAGCCGCACCCAGGAAGTGGGAGAAGACGCGTACCAGAAGCCGGGCTGAGCCCCATCGGTCTGGTACACGATAAGGCCGGGGGCCGGCGCCGGCACGCTGCCCGTGCCCATGGCCAGGCGGGCCGCTTCGGTAAGGCGGGGCAGCAGGGCGCCTTTGCTGCTGCTGGCAATTTCCAGGGCTGCCGAAGGGTCGGGGGCCGTGGCCGCGCCGATGGTGACACCGGTCTGGGCCTGGGCACTACAGGCGGCAAAGAGCAGTAAGGGGGTAAGCTTACGTCTGCTTACGGATGGTAAATACGAGGTAAAAAAGTTGTTCATAACGGTGGGAAAGCAGCGGTGCGCAGTGGCCAGTGAGTAGGCCAAAGGTGTCCGTTCTCAGCTTCCACCATCAAGCAATACCGGCCAACAACCGGATTTGGCTTGTTAACAGCGGCTAGCTGGGTGTCGGCTCCTCTGCTAGCAGCTCTAAACAAGAACGGCCCACGCAAGCGTGGGCCGTTCTTGTTGAATCGTTTCAAGCCTATTCCACTACCAGGCGCAGCGTGGTAGTTTCTGCCCCGGCCTTCAGGCGCAGGGCGTACACGCCGGCCGCTAAGCCGTCAGTGAGGAAGTCGGCCGTAGTCCCGGCGGCGGTCAGCGCCAGCGTGCGGGTGCTGACCGCCTGCCCCAGGGCATTCAGCAGCACGGCCGTGGCGGTGCGGGCGCCGGGCACGGGCGGCAGCGCGAGGGTGAAGGCCCCACGGGCGGGGTTCGGACATAAACTGGTTTGGGTAGCCAGAATGCCGGTGGTAGCAAGCGCGCCGGCCGGGCGCAGCACCAGGCTGAAGCGGGTATTAGTGCCGATGGGCAGGGCTACGGCCACGCGGACACCGCCGGTGAGCGGCTGCTCGGTGCCGGTTACGGCATCGCGCAGGTACACGGCAGTCCGGCCGAAGTTCACGAGCGCGGGGACGGTGAAAGTGTAGGCACCGGCGGCGGGCACAGCCAGGGTCAGCGGCACCACGGTGGTGGCAGTCAGCACTGGTAAGCCATCAATAGCTAGTGCCGTGCTGCCGGCCAGGGCGGCCAGGTTCAGGCCACTGGGGTTGGCCAGCTTCACGGCGTCGTAGGCGGCATCAACGCCAGCGGTGGCAGCCGGGTCCACGTAAACCGTCAGCTCGTCGGCCGGGCCGGCACCGCCTTGCACCTGTAACGTGAAAAAGGGGCGCGTGCTGCCCACGCCGCGCCCAAAGGCGGGCTGGGCGCCGAAGGTGGTGACGCGGTTAGCATCAGCGAAGCGGATGATGCCGGCCACGCCCGGGGTGCTGGCGTGCACGAAGAAGCCGCTGCCGGCCGGGATGTGCTGCAGCTGGGGGCCGGCAATCGCGGGATGGTAGACGCGGTAGGTGCCGGCATAGGGCCCGCTGCTTTGAAACACGTACGCGGCCGCATCCATGTTCTCCAGGCTCTGGCCCGGGCCCTGGGTCATGGTGCTCCAGTCCAGGGGGCTGGGGTACGGGTTGCCCAGCAGGTGCCAGCCGGTGCTGGGGTCGGCAATAGCCCGCTGCAGGTTGCTTCGCACCACTGCCCCGGTGGTAAAGGTGCCGGTGAAGTCAACGAGGGCCGCGCCGGGGGCATTCACGCTTACGCCCGCGCCGGGCAGCAGCGGGTCGGCGGCCGTAGCAGCCTGCCAGCCTTTGTCGAAGGTCGAGTAGTTGCTGGCGCTGCCCGCAATGCGGCCCTGGTTATACAAAAACACGGTGGGGAAAGGCGTCACCGTGCCTGGCGCAGGGCTGCTGTTGTAGGCGGCGGCCCCACTGAAGTTAGGCGCGTAGCCGGCCGTAGCCAGGGTGCTCATGGTTTCCCCGCTCACGGGGCTGGCATAGTGACGGTAGCCGTTGCCAGCGGTATTGGTTTCGATGTGGCGCTGCAGGGTGCCGGTGCTGCCCAGCACAGCCCCGCCCAGGTTGGCGATAAGGGCCGTGCCGTTGGCATCAGACAGCAGCGTGAGGGCCAGACCATCCAGGCGCAGGTTGCCACTGCTCAGCAGCACGCGCTGGCGCACCTGCACAGGCAGGGTAAGGGTGACATCAGTGGGGTTACTCACCGCCAGCTCGCGGACGGTAGCGGGCAGGCCGCTGCCGGTTTCCTGGGCCACGGTGCCGTTGTAGAGGTATATGGCGTCGGTGGAGTAGCTGCGCGGGCCCTGCAGGCGCACTGCGCCGCTGTTGCCGGTCAGGCGGATGCCGTCGGGGTCACAGATGGCCAGTGTAGCGCCGGCCGCCAGGGTGAAGCTGCCCGGCCCGGTCAGGGGCTGGCAGTCGGTGAGCAACGTGCCATTGACGAGTACGGCCGTGTTGGCCTGCACGGCCCCGCCGAGCTGGCCCACGCCCGTGGCGGTGACGGTGATGGTGCCGTAGGTGCCGGGGGCCACGACGACGGGGCTACTGAGCGTACCGGTGCTGATGGTCAGGTCGGGCACCGATACGGTGAACGTGAGCCCGTTGCTGGTGCCGTTGGGCGTGGTCACGGTCACGGGGCCGGTCACGGCGCCGCTGGGCACGGTCACGGTGATGGTCTGGTTGCTGCCCGTACCGCTCACGGTCAGGCCGGTGGTCACGGTGTTGGCACTCGTGCCGGCGAAGGTGACGGCCAGGGCCCCGTCGAAGTTGCTGCCGGTAAGGGTGAGGCTGCTGCCGGCTGCCCCGCTGTTGGCCGAGAGGCTGTTGAGCACCGGCGCGGGCGTGGTCACGACTACCGCATTGGAGGTGTAGGCGCAGCCCGAGGCCGGGTCGGTGGCCGTAGCGGTGTAGGTGCCGGCCGTGCTCACGCTGCGGGTGCTGCCGGTGGTGTTGCCGGGGCTAAATACGAACGTGGCGCCCGGCACCGCCGTAGGCGTGTCGTGGAGGCTGCCGTCGGCGTTGACGCGCAGCATTGAGTTGGGAGCGGCAGCGTTGCCGTTATAGCTCACAAAGGAGCCCCCGACCAGCACCTTGCCGTCGGGCTGCAGGGCCAGGGCCCACACGTCGTTGTTGGTCCCGCTGCCGTTGGTATTAAAGGAGTTGTCGAGGCTGCCGTCGGCGAGGAGGCGCAGCAGCCGGTCGGGGGCGGCCGCGTTGCCGTTGTAGCTCGAAAAGTTGCTCCCCCCCACCAGCACCTGGCCGTCGGGCTGCAGGGCCAGCGCGTACACGATGCTACCAGGCAAGCTACTGGCAACCCCGGTGCCACCGGCGTTGAAGCCCGGATCGAGGCTGCCGTCGGCGTTAAGGCGCAGCACGCCGTCCGGGGCCGCCGCGTTGCCGTTGTAGCTCATAAAGAAGCCCCCCATCAGCACCTTGCCATCGGGCTGCAGGGCCAGCGCAAACACGTTGCTGTTGCCAACACCGGCGCCACCTGGGTTGAAAGCAGGGTCGAGGCTGCCGTCGGCGTTGAGGCGCAATACGCCCCCGGGGGCGGGGCTGCCGTTGTAAGCGGAGAAGAACCCGCCAACGAGCACCTTGCCGTCGGGCTGCAGCGCCAGCGTCCTTACGCCGTTGTTGCCCAGCCCGGTGCCGCCGGGGTTAAAGGTGGGGTCAAGGCTGCCGTTTGCATTTAGGCGCAATACGCCGCCGGGGGCGGAGCTGCCGTTATAGGTCGTGAAGCCACCCCCCACCAGGACCTGGCCATCGGGCTGCACGACCAGCGCGTACACGCTGCCTGCGCCGCCGCTGGTGCCCATGCCGGTGCCGCCCGGGTTGAAGGTGGGGTCGAGGCTGCCGTCGGCGTTGAGGCGCAGCACGCCGTCCGGCGCGGCCGCGTTGCCGTTGTAGCTTGTGAAAAGTCCACCCACCAACACCTTGCCGTCGGGCTGCAGCGCCAGCGCATTCACGCCGCCGTCGAACCCGCTGCCGCCGGCGTTGAAGGTATTATCCAGGCTGCCGTCGGCGTTGAGGCGCAGCAGCCGGTCGGGGGCAGCGGCGTTGCCGTTGTAGCTGGAGAAGTTTCCCCCGACGAGCACCTTGCCGTCGGGCTGTCGGGCCAAGGCGTACACCACACTGTTGAACCCGCTGCCGCCGGCGTTGAAGGGGGCCACGGTAGCGGTGGCCGTCAGCGTCTGGCTGGCCCCGCCCAGCAGGTTGAGCGGGCCGGCCGGCGTCAGGCTCACCGTCACGGCGGGCGGGGCATTCACGCGCACCACGTCGCTGTAGCCGGCAGCGTAGCCGGGGGCCGTGGCCGTCACCTGGTAGTCGCCGGGCTGGCTGACGGTGATGCTGGGGCCGGCGGCGCCGTTGCTCCAGGTGTAGACGAGCCCGGCCGGGTTGCTAGAGGTAGCGGCTGTCAGCGTGAGGCTGCCGCCGGCACAAAGTGTGAGCGGCCCGGCCGGGGTCACGCTCACGGCCAGAGTCACGGTGAAAGCCACCCCATTGCTGGTGCCGCTGGGCGTAGTCACGGTCACGCTGCCGGTGGTGGCCCCGCTGGGCACGGTCACGGTGATGGTCTGGCTGCTGCCCGTACCGCTCACGGTCAGGCCGGTGGTCACGGTGTTATTGCTGGCACCGGTGAAGGTCACGGCCGTGGCCCCGGTCAGGTTGCTGCCGGTCAGCGTGACGCTCGTGCCCACCGCGCCGCTGGCGGGATTGACGCTAATCAGCGTGGGAGGCAGCCGCAGCCGGGCCAGAAAGCCCGCGGGGGTGGTGGAGCCCGTCAGCGTGATGCTGCCAAAGGTGGCGGGCAGGCCCACGTAGCCGCCCACGTACAGGTTGGTGCCGTCGGTTGCCACTCCCCGGCCGTAATCGGTGCCGCTGCCCCCCGCGCTGATGGCCCATTGGCCGGCGCCGGTGCTGGCCGCGTAGGCTGCCACGTATACATCCTGGCTGCCGCTGCCCGTGAGGGTGGTAGCGGCTAGCTGCCCGGTGAAGAAGACGGCGTTGGTAGTGAATGCGCCCGTCACATACACGCTCGTGCCGTCGGTGGCCACCCCGTTGCCGGTGTCGAAGCTGCTACCACCGGCGCTTTTGGCCCACTGGCCCGTGCCGGTGCCGGCCGCGTAGGCCGCCACAAATACCTCGTTGTTGGGGCCGCTCAGCGTAGTGGCCGCCGCCTGCCCGGCAAAAAAGCCGGCGCTGGCGTCAAAGTTGCCCATCACGTATACATTCGTGCCGTCGGTGGCCACGCCCTGGCCGAAGTCGTTGTTGGGGCCGCCGGCGCTTTTGGCCCACACGCCCGTGCCGGTGCCGGCCGTGTAAGCCGCCACAAACACCTCGATGTTAGTACCCGTGAGCGTAGTGGCCCCTGGCTGCCCCGCAAAGAAACTCGCGCTGGTGGAGAAATAACCTGTCACGTACACGTTGGTACCGTCGGTGGCCACGCCGCCGCCGACGTCGCTGCTGATGCCGCCCGCGCTTTTGGCCCACAGCCCCGTGCCGGTGCCGGCCGCGTAGGCCGCTACAAAAACCTCGTCGTTGCTGCCGGAAAGCGTGGTGGCCCCGGGCTGCCCGGCAAAGAAGCCGGCACTGCTGTTGAAGGAACCCGTCACGTACACGTTCGTGCCATCGATGGCCACGGCGGAGCCGCTGTCGCTGCCCGTGCCGCCGGCGCGCTGAGCCCATTGGCCGGCGCCGGTGCTGGCCGCGTAGGCCGCCACAAACACGTCCTGACCACTGCCGCCGCTGCTGCTGAGCGTGGTAGCAGCCGGCTGGCCGGCAAAAAAGCTCGCATTGACGTTGAAAGAGCCGGTCACGTACACGTTGGTGCCATCGGTAGCCAGGCCGTAAGCCTGGTCGGAGTTGCCGCCGCCCGCGCTTTTGGCCCAGGCCCAGGCGGCGGTGGCGGGGTTGTAGCGGGCCACGAAAGCATCGTTGCTGCCTGCGCTAATCAGCACGTGGCTGCCGAAGGCCACCTGCCCCGTGAACTGGCCCGTAACGAACACCGCCCCACTCACTTTGTCCACGGCTGTGGCATGGACCTGGGAGTTGCCAGTGGCCGTGAGGCTGGCCGTGGCGCCCTGCCAGGCCCCGGTGGTTTTACTGAGCGTGCCCAGCACTGCCGCGCCGGGCGGTACGGCAGTGGAGCCATAGGTGGCCACAGCAGCCAGACCTGTGCCACCTACGGCATACACCTCGTTGCCGCCCACGGCCACGCCGTAGCCAAAGTCGGCACTGCCGTTGCCGCCTGCGCTCATGGCCCACACGCCCGTGCCGGTGCCGGCCGTGTAGGCCGCCACGAACACCTCCTGGCCCGAACCGCTAAGCGTAGTTGCCGCCGGCTGGCCGACAAAGAAATTGGCGCTGGTGGTGAAGGAGCCCGTCGCGTACACAGTGGCGCCGTCGATGGCGACGCTCTGGCCAACATCATTGCCGCTACCTCCCGCGCTTCTGGCCCACTGGCCTGCGCCAGTACTGGCCGTAAAGGCTGCCACAAAGGCCTCATTGTTGGCGCCGGTGAGCGTAGCGGCCGCCGGTTGCCCGGCGAAAAAGTCAGCACTGGCATTAAATGAGCCCGTCACGTACACGCTCGTGCCGTTGGTAGCCACGCCGTAGCCCACGTCGTTGTTGCCGCTGCCGCCCGCGCTTTTGGCCCATATGCCCGTGCCGGTGCCAGCCGTGTAAGCCGCTACGAATATCTCCTGCCCCGTGCCGGTGAGCGTGGTAGCCGCCGGCTGCGTGGCGAAGAACGTGGCGCTGGTGGTAAAGTAGCCCGTCACGTACACGTTCGTGCCGTCCGTCGCCACGCTCTGGCCAACATCATTGCCGCTGCCCCCCGCGCTCCTGACCCACTGGCCCGTACCGGTGCTGGCCGCGTAGGCCGCCACAAATGCCTCATTGGTCCCGCCGGTGAGCGTAGTGGCCGCCGGCTCCCCGGCAAAGAAGCTCGCGCTGAACAGAAAGGAGCCGGTCACGTACACGTTCGTGCCGTCCGTGGCCACGCCGTAGCCCACGTCGGTGGCGCTGCCACCCACGCCCTTGGCCCACACGCCCGTGCCGGTTCCCGCCGCATAAGCCGCCACAAACGCCTCAGTGCTCGTGCCGCTGAGCGTGGTGGCCGCTGGCTCCCCGGCGAAGAAGGTGGCGGAGGTGATGAAGGAGCCCGTCACGTACACGTTCGTACCATCCGTCGCCACGCCAGTGGCAACGTCAGTTATGGCGCCGCCGGCACGTTGGGCCCAGGCCCAGGTAGCGGTGGCGGGGTCGTAGCGGGCCACAAACACGTCGTTGCCGCCCGCGCTGGTTAGCATAGTGCTGCCAAAGGCGACCCGCCCGGTGAAGTTGCCCGTGACGAACACCGCCCCACTGGCTGCGTCTACGGCCGTAGCGCGGGCCACAGCCGAGCCATTGACGGTGGTGGTGTGCATCGCGGCCAGGGCGCTCTGCCAGGGAGGAGTAGTTTGAGCCCGGGAGAAGCCGGCTGGTAGTATGGCCGCAGCTGCTGCGGCTAACAACAAGTACATGAGTTGGCCAAGCACGGCCCGGCCTTGGGTATAAAAGTTTGTCATAGCAAACAGAATGGATGGGTAAGAGATGTAGTATGCTCACCGACCAGGAAAGCATTCCACAAAAGAGGAAGAAAAATAGTAAAATGTTTTTTGCAGCCTATCGAAATATGCGCGGCGTCTAGCATTGGCATCGATATCGTACGGAGGCTTTTCGCTTACCCAACAAAAAGGCCGCTTCTTTCGAAGCGGCCATGAATAACTGCTGGTTATATTAATAGGAACCCGATTTGGCCCAATAACCGGGCACCTGAAAGCTCTGCCCTTACTTTTTACCCGCCAGAATCTCATCCACGATAGCCGGGTCAAGCAGCGTGGTGGTGTCCCCTAGGTTGCCGGTTTCGCCCTCGGCCACCTTGCGTAGGATGCGGCGCATGATTTTGCCGGAGCGCGTTTTGGGCAGGCCGCTCACCAGCTGAATCTTGTCGGGCTTGGCGATTTTGCCGATTTCGGCCACCACCGTTTCGATGATGCTGGCTTCAATAATCTGGGCCTCGGCTGCCGAATTTGGCAGAGCACCCTCCAGGATGACGTAGGCATAGATTCCCTGCCCTTTCACGTCGTGCGGGTAGCCCACCACGGCGCTTTCCACCACGTAAGGGTCCTGGTTGATGGCGTTTTCGATTTCTGCCGTGCCGAAGCGGTGGCCACTCACGTTGATGACGTCGTCGACACGGCCGATAATGCGGTAGAGGCCATCGGCGTCGCGGCGGGCGCCGTCGCCGGTGAAGTAGTAGCCGGGGTACGGGGTGAAGTAGGTTTGCCGGGCCCGCTCGTGGTCGCCCCAGGTGGTGCGAATCACGCTGGGCCAGCTGGCTTTAATGGCCAGGTAACCCTCCTGGTCGTTGCCCTCGATTTCGCCGCCCTCCTGATTGAGCAGCACGGGCTGCACGCCGGGCAGAGGCAGGCCGGCATGGGCGGGCTTGCTGGGCGTGATGCCTGCCAGAGCCGAGAGCATGATGCCACCGGTTTCGGTTTGCCACCAGGTATCCACGAGGGGACAGCGGCCCTTGCCGACGTGCTGATGGTACCAGTGCCAGGCTTCCTCGTTGATGGGCTCCCCTACCGAGCCCAGCACTCGCAGGCTGCTCAGCGAGTAGCTCAGCACGTGGTCGAGCGGCGCGGCCATGAGGCTGCGGATGGCCGTGGGCGCCGTGTAGAAGATGGTGACCGAGTGCTTGTCTATCACCTGCCAGAAGCGGCCTGCGTCGGGGAAGGTGGGCACGCCCTCAAACATGAGGGTTGTGCCGCCGGCCAGCAGCGGGCCGTACAGGCCATAAGTGTGGCCCGTCACCCAGCCAATATCGGCCGTGCACCAGTACACGTCGTTTTCTTCGGCCTGAAATACGTTGCGGAAGGTGTAGTCGGCCCACACCATGTAGCCGGCCTGGGTATGCACCACGCCCTTGGGCTTGCCGGTGCTGCCGCTGGTGTACAGAATGAACAGCGGGTCTTCGGCGGCCATTTCCTCGGCCGGGCAGGTGGTGCTGGCGGTTTTCAGCTCCTCGTGGTACCACACGTCGCGGCCATCCTGCATGTGCACGGGCCAGCCCAGGTGCTCCACTACCAGCACGCGGCGCACGCCAGGACAATGCTGCAGGGCGTCGTCGACCACGCTTTTCACCGGAATCTGCTTGGGGCCCCGGTTGAGGCCGTCGGCCGTGAGCACAAACTCGGCCCCGGCATCGTTCACCCGGTCGGCAATGGCGGTAGCCGAAAAGCCAGCAAATACCACCGAGTGCACAGCCCCGATGCGGGCACAGGCCAGCACGGCCATGGCCAGCTGCGGAATCATGGGCATGTAAATCACCACCCGGTCCCCCTTCTCCACCCCGTTGTTGAGCAGCACATTGGCAAACTGGCACACCTGCTGGTGCAGCTCGCGGTAGGTGTAGCGCACGTGCCGCGTCTTGGGGTCGTTGGGCTCGAAGATGAGGGCCAGCTTGTTGCCGCGCTGCTCCAGGTGGCGGTCGAGGCAGTTCTCGGTGAGGTTGAGCGAGGCGCCCTCAAACCAGGTGCTGCGGCCTTCGGGCGAAAAAGCCCCGCCGTGCACCACGGTCCATTTCCGCCGCCAGGTGAAGGGCTCGGCTACTTCGGCCCAGAACGCGTCGGGCGTCTCCACGCTGCGGCGGTAGGCGTCGTGGTACTCGGCAATGGTGCGGATGCGGGGGTGCTGGCGGGGCATAAGGCGGAAGGTGGAGGGCTAAAGAAAATGAGGGGCTGGCAACAGTTATTCCGGGTCCCAATTACGGAATATTTGCTGGCAAGCAGGTGCAGTAAAATCGCAGGATACTCGCGCATCCTCGCAACAAATGGCCGCCGCTAAAGAACGGCTAACGTAGCCAGCAGGGCGTCGACGGCCAGCCCCAGTCGGCGCATATCCAAGCGGTTCAGGGTATCGGATGCCTCGTGATAATGCTGGTTTCGGTAGAAAGCAGTGTCCGTGAGCAACACGGCCGAATACCCAAAGTGCCAGTAGTTGAGGTGGTCCGAGAAGTCGATGCCCGGCAGCCAGGCCGGGACCTTGAAGCGCTTAACCGGGAGGATGGCCGCGTGCTTGTACCGCCGGGCAAACTGCCGGCCGAAGCGCCCATTTCCGAATTTCTGGGCCACGGTTACGTAGTTGCCCCGGCTGCCGTAAATGAATTTTAACGGCCCGAAAGGATAGCGCTGACTGCCTTTGCGGTCGTCGTAGTAGCCCAGCATTTCCAGGGCCACCATGCCACGCACGGCCACGCCCTGCTCGTGCAGGCGCTGGGCGTGGCGGAAGCTGCCCATGTGAGGCGTGCGGAAATAGGGTGGCTCTTCCAGCGTATAAGCTACTAAGTCGACGCGGAAGGGCAGGCTTTGCTGCTGGCCCAGCAGCCGGGCTGTTTCGAGCAGGGCGGCTACGCCGGTGCCGTTGTCGTCAGCGCCGGGCTGTTCGCCGCACACGTCGTAGTGCGCCCCAATGATGAGGCGCGCCCCGGCTTCGGGCCCGAAAGAGGCAATGACGTTGCGGTAGGTACGGCCGTTTACCTGGTAAGGCTGTTCCTCGACGCGCGCCCCGGCAGCCGCCAGCTGGCGCCGCAGGTAGGCAGCCACTGAGTCGAGCACGGTTGGGTGGGCGTAGTTGCGGGCCTGGGGCGTGGTGGTGAGGTAAACAAGGTCGCGGCGCAGGCGGGCCGTATCTGCAGCCGGCCGAGCCGGCTCCTGGGCCAGCCCAACGGCAAGTAGTAACAGAGCGAAACTCATGGGATAGGGCTAGCTTTAAACCGGCAAAACAAGCGCAACATGGCCAGCAGAAAAAAACTACGGGGGTTTGGCCGGCACCTGCGCCGGCACCAACGCTGGTCGCAGGCGCTGAGTATGCCCGACTTCGACCGCCTGGCCGCTCACCACTACGACTACCAAAAGCTGGGCCTGAGCCCGTGGTTTAGGCATGAGCAGCCACCGTTGCTCATCCGCAAGCTCTGGGTGGCGCATTTACTGGCTTGTTTCCGGCGTTGGCAGCAGGCGCTGCAGGCCCGTTACCCGCAGTTTTACCTGGCCATCTGGGTGTTCGAGCCCGGTTTTGGCGACTCGCAGCTGGTAGCAGGCGTCAAGGACCGGCTGAAATACTACGAAACCACGTTTGGAGAAACCGTGCGGCCTTTGCCGCTTCCCCCCGAATACGCCAGCCTGCCGGGCGCGGCCGATTTGCAGTGGACTTGCCGCACTCATCTAGAGGGCTTCGACCTGGAAGACTTCCAAAACAGCCGTGGCTTAGCAGCAAAGAAGCATCGGCTATTCCAGGCGCCCGGCTACGAGGAAATGGTAATGGTGGAAATGGGCCACGTTTGGGTAGGACGGACCAGATAAGTCCGCCGCTAAAACGCCCGTAGCTTTGGGGCCTAATCCTGCCCATCCTATGCCCTCCCCTGCTTCTTTCCGCACCATCACGCCCGGCACCCTCAAGCCGGCCGAGTGGCACCAGTTTATGCTCGGCGCCGTGGCGCCCCGTCCCATTGCCTTCGTAAGCACCATCTCCGCGGCCGGCGACGTCAACCTGAGCCCGTTCAGCTTCTTCAACGTATTCAGCTCCAACCCGCCCACGTTTGTCTTCTCACCGGCCAACCGCGTGCGTGACAATACCCAGAAGCATACCCTGGAAAACGTACGCGAAGTGGCCGAGTGCGTCATCAATATCTGCGACTTTCCGCTGGTTGAGCAGATGTCGCTGGCCAGCACCGAGTACGAACGCGGCGTCAACGAATTCATCAAAGCCGGCCTCACCGAAGCCAAGTCCGAGCTGGTGCGCCCGCCCCGCGTGCTGGAATGCCCCGTGTCGTTTGAGTGCGTGGTGGAACAGATTATTGCCGTGGGCACCAGCAACGGCGGCGGCAACCTCGTGATTTGCCGGGCTGTGCAGGCCCACTTCCGCGAGGATATCCTGCTGGATTCCGGCGCGGGCATCGACCCGCACAGGTTCCAGGCCATTGCCCGCCTCGGCGGCGACTGGTACAGCCGCGTCACCCAGGAAAGCCTGTTCGAAGTGCCCAAGCCCAACCGCAACAAGGGTATTGGCTTCGACCAGCTGCCCGAGCACATTCGCCACAGCGCCCTGCTCACCGGCAACCACCTCGGCCGCCTGGCCAACATCGAGCGCGAAGCCCTGCCCACGCCCGAGCAGGTGGAGGCGTTTAAAGCCGAGCCCATGGTGGCCTATCTGCTCGACAAGCACCAAAGCAATGGGCCGGAACTGCACCAGCAGCTGACGCAGCTGGCCCAGCAGTACCTGGAAGAAAACCGCCTGCTCGACGCCTGGAAGGTGCTATTACTTCAGTAGCGCGGACTTTCAGTCCGCGTCCCAGAACCACACCCGAACGATTCAAAAGCTTCAACTCCGCGGACTGAAAGTCCGCGCTACAGCACTCGTTCCATTTCCCACAGCGTCAGGGCCTGCGGCTGCCAGCCCTGCGCTTCCAGCAGCGCCTTGAAAGGCCCTTCCGTCACCATGTAGCTGAGCAGATTGCGCTCGGCATACATGGCGCCCAGCGCTTGCACCAAACGGCGGCCCCAGCCCTGCCGCCGGAACTCGCGGGGCACGACCAGGCTAAGCAGCAAGGTGCGGGTGGGGTCGGCCCGCACCACTGCGAAGGCTTTGTCTTCCAGGCTGAAGGCCCGCACGGGCGGCGCCAGAGCCGCAATGGTTTCCGGGGCTACCATCCAGGGTAGCTCCTCCTCCACTTCCCGGCTGAGGAGGCGGGCCACTTCCCGCGGGTCGGCCTCCTGTAGCTCCGGCAATGGGCCGGCAGTTGGCTTGACTGGACCAAGGAAGGTAGTCAGCAGCTGAGTGTTGCGGAAGCCCAACCGCTCGTAGAGCCGGCGGGCGGGCTCGTTGGGGGTGAATACCTCCAGGGTTAGGCGCTGGTCGCCCCGCGCGGCGGCTTCATCGATGGTGGCCTGCAGCATCACTTTGCCGTAGCCTTTGCCCCGCTCGGGCACCACAAGGCCCATGGCCGCCACCCGGCTGTGCCAGCCCCGGCGCGCTATCAGCACCAGACCAATCAGCTGCTCACCCATAAACCAGAGCTTGCTGGCTTCCGCATCCACATTCTCGCCCCGAAAGCGCCGCTCGAAGCTGGCCGCGTCAAATACAAGTGGCACGAAGTACTCTTCGAAAGAGCGGTTCATGGCCTCGCAGGCTTCGCCGGCGGTGAATTCAAGAAGTGGGCGGGCGCTTAGTTCAAACTCTGGCATCAGGGAAGAAACAACAGCCACTGGTGTCAGTAGGCATTGATGTTAATTACGGCAAAGAATTAACTCTAAAAACAGCTGTCAGGCTGCTGCACTATTGTTTTACATAGCCGGCCTGACCAGGCTGCGCGGATTCCAGCTTTTCCAGGGAGCGGCTGATGCGTTCCAGCTGCGCGGCTTGTCCATTGACCTGCTGCTGCAGCTGAGCGTTGCTGCTTTGCTGGGCTTTTATCAATTCCTGCTGCTCCTGCAAGGCCTTGATAAGCACGGGCACCAGCTCGGCGTAGTTCATTCCCAGGTAAGTGCTGGCGCTTTCCTCACCATTCACCACTTCGGGCACCAGCTTCTTCACATCCTGGGCAATCAGGCCCACTTTCTTCTCCCCATTGCTTTTCCAGGTATAGGAAACCGGCTGCATCTTCAGCACCTCCTGCAGGCCGTATCCCAGGGGCCGGATGTTGTCTTTGAGGCGGCGGTCGGAGGTTTGAATAGTACCATTTGCGGCGTACACGGCCGCCCAGCGGTTGGTGCTCAGGCCCAAACTCTGGGTTCCGTTGCCGTTGGGGTACCAGTTGCCAGGCTCGTCCATATTCACCCGGAACGCAGTCGTAAAAAGGTCACTAGTTGAAGAGCTGAGCCGCAGTAAGCCGTTGTCGTTGCGGATTTGGTAGTCATTGTAGGTGCTGCCGCTAATCACCAGGTCGAGCATGGCATCCGTGTTATCCGTGGTGGCTATCCGGATGGCCTGGTTGCCAGTACCGCTCACCTCCAGCGGGGTATTCGGTGCATTGGTGCCGATACCCAGCCGACCGGCGTTGGTAAGGCGCATTTTTTCGCCCAGCGCGGCAAATTGCCGGGTATAGAAGGCCAAAGCAGTAAACGTTGGGTTGGAGTTTTCCCGCACGGCCGTGATTCGGGCTACATTGTAAGTGTTGCTGTTGCTGGACTGATGAATAAAATCAATCATGCCCAGTTCCTCCCCCACATTGGCTGCCGAACCTACCAGCTCCAATACAGCCGGCGCATCGGGAGTGTAAGAGTTACCCGTGGCAATGGTCAGGCCGCGCTTGTTGGCCAAAGTACCCACGGAGCTATAACCGCCATAAGCCAGCGGCGTGAACGCCGTCAGCGCAGCACTGCCATTGTCGAAGATGCGAAACAGTGAGTTGCGCGCCGAGTTGTCCACCTGAAACGCTCTCGTGCTGTTGGTAGTGCCTTTCCCTACCACCAAGGCACTGCCGAAAAAAGCGCCGCCATAGCCGCTGCCGCTGCTCGTTCCTACCAGGGCATCGCTGCTATTGGCCGCGTTGGTATTGCTGAAATACCCGGCCGTGCCCGTGGCGCTGCCACTCAGCAGGGCCTGCACCCCGTTGCCGCTTCCTCCTGCTTTTAAAACGTCCAACCCTGCTACGGCACCAGTTGCTGCACTTTTCAGCTGCGCGTTGCCGTCGTTGTCCAGCTTCAAACCCAGGCTGCTGCCGTCGTTACTTACCCAATTGCTGTTGAGGTTCAGGTTCTGCGTGGCAGTGTGGTTGCCCAGGTTGTCGGCGGCAGCGGCCGTGGTTTGTACCGTGTTGTCGGGAAAGCGAAAGCCGCCGGCACTGGAATACACCTGTCCGGCTACTTCCAGCTTCTGGGTGGGCGTGCTCGTGCCGATGCCCACGTTGCCGCCGGCCAGGATGCGCAGGCGCTCCGCGCCGTTGGTGCCAATGCGGAATGCGCCGTTGGCATAATTCCAAATGTAAGCCGTGCCGGCCTCAGGGTGCCCGGAATTGTTGATGCCAAACCCGACGCGTGCGCCGTTGTCGTTAAGGCCGGCAAATTCTGCCCCCAAGCCCAGGTTGAGGTGCTGGGCCACCACCGTCCGGGAGGTGGCGCTGCTTGCCGGGGCCAGCACGGTGAGCGGGATATTGGCTCCTGGGGTGGTGCCGAAGGCGGCCATTCCAGCATTGTCGAACTGCAGCCCACCCATGCCGTTGTTGCTGAGCGTATTGCCGTTGAGCTTCACCGCCTGGGTGGCGGTGTGGTTGCCCAGGTTGTCACCAGCCGGCGCCGGGTCGAGGTACGTCCACCCCGAGCCGCTGTAGTAATAAAAGCCTGCCGGCGCCGTGTGCTGGTACACCAGCAGGCCCGTAGCCGGCGCGCTGATACTGGCGCGCTCGGTGGCCGACATGCGCGGAATAAGGATACCCCTGGCTGTGCTGCTCAGGTCGAGCACCGCGCTGTTGTCGGGCGTGGTGGTATTGATGCCTACCTGCGCCTGGGCCAGGTTCGCGCCACCAAGCATCAGGACGGTAAGGAGAGTAGCAAGTTGTTTCATAAGCGGTGGGTAGGTTAAGATTAAATACTTTACAAGGGCCCCACCGCCTCTTTCTGCTTCCCGCAATGCCCAAGCTGAAAGGTATTAATTCCGCACGGCAATCAGCAACCCCAGCTCCTTGTAGCGCAGGTTAAACTTCTTGGCGATGGCCGCATTGGTGAGCGAGCCGCGGTAGATGTAGACGCCGCTGCGGAAATGCTCGTTCGTGAACAGCACCTCGTTGATGCCGCCGTGCTGGCTGATTTCCTGCAGGATGGGCGTGAAGATGTTGCTCAGGGCGTTGGTGGCGGTGCGGGGCACCCGCGAGGCCATGTTGGGCACGCAGTAGTGCACCACGTCGTACTTGCGAAACACCGGGTTGTTGTGGGTGGTGATTTCGCTGGTTTCGAAGCAGCCGCCCTGGTCGATGCTCACGTCGATGATAACCGAGCCCGAGGCCATGCTGGCTACCATGGCTTCGGGCACCATAAATGGAATGCGGCCATCTTCCACGGCCAGGGCCCCAATCACCACATCGGCCCGGCGGATTTGCTGGCTTAGGGCAAACGTATCCAGCGTGCTGGTGTAGAGCTGCATGCCCAGGTTGTGCTTGAGGCGGCGCAGCTTGTAGAGGTGGTTGTCGAACACCTTCACCTCGGCGCCAAGGCCGGTGGCGGCGCGGGCGGCGTACTCGGCCACGGTGCCGGCCCCCAGAATCACAACCTGCGACGGCGGCACGCCCGTGATGCCGCCCAGGATAATGCCTTTGCCTTCGTTGGAGCGGGCCAGGTACTCAGCCGCAATCAGCATCACCGTCGAGCCGGCGATTTCGCTCATGGCCCGCACCACGGGGCGCGCCCCGCTGGGGTCTTTCATGAACTCGAAGCCGATGGCATTGATTTTCTTGCGCATCAGGGCCGCGATGTACTCAGCGCTGAGCGAGCCCATCTGCATGGCCGAAATCAGCGTCTGCCCGGCGTGCATCAGCTCAATCTCATCGAGCGTGGGCGGGGCCACCTTCAGGATGATGTCGGCCTTGTACACTTCCTCGGCCGAGTAGGCGATGGTGGCGCCGGCTTCCGAATAGTCGTGGTCGGAGTACTTGCTGGGCTCGCCGGCCCCGGCTTCCAGCACTATCTCATGGCCGGCATTTACCAGGTGCTGCACGGCTTCGGGCGTCAGGCCCAGCCGGTTTTCCTGGAGCGAAGTTTCCCGGGGCAGCCCGATAAACAGCTTGCGCTTGCGCGTTTCCACGGCCAGCATGGATTCCTGAGTGAAGTAGGCACGGCTGGTCGCGAGCGACTCAAATCCGGAGGGTAGCTGTTCGGCCATAAAGGTCAATGAGCAGTTAACAATGAGCAATTAACAATTCCTATAGGCATTTAGCTGCTCGCTAGCCGGTTGCGCTACCGCAACTCCAATAATAATTGTTCATTGTTAATTGATAACTGTTAACTGTATTTCCCGTGCTTCCGCCTCGGTCACGCTGATGCTTACTTCGAGCCGGGGCAGGGGCAGCAGCTCCGCTACGCGCCCCGGCCACTCTACCAGGCAAAGATACCCTGAATCGAAGTACTCGCTGGCGCCGATTCGCTCGGCCTCCTCAGCGGAATCGATGCGGTAGAAGTCGAAATGATAAACGGGCCGGTCGCGCCCGTCGCGATACTCGTTCACCAGCGCAAACGTGGGGCTGCTTACGTCGTCGGCCACGCCCAGCACGGCGGCCAAGGCACGGATAAGCGTGGTCTTGCCGGCACCCATTTCACCTTCGAAGGCAACCACCGCGCAACCGGCGGCGTCAATGGCGGCGCGCAGCCGTTCGGCGGCAGCGGGCAGGTCGGCCAGCGTGGGCACGTGGAGCTGTAGGGAATTCACGCCCCAAAAATACGGCAGCCCCCTAGCCCATCCTCTTTTTCTTCGTTTTTCTTCTACCAGTACATTACTTGCCGCAACTTCTATGACATATCATAGTCCATGCGCTCAATAAGCAAACCATGCTAAACGACATTCTCTTTTACTCTCTTGATAAAGCCATCCGCCAGTACCGCAAGATGGCTCAGGCCAACATCGACCAGGCCGGTGTGCCCATTACCATCGACCAGTGGCTGGTGCTGCGCGTGATACTGGAAAACGACGACCTGACCCAGACCGACATCAGCGAGCGGGTATTCAAGGACCAGGCCTCGGTGGCGCGCATCATCGGGCTGCTGGTGCTGCGGGGGCTGCTGGCCACCGAGCCCTCTCCTACCGATGGCCGCCGCACCCGCCTGCGCGTGACGTCGGCCGGCCAGGCCACCCTTGATGCGGTGCATTCCATCGTGCTCAGCAACCGGCAGCGCGCCCTGACGGGCTTCACCGATGCCGAAACCACGCAACTACGCCAGCTGCTGGACCGCCTTTACGCCAATTGCGCTAACCCTGCTTAACCCATGACATTTTCTGCATCTCCGTTCTCGCTATCATTTTCCAAAGGCTTATGGCTGGCCCTGCTGCTGGGCACCCCGGCCGTGGTCAGCGCCCAGCAGCGCGCGGCCGTTAGTGGCAGCCTGAGTACACCCGCCGGCGGGCCGGTGGAGTTTGCCACCGTGACGCTACACCGTGCGGCCGACTCAACAGTCGTCAAAACCGAGTTCAGCGACGAGAAAGGGGCCTTCCGGCTGGAGGCAGCGCCGGGCGCCCGCTACCTGGTGTCGGCGGCGCAGGTGGGTTTCGAGCGGTACTGGAGCGCCCCGCTGGAGCTGCCGGCCACCGGGCTGAGCCTGCCGGCTATCACCCTGCGCAGCAGCGCGGCAACGGCCCTAAAGGAGGTGACCGTGACGGCTAAGCGCCCGGTATTTGAGCGGCAGGCCGACCGCACGGTGGTGAATGTGGAAGGCTCGGCGCTGGCCGCGGGCAACACCACCCTCGACGTGCTGAGCCGCTCGCCGGGCGTGACGGTGGACGGTAGCGACAACCTGGGCCTGCGGGGCCGCCAAGGCCTGCTGGTGCTCATCGACGGCAAGCGCCAGCCCATGAGCGGCACCGAGCTGGCCGACATGCTGCGCGCCCTGCCCGCCGACCAGCTCAAGAGCATTGAGCTCATCACGAATCCACCGGCCAAATACGACGCCCAGGGCAGCGCCGGTATCATCGCCATCAACCTGAAGAAAGACCAGCGCCAGGGCACCAACGGCACGGCCAACCTCAGCTACGGCCGCAGCCAGTACAACAAGTTCACGGGCGGCCTCTCGCTCAACCACCGCAAGAAGAAGCTCAACCTGTTTGGGAGCTACAACTACAGCAACCGCGAAAACTTTGGGGGCCTGAACCTGCACCGCGACTTTTTTGGCCGCGACGGGCAGCTCATTGGCACCACCGACCAGCAAAGCCGCTTCGTGGCCCACGCTTCCGTGAACAGCTGGAAGGCTGGGCTCGACTACAACCTGACGCCCAGCACCACCGTGGGCCTGGTGGTGAACGGGCTGGACAACCCCAGCCCCAGCAACGGCAACAACACGGGCCTGCTGCGCAGCGTGACCCGCAACGAAGACTACCCCTTTACCTCCACTTCCAATGCCCACAACCACGCGAGCAACGGCGCGGCCAACCTCAACCTGCGCCACACCTTCGCCGACTCGCTGGGCACGCACGAGCTGACGGCCGACGTGGACTACGCCGCTTACCGCATCGACAACGACCAGGTGCTGCGCACTTTCAGCAACGACCAGCTGCAGAATACGGTGGCCAATAACCAGTTGGGCCAGCTCAGCATACAGTCGGTGAAACTGGACTACACCCGCCCCCTGAGCAAGCGGGTGCAGCTGGAGGCCGGGGCCAAGGCCAGCCTGGTGACGGCCGACAACGACGCCAAGTTCTACACCGACGGCAACTACGACCTGAACAGCTCCAACCGGTTTCGCTACGACGAAAACATCAACGCGGGCTACGTGAACCTGAACTATACCTCGCCCCGCCTCACGCTGCAAGCCGGCCTGCGTGGCGAGCAAACCAACGCCGTGGGCAAGCAGGACCGCACGGTAGAATTCCAAAATTTCGACCGCCACTACTTCCAGCTGTTTCCAAGCGCGGCCATTAAGCGCACGCTGTCGGAAAAGCACGAGGTGGCCCTGTCGCTGAGCCGGCGCATCGACCGGCCGAGCTACAACTCACTGAACCCCTTCCGCCAGTTTATCGACCGCACCACGCTGCAGGGCGGCAACCCGGAGCTGCTGCCCCAAACCAGCTACAACCTGGAGCTGACGCACACCTTTAAGCAGAGCTACAGCCTGGCTCTGAGCTACAGTATCACCAGCAACCCTATGATTGGGGTAGTGCAGCCGGCTTCCGACAGCACCGTCATTGCCACCACCCGCAACCTCGACTACCAGCATTACTATGCCCTGACGGCTACCGCACCGGTGCAGGTGGCCAAGTGGTGGAACATGTTCAACAACGTGGTACTGTACTACAACCACTTCACCGGCAACCTGGCCGGCACCAACCTGAACCGGGGCGGCGTGTCGCTGCAGTTCAGCTCGAACCACACTTTTTCCTTCGGCAAAGGCTGGAGCGGCGAGCTGAACGGCAGCTACGAGTCGCGGCAGGTGTACGGCTTCCTGGTGCAGAAACCCCTGGGCAGCGTGGGCGCGGCCCTGCAAAAAAGCTTCCTCGACCGTAAGCTCAACCTGAAGCTGGCCGTTAACGACATTTTTTACACCATGCCGGCGCACGTTACGTCAACTTACAGCAACTACGAAGAAACGTTCTACCAATACCGCGACTCCCGCGTGGGCACCCTAAGCCTATCCTACCGGTTTGGCAACGACAAAGTGGCCCCCGCCAAGCGCCGCGCCGGTGGTGCCGAGGACGAGAAGCGCCGGGCGGGGTAACCTCACCCCCGGCCCCTCTCCGGCGGAGAGGGGAGCCTGTTCCGCTTGTTCTATTTTGGCAATTTGTAAGCGTATTCCTTAGAAAGGCAACCCTGCTTTTTTTAAGGAATACGCTTTTTTTCGTTAGGCTTCCCTCTCTTTTGGAGAGGGGCCGGGGGTGAGGTTACCGTAACTTGCCATCCCAAATCAGCACCCACAGCTCCGAAACCAAACCCTCATGCAAGTTTCTAAAATGGCGGGCAGCCTCATCGGCTCCGAAATCATCAAAATCGGCAACGAAGTCAGCGAGCGGGTTCGCCAGGGCGAGGCCATCTGCAACCTCACCATCGGCGACTTCGACCCGGCCATTTTCCCCATTCCAGCGGGCCTGGCTACTGGCATTACGGAGGCCTATCAGGCCGGCTTCACCAACTACCCGCCGGCCAATGGCATTGCGGAGCTGCGGCAGGCGGCGTCAGCCTTTTTGAAAAGCCGCCTGGGTCTGGACTACTCCGCCAACGACTTCCTGGTGGCCGGCGGCTCGCGCCCGCTCATCTACGCCTGCTACCGCGCCATCGTGGACCCTGGCGACCGGGTGGTGTTTCCCTTGCCTTCCTGGAACAACAACCACTACTGCCACCTCACTGGCGCCACACCGGTAGCCGTGCCTACGCGCCCCGAAAACGACTTCATGCCCACCGCGGCTGAGCTGGCACCCCACTTGGCCGGTGCTACCCTGCTGGCCCTGTGCTCGCCTCTCAACCCCACCGGCACGGTGTTTCAGCGCCAGGACCTGGAGGAAATCTGCGACTTGGTGCTTGCCGAGAACCAGCGCCGCGGCCCTGATGAAAAGCCGCTTTACGTGCTTTACGACCAGATTTACTGGCTGCTCACCTTCGGCGACACCCAGCACTACGACCCCATCAGCCTGCGGCCCGAGCTGCGCGACTACGTGCTTTACATCGACGGCATTTCCAAGTGCTTTGCCGCGACTGGCGTGCGCGTGGGCTACAGCTTCGGCCCGGCGCACATCATCGACAAGATGAAGTCCATCCTGGGCCACGTGGGCGCTTGGGCCCCCAAGGCCGAGCAGGTAGCCACCGCCAAATTTCTGCCCCAGGCCAGCGCCGTTGATGAATACCTGGCAGGCTTCAAAGCCGACATCCAGCGCACCCTCACCGCCCTGCACGCCGGCCTGCAGGAAATGAAAGCCCAGGGCTACCCCGTCGATTCTATTGCTCCGGCCGGCGCCATCTACCTCACCATTCAGCTCGATGTGCTGGGCCGCACCGCCCCCAACGGCCAGATGCTGGCCACTTCCAAGGACCTCGCCTTTTACCTCATTGCCCAGGCCAACCTGGCCCTGGTGCCCTTCAGCGCCTTCGGCACCGAGCCTACCGAGCCCTGGTTCCGCGCCTCCGTGGGTGCTGAAACGCTGGAATCCATTCAGTCAGCGCTGCCGCGGTTGAAGGCGGCGCTGGATGGGTTGAGGTAATTTGAGCGAAGTTCAGTGCTTGATATGGAATCTGGTTCGGTATGGCATTAGAATGCTGACCGGTCACCGTTTTCAAACTGATTCCTCATGGCATCTTTCCATATCCAACTAGCCGCCACATTGGCCTTGCCCCTCACCTTGTGCCTGCTTTCCGCGCAGGCCAAGGCGCAGACTTCTGCATCCGCTCCCGACGTGCAGCAAGTTTTGTCATCTCGCTCGTTCTCCTGCGGGGTTGTGCCAGCCCCCATTCTCATACAGTGCCGGCCCCTGCCCTCCAACCTCAAGCCATTATTTGTGGTAAACGGGCAAATTATTGATGAAGATGCTACCAACAGTTTGGAGAGCATCAATCCGAGTGATATTGAGAAAATGCAGGTAATGAGGGGCGCCGAAGCAGCGGTTAAGTTTGGTAGCAGGGCTATCAACGGCGTTATCCTTATTACTACGAAAAAGCCGGTTGCAACAAAAAACAAGTATTCTCATTCGGAACAAATAAAAAAGGCCGGCTTGGAATAGCCGGCCTTTTTTATCTATTGTACTAACTACCCCTTAGCCGTCAGCGTCACATAAGGAATAATGCACTCTTCTAGCGAGATGCCGCCGTGCTGAAAGGTGTCCTTGTAGTAGTTGACGTAGTAGTTGTAGTTGTTGGGGTAAGCGAAGAAGTAGTCGCCTAGCGTGAAGACATAGGCGGTGCTCACGTTTTCTCGGGGCAGGAAAATACGCTCGGGCTTGCGCTGCACGTACACGTCGCGGGAGTCGTCGAAGCCCAGGTTTTTGCCGTGCTTGTAGCGCAGGTTGGTATTGGTATTGCGGTCGCCCACAATCTTGTAGGGACGCTTCACGCGGATGGTACCGTGGTCGGTGGTGATGATGAGCTTGCCCTTTTTCTCGGCAATGGTTTGCAGCATTTCATACAGCGGCGAGTGCAGAAACCAGGAGCGGGTGATGCTGCGGTAAGCCGACTCATCGGCGGCCAGCTCGCGAATCATGGCCATGTCGGTGCGGGCGTGCGAGAGCATGTCCACGAAGTTGTACACGATGACGTTGCACTTATAGTTGTTGTGCAGGTTGCTCATCTTGCCCAGCAGGTCTTTGCCGGCCTGCAGGTTGGTCACCTTGTTGTAGCTGTGCTTGTACTTCTGGTTGTTGCGCTGGAAATTAATTTCCATGAACTCCGCCTCGTGCAGGTTTTTGCCTTCGTCGTCGTCGTCGTTTACCCACAGGTTGGGATATTTCTTCTGAATCTCACCGGGCATCATGCCCGAGAAAATGGCGTTGCGCGCATACGCCGTGGTGGTGGGCAGAATGGCGTAGTACATTTCCTCGCTGTCCACCGTGAACAGCTCGGTGATAATAGGCTCGAGCACCTTCCATTGGTCGTAGCGCAGGTTATCAATCAGCACGAAGTACACGGGCGTGTCGCCAGTGGCCTTCAACGTCGGGAACACCCGCTCCTTGAACAGCTGGTGCGACATCAGCGGGGCGTCCTTATCGTCGCCGTTCACCCAGTCCTCGTAGTTCTCGGTGATGAAGCGGCCAAAGTAGGTATTGGCCTCGTCCTTCTGCATGTTGAAGACCTCGGCCATGCTCTTGCCTTCGGTCTCGTTGATTTCCAATTCCCAGTACACCAGCTTTTTATAAACCTCGGCCCACTCGCTGGGCGACAGGCGGTCAGACAGCTGCATGCCCAGCTGGCGGAAGTCGCGCTGGTAGCCGGAGTTGGTTTTCTCGCTCACCAGGCGCTTGTTGTCGAGCACCTTTTTGATGGAAAGCAGAATCTGGCTTGGGTTGACGGGCTTGATGAGGTAGTCAGCAATTTTAGCGCCGATGGCCTCTTCCATGATGTGCTCCTCTTCACTTTTGGTAATCATCACTACCGGCACCGTGGGGCGAATAGCCTTGATTTCGGTGAGAGTTTCCAGGCCGGTAAGGCCGGGCATGTTCTCGTCCAGAAACACCAGGTCGAAGCTTTTTTCCTGAATTTCTTCAATGGCATCGGCCCCGCTGTTGACGGGCGTCACGTCGTAGCCCTTCTCCTTAAGAAACAGCATGTGGGGCTTAAGCAGGTCAATTTCGTCGTCGGCCCAGAGAATGGTGGTTTGCATGGAATACTACCGCTGCTGCAGCGGTGGTTTGAATGAAAGGACAAGTAAAGGTGGCAGTTCTACACTAACCCCGGCTGGAAGTTAGGCGTTGAGCAACGAGGCAAAGACTCGCCTAGTATCGTATTCAACGCATCCCAGCCCGTAGCTTTACCGCAAAACAAGCGGTTTGGTTATAATAAATATAGCAACTCGCCCGAAGGCTTACGATAAGCGTCGTTGCTACCTCCAAGCTGGACCTTAGCGCCATGCATGAATAAGAAAAAGATTTTCAACGACCCGGTTTACGGCTTCGTTAGCATACCCACAGAGCTGCTGTTCGACCTGATTGAGCACCGCTACTTCCAGCGGCTGCGGCGCATTCAGCAGCTGGGGCTCACGGGGTTTGTGTATCCGGGGGCGCTGCACACGCGCTTTCACCACGCCCTGGGGGCCATGCACCTGATGCAGCTGGCCCTGCGCACGCTCAAGGACAAGGGAGTAAAGATTTCAGCTAAAGAAGGCGAAGCGGCGCTGGTAGCCATCCTGCTGCACGACATTGGCCATGGGCCCCTCTCCCACGCGCTGGAAACGGCCATTTTCCAGGATGTACCGCACGAGCAGCTCTCGCTCTATCTCATGCAGCGCCTCAACGAAGAGTTTGAGGGCAAGCTGGATTTGGCCATTCAGATTTTCCAGGGTAGCTACTCCCGGCCATTTTTCCACCAGCTGGTGAGCAGCCAGCTCGACATGGACCGGCTTGACTACCTCAACCGCGACTCGTTTTACACCGGCGTGGAGGAAGGCCGCCCGGGTGCCGACCGCCTCATCAAGATGCTGCGCGTGGCCGACGAGCGGCTGGTGCTGGAAGAAAAGGCCGTGTACTCGGTGGAGAACTTCCTTGTCAGCCGCCGACTGATGTACTGGCAAGTGTACCTGCACAAAACCGTAACCAGCGCCGAACAGATGGTTATTCGGGTTGTGCAGCGGGCCCGCGACCTGGCCCGCCAGGGCGTACACGTGCCTGCCACCAACTGCTTGAGCTACTTCCTGGGTCGCTCCGTGAGCCTGCTGGAGTTTGAGCAGGACGACAAAATCCTCAGCCGCTTCGTGGAGCTCGATGATTCCGACATCTGGTCGGCCATCAAAGGCTGGGCCGGCCACCCTGACAAGGTGCTGAGCTACCTGGCCAAGAGCATTCTGCACCGCAACCTGCTGAAAATCGTGCTGGCCCCCGAACCCTTCGACGAAGACTTTCGCCTAGGCATCCGCGAATTGATTGAAGCGCAGTTCAACCTGCCGCCGGAAGAAGCCGAGCTGCTGCTCATTGCCGGCCGCCTCAGCAACAGCGCCTACAATGCCGAAAGCACCGAGCCCATCGAAATTCTGACCAAACGCGGCACCATCGTAAACGTGATGGAGGCTTCCGACCTGCCCAACATCCGCGCCCTCAGCCAGCGCGTGGAGAAGTACTACATCTGCTACCCTAAGGAAATTGTGTAGTTGGCTAGTTGTCAGTTGTTCGTTGTCCGTTGTCAGGTTGTTCTGCTAAGCTGACTTCAGAACACTGACAACGGACAACGAACAACTGACAACTGCCTCCCCTACTTTTGCCTTCTATGGAATTCACAGTTCAGCAAATTGCGGAAGTGCTGGGCGGCACGGTCGAAGGCGACCCGACGCTGCGCATCTCCAGCCTGGCCAAGATTGAGGAGGGCCAGCCCGGCGCCCTTTCCTTCCTGGCCAACGCCAAGTACGAGCCCCACCTCTATGATACCCAGGCTTCGGCCGTCATTGTGAGCCGCACCCAGGAGCTGCGCCAGCCCGTAGCGGCAACGCTTATTCGCGTCGACGACCCCTACTCCGGCTTTAGCCGGCTACTGGAGTTTTACGCCCAGGCCACCCGCACCGGCAAGCGCGGGGTGGAGCAACCTTCGTTTATAGGCGAGAGTTCAGAAATCGGGCCTGGCCACTACCGCGGTGCCTTTTCCTACATCGGCGAAGGCTGCCGAATTGGAGCCAACGTGCTGATTTTCCCGCACGCCTACATCGGCGACCGGGTGACCATCGGGGAAGGCAGCATCATCCACGCCGGGGCCAAAATATACCCCGAAACAGTTATTGGCCGCTACTGCGTGGTGAAGGCCGGCGCCGTGGTGGGCACCGACGGCTTCGGCTTCGCGCCCCAGCCCGACGGCACTTACAAAGCCATTCCGCAGATTGGCAACGTGGTGTTGGAAGACAACGTCAGCATCGGCGCTAACGCCACCGTCGACTGCGCCACGCTGGGCTCGACCATCATCCGCCAGGGCAGCAAGATTGACAACCTCGTGCAGCTGGCCCACAACGTAGAAGTAGGCCAGAACACCGTCATTGCCGCCCAGAGCGGGGTGTCGGGCTCCACCAAAATCGGCAGCAACTGCGTGCTGGCGGGCCAGACCGGCCTGGCCGGTCACCTTACCCTGGCCAACAAAACCACCGTCACGGCCCAGTCGGGCGTGGGCAAGTCGGTGAAGGAAGAGGGCGTGCTGCTGCAAGGCTCCCCCGCCTTCAACCTGCGCGACAGCCTGCGCGCCAACGCCATTTTCCGGCGCCTGCCCGAACTGCAGCAACGCTTGGAGCGACTCGAACAGGCACAAAACGCCACGGAAAAGCCCTAGCTTTGCAGCATTCTAGGAGCTAGAGGCTAGAAGCTAGAAGATAGGAGGATTGGCACTAATGCCTTTCACCCAATTATTCTAACTCCTGGCTCCTATCTCCTAACTTCTTCGACATGAACGACAAGCAACATACCATTAAGGCTCCAGTCACCGTGCGCGGCATCGGGCTGCACACGGGCGTCGAGGCCACCATGACGTTCTGCCCCGCGCCGGTGGGCCACGGCTACAAGTTTCAGCGGGTAGACCTGCCCGGCCAGCCCACCGTGGATGCCGACGTGGACAACGTAGTGGATTTGAGCCGCGGAACTACCATCGAGCAAAATGGCGCCCGCGTCAACACCGTGGAGCACACCCTCGCCGCCCTGGTGGGCCTGCAGCTTGATAACGTACTGATTCAGCTGTCGGGCCCCGAACCGCCCATTATGGATGGTTCCTCGGCCGAGTTCATCAAAGCCTTGGAAACCGTAGGCTTCGAGGAGCAGAATGCTCTGCGCAACTACTACGAGATTCCCGACACCATCCGCTACGTCGACAACGCCCGGGGCGTAGAAATTGCTGCCCTGCCCCTGTCCGATTACCGCCTCACGGTGATGGTTGACTACAACTCGCCGGTGCTGGGCTCGCAGCATGCCACCCTGGCCGACATTGCCCAGTTCAAAGACGAAATTTCCAGCTCGCGGACCTTCTGCTTTCTGCACGAGTTGGAAATGCTATATAAGAACAACCTCATCCGCGGCGGCGACTTGAGCAACGCCATTGTGGTCGTCGACCGCGTGGTGAGCGACGACGAGCTGAACGAGCTGGCGAAAATGCTGGGCAAGCCCCGCGTGGCCGTCAAAAAGGAAGGCATCCTCAACAACGTGGACCTGCGCCACAAAAACGAGCCGGCCCGCCACAAGCTGCTCGACCTTGTGGGGGACCTGGCCCTGGTGGGCCGCCCCCTGAAAGGCCAGATTCTGGCGGCCCGCCCCGGCCACGCCGCCAACGTGGCCTTTGCCAAGAAAATCAAGAAGAAGATGCTGGAGGAGCGCACCAGCGCCGTGCCCGTGTACGACCCCAGCCGCGAGCCGGTGATGGACGTGAACCGCATCATGGCCACGCTGCCCCACCGCTACCCTTTCCTGCTTATTGACAAAATCATTCACCTCGACGAGCAGGTGGTGACCGGAGTGAAGAACGTGACCATGAACGAGCCCTTCTTTGAGGGCCACTTCCCCGGCAACCCCATCATGCCTGGCGTGCTGCAGATTGAGGCCATGGCACAAACCGGCGGCATCCTAGTGCTGAACACCGTGCCCGACCCCGAAAACTACCTGACCCTTTTTCTGGGCATCGAAAACTGCCGCTTCCGCAAAAAGGTTATCCCTGGCGACACCGTCGTATTCCACTGCCAGCTGCTGGCGCCCATCAAGCGCGGCATCGCCAAGATGAAAGGCCAGGCCTTCGTGAACGGCAAGGTGGTATGCGACGCCGAAATGAGTGCCGCCATCGTCCGCAAAGACGCTTAATTCATTTAACAATTAACAGTTATCATTTAACAAGTTCTGTGGTTCAGGTGTCAAACCAAGCCTTAACAGCCTGTTAAATGTTAAATGATAAATGACCCCAGAGTACATGCTTTCCCCTCTCGCCTATATTCACCCCGATGCCCGCCTCGCGCCGGGTGTAACCGTTGAGCCGTTTACGACCATTGCCGCGGATGTGGAAATTGGGGAGGGCAGCTGGATTGGGCCGAACGTGACCATCATGAACGGGGCCCGCATCGGCCGCCACTGCCAGATATTTCCGGGCGCGGTGGTAGCGGGCATTCCCCAGGACCTCAAGTTTGCGGGCGAGAAAACCACGGCTCACATCGGCGACTACACCGTGCTGCGCGAGTGCGTGACCGTGAACCGCGGCACCGTGGACCGCGGCGAAACCCACGTGGGCAGCCACTGCCTGCTGCAGGCCTATGTGCACGTGGCCCACGACTGCCACATTGGCGACCACTGCGTGATTTCCAACTCCGTGCAGATTGCCGGGCACGTACAGGTGGGCGACTGGGCCATTCTGGGTGGCACTTCGGCCATCCACCAGTTTGTGAGCATCGGGGCCCACGCCTTCGTAGGTGGCGGCTCGCTGGTGCGCAAAGACGTACCCCCTTTTGTGAAGGCCGCCCGTGAGCCCCTCACCTACGCCGGCGTAAACTCCGTTGGCCTGCGCCGCCGCGGCTTCACCGACGAGCAGCTGGCTACCATTCAGCATCTGTACCGCATCCTGTTTTTGGGCGGCTACAACACCCAGGAAGCCCTGAACCGCATTGAAGCTGACATTGCTCCCTCGGCCGAGCGAGACTTCGCGCTGGACTTCGTGCGGGCCGCCACCCGCGGCATCATCAAGGGCCCGAGCAAGCGCAAGCCGCGCGACGAGGAAGAAGCCGAGTAATTTTCATTTAACAATTATCAATTAACATTTAACAGTCGTTCGGACGGCCCAAACAGGCCTCTCATTTGGCTTTCAAGCAAGGGCGTAGCCGTACCGTCACCAGGATGTTAAATGATAAATGGTAAATGGTAAATGAACATTGAGGCCAACGGCTTGGGCAAGCGCTTTCAGCGCGACTGGATTTTCCGGGGCCTGACCCGCAGCTTCCGGCCGGGTAGCGCCACGGCGGTGCTGGGCGCCAACGGGGCCGGCAAAAGCACCCTGCTCAACACTATTTCGGGGCAATTGCTGCCTACTGAAGGCACACTGAATTACACGCTGGCCGGCCACGCTGTGGCCGTGGAGGACCTGCCGCGCTACCTGGCTTACGCCGCGCCATACCTGGAGCTGCTAGAAGAGCTGACTTTGCTGGAGCTGCTGCGCTTCCACACCCGCTTCAAGCCCCTGCGGCCCGGCTGCAGCACCGACGACCTGGTGGCCATTATGTACCTGGAAAAGGCCCGCCATCAACTCGTGCGCGAGTTTTCGTCGGGCATGAAGCAGCGCCTGAAGCTGGGCCTGGCCCTCTATGCCGATGCTCCCCTGCTGCTGCTCGACGAACCCACCACCAACCTCGACGCCACCGGCGCCGCCTGGTTTGCCGAACACGTGCGGGCCACCCGCGGCGGGCGCACGGTGCTGCTCAGCTCCAACGTACCGGCCGAGTACGACTTCTGTGATGAGCACTTGCTGGTGACCGATTACCAGGCCGGGCGCCCGAAATAATCCGGGGCTGGCTTAGCCTGCATGCTAAGAAAGAATCAAGGAGTCTGATGAATAAAATTCCGGCCTATTTTCGCGGCAGAAAGTGCGGCTAGCATTATTACAGCGCCCTTTTTTCCCGAAAAAACCCGTATTTTTCTTCAACCAAAATAACGGCTCCGCGTATCTTCGCCGCCGACTTCTTCCGATTTTTCACCAACCCCTTTACCCGCCCTGGCCATGAAAGATTACGACGACCTGGACGACGACCTGCTCGACGACGACGACGACCTCGACACTTTTGCCCGCAAAGGCGGCTCGAAAGCTGTTGGCAGCGACGAGGAACGCCTCTCTGCCAAATACGCCGACTACCTGATGTGGCGCGACACCGGCTCCAGCCACGACGAGGCCCTCGACCTGGCCAGCATGACGGAAGAAGAATTCACCGCCGCCGAAGCGGCCGACTCGGACTCCGATAGCAGCGGCTTCTCGTCCCTGGATGACGAAGACGAACTCGACGATGACCTCGACGATGACGACAGCTACGGGAGCAGCTCGCGCGGCAGCCGCCGCAGCAGCTTCGACGATGATGATTATTAATGGGCTGATTTTTTGATGTGCTGATGTGCTGCTTGTTCTGACACTGGAATGATGTGTCATTGCGAGGCCGAAGGCCGGAGAAGTCGGTCCTCTAGCATTCAGTCGCCAGGTAAACCCAGACATAAAAAAGCCCCAACGCCGGTTCAGGCGTTGGGGCTTTTCACGTAATCTGGTTGGTCACTGAGAACAGGACGGATTGCTTCGGCTTCGCCTCGCAATGACAGAGGCCGGAGACGCATTAAGCGTATCAACACATTAGCACATCAGCACATCAGCCCATTACTTCCCGAACACGCGCTTGAGCAGGTCGGAGGTGCGGGCGGCGGGGTTCTTGCGGATTTTAGCTTCTTCCTTGGCCAGCAGGATAAACAGGCCGTCGACGGCTTTCTGGGTGGTGTAGGTCGTGAGGTCGGTTTGTACGGGCGACATTAGCGGAATGCGGTTATACTGCGAGGCCATTTTGTTGTAGGCCGTGGCAGCGCCTACCTGGTCGATGGCAGTGGCGATGTCGGGCTTGAAGGCTGCCACCAGCTGGGCCTCGGTGCTGCGACGCAGGAACTTGGTGGCCGCATCGGGCGAACTGTTGGTAACCAGGCTCAGGGCATCAGTGATGCTGATGTTGGTGAGGGCATTGATGAAAATGTCTTTGGCCTTGGGAGCAGCAGCTTCGGCAGCGCGGTTGAGCTGGGTTTCGAAGGTTTCCACCAGCGTATTCATGCCGGGAATGCGCGTGAGCGTAGTTTTCATCACCATAGCATCCTCGGGGAAGGGAATGCGGATGTCGTCGTTGAGGTTGAAGCCGTCGGGCTCGGAGGCAAACTGCACGGCTTTTTCTACGCCTTTAGTCAGGGCCTCCTTGATGCCGTTGCTGGCTTCGTCGTTGGTGAGGGGGACCTTGGGTACTACAACGGGGGTGGTCACGACCGGTGTGTTGGTCTTGGTTGTGGTAGTCGTTTTAGTGGTTGTGGGGGCCTTCTTGGTAGTAGTGGCCTTTTTGGTGGTGGTTTTCTTGGTAGTAGTCTTGGTTTGGGCCTGGGCAGCAGGCGTGGCAGTGGCCAGCAGGCCGGCTACCAGCAGGGCGCTGGCAATGCGAGTGAACATGGAATAAACAAGCGCGGCGGGAAAACCGGATGGCCCCTGTGGCTGTCCTAAGGCCGCCGCGTGTGCAAATTGAAGACAATTTTGCTGCCAAACCCAATTTTCACGAATAAATCATGTCCATTTCTTCCCCTTCTGCTGCCTCTTCGCCCACCCCATTAGCACCGCCTGACGTTGAAATTATGACCATTGGCGACGAGCTGCTATACGGGCAGGTCGTTGACACTAATTCGGCCTTTATGGGGCAGCAGCTGGCTAAAATCGGCCTGCGCGTGCGGCAAATCAGCTCCGTGAGCGACCGGGCTGAGGAAATTACGGCTGCTCTGGACCAGGCCCGCACCCGCGCCCAGGTGGTGCTGATGACCGGCGGCTTGGGCACCACCAAGGACGACCTCACCAAGCACGTGCTGGCCCGCTACTTCGGCACCGAGCTGGTGATGCACGAACCCACACTGGAGCACGTCATCAACCTGTTCAAGCGCTTCAACCGGCCCATGCCGGAGGTAAACCGCCTGCAGGCCATGGTACCGGCCAACTGTGAGGTGCTGCATAACAAGGGCGGCTCGGCTCCCGGCATGTGGTTCGAGGACCGGGGCACGGTGTTCGTGAGCATGCCCGGGGTGCCCTTCGAGATGAAGCAGCTCATGCTCGATGAAGTGCTGCCCCGCCTGCAGGCCCGCTTCCACCTGCGGCCCATCGAGCACGTGGTGGTGATGACGGCCGGCCTGGGCGAAAGCGCGCTGGCCGAGAAAATTGCCGACTGGGAAGACGCCCTACCCGCCAACGTGAAGCTGGCCTACTTACCCGCCTTCGGCACCGTGCGCCTGCGCCTGACCGGCACCGACGACGGCCAGCCCGACCTGCCCGGCCGCATGCGCGCACTGCTGCCAGCCCTGCGCGAACGTATCGGCCCCTACATTTTCGCCGAAGAAGAAACCACCCTCGAAGCTACTGTGGGCGAGCTGCTGAAGGCGCGCGGCCTCACGGTAGGCACGGCCGAGAGCTGCACCGGCGGCCTGGTGGCTAACCGCCTCACCAGCGTACCGGGCAGCTCACAGTACTTCATGGGCAGCATCGTGGCCTACGACAACCGCATCAAGCAGGAGTTGCTAGACGTGCCCGCCGACACCCTGGCCGCCCACGGCGCCGTGAGCGAGGAAACCGCCCGCGCCATGGCCGAAGGCGCCCGCCGCCGCCTGGGCGTGGACGTGGCCGTAGCCACCTCCGGCATTGCCGGCCCCGGCGGGGCCACGCCCACCAAGCCCGTGGGCACCATGTGCCTGGCCTACGCCGACGGCGAGCGCACCGTCAGCCGCCAGTTTTGTCTGGACCGCGGCAGGGCGCTCAACATCGACTACACTACCCAAGCAGCGCTGATTATGCTGCGGCAGATGCTGGCGGGGGTTGGCATGGAGCGTTAGCAAGCGCTGGTAGCTACCAGCGGCTGTTTGACTCGACTTTTACTAATAATACACCTGCAATTCCTGTAGTAATGTAGGGGAGCAATACGCATTTGCTCATACTTTTATAAGTCCGCTGCTTAGTAAGTAGCGGACTTGTTTTCTAATTATGATAAAGCCTTTTTTACTGCTCTTCATTGCGTTGCTTTCCGCTTGTTCATCAGAACCACCCGTTAAGTCAACCGAAGCCAAAAAATCAGATACTGCTACGGCTAACGGAGCCGCTACCGACACAGTAGAGGCCCTGGCTGTTCCGCTCAGCATGCTTCGTTGGTACCAGCCTCGCATGGATAGTATAAACAGTATTTGTATGGTTCCTACTGCATGCAACACCGATACCTCTGACCGATACGTCGTCGATTTTTCCCAAGTAGATACGTACCTAGCTGCCCTGAATCAGAAGCGGTACTTCTCCGCTGCCTATCTCGACAGCCGACGAACGGACTATCGGCGCTGGAGCGACAGTTTGCAGTTGCATCCCCAGTTCGATGGACCACCGCGGGGATTCGATTACGACCCCATTTACCTCTCACAGGACCCCGATGATTTGGATATGTTGCTGAAGACCTCCCCCCGAATACTGCGCCATCACCCTGACTCCATTCGGGTTGGATTCGATGACATCTATTCTGGCCCAGATGGTCCGGTACCCCAAAGAATAATATTTTATGACTTGTCACGCCACAACAAGCGTTGGTTGATTGATGCCATTAAAATTATTCCAATTGGCCAATAGCCATCGCACATCTATACGCTTCGGAGTACAACTCCGAAAGAGCTGCGCAAATAACTCAGCAAAAAACGCCCCCACTGCATAAAGCGCCGGGGGCGTTTTCATTTCTGCCTACCTTTGCCCTACCAAACTCCCACCCCACCTTTAAAAACCCCACCACACAACCTCCGATATGGCACGAGTGGAAATGACGATGCCCAAAATGGGCGAATCCATCATGGAAGGCACCGTCCTGAAATGGCTGAAGCAAGTAGGCGACGCAATTGAGCAGGATGAATCGGTGCTCGAAGTGGCCACCGACAAGGTGGATACCGAAGTGCCCGCCATCCACGCCGGCGTGCTGGCCGAAATCCTGGTGCAGGAAGGCCAGGTGGTAGCCGTGGGTGCCCCCATCGCCATTGTGGAGACCGACGCAGCCAGTGCCGGCACCGCCGCTCCCGCAGCCGCAGCCGCTCAGTCCACCACTTCGAGCAACGGCAAGGCCCCCGACCAGGGCGTGGCCGAAGTGCCCTACCTGCCCGAGACTCAGCCGGCTGCCGCCAGCGGCGCCGTGCACCAGCCCGGCCGCTTCCTCTCGCCTCTGGTGCTGAGCATCGCCCGCGAAGAAGGCGTGAGCATGACCGACCTCGAATACCTGCCCGGCACCGGCAAAGAAGGCCGCGTTACGAAGAAAGATATTCTGGACTACGTGGCCAACGGCAAGAAGCCCCTGGCTCCGCAGGCAGGCGCTGCTCAGCCACAAGCCGCTGCTCCTGCAGCCGCCGCGCCAACTACTCCGGCCCCCCAAGCGGCCGAAAACCAAGTCCCCAAGTCTCCAAGTCCCCAAGTCCCCGTTGCCAGCAAGCCTGCCCCCAGCGTGAGCGGTGGCCAGGAGCTGATTGAGATGGACCGCATGCGCAAGATGATTGCGCAGCGCATGGTGGACTCGAAGCGCATCTCGCCGCACGTGACCAGCTTCGTGGAGGCCGACGTGACGGAAATCGTGAACTGGCGCAACAAACACAAGGACGCTTACAAGAAGCGCGAAGGCGAAAACCTCACCTTCACGCCCATCTTTATTCACGCCGTGGCCCGCGCCATCCAGGACTTCCCCAACATCAACGTGTCGGTGGACGGCGACTACATCATCAAGAAGCGCGACATCAACATCGGCGTGGCCGTGGCCCTACCCTCGGGCAACCTCATCGTACCCGTGATTCACAACGCCGACCAACTCAACCTCAACGGCCTGAGCAAGCGAGTGAATGACCTAGCCAACCGCGCGCGCGCCAACAAGCTGAAGCCGGAAGACCTCGAAGGCGGCACCTACACCCTAAGCAACGTGGGCTCGTTCGGCAATGTGATGGGCACGCCCATCATCATGCAGCCGCAGGTGGCCATCCTGGCCGTAGGCGCCATCAAGAAGAAGCCGGCCGTGATTGAGACACCCCAGGGCGACCTCATTGGTATCCGCCACTTCATGTTCCTCTCCCACTCCTACGACCACCGCGTGGTGGACGGCTCGCTCGGCGGGCAGTTTGTGCGCCGCGTGGCCGACTACCTGGAGCAGTTCGACCCGAATACAGCTATTTAATCAGTAGCGCGAATTTTGTGGTTCGCGTCGTTGAACGATTGTCGTTCTGGGACGCGAACCACAAAGTTCGCGCTACTGCTTTACCATGAAAAACATCCTCACTATCGCCGCGCTAGTCCTTGCCTTGGGGCTTATCGGCTTTCTCTACCAGCAGCTTAGCCGCACCCAAGAAGCTCTGAAAGCTGCCGAGCAGCACTTTGCCGACTGCCAGCAAGTGACGTTCCAGCTGCAGAACAAGTTAAGTATGCAGGAAAGGGAGCTGGCGAAGGCCAAAGCTCAATAAAGGCTTGCTCAAAAATAGAAAGGCCGCTTCCCGCTTTGGGAAGCGGCCTTTTGCTTGTTCACACTCTAAGGGGTGCGGGCTGAAAGTCCGCGTTACAGCCCTTTCAAGGCCTGCTCCAAGGCGGTGATTTTGGCTTCGGCGTCGGCCAGCTTCTGGCGCTCGCGCTCCAGCACGTCGGGCTTGGCGTTGGCGGCGAACTTCTCGTTGCCGAGCTTTTTCATCACCGATTCGCGGAAGCCCTGGGCGTATTCCAGCTCTTTTTCGATGCGGGCGCGCTCGGCTCCCAGGTCGATGTGGCCTTCCATGGGGATGAAGAACTCGCTGCCGCCCTGCACAAAGCTGACGGAGCCGGCCGGGCCAGCATCGGCATACGACAGCTCCGAGAGGCTGCCGAGCTTGCTGATAATGCCGGCGTACTCGGTGTAGAGGGCCTGTTCCTCGGTTTTTGCCACCAGTGCCAGCGGCTTGTTGGGACCCAGACCTTTCTGGTTGCGCACGGTGCGGATGCTGGCTACTACAGACAGCGCTTTGTCCATGCGAGCCAGCAGCTCTTCGCTATCGGCTACGGGTTGGGGCTTGGGCCAGGGCGCGACGCACACGTAGTCGCGGGGGCCGCGCTCAGCCAGCTCGTGCCACAGCTCTTCGGTGATGAAGGGCATGAAGGGATGCAGCAGCTTCAGCAGCGCCTCAAGGAAAGCCGTGGTATGGCGCAGGGTCTCGGCGTCGATGGGGTGCTGGTAGGCGGGCTTCACCATTTCCAGGTAGTTGGCGCAGAAGTCGTCCCACACCAGCTTGTACACCGTCATCAGCGCATCCGACATGCGGAACTTCTCGAAATGGTCGTCCAGCTCGGCAATGGCCACCTGCAGCTTGGCGTTGAACCAGGCCACGGCCTTGTCGTTGGCGAATGGCAGCGTGGAATCAACCTGCCAGCCCTTGATGAGGCGGAAGGCATTCCAGAGCTTGTTGGTGAAGTTGCGGCCCTGCTCAACGAGCTTGATGTCGAACAGCAGGTCGTTGCCGGCCGGCGACGAGAACAGCATGCCCGTCCGCACGCCGTCGGCGCCGTAGTCGCGGATGAGGTCGAGCGGGTCGGGCGAGTTGCCCAGTTGCTTGCTCATCTTGCGGCCTTTGTCGTCGCGCACGATGCCCGTCAGGTACACATTACGGAACGGCACCTCCTTGCGGTACTCCAGGCCGGCCATAATCATGCGGGCCACCCAGAAGAACAGGATTTCCGGGGCCGTCACCAAGTCGTTGGTCGGGTAGAAGTAGTTAATGTCGGCATTGTCGGGGTCCTTGAACCCGTCGAAGACCGAAATCGGCCACAGCCACGACGAAAACCAGGTATCGAGTACGTCTTCGTCCTGGCGCAGGTCCGTCAGCTGCAGGTCGGCGTTGCCGCTCTGCTCGCGGGCCAGGTCCAGGGCCTCCTCGGCCGTGAGGGCCACCACGAAGGAGCCGTCGGGCAGATAGAACGCGGGAATGCGCTGCCCCCACCACAGCTGACGGGAGATGCACCAGTCGCGCACGTTCTCCATCCACACCCGGTACATGTTCTTGAACTTGGGCGGGTGCAGGCGGATGGTATCGTTTTCGACTACTTCCAGCGCCGGCTTGGCCAAGTGCTCCATTTTCAGGAACCACTGCAGGCTGAGCTTGGGCTCAATCACGGCGCCGGTGCGCTCGGAGGTTTGCAGGATGCTACTGTACTCTTCCACCTTGTCGAGCAGGCCGGCTTCTTCCAGGTCTTTAACGATGGTGCGGCGGGCCGCGAAACGGTCCTGGCCCACGTACAGAATAGCTTTCTCATTCAGCGTGCCGTCGTCGTTGAGAATGTCGATAACCGGCAGGTTGTGCTTAATGCCCAGCTCGTAGTCGTTCAGGTCGTGGGCCGGCGTCACCTTAAGGGCGCCGGTGCCAAAGTCCACCGTTACGTACTCGTCGCCAATAACCGGGATTTCGCGTCCCAGCAGAGGGATGCGAACCTTCTGGCCAATGAGGTGCTGGTAGCGCGGGTCGGTGGGGTTGACGGCCACGGCCACGTCGGCCATGATGGTTTCGGGGCGGGAAGTAGCTACCGTGAGGAACTGACCTTCCTGCCCTACCACAGCATACCGCAGGTAGTACATTTTGGCCTGGGTGTTTTTGGGAATAACCTCCTCGTCGCTGATGGCAGTGCGGCCCTGGGGGTCCCAGTTTACCATGCGCACGCCGCGGTAGATGAGCCCCTTGCGGTACAAATCCACGAACACGCGCAGCACGGCCTCGGTCAGGTCAGGCTCCATGGTGAAGCGGGTGCGGTCCCAGTCGCAGGAGGCACCCAGCTGCTTGAGCTGCTCGAGGATGATGCCGCCGTACTTTTCTTTCCAGTCGAAGGCGTGGGCCAGAAACTGCTCCCGGGTCAGGTCACGCTTATCAATACCCTGCTCCTTGAGCAGCGCCACTACCTTGGCTTCGGTGGCAATGCTGGCGTGGTCGGTGCCCGGCACCCAGCAGGCTTCCTTGCCCTGCATGCGCGCACGGCGCACCAGCACATCCTGAATGGTGTTGTTCAGCATGTGGCCCATGTGCAGCACGCCAGTCACGTTGGGCGGCGGGATGACTACAGTGTAGGGCGTCTTTTTCGGGTTGGCACTGGCTTTGAAAAAGCCCTGCTCCTGCCAGCGCTGGTACCATTTGGCTTCAACGTCGGTGGGGCTGTAAGTAGTAGCGAGGGACATAATTGGGAGGTGGGTATTTCGGCAAAGGTACGTTTAGCAGCCTGTCATTTGACTTGTTTTTGAGCTGTCATCCTGAGCGGAGCGAAGGACCTTATCACTCCAGAACGAGAAGGTTTTGGATTTACTGCCAATCGCTCTAACCTGATAAGGTCCTTCGCTCCGCTCAGGATGACAGAATTATTAGGAGCAACGCAGGAACAAAAAAGGCCGCTTCCCGAAGGAGGCGGCCCGATTTTGTGGGAACGGTGGCGCTTACGCGGCCACGTGTAGCCATTCTTTTTTCTCGAGCAACCGCTCACGGGTTTCGCGGTAGTCGGGGTCGTCCACGCAGCAGTCGACGGGGCACACGGCGGCGCACTGCGGCTCCTCGTGGAAGCCGACGCACTCGGTGCACTTATCCGACACGATGTAGTAATACTCGTCCGATACCGGCGTCTGCGGAGCAGTGCCGGCTACCACGGCGCCGTCGCTGGTTTTCACTTCTTTCAGCGAGGTCCCATCGGCCCAGCGCCACTGGGCGCCGCCTTCGTAAATGGCATTGTTGGGGCATTCCGGCTCGCAGGCACCGCAGTTGATGCACTCGTCGGTTATCATGATGGCCATAGGGCGTAGAAAGTCTTTTTTTAAGGGTAAAAGGCAAAGAAACTGACCGGAATACGTAAAAAATACCGACTCGGTCAGTCCGAAGCGCCGGCAAAATTAGCCAACAGCGGCCGGCTTTATATGGTTTAAGCGAATTTTACTGCCTGAACCCGCGTATTCCTGTTGCGCCCGCCTGGTCCGGCGCCCTTTCCTATCCGATGAATCATTCCGAACGACTAGCTGCCTTTGTGGCCCTGGGCCAGCGCCTGGCCGCCCTCACCCCCGACGAAATTACGCCGCTGGCCGCCCGCGCCCGCAACCAAAACGCCTGGTTCGACCTGCCCAACGTGACGCACGCCTTCCAGGGCCTGGCCCACCTGCTGGCCGAGGAGCCCCTACGCCGCTGGGCGGCCCGCTACCCGCCCGAGCCCGCTGCCGTGCGCCGGATTGGCGTAGTGATGGCCGGCAACATCCCCATGGTGGGCTTCCACGACATGCTCTGCGTGCTGCTCAGCGGCCACGTGCTGCTGGCCAAGCTCAGCGCCGACGACACGGTGCTGATGCAGTGGCTGATGGATGAACTGGTGAAGATTGAGCCTCGCTTTGCCGACTTCATTCAGGTAGTGCCGCGGCTGAATGCGGCAGATGCCTACATCGCCACCGGCTCCGACAACACGGCCCGCTACTTCGACTACTACTTCGGTAAAAAGCCGCACATCATCCGCCGCAACCGCAGCAGCGTGGCCGTGCTTACGGGCCGGGAAACCGACGCCGAGTTGGGCGCCCTGGGGCCCGACATCTTTCAGTACTACGGCCTGGGCTGCCGCAACGTGAGCAAGCTCTACGTGCCTTCGGGCTATAGCTTCACGCCCCTGCTCGATGCCCTGCAGACCTGCGAAGGCGTGCTCAACCATCACAAATACCAGAACAACTACGATTACAATAAGAGCATCATGCTGGTGAACGGGGTGCCCCACCTTGATAATGGCTTCCTGCTCATCACCCGGGGGCTGGCGCTGGTATCGCCTATCTCAGTAGTACATTTCGAAGAATACACTAATGAGATTGAGCTAGTGGATAAGCTCACCGATGTTGCTGACCGCATTCAGTGCGTAGTATCGTCTGGCGGGCTTTTTGCGGGCAGCTTTCCGTTCGGCCGGGCCCAGTCGCCCGACGTAAGTGACTATGCGGATGGGGTGGATACTTTAAATTTTTTATCCGCGGAAGTATAACAATTCCGCCAAAAATTCGCTTACCTTTAGCAGAGCGACTAGGTAGTTGCCTTCATCTCACCTTCACCCCTCTTTCTGCTAGTTTATGTTTACAGAACTCATCACTATGGCCGACATCGAAACCGTTGCTAAGGAGACCCTTCCTACGCTGCATTTCCCACAGGAAGATGTATTGAAAACCGAAGCTGAGCGCCGCCGCCGGGCGCACGAGGCGCAGCGGGCCGTAACGCTAGGCAATGCCTACCACGGCAAGCTCGACATCTACTTCCAGACGGCCGACGGTGCCACCAAACGCGTGCAAACCACCGTGTGGGCCGCTGATGGCGAGCATCTTACCCTTAAATCCGGGGTATCCATTCCGATGCGCGCCGTGTCGTCGATGGATTTTTATTAAGTCTGAACCACGGATTGACACGGATTTTTCGGATTATACGGATTTTGTAGACGATTCCCTTTCCCGCTTCAATTGAAAAAGGCCACTCAAACGAGTGGCCTTTTCTTTTTGCTTCGAAACAATTCGTATACGCCGTTCACAAAATCCGTGCAATCCGAAAAATCCGCGTCAATCCGTGGTTGGCTACGCCTTCCTGCGGGTCAGACGAGCCGCTGCAGAGTGCGCTCAATCATCTCATCGACCACGGCGGCGGCGTTTTCGGAGAACTCACCGGTGGCGCGGTTGGCTACGATGGCGTTTAGCGACAGCACTTCGTGGCCCAGCAGGCGGCCCAGGGAGTAGTAGCCGGCGGTTTCCATCTCGAAGTTGGTGAGGCGGAACTTGCCTTCGGCGTTGAGGTGCTGGAAGCCTTGCAGGCGCTGGATATAGTCGGCCTGGCGCAGGTCGAGGCGCAGCACGCGGCCCTGGGGGCCGTAGAAGCCCGGGCAGGTGAGGGTGTTGCCCACCAGCAGGCCCTGGCCGGCCTGCTCGCGCAGCAGGTCGGAGCCGCGTACCACGTAGGGCGCGAAGGGCAGCTGCAGGGTTTGCTGCAGGGCGGTGGCAATTTCGGTTTCGAGACCAGTTTCCATCAGCGGGTAGAACTGCATCAGGGTATCGAGCCCTACGGCGTGTTCAGTGGCCAGCATGGAGCCCACCGGAATATCGGGCTGCAGGCTGCCGCTGGTGCCCAGGCGCACGATGCGCAGCTTAATCCGCTCCTCCTCAGGCCGAACGGTGCGCGACATAAAGTCGATGTTGACCAGGGCATCCAGCTCGTTCATCACGATGTCGATGTTGTCGGTGCCCATGCCGGTGCTGAGCACGGTCAGGCGCTTGCCCTTATAATAGCCCACGTGGGTTACAAATTCGCGGTGCGTCACCTCCACTTCAATGGAGTCGAAGTGCCGGCTCACCTGCGCCACCCGGGCCGGGTCACCCACGGTGAGGATGGTATCGGAAATATGGTCGGGCAGCAGGCTGAGGTGGTAAATGCTGCCGTCGGGGTTCAGGATGAGCTCAGAGGAAAGAATGGACATGGTGGGAAGGAGGCGTAAGCGGAAAAAGTAGTTGTATGGATGCGGCGCGGGAAAGTTACAGTCAGCGGTTAAAAAGCAGCGGTGCCCGTAAGGCGTCTTACGGGCACCGGCGTATTTGTTGAGGATTTTGTAATGCGCTTTTGGAGAACCTACAAAGGTGACTCTAAAAGCGCTTTACCCTTTCGCCACGGGCTGGGGCACCTTGTAGGAAGCCAGCCCCTGGGCCGGGTTGTAGTGGTTGCTGAGCTTGGGGTAGGCACCAGTGCCGTCGTAGGGTCGCTTGTCGGGATGCTCGGCGCAGGGTTCGGAGCAGGCGCCGGCCAGCTTTTCGCCGCAGGCCTCGCACAGGGGCAGGTGGGCGTTGCAGTGCGGGTTGGCGCAGTTCACGAGGCGGTTAGAGGGCGTGGCGCAGTGGTGGCAGCGCGAAATCACCGTGGGGTTGACGCGGTTCACGTCTACTGCCACGCGGTTGTCGAACACGTAGCATTGCCCATCGAAGTCCTCGCCCCCAGCTTCGATGCCGTACTTGATGATGCCGCCGTGCAGCTGGTACACATTTTCGAAGCCCTGCTCGAGCAGGAAGGCCGTGGCTTTCTCGCACTTCACGCCGCCAGTGCAGTAGGTCAGAATTTTCTTGTCCTTGAACTCCTGCAGGCGCTCCACCCGGTCGGGGAAGTCGCGGAAGTTTTCAATATCGAGCGTAACGGCGTTTTTGAAGCGGCCCAGGTTATACTCATAGTCGGAGCGCACATCCACCACCACCACGTCGTCGCGGTCCTTCATGGCCTTGAACTCCTCCGGCGACAGGTGCTGCCCGGTCTTCTCGTAGGGCTTCATCGTGTGCAGGCTGCTGTGCACAATCTCGGGCTTCACGCGCACGTGCAGCTTCTGAAAGGTGTGGCCGGGCACCTCGTCAATCTTGAACTCCAGCGCCGCAAAGCGCGGGTCGGCCTTCACGGCGGCCATGTAGCGGGCGCAGCATTCCACAGTGCCCGACACGGTGCCGTTCAGCCCTTCGTGGGCCACGATGATGCGCCCGCGCAAGTCCAGCTCCAGGCAGAGCCGGTGGTGCTCCTCGCGGAACTGAACGGGGTTGTCGAGAGGCGTATAGCAGTAGTAAAGAAGAACCTGATAGTCCATAGTTGTTAGTTGTTCGTTGCCAGTTGTTAGTCGTTCTATTAAGCAGCTTTCAGAACATTTCTGACAACTGACAACGAACAACTGACAACCAAAATTTAAACTTTAACCGCCGGGTTGCCGAACACGGTTTGGCCGTTGGGCACGTCGGCTACTACCACGGAGCCGGCGCCTACCCGGGCTTTGTCGCCGATTTTGATGCCGGCCACCACCACGGCGCCGGCGCCGATGAAGGCCTGGGAGCCAATGGTTACCTCCGCACCTACCTGGGCGCCGCTGCCGATTTGGGAATAGTCGCCCACGGTGGCTTTGCCTTCTACCACGGCGTTGGGGCCGACGATGATGCCTTCGCCGAGGGTGGCGGTGGCGGCTACCACCGCGTTGGGGCCGATGTAGTTGCCGTGGCCCAGGCTGGCGTGGGCCGATACGCTGGCGCGCTGGTGAATGGCATTCACGGGCACGGCTTCGTACTCGGAGCGCAGCATCTGGGTGAGGCTGCGGCGGCTGGCGGTGTCTTCGGTGGCCACGAATACCTCGCACTTCTTACCCAGCAGCTTCAGCAGCTCCGGGTCGTCGGTGTTGCCCATCACGGGCACGTCGAGCAGCTCGCTGTTTTGAATTTTCTTGTCGTCGTCGAGCAGGCAGTACACCACGATGTCGTTGGAGAGAAAGGCATCGAGGGCGGCCGTGCCCACGCTTTGGGCACCAAGAATGATGACGGGGTTTTCCATGGAGGGAATAGTCAGAAGTAAGCTGCCGGGACTGGTCTGTGAAATCCAAGGCCGGCAAGCTGCAAAGGTACGACGGCGAAAACAGGCATTTCAGCCCGACTGTTCCCCTATTCTGCTAAGTGGCCGGATTGGCATTCTTGCCCAGCCCCCGGCGCAGGAGCCGGGTGGCCGGCTCGTTTTGCAGCAACAGCAGCAGAAGGTAGGGCAGCATGGCGCTGCGGTAGCGACTCAGCGCGCCGAAGTTGGGCACCGTAAGCCCCAAAAGAATTGCCACGGCCAGGCAGAATATCAGCAGGGCTACCACCAGAGCAAAGGGCAACGGCCCGAGTGACTGCCGCCGCACAGCTGCCAGCAGCGGGAATAGCATCAGGAGCAGCAGCGCGGCGTTTTCAAGCCCGCCGGCCAGGTACTGCAGGCCTTTCGATTCGCCCAGCACGGGCCGTACAAAGGCATTAGCCACGGCCAGGGGCATGTGACGCAGGGCGCTTTCCTCGGTGGGCACCAAGTCGGGGTATTCGAAGTGAGGCCGATTGCGCGACATTTCGATATGGTGGGTGTACACCTTAATCATCTGGCTGGTAAACTTATTCGACCGAAACGCCAGACTTAATTGCGGCGCCAGCCAGGCCCCGACGGCCAGCACGGCCAGCATAAGCAGCGCCTGCGCCAGCCGCCGCCGGGCCAGGCCCAGGCGCTGCGCCAGCCGCACTACCCCCAGGCCCAGTAGACCTACCAGCAGCGGCGTGGCGAAGAAGTAGCGCATGCTGAAGTGCAGAAATGCTAGCAGAAGTATGGCCAGAACTCTGCCCCAGGTTTGAGCGCGGGTGGCAGCCGGCGGGCCGTACAAGGCCTGCAGCACCAGAGCCAGCAGCCAGGTGCCAGTGCCCAGCAGCACACTCTCCTTGGTGTAGGTGGAAGTCCAGAACAGCACCGTGGGCCACAGCAGCAAGGCCACCGCCGCGCCCGGCCCACTGTCCGGCCACAGCCGCATGAGTGCGCGCAGCAGCTGCCAGCAGCCCACAAAGCAGAAAAATGAGAGAAACGCCGCCGTGTAGATTTTGCCGTTCAGCGTGAACAGGTTGACCAGCGAGAGCAGCTTGTGGAAGAAAAAGGTGTTCGACATGCCATAGAACACCACGTGCCAGTCCTCGAAGACCAGCTCGTTGCCAGCCAGGGTGCGCAGCCAGCCCGTAGGGTCGGCCCACAGCTGCCGCGTTATCACCCAGCCGTGCGACTCAAACCCGATGACATCGGGCGAGGGGTAAAACCCACTAAACACGGCAAATAGTAGCCTCGCGCCCAAAGCCAGCGCCAGCATCCGGCGCAGCCAGCCCGGCGCCGACCGAAACTGCGGGCTCAGCCAGCGCTTCAGCCCCCACCACAGCGCCAAGTTAAGCACCACGGCCAGGCCCAGCTGCGCCGGGGTCACCAGTGTGCCTTCAATCATGCCCCCATTCACCATCCAGCCGTTCTGTATCATGCGCCGATGCGGGGTTGTTGGACGAGCCGGCTGCCAATGGCGCAGTGCAGGCAGCGGCGCGGGGTGCAGTAGCTTTTGTGCAGGGCCAGCAGCCCCTGCGAATCGGCGGCCGAGCGGTGGGTGAAGCCCAGGTCGGCGAGGGCATCAGTATACTGGTTATGCTCAGCAGGTAGCTCGGCGAGCAGCGCCACGCTGCTTTCGACTAAGGCCGGCTGCCCTACATGCTGGGCGTAGGCCACGCGCAGGGGCACCACCACATTGATGATAAGCAGCTCAATGCTGCTTTTGCCCAGTGCAGGCACCTTGCCGGGACGGCCCGGCCGGAAGTGCCGGCGCCAGTACTCCGGAGCCGGGGCCTGAAAAAACTCGGTAAGAGCAGCCACGCTCTGCGCGGTCAGCACCGCATCGAACAAGGCCGGGCGGGCGTGCAGCAACCCTACCAACTGGCCCAGGCGCACGACCGGGAAGTTGGCTGGCCGCAGCCGCAGGTAGTTCCACTCGTGCGCCGCCAGAGCCGAGTCGGCGAGTCCATATTTGTGTTGCAAAAAGGTGTATTCCTGCTTCAAGTCCTGGATGTACTCATCCCCTATTGTTTCCTCATTATCATCTAGTAAACCAGCCTGGCCAAACACCAGCGCTTCGAGCTGGCGCAGGTCGTGGCGGTGGCGCCGCAGCAGCGAAAGCGGCAGTGCTTTCGCCAGCCGGCTCAGCGGCTCGCTGTTCTTTTGAAAGCCGAATGCCGCGGCCAGCGCGTGGTAGGCCGTGGCTTCCCAGTCGCCGCCTAGGTGCTGGTTCAGCGCCGTGAGCGCGGCGGCTTTCTGCTCTACCCGCTCCAGCAAGGCCCGCTCCACCATCACGGTGCGGGTGATGCCGGGCACCAGGTGCAGCAGTGGGCCGCAGGGCAAGGTTGCCGGTGGCGCGTCGACCAGCGCATTGTAGCGCTGCAGCAGCTGTGGCCCCAACCGCGGCGCCAGCGCCAGGGCCGGGATGATGCTGCCGTTGGTGCGGGCTACCTCGGCGTCGTGGCTGCCCACTACGTGCAGCACCACCTGGTCGTACTTGGGGTCGGTCTGGTGGTTGTGCCGGGCCCAGTCCGAAGCGCGCAGGTGGATTTCGACGGCACCGTTCCACTCCACCTCTCCCAGGCGCAGCCGGGCACCCAAAAAGTCGGGGCCGGCATCGGCATTGCGGTAGCCGGGCTGCAGCACCTGGATTTCCTCGCCGCCCGCCGTGCGCAGGTCGGTTTTGTCGAAGTACTGGTGCTGCCAGACGTAGTGGAGGAAGTCTTCTTTCATGGTAGAGCAGGATAGCTAGTGCGTAGTGCTTAGCCTTAGCAAGCAAAAAGGCCTGCCTCAATTGAGACAGGCCAAAATACGTACTAGAAATATTTGAAACCTAAAGCGTATCCACTATGCAGCAAGTACGAAGCAGCAAATAACTACCGCAAGTCCACCACTTTCACGCCTTTGTACTTGGTCTTGTCGAAAGAGAAAGTACTGGCCGTCACGGGCGGGTTGGGCTTGAAGTTCTTGATGAGGAAGGTGTAGCGGTTGCCGTTCTTCTTGAACATCTGCCAGCTTTTCACCGACGTGTCCTTCTTGCGCACTTTCAGGCGCACCTTGAACACGTCGTTTTGGCGGTTTTCGGGCGAGAGCTCAATTACATCCAGGGCCTCGCCGCCTTCGGTCAGCTCCTGCACGTAGGTGTACTTATAGCCCTTTTTATACATGGTATAAATCTGGGAGGGCGACATTTCCTGCGAGTCGGGGTCGGAATCCGAGATGTTGACTTCGTTTTCGTTTTTGAGGTAAGTCCAGGTAGTGGTGCCGTTGTTGATGACCTCCTGCCCGCTCATTTTCAGCCGGAACTTGGGTCCGCTGACGATGATGTCGCCGGTCAGGTTTTGCTTCACCTTGGCCGAAGGGTTTTCCAGGGTTTGGGTGAAAGTGGCTTGAAAAGCTTTCAGAGCCTGGTATTTGGCACTCATCTGGTCCAGAATCTTGCCAGCTTTGGGGTCTTGCTGCGCGGCGGCCGGCAACGACAGCGAAGCCGACAGCAGCAAGAAAGAGAGGAATTTGTTCATGAGAAGGGGTAAGAATAGAGCAGCTTTCCTGCTCGGATAGCCATTGTACGCAACGGGTTTAACAAATGGCCGGCCAAAGTTCTGGGTGCGGATGCTTAAATGTGCTGATGTGTTAATAAAATTTTCCTGGCAAACCCTTCAGCTTGCCCAATCAAGCACATCAGCACATCAAATAATCAGCACATTAACCTATTTCGGCAGCGAATTCAGCAACTGCTCCAACTGGTACTCGTCGGGAATGAGTACCTCGCGGGCCTTGCTACCTTCAAATGGCCCCACAATGCCAGCGTGCTGCAGCTGGTCGATGAGGCGGCCGGCGCGGTTGTAGCCCAGCTTAAGCTTGCGCTGGATAAGGCTGGTGCTGCCCTGCTGGTGCAGCACAATGCAGCGGGCCGCTTCCTCAAACATGGAGTCGCGCTCGGAAGGGTCCATTTCCTCGTTGCCGCTGCCGGCGTCGCCGTCGGCCCCGGCCACTTCGGGCAGCAAGTAGGCGTCGGAGTAGCCCTGCTGCTCACCGATGAAGTCGCATAGCTTATCCACTTCCGGCGTGTCGATGAAGGCGCACTGCACGCGAATCAGGTCGGAGCCGGCCGAGAACAGCATGTCGCCCTGGCCAATGAGTTGGTCGGCCCCGCCGGTGTCGAGGATGGTGCGCGAGTCAATCTTGCTGGTCACCTTGAAGGAGATGCGGCAGGGGAAGTTGGCCTTGATGATGCCCGTAATAACGTTCACCGAAGGGCGCTGGGTGGCCACAATGAGGTGGATGCCGATGGCGCGGGCCAGCTGAGCCAGGCGGGCGATGGGCGTTTCCACCTCCTTGCCGGCCGTCATCATCAGGTCGGCCAGCTCGTCAATTACCAGCACGATGAAGGGCAGGTAGCGGTGGCCCTTCTTGGGGTTGAGGCGGCGCTCCACGAACTTGTGGTTGTACTCCTTCAGGTTGCGGCAGCCGGCCTCCTTCAGCAGGTCGTAGCGGCGGTCCATCTCCATGCACAGCGAGTTGAGCGTGTGCACCACCTTCTTGGTGTCGGTGATGATGGGCTCGTCGGTGTCGGGCAGCTTGGCCAGGAAGTGGCGCTCAATCTTGTTGAAGATGCTCAATTCCACCTTTTTGGGGTCGACGAGCACAAACTTGAGCTGAGCCGGGTGGCGCTTGTACAGCAGCGAGGCCAGAATGACGTTCAGGCCTACCGACTTACCCTGACCGGTGGCACCGGCCATCAGCAAGTGGGGCATCTTGGCCAGGTCGGCCACGAATACCTCGTTGGTGATGGTGCGGCCGAAAGCCACGGGCAGGTCCATCTCGGAGCGGGCAAACTTCTCGGAGCCCAGCACCGAGCGGATGCTCACCATCTCCTTCTTGGTATTGGGCACCTCGATACCAATGGTGCCCTTACCCGGAATGGGCGCGATGATGCGAATGCCCAGCGCGGCGAGGCTCAGGGCAATGTCGTCTTCGAGGCTCTTGATTTTGGAAATGCGCACACCAGCGTCGGGCACAATCTCATAGAGCGTGACCGTGGGGCCGATAGTGGCCTTGATGCTGGCGATGTTGATGCCATAGTGCCCCAGCGTCTCCACAATGCGGTCCTTGTTGGCTTCCAACTCTTCCTTGGTTACCTGGGCCTTGGGCGTGCCGTAGTCATTGAGCAGGTCCAGTGTGGGATAGATGTAGCGCGACAAGTCCAGCGTGGGGTCGTAGTTCACGTTGGGCATGGCGTCGGCATCCTCGTCCTCGTCGGCTACGGCGGCGATGTCGGCCCCGGCGTTGGGGTCGAGGTCGTCGCGGCTGGGCACAGTGATTTCCAGATTGGCAGCTGGGGACTTGGGGACTTGGGGACTTGGGGACTTGGCTCCTTCATCGGCCAAGTCGGCCAGGGAAAGCGGCGTGGGAATGGTAGCCACCGGACTCAACGTGGCCACTTCCGGCTCGGCAGCTGGCAGCTCGAAGGAGAAGGCGGGACCCGATGAAGCGGCCGTAGCGACTGCCCCAGCCAGGGCGCCAGTGGTCGACGCAGCAGCGGATGAGCTGCCAGCAGCCAGGGCGGCGCCGGCCGCCAGCGGACCGGCTACATTCAGGCTGATACCTGCGCTGGCCGACTGGCCACTGGGCTCAAACTCGGCCACTGCCGGGGCTTCTTCCTCGTCGGTTTCGTCATCGGCCAGCTGCAGAGCGGGCGTTGCCGCCACAGGTGCGGGTTCAGGTTTGGGGGCGCGGTTGATGAGCTCCATACCACCGGCTTCTACGCGGGCCGACGACGTGGCCGTGGTTACGGCCGGCTCCGCTTCAGCCGTGGGCACGGCCACCGGTTTCTTGCGGGCTTCGGCGGCGGCTTGCTCGGCGGCAATTTCGGCGGCCAGGGCGGCGTCTTCGTCGGCCTCGGCCGCGGCGGAGGAGCCGCCAAAGCCCAAGTTCAGGCTGGTGACGTTGAAGAAGAACACCACGAACGAAATCAGGATGAAAGCCAGCAACAGCACCGTGCCCCAGCCAATGAGGCTGTCGAGCCAGGAAGCCATTTCGAAGCCCACCCCGCCGCAGAGGAAGTCCAGTCGGTGTGCCAAGGTGGGGTCGGCGCCGGGCGAGGCCAGCGTCACCACCACGTAGCCCAGCAGCACGCTCAGCCAAGCCATGCTGAACAGGCCCAGCGCCAGCACGTAGCTAACGGAACCTTCAGCTGTGCGGAATACGATTTTGTAGCCCAGGAAGAACACCACGGGAATCAGCGCAAATGCGGCCACACCGAACAGCTTGTAAATGAATAGCTGCGCGGCCCATGCCCCGAGCAGGCCCAGCCAGTTGCCCGACTCCTGCCCGGCTTCCTTGAGCGGCGTGGTGCCCAGGCTGCCCACCACGCTCTGGTCGGCATGGCCGGTGAACAGAAACGAAGTGAAGGCTATGGTAAGGTAGAGGCTGCTCAGCAGCAGCCCAAACCCGATGAAGAGGTGAAAGCGGCGGTCACGCAGCACGCTCAGCAGTTGGGGCACGCCGGGCAGCGGCCCGCGCGGGGCACGGGGCGGCTTGGGGGCCGGAGCCGGCTTGGCATTTTTAGGCACGTTGGCGCGGGGGGGCGCCGCCGGGCGCACGGGCTCGGGAGCCGGCGCGGCTTCCCGGGGCTCGTTGCGCCGGTTGGCCCGTGGCGCATTCTCAACCGGACGGTTGGAAGCGGGGCCAGGAGGAGGGTTTCGGTAACGATTATCGGCCATTCGAATAGCAGCGTAAAAGCCAAATTTACGCAAGCCAAGCCGGAAATCGACCAAATGGCAGACTGCGGCCGGGCCGCTCCTCCCCCATTGCCCTGTGGCTTAGCTGCGGGGGTGAAACTCAGTGATGACCTGGCGGAGGTAGTCGCGGTCGAGGTGGGTGTATATTTCGGTGGTGGTGATGGAGGCGTGGCCCAGCATTTCCTGCACGGCGCGCAGGTCGGCCCCACCTTCGATGAGGTGGGTGGCGAAAGAGTGGCGCAGCGTGTGGGGGCTGATGGTTTTGCGCAGGCCGGCCTGGGCGGCCTTCTCCTTGAGCATGGTGAAGACGGTGATGCGCGAGAGCTGCCGCCCGCGCTGACTCAGGAAGGCGAAGTCCTCGTTGCCGGGCTTGATGTCGAGGTGGCCGCGCACGCCGCTGAGGTAGAAGTTGAGGTGCTTGAGGGCTTCGCGGCCGATGGGCACCAGCCGCTCCTTGTTGCCCTTGCCCACCACCTTCATAAAGCCTTGGTCGGCGTATATGTTGGACAGACGCAGGTCGCACAACTCGCTTACGCGCAACCCAGAAGAGTACAATACTTCGAGCAGTGCTCGAGCCCGCAGCCCTTCGTCGGTACTGAGGTCGATGACGGCCAGCAGCTGCTCAATCTCGGGATAGCTGAGGGTATCAGGCAGGTGGCGGCCGGTTTTGGGCGCTTCCAGCGTGTCGGTGGGGTCGACCTTAAGCAGGTCTTCCATGATGAGGAAACTGAAAAAGGCCTTGAGGCCCGACAGCATGCGGGCCTGGGAGGTGGCGCCCAGGCCCAGGTCGGTGAGGGTGTGCAGGAAGTCGCGCAGCAGCTGCGTGCTTACCTGCGTGGGTCCGGCATGCACCCGCTCGCCGATGAGAAACTGCTGCAGCTTGCGCACGTCGCGCACATAAGCTTCCACCGAGTTGGGCGAAAGCGACTTTTCCAGGCGCAGGTAGCCTTCAAATTGTTGGATTGCCTGGGGCCAGGTCATTTAACAGTTATCATTTAACATTTAACAGTTGTTCTACTGACGCGGGCATGCCGGAGCAAGTGAAAAGGGGCATACTGGCGGTGTAGCTTGCAAGCCCAAAGGTCGCACGAACCAGGGGATGGACGGCTGGCAGGAACCCTGTGCCGCCAGAACGAATGTTAAATGTTAAATGATAACTGTTAAATGGAAATCCTGATTCTCAACGGGCCCAATCTGAACCTGCTGGGGCGGCGCGAGCCCACGCTCTACGGCAGCCGCTCGTTCGACGACTTTTTCCCCGAGCTGCAAAGCGCTTTTCCGGACTTTGCCCTCTCCCACTTCCAATCCAACCACGAGGGCGCGCTTATCGACAAGCTGCACGAGGTGGGCTTTACCTACCACGGCATCGTGCTTAATGCCGGTGGCTTCACCCACACCAGCGTGGCCCTGGCCGATGCTGTGGCCGGCATTGCCTCGCCCGTGGTGGAAGTGCACCTGACCAACCTGGCCGCCCGCGAGGAGTTTCGCCAAAAAAGCCTAGTAGGCCGCCATTGCAAGGGCAGCATCGCCGGCTTCGGGCTGGAAAGCTACCGGCTGGCCCTGCACTGGTTTCAGAACATTCAGCCCAAGCGCGTAGGGTTTCGGGTCTGAGCCGCGGATTTTTCGGATTACACGGATTTTAGCTACGCTGACCTACGGTTGTAGCCGATTTGCAGGCGAACTTTGCGCTGACGCCGTTCATCTGCTCGCCCTTTCATTTAGCTCGTCAGGTTGTAATCATGCCGGCAAGACAGTAGCAGGCAGAAAACTGCTCGGTAATCAGGCTTTCTACCACAAGCCTGTACTGGAAGCGTCCACAACCGTAGGTCAGCGTAGCTAAAATCCGTGTAATCCGAAAAATCCGCGGCCAGCCGTGGTTCCGACAATGTATACCTTCAACCCCGGCCCTGCGGCCGTATACCCGGCCGTGCGCCACTACCTTCAGGATGCCTTCGACGAGGGCTGGCTGAGTGCCCCGCACCGCTCCGAGAAAGTCATCAGCCTGGTGCGCCAGACGGTGGCCGAGCTCAAAACCAAGCTCAACATCCCCCAGGACTACACCGTGCTGTTCACCGGCTCGGCCACCGAGTGCTGGGAAATTCTGGCCCAGAGCCTGACGCCGCGGCGCTCGTTTCACCTGTATAATGGCGACTTTGGCCAGAAGTGGCTGAAGTACGCCCAGGCCATCCGGCCCGCCAGCACCGGCCTGGCCTTCGGGCTGGAAGAGGTGCCCGACGTGGCCCGCCTGCCCTTTGGCCCCGACGACACCGAGCTGGTGTGCATCACCCAGAACGAAACCAGTACCGCCACCCAGCTGCGCGAGGGCTTCATCCTCAACCTCTACAACCGCCTGGGCGGGGCCCTGCTGGCCGTGGACGCCACCAGCTCCATGGCCGGGCTCAACCTCAAGTTCATCAAAGCTGACGTCTGGTTTGCCTCGGTGCAGAAAAACTTCGGCCTGCCCGCCGGGCTGGGCATCATGGTGCTCTCGCCCCGCGCCGTGGCCCAGGCCAAGCAGATTGGCGAGAAAGGCCACTACAACAGCCTGACGGCCATGCTGAGCCAGATGCTTAACCACCAGACCAACTACACCCCTAACGTGCTGGGCATCTACCTGCTCAGCCGCGTGCTGGCTGACCGCGAGCCCATCAAGACCGTGCACCAGCACCTGGTGGACCGCGCGGACAAGCTCTACCAGTTTTTCGAGCAGGCCACGCCCCTCACCCCGCTGGTGCTCAACCCCGAAACGCGCTCCACCACCGTCATTGGCCTGCGGGGCGAAGCGGCGCTCATCGAGGAAATTAAGCGCCGCGCCCTGGAAGCCGGCCTGCACCTGGGCAGCGGCTATGGCCCCCTGAAAAGCACCACCATCCGCATTGCCAACTTCCCCGCCGTACCCGACGCGGCCATGGAAGCCCTGGTGCAGTTTTTCGTCAAGGAATTCCCCAGCTGAGATATGAATGATGAGTTATGAATTATTTGACCTTCTGTCGGCACTAGCCGTTATAACTCATTATTCATAACTCATAACTCCCTTCCGCCTTGTTCTCGCTTCAGCAAATCTTTTCCGTTACGCTCACGCTGTTTGCCGTTATTGATATCATGGGGTCCATTCCCATCATCATCCAGATTCGGCAGCGCGAAGGGCAGATTAAGGCGGGGCTGGCCACGGTGGTGGCGGGGGGCATCATGGTGGTGTTCCTGTTTCTGGGGCAGAGCATTCTGGGCTTGTTCGGCGTCGACAACCAGAGCTTTGCCCTGGCGGGGGCCATCATCATCTTCCTCATTGGCATGGAGATGATACTGGGCATTGAGCTGTTCAAGAGCAATCAGGCGGCGGCCACGGGCTCCATCGTGCCCCTGGCCTTCCCCATGATTGTAGGCGCAGGCACCATGACCACGCTGCTCTCCCTGCGGGCCGCCTACTCCCTGCCCAACGTACTGGTCGGCATCGTGCTAAACCTGATTTTTGTATACCTCGTGCTCAAAACCAGCCCTTGGATTGAGCGCAAGCTGGGCAAAGCCGGCGAAGACATCCTGCGCCGCGTGTTCGGCGTGATTCTGCTGGCTATCGCCATTAAGCTGTTTAAAACGAATTTCTTTATAGGGTCTTAGGGACTTGGGGTCTTCGGGTCTTGGTTTTTTCATGTTTTCATAAAGAATCCTGAACTCGAAAGACTGACTTATAAGCACGACTCCAAGACCCTAAGACCCCAAGTCCCCAAAATGATTCATCTGTATACCGACGGCTCGGCCCGCGGCAACCCCGGGCCGGGGGGCTACGGCGCCATTCTGCGCTACGGGCCCCACGAGAAGGAGCTTACCCAGGGCTACCGCCTCACCACCAACAACCGCATGGAGCTGCTAGCCGTGATTGTGGGCCTGGAGGCCGTGACGCGGCCCGAGCTGCCTATCCTGGTGGTGTCCGACTCTAAGTACGTCGTTGATGCCGTCAGCAAAGGCTGGGTGTTTGGCTGGGCCCGCAAGGCCGACTTCGGCAAGAAAGCCAACGAGGACCTGTGGCGCCGCTTCCTGAAAGTGTACCAGCAGCGCACCGTCAAGTTTCACTGGATAAAAGGCCACGCCGGACACGCCGAAAACGAGCGCTGCGACCAGCTGGCCGTGGCCAGCGCCCTCGGCAAAGGCCTGCCGGCTGACGAAGGGTACGAGCGTATCGCCGCGGCGCAGTCGCTGCTGTAAGTCTTCTGCTTCTTCCCCATCGTGGCCAACGACTATTTCCAGTTCCAACAGTTTCGCGTCGAGCAATACCAGTGCGCCATGAAGGTGAGCACCGACGCCTGCCTGCTGGGCGCGGCCGTAGACCTTGGCGGTGCCACGCGCCTGCTCGACATTGGCACCGGCACCGGGCTGCTGGCTTTGATGGCGGCCCAGCGCCACGCCAGCGTTCAAGTTGAGGCTGTGGAAATTGATGCCGCGGCGGCCGAACAGGCAGCTGCTAATGTGGCTGCCAGTCCCTGGGCGGCGCGTATTCGCGTCCACGCGCTTAGCTTGGCGGCTTATACCGAAACACAGCCGGAGCCCTTCAGCCACATCGTTTGCAACCCGCCTTTTTTTCGGCATTCCCTTCCTTCCGGCGACAGCGCCCGTCGCACGGCCCGCCATGCCGGCAATGACTCGCTTTCGTTTGACGAGCTGGCCCGCTTCGCAGCCGGTTTCCTGCTACCGTCCGGTCAGCTTACGGTACTGCTTCCGCCACCCGAGATGCACGCCTTTGAGGCCGAAGCAATGGCGGCGGGCTTGCACCTGCAGCGGCAGCTGCAAGTACGGCACCGGCCGAGCGGCAAGGTTACGCGCCACATCAGCTGCTTCGGCCGGGTATCAACTCCGGTTTTAACGCACGAGCTGGCAATACAAGCAGCGGATGGCAGCGGCTATTCTCTGGAATTCCGGCAACTGCTAGCGGGATTTTACCTGGCCCTATAAAGCTAATTAGGGCATTAACTTATCCAGGTGCTGCAGCTTGCTTTGGTGCATGGCATCGAGCAGGTCGGCTTCCAGCGTGCCGAATTCCGTGGCAGCGTAATGCCGCTGTACTTGCCCAGCCACCAGCACGGTTACTTCATCGGCCACTTCCGTCATGGCCCCCAGAATGTGGGAGGTGAGCAGGATGCCACAGCCCCGTTGCCGCAGCCGGCGCAGGATTTCGCGCAGCAGCAAGTTGGCTTCCAAATCGAGGCCATTGAAAGGCTCGTCTAGAATGAGGTAGTGGAAATCCTGCACCAGAAGGGATAATAGTGCCAGCTTCTTGCGCATGCCGGCCGAGTACTCATCGGCGTATTGGTCGAGGGGCAGCTCCAGCAGGCTATTCCAGCCCGCAAAATCCGGTACTGCGCGGCCCCGTGCCTGCTGGCAAAACTCCAGGTACTCGCGGCCGGTAAGCCGGGGGTAGAAATATGGCTCGTAGGGCAGCAGACCCGTGTGCTGCCGCAAAGCCAGGCCGGTAGTTTCCCGAATGGTGCCGGTGTAGCTGGTTTCCAGTTCGTAGAGGCAGTTGATAAGGGTGGTCTTGCCCGCACCATTGGCTCCTACCAGGCCATGAATGGAAGCCTGGCGCAGCCGCAGGCTCACATTGCGCAATACCTGCTGGGCACCGTAGGCTTTGCTGAGGTTGGATACTTCAATCATGGGGCTTTTACAGGGGGTTGGTTTCACCCAGCAGCTCGCGCAGGCGCCGCCGGCTTTGCCAGAGCAGCCCGCCAATGGCCACGGCCAGCAGTGGCGGATACACGGGATTGCCGGGCATGGTCAGAGCCACAGCCAGCATGGTTGCCTGCGTAAAGCGGATGTGCAGGGCGTTGGGGTAAAAGGCATATTTGGTCAGGATAAGCAAGCCGACCAGCACCAGCCAGGCTAAGCCGACTGCTACGGCACCTCCCGCCCCCGCTGTGCTGCAGCCCAGAATCCACAGAAAGGGCAAGCTCGTCAGGGCGCCGTAGCCCAGCCCCAACAGCAGGCGCCGCCGCAGAAAGCTCCCGGCGCTGCGGGCAGCCAGGGCCAGCATGGTGCTGGGCTCAGGCGTGCCGTAGCAGGCCAACAGCACCAGCAGCCAGGCCAGCAGCGCGGCCACCGGTACCAGCGGCGAGGCGTGCTACCACGCCGCTGCCGCTAGCAGAACCGGCCACAGCAGCCAGGCCCGGCTGCCGCGCATGCCACTCACCCATTCAAAGGCTTCACTGCGAAAAAAGCTGCGCGGCCGCCGGGTGGTGCTGCGCAGCTCGCGGGCAGGCGGCAGCCAGGCCGCCAGGGGCGCCAAGCCCACCGTCAGCAGGCCCGCGCCCACGTCGCCAAAGGCCCATAACACCACAGCAATGGGCAGAGGCAGCAGGCCATACTCCACCGCCAGCCAGGCCCGGTAGCCGGGCGCTACCGTGGCTAAAAAACGCAGGTCGCTGCGCTGCCGATGCGCGCTCAGCACGCTAACCAGCAGCACGACAGGCACGGCCCACTGCCCGGTGGCGTGCTGAGCGGCGCGGCCCAGAGCATTGCTACCAGCCGCCAGCAACATGCTTCCCAGTACCAGCAGCCGCAGCCAGCCCAGCTCGCGCAATAGCCGGCCGTACAGCCGGCCTCGCAGCAGTAAATAAGCCCGCAGTGCTTGCATACGACGCCCTCAACGGACTAGAACGCGGGATATTGTGGCTTAAGTCAGGCGGTGGTCTCCGCTTCCGTAAATGAAATGGCGTAGTCCTGCGCCAGCTCATCCAGAATGGGCTCGTACAAGTCCGCATCCACGGGAATGACCACGCCTCGCTGCGTGAGCAGGCCCTGGGCCAGGCGACGCACGGCCATGCCCAGGGGCAGGCCCACGGTTTTGGCCATGGCCGTGTGGGTAGCATCGTCGCCCCGCACGGTGAGCGAGGAAGTCAGCCGCCGCGTTTGCCCCTCCAGCTCAAAGTCGAATAGGTGCTGCATCACAATCAGGTCGTGGTCATGCGGCTGCAAGGCCCATTTCTCAGTCAGCAGCCGCTCCAGCAGCTGGGCCGGCGTGGCATTGGCCTGGCCTACGGGCCGGTCCGAAAACAGGCCCAGCCAGTTCAGGCGGCCCATCTCTTCCCCCTGCGGGTCGAGGCCGAGGTAGCTGGCCAGGCGCAGCGCCAACTCGGTCTGCGGCGCCTTGGCCGGCCGCAGGTAAGCTTCCACCAGCTCGCGCCAGGTCATGCTGGCGGGGTTGTCGAGCTGCACGCTGTCGTCGGTAAGGCCCAGGCGCACCAGCGCGTGCCAGGCGGCGCAATAGCCCGGCCGCCGCAGCGTACCACGTAAGATGGTCGGAATGTCGTCGAGCCCGTACGGGGCCCGGTAGCTCAACGAGTCGCGGTTGGCGTAGCCTTCATAGTCGCCGTATTCGGGCACCGTCAGCGTTTCGGTGCGGGCAAACAGCTGCTGGTAGGGAATAAAGCGCGGGTGGCCATTTTCCAGGTACTTGGCCGTGCTCTGGCCGGCCAGCACCACGTTGCGCGGGTTCCAGGTAAACTTGTACTGCCAGGGGTTGCCGGCTTCGGCCTCCGGGGCCAGCAGGCCCCCGCAGTACGACTTAAACGAGGTGAGCTTGCCGCCGCGGGCCCGGATGTGCTCAATGGCCCGCATGGCCGACATGTGGTCGAGGCCGGGGTCGAGGCCGCACTCCATCAGCAAGGTAATGCCGGTAGCCAGGGCTTCGTCGTGCAGCTCCCGAATCTGGGGGCTCACGTAGCTGGCCGTGGCCAGGTGGCGGCGGTGGCGCAGGCAGGCCTGGGCTACCAGGGGGTGAAACAAGGCCGGTAGCATGGAAATGACAATGTCGGCCTCGCTCACTAGGCTGTCGAGCAGCGCTTCGTCCTCGATGTCGAAGGGCACCACCCGAGCATAGGCATTGTGGGCGGCCAGCACCGGCGCCAGGTGGGCCGGATTTACGTCGGCCACGGTCAGAAACCAGCTTTCCGTGGAGGCGTGGCGCAGGAGGTACTGAATGAGGGAGGATGCCGAGCGGCCGGCACCGAGAAGTAAAAGGCGGGTGGTCATGGGACAAAAGTACACGGGGCCGCGCGGCAATACCGCCGTTTGCCTACCTTCGCCGCCCCTATCCTGCTCAGCATGGCACTTCATTCCCGTACGCTGCACCTTACTTACGACGAGCTTGACTCGGCCCAGGACCTTTCTGCCGCCGAGCAAGCCCTGTGGCACGCCGCCCGCGAAGCCACCGACCACGCCTACGCCCCCTATTCCAATTATCACGTCGGGGCTGCCCTGCTGCTGGCCGATGGCACCATTTTCCGGGGCACCAACCAGGAAAACGCAGCCTACCCCTCCGGCCTCTGCGCCGAGCGGACGGCGCTGTTTGGCCTCGCCGCTGCTCATCCCGGTCACGCGCCCATCACGGGCATGGCCGTAGCGGCCCGCCCGGCGCATGGCGAGTTTGGGGCGGCGCTGCCCTGCGGCGCCTGCCGCCAGGTGATGCTCGAGTACGAAGCCCGCCAGGGCGAGGCCATCCCCTTGCTGCTGCCCGGCCGGCAAAATACTATCCTGCGCTTCCGCTCCCTGGCCGATTTGATGCCCTTCAACTTCTCGGCCGACGACCTGCCCGCAGTTTAGTGGCCGTCAGGCTGCCCCATCAAGTACCCCTATTCATGACGGAACAGCACCTCACGGTGGCACGCACGGCGCGCTACTACCAGCTTGGTGAATTGTCGGCGGCCACGCACCACCTCTGGGTAGTATGCCACGGCTACGGGCAGCTTGCCTCATACTTCAGCCGACACTTCGCCTTTCTGCCCGAGGAAAATCCGGATACCGTCGTAGTGGCCCCCGAAGGCCTTTCCCGCTTTTACCTCAACGGCACCAGCGGCCGTGTGGGCGCCTCCTGGATGACCCGCGACGACCGGCTTAGCGAAATCAACGACCACATCGGGTTTCTTAACCAATTGCTTGGCGCGTTGCTCCCCCGCTGCGCGGCCGATGTGCAGGTTAGCGTGCTGGGCTTCTCGCAGGGCACGGCCACAGTGAGCCGCTGGCTGGCCCTATCGCCCCGCACCTGGCCGCTGCACCAGTTGGTGTTGTGGGCTGGCAACTTCCCCGAAGACATTCCCATTCCAGCCGCACAGGTCCTACTCCAAAACCTACCTGTTTCCCTGGTCTGTGGCCGGCAGGATGAATACATCTCCCCCGAAAAGCTCCAGGCCCAGGCCGAAACCCTGCGTCAATTTGGCGCCACGCTGCAGGTAGTTGAATTCGACGGCGGCCACAGCCTCAACGCCGCCGTATTACGGCAGCTGACAACGCGCTAGCGCCCCGCGACGCTTATTTGCGCAGAATAGTGGTGGCAGCACTCTGTGCGCCGGCCAGCACCAGTACTTCGGCGATGGTTACGTGCGGCGGACGCGTCACCATGAATACAATGACGTCGGCAATGTCTTCAGGCCGCAGGGGCTCAAAGCCCTGGTACACCTTGGCCGCCCGCTCGGCATCGCCCTTGAAGCGGACCTGCGAAAACTCCGTTTCCACCGCCCCCGGGTTCACCTCGGCCACCCGCACGCCGGCCGGCAGCAAATCGAGCCGCATGGTTTTGGTCAGCATAGCCACTGCCGCCTTGGAAGCGCAGTACACATTGCCATTGGCGTATGCTTCGTGTCCTGCAATGGAACCCACGTTGATGATAAAGCCCGTTTGACGGGCAGTCATGTCTGGCAGCAAGGCGTGGGTCACATTCAGCAGCCCGCGCACGTTGGCATCCAGCATCTGGTCCCAGTCGGCCGGGTCGCCCGCCTGAATGGGGTTCAGGCCATGTGCGCCGCCCGCATTGTTCACCAGCACATCCACCGCCCGGAAAGACTCGGGCAAACTGGCTACTGCCGCCTGCACGGCCTCCCGGTCGCGCACATCAAACACCAGTACCTGTACCTGCACCGGCGCCAGCTCAGCCGCCAGGGCTTCCAGCCGCTCCCGCCGCCGCCCCGTCACCACCAGCTGATAGCCGGCCCCCGCCAGGGCTACAGCCGTAGCGCGCCCAATTCCCGACGAAGCGCCGGTAACGAATGCAGTTTTCATATTCTAGGGACTTGGGGACTTAGGGTCTTAGCTATTAGAGAATGGGGCATAATGGAGAAAGCTGTGCTTTACGCTTCTTTTTGAAGACCACAGTTATTAAACCAATTGTCTAAGACCCCAAGTCCCCAAGACCCTAAGTCCCCAAAATCAGTTCTGAATGTTGATGTAGAGCGTCACCGCGTTGGTGCGCAGGCTTTGCAGGCTGCGGCTAAACACATCGGGCCGGTTGACCAGCACATTACCCAGGCCATGGGAAAAGCGAACCTCCGGCGCAAACTTGAACAAGGGGTAAAACAGGTCGAGCCCGACCCCATATTCAATAGTTAGGTCGCTATCGGTCACCCGGAGCACGTTGCGCAGCTCATCGTCGCGGCGGTTGCCCACCGTGATGTTGGGGCTGATGCCCGCCAGCATGTAGACCCGCGTGTTGCGCCGGCGGTCCGACTGATACTTCAGCAGCAGCGGAAACTGCAGCACCGTTGAGGTTATTTCCTGCGTGACAATGGAATCGGGCGCCCGGTAGTTGATAGGCGTGAACTCAACCTGCCGCGACGAAAACACCACGCCTGGTGCGAAGCGCAGAATAAACGGCGAGCGGTAGTCGCCCAGCCGAACGTCGCCAATCAGGCCCACACCGAAGCTGGGGCTGACAATGGATTGGGCCGTAAGCTGGTGCTTGTCGATGTAGTACTGCGAATGCTCCAGGAAAAAGCGGGTGCCGCTAAACCCCAGGTACAGGCCGGGGTGAAACCACCGGTCGTCGTAAGCCGGCAGGTTATTGACGGTGATGCCGGTTACTTTCCCCCTCCGGTTGCGCTCCGCCTTTTGCTGGGCCTGGGCCGCGTTGGGTAGCAATAAGGCCAGTCCTATTCCCAGAACTGGGAGCCACTTCAATTGTGCGCGGTGTAGATGGAGCTGATGCCGAAAGTGAGTGGTTGCCATGCAGGTTCTTTAAAGCCGACTCTGGAAAGGATAGCCAGGAAGTCGGGGCCGTCGGGGAAGGCCTGCACCGATTCGGGCAGGTAGGTATAGGCAGCGCGGTCCTTGGAAATCATCTTCCCAAAAACCGGTAGCACCCGGCGGAAATAAAAATTATACGCTTGCTTGAGCGGAAAAGCTGTGGGCTTGCTGAATTCCAAAATGACCAGCTTGCCGCCGGGACGCAGCACCCGCCGCATTTCGGCCAGGCCCCGCTCCAGGTGTTCAAAATTACGCACTCCAAACGAAGCTGTAACAGCATCAAACTCACCGTCCTTAAACGGTAGGTTCTCCGAGTCGCCCAGCTCCAGCCGGATGCGGTGACTCAGCTTTTTATCGGCCAGCTTCCGCCGTCCCACTTCCAACATGCCCTCCGAAATGTCGACCCCGGTCACCTGCGCGTCGGGCGCAGCCGCCCGCAGGGTTTCAATGGCAAAGTCGGCCGTCCCGGTGGCTATATCGAGGATGCGCGCCGGCCGCAAAGCCTTCAGCTCATCTACGGCTTTGCGCCGCCAGTAAATGTCGGTGCCGACGCTCAGGAAGTGATTGAGGAAATCGTACTTGCCCGCGATGCTGTTGAACATCTGGGCTACCTGCGACTTTTTGTCGGCAGAATCTTCTTTATAGGGGACTACGGCCATATGCGAAGGCAAAGAACGGAAGCAGCGGGAGAAAATTGTGTAAGCCTAACGCCTGATGCGCCTGCTTTGTTGGCCCGGCAGGTATAAACAAAAACGGGCCGGGCAAATTGCCCGACCCGTTTAGTGGCTTAGCGCTTGGCGCGACTACTCAACTTTGGTTTTCACCTTGGTCTTTTCGCCGCTGGCGTCCTTCACTTTGCCGTCCAGCTCGCCGTTTTTAGTCGTGGTTTTCGACTCTTCGCCGGCAGGGCCTTTGGTTTTTACTTTCACTTTGTCCGAGTCTTCGTCCACCTTGACTTTCACCTTGGTGCCGTCAGCCATCTTCACCTTGCTCTTGCCAGGCGTCAGGGGCATGGCTGCGCCGCTGCCCGAGCCGCTGCCAGTTGCGCCGGCACCAGAACCTGTGGAACCCGTGCCAGTGGTCTTCCCGCTGCCGTCATTAATAACCGGCATCTTTTCGCCTTCCTTCAGCACCACGCGGAATTCGTCGCGGCGGTTCAGCTGCATGTTCTCGGGCGAATCGTTCGGTGCGGCCGGACGACGCTCACCGTAGCTCACCGTAGCCATGCGGGCCTGGTTGATGCCTTGCTTCTTCAGGTAGTTGTAGGCAGCCTCAGCGCGGTTCTGACCCAGTACCATGTTGTACTCGTCGGTGTTGCGCGAGTCGCAGTGGCCTTCAATCGAGATGTTTACGCCAGGGTTGAGCTTCAGAATCCGCGAGATGTTGTTCAGCTCGGTGATGGACTCCGGACGCAGCTTGTACTTGTCGGTATCAAAGTAGATTTTCTTGAACGCGAACATGTTCGTCTGCGTCGTGTCGATGTAATCTACGTAGAAGTTTTTCACGATGGTCGTGGTGTCGTTGGTCGACACGGGCACGGCAAACTCCTGCGTTTCAATGTTCTTACCGTCTTTGCTTACCGCAACCTGGTAAGTACGACCCGACAACACGGTTACCTGGTAGTCACCATTAGGCGACTTAGTCACATCGCGGAAGCTGATGGGCGTTTTGTCGGCTTGCGTGCCGCTGAACACCAGCTCTACGCCGGGAATAACCGAAGTGCTGTCCTTTTTCGAGAACACCTGTCCTTTGATGATGGCGTTCTTGATGTAGTTGATGGTCCAGATGTCCTTCTCACCGTAGCCACCCAGGCGGTAGCTGCTCAGGTAAGCGTACGAGCCATCAGGGCTCAGGCGGTAGTAGGAGTCATCGTCAGGCGAGTTGATGGGGTAGCCCATGTTCTCGGGGCGGCTCCACTTGCGGCCGATGCTGTCCCAGCGCGACTTGAAGATGTCGTAGCCGCCCATGGTATTGTGACCACGGGAAGCGAAGTACAAGGTCTTGCCGTCGCGGCTCAGGAAGGGGCTGTCGTCGTCGTACTTGGTGTTGATGTTGCCACCCAGCGACTTGGCCGGGCCCCAGTCGCCACCCGGCTGACGGGTAGCGTAGTACAGGTCCAGGGTGCCATCCTCGGAGTAGCGGCCCGTCGAGAAATAAATGGTCAGGCCATCGGGGGTGATGTAAGCATCCGACTCAAACGACTTGGAGTTGATGTTGCCGTTCAGCTTCTTGGGAGCCGTCCAGTCGCCACCTACTTTCTCCGACGAGAAGATGTCACCGTTTTCATCATTCCGGTACAACAGCATCTTGGAGTCGTTGTCGTACACCTGAATCGAGGCGTCGTGGCCTTTGCCGTTGAGCACGCCGCTCAGCGAGCGGGGCTTTTCCCAGTTATCGTCGTCAATACGGCGGGTTTCGAAGATGTCTTCGTAGTACTCACCGTCGGCCGCGATGCTCTTGTTCTTCTTGCCGTTGCTGTTGGTAGCGCCGGTTACGTTTTCACCACGCGAGGTGAACAGAAGAACTTTGTCGTCGGCCGAAATTACCGGGCTGTGCTCCGAGTACTGGGTGTTTACCGTAGGACCCAGGTTTTTAACAAAAATGTCCTTGGGCGAGTTGAACTGCACCTTGGCGTTTTTGCTGTGCTGAATCAGCTGCGCCAGCTCTTCTTTGCGCTGGTCGTTTTTCTTCAGCGTGGCATTGTATGCCTGGTAGTGCGCCACAGCCTCATCAAAGTTGAAGTTGAGGTGGTCGACACGACCCAGCCAGTACTCCACATCTTTCGAAACCTTGGGCTTAATTTTTTGCGCCTTGTAGATGTAGTCGCTGGCCTTTTCCTTATCGAACGACATGTAAGCAATACCGGCGTTAAACAACGCCTTGGCATTGTTGGGGTCTTTGGCCAGTACCTTCTCGTAGTAAGGAATAGAAGCGCGGTAGTTTTCCTGCTCGAAGAACTTGTTGCCGGTCTTTAGGTCCTTTCGCGCGCTTTGGGCTGCGGCAGGCGAAGCCACGGCAGCGGTGAGGGCAGCAGCGCACGACACTTGCAGTAACCTTCTGGATAAGTTGTCCATTGGAGGAGGGTTTTGAGAAAAAGAAATTTCTGAAGGGTTTTGTAGAAAGGACGGTATCCCAGACGGGGATGCAGCACCAAAATGCTTTTGGGGCTTATACTGAAAAAAAGCGACAGGGTTAGGGATTATACCTGTGCAGGCAGCAGTTTGAGGCCTTTTTTATGGCCCGCAAGTCCAATTGACCTGGCCTTTATTAACTGCTATGGCGGGCAAAGATATGTTTTTTGGCTGTTGAAAGCGTGTTTTAAGCCATAATTAACCGCTACCGTAGGCTGCAGTGCACTGATTAGGCGTGTTTGATGGGAAAGGCGAACCGCGCAAATATAGAAGCGCCTGCGAAATAGCAATTCGTTTTCATTTTTTATTTTCCTATCCCCACTTTTTGCTTGGTAGTTTTGTCTACGCTTGGATTTGCTCAGTTTTTTAATCAATATGATAATTCGTGATGCCCGCTTTCTGACCAGTAACACCCGGGTGGAGCTATGCCCGGCTCCTACTTTGCCGGAATATGCATTTATCGGCCGCTCCAACGTGGGCAAATCGTCGCTGATTAATATGCTGGTGAGCCGTCAGGGCCTGGCAAAAACATCCTCCTCGCCGGGGAAGACCCAGCTCATCAACCATTTTTTGATTAACGAAAACTGGTATCTGGTGGATTTACCCGGCTACGGCTACGCCAAAGTGAGCAAGGTAGCCCGGGCCGAATGGGGCCGCATGATTAATTATTACCTCCGCAAGCGCGAAAATCTGGCTTGCGTTTGTGTGCTAATTGACTCCAGACACCCTCCGCAGGCGGTTGACCTTGCTTTTATGGAGCAGCTGGGTGAGGAAGGAATTCCGTTCGTAATTATTTTTACTAAAGCCGACAAGCAGTCGACAGCGCAAACCCGCGAATTAATTTCCGCCTATTTGCGCAAGCTCAGCGAAACCTGGGACGAACTGCCGCGGCACTTCCTCACTTCAGCGGAAACCGGGCAGGGGCGCGAGGAAGTGCTGGGCTTCATCGACGAGGTGAACCATTTGTGGGCGCAAGATGCCAGCCCAAATGCGTAGATTGGCCCCTTAATTGCAAGACGTGGCGGGCCCGGGCGGCTAAGGCCTTGCGCATCCCCTACTCCTCATCACCCTTAACTCATTATGTTACAAAAACCACTATCGCTGCTGGCCCTGGGCCTGCTGCTGGCAGCGGCCGCTCCGGCCGTCGCCCAATCCGCTCCGAACACCAAGCCCGGACACCAGACCCAGGCTGAAAAAGGCACCGGCACGGGCACCATCACCAAGGCCATCCCCGTAGCCGAATACTACGAAGGCGGGCAGGAAGCCATGTACGCCTTTATTGCCCAGGAGCTGAAATACCCCCTGCTGGCCAAGCGCAACCGCATCCAGGGTACTTGCATCGTGAGCTTCACCCTGGCCGAGGACGGCACCATGCAGGGCATCAAGCTGGTGAAGCAGGTAGGCGGCGGCACGGGCGAAGAAGCCCTGCGCGTGGTGCGCCTGCTGAAATTCAAAAAGCCGGAATACCCCATCCTGACCAGCCTGCCCATCAGCTTCAAGCTGGGCGTGACGGGCTCGAACGCCACGGAAGGCCAATAGGCCGTAGTTTTGAATGAAGAATGAGGAATGAAGACATGGCCTCGCTAGCGTCTTTATTCCTCATTCTTCATTTTTCATTTCTCATTTAAGTAAGATGCCTTACGAACTACAAGAACTGGCCGCAATCAGCGGCATGCCCGGCCTTTACCGCTTGGTGCGGGCGGCCCGGCACGGGGTGTTGGTTGAATCGCTGGACGAGAAAGCCACCCGCAGCCTGGCGCCGGCCCGGAACAAGGTTTCGCTGCTGTCGGAAATCTCCATCTATACCCAGGACCCCGACCAGACCGTGCCGCTGACGGAGGTGTTCGACCGCATCTATAAGCAATACGGCCAGCAGCTGGCTGTAAATAATAAGTCGAGCGAAGCCGACCTGACGGCCTTCATGGCCGCGGTGATTCCGGATTATGACCGGGACCGGGTTTACCTGTCGGATATTAAAAAGCTGGCCAGCTGGTACGGCATCGTGAGCAAGCACCTGCCCTACCACGAAGCCCCCGCTGCTGAGACTGCTCCCGCCGCTGAGGAAGCCCCGGCTGCCGAAGCACCCAAGCCCAAGCGCAAGTCGACCAAGAAAACCGATGAGCCCGCTGTCAGCGAGCCTCTGAGCACCGGCGGCGTAATTGCCGAGCAGGATACCGACCCTACGGCCAAGGGCAACCCCGAGGCTGCAGCGCCAAAGAAAAGCCGCAAGAAGGCTGAGTAGCTTTCTTCAGCCATAATATAAAAAGGGCACCCACTTGTGAAGTGGGCGCCCTTTTTTATGTGGCTTAGCAAAAGGCTAGTTAGGGCCTTACGCTTCTATTGCTTCTTTCTTCTCCTTGGCTAGGAAAGCTTCGGCACGCTCTACCAGCTCCTTGCTGCCGATAAAAACGGGGCAGCGCTCGTGCGGGGTGTTGGGCTCAATCTCCATGGTACGCTGGTGGCCGTTGGAGCTTTTACCACCGGCTTGCTCCACGATGAAGGCCAGGGGGTTGCACTCGTACATGAGGCGCAGCTTGCCCTGGGGGCCTTTGGCCGTAGCGGGGTAGATGTAGATGCCGCCTTTCAGCAGGTTGCGGTGGAAGTCAGCCACCAGCGAGCCGATGTAGCGGGCCGAAAACTTAAGGTCCTTGCACTCCTTCACAAAGGCGGCCACGCCGGGTGAAAACGACTCGGAGCTGCCTTCGTTGATGGAGTAGATGGTGCCGGTTTTGGGCGTGATGATGTCGGGGTGCGAGAGGAAGAACTCGCCCAGGCTGGGCTCGTAGGTGAAGCCGTTGACGCCATTGCCGGTGGTGTACACCAGCATGGTGCTGGAGCCGTAGATGACGTAGCCGGCCGCTACCTGGTGGGTACCGGGCTGCAGGCAGTCGGCGCTGGTGCCTTCGCGGCCGGTGGGCGACACGCGGCGGTAGATGCTGAATATGGTGCCGATGCTGACGTTGACGTCAATGTTGCTGGAGCCATCGAGCGGGTCGATGGCCACTACGTACTTGCCCTGGTTGTTGCCGGTTTGAATCATTTCCTCGTCTTCCTCGGAAATGATGGTGCACACCTCGCCGCCGTTGCGCAGGGCGCGGATAAAGCGAATGTTGGCAATAACGTCGAGCTTCTGCTGGTCTTCGCCCTGCACGTTGCGGTTGCCGTAGGCGCCCGCGATGTCGATGAGGCCGGAGCGGTTGATTTCGCGGTTGACGATTTTAGCGGCCAGGGCGATGTCGCGCAGCAGCTGAGACAGTTCCCCGGTGGCATAGGGGAAGTCTTCCTGCTTGCGCATGATGAAACGGTCGAGGGTGGTGCCGACCGGCAGGGCCAGTTTATTGTGGTCCATAAAGGGAGTTTAGTGGAAACAGCGTGGGTACAAATTTACCTGCTGATTATCTAGCAACCTACTTCGCGGCGAAGAACCTGCAAACGATTGTGCTGGCGGGCAGTGAGCCGTCAACGTACCTCCATTGCGGGAAGTACGTGACTTTGGATGCCGCCTGAAACAAGGGTTTTCGCCCCGCCTACCTACTTTTGAGGCATATGAGCGAGTTGAACGGGCTACAGGTATACAAATTTGGCGGCGCCTCGGTGAAGGATGCCATGGCCATTTCCAACCTCGAGCGTATTGTTGCGAAGTACGGCGCAGGCCACCCCCTGCTGATTGTGGTGTCAGCCATGGGCAAGACAACCAATGCGCTGGAGGAAATTTTCCAGCTGGCTTATACCGGGCAAGATTTCCAGGAGCCGCTGGCAGCACTCAGGAGCTACCATACCCAAACAGTTGCCGGCCTGGTGCAGGACGACTGGGGTTCGCAAATCGTATACGATGTTATAAAAGAGCGGTTTATGGAGCTGGAAGAACAACTGGCCCAGGTAGACCGCCAGGGAGATTATGACCGGCAATACGACCAGGTGGTGAGCTATGGCGAGCTGCTGGCCTCGGGTATTCTGGCTAAGCTGCTGACCTGGCATGATTCTACTGTGCAATGGCTCGATTGCCGTCCGCTAATCCGAACCGACCGCAGCTGGCGCGAGGGCCGGGTTGATTGGGCAACTACTGAGCGCAATATCAACGCAAGCGTGCCGGCGCTGCTGGCGCGAGGCCCCGTTGTTACGCAGGGCTTTTTGGGCGGAACGGCCGATGGCCGCACCACCACCCTGGGCCGCGAAGGCTCCGACTACACCGCCGCAATCCTCGCCTACTGCCTTCGGGCTGAGTCCGTCACCATCTGGAAAGACGTGGCCGGACTGCTGAATGCGGACCCGAAAATCTTTGCGGATACCGTGCGCTACCCGGAAATCAGCTACCGCGAAACCATTGAAATGGCGTACTACGGGGCCTCGGTCATTCACCCCAAGACGCTGAAGCCGCTGGCCGACCGCAAGATTCCGCTGCGGGTGAAGTCGTTTGTGGACCCTAGCGCGGAAGGCACCATCATTCACGAATGTCAGCACCCGCCGCTGGCGCCGGCCTTTATCCGCAAGACGGACCAGTGCCTGATTTCCTTTGAGAGCAAGGACTTTGCTTTCATCAACGAGGAAAACCTGGAAGTCATTTTTGGGGCGCTGGCGCAGGTGCGGCTCAAGATTAACGTGATGCAGAACTCGGCTATCAGCTTTTCCGTGTGTACCGACTTCTCGGAGCGGCGCATTGCCAAGCTGCTGGAGCTGCTGCGTGAGCAGTTCACCATGCATTACAACACGGGGCTGATGCTGTTTACCATCAAAAATTACGACGCGGCCAGCGTGGCGCGCCTTACCGAAGGCAAGAAATTGCTGCTGGAGCAGCGCACGCGCAGCACGTTTCAGTTTGTTTGTAAGTAATACGGAGCTTGTTAACCAACAGCTCCTTTCCTGACTTAGTCAACCCCGTTTATTCGCGGACTGAAAGGCCGCACTACTTCTACTTCCATGGAATTCATCCTCGTTACCCCCCAGGCCCGCCCCGGCGTGGCCCTCATCCAACTTAACCGACCCAAGGAGCTGAATGCGCTGAACCTGCAGCTGATGGGCGAAATCCGTGATGCGTTGAAGGTGCTGGACGAGGATGACGCGGTGCGCGTGGTTATCATCACCGGCAACGAGCGGGCCTTTGCCGCCGGGGCCGACATCAAGCAGATGGCGGGCAAAACGGCGGTGGATATGCTTATCACCGACCAGTTTTCGACCTGGGACCTGATTCGCAAGTTCAAAAAGCCGCTGATTGGAGCCGTTTCGGGCTTTGCCCTGGGCGGCGGCTGTGAGCTGGCCATGACTTGCGACATGCTCGTGGCCTCGGAAACGGCACAGTTTGGGCAGCCCGAAATCAAGATTGGCACCATGCCCGGCGCCGGCGGCACCCAGCGCCTGACCCGCGCCGTGGGCAAAGCCAAAGCCATGGAAATGGTGCTGACGGGCGAGTTCATCTCGGCCCAGGAAGCCCACCGTGTAGGCCTGGTGAACCGGGTGGTACCGGTAGGCCAATACCTGGAGGAAGCTTACCGACTCGCGGCCAGCATTGCGGCCATGAGCCCGGTAGCCGCCCGCCTGGCCAAAGAATCCGTAAACCGGGCTTTTGAAACGCATCTGGACGAAGGCCTGCACTTCGAGCGCAAAAACTTCTACCTCACCTTCGCCTCCGACGACCAGAAAGAAGGCATGGCGGCTTTTGTAGAGAAGCGCAAGCCGGATTTCAAAGGCCGTTAGCCCTAGGGTTATGAGTTTTGAGTTATGAATTATTAGGCTTTCTACTGAATACCGTATGCCTGCTCTCAAAACGACATCATAACTCATCATTCATAACTCATAACCTCCTTCACTATGGCAGTACTAGTTGGCAAGCGCGCCCCCTCCTTCCGGGCCACGGCCGTAATTGATGGCAAGACCGAAGAGGACTTTTCCCTGGACCGCTACCTGGGTAAAAAGCACGTGGTATTTTATTTCTACCCCGCCGACTTTTCCCAGGTCTGCCCGACCGAGATTATAGCTTTCCAGGACCAGCTGGAGGAGTTTGACAAACGGGGCGTGGCCGTGGTAGCTTGTTCGACCGACTCGCACTACACCCACCTGGCATGGCAGATGCAGCCGCGCGACCGGGGCGGTATTGCCGGCGTGAAGTATCCCATGGTATCGGATGCCTCCAAAACCATTTCGTCGAACTACGACGTGCTGGGCGGACACTACAGCTACAACGAGCAGGGCGAAATGACCTATGTGGGTTCGCCTATGGCCTACCGGGGCTTGTTTTTGATTGACAAAGACGGCATTGTACGGCACCAGCTCGTGAATGACCGGCTGCTGGCCCGCAGTGTGAGTGAAACGCTGCGCGTGATTGACGTACTGCAGTACCTGGAAAAGAACGGCGAGGCCTGCCCGGCCGACTGGACCCCTAACCTCCTCTGACGCATCGCCGCTCCGGCGGCAGCTTGCCCATTCCCCGCATTTGGTTTTCCTCTATAACATCGCCTTACGCTGCTACGCGCTGCTGCTGCAGCTGCTGGCACCCTTCGTGCCCAAGGCAGCGGCTTGGGTAGCGGGACGGCGCGGCTTGCTGGCTCATATTCAGCAGGCGATGGCGGCCGAAACAGGGCCCCGGGTATGGTTTCACTGCGCTTCATTGGGCGAGTTTGAGCAGGGCCGCCCCCTGCTAGAAGCCTACCGCCGGCAGCACCCGGCCACTAAGATTGTTCTGACGTTTTTCTCGCCTTCGGGCTACGAAATTCGCAAAAACTGGCCCGGCGCCGACTACATCTTCTACCTTCCGCTGGACACCCGGCGCAATGCCCGCGCGTTTCTGGATGCCGTACAGCCCCGGCTGGTGGTGTTTGTGAAGTACGAGTTCTGGTACTACTTCCTCACTGAGACCAAGCGTCGTGGCATTCCGGCCATTGTGGTGTCGGCCATTTTCCGGCCCGACCAGATTTTCTTTAAATCCTGGGGAGGCTTTTTTCGGCATATTTTGGGCAGTTTCGCCCACCTTTTCACCCAAAACGAAGCTTCGGCCGAGTTGCTGCGTAGCATCGGCATCAGCCAGGTGAGCGTGGCCGGCGACACGCGCTTCGACACGGTAGCCGCTACGGCTGCGGCCCCGCCCCGCTCTTTGCCGTTGATTGAAGCTTTCGTGGCCGACCGGGCGCCGGTACTAGTAGCTGGCAGCATCTGGCCCGAAGACCTGCCCACGCTGGAGCCACTGTTGCACGACTATGCCGGGCAGCTGCGCACTATCATGGCAACCCATGAGATTGATGAGCCTACGCTGAGAGCAGTTGAAGGCTCCTGGCCCGGCCAGGTACTACGCTACTCGCAGGCTACGCCCCAAACGGTGGCCCAGGCCCGCATTCTGCTTATTGATAATATTGGCCTATTGAGCCAGCTCTACCGCTTTGGGCAGTACGCCTATATCGGCGGCGCCTTCGGCAAAGGGCTGCACAACACGTTGGAGGCAGCGGCTTTTGGCTTGCCCCTGTTCTTTGGGCCCAACTACCAGCGGTTTCAGGAAGCGGTGGACCTACGCAACCTCGGCCTGGCGTTTCCGGTCCAGGATGCTGCAGAACTCAAGAAGCATTTTGCCCCGCTCTGGCAGAACGAGAAGTATCGGCTCACCTTGCAGGACCAGCTGCTCGACTATGTGCACGGCCAGGCAGGCGCTACCCAGAAGATTATGACCACGCTGCAAACCCAATTCTCCTTATGACCGGCACCGTCGTCAAATCTACCGGCTCCTGGTACGTGGTGCGCGAAACGGCCACTGGCCAGCTGCACCGCTGCCGCCTGCGCGGCAAGTTCAAGATAAAAGGTCTCAAGGCCAGCAACCCCCTGGCCGTGGGCGACCAGGTAGAGTTCGATGTAGAAGACCAGACCGAGGGCGCTGGCGTCATCAGCCAGATTGCTCCCCGCCACAACTACATTGTGCGCCGCTCCGTGCACAAGGCCGGCCACGTGCACGTGGTAGCGGCCAATATCGACCAGGCTCTGCTCGTCGTGACGCTGGTTTCACCGGCCACTTCGTTCGGCTTCATCGACCGGTTTCTGGTGACGGCGGAGGCCTACCATATTCCCGTGACGCTGCTCTTCAACAAGATTGACTTGTACGACGAGGACGAGGCCGACTACCAGAGCCAGATTATGGGCATGTATGCCCGCATCGGCTACCCCAGCCTGGCCTGCGCAGCCCGCACCGGCGTGGGCGTGCCCGAAATTGACCAGCTGCTCGAAGGCAAGGTGAGCCTGCTCGCGGGCCACTCAGGCGTGGGCAAAAGCACGCTCATCAATGCCCTGGTGCCCGACCTGGATTTGAAAACCGCCGAAATCAGCGAGTTTTCGGACAAAGGTGTGCACACCACCACCTTTGCGGAAATGCTGCCGGTTCGCCCCGGCACCTTTATCATCGACACGCCAGGCATTAAAGAGCTGGGCCTGGTTGACCTGCCGCCGGCCGAGCTGGCCGGCTACTTCCCGGAAATGCGCGCCCTACTCAACCAGTGCCGCTACCACAACTGCCAGCACATCCACGAGCCCGGCTGCGCGGTGCGCGAGGCCGTCGACCAAGGTATTATCGCCCTGCCTCGCTATGACAGCTACGTCAGCATGCTGGCGGGTGAGGATAATCGGAAATAGTGAGCAGTGAGCAGTGAGCAGTGAGCAAAAGCTACGCGAGTCCGCGAAAGACGTGTCATTGCGAGCGAAACGAAGTGAAGCGTGGCAATCCGTCCTCTCTGTGCGACCAACCACATAATGTGAAAAGCCCCAACGCCAGCATAGGCATTGGGGCTTTTTGTATGACTGGTTTTACCTGGTGACTGAATGCTAGAGGACGGATTGCTTCGTCCCTGGCTTGATGCGCCACATGCTCGCAATGACAGAAGCCGAACGCCTTAGCACATCAAAAAATTACTTCCCCGTTGGCAGCACCACGCCGTCGATTACGTGGGTGACGCCGTTGGACGAAATGACGTCGGCAATCTGCACGGTGGCAGGGGCGTCAGTGCCGTTGCTCACCATCACCTTGCCGTCTTTCACCATAATGCTGAGCTTTTCGCCATTAACGGTGGTCAGCTTCTGCCCGTCTTTGAGGTCGGCCGCCACAATGCGGCCGGGGATGACGTGGTAAGTGAGTACGCCCTTGAGCTTGTCTTTGCTTTCGGGCTTCATCAGGCCCGCTACGGCGCCGTTGGGCAGCTTGTCGAAGGCCGCGTTGGTGGGGGCAAACACCGTGTAAGGTCCGGGCCCGCTGAGGGTTTCAACCAGGCCGGCCTGCTTCACGGCGGCTACCAGGGTGCTCACGCTTTTGGCGTTCATGGCGTTTTCAACGATGTTTTTGTCGGCTGTCATGGCCACGCCATCCACCATCACGCCTTCCGGCTTGGCCATCCGGGCTGAGTCGCCCGATACCGCGGCAATTGAATCAGCAGGGTTGGCAGTGCTGGCGGTTTCGGTTTCGGTGGCGGTTTTGTCGCCGCCGCAGCTGGCCAGCATCAGGGTGGTAGCCAGGGCAGTGGCCAGGGAATAGAAGGTTTTTTTCACGGGTGTTTGGGATTGAATGAGAGGAACTGAACGGTAGCAGGCCTTACGTAGCGACCCAGCTGACCGGTTTTCGCGTATGGCCGACTGCTACCTTTGAGGCGGCAAGTAAAAAGCCGCCATCCCATTTTTTGTTTTTATTCCATGAAAACTGCAGAAATCCACACCAAGAAAGGCGTGATGAAGGTTGAGTTCTACGAGCAGGACGCCCCCAACACTGTAAAGAACTTCACCGACCTGGCCAAAAAGGGCTTCTACGACGGCCTGAAGTTCCACCGCGTTATTCCCAACTTCGTGATTCAGGGCGGCTGCCCCAACACCCGCGAAGGCGCCAAGGGCATGCCCGGCACCGGCGGCCCCGGCTACAAAATTGACTGCGAAACCAAAGGCGGCCATCAGTACCACGAGCGCGGCGCCCTGAGCATGGCCCACGCCGGCCGCAACACCGGCGGCTCCCAGTTCTTCATCGTGCACGACCGCCAGAACACCGCTCACCTCGACGGCGTGCACACCGTGTTCGGTAAGGTGGTGGAAGGCCTCGACGTCATCGACCAGATTCGCGCCAACGACGAAATTGAGAAGATTGTAGTGAACGAAGAATAGCCTTCTTTTTTCTACTGTTCAAAAAAGCCAGCGCTGTCGCTGGCTTTTTTTGTATCTGGCAGGTACCAGGCTTTCTGTCTCTAACATTGACAACTAGCTATGCGACACCTTACTTTGGCTTGATGAACCACTTGCCACCTCCGCCCTCACCTACCGCGGCGGCCCTGAATGCCGTAGCCGCCTCTACGCTGATTGGTGCGCTCCTGGGCCCGATTCTTTACCCACTGGGCGCCAGTTTGGGGCTTTGGCAGGAGCTGGTGCGGGTTGCCAGCAGCGGCGGTGATGCGCCAGCCGACTTCGTGATGACTGGCCTGGGCGCCCTGGTGGGTAGCATTACGGGCATAGTAATGGCAACCGTGCAGCTGCGTTGGGGGCGCGGCCGGGCTTTTGGCGCCGTAGCTGTCGACCTGCTGCGGTTCTACCTGGCTTTGGTGCTACTGGGCTATGGCGTAGTGAAGGTGTATGCAGCCCAGTTTCCGCAGCTGTGGGCCAATCTCGACACGCCCCCCGCCGACTTGTCGCCGATGCGTGTGGCGTGGCAGTTTTTTGGCTATTCACGCTCCTATCAGCAGTTCCTGGGCTGGGCCGAAGTCGTGCCGGCCCTGCTCCTGCTGCCGCGCCGCACCGCTACGCTGGGCGCCCTGCTCACCATCGTGGTAATGGCCAACGTATTCGCCATTAATATCTTCTTCGACGTATCGGTGAAGCTGATGTCGGGCCTCTACCTGGCGGCAGCGCTGCTTATTTTTCTGCAGGACACCGGCCGGCTGTGGCAGTTTTTTATTGCAAACCAGCCCGTCGCGCCCCGCCGGGTGGCTACCGACTGGTTTGAAACCCGCCGCGGCCGACGCATTTTCCGCGGCCTTACCCTGGGGCTGCTCGGGCTGCTGCTAGTAACATTTGGCTTCGATTTTCAGTCGATTCGCGAGCAGGCCAATTCGCAGCGGCCCTCGCCCGTCACAGGCGTCTGGCAGCCGCACCGGGCCGAGCACTGGCGCAATGGGGCCTGGCAAGCGCTGCAGCCCGCCGACTCTACTTACCCGCGGCGCCTGTATTTCCAGGCCGGGCAGGCCGTGCTACGCAACGATTTTGTGCGCGATCGGTTTATGTGCGACGTGGACAGCACCCAGGGGCTGCTTGAGATGGTGGGCCGCAACGAGCGCAACGAATATGCCCCGCCCAGCACCTGGCGCTACGTCCGCCACCGGGACGACTCGCTGCTGCTTACCGGACGCTGGCGCGGCGACTCGCTACGGCTGGCCGTGGTGCCAGCCCCGCTGGGTACTTTGCGCGGCAAGCGGCCCGCTGGCGCGCAATAAATGTGCATTATTTGGTCGTCGGGCTTTCAATCTCGCGCACCAACTCACCGTACCAGGCCTCGCCATACTTGCGAATGAGCGGCTCCTTCAGAAACTGGTAAACTTTCACGCCTAGCGACGAGCCGAACGAGCAAGCCGGGTTGCAGATGCCCCACCGGTCGTAGTTCAGGGCGTCAAAGCCTTCGTACTTGGTGATGCGAATCGGGTAGAGGTGGCAGCTAATGGGCTTTTTGAAGGTGGTAGCCCCGGCCAGGTAAGCCTGCTCGATGCCGCACTTGAGGATGCCGCGCTCATCGTAGAGCGCGTAGGCGCACTCCCGGTCGTTGATGGTGGTGGTGCTGTAGTCGCCCTCCCAGTCCTTGATGTACAGGCCCTGCTGCTGGATGGCGGCCCGGCCGGCATCGGTCAGGTAGGGCTCGATAGCGGCATATTCCTGCTCCAGAATCTTCAGCTCGGCTTCTTCCAGCGGTGCGCCGAGGTCGCCCTCCACGCAGCAGGCACCCTTACAGGCTTCGAGGTTGCAGACGAAGAAGTGGTCGGCGATGTCGTCAGAGATGACGGTTTCCTGGATGATAATCATAGCGCAAAGATAACCCCGGCCCTACCCTGGAAAATTCCTTTCCGCCCGCACCCGGTGGGCCGTATCTTTGTTGAACCAGTCCTGGACAGTTAAAAGTTAAAAGTGAAGAGTTAAAAACAACTCCTGTTTTAACTCTTCACTTTTAACTTTTAACTCCGCTCAGGTCGCCCGGAAACCCGCTATACTTCCCCGATGGCTCTCGACTATCTCACCCTTTTGAACCCCTCGCAGGCCGGTGCAGTGATGCAGACCGAAGGCCCCTGCATGATTATCGCCGGCGCCGGCTCGGGCAAAACCCGGGTGCTTACCTACCGCATTGCCCACCTCATTGAAAAGGGCGTCGACCCGTTCAACATCCTGGCCCTCACCTTTACCAACAAGGCGGCCAAGGAGATGCGCGCCCGCGTGGAAAAAGTGGTGGGTCCCAACGCCCGCAATCTGTGGATGGGCACCTTCCACTCGGTGTTTGCCAAAATCCTGCGCTCGGAGGCCGACAAGATTGGCTACCCGCGCAGCTTTACCATCTACGACACCCAGGACTCCAAAACGCTGATTGGGCAGATTGTAAAAGAGCTGGAGCTCGACGACAAGCTCTACAAGCCCAGCCTGGTGCTGGGCCGCATTTCGGCTGCTAAGAACAAGCTGATTTCGGTGAACCAGTACCTCAACGACGCGGCAATTAAGGCCGACGACGAGGCGGCGTTGCGCCCCAAAATCGGGGTGCTGTACCAGCAGTACCAGATGCGCTGCTTCAAGGCCGGGGCCATGGACTTCGACGACCTGCTGTTCAACACCAACGTGCTGTTCAAGGAGCACACCGACGTGCTGAACAAGTACCAGAACCTGTTCCGCTACGTGATGGTGGACGAGTACCAGGACACCAACTACTCGCAGTACCTCATCACGCGCAAGCTGGCGGCCAAGGAGCGCAACATCTGCGTGGTGGGCGACGACGCCCAGAGCATCTACGCCTTCCGCGGGGCCGACATCTCCAACATCCTCAACTTCGAGAAAGACTACCCCGAGCTGCAGGTGTTCAAGCTGGAGCAGAACTACCGCTCCACCAAGAACATCGTGTGGGCAGCCAACTCGGTTATCAAGAACAACCAGGCCCAGCTCCGCAAAAACGTTTTCTCCGAAAACGAGGACGGAACGCTGATTGAGGTGATTAAGGCCGCTTCCGACAACGAAGAAGGCAAGCTGGTGGCCAACTCCATCTACGAGGACAAGATGAACCACCATCTGTCCTACGACGACTTTGCCATCCTCTACCGCACCAACGCCCAGAGCCGGGCCATGGAAGAAGCCCTCCGCAAGCTCAACATCAAATACAAGATTGTGGGCGGCCTGAGCTTTTACCAGCGCAAGGAAATCAAGGACCTAGTGGCTTACCTACGCCTGACGGTGAACCAGAACGACGAGCAGGCCTTGCGCCGCGTCATCAACTACCCCAAGCGCGGCATCGGCGACACCACCATCAGCAAGCTCATCACCACGGCCGACGAAGCCAACCACACCCTCTGGGAAGTGGTGGCCAACGCCGACCAGTTTATGCCCGCCCGGGTGGCCAACCCTGTGGTGGGCTTTGCCGAGAAAATCAAGAGCTACATGGTGGTGGCCGGCAAGGAGGACGCCTTCGAGGCCGCCAAGTTCATCGCCAAGAACTCCGGCATGCTGGAGGAGCTGTACGCCGATAAGAGCATCGAGGGCCTGTCGCGCTACGAGAACATCCAGGAATTGCTGAACGGCATCAAAGAGTACGTCGACGACCCCGAGCGCGAAGACAAAAGCCTGGCCGCCTTTCTGCAGGACATTGCCCTGGTAACGGACGCCGACACCAAGGATGCCCAGCAGGACGGCGAAGCCGTGACCCTGATGACCATTCACTCGGCCAAGGGCCTGGAGTTTCGCAACGTGTACATCGTGGGCATGGAGGAAAACCTCTTCCCCAGCCAGATGATGATAACCTCGCGGGCCGACCTGGAGGAGGAGCGCCGCCTGTTCTACGTGGCCATTACCCGCGCCGAAAAGAAGCTCACCCTCTCCTATGCTACCTCGCGCTACCAGTGGGGCAACCTGCGCAGCTGCGAGAAAAGCCGCTTCCTCGACGAAATCGACCCGCAGTACATCAACTTCAAGTTTGCCCCGGCTACCGGCCCCGGCAGCGGCGAGTCGCCCTTCCAGCACGTGTTCGAGCGCCGCTCCAACCTGGTGGCCACCCCGCCGCGTAAGCTGGCCGCCACCAAGTACGTAGCCCCGGCCGACTTCAAGCCCTCCGACACGTCCAACCTCCAAACCGGGCAGCGCGTAGAGCACCCCAAGTTTGGCTTCGGCACCGTGAGCCAGCTCGAAAACCAGCAGGGCACCACCAAGGCCACCATTCAGTTTGAGGAAGTGGGCGAAAAAGTGCTGCTGCTCAGCTTCGCCAAGCTGCGCGTGCTGGGGTAAGCTTTGCGGGTCCAGTCCCGCAAAACCTCACCCCCAGCCCCTCTCCAAAAGAGAGGGGAGCCTGGCGTTAACCTTTCGGAACTGGCTCCCCCTCTCCGCGGGGAATGCGCATTAAGCATTCTTCGGGTCAGGGGGTGAGGTTGCACTGACCGGCAAGATCAAGGAGCCGCCGGTCCCGAACCGCGCGCATCTACACCGCACAGTATCTTTAGCCCCGAATTACTGCCTGCAGTAGATTCTACTCGTTGACTTTATGACCGACATCAACTCCCTGCCCTTTCACCAGCAGCTGCTGGTCCGCGAATACGGGCAAAGCACCTACCAGCTCATCCTGGGCCTGCGCGACATTGAGGACGTGGCCGAGCGCACGAAGCGCGCCGGCCTCATCATTCAGCTGATGCTGCGCCTGCAGCCCAGCCTGCGCGAGCAAACCGAGGTGCAAACCAAGCTCTGGAACCACCTGCACGTGCTGCTGGGCGAAGACGTGGCCCTGGAAGCGCCGGTGCCCCTGAAAAGCTTCTCGCTGCGCACCGAAAAGCCCAAGCGCGTGCCCTACCCCACCCGCGGCCCCAAGCTGCGGGCCTATGGCAGTGCCGTCGAAGCCCTTATTGCCAAGGCCCTGACCCTGGAAGATGCCGCCGAGCGCGAGCAGGCCACCATTCTCATTGGCCGCACCATGAAGTTTTTGTACCGCCAGCACAACAAGGAAAACGCCAAGGACGTGACCATCCTGCGCCATCTCGGCGAGCTCTCCGGCGGCCAGCTCCGCCTCGACCCGGCCCAGGTGGAAAGCCAGAACCTGTTTGAGATGCCTAACAGCGGCCGCACCCCGGCTTTCATCGTGCCCCAGCCCAGCCAGCAGCGCGAGCGCCGCGACGGCAACCGCGACCGCGACGGCCGCAACGGCAAAGGCGGGAAGAAGCGCAAAAAAGGCGGGCGCGGGCAGGAGCCCCAGCAGCCCCCGCAGTAAGCGAGTTGTCAGTTGTTAGTTGTCAATTGTCAGGCTGTTCTGAAGTAGTTCTATCAGGACAACATAACAACTGACAATTGATAATTAAATACTGACAACTATATACTGACAACTGACAACTAACAACTGACAACTAGATAAATGTCTTCCTTCGAAGTACGCGGCGGGCGCAAGCTGCGCGGCGAAATCACGCCCCAGGGCGCCAAAAACGAAGCGCTGCAGATTCTCTGCGCCGTGCTGCTGACCCCGGAGCGCGTCACCATCAGCAATATCCCCGACATTCGCGACGTCAACAAGCTCATTGAGCTGCTGCGCGACATGGGCGTGAAAGTGGAGAAGCTGGCTCCCGACACCTACGCTTTCCAGGCCGACGAAGTCAACCTCGACTACCTCGACACGCCCGAGTTCATTGCCCAGGCCGGCGCTCTGCGTGGTTCGGTGATGATACTGGGCCCCATGCTGGGCCGCTACGGCCGCTGCCAGCTGCCCAAGCCCGGCGGCGACAAAATCGGCCGCCGACCCATGGACACCCACTTCCTGGGCCTGGAAAAGCTGGGCGGCAAGCTCACCCTTGAAGGTACCGACTTCTACCGCATCAAAACCGAGGGCAAGCTGCGCGGCACCTACATGCTGCTCGACGAAGCTTCGGTAACGGGCACGGCCAACATCCTCATGGCCGCCGTGCTGGCCGAAGGCACCACCACCATCTACAACGCCGCCTGCGAGCCCTACCTGCAGCAGCTCTGCCGCATGCTTATCCGCATGGGCGCCAACATCACCGGCACCGGCTCCAACCTGCTGGTTATCGAAGGCGTGGAAAAGCTGGGCGGCACCGAGCACCGCATGCTGCCCGACATGATTGAAATCGGCTCCTTTATTGGCCTCGCCGCCATGACAGGCTCCGAAATTACCATCAAAGACTGCCAGATTCCTGAGCTGGGCCTCATCCCCGACACCTTCCGCAAGCTGGGCATCCAGCTGGAGTTCCGCGGCGACGACATTCACATTCCGGCCCAGGACAGCTACGAAATCAGCACCTACCTCGACGGGTCCATCCTTACCATCTCCGACCACACCTGGCCCGGCTTCACCCCCGACCTGCTCAGCATCGTGCTGGTAGTGGCCACCCAGGCCAAGGGCACGGTGCTCATTCACCAGAAGATGTTCGAGAGCCGCCTCTTCTTCGTCGACAAGCTCATCGACATGGGCGCCCAGATTATCCTCTGCGACCCGCACCGGGCCACCGTCATCGGCCTCAATCAGCAGAAGCAGCTGCACGGCATCACCATGACTTCGCCCGACATCCGCGCCGGCGTGGCCCTGCTCATTGCCGCTCTCTCGGCCGAAGGCAGCAGCCGCATCCTCAACATCGAGCAGATTGACCGCGGCTACCAGTATATCGACCAGCGTCTGAATGCGCTGGGCGCGGATATCCGCCGGGTGTAATCCAACCGCAGATTTGAAAGAAATGGGAAGCTCCCGGCTAAGTCAGCCGGGAGCTTTTTTCTGTGGGTATACGGGTTACCTACACCGCAGCGTTGGCATAAAAAGCGGCTGCGCAGCCCTGGTTTTTGGTTTCACTTTTCATGCTTACCACAATGAAAAACCTCCTAGGCTGGGCCTTGGGCCTGGCCGTGCTTTGCAGCGCCTGCAGTCAAAAGAAAGCCGAAGTATCATCGGCCGACAGAGTGGAGCCTGCCGCCATGATGGCTCCACCAATGGCCGAGCCTTCGGCTACCAGCGATAACGAGGAAATGCTCAAGTTCACACCACCCGTAGTTGTGCGGGATGGTCGTGGTCGAATTGAGGCCGTTCCCCGTCTGCTTATCTACCACGCCGAGTTGCGCCTGAAAGTTGAAGACCTGGCCCGCACCGGCACCCAATTGGAAAGCCTGGTGCAGCGCAGCGGCGGCTACCTCAGCCGCGCCGAGGAAACCCGCGACGACGAAAGCAGCGAGTGGCGACAGGAAATGACTATCCGGGTGCGCCCCGGCCAGTTCTCCAGCCTGATGGCGGCTCTGGGGCGTCTGGGCACCGTCGAAAACAAGAAGCTGAGTACCGACGACGTGACAGCCGAGCACGCCGACGTATCGGCCCGCCTGCGCACCAAGCGGGCCGTAGAGCAGCGCTACGTAGCCCTGCTGGCCCAGGCGAAGAAAATCCAGGACGTGTTGGACATCGAGGAGAAAATCGGGGAAGTGCGGGAGGAAATCGAAAGCACCGAAAGCCGCCTGAAGACCCTGAATGACGAGGTGGCTTACTCCACCATCAGCCTCACCTGCTACCAGCCTCTACCCCGGCCTACGCCTGACGTCCCCATTGTGTCGCTCGGCAGCCGCGTGGTAGAAGCTTTCTACAGTGGGTGGACGCTGCTCACCAACCTATTTGTCGGACTGATTTCCATCTGGCCTCTGCTCATCGTAGGCAGCGCAGCCTGGCTGCTTCTGCGTCGCTGGCGCCGTCGTACCACCCTGCTCAAAGCTTAGGCATCATTTATTCCACCAGTAGCAACAGCAACGCCCGCCCTGGCAATTCCAGAGCGGGCGTTGCTTCTATTGGCCGTAAGCCAGCCCTAATCAAAAATCAGGTCGACTACGGCATTCACCACCGACAGAGCCAGGCTGAATAGCAGCGCGTTCAGGAAGCCGTTCACGTCGAAGCTACTCATCAGCCAGTCGGCCAGCTTGACGATGATGACGTTGATGACCAGCAGAAACAGGCCCAGCGTGAGGATAGTAATGGGGAAACCGATGATTTTCAGAATAGGCTTCACCACCGCGTTAAGCAAGCCTAACACGACGACCAGTATAGCCGCACTGCCCATGCCGCCCAGCTCCACGCCGGGCATTATCGTGCTCAGGCCATAAACCAGCACGGCCGTAAGAATGAATTTGAGGATGAAACCGACCATAGAAGCTGGTGCTAGTTAAGTTGAACCTTACTCGCTGGCCATGCCTTTGGCGGCCAGGCGCCCCTGAGATACGGCCATCCAGTTGCAAAGTTGGTAGAGCAGGCGGGCGCCCACAATGGCGTTCCACTCGGTGTCGCCGGGCGCCACTTCGTTCAGGTCGCAGCCGATAATCTGAATGCCGGCCCGCACGATGGAGCGAATCAGGTAGGCAGCTTCTTCAAACTCCAGCCCACCGGGCACGGGCGTGCCGGTGCCGGGGCAGAGCTTGGGGTCCAGCCCGTCGATGTCGAAGCTGATGTACACCTTGGGCGGCAGCTGGGCAATGATTTTGCCGCACACCTTCTTCCACGACTTCTTCGCAAACTTCTCCTCGCTCAGGAAGCGCTGGTGAAACAAGGCCACGCGCCCGTTCGAGGTTTCAATCACTTCAGCCTCCTGCTCGCTCATGTCGCGGATGCCAACCTGCACCAGCTTTTTCACCTGCGGCAGCTGCAAGGCATTGGTCATGATGCTGGCGTGCGAGTACTGAAAGCCTTCGTAAGCCGGGCGCAGGTCGCAGTGCGCGTCAATCTGCAGAATGCCAAATTCCTCGTGGCGCTCAGCCAGCGCTTGCATAAATCCCAGCGGGGTACTGTGGTCGCCCCCCAGCACGGCCACGGCCTTGCCGGCGTCGAGCAGGGCGCCGGTTTTGTCTTTCAGCCATTTGACGAGCTTGGTACCTTCCGTCGTCACCTTGCCCGGCACGCTGCCGTGCTTGGCCCGGCCGGCTTCGGGCATGCCTTCTTCCACCCATTTGATGTAATCGGCGGCGAGGGGGCGCAGTTGCCGGCTGGCCTTGGCAATGGTTTCGTCCTCGTCCTCCATGGCCAGGCCCAGCTTCCAAGCATCGGGCAGGTCGGGGTCGTACAAGTCCACCTGCAGCGAGGCTTCGTGGATGGCGGCGGGGCCCTGGGCTGTGCCAGCCCGGTAGCTTACCGTCACCTCCCAGGGCACGGGTACCACCACCACCTGGGCTTCATCGGGGGTGAAAGGCAGACCGAACAGGCCACCGGCCGCGTCGCCGGGTGCATTAGGGTCGAAGCTGGCGATTTTCTTGGCCAGCGCAGCGGAAGAAGAAGCAGGCATGAAAGCAGGGTTTTAAAGGAAAAACAAGAATGAGGTAAGGTGAAAGGGCTGCTTCGTCAGCGTCGACGGAGCAGCCCTTCAGCTAAAGTGTGCGACGGCAACCGCCGGGCCTAGCCCGCGGCGGAGTGAGAGCCCAGGAAGTCGTAGCTGCGAATAATTTCCAGAATTTTGGCAAACGTCACCCGGTCAAAGAACAGCATCAGCGGCAGCTCCACGGAGTTATCTTTATCAGAAAACTGGGTGATAACCGAGAAAATCAGGGGCTGCATCTGGGCCTGCGGCATCAGGTTCTGGATGGTGGCTGCCACATCGCCGCCGGGAGCGGTGGGCGGCGCGCCGTAGATGTTGGCCTTAAGGATATTCGCCAGCTGCGTTACCAGCGCCCCGGTGATGATGTTGCTGATTTCCAGAAGCAGCGACTCCTGTAGCTCGTTTAAGTTCAGCGTTTCTTCGGTTTGCATGCGCAGGCACACGCGCGACAGGCGCTGCACGTGCTGACCCGAGAAGAACATGAGCGTGGTACCGTTGAAATCACCCCGGATATCGGACTGAATAGCTACGTGGCGCGACTGATACTCCCGCACTTTGCGCAGGATGTCTTCGCTCATCAGCAGGTCGATGTTGGGCACTTCCAGCAATACCTTCTCCTGCGCAATGACGGCAAACGAGTCTGCCGCCCGGGCAAGGCCGATATTTAAAATTTCGCGGATAATGTCGCGCTCCAAATCGGTCATCGATAAATCCATAACGGCAAAGATAGGGGGAAGGCAGCAGCGAAGCGTCGGGGTGAAAAGAAACGGGTTTAGGGTCGTTTGCTGAGGAACAAACGGGTGAGAGCGGGCACATCGAGCACCAGGCATACCTGCCCACTGCCGAGTAGCGTCACGCCCCCGAAAAGGTCAATCGTGTCGAGCGGCTTGCTCAACGGCTTAATCACAATGTTTTGCTGGCGCAGGAACCGGTCAACCAGCAGGCCCAGGCGGCGGTTGTTGTAATTTACCACCAGCACTTGCTGAGGGCCTTTCAGCTCGGCTTTGCTGGCCAGCGGGAAAGTGTCGTCGCCTTCGTCGTGCAGCAGCAGCCGCAGCGGCACCACCGGCACGGCCTGCTCCTGAAAATGGGTGACCAGCACGCCGCCCACCACCGACAGCTGCTCGGGCTGCAGAGCCAGTACAGTATCGGTGTGCAGCAGGGGTACGGCGTAGGGCCGCTCGTCTACTTCCACCAGCAGGGCGCCTTTCACGGCAATAGAGGTGGGCAGCACCAGCGTAAACGTAGTGCCCACGCCCATCTGCGACTCCACACGCAGCTGCCCGCCCAGCGAGTCCAGGGCCAGCTTCACCACATCGAGGCCCACGCCCCGGCCGGAAATATCCGTCACCTGCTGGGCCATGGAGAAGCCGGGCTCGAACAGGAAGGCCCATACGGCACGCTCATCGAGGGTGGCGGCTGCGCGCTCGGTGGTTAGGCCCCGCTCAATGGCTTTGCGCCGCACGGCTTCGGTGTCGATACCGCGGCCATCGTCGCGCACCTGAATCAGCACGTCGTCGCGCTCAGTCAAGGCAGAAAGGGTTAGCTGACCGAAAGCCGGCTTACCGGCTTTTTTGCGCTCTTCTGGCGTTTCGAGGCCGTGACTCACGGCATTGCGCACCAGGTGTAGCAGCGCATCGGTAATAATCTGCAGGATGTTACGGTCAATCTGCACGTCCTGCCCGCTGAGCGTAAGCTCTACTTCCTTGCCCTCGGTGGAAGCCACGTCGCGCACCACCCGCGGAAACTTGTTGAGCAACACCCCTACCCCTACCAGGCGGGCATCCATCACGCTGTACTGCAAGTCGTCGGATATGCGAAACAGGTGCTGGGCCGTGGACAGCAGGGCCGGGTTGCCGATTTCCTGGGCCAGGGTCAGAATCCGGTCGCGGTCAATTACCAGCTCCCCTACCAGGTTCAGCAGGTTGTCCAGCTTTTTCACCTGAATGTAGACAAGGTCGGAAAGCTCCAGCTTGCGGTTGGCTTCCTCGTCGGTTTCCGGCTCCTCCACCTCGGCCAGTACCGGGGCTTCCCCGCGCACGAGGCGGTCCAGGTTGTCGAGCAGGTCTTTGGCTTCAGGCAGAGGCTGGTTGGCCCCAACGGCCCGTATCATACTACCTAGCGCGTCGACGCCTTGGAAAACGACGCGCACCAAAGGGCCGGCGAATGTCCGCTCGTTGCTGCGAATCAGGCCAAACAGCGTTTCGAGGTGGTGGGCCACTTCGCCAAGGTCGGTGAAGCCCATGGCCCGGGCGTTGGCCTTGAGGTTGTGCATGAGCCGGAACAGCTCATTGAGCGCCGGGCCGTCGGCCGGGTTGCGCTCCAGCTCGCTCAGGTGGCGGCTCATGGAGTCGTAGTACTCCAATGCCTCCGCCATAAACATTTCCCGGTATTCCTGGTCGCGCGTCTTCATCGGGTCTGATTTATAAGCGCACTACCACATACCGGCACTCCACGCCGAAGCAGCCCATCCGTAGGAATAGGCGACGACGCAGAAATATTTTGGAAAAAGAGCAACTTAAGAGGCTTGTTCGGTCGTGTCATTCTGCAACGCAGCCCCTACAATCTCCAGCACTTTCTCTTCCGAGAAGGGCTTGACGATGTAAGCCAATGCGCCGTTTTCGATGGCTTCGTTCACAATTACCTCCTGTCCTACGGCACTGCACATCACCACTTTAGAGTCGGGCTTTAGCTGACGCAGGCTTTTGAGCACATCCAGCCCGGTGTTATCCGGCAGAATCACGTCGAGCGTAATCAGGTCGGGCGAGGTGGAGGCGGCCATTTCCAGGGCCTGTTCGCCATTGGCGGCTTCACCCACTACGTCGTAGCCGGCATCGGTGAGCATGTTCTTGAGCATCGTCCGCATGTAGAAGGAGTCGTCGACGATGAGAATGCGCTTATTCATTGGTGGGTAAGGTGAAGAGTAAAATGGATGCAACGCGGGGCGCGTCAGTGTCGGGCGTTGTACGGCCCCCTGCTGGTTAAGATGCTGCCTTACCAGGTAAGCGCATAACTTCTGCCGGGGAGAGCAGCTTGCGCATATCGAGCACGATGATGATGCCCCCTTCCGGCAGCTTGGCAATGCCTTCGAGGTACTTATCGCGGGCGGTGGTGTCCTGCACAAACTCCGGCGCCGGCTCTATCTGACTTAGCGGCAGAGTAAATGGGCGGGGCACTTCCCGCACCATCAGCCCCAGCGTATAATCGGCGGCTTCGACGGCCACGGTGTAGCTGCGCTCCGGCAAGGGCCGGCCCATGGGCCGCAGCCGGAACCGTTCTTCCAAGTCCAGGATGGCGATGATGTCGCCCCGCAGGTTGGCAATGCCTTTGATGAAGGGCGGCGTTTTGGGCATACGGGCCACCTCCGGCGTCACGGTTACTTCTTTCACCTGCTCGATGCGGATACCATAATCCTCATCGCCCAGGCGAAACACAATGAGCTGCACCATGGCCTCCGGCGTGTTCCGGTCGGCTTTGGGAGCTGTGGTTACTTCAATCTCAGCCATGCGATAGAATGATAAGCGAAGGCGTTAGACTGAATGACTACTTCGTTCTGGCTTTGTTGCCACCCTTGCCTTTAGGCTCGTCGCTGGGCGAAGTATCAGCATCGGCTGGCTTAGCGGCACGGCGGGGCGTCCGGCCGGGTGCGGGGGCTTCTGCAGCGGCGCGGCCCGAACGACGGGGTGTAGCCGATTCCTGCGGGGTAGCTGCTTCAGCCGGCGCGCGGCGGGTCCGGCGCTCGCTCGCGCCAGTAGTCGCTGCTTCTGCCGCTGCGTTGCGGCTGCGCGGGGCAGTGCCGTTTGGGCGGGCGGGCATTGCGTTACTGCGTCCGTTTTGGGCAGCCGCGTGCGAGCGACGGGCTGCTACTTCCCGTTGCGGTGCAACAGTATGGCCATTGCGGGCAGGCGTGGGGCGGCGCATTACCACCGGCTCAGGCTCGTAGGAGCTGAGCTGGAAGGTTTCCAGGCCAGCCTGCAGGTCGTCGGCAATGTCGGTCAGGCGCTGCGAGCTGGTGGTCAGCTCCTGCATGGCCGTCGACAGTTGCTTAGCCGTGCCGGCCACCTGCTGTGTGCCCGTGGCCGTCTGCTCGGCAATGGCTACCACTTCTTCCACGTACTTCACTACGTCGCCAATCGAGGTTTTCTGCACCTCAGTAGCCGTGAGAATGTCACGGGAAGTACGCAGGGTTTCGCCGCTTGAAGTGGCAATGTTCTTAAAGGCCGAGCTGGCCTCGAAGGTGGCATTTTTCCCTTTCAGTACCCGGCCTTCCATGGTCGAAATTGCGGTGGCGGCCGAAGTCGTATCTTTTTTAACGTCTTCTACCAGTGTGGCAATTTCGTTGGCCGACTTGCGGGAGCCTTCAGCCAGCTTGCGGATTTCCTCGGCTACTACGGCGAAGCCTCGGCCGGCTTCCCCGGCGCGGGCAGCTTCGATGGCGGCGTTCAGAGCCAGCAGGTTGGTTTGCGAGGCGATGTCGGTGATTACACCCAGCGACTTGCTGATTTCCTGCGAGCGGGTGCTCAGTACTTCGATGGTGCGCGAGGTCTGCACGGCGGCGCTGGAGATTTCCTCCATGTTTTTCACCACTTCGGCTACCGTTTTCAGACCCAGCTGCGAGGTTTGTTCACCCAGGATAGCGGCCTTGTTCACTACGTCGGCCTTGTTGGCCGTTTCCTTGGTGGCCTGCATAATTTCTTCAATCAGCTTGAAGGCCTGGTCGGTTTTCAATGCTTGGTTCTGAGCGCCTTCGGCCATCTGCTGCATGGCCAGGGCCACATCAACGGTTACGCGGCTCATTTCCTGACCTTTGCCGGCCATTTCTTCCGAAGAAGTACCCACAATCTGCGACGACTCGTTGATTTCGCCGAGCAGCTCGTTCAGGTTGTCCACGGCGAGGTTCAGAGCGCTGGCCATGGCGAGGATGTCACCGGTGGTCGGCACGTCCACGTACTGCGTCAGGTCGCCTTCCGAGATGGCACGTACTACGCGCGACACTTCCAGTACCGGTGAGGCAATGGATTCGAGCAGAGCGTTAAGGGTATCCACCAGCTCTTTCCAGCTGCCCGACACGCCCGTTACCGTGGCGCGTTCCGTCAGCTTGCCTTCGACACCGGCCACTTTTGCCACGCGGCTTACTTCCGAGGCCAAGCGGTTAAGGTCGTCTACCATTCGGTTGATGGTGTCGGCCAGGTCAGCCACTTCGCCTTTCGCCTGTAGCGTCAGCTTCTGGGTCAAGTCACCCTTCGATACGGCCGTCACTACTTTCACGATGCCCCGCACCTGCGTGGTGAGGTTGGCAGCCATCGTGTTTACGTTGTCGGTGAGGTCCTTCCATACACCGGCCACGTTCGGCACGCTGGCTTGACCGCCGAGTTTACCCTCCGTACCCACTTCCTGGGCCACGCGGGTTACTTCGCCGGCAAACAGGTTGAGCGAGTCCACCATCTGGTTCAGGTTTTCCTTGAGCTGCAGGAACTCGCCTTTTACGTCTACCGTGATTTTCTGCGACAAGTCGCCTTTGGCTACCGCGGTAGCTACGTTGGCAATGTCTCGTACCTGTGAAGTCAGGTTGAGCGCCATCGTGTTTACGTTGTCCGTCAGGTCTTTCCAGGTACCGCGCACATTTGGCACCGAGGCCTGGCCGCCGAGCTTACCTTCCGTACCCACTTCGCGGGCCACGCGGGTTACTTCGTCACCGAAGGTGTTCAGCGAGTCCACCATTTCGTTGAGGTTCTCCTTGAGCTGGAGAAGCTCACCGCGCACGTTTACAGTGATTTTCTGGCTCAGGTCACCTTTAGCTACCGCAGTAGCTACGTTGGCAATGTCGCGCATCTGCGAGGTAAGGTTCGAGGCCATCGTGTTCACGTTGTCCGTCAAATCCTTCCAGGTGCCGCTTACTTTCGGCACGTTGGCCTGACCACCCAGAATACCTTCGGTGCCCACTTCGCGGGCCACGCGGGTTACTTCGCCGGCGAAGATGTTGAGCGAGTCCACCATCTGGTTCAGGTTGTCCTTCAGGTCGAGCAGCTCGCCTTTTACGTCAACCGTGATTTTTTGCGAAAGGTCACCTTTCGATACGGCAGTAGCTACGTTGGCAATGTCCCGCACCTGAGAGGTCAGGTTGCTGGCCATTGTGTTTACGTTGTCGGTCAGCTCCTTCCAGGTACCACCAACGCGGGGCACCACGGCCTGGCCGCCGAGCTTTCCTTCGGTACCTACTTCACGGGCCACGCGGGTTACTTCGTCACCGAAGATGTTGAGCGAGTCCACCATCTGGTTGAGGATGTTCTTCAGCTCCAGGATTTCGCCCTTCACGTTCACCGTCATCTTCTGGCTCAGGTCGCCACGGGCTACGGCGGTGGCCACGTTGGCAATGTCACGTACCTGCGAGGTAAGTGCCGCGGCCATGTCGTTTACGTTATCAGTAAGCGCCTTCCATACACCAGCGACGTTGGGCACAGAGGCCTGGCCGCCCAGCTTACCCTCGGTGCCTACTTCCTGGGCCACGCGGGTTACTTCGCCGGCGAAGATGTTGAGCGAGTCCACCATCTGGTTCAGGTTCTGCTTCAGCTGAAGCAGCTCGCCTTTTACATCCACGATGATTTTCTGGCTCAGGTCACCCTTGGCTACGGCCGTTGCGACGTTAGCAATATCTCGCACCTGAGCGGTCAGGTTTGAGGCCATCGTGTTTACGTTGTCGGTCAGGTCCTTCCACACACCAGCGACGTTCGGAACCACGGCCTGGCCGCCGAGGCGGCCTTCGGTACCCACTTCCTGCGCCACGCGGGTTACTTCGCCGGCGAACAGGTTCAGCGAGTCCACCATCTGGTTCAGGTTCTGCTTCAGCTGCAGGAACTCGCCTTTTACGTCTACTGTGATTTTCTGCGACAAGTCGCCTTTGGCTACCGCGGTAGCAACGTTGGCAATGTCTCGCACCTGACTCGTCAGGTTCGAGGCCATGTTATTTACGTTGTCCGTCAGGTCCTTCCACACACCGGCCACGTTCGGCACGCTGGCTTGACCGCCGAGCTTGCCCTCGGTACCCACTTCCTGCGCCACGCGGGTTACTTCGCCGGCGAACAGGTTCAGCGAGTCCACC